>Ga0187765_10000001_pt1 | contig 401622 bp, 406 predicted proteins | sample 0216_QUI02_MP05__3_FD_133018 | JGI IMG/M metagenome (GOLD analysis project Ga0187765, IMG submission 133018) | Tropical peat soil microbial communities from peatlands in Department of Meta, Colombia - 0216_QUI02_MP05_10_MG | ecosystem: Environmental > Terrestrial > Soil > Wetlands > Peat ...
CATCCGGTCACCGAACGGTCCGGTGGTGCCATGGGCGGCAAGCGAAGCGTAGAATTCGCTGGCTGTTTGTGCCAATGCACGAACGATACCACCCGGAAAAATGACGAGCGCAAAGCCGAGCGCCTCCAGATCCGCCGCGGGGAGCGGGGGCGTCTTGCCGCCCTCGACCATGTTCGCCATAAGCGGAACATCACTGATCGCCGGTAGAATACGTTGAAGTTCGGCGCGCGTTTTTGGCGCCTCAACAAACAAGATATCGGCGCCGGCGTCGCGATAACGGACCGCGCGTGCAACGGCTTGCTCGAAGCCCTCCACAGCGACAGCGTCGGTGCGGGCGATTACCAGGGTTTCGGGCGAATGCCGCGCGTCGAGCGCGGCTTTGATCTTGCCGATCATTTCCTCCACGGGGATCAGCGTCTTGTCATCGAGATGTCCGCAACGCTTGGGAAACGCCTGATCCTCGAGCTGGATCGCGCTTGCCCCCGCGCGCTCGAACAGGCGGACCGTGCGGCCGACGTTGAGCGCGTTGCCATAGCCGGTATCGGCATCGACGACGAGGTTGGCGCTCACGCGATCACGGATCAGCGCGATGGTGTCGGCCACCTCGCTCATGGCGACGAGACCGATATCGGGGCGCCCGAGCCGCGTATAAGCAATGGCCGCGCCCGACACATAGAGCGTCGAAAAGCCGGCCTGCGCGGCCAGATGCGCGGTGAGCGCATCGAAAACTCCCGGCGCCACCACGATCGGCTTGCGCGCCAGCCGCCTTCGAAGGTTTTCCGCATCAGTCATGGTTATAGTCCGAGATAGGCGCGTTTGAGATTCGGGTCGTTGCGAAGATGATCGGATGTCCCGTCCAGCACCACGCTGCCGTTTTCGAGGATATAGGCCCGATGGGCCACTTCAAGGCTCTGCACCACGTTCTGCTCGACCAGCAAGAGGGCGATGCCCTGGTCATTGATGCGCTTGATCAACGCAAAGAGTTCCTCGACGAGGAGCGGTGAAAGACCGAGTGACGGCTCATCGAGAATGAGCAGAATGGGTTCAGCCATAAGGCCGCGCCCAATCGCCAGCATTTGCTGCTCACCGCCCGAAAGGGTACCGGCGAGTTGCGATCGCCGGTCCCCAAGACGCGGAAAAATGCCGAATACGCGCTCGCGATTCTGCCGCCGGTGGTCGCGCGCGCGCCGATAAGCCCCAAGATCGAGGTTGTCCTTTACGCTCAGATTGGGAAAAATACGCCGCCCTTCAGGCACGTGAATGAGTCCGCGCGCGACGATGCTTGCGGCCTTTTCCTGATCGATCGTATGTCCGGCGAAGCGGATGCAGCCTTTTCGTGCACGCAGTACCCCGGAGATCGCACGGTTGAGCGTTGATTTTCCGGCGCCATTGGAACCGAGCACGGCGACGATTTCGCTCGCGTGCACATCAAGCGCGACACCACGCAGCACGTCTGTCTCGCCGTAGCCGGCGTGCAGGTTACTGATGGCGAGCAAGGGGCTACCGTCCATGCGACGCCCCCAGTTTTGCCGCGGCGCCACGGCCGAGGTAGGCCTCGACGACGACGGGGTCGGCAACAACCTGCGCCGGCGCACCCTCGGCGATGATGCAGCCTTCGGCCAGCACGAACACGTGTTCGGCCAGGCTCATCACCGCCTGCATCACATGCTCGATCATCAGAATGGTGATGCCACGGCCGCACAAATTACGGATGACCGGAACAATATCGCGGACTTCGGACGGATTGAGCCCCGCCAGAACTTCATCCAACAGCAGCAGCTTTGGGTTGGTTGCGAGCGTCCGCGCAAGTTCGAGCCGCTTGCGCGCGGCGATAGTCAACGTGTCAGCCGGCCTGTTAAGGAGTTCACCCAGCCCCAGATCGTGGCCGATTTGATCCACCACAGCGAGTGCCGCGTTACGCGTACGGTGGTGAAGATGCGCACCAACCAAAATATTTTCGCGCACCGACAGGCCGACGAAAGGCTGCACAATCTGGAAGGTTCGCGCTATGCCGCGTCGCGCGAGGCGATAAGGCGGCTCGCCGGTAATATCCTGCCCGGCGTAGCGGACGGCGCCTGCGCCTGCCTTAATGAACCCGGAGATGATCGAAAAGAGCGTGGTCTTGCCGGCGCCGTTGGGGCCGATGAGCGCGGTGATGCGTCCCTTCGACGCCGTCAGCGATGCGGCATTGACGGCGAGCAGCCCGCCGAATCGACAGGTGACGCGGTCGACGGCGAGCAAGGGCTCAGCCATGGCCTGCCTCCGCGGCGCGTGAGGCGGCTGGCCCACGAGTCAACAATTTTCGCATCTGCGCGAACCCACCGATCAAACCGCGCGGCATAAACCAGATCACCACCACCAGAACGGCGCCGTAAATAATGAGATCGAGGCCAGGGGCATCGCCAGCCAAAAGCTTTGCGGCTTCGCCCAACGACTTGACGACCAATGCGCCGAGCAACGGACCAAACACCGTGCCAACACCGCCGATGATCGGCGTCAGCAGCGCCTGAATCGAAATCCAGGTGCCGTAGGCAATCCCGGAATCCAGGAACAGGAAATATTGCACGTAGAAACATCCAGCGGCGGCTGTCATACCAGCGGAAATAACCATCGCCGCCAATTTGACGCCATTTGCATTGATGCCAAGCGCCTTGGCCGCATCTTCGTTCTCCCGCACCGCTATTAGCCATACGCCAAAACGCGAACGCTCGATGAGTTGCGCGGTCACGAGCGATGCTCCGACCAGCGCCAGGATGATCCAATAAAATGCGGCGCGGCTTTGAAACTGAAGTGTCCGGACGCCCAGATCGAGCTTCATCAATATGCCGACGCCGGCGCCGGTGATCGGGGCAACGCTCGCGATGATGCGCAGCACTTCTGCGAAGGCGAGCGTCACCAACGCGAAATAAGAGCCGCGCAGGCCGGACCGGAAGGTGAGGGCACCCAGTGCCGCGCCAAGCGCAGCGCCGGCCGCAATGCCGGCGACAAAGCCAAGCCAAGCGTTGACCCCGTAGCGCACCTGCAGGATCGCCGTGACATAGGCGCCAGTGCCAAAGAAGGCTGCATGACCGAAGGAATATTGACCGCCATAGCCGCCGAGAATGTTCCATCCTTGTCCGGCCAGCGCGATCATCAGCGCGACGACGAGGAAATTCAGCGTGACGTTCGAATGCACGACAAGGGGCACCGCGGCCAGGAGGGCCAGTACGGCTGCCGTCGGGATTAGCGCCTTCAAGCGCGTGCCCCGAACAGGCCGCTGGGCCGAACCAGCAGCACGACAATAAAGATAAGAAAAATGCCGATCTGGCCGAGTGATTCGCCAAGGAAAAGGCCGGACAAACTTTCCGCCACGCCCACGAGCAGCGCGCCGATGAGCGCGCCGGGCACCGAGCCCATGCCGCCAAGCACGACGATGGTGAAGGCGACCAGCACGAAGGCGTCGCCCACGGTCGGATTGACGTAATAGGTCGGGATCAGCAGGCAGGCGGCGATGGCAACGCAGGCCGTGCCGAGACCGAAGGTGACAGCGTAGACATGCGCGACGTCAACGCCTGCGAGTTCGGCGCCGAGTTTTTCCTTGGCGACAGCGCGAATCGCTCTGCCGATATCGGTGAATGTCATGATGAGCCAGAGCGCAAACGCGACTGCAAATGCGGCAGCGAAGCCGACCACGCGCGAGACAGCCAGAAATGTGGCTCCTATATCGATCGTCTGGAAGGCATAAGGCACATCAATGGTCCGCGTGTCGGCGCGGAATGCGTAGAGGAGCACATTCTCGATGATGACAGCGATGCCAAGGGTCACTAACAGCATGTTTCGGTCATCGCCGTGCGAAGCTGGACCGATGATGAAACGCTGCAATCCGTAACCGAGTGCGAAAAATAAGGGAGCCAGCAGTAAGACGGCGACGTAAGGATCGAGTCCCAACAGACGAAAGGCAAAAAAGGCAGCGAACAAGGCCGCGCTTAACAGTGCGCCATGCGCGAAATTGATGATGTGCAGCACGCCGTAAATCAGCGTCAGCCCGAGAGCAACGAGCGCATAGATTGCGCCGATCAACAGGCCGTTGATGATCGCAGGAACTAGGATGGCGGGCGACAGCACGGACGCGATACTTTGAGAACCATGGTTGCAGGTGGCGCCTTTGCCGCGCCGCCTACAACTCTATGACAGCTACGCCGGCCTCGGAAATACCGGCTTGGCGTTCGCGAAGGCGGGCGGCAAGATCACCTTGATATCATTGTCGAGCACTTGCGTATTGACCGGTGCCGCGCCTTCGTTTTGGCCGTTGACGAACTTGGTCGGGCCGTAAGGCATCAGGTGGCCGGAGAAGGTCGAGCTCGCCAATGCGGCGGTGAGCTTGGCGCGGTCGGCGGAGCCCGCGCGCTCGAGCGCATCGGCGATCAGCAAGACGCAGCTGTAGTTCATGTAGACTTCGTAGGTAAAAAACTGGTCCTTGCTTTCGACCTTCTTCTTTAGAGCTTGCGCTTTGTCGTTGCGCGGATCGAACCAGTGATTGCAGTCCATGATGAAGCGGGCCGCATCGGGGAATTCCTTGACGAATTTGTAGGAGGAAGCAGCGCCGCCAAGCACAGAATAGATACCTTTCGGCTTGACCTGCTGCTGCTGCATCGTGCGGGCAAGCAGGACGTATTCATTGTAGTAGTTCGCCGGGATGACGAGATCCGGGTTCTGCGCCTTGATCTTGAGGACGACGTTGTTGAAGTCGCGTGTCGGCGTCGGATGCGGGATCGTCTCGAGAATCTCGAAGCCCTGCTGCGGGAGTTGTGCATTCAGCAATTTGGCAAGCCCGGAGCCAAACAACGAATCCTCATGCACGATCATCACGGTCTTGGCGGGTTTGCCAGCCTGGTCGTTGATCGCGGCGAGATTGGCCAGCGCGGTCTTGGAGATGACGCCGAAGCCGGGGCCAAACCGGAAGGTGTTCTTCAGCCCGCGGGTGACGATTCCATCGGCAACGCCGACATCGACCACGTAAGGCAATTCGTAGCGCGCCGCTGCCTGCGTTGTCGCGAGGCAGATATTGCTGGCATAGCCGCCGACAATGCAGGCGACTTCGGCGGAGTTCATCTTCTCGACTTCTGCGACACCGCCGTCGGGTGTGGACTGTGCATCGCCAAGGATGGCGTCGATCTTGCCCAACCCCTTGATGCCGCCAGCCGCGTTGATCTCCTCAATGGCCATGGTTGCGCCAAGGCGGCCTTGCTGGCCGGAATAAGATAGCGCGCCGGTGACCGGATGCAGGACGCCGATCTTAACCGATGCGCCCTGGGCGCGAAGGATAGCCGGTGCGCCGACGAGGCCGGTCATCGCGGCAGCCGCGCCCGCCGTCGTCGACTGCAGAAATTGACGGCTGCTCACGCGTGAGCATTTGGTCATCTATTGCCTCCCGGTTTTTCTACGGCAAACCTACCATTGGTAGCCGACAATTATCTATATTAGCTTGCTGCTCCAAAAAGAGGCTATGGCACCTGCGGCATGGCACAAAAACAAACCCTCTTCGACAAGTTGTGGGACGCGCATGAGATCGTCCGCCGCGAGGATGGCGAGTCGCTGCTGTGGGTCGATCGTCATTACGTGCATGAAGGCTCTTTTCACGCTTTTGGCCGGCTCGCCGAACGCCGCGCCGCAGTGGCCGAACCAGACCTGACGTTCGCCGTCACCGACCACTATGTGCCGACGCGGGCGCCGCGTAGCAACATCGGCAATCCCGAAATCGCGCGCATGGTTCGCCAGCTCGAAGACAATGTCGCGACCCACCGCATCAAGCTGTTCGGTCTCGACGATCCGCGACAAGGCATCGTCCATGTGGTGGGACCCGAACAGGGGCTGACGCTGCCCGGCCTGCTCATTGTCTGCGGCGACAGTCACACATCGACACACGGGGCGCTCGGAGCCTGCGCTTTCGGCATCGGAGCTTCGGAAGTTGCGCACGTGCTGATGACGCAGACGATTTGGCAACGCAAACCCAAACGGATGCGAATTACCGTCGATGGCCAGGTCACACCCGGGGTCGCGGCAAAAGACATCGTTCTTGCGATCATCGCGAAAATCGGTGCGGATGGCGCCACGGGCCATGCAATCGAGTTTTCTGGCGACACGATCCGCGCACTGTCCATCGAGGGGCGGCTGACGCTGTGCAATATGTCGATCGAAGCGGGGGCGCGTTGCGGAATGATCGCGCCCGATGAGAAAGCCTTCGACTACGTGAAGGGGCGTCCGGCCGCGCCGAAAGGCGCTGCTTTCGGACAGGCGGTTGATGCCTGGTCGAAGCTGATCAGCGATGAGGGCGCAGATTTTGAACGTGAAGTTCAACTTGACGGCGCGGCGATCGTGCCGATCGTCACCTGGGGCACCAGTCCGGAGCATGCGTTACCCGTCGCAGCAAGCGTACCGGATCCGGCCGCGGAGCCGGATCCGGCCCGCGCGAGCGCGTTGCGTGACGCACTTGGCTACATGGGGCTTCGTCCCGGCACAAAATTGACCGACATCGTCATTGATCGCATTTTCATCGGTTCCTGCACCAATGCACGTATCGAGGATCTGCGCGCCGCCGCCGCCGTGCTGGCGGGCCGCGTGAGCAAGGTGCCAGGTCTGGTGTCGGCGGGCTCTTCCACGGTCAAACGTCAGGCCGAGCAGGAGGGTCTCGATCGCATCTTTCGCGATGCCGGGCTTGAATGGGGTGAATCGGGATGCTCGATGTGTGTCGGCATCAACGGCGATATTGTTGCGCCCGGCGAACGCTGCGCTTCAACAACCAATCGGAATTTCCGCGGCCGGCAAGGGCCGGGCGCGCGTACCCACCTGATGTCACCGGCAATGGTCGCCGCGGCAGCGGTGACTGGGCATCTGGCCGATGTCCGGCCATTGTTGGTCAGCCGCAAAGTCTGAGGCGAGTGATGGAAAAATTCACCCGATTAACTGCAACCGCCTGTCCGCTCGATTTCGCCAATCTCAACACCGATCAGCTTTTGCCGGCGCGCTATCTCAAATGGCCACGGTCCGCCGGGTTGGGAAAAGTACTCTTGCAGGATCTGCGTTTCGATGCCGAAGGGCATGAGCAGGCGGATTTTCCGCTCAACCGGTCTGGTTGGCGCGACGCCAAGATTATTGTTGGCGGCCGAAACTTTGCGTGTGGCTCCTCTCGCGAGGCTGCGGTGTATGCGCTCTATGACTTCGGCATTCGCTGTGTGATTGCGCCTTCATTCGGCGACATATTTTCCGGCAATGCGGTCCAGAACGGCTTGCTTACGGCGATTGTTGACGACGAATCCGCGGCAGAGATTATCGCAACCCTTCAAACAACACCGGATCTGCCGGTCACCGTCGATCTCGAACAACAGACAATTCTCTGCGGAAACCACAGCTACCGGTTTGCAATTGATCCGTCTTGCCGTATGCGGCTTCTCAACGGCTGGGATGATATCGCGCTGACCGAGAGTTTTCGCGATAAAATCGCAGCCTTCAAAAAGGAAGACGCGAACCGCCGGGGCTGGGCGAAGCCGATGGTCACGTGAGACGAGAAAGGGTAACCCAGAATGTCGATTGCGTCGCGTGGGATCGGAGCAACCGTGGCGGTTGCGGCGATGATGGCATCGGCGATGGCGCAGCTTTCGCCGCATTGGCAGGCGTGCACTGGAAATCCGGGAATCGATTGGGATCAGCAGATCAAAAGCTGTACCGCACTCCTTGAATCCGGAACGGAATTAAAAGAGAACGTTGCGATTGCCTACTACAACCGCGCGCTGGCTTACGAAAACAAGGATGATTATGCCCACGCCATCGCCGACTATGATGAGGCCCTCCGCCTCAATCCGAATGACGCAGACGCATTACTGTATCGGGGTCTCGACAAGCAGAGATTGGGAGACAAAGCCGGCGGGGAAGCGGATGTGGCGGCGGCCAAACGCATGAATCCCGACATCGGAAAATAAACCGGCCGCCGGCGGGCGATCAAATATCTGCGCTTGCTCAGCCTGATATATTCGCGACCGGCTGTTTTTTTGGTTTGCTTGGTGCAGCCGGGCTTGCAGGTCTCGCCGACTCGGTCGATCCCGAAGAAGGTGCCGCGAATCTCAGAGCTTTTTGTGGTTTGCCGCCGTTGAGATCGCGTAGCGATTCCACATACTCCTTCGGTTCCAAAAATGCAGAGCCGGGTGTCTTCAAGCCCATGGTTTCCGCAATGCTGTTTCCGAATGTCACGCAGCTGTTGATCAACGCGTGCCACATCGGCTTGTCGGCTTTCTTCTGGCTGATGTAAGCGGACACCTTCTTGTAGGTCGCGGCGTCCACCATGACGCGATAGCGGGCGGTCACATATTTCTCTTCAAGGTCGCCGTCGCTCGCGCCTGTTTCCGACGGCACGAAGATCAGGTGACCCAAGGTCCAGGCAAGAAGGCTGCAATTTTCACAATCGTTTGCATCTCCCGCCGGATGCAGGCCCGCGATGTCACTCTTTACAATCTCGCCATGGCCGTTCACCTGGCCATAAAGGACATACATATGACCGTAGCTCGCGGCAGACCGTGCGCGGAATTCGACAAAATATGGCCTGTAAGAGCTTTGGGCTGGCTTGGCGGCCGGTGCCTGCGCCGGCGTCGCTGCATCGATGGCGGCCCCGGGAGAGACCATAAGCGCGAGAGAGAGCGCGGCTAAGCCGCCAACCACGAGGGTGCGGACGCTCTCGTCCGATGCGCATAACCTCCGCATCTTCGGCTCCTCACTCTTGAGCCTGCGGTTGCCTCGGGACGACGTGCATCCGCCGGATAACCGAGCAACACGCGGCCAAACGGAACTGTCCAGCACCAGAAACGAGAATAGGTCCGGCGAGATATCCGGACCTCATCCCGTCAGCTGTTCGGTGCTGAGCTTAGCCCTTGGTCTGAACGACCGGAGCTTTACCCTTGCCGACAACCGGCGCCTTGCCTTTACCGCAGCCCGTGAGGCCGAAGGCCAGAAACACCGAGCAGAGTACAACTAGGAACTTCTTCATGAGCCACCCCACAGTTTGCTCTCTTTTAGTAATGTAATTCAGTATCGCCGTTTATAGTTAACAACTAGTGCGGAAAAGTCACACTCAGGGATATTCTGGAAAGCCCATTGCAATCAGGCGTTTCTGGCTTCTCCCGCGTTGGAAAACCACAGCTTCCGGTGCGGATTATGAACACGGTTCGGCGCCAAAAAGGTGAGTCAGACTCAGCGATACTCTTCACAGCTTCCGACCAGCGGATAACGATCGGGGTACGCCTTCTTGAGCGTTGCCTCGGCCTTCTTGAGAGCTTCTTCGCATTGCTTTTGGGTAGCGTATCGCGGTGATGGCTTTACCTCGATACCAGGAGGGCGCTCCATAAACTGCCAGTAAGAGAGCGCCGGTGTCGCCAGAAAAGCACCTGATACGACAAGCGCGCAAAACGACAGAACCGTAGTTCTTCGCGGTCTCATGATTCCCCCACTGCTTTGTATGGATTACCGCAATACGACAACCCTGGTACCCAAGCTGACCCTTCCGTACAGGTCCATAATGTCTTGATTGTACATGCGGATGCACCCGTAGGACACAAACCCGCCAATCGAGCCGGGATTATTGGTGCCATGGATGGCATATTCGCCGTCGCTCAGCGTCATTGCAGCGGCGCCCATTGGATTTCTGGGACTGCCACCGGGTATGAGGTCAGGGAGTGATGGCTTGTCGTGCCTTATTTCTACCGGCGGCGACCAACCCGGCTGGATGTATTTTCCGTTGATGTAGGCCGTTCCTGCCCAAGCCTTTCCGGCCCGACCGACCCCTACGGGATAACGGATCGCCTGATTGCCATCCAAAATCAGATAAAGGCGCCTTTCGTTCGTTTTCACGACGATCGTGCCGGCCGGGTAGCCGGTGAGATGAACCATTTCGCGGGCGAGCGAGGGTACCGGGGCGACAAAACCGGCAAACAGGAAAGACAATATGATGACAAACAAATTCGCGCGCATCTTTCGAGGCCTCCTTGTCGTGTGGTGCCTATAATCCGACATCATGCGGACATGCCGCAAGACTCGCCAGTGGCCAAAGGGTCTGGGTGGCTTTTCGGCGGCCAACATCGCTTCCGCACGATAAGCGGCTCACGGTCAGCACATTTCATCATTTTTTTATCAATGTGAACCGCATCACGCCGACACTCTACGCGGCGGCCTACGGTCGCGTCGATCAATCGCTATGCACAACAAGGTGGTTGTATCATGCGGTTCAAAATCAACTACTGCTGCGAAGTCGTCGGCCGGGCTTCAGCGTTTGTCACGCTTGCTGGCATGGGATCGCTTGTTTTGGCAGCAACTGCCATCGACATTCTCCGCTAGCATCGCCGGTACAAAACTGGATGCGAGCCATTGTGCTTCGACGGTTCGCTTGGTCGTCAGTTCGGCGGCCACCGCGTCGCGAACATGCTGGCAATATTCTCGCACGTCAGGCTGCGCACGGGCCGCTGCGAGATTCAGCCATTTGTAGGCTAGGACCTCGTTCTTCGCGACGCCGTGACCCTTGTCGTGCATGAGACCAAGCAAATACTGTGCAGATGGATTTCCTCGCTCGGCGGCGCACAGGTACCAACTTGCCGCAGCTATGTAATCCTGCGGCTTACCCCCGACCGCGCTCGTATTGAAAGCCGGGCATCGCCTTTGCCCGCGCATCGCCAGCAAAGGCGACCGTCTCTTTGCAACGCGACGCCGGATAGACGGTGGTACTTGCCGCAACCAAAGTGGCAAGTCCCGCAAATGCTGTCCTGGCGATTTTGCTGGCGCCCGCTGAAACGGTGTATGCGGAGGTCCATCGATTTGCCGGTGCCGGTCTGACCAGCATTCTGTTTCCTTCTATCGAAGTTTCGTTGTCAGTGGGCCGCTCGGAGCCACGGCGCCGGCTGTTCCGCGAAGCTTCGTGCGCATTTCTTCCGCCACAAAATGTGCGTCGACACCATCACGAATGATCTGAGGCCGGATGAAAATAATCAGCTCGGTCCGCGCGAGACCATTGCTGCGGCTCGTCGAAAATACATCGCCCAGCGGCTGCGGCAGCTGATCGAGAAATGGAATGCCGGAGCTTGTGCGGTCCTGGCGTTCACTGATCAGTCCCGCCAGCAGCACGGTCTGGCCGCTTGTTACAGAAATTGTACTCTTGACCCTGCGCTGTGAAACCGTCGGGGTGAGGGTCGTGGTCCCCGAAGACGGCGCGACGTTGCTGATCTCTTGTTCGATATCGAGCCGTACCATGCCGTTGACACTGACGCGCGGAACCACACGCAGTATGATTCCGGTATCACGATAGTCGATGGTATTGACGATCGTGTTGTTACTCGTCAGCACAGTTGCGCTGCCGGTTGAGATCGGCACTTGATCGCCGACTTGGAGAACGGCTGGCTGGTTGTCGATGACGACAAGTGATGGGTTGGAAAGCACTTTGACACTCGTGACAGCGTGCAACGCATCGAGAATGACGCGCGGCTGCGCTTGCGGCCCGACGAGGAAATTAAAGCCGGGGAAGGCGCGGTTCAGGAACGCGCCAGCGACGCCGGATGCATCCACGGAGGGCGGTTGTGTGGCGGAACTGTTCAGTAGCGAACCGCGGTCGGGCCTTAATCCAACATCTTTGCTGGTCAGGAAGAACTGAACTCCGTAATTCAAATCATTGTTGAGCGTGACCTCTGCGATTGTCGCGTCGATCGCGACTTGCATCTGTGGCCGGTCAATTTGCAAGAGCGCGCGTTCGATAATTCGATAGCTTTCGCGGCTGGCGTATATGAGCAAACTATTGTTGACGATATCGGGAGTTATCCGCACACCGGCCATCAGCGATGAGACGGTGGGCGATCCGGCCCGGGTATCGGCCAATATGCCAACAGCTGCGTTAGGCGCGGGCGAACCGGCCGCCTCAGCCGCAGCTCCGCGTTGATTGGGCGGCGTGATGCCGAGCTGCTCCCTCACGCGGCTGCTGGCGGTCCCCGCATTGCTGAAACCTGCTCCAAACTGACCGCTGGAGCCCATTTCGGTGCTCGATGTCGCGATGGCGCCAGATCCAGGAGCGATTGGGCTCGTCGGCGAGTCACGTGTGGTAGACCCACCGCTATTGAACATTTCATTGAGCATTTTCGCCATCTGGCGGGCTTCCCCATAGCGGACCCGATAGACTCGCACACTTGTGTTTGAACCATCGCCGTTGTCGAGGCGCTTGATCCAAGTTGCGGCGGCATTCAGCAGTTGTGGTTTGCGCGTGACAACAAGGATGGAGTTCATCCGTCCGATCGCCTGAAACTTGACCAGGTTCTGGCCGAGGCCGCCCTCGCCGGAATCAACGATCTTTTCGAGCTCCGCAATGATGGGGTCGGGGGTGCTGTTGCGCACCGGAAAAATTCCAACCGACTGCCCTTGCATCCATTCAGCATCGAAGCTGAGGACAGTCTCGATGGCGGTGCGGCGCTCCGCGCCACTGCCTTGAACAAGAAGCAAGTTTCGTGGTGCATCGATCCGAACCAAGCCCGGCTTGGTCGCAAATCCGTCGAGCAGCTTGATGAGCGTCTGTGCCGAGACGTACTGCAACGGAACAACTGAAATTCCGTAGCCGGGCTCTGTCCGGGCCCGGTCGCTGTCGACATTGCCGGAGGCGATTGCTTCGCTGAGTGGACCGATGCGGTAACCTGCGGTTTCCCGCACCAGAACAACATTGCTCACACGCAACGCGTTTTCGAGCACAAACAAGATATCTGCTTTGGGAATTGGCCTGCCGGAGGCAAGGCTGATGGTGCCCTGAACACGCGGGTCAATGATGTATCCGGCCCCGAGAATATCGCCGAGAATGACCTTCACGACAGTGGCTATCGGAGTGTTGTCGAAGTTGAGCTCGTAGCCGTCGCCGCCCTCCGCAGGCTTAGCCTGCTCGTGTACATCGGCAGCAGCGAGTGCGTTCGTCTCGGTATAGAACGCAGACTGTCGTCGATCAGGAGCATTCGCGTCCGGTACCTGCGGGGCGGGAGCGCGGGGCAATAAGTCGATGGAGCGCACTGTGTCAAAGACGTCAGACGCACGGTTGGTGGCGTCATCGAAGGTGATTGCGTTGCAGGCGGCGAGGCTTATGCAACCGATCGCGAAAACTAGGATAGTCGATGCGCTGCGAATCGATTTGAGTCGGGGCGCTGCTTTACCGACACGTGCCACGTAGCTCTACCGTTGTTGCAGATGCCGGATCATCTCCAAAGAGAGATGTCGTAGTGAGTCAGTAACAAATTTGTGTGACAGATTCGAATCGCAGGTTCAACGTCGCTGAAAACAACGGATTGAAAATTTTTCAGAGATAGTGCGTAAAAATATTACGACGCGAATTGAAAAATCTTTTGTTCGAGAAAACTATGATAATTACGCTGACGAGAATGCTTCCGGCGTCTAAAGATGCTTAAAGCGACAAACACGTCGCGCATGGCGCACAAAATTTATTTTGCGACGTGGCAAATTTATTATCAAAATCAGATGTGCGGGCTCGACCAGCTGTTGTTGCAGACGTTGCTCTACGATCTTGAGGCTGGAATGCCATTCCTCTTCAGGCGATACAGGCAGCGGTCGCATCTTCGACCAATCGGGATGGGCGCCTGCAAATTCTATTGGCGGTTTCCGGCCAGCGGCGGGGTTCAAAATGACAGTCTACGTCGTGCGCGGCGCTCTGCTTGCGGCAACCATCATATTGGGCAATGCCTCCGGAAGGGCAGGGACAGGCAACCCGCCTTGGACGATTCCGCTCGGGGAGCTGACCGCCACACGTGAACGGCCGATCTTCTCGCCCTTGCGTCGGCCGCCGGCGGCCAGCACGACGCTTGATGCGCAGCCGTCGCCACCGGCAAAATCGCCGCAACCCGAAGGTCCGCAGCTTTCCCTTGTCGGTACCGTCGCCGGAGATAAGAAAAGTTTCGGCATCTTTCTTGACCATTCGGCAAACACAGTGCTCAGGCTAAAGACGGGTGAGGGACACAGGGGCTGGATTCTTCGCGAGGTCCGCGGCCGCAAGATCATACTGGAAAAGGGCAACGCGACGTCAATACTGACGCTGCCCGTTCGGCCACCACAGGCGGATGAAGACCAGAAATAACGCTGACTTTGTTTTGGACTGTACGGCCGGCCCAGGTGACTTCGGGAAAATTTTTATTTAGAGCCTGAACCGGCTAGACTTGAGTAGCGTCCGCCATACCATCGCTCGAGCGAATGGCATTTGACAATGGAATTGCGCCATCTCCGTTATTTCGTGGCGGTCGCGGAAAAGTTGCATTTCTCGCGCGCGGCAGAGCAACTGAATATCTCGACGCCGACGCTGAGTCATCAAATCCAGGCTCTTGAAACGATGCTTGGTGCGCAACTTCTTTCACGCAGAAAGAAGAGTGCTGTAACGCTGACGCATACCGGCAAGCGCTTTCTCGAAGAAGCCCGTGCGACACTGCGGCAGGCTGAAAATGCAGAACTTGTCGGAAAGCAGGCTGCGCGCGGAGACATCGGCTCTATAGCCATTGGCTATATATTATCGGCGAGTTCCATTGGCCTGCTACCCGAGCTGATCGCAACCTTTCAAAAGGAAAATCCAAGCGTTCTATTACAGATCAGCCGGATGGAAACCTTTCCGCAAATGAAAGCGCTTATCGATGGCGTTCTCGACGTCGCTTTCATTCGAGCGCCGCAACGATACCCCGCCGAACTCACCGGGTTCGTCGTCGACCGCCATCCCTACTATGTCGCTATTCCGCAAGGGCATCATCTGGCGCAGCGCAAGCAGATCACTCTCGCTATGCTTGGCGAAGAATCTTTCGTCTCCGGTTCCCTGGAGATGGAAGTCGGCTTTTGGGGTAATCTCGGCGCCGTATCGAAGCCGGGGCAGTCGCTTCGCATCGTTCAAAGAACTCCGGACATATTCTCTCTGCTGACCCTCGTTGCGGCCGGAGTGGGACTGGGGATTATCTCGGCGCCAATGCAAACCGTGGGAATTCCAGGCATCATTTATCGAAGGATCGCAGGGGCCCTACAGGAGGCCGAAATTGCGGTGGCCTATCGAAAGAGAGAAAGCGCGCCTGTTGTTAAATCATTTATTCACCGGCTACGAGCTAGAGCGCGTGAGTATCTATGAACTCAGTGGACCTGTTCGAATGACTTTAAGACATGCACAGACGGTATTCAGTTTCGGCGATGACCGCCATGCATGATTCTGGTGTTCGCCTTCCGCTTCTCCTCCAGCCAATCTCCTTGCGCGGAATTTTTGCGCGCAACCGCATCGTCGTTTCGCCAATGTGCCAATATCACTCGGAGAGCGGCGGTCCAACGGACTGGCACCTTGTAAGCTTGGGAAAATACGCAATAGGCGGCGCCGGGATTGTCTTCACGGAAGAAACGGCCGTGGAGGAACACGGGCGCAAAACCTACGAATGCGCGGGCATATATTCGGACAACCATGTCCCTGCCTATCGTAGGATCACCGAATTTATTCGCAGTCTTGGCGCGATCCCGGCCATTCAGTTGGGCCATGCCGGTCGCAAGGCTTCCAGCGATTTACCGTGGAAGGATTTCAGGCCGCTGGACGACAGTGATGCGGCGCGCGGTCTAAAGCCATGGATTGGAGTATCCGCGAGCGCCATCCCGGCTCCTCGCGAGGGCTCGTCGACACCGATTGCAATGTCGGTGAGCGACATCATCAAGATGATCGAAGTCTGGCGCGAATCTGCTGTGCGAAGTGTCGATGCGGGATTCGATATTTGCGAAATTCATGGCGCCCATGGATATCTAATCCACCAATTCCTCAGCCCGCTCGCGAACCGGCGCAACGACGGCTATGGCGGCGATTTAAAAGGTCGAATTCGCTTTGCTCTGGAAATAACAGAGGCAGTCAGGGCGGTTTGGCCGCAGGACCGCCCGTTGTTTTTTCGATGCTCAGCCACCGACGGTCCAGGAGGCCAGTGGACTATCGACGATACCATCGTGCTTGCGAGCGAACTGTTGCAGCGAGGTGTCGACGTCATCACGTGTTCGTCAGGCGGCATTGGCGGACCAATTAACACAGAAATCGTGCCGCGTGTTCCAGGTTATCATGTCGCGTATTCGGAACGTGTGCGGCGCGCGGCCGGTATAAAAACTGTTGCTGTCGGGCTGATTACTGAAGCGCGTCATGCCGAGCAGATACTCTGCGCCGGGCAAGCGGATCTAATCGCTCTTGCGCGCGAGCTTCTTTACAATCCGCATTGGCCTGTTCATGCTGCCAAGGAACTTGGAATTGAGAACTATCTCGACATTCTTCCTGCCGACCTTTCCTATTGGCTCAAGCGTAGGGAAGAGGTACGTCGTCTGAAGCCGAAATAAGCGTGATTGAATCATTGCGGAGAATGCAGTGTTTCGGCGTGTGACCGTAGCCATTATGTTCGCGGCTTGCTTATTTGCGCAGTCCGCCCTGGCCCAATATCCGACAAAGCCGGTCCATATTGTTGTTCCATATCCTGCCGGAGGCGCGGTCGATGCTTTCGCCCGCGTTCTATCCCAGAACCTCTCCGACATGTGGGGTCAGCAGGTGATCGTGGATAATCGCCCCGGCGCCAGCACGATGATCGGTGCAGAGCAGGTGGCGAAGTCACCAGCCGATGGTTACACGCTTCTACTTACCGCTGAATTGACTTTGGTGACCGTTCCGCACCTTTACGAACGGATTCCGTACGATCCGTTGCGGGACTTTGCTCCAATCACAGCACTGGTTTCTGCAACCCAAGCGCTTGTTGTGAACCCTTCACTGCCGGTGAAAACCGTAAAAGATCTTGTAACACTCGCAAAAGAAAAACCGGGAGAGTTGACCTACGGATCCTTTGGCATCGGTTCCACGGGCCACCTGAACATGGAGATGCTTCAGGCGATGACCGGCGCGCGTTTCAACCATATTCCCTACAATGGGGCGGGCCCTGCCATGAATGATGTAATCGGCGGCCATATCAGTTTTATGCTCGCTGCCATCAGCATCGTCAAAGGCAATGTGCAGGCCGGGAAGCTACATATGATTGGCGTGGGAAGCGATCGTCGCAGCAGCGAATTTTCCGACGTCCCCACAATTTCCGAATCTGGCGTGCCGGGCTTTGAGGCAAAGTCTTGGTTTGGTCTGGTGGCGCCGGCCGGAACGCCGGCGGACATCATCACGAAGATCAATCAGGATGTGACAAAGGTGATTTCAGACCGCGCGTTTGCCGAAAAATATCTTGCCGCGCAGGGATTAGAGCCGATCGTCGGCGCTCCGGAGCAATTCGCGGCATTTATTCGGGCCGAAACGGGCAAATGGGGCAGGATCGTCAAAGACGCAAACATAAAAGTGACGAAGTAGTTTTTCAAAGCGGTCTTTCACTAAGTAGGACTCTTGGCATTAAGCCGCTGATGCAGGCGCGGCATGTCGACGACCGTGCGCTCGTGCGTGCCCTTTCCGATTTCCTCGATTTCGTCGCGAGCCGTTACATCGAATTCGATGCGGCGGCCATCGACTTTGGTGACAACGGCTTCGGCCGTCACGCGGTGGCCAGCAGGCGTGGCTGCGAGGTGACGAATATTGACGGCGGTTCCGACTGCGCTCTCGCTAGGATCGAGATAGCCTCGCACTGCATTGAGCGCGGCGTTTTCCATGGCTGTGATCATCATCGGCGTAGCGAAGACAGGCGGCAGCGCTGCATCCTTGAATTGATTGGCAAGATGCGCTGGCGTTACACGCAGCGTAAAGGATCCCCTTGCTCCGACAGGAATGGCGCGCATGCTTAGCTTCCGCTACGGGGAACGTGGCTTATCGCCGGCGCCAAAATGACTAGCACAATCCCGCACAGAGCGATCGGCAAGAAAGCCGTGCTGGCGACGCCGGTTAGATCCCATGCAAGCCCACTGATCACTGGTACGATCACCGCGCAGCTATAACTGATGGTGAACATTGCGGCGGTAACCCGATGCACGTCGTCAGGTGGGCTCAGAAGCGGCGGCAGCGCCAGCACAAGGATAAGGATTATCGACGCAGAGAAGCCCTGAAGCGCGGCAGCCGCCACGACCCACGCACCGGTGCCAAATACTATGCCGGCGGTCGCGATCACGCACAGTAGACCGCACAGGACATAGGGCCAAACCTTCCGCTCGAGCCGGCTGGCAACGGCGAGCAGTAGAAATGACGCGGGCAGCTGGCCGGTGTTGAGGCCTGTCAAAGCAGCACTGATCCACTCACTCTGCCCGGTGCTCCTCATGTAGTCGGGAATGAACGCGTTAGTGGCAAAATACGTGGCGTTGATGCTTCCGAGCATGATGCCGAGCCGCCAGATCAGCGTGTTGCTCCAATCGGGCCACCATCGGCGACGCGTCAGCCTCAAGCCGTCATCCGTCGGCCGCGGCGCGAGCAACATGATGACGACGGCGATCAACGCGACGGGAATGCTCCAGACGACAAAACCCCACTGCCAGCTGCCGTTGACCAGCGGCAGCACCAGCGGAAGCATCAGTGCTACCGGTAGGATCTCGCCGATCAACAAGCCGTTGGTATAGACTGCGGTTGCGAAGCCAATACGGCGCGGCGCCCAAGCGCGTACGGCCGGCGGCATGGTCACCTGCATGATGGCGACACCCGCTCCCATGGCAACGGTCATGCCATAGAGCCAGGCTATGTCGGGGAACGCGCCGCGTAACGCGCCGCCGACTGCGGTGAGCATAAGCCCTACCACCAGAGCGGCGCCGATGCCGAGCCGGGCAATCAGCAGCGAACCTGGCACTGCCGCGAAGGCGAACAACATCGATGGTAATCCGGTCAAAATTCCTATCTGGGTCGCACTCAGATTCAATTCGTCGTGGATGAGCGGAATGACGGGGGGCACGGCCAAAATTGTTAGCCGCAATGCAACGCCGGCGAGCCAGAGCAACAAGAGCGGGGTCAAAAGACGGGCCCGCGAGGCTACGCCCATTGGGTTATTCATGAAGGACGCCGATCTTGCGAATTCGAACGATGGGCGAGTTCGCGGCGTATCAGATCCGGCAGCGAATCGGTCAGCGCATTGAATTTTATCCCGCGAATGTTGAAGGCGGCGGCGGCGGCCAAGTCATGATCCTTGTCGCCTATCAAGAAGCTGTCGCCGATATCAATCGGCCATTCACGGGCGGCCTGTTCGAGCATGCCCGGGCCAGGCTTGCGGCAGCGACAGTGCACCGCCAGTCTTTTGATTGTGCCTTCAGGATGATGTGGACAGTAATAGAATGCGTCGACGCGGGCGCCGAGCGCGGCAAGGCTATCCCGCATATAAATATGCAACGACTTCACTGTCGCTTCATCATAATAGCCACGCGCAATACCAGACTGGTTTGTGACGACCAACACGTAATACCCGGCCTCGTTCAGAAGGCGCACCGCTTCCGCCGCGCCCTCCATCCATTCAAGTTGTTCGGGCTGATGCGTGTAGCCGTGGTCAACATTAAGGACGCCGTCGCGGTCGAGAAATGCCGCTGGCCGGCGCATATTGGCTTTGTCATGCGGGCCATCGCGATAGCTATCGTGTTCGGTCATTCTGCAAAGACAGTCATGGATTATCGGTGGTCGCCGCCTGGTCGAACGATCGTACTCGCAAGCCGCTCACCACCCACACAATCCCGCCAGCCATACCGATAACAAAACTCGCCGTGCCATACAGGATGGATAGTGTAAGGCCATCGCTTTGAGCTAGGCCCGCAAACGCGAACGCCGCAATCATACTGCTTTCGCGGACGCCCCAGCCTGCGATCGATATGGGTACGGTCGAAATCAGCAGAACTGGAGGGATCAGAAATAGGATTTGAAGGAAAGTAATGGACGCAGCGATCGCCTTTACGCAGCACCAGGCTGCGGCAATGGTAAGCAAATGAATTGCCATTGAGCACGCAAGGACAATGCTGATCGAATGGAATGAGGTGCATAGCGTTGCGGCAATGCGTGAAGCAGCCGAGAAGTGCCGGGTGAATGTCCACCGATCGAGTGCATGCTGGAAACGCGTGCCGACTATGATGAAGATTGCCGTGCCAGCGACGGCCCCGCACCCAATAAACAGCAGAACGGCGCGGGCCATCGGATCATGGATGAGTTCGAACGTCCATGGCAGGCACGCCATGACGATGACGGCCAAAGCGAACACGCCGACGATGCGATCGATTAAAACAGAGTAGGTCGCGCGCGCCCAGCCGGCGCCTTCGCGCGCAAAAAGCCAAATTCGCGCGCCGTCGCCGCCGACTGTCGACGGCAGTACTTGATTGAAAAACGTTCCAATGAAACTCAGCTGCAAAGCAAGTGCAAATGTCAAACCAGCGCCGCACGCGGCGGCAATTTTTCTCCAGCGTATGGCAAGGAACGCGACCTGGATTGCAAGGAGGGCGAGTGCCAAGGCGATCCACCTCGGATCGATCTGGCTCAGCCGGTCGACAAATGCGGTGACATTGACCCATCGCAACGACAAACAAAGCAGCAGAATCGAGGTTGCCGCCTTTGCCGACAGAAGTAGCATGCGGCGCATCGGGGCAAAGTCCTTCAACGCATTGGCGCTTTTTTACTTTGGCGGACGGCTTCGCATGCCCCATCTACTGACGCAAGTAGGTTATAGCAACGCCGAACGAGCCTGGCGCAATGCAAGATGCGAGCAAATCTAGCCGGCCGAACCGGGAAAGGTTATTACCCAAGCTCTCCGGAAATAAACGATCACTCGACCAGCCCTCGCCTAAACATGATAGAAGATGTCAAATCAGTGGGTGCCCAATGCATTTGCAGCAGCGAATTCTAGTGACCGGGGGCGCGGGGTTTCTCGGCTCACATCTGTGCGAACAGCTGCTCGCACAGGGAGGGGATGTCCTTTGTGCTGACAACTTTTTTACCGGCAGTCGCAAGAACATCGAACACCTTTTGGACCACAAACATTTCGAAATGACGCGGCACGACGTGACATTTCCCTTCTACGTCGAGGTCGATGAAATCTACAATCTCGCTTGCCCCGCTTCACCGATTCACTACCAGCGAGATCCTGTGCAGACAACCAAAACCAGCGTGCATGGCGCGATCAACATGCTGGGGCTCGCAAAGAGAGTGAAGGCGAAGATCCTTCAGGCGTCGACTTCAGAGGTTTATGGCGATCCTAATGTGCATCCGCAGCCAGAGGAGTACTGGGGACATGTCAATCCCGTCGGGCCTCGATCCTGTTATGATGAAGGCAAGCGTTGCGCGGAGACGCTGTTTTTTGACTATTGGCGCCAGCACAAGTTGCGTATCAAGGTCGCGCGAATATTCAACACATATGGTCCACGCATGCATCCGAACGATGGCCGCGTAGTGTCAAATTTCATAATTCAAGCTCTTCTTGGTCGCGATCTAACGGTTTACGGAGACGGCACGCAAACACGCTCGTTCTGTTATGTGGACGATCTTATCGACGGACTCATGAAATTGATGGCGACGAAGGATCAGATCACGGGCCCAATCAACATCGGCAATCCGACCGAATTCTCAATGCTCGAACTTGCGGCCACGGTGATTGAAATGACAGGCTCGCGGTCCCGTATCGTGCATCGCCCGCTGCCCGAGAACGATCCGCGGCAGCGGCGTCCCGACATCTCGCGCGCGCAGGAACTGTTGTCTTGGACGCCGCGCACGCAATTGAAGGAAGGGCTGACTCGCACGATCGCGTATTTCGAAAAGCTGCTGAAGGAGAGTAACGTGCGGGCCATGCTGACCGCTGACCAAGCCACCTGAATACGGCATTTCGGCTGCAGCATTTTTCTAGAAGCTGATGTGTTGTCGTTTCCGGCCAAGTCGCCGCCAAAATTGGCTGGTGTTTGGTCGCCGGAATTTGCTAGCTAAGTGATTGGAAACCGACCCAATTTAACCGGTTCGTGGAGGACAAGGGCCGGGCCGTGCTACTATATTGCACGAGCAAAAAAGGGGATCGTTTTAGTATTGAATATCGCGTCGACCAAAACGGTGCTGTCCGGTTCGACCGGTTCGACGACCGCGGATGTTACCGTCGTGGGCGGCGCCGGCCACGTAGGTATTCCTCTTGTGCTCGCCTTTGCCGAGGCGGGCCTGACGGTCAATGTGAACGACCTCAACGAGACCGCGCTGACTACGTTGCGGTCGGGCAGGCTTCCGTTCATAGAACATGGCGCCGCACCGCTACTGGCGAGAGCGCTGGCCGGTAACAAGCTGCTTTTCACATCATCGCCCAACGCGATTGGCCGCACCGGTCCTGTCATCATCACCATCGGCACGCCGGTCGACGAATTCCTCAATCCGGTACAGACGGAGGTGCAACATTGCATCGATAGTCTGCTGCCATATATCGCCGATGATCAGCTTCTGATCCTTCGGTCAACCGTTTACCCGGGGACGACCGATTGGCTGCACAGCTATCTCAAACGGCTCGGCCGCAAGAACAATGTGGCATTCTGTCCCGAGCGCGTAGTTCAAGGCTATGGCATCAAGGAATTGCGCGAGATGCCGCAAATCATCAGCGCGACCTCGCCGGGTGCCGAAAAGCAGGCAAGCGAAATCTTCAAGCGAATTGCGCCCGAGCTCGTCATCGTGAATCCGATCGAAGCCGAATTCGCAAAGCTCTTTAATAATGCGTATCGTTATATCGAATTCGCCGCCAGCAATCAGTTTTATATGATCGCGAAATCGGCAGGCGCCGACTACCAGGCGATCATGCGCGCGATGAAACAGAATTATCCGCGCGCCAAGAATTTTCCCGGCCCGGGGTTTTCTGCCGGGCCTTGTTTGTTCAAGGACACCATGCAGCTGGCTGCATATGCGCGGAATCAATTCGGACTCGGCCATGCGGCTATGCAGGTGAACGAAGGCCTCGTGCTCCAGCTCGTCGATGATCTACGGCGGGCCTACGAGATTTCGAATATGACTGTTGGATTATTGGGGATGGCATTCAAGGCCGAAATCGACGATACCCGGGCCTCATTAAGTTACAAACTCAAACACGCCCTGGAAATTTGTGCGGCAAAAGTTCTCACGACCGACCCATTCGTCACGACTGATCCGAATACAATTCCACTCGAGCAGGTGATTGAGCGAAGCGATATTCTGATCTTATGCACGCCGCATTCCGTCTATGCGGAGATCGATCTCAAGGGGAAACCCGTGGTCGATGTTTGGGGCTTTCTCAAAAATGCGAATGTCGTGTACTGAGCATGGCCCCGAGCGCCGTTACCATTGACTTCATTTACCGCCAGGGAAGCACTCTGTGACTCGTCGTCAGGTTCTGATCGTGCTGCACGATCTTGTGGCAACCACCGCAGCAATTGTCGCTACATTTTACATGCGCTTTGAAGATGCCGCTCTCAGCGATCGTTTGCACGGCCTGTGGCTATTCCTTCCGTTCTTTGTCGTCTACGCGGGCGTCGTTTATTTCATCATAGGCCTGCACCGGAACAAATGGCGCTTCACGTCTGTCCCCGATCTCTACAATATCTTTTGGGCCTCGACCGTGATGGCCCTTTCCCTACTCGTACTCGACTACGTTCTCGTGGCGCCCAATTTTTATGGAACGTTCTTTTTCGGCAAGGTCACCATATTGCTTTACTGGTTTCTGCAGATGTTTTTTCTCGGAGGCCTGCGAGTCGTATATCGATACTTTCACTACGCGCGCACGGTTAATCGATCAAAAAAGAATACCGATTCGATGCCCACGCTGGTTCTCGGGCGTGCCGCCGATGCAGAGGTTCTTTTGCGCGGAATCGAGAGTGGTGCGGTAAAAAAAATCTGGCCGGTCGGGGTGCTCTCCCCATCGTTTGCCGATCGCGGACAGTCGATCCGCGGCATTCGCGTGCTGGGCGATATTGATGATCTAGAAAAGGTTGTATCCGATCTGGAGGCCAGCGGCAGTCGTGTGACGCGGCTTGTTCTGGCGCCATCGGCGCTCGCGCCGGAAGCCCGTCCCGAGGCGATTTTGATACGGGCGCGTAAACTCGGTTTAAACATAAGCCAAATGCCGTCGCTCGATGCTGATGGGCCGGCAGTGCAGCTGGCGCCGGTTGCCGTCGAAGACCTTTTGCTGCGTCCCAGCGTCAAGATCGATTACCGTCGACTTGAGGACTTCGTCAGTGGCAAGGCGGTCGTCGTGACGGGTGGCGGCGGTTCGATCGGCTCGGAGATATGCGACCGCGTTGTTACATTTGGCGCCGCCCGGTTGCTTGTGATCGAACATTCCGAGCCTGCATTACACGCGGTGCTGGAAACTCTCAAAGGCAAACAGAGTGCTGCGGAAATCGCCGGGCGCATTGCCGATGTCCGCGATCGGCACCGGATCATCGGGCTCGTCGCACAATTCAAGCCCGACATCGTTTTTCACGCCGCGGCGCTGAAGCACGTGCCGATGCTCGAGCGGGATTGGGACGAAGGCATCAAAACAAACGTGTTCGGCTCGATCAATGTTGCCGATGCCGCGGCGGCAGCCGGGGCCGCTGCCATGGTTATGATTTCCACCGACAAGGCCATCGAACCGGTGTCTGTGCTGGGCGCTACCAAGCGGCTAGCGGAAATGTATTGTCAAGCGCTGGATGACGAGTTCGCTCGTCGCAGTGGCTCTGACCAGCATGCGATGCGCCTGATCTCCGTGCGATTTGGCAACGTGCTCGCTTCCAACGGGTCGGTGGTGCCAAAATTCAAAGCGCAGATTGAATTGGGCGGCCCTGTCACCGTCACACATCCGGATATGGTTCGCTACTTCATGACTATTCGAGAGGCGTGTGACCTGGTCATCACGTCCGCAAGTCACGCGCTTGGCGAGCGGAACGGGGATGTCTCGGTCTATGTTCTCAATATGGGTCAACCGGTTAAGATCGTCGATCTTGCCGAACGCATCATCCGGCTGTCCGGGCTCGAACCCGGTCGTGACATTCAAATAGCATTTACCGGAATTCGCCCGGGCGAGCGGTTGCACGAAATTTTGTTTGCGCGTGAGGAAGAAACCGCGGACATTGGCATACTGGGCATCGTCGCCGCGAAGCCGATACACCCGCCGTTAGATGCGATCCGCGCCTGGGTAGCAACCTTGGAGCAAGGAGTCGCCCGCGGCGAACGTGCGGCGATCTACAATGTATTGCGCGATGCGGTTCCCGAGTTTCGTGGCGAGGCCGCTTGAGGAAACGCGAAATTGGACCTGACAGCATTCTTCAAAGAGGAATTCGCCGAACACCACAATGTTGCGCGACGCTCGGAAGCCGCGTTGTCCGACACATTCGCAGAGCTTGTTCGCGCTTGCGCTAAATCGATTCGTGGCGGTGGCAAACTGCTCTTCTTCGGCAATGGGGGCAGTGCCGCGGATGCCCAGCATCTCGCGACAGAGCTGACTATCCGCTACAAGGGCGACCGCGCTGCGATCGCCGCAATCGCTTTGACGACCGATACGTCGGCACTGACCGCCGCGGCGAACGACCTTGGTTTTGAACAGGTCTTTGCACGCCAAATCGAGGCGCTGGGCAAGCCAGGAGACGTAGCGATCGGAATCTCGACATCCGGCAAGAGCGCAAATGTGATCGCGGGGTTGAAAAAGGCTCGGTCCATGATGCTCGTTACGGTGGCCTTCACCGGCCAAGGCGGGGGCGGGTTATCCTCATTTGCGGATCATCTCCTTGCCGTGCCGTCCATAACCACGGCTCGCATTCAGGAAATGCACATCACTTTAGGCCAGATGCTCTGCGGGGCCCTAGAAATCGAACTCGGTTTTGCCAGCAAATAGGTTTTCTCGTCGCTAACTAGCTTTCTTTGCTTATATTTTTGGCTATTTTCTAATGGCGAAAGTTAGCTTCTCAATAATGAAATCTCCTTGACTTAGACGCTGCAGGCGATTTCCCTTGGTGAGAGGAGAAAACAAACATGGATGCGACCATCCTGCCAGGGCCCGGCGCCAAGGCTCGTCCCCGGCGTGCACATGTCCAGGGCGATCGCCACAATATCCAGTCCGTTGATCGCGCACTATATCTGCTGGAAACCATCGCTGAGGCTGGCGGCGAAGCCACGCTGACCGAACTTGCCACGCGTACTGGTCTCAATATTTCTACGTGCCATCACTTGCTGGCGACTCTAATCCAGCGTGGTTTCGCTGCGAAGGTGCCCGGGCGGCGGCTTTACGCGCTGGGTGCTCGCATCCTCTATCTCGGACACACCTGCCTGCAGGTCGATCTGCCGCGTCGCGCGCAACGATATATCGAAGCGATCAATCAGGCGACGGGCGAGACTGTGCACTTGGCGGCGTTGCAGGGCGATGCGGTCACAACGCTGGCGGTGCGCGAAGCACGCCATGCCGTCCGTGTCGACACCGGCAAGATCGGAAAACTGGAAGCGCCGCATGCGACGGCAGTCGGCAAGGCCATTTTGGCCTGGCTTCCGGAAGACGAGATGCGCCGCATTCTCGCTCGCGGCATGGAGCGCTTTACCGATAAAACCATCACGGAGTTTTCCGCATTGGTCGAATCATTGCGCATCGTGCGCCGCAACGGCTACGCTATCGACCATGAGGAATTTTTGCCGAGCGTCATCTGCGTCGGCGCTGCTATCCGCGACCAGGCTGGAACGGTCATCGGTGCCATCAGCGCCTCGACCCCGACCATGCGCGCCACCGACGAGCACATCGCGTTGATGCGTGACGAAATCGTTGCTGCGACGCGTGCGCTGTCCGCTGAATTTGGCGATCCGGGTTCGCAATCCAGCACTCAACAGGTCATTGCGAACTAGTTGATCGCTTTGCCGACAGAATTTTCGGGAGGAACCATGTACGCGCCGGCTGGGGTGAAAACCAATCACAACGAATTTCCAATTCCGGAAACCCAGCGTGCCTGGGTGCTTGGCGATCCTGGCCAGCTTGGCATTACGAACAAACCGGTGCCGGTTCCGAAAAAGGCGGAAGTACTAGTGCGTATCGATGCGGTAGCTATCTGCGCAACCGATCTCGAGATCATTTATCATGGTCCGCCGGCATCGATCCAAGGCGGCCTGCCATTCAACAAGAATTTCACACCGGGTCATGAGTACATGGGCACGGTTGTCGCGCTTGGGGCCGGTGTCGATGAGTACAATATCGGTCAACGCGTTGCGGTTGAAATCCATGCCGGTTGCGGACAGTGCAAACGCTGCCGCGAGGGCATGTACACGTCCTGCCACAACTACGGTCTCAATTATGGTGATGTCGACAAGGGCCATCGTGCCAACGGGTTCACCACCGACGGTGGGTTCTGCGAGTACCAGGTCAACAACATCAACACTCTGGTGGCGATCCCGGACGAGATGACAGACGAGGAGGGAACTCTCGTCGTCACTGCGGGCACTGCAATGTATGCGCTCACCGAACTCGGTGGGCTTGTGGCGGGCGAAAGCGTCTGCGTGACCGGCCCGGGCCCGATCGGCCTCATGGCGGTTGCCGTCGCAAAAGCGCTCGGCGCCCAGCCTGTTATTCTCACCGGTACGCGCGATAACCGCCTTGAAATCGGCAGGCAGCTCGGCGCCGACGCGGTCGTCAATATTCGCAAAACCCCAGACGTCGTTGCCGAAGTGAAAAAGCTCAATGGTGGCAAGGGCGTCGACTATGTCGTCGAATGCTCCGCGGCGACCAGCGCGGTCAACGATGCCGTACGCATGGTCAATCGCGGCGGCCGTGTATGCCTCGCCGCTTTTGCGCACGAGGAAGTGCCGGTCGATGTCGCACACATTGTCCGCAACAACATCTATGTCTACGGCATTCGTGGTGAGGGCAAGAGCGCTACGCATCGGGCAGAGGCCTTCATGAAACAGAAGCGCTTCGACGCCACCAAGATTCACACCCACACATTTCCACTCGACGACCTTCCGACCGCAATCCGCTATGCCAAAGATCGTGTCGAGGACGCCATCAAGGTTGTGGTCAAGGCCAAGATGAACGCCGCGCATAAGGAAGCCGCGGAATAGCGAAAGAGCAGCGATGCTCACTTGCGATGATTATCTGACGCCTGGCTCGCTTGCCGAAGCCTTCGGCATGATGGCGTCCAATCGCGGACGCTATCGCATCATCGCCGGTGCGACCGACACGTTGCCATGGGCGCGCGAGGGTCGCGCTGGCGATGTCCACATTCCGGCACTGATCGACGTAACGAAAATTCCTGAACTGCGCGAGATATCGGTCAACGATTCACGCGTCCGGCTTGGAGCCGCCACACCGATCCAACGATTCCTGGATGACAGTGTGCTTGCCGGCGCGCTACCAGCCATGCCGCGTTCCGCGGTTTGGTTCGCCGACGACCAGATCCGCGCTCAGGCGACGATCGGCGGCAATATCGTAAATGCCTCACCGGCCGCTGATGCGACGCCATGTCTGATCGCGCATGAGGCCGAAGTCGAATTGGCGAAAAGCGCTGACGGAAAAGTCATGCGCCGACGAATGAAGCTCGACCAATTCGTCACCGGTCCGAATCGAACGGCGCTTACGGACGGCGAACTGCTTTTAGCGATTGAATGCGACGCGTTGCCAGGTTATGGCGGCAGTTTCGAAAAGGTCGGCTACCGCCGTTCGCTGGTCATCTCGCTGGTGTGTCTCGCAACCGTGCTAAAGCTCGACGACCAAGGCCGCAAGATAAAAGCGGCTCGATTGGCGATCGCCGGCATAGCACCGAAACCGATACGCCTTCGGCAAGCCGAGGAGTTTCTTTGCAATGGGCCGATCAGCGCTGAGCGGCTTGAGCAAGCAGCCGACATGCCGGCTTCGCTTGTCGCTTCGCGAACGCGCAAGGATTATCGCCGCGATGTGGTGCGCGGTTTCATGCTGCGGGGCCTGATTAACGCGGCCAGACGCGCCGGGGCCGATATAACTACGCTCTCGCCCGAACTGGAGGCGGCTTATGCCTGACCTTCAATTCAAGGCAACGATCAACGGCCGTAAGGTTGCGCGCAGCGTCAAACCGCATCAACGCCTGCTCGATTTTATCCGCGACGATCTAAATCTGACCGGGAATAAAGAAGGTTGCGGCGCCGGCGAGTGCGGCACATGCTCAGTCTTCGTCGACGGCGTGCTGATGAAATCCTGCCTGCTGCCGGTCGCCAAAGCGCAGGGCACGACGATCGAGACGGTCGAGGCGCTTGCCCATACCGGTGAGCTAAGCGTGTTGCAGAAAGCGTTTCACAAGGCCGGAGCCAGCCAATGTGGCTACTGCATTCCCGGAATGGTGATGGCCGCGACCGCAGCATTGCGCGCCAATCCCTTCGCCGATCGCGAGGAGATTAAGGAGCGCCTTGGCGGCAATATTTGCCGCTGCACAGGCTATCAGAAGATCTTTGACGCTGTTGAACTGGCGCGCGATGTGCAGAACGGCAAAATTCCGGCGAGCGCACTGGCGGAAGAGGAAGCTAAGCAAGGCGACTTCATCGGCAAAAACGTGCGTCGCATCGACACGCCAAGCAAGGTTTCCGGCCGCCTGAGATATGCGGGCGACATGACAATGCCCGGGATGCTGCACGTCCAGGTGCATCGCTCGCCGCACCCGCACGCGCGCATCGTATCAATCGACACGTCCGTTGCGGAGGCGATGGAAGGAGTTGAAGGCGTCATCACCTGCGCCGATGTCCCTGGTGAGGATGGGTTTGGCGTGTTCGTCAACGATCAACCCGTCATGGCGCGCGGAAAGGTCCGCTATGTCGGCGAAGCCGTGGCGGCGGTTGCCGCCGAGACCCCGCTGATCGCCAAACGTGCGGTTGCCGCGATCAAGGTCAGTTACGAGACGCTGCCGGCCGTGTTCAATCCGGATGAAGCCATGCGGCCTGGCTCACCAATCCTGCACGACTACGCGCCTAACAATATCACCAAGCATATTCCGATCCGCGCCGGCGACGTGGAGAAGGGCTTTTCCGAAAGCGATTTGGTCGTCGAGGAAACCTATTCGACGCAGGCGATCGAGCACGCTTATCTCGAGCCGGAAGCCGGTCTGGCCTACGTCGATCACGACGACGTCGTGACAATCGTGTCGCCGGACCAGAATGTGACCCATCATCGCCATATGTTGGCCCGCATCATCGCAAAGCCGATCAGCAAGGTGCGCTTTATCATGAGCCCAGTCGGCGGCGGCTTCGGCGGCAAGGAGGACATGATCTACCAGGGGATGCTGGCTCTGCTCGCGATGAAGACGCGGCGCCCGGTACGACTGGTTTTTACCCGCGAGGAATCGATCATTTCCACAGCCAAGCGCCATCCGTCCCGTACAATGCTGCGCATGGGGCTGATGCGCGACGGCCACATCCGCGCGCTGGCGATGAAAATGATCTGCGATGGCGGCGCGTATGGCTTGTCGACTGAAGGCGTTATGCGCAAAGCGGCGATCCTGGCGGCCGGCCCTTACGTGATTCCCAACGTCAAGGTCGATACCTATGGCATCTACACCAACAACACGCCCTCCGGTGCGTTCCGCTCCTTCGGCGCGCTGCAGACGGCGTTTGCGACCGAATCCCATCTCGATATCTGCGCCGAACGCCTTGGACTCGATCCATTCGAGATCCGCCGCATCAACGCGATGCGCGATGGCGCGATCACGCACACCAAGGCCAAGCTCGGCTCTGTCAGTCTGACTCGTGCGCTCGACGCGCTTGAAAAGGCGTCCGACTGGGAAGCCGGCGCGTCCTGTTCGCGCGGTGAAAAACGTGGCGATCTCAACCGTGTGGACGTCCGTCCACCCTGCGCGCTCGGCGCACGCTTTGCAGGCAACGAAAAATGGGAAGCGGCGGAATAGGTCCATGGCCCGCAAACGCGGACGAGGAATGGCGGCCTGCTGGTACGGCATCGCGCGTACCGCTGTAATCGATCGTGCCTCCGCCTGGGCCGAAATCGATGACGGCGGCAGTGCCAAAGTCGTCACCGGCGTTACCGAAATCGGCGAGGGCATTCTCACCGTGCTGGCGCAAATCGCCGCGCATGAGATGGGTGTAAAGCCCGAGCACGTGGTGATTGGCGACAACGACACCGCGCGCGCACCGGAAGCCTCGCATGCAGGCGCGAGCCGACAAACTTATATGATCGGCAACGCGGTGGCGCTCGCTTCTCGTGATGCGCGCAAGCGGCTGGTTGAAGTGATGGCTGAGGTCTGGGACGTCGATGCCGAGACCATTCGCACGGGCAATGGGGAAGTCTGGGCAGAGAAGACCAATCATCGTGTCACGATGGGCGAAGCCGTGCATACCGCGAAAAATCGCGGCGTGGTGCCTGTCGGCTCGGCAAGTTTCGGCACCGACACAACCGGGCTGGATCCGGTCGACGGTTCCGGTCGGCCCTGGCAGGCTTATGTGTTTGGCGCTCAGGTCGCCGAAGTCGAGGTCGATACGGTGACTGGCGAAGTTCAGGTGCTCGGCATCTGGGCCGCGCACGATGTTGGTCGTGCCGTTAATCCACAGGGCGTCGAAGGCCAGATCGAAGGCGGCATCGTGCAAGCATTGGGCCAGGGGCTGATGGAGGACTATAAGCTCGACGGCGGCCATACCAGCACGTCCGGCTTTGCAAAATATATCTTGCCGACGGCGCTCGATGTACCGCGGGTTAATTCGATCATTATCGAAGATCCCGACCCAATCGGGCCGCTTGGCGTTAAAGGCATTGGCGAACCAGCGATGGTGCCGACGATCCCGGCGATCATGAACGCGATTTATGATGCGGTCGGTGTGCGCATCACCGCATTGCCCGCAACGCCGGAAAAAGTTCTGATGGCGATCAAGGAAAAGGAACGGCAAGAAGCCCGAATGACGGCGCAGGCCGTCGAGTAGCCGCAAGGTGTGGAGGAATTCATGAAGAAGATTTGCGTGAGTTTGTTTGCCTTGGCCGTCACGGTTGCCGGCTCACCGGCGTTGGCGCAGAATTATCCGACGCGTCCGATCACGATGGTCGTTCCTTATCCGGCCGGCGGACCGAGCGATGTGGTGGCGCGCATCTTGGCTGAGGGGATGAGCAAGGCCCTCGGTCAGAACATCGTAATCGAAAATGTGGGCGGCGCGGGTGGTACGATCGGCACAGCGCGCGTTGCGGGATCGGAGCACGACGGCTACACACTGCTCGCCGCCAGCATGGGATCGCATGTGTCGGCGCCGGCGCTCTATGCCAATCTGAAGTACGACTCGACCAAAGACTTCGAGCCGATCGGATTGACGGCAAATGCGCCCGCAGTGGTCGTCGCGCGGAAGGATTTCCCGGCCAAGGATTTCGCGGAATTCGTCGCCTATCTGAAAAAGAATGGTGACAGCGTGAAGCAAGCACACGGTGGCGTCGGCTCATCCTCACACATGGCTTGCCTGCTTTTCACGTCAGAGCTGGGCCTGAAGCCAAATCTGGTCGCCTACCGTGGTACCGGCCCGGCGCTCAACGACGTCATCGGCGGCCACGTCGACTTCTTTTGCGAACAAGTCGTCAGCGTGCAAGGCGCTGTCCGCGGTGGGACGGTGAAAGCCTATGTCGTTTCCGGCAATGATCGCACACCCGCGCTCCCCGATGTTCCCTCCGCCAAGGAAGTGAGCGCGAAGGATTTTCAAATCAACATTTGGAGCGCGATCTTCGCGCCGAAGGACACGCCGAAGCCGGTGGTCGACAAGCTCAGCGACGCGCTTAACAGGGCACTCGATGACCCGGCTGTGGCCAAGCGTCTGCTGGAGCTTGGCGGCACGGTGCCACCCAAGGGCGAACGCGGCCCGGCCTTCCTCGCCAATCTGCTCAAGGTCGATATCGCCCGTTGGAACCCGGTTCTAAAGGCAGCCGCGGAAAAGACCAACTGATGCTCACGCGCGCCGACAGCGACCGCCGGATGCGCGAACGCGCCCGTGCCATCGTCAAAGCCGGCGATCTTGAACAGGCTCTGGTTAAAGGTTTGCCGAAACTTGTCGAATGTACGCTCTCGGAAGCACTTGTGCTTGGCCTGCTCAAACAGGGCGTGAAAAAATACTTTGCCGTCTTTGGCCACGGTTCCACTGACCTCGGCGAGGTGCTGCGTGTCTATGAGGAAGAAGGCGCGACCCGCACCATTAATTGCCGCAACGAGGTGGAGATGGCGCACGCCGCGACGACGTTGCGCTGGCAATACGGAGAGCTTTCGGCCGTCGTGACCTCGATCGGCCCTGGCGCCATGCAGGCTTTCGCCGGTTCGCTTGCCGCCGCGTCAAATGGCGTCGGCGTCTATCATATTTACGGCGACGAGACGACCTTCGGGGAAGGCTACAATATGCAGCAGGTGCCGAAAGAAGAGCAGGGCCTCTTCGGCCGCATGACGGCGGTCATGGGACAGTCATACGTGCTGCATACACCTGAAGGATTACGTGACGCGCTGCGCCGGGGTGCTTTGTGCGTCAACCATCCGTATCGCGCCGGGCCGTTTTACCTGCTGCTGCCCCTCAATACTCAGCCGGCGAAAGTGACTGTCAACCTTGCGGCGTTGCCGGCACGGCCGGGGCTTCCGAAACTTGCGCCTGCCGGTGATGCCGCGTTCGACCATGCCGCCGTTGCGATCTCCAGGGCCAACAAAGTTGCAATCAAGGCGGGCGGCGGTACGCGCGGCCACGACGCGGTCATCAGGAAGCTCGCGGAAGCCGCTGGAGCGGCAGTCGTGCTGTCCCCAGGTTCGACCGGTGTGCTGCCTGATGCGCATGCACAAAACATGCATGTCGGTGGTTCGAAGGGATCGATCAGCGGCAACTATGCGATGGCCGAAGCGGAACTGCTGATTATCATCGGCTCGCGCGCGGTCTGCCAGGCGGATTGTTCAGGCATTGGATACAAGAACGCGCAGACAGTCATTAACATCAACGGCGACCTTGCCGACGCGCTGCATTACAACAAAACGGTTGCGCTTATCGGCGATATTGGCGCGGTCGCGGCCTGCCTGGCTGCCAAACTCGAGGCGGCGGGTGCGAACAAGAACAAGCGGGCATGGCTCGATGCTTGCGCGGTCAAGAAAGCTGAGTGGGCTACCTACAAACGCAAGCGTTTCGAAGCTTCTCCGTTGCGCGACGAAATCTGGCAAAAGCCGGTTCTTACGCAACCTGCCGCAATTAAGGTCGTGGCTGATTTTGCCAGGCAGGTCGGCGCTGCGAAATTCTTCGATGCCGGCGATGTGCAGGCCAACGGCTTCCAGATCGTGGAAGACGATCGCACAGGTGACACATATACCGAATCCGGCGCGTCCTACATGGGTTTTGCGGCAAGCGCTTTACTCGCGTCAGCGCTGGCGGAGAAGCCGCGTTACGGTATCGCCTTTTCCGGCGACGGCTCGTTCATGATGAACCCGCAAGTTTTGATCGATGCGGTCCAACATGACGTGCGCGGCATGATTGTGATCTTCGACAACCGCCGGATGGCCGCAATCACAGGTCTGCAGCTGGCGCAGTACAGCGCCGAGTTTCGAACCAACGATCGCGTCGCGGTCGATTATGTGCAACTCGCCAAGTCCGTACCGGGCGTGCATGCCAATTCTGGCGGTACCACTGTGGAAGCCCTGCAATCTGCGTTGAAGGCCGCGCATGCCCATGATGGCCTCTCGGTCGTCCATGTGCCGGTCTATTGTGGGCCCGATGAACTTGGTGGCCTGGGCGCTTGGGGTGAATGGAACGTCGGCAACTGGTGCGAGGATGTACAAGGTGCCTGGATCAAGCAGGATTTGTGATGCCCGAAGAAACTGAAATGCCGGGAATCCGTCACTATTTGCGACAGGCGGAACGCTTCCTCACGAAAATCGTTGGTTGGTAGAGTCTATTTGGAGCGTTTTATGTCGGAAAAACCGAAACAATATGCGGAAATCGAGCGCCAGCGGATCGAGAACGACGAAGATGACGTCGTAATCAATTCCGACGAAAGCTTCCCAGCCAGCGATCCGCCGAGTTGGACTCCGGTGCACGGCGTCGGGTCTTCGGAAGACCGGAGAAGCAAAAACAAGACAAAATAATGGGCGAGAAGTTTCGAGTTACTGGAACTTCATATTGAGCAGTTTTTCAGCGTTGCCGATGAGTATCTTACGACGGTCGCCGGCCGACAAACCAAGCGCTTCGATAGTTTTAATCGTTGGCTCAATCGGGCCGAGCGGCGTGTCGGTGGCGAAAACCACGTGATCGGCGCCGAAGAACTCGAAGCCGCAGCGCGTCGCCGAGACGCCGCCGCCAAACATGGCCGTATCCGCATAGAACTCGTGCAAATAATCCATATGGGGCCGTTTTAGTGAGGGCAGAATCTTTGAATAGTCTTCGTCGGAAGTGCGCTGCCCGAGCACTTTGAGTCCCGGACCGACGCGGCCATCGTAGTAGGGGATCATTCCGCCGAGGTGATGCGTGATGATCTTCAGCTTCGGATAACGGTCGAACAGCCCTGAAAATACCATTCGCACCATGGCCACCGACGTCTCATAGGGCCAATGGAAGCACCACCACATTTCGAACCGAGATTTTTTCTCGGCAGGGTAATCCGGCATTGCCGCCGTGCCCACAGGATGTAGCCAGATTGGCAGATCGAGCTCAGCCATGGTCGCGAAGATTGGTTCGAACTCCGGATCGTCGAGCGGCCTGCCCGCAACATTCGTATAGAGCAGCACACCACGCGCTCCGAGATCTCTAATCGCGCGTCGCGCCTCCGCAACCGAGCCTGTTACGTCGGTCATGCACAGGGCGGCCGCGAATCCGGGAAAGCGCTGAGGATATTTTCTGCATAGATCACCCATCGCATCGTTTGCGATGCGCGCCAGGTTCAACCCGACATCGGGCGTGGCGATGTCTTCGATAGCCGGGTTCGGGAGCGAAATTATTTGACGATAATCGCCAAACGCGTCCATTTCCTTGAAGCGGGTATCAAGGTCGAACAGCTTGGTGACGCCGCGCAGCCGTTTGCCGATATTTTCAAGATTTGGCGCGACTTTGGTCATCTCCTGAAAAAAGCGGTCCGGAAAGATATGGCAGTAGATATCGATGATTGGGCTCATGGCTTTCCTACGGTTTCTTTTCCAGCATCAGGTGACGGCGCAGTGGCATAGCCTGCCAGCCGAGCCGTTCCGCGAATATCCCCCAAAGCCCTCTCGGCGCCCATAGCATGACTACAATGGCAACCGCGCCCATCATCAGCAGATACAGGCTGCCAAGTTCCGCGAGAGTTTGGCGAAGCACGAAAAAGATGATGGTGCCAATAATCGGTCCCTCTATGCGCCCGATGCCGCCAATGACGGTGATGAAAATGACGAAGGCAGTCCAGTCGTTCACGCTGAATGCCGTGTCGGGCGAGATTCTTAGCTTCTGCAAGAAGATAAGCGCGCCGATCATCGACGTGCCGAACGCAGTGAGTACATAGACGATGAATTTGATACGCCACACGTCAATGCCATTGCTCTGCGCCGCCTGCTCGTTGTCGCGAATTGCGGTGAGAGCAAGGCCATGACGTGAGCGTAGCAAGATCACGATCGCTCCCAGCACGATGGCAGTCAGCGCAAGCGCCAGCCAATAGATTTCGAATTCCCGCATTTGCCGGTTCGGCGCCATCGCGACCACGACTGCAGCAGGTAAACTGATGCCGGAGCCTCCGCCGAGCACAGAGATTTGCGAGGCGAGCAGTCGAAAAACTTCGGCAACGACCCACGTACCGATAGCGAAATAGGCGCCGCGCAGACGAAAGATCAGGAGCGCGATCGGGACCGCGACCAGCGCGCCAATCGGGCCAGCCATCAGAATGGCCGCGATCGGATGGACTTCAAACAGAATTGCGAGCGCAAACAACAGATAGCCGCCAAGTCCGACGAAAGCCTGCTGGCCGACCGAAACCAGTCCCGCGTAGCCCGCCAGCAGATTCCACAGGCTTGCCAGCGCCACAAACGTGAGCATCTCTGCCAGCAAGCGCAGGGTTTGCCTGTCGCCCCAGAATGGCGCGAGCGCCAGGACAACGAGGGCGGCGGTGACCAGCGCGACACCGATACGGCTCGACCGTGTGGCGCGTTCGACGCGGCTCATCCCGACACCTTTGGAAAAAGGCCCTGCGGCCGCACCGCGAGGATCGCGAGAAATACGATGTGGCCGGCCAGCAATTGCAAGCCGGGGTCGATCTGCGCGCCGATGGCCTGCGAAATTCCGAGAATGATTCCGCCGGCGAGCGTTCCCCACATGCTGCCTAGTCCGCCGATAATTACCGCCTCGAATCCGAAGATCAGCCGCGCGGGTCCAATCGCCGGATCAAAATTTGTACGGATCGCCAGGAACACGCCAGCAATGCCGACAATCGCCAGTGACAGCGCCATCGCCATTGCAAAGACGTGACGCGTATCGAGGCCCATTAATTGAGCGACAGATTGGTCGTCCGACGTCGCACGGAACGCGCGACCGAGCGTGGTTTTGTAGAACAGCGCTTGCAATCCAGCGATCACCGCGACTGCGACGGCGAACTGGATCAGCGGCAGCGCACCGACCCACACGCTTGGCGTCAGCTGGAAGGTTTGAATCTCGATCGGCCCCGCCTGCAGTCTACGGCTGTCGGCAGTGAACAGTTCCAGCAGACCGTTCTGGATGATGATCGAAAGGCCGAAGGTCACTAACAGTGGCGGCAAGAGATCGTCGCCGAGGGTCCGGTTGAGCAGCCCGCGTTGCAATGCGTAGCCGATCAGTGCCATGACCGGCACGACAAACAGCAGCGAGGTCAGCGGGTCAACACCCAGCGCCTGCGTGACCATAAGCGAGATGTAGGCCGCGAGAACAATCAGATCGCCATGTGCAATGTTGACCAATCGCATCACACCGAAGATGAGCGAGAGGCCGGCGGCAAACATCGCGTAAAGACCGCCGATCAACACGCCTTGCAACACAACATTGAACCATTGCATGGCCGTCAGACTCCGAAATAAGCGGCCGAAATCGCTTCGCGCGTGAGCGCATGTGTGGGCCCTTCCAGCGCGACACGTCCTTCCTGCAGGCAGTACACGTGACTAGCGGCACGCAGCGCCTGCATCATGTCCTGTTCGACAATGATCAACGACAGACCTTCCGTTACGACGTGCGGCAGACGGGAATAGATTTCGCGCACGACGATCGGCGCGAGGCCAAGGCTTATTTCGTCACATAACAGCAGCCGTGGATTGGACATCAGCGCGCGGCCGATTGCCGCCATTTGCTGCTGGCCACCGGACAAGGCGGGCGCCGGAACGCGGCGTCGCTCAGCGAGCACCGGGAACAGCTCGTAGACGCGTGCAAGCGTCCAGGGGCCGGGCCGGCGCGACTGGCCACCGATCAACAGGTTTTCCTCGACCGACAGCGAGGGGAAAAGCCGGCGTCCTTCGGGCACAAGTGCAATTCCTCGATTGAGCACGTCGAAGGCCGGTGCATCCGTGATACGTGTTCCGTCGAATAAGATCTCGCCGCAATGAGGATGCGTCAGACCGGCAATGCTCTTCAGGAGCGTACTTTTGCCGGCGCCGTTGGCGCCGATCACCGCGACAATCTGGCCGACCTCGACACTTAACGAAACATCGAACAGGGCCTGGAAATCGCCGTAGAATGCGTCGATTCCCTTGACCTTGAGCAAGCTTGCGTCAGGCATCGGCGTCGATCCCCATGTAGATCTCCGCGACTTCCTGGCTTCGGATGACGGCATGTGGATCGCCCGCGGCGATGAATTTGCCGCCGTGCAGGACCAGCAACCGATCGATGACGGCAAGCAAGGCGTGCACCACATGCTCGATCCAAATGATGGATATGCCGCTCGCGCGCACGTCTTTAATCAAGGCGACGAGGGCTGAACATTCGTGCTCCGTGAGGCCGCCTGCGACCTCGTCGAGGAGCAAGACCCGCGGTTTCGTCGCCAAAGCGCGCGCAAGTTCGAGGCGTTTGCGATCGAGCAATGTGAGACCGCCGGCACGCGTGTTCGCTTTGTCCGCCAGACCGCAGCGTTCGAGCAATTCCGCGCAGCGGTGATAGGCCGCATTCTCGCGCTCGTTGGCGCCAAAAGCTGCGGCCACGACCACGTTCTCGAAGACTGTCATCCCGGAGAACGGCTGCGGGATCTGAAACGATCGCGCCAGCCCCTTTCGGCACCGGCGTTCCGGCTGCAATCGTGTGATATCCTCTCCTGAAAAGACCACGCGGCCCGCGTCCGGAGCGACTGTACCCGTGGCGATGCCGAACAATGTCGTTTTTCCGGCTCCGTTGGGGCCGATGATTCCAAGCGCCTCGCCATCGCTCAGGGAGAGATCGACGCTGTCGGCAACGATCACGGCCCCGAACCGTTTCGAGATGTTTTCCAGCGCGAGGATCGGGGCCATGGTGCAGGCGTCAGGAGATCGGCTGCAGCTTGCCTCCGACAGGAATGTTCGGTGCAGTCTTGTTTTCGGCGATCACCAGGTCGAACTTGCCGTTTTTGCGCTGCCATTGTCCGGCGACGAGGGGCGTCTTGGTGACGTTTTTGACCGGCACGCCGGTCCACTGGATCGGACCGACAATCGATTGGTAATTCGTTGCAACAACCGCATCGAGGATCGATTTCGGATCGTTCAAATTTTTGGCACGTTTGAGCACGTCGATCGCAATTTCAAACAAAGCGTGCTGGAATCCGAGGGGCTGAGTCCACGGCCGGTTTGAGGCTTTGGTATAGGCGTCGGTGAGCTCTTGGCAACTCTGCCCCGTGAGGCCGGATTTAAACGGGTGGTGGGGTGTCCACCAGATTTCGCTGGTCAATCCGTTGCCGCGTTCGCCGAGCGACTCGATCACTGAAGGAAAAAGGAGCGCTTTGCCGATGGTGACAATCTTCGGCCTGAGGCCCTGCTGGGCCGCCTGTGACCAAAACGTCGCGAAGTCAGGTGGAATCATATTGCCGGTCACGATCTCGGCGCCCGCCGCCTTGAACGCCGAAATCTGCGACGTGAAGTCGTTATTCATGAGCTGGTAGCGCCCGGGGTCGTGCAGCTTGTAGCCCGCCGCGGCCAGCGCAGGTGGCAGGCCGAGCTTGGGATCGCCCCAGGCATTGCCGTCGGCATCGTTTGGAAAAAGGCCACCGACGACTTTGTTGGTCGGCAATTCATCCCACAGCGCAAGGAACGACGCGATGACGTCCTCGAGGCCCCAAAAGAAATGATATGTCCAGGTGAATCCCTTCTTCGGATCACCTTTGCGGCCGAAAAAATAGGGCTGCCACGGGCAGTTGGTGGTGATGCAGGGTACCTCGTTGACTTCGGCCTGATCGGACACCGGATTGGTCGTGTCCGGAGTCGCAGAGGCGACGACGAGGTTGACCTTGTCGCCGAGGATGAGTTCCGACGCGACCTCGGCCGCACGGTTGCCGTTCGATTGGCTGTCCTTGGTGATGATCTCGACCTTGTAGGTCTTACCGTTGTTGTCGAGGCCCTTGCTCAGGATGCCGCGCACTTGCTCGAGAATGAAGCCGTCGGCCTCACCGAAGCCGGCAAGAGGCCCGGTCTTGGGGCTGACATGCCCGATTTTGATCGTTTGCGACTGCGCTTCCGCCGGAAGAATCCGCAGAATGGCGGGTGCAGCAACAGCGCCCAGGCCGGTGTTGACCAGCGTGCGGCGGGAGATCGTCCCATGGTCTTTCATTGTCGCCTCCCTTTTGTCGGTGCGCCTTTACGAGTCCTGGGCGCGCGCTTTTTTCAGATGTTGCAATACCTTTGAACGCAGCGCGGCCTGCTGTTCGGGCCTCCATTTTCGGAAACCTTCGCCTGATTTGAAGCCGAGCTTGCCGTCCTTCACCAGTTTTTCCAAATAGGGCGACGGGCCGGGGCGCCTGTCGAGGTCCGGCAATACCGTTTTGTGAATTGCTAAAGTCAAATCAGTGCCGACCATATCGGCGTTTTCCAGCGGGCCGAGCACGGCGAGCCGGCGGCCGAACGCCGCCTTGATTACGTTGTCCACCGTCTCGGCGTCGCAGATCCCTTGTTCGACCAAGGCAACGGACTCACGCCACAGCGCATGTTGCAAACGGTTGCCGATGAAGCCGGGCACGTCCTTTTTTACGTGCGCCGGCTTCTTGCCGGCGGCCAAATGCAGGTTCATCGTGAAGTCCACCGTCTGTGGTGACGTCCACTGCGTCTCGATCACTTCAACCAGCGGCACCAGAAAAGGCGGATTCCACCAATGTGTGCCAAGCGCGCGTTCGCGCCGCTTGAGGCCTTGCATGATCCTGGTGATCGGAATGACCGAGGTGTTGCTGGCCAGGATTGTATCAGGCCCCACATGCTTTTCGATCTCGGCAAACAATTTTTGCTTGAGCGGCAGATCCTCCAGCACCGCTTCGACGACATAGTCGGCGTTGCACACCGCTGTTGCGAGATCGGCGATGGGCGTCACACGTTCGACGGCGTTCTGATCGTCTCCGAGGTCTTTCAGATTTGCAAGAATGCGCGGTTTCGCGCTATCGAGCGAAGCGGCAATCGAGTCGTGGATCGTAACGTCGTGGCCGGCGAGCGCGAACACCTGGGCGATACCGTGGCCCATCAGGCCGGCGCCGACAACCGCGATGCGCGCTTTGGCCATGCACTAGCCTGCGGTATAGCCGCCGTCGGCATAAAGAATGTGCCCGGTGTAAAAGTCCGACGCCTTCGAGGCGAGAAACAGCAATGGGCCGGCGAGGTCCGCCGGCTCACCGAGCCGGCCCTTCGGCACGCGGGCGAGGAAACCTTTGCGCACCGTCTGTGCGCGTTCGGTATCCTCATACATCCAGGCGGTGAGCGGCGAGCGGAAGACCGTCGGGCCCAGTGCGTTGACGGTGATGCCGGTGTCACCCCATTCGCAGCCCAATGCCTTGGTGATGCCGTCGACCGCCGACTTCGACGCACAATACGCGCTGTAACCCGCTGGATGGCCGAGCAGGCCGCGGGCCGATGACGTGAGAATGACCTTGCCGCCTTTGCCTTGCTTGAGCATCTGCCGGCCTGCCGCGCGCGCCATCAACCACGACTGCGTGACATTGGCGTCCATGACGTCGAGGAAATCTTCCGTCTTCTGATCGACAATCTTCGACACCTTGTTGAGACCGGACGCCACGACAAGAATGTCGACACCGCCGAATTTATCGACCGCGGCCTTGACGATTTTGTCGCAGTTTTCTTCCGAACTGGGACGCAGCGCGACGATCTCGGTTTTGCCGCCCAGTTTTTCGCACTCGGCCGCGACTTTCTTCAACTCGTCGGCTTTGCTCCCCGCCAGAACCACATTGGCGCCGGCGCCGGCCAAAGTCTTGGCGGACAGCGCGCCGAAGGCACCCGACGCGCCGGTGATGATCGCGGTTTTGCCTTTGATGTCGAACAGACCGAGCGGGTTTTTCAGGAAGTCGTCACTCATGACACGCTCTCACTTTGGCGGCGCGGCAACCGCGACCAGGATGGTGCACACGTCTTTGCCGCGGTTGATAATCTCGCGGTTTTCATTCGGCGCAATGAAACAGGTGTCGCCCGCCTTGGCGACCATCTCTTTGCCCCCGGCGATCACGGTCAGTTCGCCCTTCAGAATGTGATAAATCTTCTCCGGCGGTGACGCATCCGGGCCGGCGCCACCGCCGGGCTGGAAGTGCGAGATGCCGAAAACCAGGGCCTGCGAGCCGCCCGTCTCGGCGCCGAAGATGCGCAGCGACTCGTATTTTCGGTGGTTCGGCGCCTCGTAAGGCCTTGCCTCGGAGAGTTTGCGGACGATCATCAGAATTTACTCCCCTTTTCGATACGGAATTTCTGCTTCGGATCGAGGATCGCGACTAAACGCACGATACAGCCGTCGCCGCGGTCCCAGTTCCAGGGGAAGTATGCGAACGTGACCCGCTTGCCGGTGACCTTGTCGATGTCGCCGCCGACATTCTCGATGCCCATGATGCCGTTCTTGAACAAAATTCGGTGCACCGGTTCCCACTCCGGGAAGTCGTCCTTCCAGTCACGCCCGCCCGACCATTCGCGATATTCCTCGGCGAGATGTGGATGCAACGGACCGTTGCGCTGCGGGCCGATGGCGGTGGCGAGCGGATGATCGTTGGCCTGGGTATCGTGGCCGACGACCTTCACTTTCTTTTTCACGAACCATTCTCCGGCCGAGGGCACGAAACCGGGCGCGCGGCAGAAATAGTCTTCGCTGTCTTCGTAGAATTTGTGCCAGCCGGTGTTGACGATCACGACGTCGCGCGGACGCACAACCTTGCCGCAGGCTTCTTCCAGGTCTTCGCCGGTGATCGGCTCCCACTTTTTCTTGGGGATCGACACCACGATCCCGGATCCGAAGAAATGCGGTAGCGGAATTTCGTCGATGAAGGGCGTGCCCTGGACGACGTGCGCGGGCGCGTCGATGTGCGTTGTGTTGTGCATCGATGTCGTGATCCGCTGCGACAGCACCCCCGACTTCGCCATGTAGTGGATCCGTTCAATCTTGACGTCTTCGAAATAGGGCCAGTTCGGGGATTGATAACCGAAGCGGTGGGACAGGTTGTAGAACTCCAGTCCCATGCTGTTCTTGAGATTTTCTTCGAACATTACGCCGCGAATTCGTTTGGCCACGGCATCCTCCCTTGTTCGCGTGTTGGCGCTTGTTGTCGAAATAATCCGCCGCCAATTTTCAGGCGGCGGCCGAGTTCATATGGTTCTCCAGTGCGTTTTTGGTGGCGATCAGACGCTCGGCGATCAACGCCTGGCGGCTGGCGAAGCGCTGGCTCGGTACCGGCACGGAGATGGCGACGGCATTGCCGAGCGGATCGTGCAAGGCGACACCAACGGCGCAGATGCCGAGTGTGTGCTCTTCGCGGTCGTAAGCGACGCCACCACGGCGCGCGGCCTTAAGATCATTGAGTAACGTGTCGAGACGGGTAAGTGTCTTCGGGGTTCGCGCTTCATACGCGCGTCCAATCAGCGCTTCGATCGCCGTATCCGAAAGCTGCGCCAGATAGGCTTTGCCGTTCGCGGTGCAGTAGAGCGGAAACGTATCGCCGACCGCGGAGACGGCGCGCAGGCGCTGCGAGCCGATAACCTGATCGATGAAGATGAGGTGATCCTTCTTCACTGTCGAGAGATCGACTGTTTCATGAAGTTCTTCTGAAAGCCGCTCCAGGAACGGCCGCGTCAGCGTCACGAAATCGCTGCGCACCGATGCGGCAAGCCGCAGGATCGTCGGCCCAAGCCGGACGCGCCCGTTCGGCGTTGCCGCGATCACCAGTTTCTCGGTTTCGAGCGCCGCAACAATGCGCTGCACCGTGGAGCGCGCGAGGTTCACGCGCTGCGCGATCTGCCCGAGGCTCAGGCCCGCATTTTCCTCTTCCAGTGCACGCAGAATCGTAGCCGCGCGCGCGATCACCTGAACCTGGCTTTTATCGTTGGCGACAAGCCTGCTCATGACGCCCACCCTGACATTGTACCGGCGATCTCTGCCGCCTTGCATCGTGGGACACAATAGCCCAAAATCCGATACAGCGAAAAGAAGAAAATAACGCCGGGCAAGCGGGGAGATGAACACCCATGGTCAAGAAGATCGCGCTTGAAGAGCATTTTCTGGATCCAGCGACGGAGCCCTATTGGCGGCCGACCATGGTCGATGTCGCGCCGGCCCGGGTGGCGCAGCTCTATACGAGCCTCACCGATTTCGGCGAGCAGCGTTTGCAAATGATGGACAAGACAGGCATCGCACGGATGGTTCTATCGATCGCCGGGCCGGGTGTGCAGGCCGAGCGCGATGCCGCCACTGCGGTGCGGGCGGCGCGCGCATCGAACGACTTCCTGGCCAAGGAAGTGCAGAAACGCCCGGACCGCTTTTCCGGTCTCGCTCATCTTGCCATGCAGGACGCGAAAGCCGCCTCCGGTGAACTCGAGCGATGCATGCGCGATCTGAAGTTTTGCGGCGCCATGATCAACGGGCACACCAACGGCAAATATCTCGACGACCGTTCTTACGACCCGTTCTGGGAACGTGCGGCGGCCTTGGGCGCGCCGATCTATCTGCATCCCGCGGACGCGGTGGCGCCGCTGCCGGTGCTCGCAGGTCACAACGTGCTGGTGCGGCCGATGTGGGGCTGGGGCGTGGAAACCGGCTCGCACGCGTTGCGTATCATCTGCGGCGGAGTTTTCCATCGTTATCCGAAAGCCAAGCTGTTACTCGGCCATCTCGGGGAAACTTTGCCCTTTCTGCTCTTTCGTTTTGACAGCCGCTCGAAGCCCTATGGCTGGAATTTGCCGAAGCCGCCATCGCAGTACATCAAGGAAAACGTCTGGGTCACCACCTCGGGAATGTACGACGGCCCGCCGTTGCACTGCTCGATCGACGCACTGGGCCGCGATCACGTCATGTTCTCGTCCGACTATCCATTTGATTCGGAAGGCGCCGGTCCGTTCATGGACTCGGTGACGCTCGACGAATCCCTGCGCGCGGATGTCGCCTATAACAACGCGGCCAAGCTGCTCGGATTGTGAACTCTACTTCGCGTCGATCACCCGCACGGGTTTGCCGTCGAGCCAGGCGCGGATGTCGTCGACGACGTCGGGAAAGTATTTGCGGTAATTCTGTTCGCTGACATAGCCAAGATGCGGCGTGATCACGACATTATCCATTTTCCGGAATGGATGATCGAGCGGCAATGGTTCGACGTCGAACACATCGAGCCCCGCGCCGGCGATTGCATGGTTTTCAAGCGCCGCGATCAACGCCTTCTCATCGACGATCGGCCCGCGCGCGGTATTGATCAGATAGGACGTCTTCTTCATCAGGCCGAGTTCCTTTGCACCGACCAGGCCGCGCGAACGATCGCTCAGCACAACGTGGATGGTGACGAAATCGGAATTGCGGAACAGGTCCTCCTTGGATACGTAGTCCGCCCCCGCAGCCTTCGCCTTGTCCTCGGTGAGGTTCTGGCTCCAGGCGATGGTCTTCATGCCGAAGGCCTTGCCGACTGCGGCGGAACGTTGGCCAAGCTTGCCCAGCCCCAGAATGCCAAGCGTCAGGCCTTCGAGGTCGCGGCCGATGGTTACCTGCCAGGGAGCGCCGGCCTTGAGGCGCGCGTTTTCGAAGCCGATCCGGCGGGTCAGTTCCAGTATCAGGCCGAAGGCGATGCCCGTGGTCGGGCTGCCGGCGGAAGCGGTTCCGCAAACGGTCACGCCACGCTCGGCGCAGGCCTTCACGTCGAATGAATTGTTGCGCGCGCCGGTGGTAATCAGCAGTTTCAGGTCGGGGAGCGCCTCGATCACCTTGCGTGGGAAGGCGGTGCGCTCTCGCATGCCGACGACGATGGCAAATCCTTGCAGGGCCTTGACGACGGCGTCCGGCCCGCCGAGCGGAGCATTGAACACCTTGATCTCGACGTCTTTGGCGATTGCCGACCAGTCGGCCATTTTCATCGCAATGTTCTGGTAGTCGTCCAGAATGGCGGCCCGAACCATGCCCGTTATGCTCCCTGCGTGCGCCCGCTTTTGCGGCGCGCCAATTTAGGGCGGGCAAACCGAAAAGATAGGGGGGTTATCAGGCCGCTGGCGGGAGGCCGTGCTTGGCACGCCAGGCTGGGCCGGGCCCGCGCATATAGTGCAATTCCGGCCGATACGGCCGGACGGCGTCGCGGGTCACTTCGCGCCAGAAGCTGGCAAAGAAGCTGCCGAAAGCGGTGAACGGGCGAGGCAGCAAAGCGATTGCGGAACCCGAGATAGCCAATATGGCTCGACCCATGACACAGCTCCCACGCCGGCCGATTGCCGAAGTCCGGTCCAGCTACCTCTTGGTCGCCCCGTCGGGTGACCAGGTTCACGGAGAGCGATCATGGCGTCACAGCGGTTAAAAACCGGTACCTGAACGGCGCGCGGGCGGCATTTTTACAATCAGCCTTTCCAGAGCTTTACTGACGCCGCGCGCAAAAGGCCGCGGCCTTGCTCTTTCGGAGTTCCGCCGCTACATCAGCCCCGCATTTCCCGACAAAGCGTGCGGTGGCGCGTGAGCGTGCGCGCGCTGATTCGGGCGTCAATCGCAGGGGTTTCGAAGGTTCGATGAACGGTCGTCAATTCATCTATCACATGCAGGGTCTGACCAAGACCTACCCGCCGGCCAAGAAGGTATTGGATAACATCCATCTTTCCTTCTATCCCGACGCCAAGATTGGCGTGCTTGGCGTCAACGGTTCGGGCAAATCGACGCTGCTGCGGATCATGGCCGGCATCGACAAGGACTTTACTGGCGAAGGCTGGGTCGCCGAGGGTGCGCGCGTCGGCTACCTCGAGCAGGAACCGCAGCTCGATCCGAAGAAAACCGCCCGCGAAAACATCATGGAGGGCGTTGCCGCCAAGAAGGCGCTGCTCGACCGTTACAACGAAATCGCATCGAACTACTCCGACGAGACCGCCGACGAGATGGCGAAGCTCCAGGACAAGATCGACAGTCAGAATTTGTGGGATCTGGACAGCCAGGTCGACTTGGCGATGGATGCGCTACGTTGCCCGCCCGATGACGCCGACGTAACCAAACTATCCGGCGGCGAGCGCCGCCGTGTCGCGCTGTGCCGGCTTCTGCTCGACCAGCCCGAGCTGTTGCTGCTGGACGAACCCACCAACCATCTGGATGCCGAAAGCGTGAATTGGCTGGAAGGCCACCTGCGCAACTATCCGGGGGCGATCCTGATCGTCACCCACGACCGCTACTTCCTCGATAACGTCACCGGTTGGATCCTCGAGCTCGACCACGGCCGCGGCATTCCTTACGAAGGCAACTACACCTCGTGGCTGCATCAGAAGCAGAAGCGGCTGGAGCAGGAGAGCCGCGAGGACGAGGCGCGCCAGCGTACGTTACAGCGCGAAAGCGAATGGATTTCATCCTCGCCGAAAGCGAGACAGGCGAAATCAAAAGCGCGCTATCAGCGCTACGAAGACCTGCTCAAGATCGCCAATGCTAAGCAGAACACGGTCGCGCAGATCACCATTCCCGTGGCCGAACGGCTCGGCCAGAACGTGGTCGATTTCGATCATCTCACCAAAGGCTTCGGCGACAACCTGCTGATCGACGATCTCACTTTCAAGTTGCCCCCCGGCGGTATCGTCGGTGTGATCGGGCCAAATGGCGCCGGCAAGACAACGCTGTTCCGCATGATCACCGGTCAGGAGAAACCGGACAAAGGCACCATCAAAATCGGCGAGTCGGTGCATCTGGGCTATGTCGACCAGTCGCGGGACAGTCTCGACGGCAAGAAGACAGTTTGGGAGGAGATCTCCGAAGGCAATGACATGATCCTTCTCGGCAAGAAGGAGATGAATTCGCGCGCCTATTGCGCGTCGTTCAATTTCAAGGGCGCTGATCAGCAAAAGAAAGTCGGCACCTTGTCGGGCGGCGAGCGCAACCGCGTGCATCTCGCGAAGATGCTCAGGTCGGGCGCGAATTTGCTGCTGCTTGACGAGCCTACCAACGACCTCGACGTCGATACGTTGCGCGCGCTGGAAGAGGCTCTGGAGGATTTCGCCGGTTGCGCGGTGATCATCAGCCATGACCGCTGGTTCCTCGACCGCATCGCCACGCATATTTTGGCATTTGAAGGCGACAGTCACCTGGAATGGTTCGAAGGTAACTTCCAGGACTATGAAGCTGACAAGATGCGGCGGCTGGGGACGGATTCGGTCATTCCGCACCGGCTCAAGTACAAGAAGTTCTCGCGCTGAATGCGGGCCGCACGAATGGTCGCGTTATCGCCGGGCTTGACCCGGCGATCCGCGAGGTCTCTCAATCGTTGCAAACACATGGATTGCCGGGGTCTCGCCGCTGCGCGCCGGCAAGGACATCAGATGAGTCGTATCGCATTACTTGCATTTCTTCTTTGCGCGGCGGCAACGGCATGTGCGCACGCGGCCGATGCCGCGTTCCAGCAATGGCTCGCGCAGCAGTGGCCGGCGGCACAGGCGCTCGGCGTATCCCGCGCGACTTTCGACGCCGCAACGCGCGGTCTTGAGCCCGATCTTTCGCTTCCCGATCTCGCCATTCCCGGCCAGGCGGAAAAAGCTCCGCAACAGCCGGAATTCGTGCAGACGCCGTCGCAATATTTGCGCGAACCGACCTTCGATCGCCTCGCCCTGCGCGGACGTCAGCTCGCCGTGCAATATCGCGACACCCTGACGCGCATCGAAAAGGAGTTCGGCGTGCCTGGCAATGTCGTTCTCGCGATCTGGGGCCGCGAGACCGATTTTGGCGGCGAGCGGCAGCCTTACGACGCCATCCGCGCGCTGGCGACGCAGGCTTACATAGGCAAGCGCAAGGATTTCTTCCGCAACGAGTTCCTGCACGTATTGAAGATGCTGCAAGACGGGGTGCCGCGAGCCGACTTGCGTTCGTCCTGGGGCGGCGCCATGGGGCTCACCCAGTTCCTGCCATCGGAATTCTACAAATACGCGGTGGATTTCGACGGCGACGGCCGTGCCGACATATGGCACTCGGTGCCGGATGCGCTGGCGTCGGCGGCAAAGCAACTCGCGGGAAAAGGCTGGCGCGCCGGCGAGCCTTGGGCGATCGAGGTTCGTGCCCCGGCTAATGCCGATTGCAGCGTCGGCGTACCCGAAGTGACTAAACCGGTAGGCGAGTGGGTTAAACGCGGCTTCATTCCCGCGTCTGGCCGCAAGCTCAGTGCCGTGGAATTATCGTATGACGCCTCGTTGCTGCAGCCCGAGGGCAGCTACGGACCGTCTTTCCTGACGCCCAGGAACTATTTCGTGCTCAAGGACTATAACTTTTCGGATCTCTACGTGCTGTTCGTCGGTCATCTCAGCGAGCGCATCGCCGGCGGGCGGCCTTTCGAGACACCATGGAGCAAGAACGTCCAGCTCAAGACCACCGACGTGGAAACGATGCAGCAGCGTCTCACTGCTCTCGGTCTCTACAAGGACAAGATCGACGGCAAGGCGGGCATGTTTACGCGCGCTGCGCTCGGCGCCTACCAGAAGAAAAATGGACTGAAGGTCGACTGCTGGCCGACCGCCGCGGTGCTCGATCATATGCGGCGATGATATGCGTGTCCCGGGGCTCAGCTCAGCCCGGCACACACCGTGTCCGTAGAAAGAATCTCAGTCGCAGACTTGCACGCGGCGCATGCGATAGGCGTAACCGTCCCAAACCTGCTGACGTTCGGTATGGCAGACCGGGCCGTCGACATAGGCCGGGGGCGGCGGGGCCACGTAGACCGGCGCCGGCTCGACATAAACCGGCGGGCGGCTGTTGGCGATTGCGGAGCCGACGATGGCGCCGGCGGCAAGGCCACCAACCACACCGGCGGCAACGCCGCAGCCGTTGCAATAAGCCAGTGCGGGAGACGGCAACGCCGCGGCCAGGGTGCCGGCCGCGGCGAGCGCAATGATGGTATTCTTCATAGGTGTCCTCTCGGGCCAATGTCCTTTGGCGCCGATCATCCACCCAAAATCGTTACGCGATCTTTAAGGGCAGATGAACCGCGGGCGGCTCCAGCCAACGAAATTGCCGTAAGCATCGCGGAGCGGCCGCCGCGCCCAGTAGCCACCGGGGCATGCAGCCGGATAGGGGGCACCGTAGCCTTCGTAAACGACATAGCCGGGGGCCGGCGCGTAAGCCGGGTAAGCCGGTGCGCTATTGGCAATCGCACCACCAATGATGGCGCCGCCGATCACGCCGGCCGCGACACCCGCGCCGACCGCGCAGCCATAGCAGCGGGCGTCGGCCGTGGTCGGGGCGCTCAGGGTGCCGACCGCCAGAGTGGCCGCCGTCGCGAGCGCGAACATTGTCTTTTTCATTGATGTTCCCTCCAGGTCAGGTCGGCAGGGCCAACCATGTGAAGTCTGACTAAACCCAGGTCCCCGTGCCGGGACAGAGACCGTTCCAATATGTCGGAAATTTGTTGAGCGCCGGCCCGCCCCTCGTCTCAAAAAACCCGAAGATGTTCGCGAATCCGAGTCTTTTCTTTCTACATGCTCGACTTTCGCTGATTTGGCTAGACCCTAGCCGCAGACCCGCACGGGCCGAACTCGCCAGCCCCAACCATCCCAAACCCGCTGACGGGTCCAGTAACAGCCGCCGTAACCGCCATAGCCGCCATAGCCGCCATAGCCGTTGTAGGCGTACGGCCCGGGTGCGTAGGCATAATACGGCCCGTGTCCGATCGCCGAGCCGATGATGGCACCGGCGGCAAGTCCGCCGATGATGCCGGCAGCCCACGCGCCTCCGCGCGCTTCGGCCGGCTGCGGGGCGGCGATGGCCGCAATTCCAAGGGTTGCGGCGGCCGCGATAGCAGTCAGTGTTCTGGTCATCTTAGTCATGGCGCACCTTTCTCTGGTTCGCTGGGATCGTATGCATTCAACGACCGTCCCAATCGCTTCCTGCGTATTTCCGCCCGGCATCAACCATTTGTGTCGATGCGAGGTTCCCGTTTTTCGCGTGAACAACGGGTGAATGAACCATTTGGAAACGGCCCAACTGCCTGTTTGTGCGAATTAAATTTTGGCAATGCTTGCGGCGACAACGAGGCGGCTACTACGCGTGCAACGTGTGGCTAAGGGGCGAGGCGGCCGAGCACACGTTGCAGGATATTGGCCTGGCCAATGCGCGCCGCCGAAGGCCCCGCGATTTTTCTGGTGCGGTCGTGCGAGGCCGTGACGCGACGCGATCGCGATTTGCTGCCGTGCGTTTTTACAGGTTGGCGTGCCTTGGCTTTGGTCGCGTGGCCGCGCGCCTTGCGGTGTTTTCGCTGGCGCAGCGCCTCCCGGCCGACATTGCGCAGGAATAATTTTTCCAGCGGATAACTCAGCCGCCGGACCGCCGCCGACAGAGGCAGCCACTCCACCGCCATGATGTCTTTCATCAGGTCACGGCTTGGATTGACGGCCGCCTGCATATGCCAGAATTGCACAACCTTTGGCCGGCCGCGCGCGCGGTAGGTAATGGCGCCAAGGAACTCGCGCACACGCACTCGATGCCCGGTCTCTTCAACGACCTCGCGGCGTGCGCCGGCGAGCGCGCTTTCATTGAGCTTGAGTTTCCCGCGCGGCAGGACCCAATGCTCATCTTTTGCGCGCTGCACGACGGCGATCAGCGGGCGCGCGCCGTTGCGCACCACGATTCCTCCGGCCGCATGGATAGTCTTGCGCGCCATGACCGCTCAATGCCTCGAACAATTCGTTTAGCAAAATTGTGTCGGCGCATGCAGAGAAATCCATTCGGCTGATGTGTGCCTGTGGGCAACTCATGGAGGGCGGCGAACGTCACAATTCTGTCGTGCCTCCCGCCGGCTGCCCGCGAAAGCGCCTTAATTGAATTTTAGCCCGGCTTCTTTCGCGATCTTGAGGTTGAGTGCAATTTCGCGCCTGATCATGGCGTCCATCTCGCTCGGCGTGAGCGGCGCCGGTTCGCCGCCCTGCACGGTCAGTTTCTGTTGCACTTCCGGCAACGCCAGCGCCTTGGTCGTTTCCGTATAGAGACGTTCGACGATCGGTTGCGGCGTTTTCGCCGGCACCAGCATGCCGTTCCAGTAGTTAAAGTCGGAATCCTTGTAGCCCGCCTCCAATGTCGTGGGGATGTCGGGCAAGGCCGGCGAGCGTTTGGCCGAGCTGACTGCGAGCGGGATCAATTGCTTGTTCTGGATAAAAGGCAGCCCCGACGAAATCCCGATGAAAATGAAATCGACTCGGCCGGTCATCACCTCGGTGAGTGCTTCTGGTCCGCCGCGGAACGGCACGTGCGTCGCCTGCAAACCCGCGCTGACGATGAATCGCTCTGCCGCCCAATGGGTCGCGCTACCGACGCCGGCCGACGCGAAACTCATGCCCGAGGATTTTGCCTTTGTGACCAACTCCTGCACCGTCGCGATGCCTTTTGACGGTGCAACGAGCAGCACGTTCGGCACGCTGCCAAAGCAGGCCACGGCGGCGAAGTCATTCGCGGCATCGTAAGGCAGGTTCGGATAGGCGGCTGGCGCGCCGGAATGCGCGGCCGCGTTGATCAGCAGCGTGTAACCGTCGGGCTCGGCCTTCGCCACCGCGGCGGAGCCGAGACTACCGCCGGCGCCGCCACGGTTCTCCACCACAATGGTCTGTCCGATCTGGCGCGACAGCGGGTCGAGCACGATACGGCCGAGGATGTCGATGGTGCTGCCGGCGGAGAACGGAACGATGGCGCGGATCGTTTTTCCCGCCGGCCAGGCGGTTTGCGCGAAGGTGGCACGCGGCAGCGCCGGCGCGGCAAACGCACCGGCTGAAAGTTTGAGGAAGCGGCGGCGGTTGTGCGTGGTCATCGTGTTTCCCCCGGTTGTGCGCCTTTGCGATGCATCGTTTGCGATCGTTGAGTTCGGCGCAGAACTATAGCAAGTCGCTGCCGTGTTGCACCTCATCGTGGATGCGCGGGGCCAAGCCACCGCATACACCCGAGTGTGCAACAATGCTGTTGCACACCTCTCGCCGCCGTGGCCTATTTCGCCGGTCGAAAACGGGGAGAACACGCATGCCGAACTTTACCTGGGATCATGTTCATCTGCGCACGCCGGATCCCGAGGGCACGGCGCAATGGTTCGAGCGTATGTTTGGCGCCGAGGTGATCCGCTCGATGCAACAAGGCAAACCGCGCATCGACATCAAGCTTGGCGGCGCCATGATTTTCACCGCGCAAGTCAATCCGGGTGATGGCGTGAATCCGGCGCCCACGACCCCCTATCAGGGCCTCGACCATTTCGGGTTTGCGGTCTCGGGCATCGACGCGATTGCGGCGGATCTCAAGAAAAAGGGGGTCGAGTTCACCCAGGAGCCGCATTCACCGCGTCCCGGCATCAAAATCTGCTTTTTGCGCGGCCCCCAGGGCATTTCGATCGAGCTGCTCGATCGGGACCCGAAATACGCCTGATATTTCCGACACGTGCGCGCCATTATTGTTTGGGACAAGCCGGCAGTGCCGGTTGCCTGTCAGGGCGGCGTGCACATAAAAGAAACAAGGCCGTGGCGGCAGGAGGTTGCATGCGGGCGTTCGGACTGGCGGTTGTCGCGGCGGTAATCATGACGGCGGCCGCGGCCGCCGACGAGCGGTTCGAGCGCAGTCTCGCAATGCTGGCGCCGGCCGAGCGGCTGGAGCAACTCTGCGACTACACGGCGATGACACGCATTCGCGCCGAGAAAAAAGAGTTCCGTCCCGACCGCGCGGTGGCGAATGCAATGGCGGAACCGCGCGAGAATGGCGATACGCTGGAAGTCACCGGCGGGGCCATCCGCAGCAAGAAAAAATGGTATGCCCTGACCTACCGTTGCACGGCGACGCCAGATCACCTGAAGATCGTCACATTCAACTATGTGGTCGGCGAGGAAATTCCCGAAGCCAAGTGGGCATCGTTCGGCCTGTGGGAGTAAACGCGGCCTGTGCCACTATTGATGCTGCACCATGACCTTGGTGCCGAGCGGTACGCGCGAATAAAGATCTATCACATCTTCATTGACCATCCGGAAGCAACCGGATGACACCGCTTGACCGATTGTCTCGGGAGCGTTGGTGCCATGAATGCGATAGACGGTCGCGCCGATGTAGAGCGCGCGCGCGCCGAGTGGGTTACCCGGACCGCCGGCCATCCAGCGCGGCAGGTAGGGTTGACGTGCGATCATCTCCGGCGGCGGTGTCCAGTCGGGCCACTCTGCCTTCTTGCTGATGTTATGAACGCCGCCCCACTGGAAACCGTCGCGGCCAACCCCGACGCCATAACGCATCGCAACGCCGTTGCCCATGATCAGATAGAGGTAACGGTCGTGCGTATTCACAATGATGGTGCCGGCCGGCTGCTCAGTCCGATAGTACACCGACTGACGGCGCAGTTCGGGCGCCAGATCCCTGTCGCGCGCGGTGTGATCGATGCCGGGATCGACGTCTTCCATCGTCGGGTTTGACGATGGCATCAGTGGCGCGGCGAACGCCGGAACAGGTCCCAATAGCAACAAGAGAGCAAAAGCGCGCAGCAGAAACATATTTATTCCCCCGATAATGGGCTCGCCGCCCCTCAGTGTTTGTCTTTGATGTGAGTTTGTGGCCGGTCGGAGCCGCGTGCTGTCTCTGTATGCCAGCGGCCCTTTTCGTCTTCATATTCGATGGTTTCGGTGTGGCCGGGTACGGTCTGTTCTGCGGCAGCCGCTTGCGCGGCGGCGAGGGCGTCGGCATGGGTCGCGAAGGGTTCTGAGAAGACCCCGTCGACTTTGTAGGCCCAGCCGCCGTCGTGCTCGACAATCTCGTAGGTTACTTCCGCCATAGCTCACCCCGAAAACCTGGAAGGTGCTCCGATAACGTAACGCTTTCAGTGATGGTTGCGCCAGTCACAAGAAAGATGGGTGGCAAAGGTTACCGCCAGCCCGGTCTCTTCTCATTACAACCAGATTTGTGGCCCTGTCAGGGCATTAAAAATCGAAATCCAGGCCAAACCGTCGCGTCACCACTTTACGGGTCTTCGGCGGCACCGATTTGAGTATCGCGCGCGCCCATGGACATCCCAGTCCGCGATCAACTGCCGGCAAACACCGTGCGCCGCACAACTTCGACGATAACCACCAGCGCCAGCAGACTGCCGGAGGCGAGCAGGGCGCTACGCGCGCGCCGCATGCCGGCTGCACTGCCGGACAAGCCTCCCTGCATCGCGATGAGCCCCAGTGGCAGAAAGGTGACGATCGCGAACACCGCCGCGACGATGTTGAAGGAGCTGGCGTCATAAAACAGCGAAACCAGGCTTGCGCCCCAGAGCGCCAGCATGACCGCGCCAGCGAGCATGTAACGCGCGCGCAATCTCCGGGTGACATTTGCCGGCAGCGGTTCTTTCACGATTCAGCTTCTGCGTTGGCGCTTCAAGCGATCAATGTATTCCTCGATTTCCGGCGGAAGTGATTGCAAGCCGTACTGTGCTGCCGACGACAATACCGGCCGCCACTGCGAACCCTTCAGGAAGCCGGGCTCGCCGCCCGGCGGGATGACGCGATCGAAAACGAGGACCAGCAGCACGGCGAGAAGGATGATGCGGAAGGCTCCCAGCAGCGCACCGACGATGCGGTCCGGAATGCTGATATCGGGCCCGACCATTTCACTCACCGCCAACCGCAGCAGCGCGCTGATTGCAGCGCCGGCCGCGACGAAGACGGCGACGAACACGAGCCAGGTCTGCGGCGTCGGCATTTTCAGATAAGTCGTGAGCAGAGGCGTCATCCTCGGTGCTGCCGCCACCGCGACGCCCATCCCGGATACGTAGCCGACGATCGTCGCCAGACTGCGCAGGAAGCCGGTCATGAACCCCATGACGACGGCGACGAACAGGCAGAAATAAATGGCGAGATCGAACGGATTGGTCGAAAAGAAGTCCATTGCGGTTTGCCCGAACCGGACTACGCTTTGCGCGTTTTGCGTTCTGAGGGAGACCGTACATGGCGTTTGCAGTCACAAGCAACAGTTTCAAGGACGGCGACTATCTGCCTAAGGATTTCATCCTCTCGGCGGATTTCGGCTTTGGCTGTGCCGGCGGCAACAGGTCGCCGCACCTCAAATGGTCGGGCGCACCTGCGGGCACTAAAAGCTTCGCCATCACTTGCTACGATCCGGATGCGCCGACCGGTTCGGGCTTCTGGCATTGGCTGGTGGTCAATATTCCTGCGGATGTGACCGAACTTGCGCTGGGTGCGGGCAGCGCGGGCGGCAAGTTGCCGGCCGGCGCGCTGCAGACGCGCACGGATTTCGGTGCTCCCGGCTACGGTGGTCCGTGTCCGCCGGAGGGCGACCATCCGCACCGCTATCTGTTCACGGTTTTCGCGGTGAAAGCCGACAAACTCGATGTGAAGGCCGATACGTCAGCCGCGGTTGTCGGGTTCAATCTGCATTTCAACACGCTGGCGAAGGCGGAGATCATGGGGCTGTTCAAGCGGTGAGGATGGCCGTTACGGCGTCACGGCAAAAGTGACCATATCCCGCCAACTTAGACGCGCTCGACCCGCGCCGCATAGCAGCCTGGCGCGGCAAAATGGATGTGGAGATACCGGGTGCGCGGCTCGGCGAACTGCCGCTCGATCGCCTCTTCCAGCCAGACGCCCTCGATCAATTCCCAGCCGGTCATCATTCCATTGTCGTCGAAGCCACGCACCGCGAGCGTGCGCCGGCGCAACTGGTCGGGCACGGCGCCGATCGCGTCGAAAGTCTTTTCGCCTTCGCGCACGTAGATCGCAAAGCGCATCCGGTAGGGCGACGCAACGGCGTGGTGCTCATAGTTGACCAGGATGACTTCATCGCCCGGCGTTGCGTCGGTGAGACTGACGCGGCACGGGGAGGGTCCATCCGCGATTTTTCGCAAGGCGCCCTGCGCCGCAAGCTCTGCGTCCGATAGCGCGAAAAGGTGAGAGAATTGGCGGGCCTCGAGGCCGCGAATGCGGAAGCTCATCGTGTCCTCCATGATCGCGCATGAAGATCATGCGCAAGCTATTGAGGACAATGAGAGTGCCGGTGGCGCACAGACACCCGATTTACCCACCCGATTTCTGGAAACGAAGCTCAGCCGTTCAGATCGTCCGATAGCCGCCGTCCGCCATCACGATCGAACCGGTGACATAGGCCGCGAGGTCGGAGGCGAGGAAAACCGCCGGCCCGGCGATGTCCTCCGGCGTGCCGGCGCGGCCAAGCGGCGTGTGGTCAAGAAAGGTCTTTACCAGCCCGGGATTGTTGGCGCGCACTTGCGCGTTGAGCGCGGTCTCGATGAAGCCCGGACCGATGGCATTGACGCGCACGCCGTCCTTGCCAAGCTCGGCGGCGAGCGCACGGGTGAAGCCGAGCACGCCATGCTTCGAGGTCGTGTAGGCCACAGAGTTCGGCGTGCGCACATGCATAAACGACTGGATCGATGCGATGTTGACGATGCGCCCCTTGGTCGCGCGCAACGTGTCGAGGAAGGCGTGCGTCACGTTGAACATGCCGTTGAGGTTGATCGCCATGATGTCCTGCCAATCCTTGAGGAAGACATCCGGATCGGCGGTGAAGGCGTTGCGCCGGTTGATGCCCGCATTGTTGACGAGGATCGAGACCTTGCCGACTTTTGCGGCAACCTCGGCGGCCATCGCCTGGCAGGCGGCGCGATCCCTGACGTCGAGCGTGAAATGGTGCGCCTTGCTGCCCGCTTTGCGGATGTCCGCGGCCGTTGCGGCCGCCGACTCGCCATTGATGTCGAACGCGACGACCTGCGCGCCCTCGCGGCCATAGGCTTGCGCGATACCGCGGCCGATGCCGGAACCTGCGCCGGTCACGACAGCGATGTGGTTTTGCAGAAGTCCGGGCATTGTGTGGTTCCTCTCGTTCTCGAGAGCAAACATAGCGATCATTTTCTGCCGAGGCGAAACCTCTAGCATTCGCACGAAGGACACTTGACCGGCTAGTAAAATTATCCTAGGATAAAAAACCTATAACAATCAGGCCCTTTCAATGCTCAGTTTGACCGATTTTGAGGAAGTCCTTCATTTGCGCCGCGAATTTAATGCGGCTCGTGACGAGTGGAAACGTACACTTAGTGACTATTATGCCCGCAAGTTTGATCCGGACCAGCCAAGGGTGCCTGCAGGAAGTAGTGAGGGTGGGCGATGGACCAGCAGCGAAAGCGGTTCTAGAGATACTGCCGATGTCACAGCCATCCTTGAAAGGGCAAAAAGTCTTGCAGCAAGTCACGCTGAAATGGGCAGGTGCGTTGACCTCTGTTTGCCACTTCTGAATCGATTTCAAGCTCCCGGGAGCAATCGAAACGAGTTCGACTTTCGCAAGTGCTTAAATGCATGCCTCGGCCTGAATCGGTAAGGAGATTCGTGGTGAATATTGATCTTGCACGTCATGTTGCCCGGGTTGCATTTCGTAGCTCGCGCGAACTCGGCGAACTTGTTCCTTTTTTGAAAGACCAGTTGGGCCCAGAAGAGTATAAAATGTATGCAAAAGCGATCGGATCGGCAGTTGCAGCGATTCAGCTCGATCTGATGAACAAGCTCATCGCGGATCACCCCGGACTTGAAGCGGAGATTGAGGCAAGCATCAAGAAATTTGGACGATACCTTTAACGACGGGATGCGATGCGCAAGCCTAGTCAGGTGAAAGCATCGCGTCTTAGTCCACCCTACAGTTGCTCAAATACGTGCCTCGGCTAACATCGGGGCAGAGGAGCCAATCCGATGTGTCGCAACATCAAGACGTTGTTCAATTTCGAGCCGCCGGCCACCGAAGACGAGATCCACGCCTCCGCGGTGCAATTCGTGCGCAAGCTCTCCGGCTTCAACAAGCCGTCGCAGGCGAATGCCGCGGCGTTCGCGCTTGCCGTCGACGAAGTCTCGCAGGCCGCGCGCAAGTTGCTGACTTCGCTGCAGACCAATGCGCCCGCGCGCGACCGCGCCGTCGAAGCGGAAAAGGCGCAAGCGCGGGCACGGGAGCGGTTCGCTTAAATGGCACGAGGACCGACACCACCCGACAGCCGCAGCGCGGCCGAGAAAGCCTTCAAGGCCGCGACCACCAAGCCGGTCGAGCAGCCGGCGAAAGCGCCGTCGTTGCCCGGCGCGAAGGAAATGGTGTCGCTGCGCATCGATCGCGACGTGCTCGATTTTTTCCAGGACGATGGCCCCGGCTGGCAGGACCGCATCAACGCGGCGCTGCGCAAGGCGGCGGGAAAGTAGCGCGATCAGTGATGAAACGAGCGATCGCCCTGTCGATGGCGATGCTGGTCTCCACCGCCATCGCCGCCGAAAAAAAGACCTATAGCTACAATTGCCGGGGCGGCGGCTTCACCATTGGCGCAATTGTCGATCGTTCGAGCGGCGTCGACCGCTGGAGCAAAAGCGAGCCGGTCATCCTGCAGATCGCCGGCGAGCCGCCGCAAACCCTCATCGCCGATCCTGACGCACCCGAGGCCGACAGCTACAAAAACAAGGACTACGAATTCTATTCGTTGAAAACGTTCATCACCTTGACCAGGAAGAGCCACGGCACGGTAGTGAAATTCTACGACACGTGCCGGGTCGAGTAGGCGTCTGGCTCAGCTCGCCAAATTCGCATCCCGCACCGGAAGCATTTCCCGTCGTCATCCGGCGCGCGACAAGGTCTCGAACGGCCTGTTCGTCAGGCGACATCACGGCTCTCCCGCCACCTTCAAGATCTCGATCAGCTTGCGGTCGCGCCAGCGCTGGAGGTCGCCCATGCTGCGGCCGGCTGCTTCCTCGGTAACGCCGTCGATGATTTTTTGTTGCGTTTTCGGGGTCAGCTTCGGCGCGCCAAGGTCGTCCATCCATCCCTGGATGGCCGGGCCGATGTGCGACATGAAATGCGCCATGCCGCCTTCGCCGCCGGCCATGTGAAACGTCAGATGCGGCCCCATCAGCGCCCAGCGCAGGCCGGGCCCATAGGCGATCGCCGCGTCCGCATCGGCAACGGAAACGACGCCTTCGTTGACGAGATGAACGGCTTCGCGCCAGAGCGCCGCCTGCAAGCGGTTGGCAACGTGGCCACGCACTTCTTTCTTGATGTGGATCGGGTGCTTGCCGATCTCGCGATAGAACCGCATCGCCTCGTAAATGATTTCCGGCGAGGTTTTGGCGCCGCCGACCACCTCGACCAGCGGAATGAGGTGCGGCGGGTTGAACGGATGGCCGATCACGCAGCGCTCCGGATGCTTGCACTTGGCGCTGACGCGGCTGATGAGAAGGCCCGAGGAGCTTGTCGCGATCACTGTTTGCGGCGGCAGGGCCGCGTCGAGCGTCGCGAACAGTTCGATCTTCAGGTCTTCCCGTTCGGGCCCGCTTTCCTGTACGAATTCCGCGCCTTTGGCGGCCGCCGCCGGCTCCTTGAAGAATTCGAAGCGCGCGCGGTCGGCGTCCGGCTTTACCGCGCCGAGCTTTTCCAGTGTTGGCCAGGCATTGTCGATGAAGCGGCGGGCGAAGGCCTCGCCGTTCGGCGAAGGATCATAGGCACCGACCGCGAATCCGCGCGCAAGGAAATAGGCCGCCCAGCTTGCGCCGATGGTCCCGGCGCCGATGACGCTCACACGTTTTGACATGGTGTCCCGATCTTGGTCTGGCGGGGCTAGTCCCGGCCATCTCATTTAGAATGGCATACATCCTAGACGGATGGAGCGCCGCCGTTGGCGCAGACTTACTTGCGCCGTGCGGAACGTCGCGGCGGCAGCGACGATCATAAGGTAAATTCTACCTCTTCGGCAGCGCGTCGCGCTGCTTGATCAGCCTCTCCAGTTCTTCGGTCTGCTGCGCGATCCGGTCTGCTGCGCGGGCTTCATCCCCTGCGCCTGACAAGGCCGCCGCCTGTTCAGTCAATTGCCGGATGTTGTCGCGGATGATGGCGATGCGATCGTCGAGTTCCGGACGCGAAAGTGTACTGTCGTTGCTCATGACATTATCCCACTCGTGTAAAAACCTCTTGCTAGATGTTGGCGCCGCGATTGTAGCTCTCCACCAGCTGATTGTAATCTCGCAACAACCTCGCCGGGGAGCCTTCGACCATCCACGCGCCGCTGCCGGAATTGAGCATCATTTTGTCGCCGGAACTGTACGGCACTTTGTCGCGGATGCGGCGCATCAGCGATTTCGCCGTGACCAGGAACGACTTGGCGTTGCCGATGAAAAACGAGCCGATCTTGGCGCCGCCGCCCGAGCCGGAAAATTGCTCGGCCGCCTTGACGACGCTTTCATACTCGTTGAGCGCCTGCGTGATCTCGGCGACGTCGGCTTTCGCCGCGTCCTCCGCGCGCAGCACGCGCTTGGCCTGGATCATCAGCGCCTCGACATGATAACGCGCCGTCTTGCCTTCGCTGCGTTCGATCTCGGCAAGCCTCTCCAAAGCGCGCCTGTCGTTGATTGCTTCGACGCCGGTGCGCAGCTTCTGGTCGGCGCTCGCGAAGGCATCCCACGCGGCCACGAGACGGGGATGCAGGGCCTTGCCCTTGGCCATCTTGTCGTCCTTGTAGTCCTGCTGGGAATAATAGTCGTCGGCCTCCTTGAGCAGCGGCTCCAGCCTGCTCACGGCTTCCGCGTAGGCCGAGGCTGCGGCTTCAAGCGCGGCATCGCGCGGCTCGAGCACATTGGCCTTCTCGACATTCTTGCGGCAATCCGACGTGTCGTAGATTGTGTAGGTGCCGTAAATGATGCGCTCTTTGCCGGTGGGCCCGCTCTTGTCGGCCCAGCTGAAATAGCGCGCGCGTGAATCGTAGGAGCGCTCCGAAAGCCGGTTGATGCAGCCGACGTAGGCGTTGAGTTTTTCCTTAAGCGACTGCTCGGGCGACGGCGTTTGCGCGGCCGCACCGTTCACGAGCGGCGCGAAGAGATAAGTCGCGCCGGCGATGACGTATGCAAAGTACGGCTTCATGGTTGCCCCCAAGTGCCAAAGGCCGCGCTGCTCACGTCGGTGCGGTTACAACGCTTTATTGCTCTCCTTCACCTTCTCCGCATCGACATAGACCTGCTCGCCCAGCGCTTTGAACTTCTCCGACATCTGCGCCATGCCTTGCTCTTTATCGTTGAGCGTCGCGGCGTAGTCCCGCACATCTTGCGTGATCTTCATCGAGCAGAACTTAGGCCCGCACATCGAGCAGAAATGCGCCACTTTGTGCGCTTCCTTCGGCAGCGTCTCGTCGTGATATTCGCGCGCGGTGTCAGGATCGAGCCCGAGGTTGAACTGGTCCTGCCAGCGGAAGTCGAAACGCGCGCGTGACAGCGCGTCGTCGCGCAGCTGTGCCGCCGGGTGACCCTTGGCGAGGTCGGCCGCGTGCGCGGCGATCTTGTAGGTGATGACGCCTTCCTTGACGTCGTCGCGATCGGGCAGGCCAAGATGCTCCTTCGGGGTCACGTAGCAGAGCATGGCGCAGCCGAACCAGCCGATCATGGCGGCGCCGATGCCGCTGGTGATGTGGTCGTAGCCGGGCGCGATATCGGTGGTGAGGGGCCCAAGCGTATAGAACGGCGCCTCGCCGCATTCTTTCAGCTGCTTGTCCATATTGATCTTGATCTTGTGCATCGGCACGTGGCCGGGGCCTTCGATCATGACCTGGCAGCCTTTTTTCCAGGCGATCTGCGTGAGCTCGCCCAGCGTTTCCAGCTCGGCGAATTGCGCACGGTCATTGGCATCGGCGATCGAGCCGGGCCGCAAGCCATCGCCCAGCGAAAAGGAGACATCATATTTGCGCATGATGTCGCAGATTTCGTCGAAGCGTTCGTAGAGAAACGATTCCTTGTGCCGCGACAGGCACCACTTCGCCATGATCGAGCCGCCGCGCGACACGATGCCGGTGACACGGTCCGCGGTGAGCGGCACATAGGCCAGCCGCACGCCAGCATGAATGGTGAAATAATCGACGCCCTGTTCGCACTGCTCGATCAGGGTGTCCTTGTAGCATTCCCAGTCGAGCTTCACGGGATCGCCATTCACCTTTTCAAGCGCCTGATAAATGGGGACGGTGCCGATCGGCACCGGCGAATTGCGCAGGATCCATTCCCTAGTGTTGTGGATGTTGCGGCCGGTGGAGAGGTCCATCACCGTGTCGGCGCCCCAGCGGATCGCCCACACCATCTTCTCGACTTCCTCTTCCACCGACGACGTAACGGCGGAATTGCCGATGTTGGCGTTGATCTTCACCAGGAAGTTGCGGCCGATAATCATCGGCTCCAGTTCGGCGTGGTTGATGTTGGACGGAATGATGGCGCGGCCGCGCGCGATCTCGCTGCGCACGAATTCCGGCGTGATGAAAGCGGGCACGGCGCCGCCAAACTGCTCGCCATCGGCGAGCGCGGCTAGCGCGCGGTCGAGCTGCGTCTTGCGGCCGAGGTTTTCACGTTCGGCGACGTAGATCATTTCCTTGGTGATGACGCCGGCTTTGGCAAATTCGTATTGGGTGACAGGCTTGCGATCCAGTGCGCGCCATGGTTTCGGCGTATTGGGGAAATTGCGCGCGAGGTGCTTGCCGGTGACATTGCCGTTATCGACCGGCTGGATCGGCCGGCCTTCGTATTGCTCGACGCCACCGCGTTCTTTCACCCATTCGATGCGCGCGCGCGGCAGGCCCTTTTCCACGTCGATCGCCACCGCCGGGTCGGTGTAGGGACCCGTGGTGTCGTAAACCGGCAACGGCGGTTCGCCGGAGCTTGCATCCAGTGCGATCTCGCGCAGCGGCACGCGCAAGTCGGGCGCGGTCTCGGGGCTCGAATAGACCTTGCGCGAGGCGGGGAGCGCGCCAGTGGTGACCTTGGGGAGGGTGACGTTGGGATCGTGGATGTTCATTTACCTTCTCCTTCGGAGACTCGACCGGCGCCCGGCCGGCTGTGGTGGGTCGAGATAGCCGAAATAGCTCAGCAGCACGCCGAGCAGCACGGCGACCCCGCCGTCGATGACGAAAAAATTGGGAGAGCTGAGCAGCGACAGGCCGTACGACTCGATGACCTGCGGTGCGATCATGCGCACGAGGCCGCCGATCACCGCCAGCCAGCCGAACACCGTAATGATCAGCGGCCAGTGCCATTTCCAGTCATTGTGCAGGATGACGATGGCGAGCCCGATGGGGAGCGCGATGACGCCGGACAGATAGATGAACATGTGGTCGTGCAAGGCGCGCTCGAACATCGCGCGATAGACCGTGGTGTTGAACAACATGCCGAGACCGCCGGCGATGCAGACTGGACCAATAAGCTTGGCCAGAAAATGCGACCGTTCCATGGTTACATCCCCCATGCGGAATTTGCGTTGACGCTCACGCGACATAACCCTTGAAGGTGATAAAGCCGCCGAGGCAAAGCAGGATGGCGCCCGCGCAGATGAAAAATCCGCTCGTTGCGACGATTGATCCGCCGACGAAGATGGCGAACTGCGGTGCGAGGATACGAAACGTGCCGATGCAGGTGATGATCCAGCCGATCGCCGTGATCAGGCTGCGCCAGTCGCGCGTCCAGATATTGTGTACGTTGATGATATAGAGACCGGCGACGAGCGCCAGGATCCCCGAAAAGTAGATGAACGGATAGCCGGACAGGAACTGCATCGCCATCTGGCGGTACACAGCTTCGTTCGCCAGCATGCCGATGCCGATCGCGGTCAGCACCGGGCCGATGAGCCTCGCGATGGTGAGCGATTGTTGCATCGTGTCCTGTCCCTTCGCCGGCATGACCCGGATCAGGTTCAAAGGGTTTTTCTCAGCCCAAACGGGCACCCCTCGGAACAGTGTTTAATGTATGCGCGGGGGCAGGGGTGTCAATGCGGGCGGCCGCCCTGTGGAATCAGCCGCCATCCTCGGCCTCATGCCCGGGGCTTGGCCCAAGCATGACCCCGAGCCTTGAGGCATTGCCTATCATCTCGTTGAGAGGTTGTGTCAAAACGCTCCGACAAACTCGGCGTCACGCGCGGGCCTAATCCGGTAGTGCCACACGCCCCGCGTCATGCGCGGGCTTGACCCGCGCATCCATGATGAGCGCCAGCAAGTGATAGGCGTCGCAGAGAACAATACGATTGACGCGATCGGAATGAAAAATCCATCAACTGGAGGAGATAATCGTTCAGTTTCAGTTCAATTGCGCGCTGTAGGTTTAGGCAACGCGTGGAAATAAAAGGAGACCGAAATGCGTAACTTTCTGATCGTTGCCAGCCTCGCAAGTCTTGTGGGTGGAGTTTTAACCGAAGCGGCTGCGGCGGCCGCAACTGACATGACACCAGGTGAAGTAAAAGCTTACTGCGAGAAAAAGGACGGCTATTACACTGAGGACGGACATGGCGGGTCTAGTTGTCAAATAGGGACCGGCAGGGGTGCGGTGGTTATTGGCTGCGGTAGTGGGGGGAAGTGCACCATCAACCACACGATGGTGTTTTCATCGAGCTCTTCCAAGCACGGACCCGCCGATCAGGCGCCGGCCTCCACGTTGGCCAAGGGCAGCAAAAATTCGAACGGCGCTGGCACTGCGAGTATCGGCACCTTGGCCGGCAATACATCGCCAAATCATGTGGCCACGAATTCAAACGGCGTGCCGGCGACGACAAGAATTCCTGCTGGTGGCATCGGTGGCGGCGGCTTACCGCAAAACGGCCGTCCACGCCTCCAACAGCAGTAGTTGCTGCGAACGGGCGCATGACTTGTGGCGCCTCAGACGGATGGTGAACGACCGCAAGCAAAGACTTACGCCAGAATTTTCTCATGGATTGCCGGGTCAAGCCCGGCAATGACATGCTGATGACATGGCACAGCCCTTCGTCGAGCCATGCGACCGCGGCATTATCGAAGCCCAACCATGCCCGCGGGCGCTTGGACGCGAGATCGCTCCGCTGCGTCGCCGGATGGTTCTGGCGGCCTGCGTGCTTGCATCTTCGATGGCCTTTATCGATGCATCCGCGCTGACGGTCGCGCTGCCCAAGCTGCGCGCTTTTTTCGGCGCCGATCTCGCATCCGTTCAGTGGGTGCTTAACGGCTATATCCTGGCGCTGGCAGCGCTGACGCTGATCGGCGGCGCGCTCGCCGACCAATACGGCAAGGCGCGCACGCTGGCGATCGGCTGTCTTGGCTTCGGGCTCTCGTCGGCGGCCTGTGCGGTCGCGCCGTCGATTGGATGGCTGATCGCATGCCGCGTGGCGCAAGGAATTTCGGCCGCGATCCTGACACCATCGAGTCTCGCGCTGATCGGGTCGACATATCCCAAAGAGGAGCGCAGCCGCGCCATCGGCGTGTGGGCCGCGGCTTCCGCTCTCACGACCGCCGGCGGCCCGGTGCTTGGCGGATGGCTGACCGAGAATTTCGGGTGGCAGTGGATCTTCGCAATCAATCCTCCGCTGGCGCTGATCGCAGTGGTGCTGTTGTTCGCCTATGCGCCGGCCGATCAGCATTCGGCCCGCCAATTCGATTTTCCGGGCGCAGCGATTCTGGCCAGCGGGCTCGGCGCCATGGCCTGGGCATTGAGTCAAATCGGTCCGGACAAAACCGGCACGGCCAGCGGCGTGACGCTTGCGCTTGTGGCGCTGTCGGGCGCGGTGGCGCTCGCCGGCTATGCGTTCTGGGAAGGCGCGAGCGCCCATCCAATGACGCCGCCACGCCTGAAGGAAAACCGCACGTTTGTCGCGCTCAACGTTGCGACACTGCTGATCTATGCGGGGCTGTCGATCATGTTCTTTTTAATGTCCTTTGATCTCATCGACCGCCGCCGCCTGTCGCCGGCGGAAGCGGGGCTCGTGTTCCTGCCCTTCACGTTGAGCATGGGCGTGCTGTCGCGGCCGTTCGGGGCTTTGGCCGACAAGATCGGCGCGCGCATCATGCTGATCGTTGGGCCGTTGGGTGTGGCGGTGGCCTTGCTGCTGCTGGCGTTTGGCAAAAACGCATCGCTCGCGCTGGGCGTCGTTGCGCCGATTGCGTTGCTTGGCATTTTCTTTGCCGTGCTGGTCGCGCCGCTGACCGCTGCGGTCATGTCGAGCGTCACGGATTCCGACGAAGGTCTCGCTTCCGGCGTGAACAATGCGGTGAGCCGCATTGCGCAGCTTGCCGGGGTTGCGCTGTCCGCTGGCGTCGCTTCCTATGCCGCCGGTTATCAGGCCGGTCTGATTGTCGCCGCCGCACTCGCCGCTGCCGGCGCGGTGAGCGTCGCGGCCATGATGCCGCCAACCGTGCGCAAGCATACGAGCGTCAGCGGTTAGATTTATCGCCCTGTGCCGGTGCCGGAATCGGCAGAAGTTCATACGGCTGATAGTGAGCGAGCGCCTCCAGCGCGCCCTGATCGACAAACAGGATTCGCCGCTCGCTGTCGGCGATCAGTTTTTCTGAACGCAACCGTTGCATCATCCGGTTGAGGTGGGGAACGCTCAGGCCCAACACGTCAGCCAGGACTTCCTGTGAAAATGGCAACGTGAAGCCCGTTGCTTCGGCACGCCCGATGGCGCGCAGCCGTGCGTGCAATTCCAGAAGAAAGTGTGACAACCGCTCGATCGGCGTACGGCGCCCAACGTCGATGATGTGTTCAGCGTAAGTGGTCGCCTCCTGCACCGCGACCCAACTCAGGGCCAGACCAAATTTCGGACGCCGATAACAGAGCTGCACATAGGCATCGAGGGAGCAGGCATTCATCGCGATATCGGTGACGGCGCTGACCGAATAGATGGCGCGTTCGCAGAAGCTGCCTGGTATGCCGACGATGTCACCGGGCAAGATGACGTTGAGAATTTGACGCTTGCCGTTGCGCAACAACTTGTAGCGGACTGCGTACCCATCATTGACGAAGCAAAGCTTGCGATATTCGTCGCCATCGACGATGAGATCGCCGCGCCGGCGGACCAACAACTCACCGTCGATGATGGCCTCGAGGCTTCTCAGGTCGGCGAGGTCGAAGTCGATGTGTCGCAGCAGCCGTAAGACGAACGGATGCTGGTCAAGCTCAACGCTGGCTGCTGCAAGGCTCATGCCCATCGAGGCTAGCCCCCTTCATTAATCTGAATCAATGATCCTGGCGAAAGCGCGTTTGCGCAAAACACAGTCGAATACGAGGGCCACTCTTCCCCTCTGAACCTGGGTGGCAACGAAGCTACTACCACTGTTCTGCAAATGGCCGCGCGGCAGAAGTGCGGCCATTTTTTAGGTGCAACGCGCCGCCTCGATCGTCCCTACCTGTTCTGGTCGATGGCCCGGGTCTGTCCCGCATCGATCGCGATGTGCCGGGCGGCTGGTTTGGTTTGCCCCTTTTCAGCCGTTACGCGCGGGGGAGCCCCGGCCATGGCGCCGGGGCTTCTTCCACTCGATTAGTGCGATCCCATTCGGTGCAGCTTGAGCACGGTATAGACCGTATCGCTCGCAGGCGTCGGGATGCCGAATTCGCGGCCGAGCGCGCGCACCTTGCCGGTAAGCCAATCGAGCTCCAGCCGGTTGCCGCGCTCCAGGTCGTGCGCCATCGAAGCCTTCATGCCCGGCTCGATCTTGCTGATCACAAAATTCGTGCGCTCCTCAAGGTATGCGGGGTCCAGCGCGACGCCCTTGGCTTTGCCAACCGCGAAGGCCTCGTTCATCAAGGCCCGCCAAAACGCGCGCAGCTCCGGATCGGCAATGATCGAACCGATAGGCGAGCGAAGGCTTGCGGTTGATCCGGCCATGGCGGTGAGGAAAATGAACTTCTGCCAAAGCTCTCGCTCGATATCAGCGGCCAACGCGACGTCGAGCTTGGCAGCCTTCCCGGCTTCGACGAAAGCATCGAGTTTGCGGTCTGGTTTCTTGTCGGCCCGCCCAAAGGCCATTCTTGCGAACTGGCTGGTGTGCTTGATCACTCCCGGCGAAGAAATCGTGGTAGCGATGTAGGCGGCGCCGCCAACGACGCGCTCGGCACCGAGCACGGCGGAAAGCCGCTCGACATTGTCGATTCCGTTTTGAAACGTAATGAGCCGGCTGTCCGGTCCAAGCAACGGGCGCGCGGCAGCCGCCGCCGTTTCAGAATCCCATAGCTTGACCGCGAACAGGACGATGTCGACCGGTCCGACCTTGACCGGATCATCGGTGACGTTCGGATTCGGCAAATGCAAATCGCCGTGCACGCTTTCGATTTTCAGACCGTTTTTCTGGATCGCATCGCGATGAGCGCCGCGCGCGATGAAGAAGACATCGTGGCCCGCCGCCGCCAAACGCGCGCCGAAATATCCACCCACCGCACCCGCTGCCATTGCTGCAATACGCATGTGTTTCTACCCTGCCACTGAACGAGGATGGGTTTAGCTGCCGCAAGCACCCGCACACAAGCACACAAAAAATGACCCGGCACGGCCGGGCCATTCATGGGAGGTTTGCGAAAAACTAGTATCGGCCGGAGGGACGGATCCTCTCCCATGTCACCTCTGCCCGGCTTTGCGTCTGTGGCGCATAGCCATTCGTCAGCGAAGTCTGCCTGACCTGCGCGACAGCGGTTTGCGGCAGCACGATTACCTTTGCGCCGACCTGCACACGATTGAAGAGATCGACCACGTCTTCATTGGTGAGACGGATGCAGCCGCTCGAGACGCGCTTGCCGATTGTGCTCGGCGCATTGGTGCCATGAATGCGATATTGCGTGCCGGCGATATACATGGCGCGCGCGCCGAGCGGATTGCCCGGGCCGCCCGCGGTCATGCGCGGCAGATAAGGCTGACGCGACAGCATCTCGGCTGGCGGATGCCAGTCCGGCCATTCCGCCTTGCGTTCGATCGATCTGACGCCCGACCAGGTGAAGCCTTCGCGCCCGACACCGATGCCGTAACGGATCGCCTTGCCGTTGCCGAGAACGTAATAGAGGAAAGTGTGCGGCGTATCGATAATGACGGTGCCGGGCGCTTCCTTGCTTGCGTAGCCAACGATCTGCCGTTGCAAGCGCGGATCAACCTGCGCGTCATCACGTTCGTCGGCCGGGGCGGGCTCGATGACCTGAGGTTCGAGTTGCGGTGCGATCTGGGTCGGAGGTGCGAGGAAAGCGAAGAGTGGCTCGGCCTTGGCGACGCCACAGGACAGCGCAGCGGCTGCCACAAGCGCGGCAAACGATACTGACTTGGACATGACACCCTCGTCGGTCTCCCCCATCCCTCCTGTCTTCGAGCGGTAAAATGGTCGGAAGGTCCAAAGGTTCCCTGAAGGCGTTCAGATAAAATCACTTAACGTGGAGGAACGATTGCTCGGAAAGGAGCGAGTCTAGGTTTTTAGTTTGTGCCAACCGACAACAGCATCCGGCACGCTATCGGTAGAGGCAAAATAGGGCTTGATGTCGAGGAGTGGGGTGCCATCTAGGCAATCGAGCCCGACGACCGATAGCTTGTTACCGTCGACGCGCAGCAATCGCACGACGCTCATCGCGATCGGGTTGGGCCGCGCCGGCGAACGCAGCGCGAATGTGCCGCGCTTCACATCACGGTGACCGGGGACCTGAAGCACCAGATTTCGCGGCGATCGGTCCATCCAGTAGAGAAGGACGATGTGGGTACAGGTCTCGACATCCTTGAGCGCCTCGCTCCAGCGGGGGTCAATATCGACAATACAAACGGCTTCAGATTCACGCGCATTCTTGGGGCAGTCCTTGCGCTCTTTCCACGGGGTGTGAATGCGGCCGATAAAATAGAGGCCGGCGTCCGGCTTGTGCGGCAGTTCGACGGTCTTTTCGCCGTCCCAGATGCCGAAGTCCTTGCTGGTCATGGGCTCTTTTCTCGCATCAGGCCTGGCCACAGATCGAGCCTATGAAAGGCTGCTTGCACCTGAAAATCATCATGGAATGTGGGGTCCGGCCCGGCAATGACACCGCCGGAAGCCAATCGCACCGGATTGGGCTTGCCGGACGGGGTTTCAACGTATAAAGATATCCTTATGTATTGGGAACCGGCCCAAAAACGGGCTTCTGTCCAATGAGCAATTCCGGCCGACTCGGCTTCGAAGCCCTCAATTCTGCGCTCAAGGCGGCAGGTGAGGAGACGCGCCTGCGCGTCCTGGCCCTTCTGGCTGAAGCCGAACTCACCGTTTCCGACCTGACCGACATTCTCCGGCAATCGCAGCCGCGCATCTCGCGGCACCTCAAGCTGCTGGCCGAGGCCGGCCTTGTCGAGCGCTTTCGCGAGGGGACGTGGGCTTTCTTCCGTCTCGCCGAGCATGGCGGCGGGGCGGAGGTTGCGCGCACGCTGATCGACCGCCTCAATCCGGCCGACCAGACCATCGCCCGCGACCGTCAGCGGCTCGCCGCGGTGCGGCAAGCGCGCGCGGCCGCCGCACAGGCTTATTTCCGCGCGCACGCCGCCGAGTGGGATCGTATCCGCAAACTGCATGTTGCCGACGATGCGGTGGAGGAGGCGATCCGCGCCGCGCTTGCCGACAAGCCGTTCCGCTCGTTGCTCGATCTCGGCACCGGCACGGGTCGTATGCTCGAATTGTTCGGCCCGGAGATCGAGCGCGGACTGGGTCTCGATCTCTCGCTCGACATGCTGCAGCTCGCGCGCGACCGGCTGGAACGCGCGGGCTTGAAAACTTGCAGCGTGCGCCAGGGCGACATTTACGATCTCCCGCTCGCCGACGATTCCTTCGATGTCGTTATCCTGCATCAGGTGCTGCACTTTCTTGACGACGGCGCGCGCGCGATCCGCGAGGCGGCGCGCGTGATGCGGCCCGGAGGGCGGCTGCTGGTGATCGACTTTGCGCCGCACGAACAGGAATTCCTACGCGAGCAGTTTGCCCATCGGCGGTTGGGATTTTCGCCGGAAACCGTCACGCAGTGGATGGCCGCCTGCGGCCTTGAACCGGTGCTGCACCGGTCGCTCGCCCCCGAAGCCGGCTCCGACGGCAAGATCGCGGTTTCCCTGTGGCTTGCACGCGACACGCGCGCGCTGATGGCGGCGCCGCATCGGCGGGAGGTGGCGTGATGGTCCGCTTGAGCCGTTTCACGCGCAACGACGACAGCCGCCGCATCGGCGTGTCGTTTGAATTCTTTCCGCCCAATAGCGACGAGATGGAGAAGATTCTCTGGGAGTCGATCGAGCGTCTGGCGCCATTGGCGCCGGACTTCGTATCGGTGACTTATGGCGCCGGTGGCACCACGCGCGAGCGCACCCACGCGACGGTCAAACGCATTCTGGCCGAGACGCCACTGACGCCGGCCGCGCATCTGACCTGCGTTGCCGCCACGCGCGAAGAAATCGATCGGATTGTGCGCACATATCATGATGCGGGCGTACGCCACATCGTGGCCTTGCGCGGCGACCCCGCGAGCGGTGCGGGCGCGAAATATGCACCGCATCCCGGCGGCTACAGCAACGCCGCCGATCTGACCGGGGGCATCAAGCGCGTTGCCTCCGATTTTGAGATCTCCGTCTCGGCCTATCCGGAAAAACACCCCGATAGTCCGACGGTTGAAGCCGATATCGACATGCTCAAGGCCAAGGTCGACGCGGGCGCGACCCGCGCCATCACCCAGTTTTTCTTCGAGAACGACCTTTATTTCCGGTATCTCGACCGTGTCCGCGCGCGCGGAATCGAAATCCCGATCGTGCCGGGCATTCTGCCGGTGCAAAACTTCAAGGCCACCACCGGCTTTGCCAAGCGGTGCGGCGCCTCAGTGCCGGCCTGGCTCGCCGAGCGGTTTCATGGCCTCGAAAACGACGCGGCGACGCGCAAGCTCATCGCCGCCGCGGTCGCCGCCGAGCAGGTGTTCGACCTCGTCGACCGCGGCGTCACCACGTTTCATTTCTACACGATGAATCGCGCCGATCTGGTCTTTGCGATCTGCCACCTGCTGGGCCTGAGAACGTCTTCGCAAAGTACGCATGAGCAAGTTGCGGGATAATGTCCGATAAGCGCGCACCATCCGAGTTTATCGATCTCCTGAAGCAGCGCATCCTTGTGCTGGACGGCGCCATGGGCACCATGATCCAGGCGCTCAAGCTTAACGAGGAAGGTTATCGCGGCGCTCGCTTCGACGCCTGGAACCGCGAGGTGCGCGGCAACAACGACCTGCTCAATCTCAGCCGTCCGGACGCGGTGCGCGACATCCATCTCGCATACTTCCGCGCCGGCGCCGATATCGTCTCCACCAACACGTTCTCCTCGACCACGATCGCCCAGGCCGACTACGGCATGGAGGGTATCGCCTACGAGCTCAACCAGGCGGGCGCCACGCTGGCGCGTGAGGCTGCGGTGCGAGCGGAAAAGGAAGATGGCCGCCGGCGCTTTGTCGCCGGAGCGCTCGGCCCAACCAACCGCACGGCATCGATTTCCCCCGATGTCGCCAATCCCGGCTTTCGCGCCATCACCTTCGATCAGCTGCGTGCCGCCTATGGCGAACAAGTACGCGGGCTGATCGATGGTGGCGCCGATCTGCTGTTGATTGAGACTATTTTCGACACGCTCAACGCCAAGGCCGCCATCTTCGCGATTTCCGAGATTTGCGACGAACGTGGCCTTGATCTGCCGGTCATGATCTCCGGCACGATCACCGACCGCTCGGGCCGGCTGCTGTCAGGGCAGACACCCGGTGCATTCTGGAATTCAGTGAAACACGCGAGGCCTGTCACCGTCGGCCTCAACTGTGCGCTCGGTGCGCGCGAGATGCGCGCGCATATCGCGGAATTGGGCAGGCTCGCCGATACGTTTGTTTGCGCTTATCCGAACGCCGGTTTGCCGAACGAATTTGGTTACTACGACGAAAGCCCGGCCTATATGGCGGAGCTTCTTGGCGAGTTTGCCGAAGCGGGATTGGTGAACGTGGTTGGCGGTTGTTGCGGCACCACGCCTGACCACATCGCCGCGATCGCGAAAGCCGTCGCCGGCAAGGCCCCGCGCGCCGTTCCGGCGGTGCCGCGGCAGTTACGGCTGTCGGGGCTCGAGTCGTTCGCGCTGACGCCCGAGATTCCCTTCGTGAATGTGGGCGAGCGCACCAACGTCACCGGCTCCGCCAAATTCCGCAAGCTGATCACGGCCGGTGACTATGCGACCGCCCTGTCGATCGCGCGCGAGCAGGTCGAGAGCGGCGCGCAAGTGATCGACGTCAACATGGACGAGGGCCTGCTCGATTCCGAACAGGCGATGATCACGTTTCTCAATCTCATTGCCGCCGAGCCGGATATCGCACGCGTGCCGGTGATGGTCGACTCATCGAAATTCTCGGTGATCGAGGCGGGACTGAAGTGCGTGCAAGGCAAGCCGGTGGTAAACTCGATTTCGCTGAAGGAAGGCGAGGCGGCTTTCATCGATCATGCACGTACCGTGCGCCGCTACGGCGCCGCGGTAGTGGTGATGGCGTTCGACGAGAAAGGGCAGGCCGACACGCTCGAACGCAAGACCGCCATTTGCAAGCGCGCCTACGATATCCTGGTCGACCAGGTGGGTTTCCCGCCCGAGGATATTATTTTCGACCCGAATATCTTCGCCGTCGCGACCGGCATGGAGGAGCATAACGGATACGGGTTGGCGTTCATCGAAGCCACGCGCTGGATCCGCGACAATCTCCCGAACGCGCATGTGTCCGGCGGTGTTTCGAATCTTTCATTCTCGTTCCGCGGCAACGAGCGCGTGCGCCAGGCGATGCATTCGGTGTTCCTGTTCCACGCCATCAAGGCGGGGATGGATCTGGGCATCGTCAATGCCGGGCAGATCGCGGTCTATGACGATCTCGATCCGGAATTGCGTGAGGCCTGCGAGGACGTTGTCCTTAACCGCCGCGCCGGAGCGTCCGAACGATTGCTCGAGCTGACCAAGAAATTCCACGGCGCGGGGCAGGAAGCCAAGGAAGTCGATCTCGTCTGGCGCGAACAGCCGGTCGAGAAGCGGCTGGCGCATGCGCTGGTTCACGGCATTACTGATTTTGTCGAAGGGGACGTCGAGGAAGCGCGCACGCGCGCGACGCGCCCGCTCGACGTCATTGAAGGCCCGCTGATGGGCGGCATGAACATCGTCGGCGATCTTTTCGGCTCGGGAAAAATGTTCCTGCCGCAGGTCGTTAAATCCGCGCGCGTGATGAAACAGGCAGTGGCCTACCTGATGCCTTTCATGGAGCAGGAAAAAGACGGCCGCCAGCACGGCGGTTCCAGCGGCAAGATCATCATGGCGACGGTGAAGGGCGATGTGCATGACATCGGCAAAAACATCGTCGGCGTCGTGCTTCAGTGCAACAACTACGAGGTTGTCGACCTCGGCGTCATGGTGCCGGCGGCGAAGATCCTCGAGGCCGCGCGTAGCGAAAAAGCCGACATTATCGGCCTGTCCGGGCTGATCACGCCCTCGCTCGACGAGATGTGCCACGTGGCGGCGGAAATGGAACGGCAGGGATTCGATCTTCCGCTACTGATCGGCGGCGCTACCACCAGCCGCGTGCACACGGCGGTAAAGATCCACCCGAATTACCAGCGCGGGCAGACCGTTTACGTGAACGATGCGAGCCGCGCTGTCGGCGTCGCGCAGACGCTGATGTCGATCGACAACCGTGCCGGCTATGTCGCGGAACTCCGTGGCGAATATGCCCGTATTGCTGCGGCCCACGCGCGCGCACAGGAAGACAAGGCGCGGCTGCCGTTGGCTGCGGCGCGCGCCAACGCGCTCAAGCTCGACTGGACGGGTGCCTACCAGCCGCCGAAGCCCGGTTTTGTCGGGACGAAGGTTTTCAATGATTACGCGATCAGGGAGCTGGTGGATTACATCGACTGGACGCCGTTTTTTGCGACATGGGAACTTTCCGGAAAATTTCCTGCCATTCTTGATGACGCAAAATATGGCTCGGCCGCACGCTCATTATATGATGATGCGCGCGCGATGCTGGACAAGATCGTGGCCGAGCACTGGTTCCGGGCGCGCGCAGTGTTGGGGTTCTGGCCGGCAAATAGCGAAGGCGACGATATTTACGTCTACGGCGATGATGCGCGCGGCGAACCGATTGCGGTGCTACATGCGCTCCGCCAACAGCTTTCCAAGCGCGAAGGCCGCGCCAACGCGGCGCTGAGCGATTTCATTGCGCCGCGCGCGAGCGGACTTGCCGACTATGTAGGCGGCTTCACTGTCACCGCCGGGATTGGCGAAGACGAGGTCGCCGAACGTTTCAAGCGAGCCAATGACGACTACTCCGCTATCATGGTGAAGGCGCTGGCCGACCGGCTCGCCGAAGCATTCGCCGAGCGCCTGCACCAGCGCGTACGCACGGAGTTCTGGGGTTATGCCGGAGGCGAGGCGCTCAGCAACGAGCAGCTGATCGCAGAAAGATATCGCGGCATTCGCCCCGCGCCTGGCTATCCTGCGCAGCCCGATCACACCGAGAAAGGGACGCTGTTCAGGCTGCTGGAGAGCGAATGCATTGGCGTCAAGCTCACCGAAAGTTACGCAATGTGGCCCGGGGCTGCCGTATGCGGGCTTTACTTCAGCCACCCGCAGAGCGCCTATTTCGGCGTCGGCAAGATCGAGCGCGATCAGGTGGAAGACTACGCCCGACGCAAAGGATGGAATGTCGGCGAAACAGAAAAGTGGCTCGCGCCGATCCTCAATTACGACGGCCTCGCATCGCCCAGCATCGTCGCTGCTTAAACACCCCAAAATCGAAACACCGGAGAGCTTGGCCCTCCGGTGCTGTAACGGTTTTCCGGGTTGAATCCGGTGTTGTTGGTTTGGCGTTGTCGATGGCCTCTTGAACTCAGAATGCCCCCAGCAAAATTGCGCCAACAAAAGCAAACACAGCGCACACCGCCAGCACATTGAGCTTCAAGGCAAGGTCCACGGCAGCTACCTCCCTTGTTGAAGGGTTAAAAGCTAGCACACAACGCAGGGGTGCCGAAGGTGGTTGCAAGCCGGCGCGCCAAATGTGCGCATAAGGGCATGCGTGGCGAACATAGCTGCGACAACCGATTGATCGCGCGGCGCAAAAAATTTCAAAACGATCGAATTTCGCGGTGCAAAACTGGCGCGGGAAGGCACCCTTAGTGGCGAATTTGCGGCAATTCCGAGCAATTTCTTGAAGCCGGGATTGCGTTCGGCGCCGTCCCGCGACAACGCACCACCATTCCACCGACGACAAAGTTTCACTTCGATATTGCGCAACGCGCGCGGTTATGACGTGATCCCGCGCGAATTCAATTCAATGCCGGGAGCATCCATGCAACGTCTGCGCCGCTTCTTGCTGATCCTTTCCTTGTGCGTTGCTGCCGCGATTGGCGCCACGCCAATCGCGCGAGCGCAGACGCCGGATCAATGGCCGCAGCGCCCGGTGCGTTTTATCATTCCACTTGGGCCGGGGTCGGGTGTCGATATCACCGCTCGATTGTTGGCCGACAAGCTTTCCGCGAAATGGGGCCAGCCGGTCGTCGTCGAAAACCGCCCGGGCGGTGACGCATTCCTCGCCATTACAGCAGTGCTCAATGCACACGACGATCACGTTCTCCTGTTCGCGCCGGCGTCCACGTTCACGGCGCACTCATTGCTGCACGACAAGCTGCCCTATGATCCGAAAGAGCTCACGCCGATCGCCCGCGTGACCAACACACTGATCGCGCTCGGCGTGCCGTCCGATCTCAATGTGTCCACGGTCAAGGAACTTGCCGCCAGGATCAAAGCGGAGCCCGGGAAGCTCAACTATGCGTCGGTCACCGGCGCGAATGATCTGCTATTCGCCGCATGGCTGAAAACCGAAAAGCTCGATATGGCCAAAGTCCCTTACAAAGATGCGGTGCAGGCCATCAACGATCTTGCCGAAGGGCGCATCCACGCGTTTGTCGGAGCCTACGCAATCATGCGGCCGCGGGTGCAAGCCGGAAAGGTGAAGGTCATTGCCTTGACCAACCGCCAGCATGCCAAGGCGTTGGACGACATTCCGACTGCATCCGAAGCCGGCTACAAATCACTTGAATTCGACGGCCTCGTCGGCTTGCTCGGAGCGCGCGACTTCCCCAAGGCGGTGCGCGATCGCATCGCCTCCGATATTCGTCAGGTCCTGAGCGATCCCGAGGTTGAGGCAAAGCTCAGCGCCACTGGGCAGGTGGTAAACCCCGGGACGCCTGCCGAATTTGCCGCGGCGCTTGATGATCAGCGGATGACGGTCAAGCAGATCGGCGAAACACTCGGGATCAAGCCGGCGCAGTAAACCTATACCTGGCCTTCGATCAGCCGCACGATCGCCTCGGTTGCGCGCCGGACATATGGAATTGCAAAAAAAGCCAGGACGGCGGCGACCGGCCAGCCGGTGATGAATGCCCTGAGCCAGCGCGGCACAAAATCGGCACGCAAACCGATATTGGTGAAGGTCACCACCCCGCTCACCACAAAGACGATGAGCGCGCTGATGATGACCGGAAAAATGAACCTCGCCTTGCCTTGCATTGTTTCCCCGCAAATTTCCCACGCGATGTGAGCCGAAAGTTCCGCGGAGTTCAAGGCTGGGGCCGGAGCTGGCAAGGATTTCTTATCCTTAACGAAATCGCCGACGACAAGCGTTGAAGCCTCGTTAAAGAAACTGCTCGCATTTTTGCGAGCATGAAGGGTGGCGTGGGTTTCTGTCTCGTCGGTTTAGGCGCGCTGCTGGCGCTCGCCGGTTGCGGTCGCGGTTTTATGTATGGTGAGCGGGCACCCTGGCGGCATCAGGCCGAAGTTGAATGTATGAAATCCGGATCGGTGAAGCTCGGCGCCGCCGTCGTCCAGGTCGAACCGATCGAAGGACCCGGCATGTGTGGCGCGGATTTCCCGCTCAAGGTCGCGGAGCTCGGTGAAAGCAACGCGGCCATCGGCTACGCAGACGATCCGCGCCCGCCCGGATCGATTCCCACCAACCCCACGCAGATGCCGCATTGGCCGATCAATGACTCGCAATATATGCCGCCAGCACCGATAGCTTCAGGGCAAGCAGCGCCGCGCATGCGCTGGGTGCCAGGACCGCCGCCGGCCGAGCGGTCCGGCGGATCAACCGGCCAGCCGACTTCGCTCAGCGCCCCCGGCGCCGCTTCTGGCGTGACGCCGTCGCCCGATGATATTCCTGACGACGCCGTGTTGCCGCCTGGCCGCGCCGGCGTTTATTCGCCACAGCGCGCTTACGATGCGCCGGTCTATCAGCCGCCGCAGCGTGTCGTGCCATCGCTCGGGCCTGCCCGCGGACGGCAAGCGATGGCAAGCACCCCCGCGACTCTGACGCCACCGGCTACCCTGGCTTGTCCGATTGTGTCCGCGCTTGATCATTGGGTGAGTGAAGGCGTGCAGCCGGCAGCGATGCGGTGGTTCCGCACGCCGGTCACCGAGATCAAACAAATCTCGGCGTATTCGTGCCGCGGCATGGTCGGCGCCGGCGGTTCTGGAATATCGGAGCATGCATTCGGAAATGCGATCGATATCGCTGCCTTCACGTTCGCCGACGGTCGGCGGATAACGGTGCAGGAAGGCTGGCACGGTACGCCGGAAGAGCAGGGATTTCTTCGCGATGTCCACCTCGCGGCCTGCGACAATTTCACGACAGTTCTGGCGCCAGGCTACAACGCCGCCCACTACAACCACATCCATGTTGACCTGATGCGCCGCTCGAGCGGTGATCGTCCCTGCCGGCCGGAGGCGATTTCCGGCGAGGTCGCGGCGGCAAAAGCGCGAGCGCTCTATGCCGCTCGACAGCGTGGTCCAGCTTATACCGGCATCGTTGGGAAAAACGCCGGGTTGAACCGTTCGCCGACAGCGGTCCCGGGCGAGGATGGCTATCTATTGGATGATGTGCTGATTGACTTGCAAAACCGGCGCGTTGCACCGGGCGACAACGACATTACCGGCCCGGCCACGCCTTCGTCGTTAACGCCGACAATCTCCAAAAAAACAAGATCCGCCGGTTGAACTCTCGCCGAGCGGCGGTTTTAAACCGTTGCGTCGACGAGCATCGCGCCAAATAGAATAAGCCCGGCATCGCGGTTGGATTTAAACAGCGTCAGGCAGTATGCGGGATCGTCAATGTCGAGCCGCGTCACTTGCCAGGCTAAATGCGCGCCGAACGCAATCAAGCCGATCGCGAAGATCATTCCGCCACCCGCCATGAAACCGGCCGCTCCAATAAGTACAACGGCGCAAACGTAGAAGCTTGCCAGCATCGAGGGCGTGCGCCCACCGAACAACAATGCAGTCGACTTGATGCCGATCAGAAGATCGTCCTCGCGGTCCTGATGGGCGTAGATGGTGTCGTAACCAATCACCCAGCAAATTGATCCGGCGTAGAGCACGAGCGCTGGCCAATCGAGGCGACCGAATGCGGCCGGCCAACCCATCAGCGCACCCCATGAGAAAGCGAGTCCGAGGAATATCTGCGGCCAATAGGTGATGCGTTTCATGAAGGGATAGATGACGACCACAAGCAAGGAGGCGAGGCCGGTAACGACGGTAAAGCGGTTGAACTGTAGCAGCACCAACAATCCAACCAACGCCTGCGCCAGCATGAATGCAGTTGCCTGCGCGATAGTGACCTGTTTCGATGGGATCGGCCGCGAACGCGTACGTTCAACGAGTCCATCGAGATTGCGATCCACCAGATCGTTCCAGGTGCAGCCCGCGCCACGCATCGCAAAAGCGCCGATAAAGAACAGAACGATGTGCCACAGACTTGGGAAGCGGCCGTTGTGCATGCTGGCGAGACCAACCGACCACCAGCACGGCATCAATAGCAGCCAGGAACCGATCGGCCGGTCGAGGCGAGCAAGGCGCAGATAAGGACGAGTAAAGGGTGGCGCGAGACCGTCGACCCAGTTTCCGGTCGCATCGGCAACGCGTCCGGCGCTCTCGCTCATTTTCCGAGCGGGCTGCCGGTCAAAGTATCAAACGTGCCGCGCCCGGTCTTGATGTTATTGGAATCCGGAACGGGGTTGCTGAGCGCATCGCTTAGGGTCGGTGGTTGCGCAGCGGGCGACGCGGCAGCCTGGCAAACCTTTGTACGAATCTCGGAGACCTTGATAACCCCCTGCTTGAGGCCGTCAACAACTTGCTGCGGGATGCCGCACCATGTCGTATTTTCGGACGCATATTTGAGAAGCTTCTGCTGGGCCGCGACGAAGGTGCCAAAGAGGGCGCATGCTTCTTTCGGAGGCGCTTTGCGCTCATTCGCCGCCTTGATCGCTGCTGCCTTTTTTTCTGCGTCGTCGCGCAGCTTGAAGAATTCCTGAACGCAGGGCGGTTCCTTCTGCGGCGGAGCAGGCTGTGCAGGCTGGAATTGCGCGCTCGCCGCGCCCACCCATAGAGGAAGCATGCACGCGGCGAACATTGCCCGGCGCAAATTCATAGATTGATCGCTCCTGAACTACCGGTACGGATGTTTCCCGACTGGCTTATAACAACCAGAATGCGTCGGGAAGGCGGCAAGTGAGGAGGGCGACCAAAGGTCTCGCGAAGCCTCGTTAGAGCGCGTAAACGGGTGCCGGCTGACGCCTTTGCCACGGTTGACCCATGCCACGCTATGACTTCCGCACCCCCCGCCTTTTCGTCGACCTGGCCTTGGCCGCGGGGCGTGAGGTTTTGCTGGACCGGGGTCAGGCCAACTATCTGCGGAACGTGCTCCGGCTCGGGCGTGGCGACGATGTGCTGCTGTTCAACGGCCGCGATGGTGAGTGGGGCGCCAGTCTTGCCAGCAGCGACAAAAGGTTGGCCACATTGGTGGTAGGACCGCGTTTGCGTGCGCAGCCGCCAGCCGGTGATCTGCATTTCCTGTTTGCGCCTCTTAAGCACGCGCGCCTCGATTACATGGTGCAAAAGGCGGTGGAAATGGGCGCATCGCTGCTGCAGCCGGTCATCACGCGACACACGCAAGTCACCCGTTTCAACCTCCATCGGATGCGGGCCAACGTTATCGAGGCTGCTCAGCAATGCGGCGTTCTGGCGGTGCCTGATGTCGCCGAGCCGATCGCGATTGATCGGGTTGCGGATGGTCGCGACCGCCTGTTGATCTTTTGCGACGAACGCGCTGAGGTCACCGACCCGGTGGTGGCGCTAAAGGCCGTTCAGCCAGCTGCGGTTCAGCCGCTCGCTGTCTTGATTGGCCCGGAGGGCGGTTTTACAGATGCGGAGCGGGCGGCTCTGCTGGAGCGACCAAGGGTGGTACGGATTGCTCTTGGGCCTCGTATTTTGCGTGCGGATACGGCAGCGGTAGCGGCGATGGCCGTCGTGCAGGCGGTGCTGGGGGATTGGCGAGGCTCGACTTGAGCCGTACACGACGCAAAAAAGCTGTGCTAGAGTCGGATATGGCTAGGGAGAGCTTCCTATGATGGCTGGATCTCGTTGCCTTCGGTCCGTTTTGGTCGCTGTTTGTGTCGTGGCGGGCGCGGCTACGTCAGCTGGCGCGGCGGGTTGGCTGGAGAAGAGCATCTACATGATCGGTCCACGCTACGACGGCGTGCTGCCGCCATGCGAGGCCGCGCTCGGTACCATCGCTTCTCGGTTTGCACAGAAGGAGGGCAGATTCTGGAATTCGGATCTGCAAATTCTGAGCTTTGACCGGGTGCGCGAAACGGCATTTCGGCCTTGGGCGCCCGAGACGATCCCGCGACGCTTCTGCACAGCTGTTGCCGCGGTGAGCGATGGAAGCCTGCATACGGTCCACTACTCTATTGGCGAGGATACCGGCATGATTGGCATGTCCTGGGGAGTGGAGTGGTGCGTCGTTGGGCTTGATCGCAACTGGGCCTACAACCCGGCGTGCAAGATGGCGCGACCTTAGGCATAACGCCACGTAACGATCGCGGTTTACCCCACTTTGTTCTTGAGTTGTTCTAAAAGTGCGGTACCCTTCTCACGGAACCGTTGAGTTGGGTCAATTTCCGGTTTGTTCTCGTGTCGAGTTCAGAGACGCCGATGAGCCATCATTTCTGCCGGTGGGCTCGCGCCGCCGTCGCCGCGGCAAGTATCACATTCGGCCTCCCGGTGAACGCGTTCGCTCAGGAACGCCGCCAAGGCGAGTCTGGTCAGTTTGACTTTTATGTCCTCGCGCTCTCGTGGTCGCCGTCTTATTGCGAGGCGGCGGAGAACCGCAGGCCCAATCGGGCCCCCGATCGGCAATGTTCCGGCCGGCCCTTCGCGTTCGTGGTGCACGGCCTCTGGCCGCAGTACGAGCGGGGTTTCCCATCTTACTGTCAGGTGCCCGCGCCCCGCCTCAATCGCACGATTGTCGGAAGCATGCTCGATCTCATGCCAAGCCCCCATCTGATTTTCCATGAGTGGGATCAGCATGGAACCTGTTCCGGCCTTTCGCCGCAGGCCTATTTCGAAAACGTACGCAGGGCTCGCGCATTGGTAAAGATTCCGCCCGAGTATTTGGAGCTCAATAGGCCAATTACCGTGACATCCGGCGAAGTGGCCGAGGCTTTCATCAAAACCAATCCGGGACTTTCGCAAAAGGCGATGGCGGTCTCCTGCGACCGCAGAAGGTTGACCGAGGTGCGCGTTTGCTTGGGCAAGGATTTTTCGTTCCACGATTGCCCCGAAATTGCGCGCCGCACCTGTCGTTTGGACACAATCGCGGTGCCGGCAGTGCGCGGCCGATGAACGGGCCCGACATCAAACTCGGCAAGTCGACCAAGAGCGGACCGTGAGCGGACCGCGAGCAGAGCTGGGCGAGACCTGTCGTGAACTACCATCATGAATTCCACGCCGGCAATTTCGCCGATGTGCTTAAGCATGCAGTCCTGTGTCGTATTTTACATTACTTGCGCGGCAAGCCGGCAGCATTTCGGGTGATCGATACCCACGCCGGTGCCGGTCTCTACGATCTCTCCGGTCAAAGAGCGGGGCGCGGCGGCGAATGGCAGAATGGCATCGGCAGGCTTTTGGCGGCGCAAATACCGGACGCCATTGCAAAACTGCTTTCGCCTTATCTGGAGGTCGTTTACGCGCTCAACGAACGCAAAAAGCTTCGCGTCTATCCCGGCTCTCCAGCGCTCGCGCGCGCGTGGTTGCGTCCGCAGGATCGGCTGATCGTCTGTGAGCTTGAGCCCAGGACGGCAGCCGCCTTGGCCCGCAATATGCGGGGCGACGTGCGCATCAAGACTTTGACGATTGACGGGTGGACCGCTCTGAATGCCTATGTGCCGCCCAAAGAGCGCCGTGGTTTGGTCCTCGTCGACCCCCCGTTCGAAGCGGACAATGATTTCTCGCGCCTGGCCGTCGATCTGTCAGCGGCACACCGGAAATGGCCGACCGGCATTTACGTTCTTTGGTATCCAATAAAAGGCCGCGGCGAGCCGGATGCCCTCGCTAAAAGGCTGCGCCGGCTGCCGCGGGCCAAGGTCCTCCGGGCGGAACTCCATGTGGCGCCCCTCGGCGATCCGGCCCGGCTCAACGGCGCTGGAATGATCGTCGTAAATCCACCCTGGGCCCTGGAAAACGAGCTTTGTGCCCTTCTGCCGGCCCTCGCCAGCATCCTTGGTCGCGAGGGCAAGGGCAGATTTCGGCTCGACTGGCTTGCCGGGGAGGGTCCCCCCGGCCAATGACCTCTTTCCACAGGCGCCCAGTTGGTGTGTAGTTCCGCACTGGCAGTGACGTTCCGCCTCCTGTGGGGGCCGGCGGAGTGACTGAGGCCGGGTGCGGCCGACGCTTTCCCCGATTGTGAATGTCCAGCCGAGCCGTCGTGCGTGGGGCCGGCGGCGGAGCAGTGGGGGAGAGGAGTTTTCCCGATGGCGCAAACGGGTGTCGTGAAATTCTTCAACGGCGAGCGGGGCTACGGCTTCATTAAACCTGATGACGGCGGGCGTGACGTCTTCGTTCATATCACCGCGGTAGAGCAAGCCGGGCTGAAAGGATTGAACGAGGGACAAAGGATCAGCTTCGACGTCGAACCGGACAAGAAGGGCAAGGGCCCCAAGGCCGTCAATCTGGTCGTCACTGGCTAGCTTGATGCGAAGCGTACGTGTGTCTGTGTGCACTACATCGCTCCGCCTTTGCGGTCACGATTTGAATTTTGTCGCTGCAAGAATGTTGCTTCAATGAAAAAGCCCCGGACCGCGGTCCGGGGCTTTGCTGATATTTAGTTCGCGAAGAACTAGAAGCGATAGTTGATACCGCCCCGCACGATATTCGTGTGGAAATCGACATTGGTCGATAGCGCGCAGCTTCCGCCCGAGCAGTTATTGTTGCCTAGATCGACATAGAGATATTCGATCTTTGCGGTCCACGGACCGGCAATTGCTGCTTCGACGCCGCCGCCGACAGTCCAGCCAGTGTTGGTGTCGCTCGAACTGCCGAAGCCAGCCACAGATCCTTTTACATCGCCGAAGGCCACGCCACCGGTAAGGTATGGCAAGAAACGATCAAACGCATATCCGATACGGATGCGTCCGGTACCGAGCCAATCGTTTTTCGTTTCGCATGACGTCCCGGCGCAGATGCCGGATGACGTGCTGCCGCTAACGCCGCTCCAATCGATGTCACCTTCGAGCCCGAAGACCCACTGGCCCAGTTGCCAGTTGTAACCAATTGTGCCGCCCACGAGGCCGCCGGAAACATCAAATCCGCCACTTGAGCCCGATGCATTCGTCCATTCCGAACGACCCCAGCCGCCACCGCCGTTGATACCGAGATAGAAGCCGGTCCAGTTATACGGAGCGTAATAAACTGGCGCTTTCATCGGCAGCTCTTGACGCCGCGCGATGTCTGCGGCGCTGGCCGCACCCATCATCGTCAGAGTGGCCAGCGCAGCGACGCCCGCCAAAAACAAACGCTTCATCTTGAACCTCCGTCACACTACTCACCCACCTGCGCATTGATGCCGGAAAACTGTTCAGAAATGCTTTCACGGTTAGTGCGCAAAAGTCACACTCGAGCACAAGTTTTGAATTCTATTTTCAAACTTTAAACGACGAAACGACATGTTGTCGCCACGAACTCATAAGGCGAGATCGAAACTAGGGTGAACGAATGCTTAAATACCAAAATTCTCGCGCGACAATTGCGCTGCGCTGCTTGATGCATGTAACTCCGAAATGAAAAACCGCGGCTGCGCCGCCAAGGTTCCGGATCAGAAGTGATAGTTCACGCCAAAACGCAGGTAGCTTGAGTGCAGTCCATTGTCGACGCCGGTGATGGTGTAGGCGCGGCTGCCAAGATCCATGTAGAGATACTCGACCTTTGCCGACCAATTCGGCGTGAAGCCGACTTCCATGCCAAGGCCGCCCGTCCAACCGACGAGAGTCTTGTTTTCTTCGAGGCCGCCGATCTGCGCGTCGAGATTGCCGTAGGCGAGACCGAGCGTGCCATACAGCAACACGTTGTTGATTGCGTAACCCGCGCGGCCGCGCAGGGTACCAAACCACGGATTAGAAAATTTGTAGGGAGCGAACGTATCGTCCGCTGCGCTGGCCTGAATATCGGTTTCGACACCGAACACGAATTGGCCAGTTTGCCAATTGTAACCGATTTGGCCGCCACCGGCGATGCCGCTCGGATCGATGCCGCTGTTCGTAACCTTGCCCCACTCGTAACCAAGATTGAGGCCGGCATAAAAGCCGGTCCAGTTATAGATACTGGCAGGTGGTGGGTAATAGTAAGGTGCCGGACCGCGCGGGAGATCGGCGGCCACTGCCGTGCCTGTGACCGCCATTGCCATAGAGATCGCCAGGATCTTCTTTTTCATCTTACCCTCCACTCATTCCGCTCCTCTTTGCGTCTCGTGGACGCGCAAAACGTGAAGCGGATACGCCCCTGCGTCGGCGATACGTCGATATTTTCGTGGAGGATTTATCGGGCCTTTTAAGTTAAACGGTTATGAATTGCTAAGGATCGGCGGCCGATATCCCTAAAGAACCCTTATTTTTACGCACTTTTCTTGGCGTTCATTTACCATGTGCGCTCAGGCGGCATTTACTATAACGGCGAGGCCGCATGTTCCGACGCAGTGGCGGTATGAAGCGCCAGCAACATAAGGCTAGCCGCACGGATTTTCAGAATGGCGGACGACATCGCAAAAAACGCGCCACACGCAGCACTGATCACGGGCGCGGGCCGCCGCATTGGTGCGGCAATCGCGCTTACGCTGGCGCGCGCTGGCTACGCGGTCGTGCTGCACGCAAATAATTCACGAGAGGACGCCGAACGGCTTGCGGCTGCCGTTAGCGGAGCAGGGGGGCGTGCCAGCGTCGTGCTTGCGGACCTCGCCGACCACGAGGCTGTGCGTGGGCTCGTGCCCGCAGCGGCGGCGTTCGGCCAACTGACTCTTCTGGTCAATAATGCGGGTGAATTCGAACCCGATGACATTGAAACTCTTTCGCACGCACGCTTCCAACGCGCCATCGCTGTAAACCTGGTGGCGCCGCTTTTTCTTTCACAGGCCTTCGCCTCACAGGCGTCGGCCGGTGCGGATGCCTCAATCGTCAATATTCTCGATCAGCGCGTGCTGAGGCCAAACCCGCGCTTCTTTTCCTATACCTTGAGCAAGAGCGCTCTCTATACCGCGACCACCACGCTGGCGCAGGCATTAGCGCCAAAACTGAGGGTCAATGCGGTCGCGCCGGGGCCGACGCTGCCGAGCACGCGCCAAACCGACGTGCAATTCGCTGCGCAAGCGGACAGTCTGCCGCTTCGGCGCGGCCCCCGGCCCGACGACATCGCGGCCGCCGTGCTCTATCTTGCGCAGGCAAAAAGCGTCACAGGGGTCACACTTCCTGTCGACGGCGGGCAACATTTGTCATGGCGTACAGCCGACAGCGAGATCGTGGAATAGCGTCAACCACGCACTATCTACTTTCCATGAACGGCACCAATAAAGATATCGATCCGGCAAGCGAACTACGCGACGAGGACGAGGACTCTTCGCTGCCGGAGTTCGAGCTCGAAAGTGCCTCCATCGGTACGCTTGCCGCCGGGCGTGCCGCGATCATGCGCTTCGCCAAACTGGCGCCCTCCGCTGCCGGCGTATACCGGATGATCGACGCGCAAGGTGACGTGCTGTACGTCGGCAAGGCCAAGAACATCAAGAAGCGGGTGACCGCCTATGCGCGCCCAACAGGCCATGACAACCGTATCGCACGTATGATTGCGGCGACTGTGACACTGGAATTCGTCACCACGAAAACGGAGACCGAAGCGCTGCTGCTCGAAGCCAATCTCATCAAGCGCCTGCGGCCGCGGTTCAATGTGCTGTTACGCGACGATAAGTCGTTCCCGTATATTCTGATCACATCCGACCACTGGGCGGCGCAAATTCTAAAACATCGTGGCGCTCGTACACGGCCGGGGCGCTATTATGGGCCCTTCGCCTCGGCGGGCGCTGTCAACCGCACGATCAATGCGCTGGAGCGCGCCTTCCTGCTGCGTTCTTGTTCAGACTCATATTTTGAGGCACGGACGCGGCCATGTCTACTCTATCAGATCAAGCGCTGCTCGGCGCCTTGCACGCGCGAGATCGATTTCGCCGGTTACGCAAAACTTGTGCATGAAGCCACTGAATTCCTTTCCGGCCGCAGTCAGTCGGTGCAAGGGCGGTTGGCCGACGAAATGGACAAGGCCTCGGCTGCGCTCGATTTTGAGCGCGCCGCGGTCTATCGCGACCGATTGTCGGCCCTGTCCGCTATCCAATCGCACCAGGGCATAAATCCACGCGGCCTGGAGGAGGCTGACGTCTTTGCCGTGCATCAGGCTGGCGGATATTCCTGCGTGGAAGTCTTCTTCTTCCGAACGGGACAGAACTGGGGCAACCGCGCTTATTTTCCAAAGGCTGATCGCGCGATCGGGCCAAGCGAAATTCTCAGTGCCTTCCTCGCGCAATTTTACGATGACAAGCCGCCACCACGACTCATTCTGGTGTCGCATGAGTTCGATGAACGCGCCTTGCTTGCAGAAGCGCTAACAACCAAAAGTGGACATAAGGTCGAAGTCAGCACACCGCAGCGCGGGGAACGCAAGGAACTTGTGCAGCATGCCATGGTCAACGCGCGTGAGGCCCTGGCGCGCAAACTCGCCGATACGTCGTCACAACAGAAGTTGCTTGTTGCATTGAGCGAAACCTTTTCGCTGCCGCGAATGCCGGGCCGTATCGAAGTCTATGACAATAGCCACATCGCGGGCAGCAACGCCGTCGGCGCCATGATTGTCTCCGGTCCGGACGGTTTTCGCAAAAACCAATACCGCAAGTTCAACATCCGCTCGGCCGAACTCGCTCCCGGCGATGACTATGGAATGATGCGGGAAGTGTTGCAGCGCCGGTTCAAACGGCTACTGCAGGAAAGTCCACGTGCCGCCGTGAGCCCAGGACTCCAAGTCGATAATGCCGATCAGCCGTGGCCAGACCTGGTGCTGATTGATGGCGGGCGCGGTCAGCTTACGGCGGCGCAAGAGACTCTCAGCGCGCTCGGAATTATCGATGTGCCTCTCGTCGCCATCGCCAAGGGACCCGACCGCGGCGCCGGTCGGGAAACCTTCTTCATGGCCGGTCGAGACCCATTCAAACTGCCGCCGCGCGATCCCTTGCTTTATTTCATCGAGAGGCTCCGCGATGAAGCCCACCGCTTTGCCGTCGGCTCGCATCGGGTCCGCCGCAAGAAAGATATCCGTGAAGCGGGATTGCAGGAAATTCCAGGGATCGGGCCAACCCGCAAGCGAGCCTTGCTGCGCCATTTTGGCACTGTGAAAGCGATTGAGCGGGCGAGCCTACCCGATCTTGCGCAGGTCCCCGGAATTAATGCAGAGACTGCGCGAAAGATATATGAGTTCTTCCACGAGTCAGCGGCTCATTAGACGGAAAGCAAGAATGATCATTCAGCGGCAGGAAGATGTCACCAAAGTTGTGACGGAGGCTTTCAAGAACACGCAACCTCCGCGGCTGCGGGAAATCCTTACGTCACTTGTGACCCACCTGCACGCGTTCGCGCGCGACGTACATCTAACCGAAGATGAGTTTGAAAAAGCTGTACAGTATGTCGTGAGACTCGGACAGAAGACCGACGACAAGCACAACGAAGCAGTGCTGATGTCAGGCTCGCTCGGCTTCTCCACCCTGATCTGCCTGCTCAACAACGGCAATAACGGGCAGACCGAAACCACAGCCAATTTACTCGGGCCATTCTGGCGCATGAATTCTCCGCGCACTGAAAACGGCGCCTCGATTGTGCGATCGCCGACACCCGGGCCGGCGCTTTTCGTCAATTGTCTGGTCAAAGACCAGAATGGCAAACCGATCGCGGATGCCGAGGTCGACGTCTGGCATTCCTCGCCGGAAGGATTTTATGAACAGCAGGATCCCAAGCAAGCGCCGATGAACCTGCGTGGCAAATTTATGACAGACGCGGAGGGTCATTTTAGTTTTCGCAGCGTAAAGCCCGCCGGTTATCCAATTCCAATCGACGGACCGGTAGGCGACCTTGTGCGCGCCACCGGGAGACACAACTACCGGCCCGCTCATCTGCACTTCCTGATCTTCAGGGAAGGCTTCAAGACACTGATCTCGCAAATCTACGTCAATGACGACGAAAAGCTTGAAACCGACGTGCAGTTCGGCGTGACTCGGGCGCTGGTTGGCAACTATGTACGGCACGACGGCCCAGCCCCGGCGAATGACGTCAAGGGCGAATGGTATTCCCTTGATCAGACCTTCGTGATGGAGCGGGGTAAAAGCCGCCTGCCCAAGCCTCCCATTCAATAAAGATTGTGTAGTTAGTCGGTTTCGATCGCGGCAACCGGTTGACCTGACCGCACCATGGGTGTTCCTTTCCGGGCATGAATGCCATCAGTTCCCGGCCGTTGCCGGCGCGCGCGCTGGCGCTGCCGAATCTCCTGACCTATGCGCGCATCGCCGCCGTGCCGGTGGTGGTCGGTTTGATGTTTTGGCAGAGCATTTTCGATGGACCGTTGTGGCTTCGATGGGTTGCTCTCGTGATTTTTATTTCGGCGGGCCTGACTGACATTCTTGACGGGTATCTCGCCCGCACCTGGGGACAACAGTCCTCGCTCGGCCGCATGCTCGATCCGATCGCCGACAAACTGCTGGTGGCATCCTGCCTACTAATGTTGGCGGCGGAGGAAACCATTCGCGGCTGGAGCCTGCTGGCAGCGGTCGTCATTCTCTGCCGCGAGATCCTTGTTTCGGGCCTGCGCGAATATCTTGCGGAGTTGCGCGTCGGCGTACCGGTAACACGACTTGCCAAGTGGAAGACCACGGGACAAATGGTTGCCGTCGGATTCCTGATCGCGGGGGAAGCCGGCGATCGGATTGTGTCGGCAGTCATGAAAATCGATACTGTCCCCGTGGTCACAGAGATCGGCATTACGTTGCTCTGGTTGTCGGCAATTCTCACACTCTATACCGGTTGGGACTACATGCGTGCCGGCCTGCGCTATATGATTGATGAATGAGTTTGAAACTGCGTTATTTCGCCTGGGTACGAGAACGTGTCGGCAAGACCGACGAAACTATCGACGTTCCGCCGGATATCACCACGGTCGCCGAGCTGATGACCTGGCTTGCCTCGCGTAGCGAAGAGTATGCCTACGCATTCAACAACGCGAAGATTATCCGTGCTGCCATTGATCAGAAACATGTGCCGGCCGACGCCGTCATCAAAGGTGCCGGTGAAATCGCGTTCTTTCCGCCTATGACAGGCGGATAGCCTCGCCGTCGGTGGCGGGCTAAATTAAGAACATGAAAGCCACAGTACGGTTGCAGCGCGAGCCGTTTGACGCCGCCCGGGAAGCGGCAGAGCTCGCCCATGGCCACAGCGACGTCGGCGCGCTGGTGACATTCACCGGCGTTTGCCGCGGGTCTGAGGACGGTGAGCGGATCGCAGCGCTCACGCTCGAGCACTATCCCGGCATGGCGGAATCCGAGATCCGGCGGCACGTCGCCGAAGCCGTTAAGCGATGGCCGCTCCTGGGCGTCACGGTGATTCATCGATTTGGCCGCATCGAACCAGGAGAAAACATCGTGCTGGTGGTAACGGCGTCGTCGCATCGCCAGGCGGCATTCGCGGCAGCCGAATTTCTGATGGACTATCTGAAAACGCGCGCGCCATTTTGGAAACAGGTTGAAAGAGCGACCGGAAAATCCTGGGTCGATGCCAAGTCGGTCGATGACACTGCTGCCGAGCGTTGGTCAGTCCCGCGCGGCGGAAATGAAGCGGCGGAATGAAAATACTTGTCTGCTGGAGAGCAAGATGGATCGTATTGTAGTCGCGGCAGTCGCACTCGCCGCGCTCGGCATCCAGCCGGCGATCGCCGCTGAAGTGACCTACTTTGAAGTCCCGCGCGGGGCGCGTCCGCACGACGTGGCGCCGGCGCCTGATGGCAATGTCTGGTACACCGCGCAATCGCAAGGCGCACTCGGTATTCTCAATCCGAAAACCGGACAAGCGACGCAAATCTCGCTCGGTAGAGGTGCCGCGCCGCACGGGGTGATAGTCGGCCCCGACCGGGCTGCCTGGATCACTGAAGGCGGGCAAAATGCGATTGCGCGCTTCGACCCCGCCACCAAGGTCGTGAAACTGTTTCCGTTGCCCGAAGGATTCCCCGGCGCCAATCTCAATACTGCAACCTTCGACCGCAAAGGAATTCTTTGGTTCACCGGCCAGAATGGCGTCTATGGTCGCGTTGATCCGGCGAGTGGCAAGGTCGAAGCCTGGAAAGCGCCAAAAGGCACCGGACCATATGGCATCACAACGACTCCAAATGGCGATGTCTGGTACGCCTCGCTGGCCGGTGACCACATCGCCAAAATCGACACCGTCAGTGGTGATGCGCTGATGGTGCCGCCGCCCAGGCCTGGGGTTGGGCCTCGACGCATTTGGTCGGACTCCAAAGGCCTGCTTTGGGTGAGTTTTTGGAATAGCGGCGAAATCGGCCGCTACGACCCGATCAATAAAGCGTGGAAGGTCTGGAGCTTGCCCAAGAGCAAGGGTGGTTGTTACGCCATCTATGTCGACAACAAAGATAAAGTCTGGGTGACCGACTTCCTTGCCAATGCGATTCTGCGTTTCGATCCGCTGACAGAAACGTTTGAGGGCTTTCCAAGCGACCGGCGCGGCGCCTCGGTTCGGCAATTGCTCGGCCGGCCGGGTGAAGTATGGGGTGCGGAATCCGGGGCCGACCGGCTGGTCGTGGTAAAGGACTGACTGCGGTGGAATGATCGATGTCATTCAACAGCCCCAGCCGCCGGGACATCTTGTACCTGTTCACCGCGAGCGCGGCTTTTGCCGCCGGTATTGCGCCCAGTTCCGCCACGGAAGCGAGGATTGATCGCCTGATCGGCGAAGCCCGCAGCAAAGGCCCCATTTCGCAAAGGCTGGATTACATTTCCGGGGCCCTACGTGGGACTCGCTATGAGGGCTACACGCTTATCGGCGGGCCGACGCGGCCGGAACGGTTTGTGATACGCGACGACGCGTTCGATTGCGTGACTTTTTGCGAGACGGTTCTGGCCGCGGCGATAGCAGGAAGCCCCGGAGAATTTGACGCGAAGCTGCGGACCATCCGTTATCATAACGGCGTGGTCAGCTGGCGCGACCGCAACCATTATTTTTTCGAGTGGTGCCAACACAATATTGAAAATAATACCTGCCGGTCGGTCGATCTCGATGGATCGGTGAAGATCGAAAAGACGGTCTACTGGCACAAGGAACTCGGCCGGCGCCGGTTTTCAATTACCGTAATCCCGCGTACTGTTTTTTTGGCAAACAAGCGGCAACTCGCCAAGGGCGACATCGTCGGGTTCATCACTCAGCGCCCGAATCTGGACTATTTTCATGTCGGCTTCATTGCGTTCGATAGTGGCGGTAATCTGCTGTTGCGACACGCTTCGCAAAGCAAGCACCACGTCCTTGACGAGCGCATGGATAATTTCGTCACAGTCAATGGTGTGCGCTATGTCACGTTGTTGCGGCCGCAAGAGCCGCGCGCAGTCGCTATTCGCGAATAAGCTCAGGCCGCCGCCGCTTTCGGCTTCACTTCCGCCGTATAGTCGTCCATCAGTGTCTTGGTGATGCCGCCGGGATTGAAATTCCAGTGTGCGATCTCCGCCACGGCGGTGACCTCCGCTGCCGAGCCCGTGATGAAGCATTCGGAAAATCCCGTGAGCTCGTCCGGCGTGATGCGCCGTTCGATAACCTCGAAACCGCGCTTGCGCGCGAGCCCGATCACCGTTTGCCGCGTGATGCCGTCGAGGAAACAATCGGCGATTGGCGTGTGAATTTTGCCGTCCTTCACAAAGAAAATATTTGCACCGGTGCATTCTGCCACCCGACCTTCCCAGTCGAGCATCATGGCGTCGGCATAACCCTTGCGTTCGGCCCTGTGCTTGGAGACGGTACAGATCATGTAGAGCCCGGCCGCCTTGGCGAGCGCCGGCGCGGTTTTCGGATCCGGCCGGCGATAATCGGCAAGATCGAGTTTGATTCCCTTGAGCCGCTGTTCAGGGTCGAAATAACTCGGCCATTCCCAACTCGCGATGGCAAGATGGATCGTGTTGCTCTGTGCCGAAACGCCCATCATTTCAGAGCCGCGCCAGGCAACCGGGCGGACGTAGGCTTCCTTCTTGCCGTTCTTGTCGACCACAAGTTTCTTGGCGGCGACAATCTCGGCGACCGAATAGGGGATCTCGAAATCGAGGATATTGGCGGAACGCTTCAGACGTTCGGCATGCTCGGTCGACTTGAAGATTTGCCCGCCGTACGCGCGCTCGCCCTCGAACACGCAGCTCGCGTAGTGCAAGCCGTGGCTCAGCACGTGCAGATTGGCCTCGTTCCACGGCACGATCTTTCCGTCGTACCAGATGACCCCGTCGAGGCGGTCATAGGATTGAGCAGCCATGATCTTCTCCTTCGCCATACTCGGGCGGTCTCGCCCACTGTGATGGCGCGTTTTTCGCGCCCATTCCAACACTTTACGTCGCGGGGCAACACCCGGTATGAATTGGTCCGAACCGGCCCTATCGGGGAGGCATCGCCGCCAAAAGGGCCGTTTCGGTACGATCCTTTCGTCTGTGACAGCATTTTTGTAACATAAAAACAAAATATGTCAACATGGCTGACATAAATGTGACTGACAAAGGCGCCGGCGGCGCAAGCACTACGGAGCGTCCGGGAGCAGGGGCGTCGCCAGGTCTGTCGACCGAGCCGGCCTGGGACATCATCGAACTACTCTTTTTCGCCTATCGCGATTTCGTCGGAGACCCGGATGAGGTGTTGCTCAAGCTGGGATTCGGCCGCGCCCATCACCGGGTGCTGCACTTCGTCAACCGCAATCCGGGCATAAAGGTCGCTGACCTGCTCGAGATCCTCAATATCACCAAGCAATCGCTTGGCCGCGTCCTCAAGCAATTGGTCGATCAGGGATACGTGTCGCAGAAAGAAGGCGCGCAAGACCGTCGCCAGCGCCTTTTGTATGTGACCGCGAAGGGCGAGACGTTGGCCCTTAAGCTCGCCAACTTGCAAACGCAGAGGATCACCCGCGCATTCGGCGAGCTCGGCCCCAACGCGCACGAGGCGGCTCATCGCTTCCTTGTCTCGATGATTGATGCCGACAATCGCGATGGGGTGCTTCGCCTGATTACGCGCGCTGACCGCGCATCGAAGCCGCGGGGATAGCGCATGGTTCCGAAAAACGGGAATCCGTTTTTGGGCGAGACCACGCGCGGAATTAAAACGTGAGGGGAGAAGCCTCGGCAATGACGTTGCCTGACACGCTTCCCGATGATGCGGCGCATTTGTTGGTGGTCGATGACGATCGGCGCATCCGCGACCTGCTTTCGCGATTTCTGGCCGGCGAGGGCTATCGCGTAACCACGGCCGAGACCGCGGCCGATGCCCGCGCCAAGCTTCAGGGCTTAAGCTTCGATTTGCTCATCCTTGATGTGATGATGCCGGGCGAGTCCGGGTTCGACCTTGCCAAAGCGATCCGTGGCGAATCCGCGGTGCCAATTCTGATGTTGACCGCTCGTGATGCCGCCGAAAGCCGTATCAAAGGCCTCGAGATGGGCGCCGACGATTATCTGTCAAAACCTTTCGAGCCGCGCGAGCTATCACTGCGCATCGCCAATATCCTCAAGCGCGCACAACCGGCGGCGCCCCCACCGGCAGAATCTGTGCGCTTTGGACCATTCGTCTATCATCTGGCGCGAGGCGAATTGCGCAAAGGCGAGGACATCATCCGGCTAACCGACCGCGAGCGGGAAATGTTGCGTATCCTTGCCGCTTCGCCGGGTGAAACGGTGCCGCGTCTGTCGCTTGCCGGCAATGGCGGGTCGGTGAGTGAACGGGCGGTCGATGTGCAAGTCAATCGTCTCCGCCGCAAGATCGAACGCAATCCGGCAAATCCCCTGTTTGTGCAAACCGTGCGCGGAATCGGCTATAGGCTGGTGATCACATCATGACCAGCCTCGATATCACAAACGGCGTTCGAACCATGCTGACGCGTCTTCGCGAAGCGTGGGAATGGTACGATTCCATTCCGCCCGTGCGCAAAATTCATAGTGCGCTCGGGCAGGTCGCCGATGGCTGGCGTAGGATCAGCCGCTGGCTCAACAGCGTGATGCCGAAAGGGCTCTATGCTCGCGCGTTGCTGATCATCATTGCACCGATGGTGATCCTGCAATCGGTGGTGGCTTTTGTGTTCATGGAGCGGCACTGGAATGTCGTTACTCAGCGGCTATCCGCCAGCGTCGTGCAGGACATTGCCGCCTTGATCGATATTTACCGCGGCTACCCGCAGGATGCCGACCAGGCGCAGATCCGCCGTATCGCGCAGGAACGCCTCGGCCTGGTGGTCGATTTCCTGCCGTTGACCGAGATGCCGCCGCCGGGCCCTAAGCCATTCTTTTCACTGCTGGATCAGGCGTTATCGGATGAATTGCGCAGGCAGATCGGACGCCCCTACTGGATCGATACTGTGGGCAAATCCGCCCTGCTGGAAATCCGCGTACAGCTCGACAACACGGTAATGCGAGTGTTCGCGCGCCGCAGCGCCGCCTATGTCTCCAATTCGGAAATATTCCTGCTCTGGATGGTCGGCACTTCGACGGTGCTGCTGATTGTGGCGATCATTTTCCTGCGCAATCAGATCAAGCCGATTCTGCGACTGGCGGATGCAGCCGAGAGCTTCGGCAAGGGCCGTGAGGTGCCGAACTTCCGTCCGCGTGGCGCGCGAGAGGTGCGACGCGCCGCCGCCGCCTTCGTCGAGATGAAGACTCGCATCGAGCGCGCGATGGAACAACGCACGGCAATGCTTGCTGGCGTGTCGCACGACCTGCGTACCGTCCTCACGCGTTTCAAGCTTGAGCTTGCCCTGATCGAAGATTCGCCCGAAGTCGACGCGATGAAAAAAGACGTCGACGAGATGGCGCGTATGCTTGAGGCTTATTTGTCTTTCGCCCGCGGCGACAGCGGCGAGGCGGCAGCGCCGACAGACATGGCGGAGTTTCTGGAAGAGCTGCGGCTGGATGCAGAACGCCATGGCCACAAGTCAAGCGTCGTATTTCACGGCCCGCCGATCGTTACCGTGCGCCCGGCAGCGTTTAAACGTTGCCTTGCCAATTTGGTCTCGAACGCAGCACGCCACGCGCGCTCGATTGCGATTACCGGCCACCGTGATCATCGTTATCTGACGGTAACAGTAGATGATGACGGCCCAGGTATTCCGGCAGATTTGCGCGAGGAGGTATTCAAACCGTTCCTTCGACTTGACGATGCACGCAACCAGGACGAAGGCGGGACCGGGCTCGGGCTTGCGATTGCGCGCGACATCGCGCGTTCGCATGGCGGAGATATCACGCTCGGCGAGAGCCCGCTCGGCGGTCTTCGCGCGACTGTCAGGGTGCCCGTTTAGCGCGCCACGAATTAGGCCGCTTCTACCTCTTCCTCATCGCGCAAGCGCCGCCGCCGGCGGCGAGGCCCACGCAGGAAACATTTAGGTAGGGCGCAGAGGTCGTCGAGAAATCCAGCCCAGCGTTCGGCGCTGTTAAGACCGCGATCGAGTGCCGCCATCGTGCGATCGAGCCCTTCCTCCTCGTCATCGATCCAGACGGACAGTACGCGTGCAAACATCAGCGCCGCGCCTTGCGCGCGCAGAGCGCCGCGGGGCCCGGTCGCGCCTATTCCGGCGGCCTCCAGCATCCAGTGCTGCGATCGTACTGCCATTGCATTCAGCGCAAAGGCGAGGCCCGGATTGCGGCGCGCTGAACACATGACGGAGCGAACGGCTTCTTTGTAGGGAGCCAAAGTTTCCAGCCGCCGCATCAGCACGTCAAACAGGCGCTCGCGTGCCGGTTCCTCGGTCATGTCGGCGTCGCCGCCGGCAAGCACCTTGCGATCGATGTCCTTGATGTGGGCGGCGAGGATCGAAAGGGTCGAGCCGAACTCGGCACGCAATTGCGACAGCTTAATTCCGGCCCGGCCAGCGACTTCGGCCAGGCCAATCTGTTCGAAGCGATGCTCAGCCAAAAGGACCATCAGCGCATCGATGGCTTTGTCACGATCGCTACTGCCACGTGACGGCGGGACCGGGGAAGCTTTGCGCTGGCGCTTGGGCTTGCGGGTCATGACGGCCTCCCGAGAACGGCGTTCACCCGTAATGTAGCTGGGCAATGACGACGGTTCTAGGGCAGGGTGCTCAGCCGGCAAGCTCGCGAGACCGGCGCGTGGCCGCGACAATGGCCTGCGTCAATAGGCGCTCGAAGCCACCTGGGCCCATGAGTATTTCGAGTGCGGCGGCGGTCGTGCCGCCCGGAGACGTCACGTTTTGCCGAAGTGTTGCCGCGTCAAGATCCGAACGGTGCATCAGCTCGGCGGAACCGGTCACTGTTTCCCGGGCAAGACGCGTCGCGAGGGCCGGTGGCAAGCCGGCTGCAATGCCGGCGCTGGCCATAGCCTCTGCCAGCAGGAACAGGTATGCGGGGCCGGAGCCGGATAGCGCTGTGACCGCGTCCATCAGCGCTTCGTCTCTGACCCATTCCACCTTGCCGATGGCTGCGAGCAAATCCGACGCCTGCTTCCGCTGGCCTGTCGAGATTTTTACGTTGGCAAAAGCGACGCTGATGCCGCGGCCGATTGCCGCCGGGGTGTTTGGCATTGCGCGAACGATTGCCGCCCCTTCCGGCAATGACCTTTCGAGAAAGGCGATGGTCCGGCCAGCCATGATCGACAAGACCAATGTACCTTTGCCGACATAACCAGCGAGTGGTGGCAATGCCTCGGGCGCCGTCTGCGGCTTCACCGCGATCACGACGGCACCGGCCGTATTGGCTTTGCCTTTCGGATTGATCCTGAGCCCACGCCGGGCCAGGGCTTTTACCAGTTTGCCCGGGTGCGGTTCTATCACGACGATCTGGTTCGCCTTGAGCCCGCGCGCCAACCACCCCTCGAGCATGGCGCCGCCCATCTTGCCGGCCCCGGCCAGGACAAGTGTGCCGCGGAATTTTCTCAGCCTCAGTGCATCACGGTTGGCCATGGCCGATCAGCGGCCTTACGCCTCGCCCGAGGTCTCGAACATAGCCGCATCGAGCGCTTCGCGCGCGCCCTTGCCGGCCCAGACCACAAATTGAAAGGCAGTAAAATAGCGCTCGCAAGCTTCGAGTGCCGTGCCGAGCAAGGCCTCACATTGCTTGCCGGACGCTTCGGTACCACCAGCCAGCACGAGCGCGTGGCGAAACATCATAATGCCTTCGTTACTCCAATGATCAAAATGCCCGACCCAAAGCCGCTCATTGATCAACGATATCAGCGTTTGAACTTCGGCATGCCGCCGTTCGGGAACCCGCAGATCGAAGGCGCAAGCCAGATGCAGTGCCTCGATGTCACCCATCCACGTGTAGGAAAGCTGGTAATCGGTCCATCGGCCGGTAACCAGAATAGTGATTTCGTCATCACTGGCGCGCTCGAATGACCAGTCGTTGCCGGTCGCCAGGCGCTCCACGACGTCGAGGGGATTGATTCGCGATTCTTCCGCGTAGCCGGTCAGGGACATGACGTCTCCGCTTTGCCGAGTGGAGCGAGAGGAAACGCACGCCACCGCACGCGCACGGTACGAGGAAGACCCGAGAGGGGGCCCGGACCGCTAGTTGACGCAGGGGTTACGGGATGCCTTGACGGCGAGGACGAATCACTGAGCGATTCGACTATATCCTTCTTGATTCCGCTCGCCAAAGGCATCGTCAAGTGCCAATGAGCCGTGATTTGCCTGTCATAGGCAACCGCGCGGAATCGACTCTCCACAGCCAAAGCTGCGTCAAGATCACTCCACGGTGGATAACTCGGATGAAAGGGCGAGCTAGTCGAACAAGCTCGAGACTGACTCCTCGGCGGCGGTGCGCCCGATCGCTTCGCCAATCAGCGATGCGATCTCCAGGATGCGAATATTACCGGCAGCCTCGATTTCCTTGGTCGGCTGAATCGAATCCGTAATTACCAGCTCCTTCAAGCGAGAGCCGGCAATACGCTGTACGGCGCCGCCAGAAAGGACGCCATGGCTGATGTAGGCGTAAACCGCCTTCGCCTTGTCCTCGAGCAGCGCATCGGCGGCGTTAACGAGCGTACCGCCGGAATCGACGATATCGTCCACCAGCACGCAGGTATAACCGGCGACATCGCCGATGACGTTCATCACTTCGGACTCGCCGGCGCGCTCGCGCCGCTTGTCGATGATGGCGAGCGGCGCGTTGATGCGCTTCGCCAGCCCTCGCGCGCGCACGACACCGCCGACGTCCGGCGATACCACCATGACATTGTCGAGCTTGAAGCGTTCGCGGATGTCGCGGACCATGACCGGCGAGGCGTAAAGATTGTCGGTCGGGATGTCGAAAAAGCCCTGGATCTGCCCGGCATGGAGATCGAGCGTCATTACCCGATCTGCGCCGGCGCGGGTTATCAGGTTGGCGACCAGTTTGGCCGAGATCGGCGTACGCGGACCCGGTTTGCGGTCCTGGCGAGCGTAGCCGAAATACGGAATGACAGCGGTGATGCGGCGCGCGGATGAGCGACGCAACGCATCGATGATGATTAGCAATTCCATAAGGTGGTCGTTGGCGGGGAACGAGGTCGATTGAATTACGAAAACGTCCGCGCCGCGCACATTTTCCTGAATCTCGACAAAGATCTCCATGTCCGCAAAACGACGTACGACCGCCTTTGCAAGCGCAAGCTTGAGATAATCGGCAATCCCCTGGGCCAGCGTTGGATTGGAATTGCCGGCGACGAGCTTTATCGCTCCGTTCTTGCCAGACATCTTCTAACCCTCGCCCTCACTCAGCCACAGGCGGCGTGGTCATAACAAGGCGGGCAGGGCCCGGCAATATGGCGGCGAGCGATTGTCCGCGGCTTTCGCCAAAAGGATGAATTGGCCGTTAGCGGCTCGATGCCGCCAAGGTCAACGTCTGTTCCTCAGAGCGCGTCGCGCCCGCCGGCGGGCGGCGGCGCGGTGCTGGCTTTGTATCCGTATCGCTATCGATGGCATCTAGTGTGTCGGCCGGTATCGGATCGATTTGTGGTCCCGAAATCCGGAATATGCCAGCGGCTTCGGGCGAGGATTCATGCGGGCCTGCCTGGGCTACTTGGGCGTCGGCTGCCGGGGAGGGTGCCGTGCCCGGCGCGACTTCGGGCGAGGTCAAGAACGCGGCAAGTTGTTCTACGCTGGCGCGAGCAATGCGATGCAGCATTGCGTCATCAGCCGCTGTCCACGCATCGCGGTGCCGGACCTTTTCCGTTTCTTCGCCGCTGATACGGATCGCGCGAATTTCATCCTGACCAAAAACATCCCAAATCCAGGTCACCGTGGTCTGGTGTTTCGTTACTTTGACTGCGAGATAGCCACGGACGCGATAAGCGGACGGCTGTTCCCGCGAAATCACCGCGAGGTGCCGCGCCTGCGCTTCCTCATTGAGATTTCTGACCAGCTTCTGGAATTGGGCCGGCGGCAGTCCGTCCAGAGAATCGAAAGCAACCGTCGCACCACGCGGCTGGGCGATCGGCACTGCCTGACCGTCGGGGTTGCACCCCCCTAGCGCCAACGCGCAGGCCGCGGCTAATCCACTTAAAAGCGAGACGCGTCTCGCCGCGCCAGTCGTGCGGCGACCCCAACTCCACGCCATAGACACCCCACTGGCCGCGTTTAGTCTTGAGTTCTCGTTGGCCGGCGTTGAGCGTACCGGCAATATCGTCGCGGAGTCCAGACGCGACAGCTCTCAATCGGTGAGTGCGATGGCATTGATATGCCGCCCGTAATCCGCTTCGCCGCGAAGCGTCGTCCGCCGATAGCTGTAGAACCGCTCGGGCTCGGCGTAAGTGCACAGGCCGAGATCCTCGAATTGAGCGATCCCGGCCCGCCGAACGCGTTCCGCGATATAGCCGGTGAGATCGAACATGGCGTGCCCGGCGCGCTGCGATGGTTTGAAGAAACGCGCGTTATCAGGATCAGCGGCAAGAAAGCGCTCGACAAATTCCGGCCCAACCTCGTAGTTCGGCTGCCGGATCGTAGGGCCGAGAACGCTGGTCATCCGATCGCGGCTGGCGCCGAGCCGCTCCATGGCGGCGACCGTCGCCTCAATCACACCTGTAAGCGCGCCGCGCCATCCGGCATGGGCGGCACCGATCACGCCCGCGACGTCGTCCGCGAACAGCAGGGGTCCGCAGTCGGCGGTCGATACACCGATCGCCAGTCGCGGTACACGCGTGACGACGGCGTCGGCCCGTGGGCGATTCTCGGTTGTCCACGGCTCCTCCGCCACAACGACATCGGGTGAATGGATTTGATATGGCGTGACGAAGCGATCCGCTTTTACGCCCAGCGCCGCTGCCATGCGTGCACGGTTTTCGGCGACCTTTTCGGGCGCATCACGAGAGCCAACGCCGCCATTGAGCGAGCTATAGACTCCCTGCGATACACCTCCAGAGCGCGTGAAGAACGCGTGACGAATACGCGCGAGCGCGGCGAGCGATGGAGCCTTCAGCATCGATTCCGTCCGGAGAGGCAGGGTCAGCGTTCGTTCCTTCTAGTCGCGTAGATAGTAGGCGCAAGGATGCCCGGCCAGCTCTAGCTCTCGAAGCCGGGCGGAATGCCGATTGAAGGATGTGCAAATGCGGTGACTTTGAACAATTCACCCATGGCCATGCGACTTTGACCGATCAGGCGCGCAAGAGCCTGGTCGATTTCGTTTGAACGCCCGGTTTTGGCTTTGAGGGAAGCGGCGCGCTGTTCGATACCCAGCCGGCGCAAAAAAACCGATTGCTCAATTGGGCCGAACCCATTTGTACCCATGGCCTCGACGGCCCGCGAGAGCGACTGGAAATCCACATGAGCGGTGAGGTCGAGATTGCCCGGCAACGTCAGAGGGTCGGCATAGGCGTGTTGGCCGACGGCCTGCAAGGTCTCGCCAAGACCGGTTTCAGTGTGGCCATAGTCGATGACGAGGGCGGCGCCGCGGCCATTGACGACGCGCCGGCCGAGTTCAATCGCAGCCGTGTCGGCGCGCCATTCGAAAATTGCGCCCACGCGCGGCGCCTGCAAATCCGCGGGCAAGAGCGTTTGAAAAAATGGCAGCGGTTCGGGCGCAATGCTGAAAGCGAGTTGGTCGGAGGAATCAATCTGGATCCGGCGCTCGTGCCAGCCGCGTTCGGTCCTGATTGCCTGATTGACCGGCAGCGCATCGAAAAATTCGTTGGCAAGGATGATGGCAGGGCCTTTCGGTACATCGGCGAGCGCGGCATGCCAGAATAGCGGAACGCCCGCATCCTCCAGCGCCTTTTCCTGTTGCGTCTGGAGCAACGGGCTGATTTCGACGAGATGCGCCACGATCGCGGCCTGGAATTCCGGCACTATTTTCGCTGTGCGCAACACATCTTTCATCATTGTGCCGCGGCCGGGCCCAAGTTCGATCAGGCGCACATTCTCGGGCGCACCCATCTGCTTCCAGACTGCCGAGGCCCACAGGCCAACCAGCTCGCCGAACATCTGGCTGACTTCGGGCGCAGTGATGAAGTCGCCACGCGCGCCAAACGGATCGTGGGTGTTGTAGTAGCCGTGTTTCGGATCAAACAGGCAGAGTGCCATGTATTCCGCAACCGGCATTGGACCAGCCAACGCAATGCGTCGGCGAATTTCAGTTTCGAGCGGCGAGCGCGCTTCCACTAACGTCTCCGGAGCGGGGGATGCTTGAGCGCGTAAGTTATGAAACCAACGCCGGCGAGGAACAGCGGCACTGACAGTAATTGTCCCATGGTGGCGCCGCCCCACAAAAAGCCCAGCTGGGCATCTGGTTCGCGGAAGAACTCGCAGAACGTGCGGGCGAGCGCGTAGCCGACAGCAAAGCAGCCGATGATCAAGCCGGGCCGCTTCAAAGCGCCGGCGCGCATCAACAGTGCGAGCACCGCGAGCAACACGAGCCCCTCCAGCGTCGCTTCATAGAGCTGACTCGGATGCCGCGGCAGGGGCCCGCCGCTTGGAAATATCATTGCCCACGGCACATCTGTGGGACGCCCCCATAGTTCGCCGTTGATGAAATTGGCAAGGCGGCCGAGAAACAATCCGATCGGTCCGACCGCGCATGTGATATCGCCGAGCGAAAGGATCGGAATGCCGCGCTTATAGCCGAAAAGCAACACCGCAAGAACGCAACCGGTAAACCCACCATGGAATGACATGCCGCCATTCCATAACTGTACAATCTCCATCGGGTGATCGGCGAAGTACGGAAGATTGTAGAACAGCACGTAACCGATGCGGCCTCCAAGGATAATGCCGAGTGTCACCCACAAGATGAAATCGTCGAAGTCGGTGACGGTCATCGGCGCCTTGCCGCCCCACAATTTCCCCGAACGTATGAGAAAGCGCGCATATCCCCAGCCGATCAAGATGCCGAAAATATATGCGAGTGCGTACCAACGGATGGCGAACGGGCCGAGATGCACCAGCACCGGGTCAAAATTCGGATAGGAGATAATGAGTGATGGCATTGCGATGTCCGAATCGGCGAGGAACCTGTCGTTCCCGCCTGCGAGTGTTAGCATGCCGGGTCTTGCGGCGGGATGACCGGATCGCCATTGTGGTGGCAACCTGGTGCGGAGGCGAAACATGACCCAGACCAGCAACCGCTTTTTCGACGAGATGGCACGTCTCATGAATGACGCGGCCGGTGTCGCGCAAGGGGTGCGGCGCGAGTTTGATACCCTGTTCCGCAGTCAGGCCGAACGGATTCTGCGCGATCTCGACGTGGTCCAGCGCGAGGAATTCGAGGCGGTCAAGGAAATGGCACGCCTGGCGCGAGAGGAAAATGAAGCGCTCAAGGCGCGCATTGCGGCACTGGAAGCCAAGGCCGACAAGCCGAGCAGGAAGGCCAAGGAGACGCCTAGCAAATAAGGGCCATTATCCGGCGACCCATGCGGATTCTTGCCCTTTGCGTGCACCGCCGCTATAACCCGCCCGTTCGCGGCCCCCGGCACCCCTGGAGGCTCGCCGCGTTCACGGGCGGCGAAAAAAAGCCGCCTTTTCCATTGGTTTAGATGAGGGATTCAAGATGGCGACCGTCCAGGAATTAAAAGCGACGGCGCGTCCGAAAGGCGGCAAGGGGACCGCTCGGGCTGCGCGTCGCTCCGGTCACGTGCCGGGCGTGATCTACGGAGAGAATAAGCCCCCACTGATGGTCCTGATCGACCACGCCGAACTGCGCCAGCGCATCTACGCCGGGCGTTTCCTCACCACGCTTTACAATCTCGATGTGGACGGCACCAAACATCGCGTGATTCCGCGCGACTTCCAGCTCGACGCAATCAAGGATCTGCCACTGCACGTCGACTTCCTGCGCGTATCGGAAGGTGCAACGATCCGCGTGCATATTCCGGTGCATGTGCTCAACGCCGACCAGGCGCCGGGCGTAAAACGGGGTGGTGCCGTCAATATCGTCACCCATACCGTCGAAGTAGTGTGTCCGGCCGACGCAATTCCGGAATCGATCGACGTCGATATTTCAAGCCTCGACATCAATCACTCGAAGCATCTCACCGATGTAACACTACCCGGGAATATCAGGGTCGTCGGTCGTCCCGACATGACGCTGGTCACTGTTGTGCCGCCGTCGGGTTACGCGGAAGAAATGAAAGCCGCTGCCGAAGCGGCTGCCGCCGCCGCAGCTGCCGCTGCGGCCGCCGCTGCGGCTGGTGTGGTGCCCGGTGCCGAAGGAGCTGCCGCTCCCGGTGCGGCTCCAGGTGCTGCACCCGGTGCGGCTCCCGCGGCCGGCGCTGCGCCGGCAGCGGCCGCCGCGGCGCCAGCGAAGCCCGAGAAGAAGTGAGGCATCGCGCAATCCCGGTCGTCAGCGTTTGCGTAATCGGCAGAGCGTATGATCCCGAAAGGCGGGTACCGGTTTTCGCAATGGATCATGCGCAAACTCTAAGACAGCGCCGTTGACGCCATGCTTCTTTTTGTCGGTCTCGGTAATCCCGGCCCCAAGCACGCCGGCAACCGCCACAATATCGGATTCATGGCGGTGCAAGCGATCGCGCGCCGCCACGAGCTTTCGCCGTGGCGGCGGCGTTTCCAGGGCGTTGCGGTGGAAGGCAATATCGCCAGTGAACGTGTACTGCTGCTGCTGCCGGGCACTTATATGAACGAGTCGGGGCGAGCAGTGGCGGAAGCCGCAAACTTCTACAAGCTCGAGCCCGCGAGCATTGTCGTGTTTCATGATGAAGTTGACCTGACGCCCGCGAAAGTCAGGGTAAAAGTCGGCGGCAGCGACGCCGGTCATAACGGTTTGCGTTCAATCACCGCCCATCTCGGCAACGACTACAAGCGCGTGCGTATCGGCATCGGAAAGCCCGATATAAAGGAACTGGTGCCGATCCATGTGCTCGGCGATTTCGCAAAAAGCGAGTGGGCGTGGGTCGAGGCACTATGCGACGTCGTCGCCGACAATGCCCCGCTTCTGGTCGAAAATAAGGATTCGACGTTCCAGAACAAAGTCCACCTCGCCATGGAAGCCAAAGGCTTTGGCGAGGATGAGGAGCCGCCCGGTTCCGAATAGCAATGTAACGAGACGAATAACCATGGGATTCAAATGCGGCATCGTCGGCTTGCCGAATGTCGGGAAGTCGACGCTCTTCAATGCCCTGACGCAAACGGCTGCGGCGCAGGCGGCCAATTACCCATTTTGCACCATCGAGCCGAATGTGGGCGAGATCGCGGTACCCGATCCGCGCCTGGAAAAGCTGGCGGTACTTGGAAAATCAGAGCAGATCGTTCCAACACGTATCACTTTCGTTGATATCGCCGGCCTGGTGCGCGGAGCCTCCAAGGGCGAAGGACTTGGCAATCAGTTCCTCGCAACCATTCGCGAAGTGGACGCGATCGTGCACGTGGTGCGCTGTTTCGAGGACAGTGACGTCACGCACGTGGAAGGCAAAATCGATCCGATTGCGGACATCGATACCATCGAGACCGAATTGATGTTGGCCGATCTCGACAGTCTGGAGAGGCGCATCGACAATCTGGAGAAAAAGGCAAAAGGCGCCGGCGAAGACGCCAAGCAAGCCAAGGAAATGCTCGGCGTAATCGAGCGCTCGCTTGCATTACTCCGCGAAGGCAAGCCTGCACGCATGGTGGAGCGCAAACTCGAAGAGGAAAAGCTGTTTCACTCGCTTGGCTTACTGACCTCGGCGCCCGTGCTTTATGCCTGCAACGTCGACGAGGCGTCCGCGGCGAGCGGCAACGCGTTCTCGCGCAAGGTCGAGGAAAGGGCCAGGGCCGAGGGTGCAGTCGCGGTCGTGATCTCGGCCAAGATCGAATCGGAGATTGCGACGTTGCCAGCGGAGGAACGCGCAGACTATCTCGAAGCGGTCGGGCTCAAGGAAACCGGCCTCGATCGTCTGGTGCGCGCCGGATACACGCTGTTGCATCTGGTGACATATTTCACGGTCGGGCCAAAAGAGACGCGGGCCTGGACCATCACGCAAGGCACCAAGGCGCCGCAAGCTGCCGGTGTGATCCATACCGACTTTGAGCGCGGCTTCATCCGTTCCGAGACCATTGCCTATGACGACTACATTGCGTGTGGCGGTGAAACCGCTGCGCGCGAGACGGGCAAGATGCGGTTGGAAGGCAAGGACTACATAGTGGCCGACGGCGACGTTATGCATTTCAGGTTTGCGACCTGAACGGTTGAACGAACCGGCGGACAGCGCGAGTATCTCGGCGAAACGTACACGTGCCAGGGGGGATTATGCCGCGTGCCGCCGCTCGCCATTTGGGTGCAATGCTGACTCTTGCGGCGCTTTTCACCGCGTCCGCGGCCAGAGCCGAAATCGAAAAATTTATGCAGCAGTGCAGCGGAAAGTTATGCGCCCAATTCCGTGCATCGATTGCAATTCCGGACGGTTGGTCGGAGGACAAGGAAGCCAGCAATTATTTCAATGGGCAAATGCTGCTGCCGAAAGGGCTCGATTTTGAAAAAGCGCCAGCGAAAATCTACGTTGTCGTGCGCTACAACCGCAACAGGCAGCCTGTTTCCGATTTTCTGCCCGACAGCATCAAAGATTGGAAAAGCCGCGCCAAACACGCCAAAATCAGCAAGCTTGATGACCTCGCGCGTGGAGAAAAGCCGCCCTTTGTGCGTCATGCATTCGAATCCGGCGGCCTCAAGGAGCAAGGCTACGAATTGCAAGCCGTCACCACGGACGGCGACAGGGATGGCAACCAGTTCGTGGTCACTATTACGCTGTCCGCTAACTCGAAAGCAGCGCTCCGCACCGCTGAACCGGCGTATTTGGCGATCTTAAGCAAGTATTGATTGTTGGCACCGGGCCGATGAATCGGTAACAGGGACGATACGGAATCGGCGATATGACCATCCCAGCCGATCACACGAGCGAAATTGACGCGTCGCAACGTAAAGACGCGGAGCGTCGCGCGCTTGGAGTCGCCTGCGGCGCGCACGCTTTGCACGATGGTTATACAGATCTCCTGTATGTGATGCTGCCCATCTGGCAGGGCGAGTTTGGCCTTGGTTTCGCAGCGCTTGGCCTTATGAAGACGGTGTTTTCCGGCACGCTGGCCGGTTTCCAAATTCCCGCTGGCTTTCTCGCTGAACGATTTGGCGCGGCCGCGGTGCTCGCGCTCGGCACGGCGCTGGCCGGTCTCGGCTACGTTCTGGCGGGGTTTAGCAACGGCGTCATATTTTTGGTCATGGCCCTGTTCGTTGGCGGCCTCGGCGCCAGCACGCAGCATCCGTTGGGATCGTCACTTATCGCCCATGCCTTCGCCGGCACACGATCGCTGAAAGCGCTCGGCACCTATAATTTCGCCGGCGACATCGGGAAGATGACGTTGCCGGCGGCGGCCGCGCTTCTGATCATAGTGCTGCCCTGGCGGCACGCACTCGTGCTGCTTGGCGGTCTCGGGGCAATTGCGGCCTTGGCAATCTTCCTGATGATGCCGCGCTTCCGCGACGACCATCCGACGCCACACAAGGATGAAAGCACGGCGTGTGCGGACGGCGCCGCCCGTGCGTACAGCTTTCCGCTGCTTTTGTCGGTCGGCGTTATCGATAGCGCGACGCGCATGGCTTTCCTTACATTCTTGCCGTTCGTTCTCACCGCGAAAGGCGCGAGCCTGCAAACCGTCGGCCTGGCGCTTACATTGGTTTTTGCCGGAGGGGCGGCCGGCAAACTGGTTTGTGCTTTCATTGGTGCGCGCATTGGCGCCGTGGCAACCGTATGGCTCACCGAGACAATTACTGCGGTCGGCATCATGGCGCTCTTGCCACTGCCGCTCGGCGCTGCACTCGTGCTGCTTCCAGTGGTTGGCGTTGCCCTCAACGGCACTTCCTCTGTGCTCTATGGCTCTGTACCCGACTTGGTCGAACCGGCATGGCGCCAGCGCGCCTTCAGCATTTTTTACACCGGAACGATCGGTGCTGGCGCGGTCTCGCCTGCTCTCTATGGCTTGCTTGGTGACGCGGTTGGTGTGCCGACCGCGCTGGTTGTGGTCGCTGCGATGGTGCTCGTCACCCTGCCGATAACGCTTATATTGAGGCCAGCACTGGTCGTGCGGACGTCCTGATCGTCAGCGGCCAGGTGTTGGCCATGATGTTGGAGGAACGATTCGTCGTCCCTTACGAATGTTTCTGACATGCAGGAAAGTCCCGATGTCGTCGGCGTCATGACAACCGAGCAGGCAGTTCTGCTCCGGAAACTTGCCTTCGACGCCTATGAGCCCGAGGCCTTCCGCCCGAACTTGACCAAGGCGGAGGCAGCGCTGCGCATCGATGTGCTTCAGGCAAAATTGAAGCTGATGAGCGAACCACCGCACACACTGTGATGGAATTTGTGAAATGCCATCTGATGACCGCAGGAACCCCCTGCTGCGGCCCGGCGTTTGCTGTTCTGGACTGGAATCAAGAGGAGGAACTTATGACACATTTTCGCCATGCGGCAATCGTCGCCGCGCTGCTCGCCGGAGCGAGCGCAGCAAGCGCGCAAACGACCGTGATCACCCGCGAACCGGTTGAATCGCGCGTCGTTGTCACGACGAGCGAGCCGCTGCAGCTGACGCCGGTTCAGCGGCGCAAGGTCTACCGGACTATCGTACGCGAACGCATTACCCCGTCGCGGCCGACGGTCGAATACCGTATCGGCACGCGCGTGCCGGAGAGCGTAGAGCTCTATCCGGTTCCACAAGCGGTCGCAGTCGAGGTACCAGCTATTCGCGCGTATAAATATATGGTGGTAAACGACCGCGTGGTGCTGATCGATCCGGCTACCAGCGAAGTCGTCGCCGAACTGGCCGATTAATGCGTCCCATCGGTTGAAATTCGGGCCCGGCGCTCCCCGCACCGGGCCCAATACTTTAGTACTCAACATTTACCTTGAGCGCTCTCGAGGTGCTGGATTTTCGGCGTCGCAAGGGCCATATTAGTGGTCAAGGAGCCTTTGATTATGTCGATGATCAACTACCGTGCCCCGTCAGAACTATTTCCTAGCCGGAGCCGCAAGTCCCGCCGCCCGATTGGATATAAGCGCTTTCCGACCGCCGCCGAGGCTATCCGTTTTGCTATCGAGGAATTGCCGCCAGAGTTGTTGCTGGGCGCGTATCTTGAAGTAGAAGAGAAGCGTTTCGACGGTAATGGCATTCGGCAGCTCTACGAGAGCGCGGATTACCCGTTACCGCGCAAGGCCGCCAAGACCAAAATCGCCGCCGCCAACTGATCCGAACGTCCGTCAGATCCGATCTCGTCGTCCCCTCGCGCGGGCCAAAGGAATTTCTGCGTCCGGCGCACATATGACAAGGCCATCGCCGGCACGTGCTCGGCGATGGCCTTTTTGAAAACTGGTGTCAGCCTGCCGGTCGGTGAGTCGAAGAAGGTTTCGGCGCGTTTTTCCATTGCTCAAGGCTGTCGGCGATAACCTTCATCGCAGTCATTGCTGCATGGTTGAGGCTGGCGTAGCCGGTGATTTCCCTGCCGACGCGCTCTCCTTCGTAGCGAAGCATATCGCGCACACCCTGAAGTTCGAGGATGACCCGGTCGATTTCTTCCATCGTCGCTCCGGAGATTCGCCGGATAAGCACGCTCAGATTGTCAGCGATCGGTTCCGCTACGGCCTCTCCATCAAGCCGCTGCCGGCGGAGCAAGGCGACATCGCGCCGGACAAATTCACGGATCTCGCCCTCGAAAGCGGTTGCCGCCGCCTGATCCGCATCGCTCATCTTTTCCGATGACTTCCGATTCGGAGCGAATACCTCCGGCCCGGTTTTTTCCGGAACTGCCCTGTCTGCACCAAGCCGCTCGGGTCTGATGGCCGTCATGGTCAACTCCTGCAAGGCGCACAAATTTTGCGCGAACGCACCCCAGTGCAGCCGATTGCCGCATGCGAGTTGGGCGGCCGTGGGGCGGGGCGAGGGCAGCAAGATGGAGCTCCCCCGGGCAAATAATGGCCGAAGGCCCGATTATGAGCGATTCTGACGAAAACAGATCCGGGCTCCGGCGCCGCGCTACCAATGCAATTTGAAGCCGGCAGTGATGCTCTTGTTGCTTGTGGTCTGGCCGTAATCCGTCACCGTGGTGGTCACTTGGAGAGGGCCGTAGAGCTTTTGCTCGGCACTGATGGTGTTGTGGGTGACCGGGTCATTGCTGGCGGTGGTAAGTCCGGCGCCGACTGTTGTACCCGTCGGCAAAATGTTGAACTTGACCGCCCGTTCGTTGCCGAAAATCTGCGGCGTCGTCGGACCAGAAGCGGGTGGTTGAACCGTCAACGGTATATCGTTCGGACCCGCGGATGGTTGGCCGAGTGTTTCCGTGACCGAATAGGTGTCTTGAAGAGTTACCGCGAACCGTCCGCCAAACGGAATCGATTGTTTGAGGGTCGTACCGAGCTTGCCCTGTTCGTTGTACGGATCGACGCGCGCGTCCACGCTGCCGATATTTGATAAGCCGAGGGAGGCCCAGGCGGCTCCCGAACCTGAGTTATCACGCGCCGTCGGCAATGAGCGATCAACGGCGGCGCCAACGTTCGATTTCGGTGGACCGAGATCGGCGCCGACCGAGTTACTCCATTCGGTTTGCAGGGGTTGCTTGACAACGATGGTGGAGGACCCGTCCGGCTTTTCCGTGCGGGTGACATCGAAGCCTTTGTCGTCCATTCCCGGTAAGCGCAGCGGCTTTTTTGGCGGCGCGGCCATTGCCGCCGGATCGAAGATCAGCGCGTTGGAGAGTATCGCAGTTTCTTCGGGGGTGAGCGGCGCTTCGGGAGACAGGGTGGGGCCATCAGTTTGCGGCGCGTCTTGGGCGAAAGCAGGCAGAACGGCGAGAGTGCCGATCATCCACCATGCGCAGTGAGCGCTTGCCCGCATTTAAAAATCTCCGCCGGAAATGCCGCTCCGGCCTCTGGCGCGCGATGCTCGACGCGAACCGGTTAAGCATTGGTTGGGCCAATGCCACGGAACTTTGGCGAAGCTGTGGAGCAACCTGGATCATTTTCGGTCGGAAGCGGTGTGTCGCTATTGTCCCTTTAATATTCGGCCCGGCCGGCCTGCATCAGTAGCGGGTGTATTGCCATCGCGGGACTCTTCGGCATGTCAGCGCAATGAAAATGAAGCGCAAAACAATCTCGAGCAGGAGTGAGCCCAAGACAGTGTTGCACAGCGTAGCCGGTGCGGCGGCTTTGCCGGACTCGGCTGACGGCTAGCGTTGATATCAGGGCTTCTTCACAGGCGGGGCGTTATAGGGGCTGCTGGACGAGCCTTGCATCTGGGCCAGCTTATAGGCGGAGAGCTGTTTGGGCTTGTCCTTGTCGGCCTTCGGCTTCTTCTTTTCCTTCGTCGAACGCATCTGACCTTTAGCCATGACGACCTCCCTGACGTCGAGTGACGACGAATGCTAGCCGGCGCGCCGACCAGCGCAAGGGGGCAGGTGGGGGTGCGGGGACTAAGTCTTTGGCACCGAGGTGCCGCCCGCCTTCAATTTCTGTTCGATGCATTTGTTGACGATATCCGCACGCTTATCGAGATCTTCGCGAGCGTTGGCCTTTTCGGTTCGCATCCAGCATTCCCGCGCGGCGCGCGATCGCGTCATCGGCTCGGAATCAACGACGGACTCCGCCGGCTTGGCCGTCTGAGTCTTGGGCGCCTCGGCTTCAGGCCGGATTACGGCCACTTCGGCTTTGGGCGCACCGGCTGCCGATGGGCCGGTGCCGTCGGTCTCGCAGCCCGCAAGCGCCAGCGCGCAGGAAGCAATCAACAGGACGCGCAGGGCCGAGATCGAGCTGAAGGTTTTGATAACCAATGAGTTCATAAACGCATTCCAGGGATTCGAGCTTGCTTGGAGGCGCCCCGCAGGTGTGGGCCGGCTATTTGCCCGAAAAGGCCTACATAGGCAACGCCATGGGCAATTTTAACCAATTCGACCGTTGTGATTGGCATTGGATTTCGTTTTATGGAGACACTACAGGGCCAAAATTTGTCCCGGGCCCGATCTCATGCGCCTCGCCGGTATAAAACGACTGATATTCGCAACCGCAATCGCTGTGGCTGTCTTCGGCGGTGCGTTCGCACCGTCGCAGGCGGCTGACCTCAGCCGAGGCTATAGGTCTGACGCCGGGTATGTCCGGACAGCATGGAGCTACTCGAACTGGCGCGACCGTTGCGCCTGGGCTGGCTACTACTGTCTTTATGCTTGGGACGGATACATTTATGCCTATCCCTGGGACGACCGTCCCTCCGCGCTCGCATATAACTCGCGCCGCCATCGACACAGATACTAGGGGCTAACGCCCTCTCTTCTTAAACCCTCCTCGCATTCCTGGCCGTCCGAGCTTTGATCGCGGTGACTCCGGCCGCGCCGGCTTGACCTCATGCGAGAGCGCAATGCCCATCTCGTCGAGATGCGGTTTATGGGGCCTTTCTATTGAGGATGCGTTTCGCGATTTTGTTACAGCGCGACGCAGCTTCGGATCCTGGGCGATCACCACATCACGCGCAGTGGGATTATCGAGTACCGCCAGCTCGGTAGCGCGCAGGCGCTTGATTTCGTCGCGCAGCCGCGCAGCCTGCTCGAAGTCGAGATCGGCAGCCGCCTCGCGCATGCGCGTTTCCAGATCGGCGATCACGGCTTCCAGGTTGTGTCCGATGGTTGCGGCCTCGGCGAACTCGCCGCTGTCGGCACCGCCGGTAGAGATCAGTACGTGGTCGCGCTCGTACACGCTATTCATGATGTCGTGGATCGAAGTCTTGATGCTTTCCGGGGTAATGCCGTTCGACGCGTTGTATTCTTTCTGCTTTTCACGCCGCCGGTTGGTTTCCTCGATGGCGCGTTGCATAGAACCGGTGACTGCATCGGCATAAAGCACCACTTTGCCGTCAACGTTGCGCGCAGCGCGGCCGATGGTTTGGATCAGGCTGGTTTCGCTGCGCAGAAAACCTTCCTTATCGGCGTCGAGAATAGCGACAAGCGCGCATTCCGGAATGTCGAGGCCCTCGCGCAAGAGATTGATGCCGACGAGCGCGTCGAAGGCGCCGAGCCGAAGGTCGCGGATGATCTCGATGCGCTCCAGCGTATCGATGTCGCTGTGCATGTAACGCACGCGAATGCCCTGTTCATGCAGATATTCGGTGAGGTCCTCGGCCATGCGTTTGGTCAGCACGGTAACAAGTGAGCGGAAGCCTTTTTGTGCGACCTGCCGCACCTCTCCGACGAGATCGTCCACCTGCGTGCGCGCCGGCCGAATCTCGACAGGCGGGTCGATTAGGCCGGTCGGGCGGATGACCTGTTCGACGAACACACCGCGCGCTTCCTCCATTTCCCAGGGGCCGGGTGTGGCGGAAACCGCCATCGTCTGTGGCCGCATGGCGTCCCATTCTTCGAAGCGCAGGGGTCTGTTGTCCATGCAGGACGGCAGGCGGAAGCCGTATTCCGCCAGCGTTGCCTTGCGACGGAAGTCGCCGCGGAACATGCCGCCGAGCTGCGGGACGGTGACGTGGCTCTCGTCCGCAAATACCAGCGCATTGTCCGGCACATATTCAAACAGTGTCGGAGGCGGCTCGCCCGGTTTGCGGCCTGTAAGATAACGCGAGTAATTCTCGATACCGGCGCAGGAGCCGGTGGCCTCCATCATTTCGAGGTCGAAAATCGTGCGCTGCTCGAGACGCTGCGCTTCCAGCAGCCGGCCGGCGGCATTGAGCTGGTCTAGGCGTTGGCGCAGCTCCTGTTTGATGCCGTGGATCGCCTGGAGGAGCGTGGGGCGCGGCGTCACATAGTGCGAATTGGCGTAGATCTTTACGAAATCGAGTTCGTCGGTTTTCTGGCCGGTGAGCGGATCCATCTCCTCGATCTTTTCGATCTCGTTGCCGAACAGATGGACGCGCCAGGCGCGATCTTCATAGTGCGCCGGGAAAATATCGACGGTATCGCCGCGCACGCGGAACGAGCCGCGAAAAAAATCGCCGCCCGACCGCTTGTATTGCAATGCCACGAGATCGGCGAGCAACTGACGCTGGTCTATCTTGCCGCCCTGCTTGAGCGTGAACGTCATTGCCGAATAGGTTTCCACCGAGCCGATGCCGTAGATGCACGACACAGACGCGACGATGATCACGTCATCGCGTTCGAGCAGCGCGCGCGTGGCCGAATGGCGCATGCGGTCAATCTGCTCGTTGATCGATGATTCCTTCTCGATATACGTGTCGGTGCGCGGCACGTAGGCTTCGGGCTGGTAGTAGTCATAGTAGCTGACGAAATACTCGACGGCATTGTCAGGAAAGAATGACTTGAACTCGCCATAGAGTTGCGCGGCCAGCGTCTTGTTCGGCGCGAGGATAAGGGCAGGACGCTGCGTCGCCTCGATGACCTTCGCCATCGTGAAGGTCTTTCCCGAGCCGGTGACGCCGAGCAGCACCTGCGTGCGGTCGTTGCGACGGACGCCCTCGACCAGTTCCTCGATGGCTTGCGGCTGGTCGCCCTTCGGCTCGAAGTCCGATGCGATGACGAGGCGCTTGCCGCCCTCCGATTTTTCCGGGCGTGGCGGGCGATGCGGAGTCCAGGGGATAGCGCTGAATTCCGGTCGCCCCTCGCGCAACAGCCGCTCGAGCGACTGCTGGCTTGCGATGCCGCCGAAACCGCCCGGTTGGGTCGGAAGATCGGCTCGCGGCAAACGATATTTCGGATCGGTTTTCTCCGGCGCGGGAGGGGGTTCATCGCCCAGGCCCAGCTCCTCCGCCAAACGGGGATCAAGCCCGGTGATCGGCGAAGCCGTGTAGTCGCGCTGCGGCGCTTCCTTGAATTCCTTGGGCGTGGACTTGCGCGCCTTGTGCGCTTCGGAAAAATCTCGCCGCCGGTCCCATGAATTGTCCGGCGGCAGCTGCAACCCCGTGCCGGAGCCCAGTCCCGCAGTGCCCCGACCGATACCGGGGTTGAGAAGGTTCGCAAGCGTGTCCGGAGTAGGCTTTTCGTCGGGGCGCGCGGCCTTGGCGCGCGTGGGCCGCGCCGGATCCTTTTTCGGCTTGTCAGGAGATTTCGCCATTGCCCCGAATATGGGACGAGTCCCGCGGCGAGGAAAGGGCGGCGGGGTCGGTAAATTCCGCCGCCCAGGCACCGCCTAATTCGACACCATGACGTGCTCGGCCAGATCGACCGTGACCATGTCGTAGCGCGATTGCGCCAGAGTGCTGGCACCGACCTGATGAAACCCTATCCTGAGTTGCTCCTTATCGATGTGGATGCGCAGGTAACCATAATTGGTGTCATCGTATTTCTCGAGCAACAATTGCTTCGCGGTGATCGCGGCGTGATTCGACTCCATGTAATCAACCGAACTGCCGGGATGCGGTTCTTCCGCAGGGTGTCCCTTGCTCGCACGCACCAACGGATTGACGTTGTGGCCGCCGTCGCCGCAAACGATAAAGGGCACGTCAATCTCCGACTTCCCGAACTTCATGGTGCGGGTGTAGCGCTGATAGTTGTGGGCGTGCGCCGCCAGGAACGCGTGCGGATAGATGCCCTCCTGCAGGCAAATCTCATCAATTTGCTTGAGCATGATTGCGCTGCAGCCATGGTTGCCGCCGGTGCCGGCCTTTTTCGGCGCGGGCGAATAACTGTATGGCGGATGATGGGTGGCGAGCAGAACAGCCCCCTTATAGTTCTCCTTTTTGATGCGTTTGAGTTGAGCGCTCAGGAACTTCAGCTGTCTGTCATTGATGCCGGGCCACTTTCCTTCCTTGTTCGAGATTACACCAGGATCTTCCAGCGAGTTGCTGAACAGCCCGATGATCCGCACGAAGGGCGCATCGAGCGCGAAATAGACACCCGGCTGCGTCATTGCCGTGCGGTGCAGAGAGCCCGCTTCGGGCGTAATGACGGGATCCTTGGCGCAAAAGTTACGCTGGAATGTCGTCAGCGGCTCTTTGCCTTTTGGCGTTCCGGGAACGATGAAGGAATCGTGATTGCCAGGAATGGCGAAGATCGGCGCCGGATAATTGCGGAATGGCTCATAGAATTGGTCGTAGTAGTACTGGGATTCGCCGAAGTTGTAGACGACATCGCCGAGGTGAAACAGAAAGGCAGGCCTGTTGGCTTCATCGGATTGGTTGCAGTCGAGCGTGACCTGGTCGGAGACGTGCAATTCGTTGCTGTATTTGCGTACGTTGGATGCGCCGGAGTCACCAAACGCATGAAAAATAACTTTTTTGGCGGACTGGATTTTTTGCACCACCTTCGGTCCGTGATTGCTGCCATAGGCATCTTGCAAAGAAAACAAATCGCCGTCGGCTATGCGAGATTTGGGGATTTCGACGACGTCTTTCTTAAGCAGCTTTTCGACTTCGTTATATGTCTTGGTATCGCTCGGATGTTTCGTTTCAAAGCCGGTAGGGCTTGGTGTGGCATCTTCTTCGCTGAAGATCGGTTCGTGAAAAATGGGCTGGGGAAGTTTGGCGTTCTGCTTTGCAGGCATGGCTTTGTCTCCCATGAAAATGGCTATTAACTCCTGCGTTCAACGCAGGAATATTACACTTAAAAAGTGTGGTGGAATGTGAGCCAGTTCACGCCGGGACCGAGCGGTTTTATGCGGCCTTGGTCCAGAGTTGCTTCGACGCCCGCCGCGCGCCCTCGGCCAGCGACTGAAGCTTGAGCCAGACGATCTTCGTGTCGACCTGCACGCGGCCAGCAAACGTGCCGAAGCCGCAATCGACGCCGGCGACCACATTTTCGCGGCCGACCACCGACGCGAAATTCACGATGCGATCGGCGACCACTTCCGGATGCTCGACAATATTCGATGTGGAATCGATCACGCCCGGAATAATCTTCTTATCTTCCGGAAGTTTGATTTCGCGCCAGATTTTCCACTCGTGCTCGTGCCGTGCGTTGGCAGCCGGGAACGACACCGCGTGTGGGCGCGCCGAAAGTACAATATCGACGATGTCCTTGAGCTCAACGTCGGTGTGGTGTGGCGCCATGGTCGAACCCCAGCACACGTGCATACGCATTCGCTCCGGGGGCAGATCGCGCACCGCGTGATTGAGCGCAGCGACATTCGTAGCGATGATCTTGCGGTAGTCGGCCAGGGGCAGATCGAGATAGATCATGTGGCGCAGCATCGCGAGGTCTGGGCAATCGAGTTGAAGAATGAAGCCGGCTTTAACGATCGCCTGATACTCGCGCTGCATCACGTCAGCGAGCGCGAAAATATAGTCCTCGTCGCTCTTGTAATGGCGATTCTTGAGATAGCGGGCGATCTGGCCCGGCGAGGGTGACGTCATGAAAATATCTTCGGCCTTCGCGCCTTGCATGGCCTGCTTGGCCAGATCGATGTCGGCCTGTGCGGCCGGCCAGTCCTTCCAGTCGACCGGCCCAGAGCACGCCGGTCGGTGCTGAAACGGGGAGGCGAACTGTTTGAGCAGTTGCGCGAGCTCGGGAAATTCCTCGTCGCCGGTGCCCATCGGGGGCGCGCTCGGACCGTCATAGCCGGTGAGCCGTCGCATGACGTGCACCGTGTAGTCAGTACGGCCTTGTTCGCCGTCGTTGATGACGTCAATGCCGCATTCGATCTGTTTGTTTACAACGTGCGCGACAGCGTCGCGTACGGCGGCCTGCAATTTTGCACGGTGCGCACCCGGGTGCTGCTCTTCGGCCAGCAACAGCTCCACGACTTCCGGCGTGCGCGGCAGGCTGCCGGTGTGAGTTGTGAGAATACGGCTCATTCTAGAACCCGCGCACGACCTCGACGACGTGCTCGACGTTCGGCGGCGTCGTGAAGCAGTGACCGACGAGTTTACGCCACTCGTGGAAATCGGGAGACTCTCGGAAGTCCTTGGTGTGATTTTCCAGCGTTTCCCATTGCACAAATAGCCGGTAACGCTGTGGCATCTCGTGGGAGCGTTGCAGTGTCATGGACTTACAGCCCTTGGCGCGCTTGAAAATCGGCGCAGCCTTCTTCACGCCCGCTTCGAATTCGGCTTCCATGCCGGGCTTCACGTCTATTTGCGCAATTTCGAGAATCATGTTTGGAGCCTTCGCTGGCGGAATGATCGAGGCGCAGCATTATGGTCTGCGCTTTGCGCAGTGAAAAGAGTGCTCCTTTGGCCTGGCTGCCAGCGCGCGCGAACTATACCCGGGCGTATTTTCCCCTGCCGAAAAATCGATCCTTCTGGTCGTCGCTCGCCTTGTCACGGATCGATTTAAGTGTGCCGACTTGGGCGAGGGCCCGTTTGACAGCATCGCGCGCGGCGATTTTTTCGACCCACGCTTTGATCGTGGGATATTTAGCCGGATCGACGGCGAGCAATTCAAAATTGCGCAGCCACGGAAAGGCGGCAATGTCGGCGATGGTGTAGTCTTTACCGACGACGTAGGGATGCGCGGACAGGCGCATCTCGTAGAGATCAAACAGCTTGAGGACCTGCGTCCGGTAGCGGCTGGCGCTATAGTCGTGGCCGGGCCCGGCGAATCGGCTGAAATGCACGTGCTGGCCGCCCATCGGGCCAACATTGGCGACCTGCACAAAAACCCATTGCAGCGTATCATAATGGGCAATCGGCTCATGCGGGATGAACTTGCCGGTTTTCTCCGCGAGATAAATCAGGATCGCGCCCGATTCGATCACCGTGTACGGCTTGCCGCCCGGGCCTTCGCTGTCGACGATCGCCGGTACCTTCAGGAGCGGATTGATCTTTGCGAACTCCGGGCTGAATTGCTCTCCCGCCCACACGTCCACCGGCTTGATGTTGTACGGCAGCCCGCATTCCTCGAGCATGATGAAGATTTTCTGCACGTTCGGGCTGGTCAGCGCATAGAAGTCGATCATGGTGATTGTCTCGTTCGGGACAGGACCGCGGACTGCGGCAGTCCTCTATAAACGAACGGATGTCGGTTTGTCTCGCGGCAGCGCTACTTGCGGAACGGCCTAGCGATTTTGCCTCGCGGGGCGCGAGCTTTTCGCGCGCGACGCCACAGCCTTGCGCAGACAAGCCGGACACAGACAATCCTCGATCCAGGCCTTGGTCATAGGAAGCCGGCAGGGCTCGGCCGCGCACCAGCAATCGGCGTTGAGCCCGCACTCGAATGCGATACCGCAGCGGGCGCAGGATAGGCGGCGCGGGATGCTTGCCATTGTAGTCGTCATGGCGCGAGCCTGCGCGCGGCCGGGGACAAAGGCAAGATTGTCATATGGCGTAAGCGAATCGGTCCTATGACAAAGATATGAATTTCACGCGGCTCATTGATTTTGTCGGCGCCACCGGGGCCATGCTTACAACGCTGTGCTGGCTGCCGCAGGCGCTCAAAATAATCCGGGAAAAGGAGACGCGTGCGCTGTCGTTACCGGCAACGAGTGCGTTTACGCTCGGCGTCATTCTCTGGCTTGTCTATGGACTGGCGATCGATGATTGGCCGTTGATCGGCTCGAACGCGACGACGCTCGCGCTGATGATGCCGATCCTGGTAATGAAATTGCGCTACGGGTAAGGGCGACTATTGTGAATCGCCGCCGCCAATATAGCCGCCGATTTTCCAGCCGGTCGCGTCCTTGACGTAGCAGATCTGGTCGTTGCCGATCGGCGCAATCGAATCCACGGACACATAACCGATTTTGCCGGCTGGCGTAACGACTCGCAAAAAGGTTGGAACATTGGGACCGCCGTCCGGCACGACGCGCACAAAGGCGAGCGAGAGCTTTTCAAGCACGGGCGCATTGGTCTGCGGTGTTGCACGGACTTCAACATCGGCAGAAACCGGGTATCCCCATTCGCTCGGATCGGTTTTGGTGCTTTGGATCAGGTCGTTGAACGCTTTGCCGTCGAAACTCGGATCGGCAGGTGCGCAGAGCGCGCCCTTGTAGTCGGGTGACGGGGACCCGGTTGGGTCGTCGGAAAAACTTGCAAGCATGTCCCAGCCGGCACCGTCCCTATTGTTCAAGCCGAGCGCCGCCGCGAGATTGTCGGCCCCGGATTTGCGCTTGTCGGCGCGGTCTCCGGTTTCACGCACCCAAAAGAATCCCTGACTAACTACGAGCTTGGCCAAACCCACGCGGTCTTTGCGCTGTGCCACTTCGCCCATCTGCTTGCGCAGCGCCTCAAAAGCGGGATCCGCTATCGCCTGTGGTGGCGTAATCGCAACGACTTTATAGGGCCCGAATCTGACGGGCGGCGGTTGGGTTCTCGGCTGGTTTTGCGCAATGGCCGACGTTGTGCCTGCGATCAGCAGGATTGCAAACACCGACCTTAGACCTGCGATACGCATCATTTTGCTTCCGGCCGGTTGCGGACAAAGGCCGCGCACACACGACCTTGCCGCCGTTAAATCTAACACAAGTTGTCAGGTTCACACCCGCAAAGCCGTGTCCGGCAAAAATTTGCGGTCCCGCAGAGCAGGGTCAGCCGACGGGACCGCACGAGGGGCAACGCTATACGCGAAAACGGACAGAAGCAGTATGTTGGTGGCATAACGCCATGACGACACAATGACATGACCATCTTCGAGTGAACTTCCACGCTATAACTCCGTTAGACCCTGTGCGCTTCGCGCGCTTCCCGAACCCCCCAGAGATTCCAATGCCTCTCTTGTCTCCTTATCTCATGCCGATTTTGCTGCTGATCGGTTCCAACCTGTTCATGACCACCGCGTGGTATTGGCATCTGCGGTACAAAGACGTCTCACTTGTTTATGTGATCTTTATCAGCTGGGGACTCGCTTTCATTGAATATTGCCTCGCGGTGCCGGCCAATCGTTTCGGCAGCGCCGTCTACAATCCCGCCCAGCTCAAGACGATACAGGAGGTCATCACCTTCATCGTGTTTGCCGCGTTTTCGACCGTCTATTTGCGCGAGCCAATTACACTGAGCCAGGCGTTCGGTTTTGCGTTAATCGCGGCTGGCGCATTCTTTGTGTTTCACAAATGGTGAACTACCGCGCCGGCTCACGAGACGCAGGACGCACACCCGATGGATTGTCGGTCAGCAAGTAAAGCGCCAATGCGGCCTTGGAGATCAAATCGAATACCGATCTCAATCGATGGCGCTCAACTGGCGACATCGCCGGCAGTTCCGATAGACCGTGTCTAGCCGTGTGTCTTCTTGTGCCGGTGGTGTGGCAGCGACAGTATGGTCAGGCCGCCCATACCGATGAACAAAAGGCCAAGCACAAGCGCGATGGCGAACAAGCCGCTCTCGTTGTCGATTACGTTGCTTGCAACATCCGCGCGAGCGATCCCGATCGAGACCGCGGTTGCGGCGACGAGCGTAGAAAGTGCAAGGGCGAGGCTGGCGACGAGTTCCGCAAGTGCGGCTGAACGGTGCTCACGGTCAGGTTGGCGGCTGGGTGGAGGTGTAAAGCCGCCAGATCGAATTTGTTTACGCATGGCAAAGCCTGAAAATAGCCGTTTCGATAATGTTCAATCGATAACGCGGGAACCGGGCAACGGTTCGACCCGATTGGGGCAGAGGAGGTAACGAACAACGGCGTTTTCGTGGCGTATCGATAAAATGCGATGGAATTCCAAGCGGCTACTGAGCCGCGACTAGCTCTGGTTTCCAGTCCATCGGGATATAGCCCGGCTCGTCGGCGACTCGGGCGAGCCAAGCGCGAATTGCCGGAAAACGGCTGAGATCGAAGTCCGCCTGATCGGCAACGTGGGCATAAGCATAAAGTGCGATGTCGGCGACGGTGAAATGATCGGCGACGAAAAAGCGATTTGCGGCGAGGTGCGTCTCCATAACGCCAAGAGCCCGATAGCCATTCTCCATCCAGTCCTCGAGCGCGTGGCTCTGCAATTCCCGGCCGCCCTTGATCAGCGCGAGCCAGAAATAGGCGGCCCCAATGTTCGGCTCGAGACTATGCTGCTCGAAGAACATCCACTGCAGCGCTTCGGCGCGCGCGATGCGGTCTTCCGGCGCCAGCATTGAGCCGCCCGCGACATACCAGAGAATGGCGTTGGATTCGGCGAGATGACGGTCAGGCGCGACCTCGAGCAATGGGATTTGGCCGTTGGGATTCTTGCTGAGAAATTCCGGCGTGCGGCTTTCGCCCTTTAGGATATCGACTTCGACCAATTTATACGGAATGCCTAAACGGGCCAGCGCGAGACGGACCTTGTAGCTGTTGCCGGAACGCTGCATCGAGTAGAGCGTGTACATTCAGAATCCGATCCATCTGCGCATGGCCGCTCTGAAAGCCGTGGCCATCAGATCAGATCCAATCCGACGGCAACTTTCGCGGAATATGCGCCACGCCCCCGAGCCTCTATGTGTGCAATAGGACGAACAAAGTCTGGCAATTAAAAGGCCGTGCGCGGACGCTGTATAGCGAAAGCATTAAATCGTTTTCGCTGCAGTGCAACGAGCGAATACAAAATCTCCGGCAACCGCCAAATGCGGAATTCTATTCCGCCGCCACCCGATGCGCGCGCGCGTATTCGGCAAGCGCATCGTCATCAACCGGCTTGATCGGTGCAAAATCGCGGTGCGCGATCCATTCCGGGCGCGTGAACTTGGTGATGTGGTTGGAGACCGCGCAAAGCGTCAGATAAACGATCTTGCGTGGATAGGGCGTGATGTTCGGCGGCGAGGCATGCACCAGGTTTCCGTGGAACATCAATACCGAGCCGGGCTTTCCCGTGGGTGCGACGATGCCAACCCCATCGGGGCCTCCGGCATCGTCGGCGAGTCGTGTCACCGTCTCCTTGTCGAGGGTCCAGAGCGGGTAAGAGGTGGTGAGCTTGTCGTGCCCGGCGGCGAACACACCCTGCTTGTGACTCTTGGGGATCAATAACAACGGCCCGTTGATCGGCATCACTTCATCCAGGAATACAGCAATGTTCATTGCCCGCGCTTCCGGCATGCCATCGTCGCGCGCCCAGGTGCCGTAGTCCTGATGCCATTGCCAGACGTCGCCCTCGAAGGCGGCCTTGGCGTTGAGCTTGAATTGGTGAACATAGACCTCCTCACCGAACAATTGCCGCAGCGGTTCGATCAGCCGCGGATGCCGCGCCAGGAGGCCAAACACTTCGCTGAAGGTGTGAGCGGCAAAAGCCGTTCGCGGGGCCCCGGTTTTCTCGCGCCAGACTTCCTGGCGGTCGAGTTTAAGGATGTTGTCCGCCTCCGCGCGTAAAAGCGCGATCTCATCTTCTGAAAAGCAATTGGGAAAAAAGACGTAGCCTTGCTCGTCAAAGGCTTTCAATTGCTCGGCGGAAAGTTTCATGGCGTGCTCCCGAATTCGTCAGCCCTTTCTGGGGGCATTTTCAGAGCAGTCTATCGGCGGACCGGTTGGAAGCCTAGTTACCGATGGCTCAATAGAGGGGGTGGCTGTGGTTTCCGCCGGTTCCGGCCGCTCCAAGGGCTTTAAATCATCGCCAGGACCGATTGAATCAATCGAATTTCTTCAACAAATCGCCTCTTGCTGGACTCGAGCGCGCGCATTACGACATGTGCGCCGCACACGCTGTGGCCAGGATTGGAGATAACGATGGCCTTTCTCTCGGACCAGCTGAAGCGCATCAAGCCGTCGGCGACCATCGCCGTTACGGACAAGGCGCGCGCGCTCAAGCTGGCCGGCCGCAACGTCATAGGCCTCGGGGCCGGGGAGCCGGATTTCGACACGCCGGACAACATCAAGCAGGCGGCGATCAAGGCTATCGAGAGCGGCAAGGCGTCCAAGTACACGAATGTGGACGGCATAGCCGAACTCAAGGACGCCGTTGTCAAGAAGTTCAAACGCGAGAACGGCCTCGACTACAAACCAAGCCAAGTCACCATCGGCACCGGCGGGAAGCAAGTGCTGTACAACGCATTTGTGGCGACGTTGAATCCCGGCGACGAGGTGATCATTCCGGCCCCATACTGGGTGAGCTATCCCGACATGGTGTTGCTCGCCGGCGGCGAGCCTGTCGAAGTTGCGACCACCATGGCGAACGGCTTCAAGATGACCGCGCAGCAACTTGAACGCGCGATTACGCCGAAGACAAAATGGGTGTTGTTGAACTCGCCGTCAAACCCGACGGGCGCGGCCTATACGCGCGCCGAATTGAAGGCGCTCACTGATGTGCTGGTCAAACATTCTGACGTGCATGTGATGACCGACGACATGTATGAGCACCTCGTCTACGACGACTTCGTGTTCACGACGCCGGCGCAGGTTGAGCCGTCGCTCTATCCGCGCACGCTGACAATCAACGGCTGTTCGAAGGCCTATTGCATGACCGGCTGGCGCATCGGCTATGCGGGTGGTCCGGAGCCGTTGATCAAGGCGATGGCGATGATTCAGTCGCAATCGACCTCGAACCCGGCGGCAGTATCTCAATGGGCGGCGGTAGAAGCACTCAACGGTCCGCAGGATTTCATCGCCAAGCACAACAAAATTTTCAAGGAACGTCGCGACCTGGTTGTCTCGATGCTCAATCAGGCCAACGGCATCAAATGCCCAACGCCCGAAGGCGCGTTCTATGTCTATCCCTCTTGTGCGGGCACCATGGGCAAGACCGCGCCGACCGGAAAGAAGCTTGCGACCGACGAGGATTTCGTCACCGAGCTTCTAGAAGCGGAGGGCGTTGCCGTCGTGCAGGGCACGGCATTTGGGCTTGGCCCGGCGTTTCGCATTTCGTATGCGACCAAAACCGAAGACCTGGAAGAGGCCTGCCGGCGCATTCAGCGATTTTGCGGGAACATGAAATAGGCGCCGGCATCACGCATTTGTGAGCCGCCGGACAGCTGCCGGATTCACTTTCTCTTATGCGTGGCTTCGTTAATCTGCGGTGATGATTCGCCTTTGGACCGCGGCTTTCATTGCACTCACGATTCTCGCGGATCCAACGCTTGCGCAAGAGCGTGTCGTTGTCGGCACGCAACGTCTCACCGACAATGGCGCGCTATTCCTGGCCGCAGCCGAAGGTTACTTTAAGGCCGAAGGCATTGATCTCGGAATGACGGCCTATGGGTCGGACCAGGCGGTCGCAGAAACGCTTGCATCGGGCACCACTGATTTTGGTCTCGCCGGGTTCACACCGGCAGCATTCAATCTTGCAGGCAAAGGTCTGATAAAGGCGATCGCGGGACAAGTACGCGAGAAGCGCGGCTTTGAAGGCACCGAAATCGTTGCCTCCAATTTCGGCTATAACAAAGGTCTGCACAAGTTCGAGGATCTCGCAAACAGATCGATCGCCATCGGTGCGCTCGGCTCGGTTTCTCATTACCAACTCGAGCAAATCGCCCGGATCAAGCACATCGACTTCAACCGCATGACGGTTAAGTCGATGAAGACGCTCGACGCGATTGCGCGCGCGATTGGCACCAACGAGGTCGATGCAGCAATCATGCCCGCATCGTTCGCGCGCGAGCTCTTGGCGGCCAACCAGGCCAAGCTCGTGGGGTGGTATTCGGAACTGGATGAACAGCAATTTGGCGCGCTATTCGTATCGGCGAAGATGATCAACACGCGACGCGACGCGATCGAAAAATTCATGCGTGCCTATCGTCGCGGCGTGGACGATTATGCTGCGGCGCTGTTGCGCAAGGACCGCAACTCAAAACGGACCTCGGACACAAAATCGCATGAAACCGCGACGACAATTGCCCGCTACGTCTATCCTGACCGCGCAGAGGGTGGAGCAGCGGCGGTCGAGGCCAGCGCCTATTTTATCGAACCACAGGCGAGGCTCGACGTCGCGGATATCGAGCGGCAGATCGCTTGGTACAAGGCGCAGGGTTTAGTCGACAAAAGCGTCAACGCACGCGATGTCATCGATCTCGGCTTCGTCAAGTAGCGAATTTCTTCGGACGAGCGGGTTTCTGCCCTTGCCAGCCTCCCCATTGCCTGAGACGATAATGTGACAGGGCCGGGAAACCAGGTCCGACCTCCCGGCCGGCAAGGGAGGCAATTATGGGACAAAGCGGCACTGGTCCCAATGGCACAAGGAACTTGGGTCCACGGTGCATAGCACTGGTGGGCCCTTTCCAAAGCGGTAAAACAACACTTCTTGAAGCGATCCTCGCCCGTACAGGTGCTGTTCAGCGCCAGGGCACGGTGGACGCAGGAACCACGATCGGCGATGCCAGCAAGGAGGCGCGCCATCACAAAATGAGTGTGGAAGCGACCTTCGCTACCACCAACTTCATGGACGACAACTACACTTTTATAGACTGCCCGGGTTCGATCGAATTCATTCAGGATATGCGCAGCGTGCTACCGGCGGTGGACGCCGCGGTGGTCGTTTGCGAAGCGGACGAAAAGAAAGTGCCGCAACTGCAACTGATCCTGCGTGAGCTAGAAGATCAAAACATTCCGCATTTCTTGTTCCTCAACAAGATTGATAAGGCGGACAAGCGCGTGCGTGAGACCATCAAGCTTTTGCAACCGGCTTCGCGCGTGCCGCTGCTGTTGCGTCAAATTCCGATTTGGAACGGAGACATCATTTCGGGTTTCGTCGACCTCGCGCTCGAGCGCGCCTATGTCTACAAGGAGCACGCGCCGTCGGAGATCATCGAACTTAAAGGCCAGGACCTCGACCGCAAAAAAGAAGCGCGTTTCACCATGCTTGAGACGCTGGCCGATCATGACGATCAGCTAATGGAGCAACTGCTCGAGGATATCGAGCCGCCCCGCGATAAAGTATTCGACGATCTCGCCAAGGAACTGCGTGACCGTATCGTCTGTCCGGTTCTTCTGGGAGTCGCCACGCGTAGCAACGGTGTGCTGAGGCTATTGAAGGCCTTGCGACACGAATCACCGGGCGCCAGCGAAACGGCACAGCGTGTGGGCGTCAAAACCGGCAACGAGGCAATAGCGCTGGTGCTCAAGACTTTCCACACCACTCACGGCGGCAAGATGTCGATCGTGCGGCTGCTTGCAGGTCAGGCCGGCGACGGCACAACGCTCGCGACGCCGGGCGGCGATACCGGGCGTGTGTCCGGTGTCTTCAAATTGATGGGCCAGCATTTCGAGAAGCGCGCCCAAGCCACTTCCGGCGAGACCATTGCGCTCGGCAAGCTCGACAGCGCAAAGACCGGTGACACGCTATCGTCCGGCAAACAGCCGGCGGCCGCGCTTGTGCAAGTGAAGCCATTTCCGCCAGTGCTGGCCATAGCGGTGCAAGCCAAGGAGCGTAAGGACGACGTCAAGCTCGGCCCCGCCTTCACCAAACTCACCGAAGAGGATCCATCGCTGGCGGTTGTGCACAACGCGGAAAGTCACGAGGTGGTGATCTGGGGCCAGGGTGAAATGCATTTGCGTGTAGCCGCGGAACGGCTCGCCGACCGCTTCATGGTGCCTGTATCAACGCGGCCGCCTTCGGTCGGTTATCGCGAAACTATCCGCAAGCCGATTACGCAGCGGGGCCGGCACAAGAAGCAATCAGGTGGTCATGGCCAGTTCGGCGACGTGGTGCTTGAGATCAAACCTTTGCCGCGGGGATCCGGATTCAAGTTCGAGGACCGCATCACGGGCGGTGTGGTGCCGCGCAACTACATTCCAGCGGTGGAGGAAGGCGTCATAGATGCTCTCAAACACGGGCCGCTCGGCTTCCCGGTGGTCGACTTGTCTGTTGCGTTGATCGACGGCTCTTACCACACGGTGGACTCATCGGATCAAGCTTTCCGGACAGCCGGACGCATCGGCATCGTGGAAGGTCTGCCGCAATGCCAGCCAGTATTGCTGGAGCCGATTCATGAGGTCGAAATAGTTTGCCCGACCGAGGCGACGGCGAAGATGAACGCCATTTTGTCGGGACGGCGTGGACAGATTTTGGGTTTCGATACGCGCGAAGGCTGGGATGGATGGGATACCGTGCGCGCGCAGATGGCGGAGGCCGAGATCGGAGATCTCATTATCGAGGTGCGCTCGGCCACTGCCGGCGTCGGTTCGTTCATCTTCAAGTTCGACCACATGGCGGAACTGACGGGGCGGACAGCCGACCAGATCATCGCCGCCAGGCGGGCGGCGGAGTAGGCAGCGTCACACTTACGTGATGTTGTCATCGGTGCGTATATGCGCGGGTTATACCCTGCGCGAAACGCCGTCATTTGCGCACGACAGCGACAATTTTCTTCATTCCAGTAAGCAGGCGAAAAGCAGCTTCGCGGGCGACCGCTTGCCGTTAACCGCGCAGCCGCCGCGATCTCGCAAAATCGGCATCGCGCACCATGGAGGCGCGATGTTCGGCGTGCGGAACGACGGATATGATGGAAGGGCTGCGCAGCTTATTCTCGCCACGGTTTGTACCTTACGCCGACCCGAAAGCGACGATTCCGCTGGGTGCGGTGCTCAATCACGATTGGCTCGAGCTCTGGTATCAACCGAAGATCGAATTGAAGACGTTGCACCTCGTGGGCGCCGAAGCGCTGGCGCGCGCGCGCCATCCTACCCGCGGTATTCTTCAACCCGGCCTTTTCCTGCCGGGCGCGAGCGTAGATGCCATGCATCAGCTTACCGAGCGGGTGATCCTCACGGCGCTCGGTGACTGGGAGGATTTCGCGGCGTGCGGCGTGCCGGTGAGGCTTGCTGTCAATGTGCCGGTCTCGGCGCTGGTCGAGCTGCCAATTCCCCAGATGTTGCGGGAGGCCCGCCCGGGCGCGGCCAATTGGCCCGGCCTGACCCTGGAGGTGACGGAAGCTCAAATCATTCACGACCTGGAGCTTGCCAAAGAGGTTTCCGACTCGCTGCGCGAGCTCAAGTGCGACCTCGCGGTGGACGACTTCGGCGCCGGCTATTCGTCATTCGTCCACCTGAAGCAATTGCCATTCGGCGAACTGAAAATTGACCGCAGCTACGTGGCGAATTGCAATGAAGACCATTTCAATGCGGGTCTTTGCGAAACGATTGTGGAGCTGGGCCGTCGCTTCGGCCTGCGGACCGTGGCCGAAGGCATTGAAACCACTCACGAGAGCCACAAGTTGCAATCGCTCGGGTGTCAGATCGGGCAGGGCTATCTGCTCGCCAAGCCGATGCCAAAAAGCGAGTTCGTCGGCCGCTTGCGCATGCGCATGAAAAGTGCGGCTCTGCCTCATGCCCTGCAAGGAGCTCTGGCCAGTTGATTTCCGCGGGCCTGGAGCGGGGGGATCCTCTCTCATAACCGTGACTTGCCAGTGAGCACCGCACGCCGTACGTCTTGGCCGCGATTCAGGAGGACGCGCGTAATGAACGTCATTCGCCGCCGCGGGTGGGAAATTCCCGACCGCCTGGCAACGCCGGAGCATCTGGTTTTCAACCGCCGCAGTTTTCTGGCTGGAGGCGCCAGCGCCCTGGCTCTGGCGCCATGCGCGGCAAGGGCGCAGCGCCTGACGGATGTCGCCGCGCTGCCGGATCCGAGTGCCGATCTTTATCCGGCAAAGCGCAACGACAAATATGTGCTGGATCGGCCGATCACGGACGAGAGCGTCAACGGCAACTACAACAATTTCTACGAATTCGGCACGTCGAAGACGATCCGCGCCGCCGCGCAGGCGCTGCCGATTCGGCCCTGGACGGTGAAGATCGACGGCATGGTGGAGAAGCCGACAGAGATCGGCATCGACGACCTGATCCGCAAACTGACGCTGGAAGAACGCACCTACCGCCACCGCTGCGTCGAAGCCTGGGGCATGGCGGTCGCCTGGACGGGTTTCCCATTCAGCAAACTTGTCGATTTCGCCCGCCCGCTTGGCTCCGCCAAATATGTCCGGATGGAAACCTTCTTGGATCCGAAATTGGCGCCCGGACAGCGACAGCCCTGGTACCCCTGGCCCTATGTCGAAGGCGTGACAATGGCGGAAGCGAGGAACGAGCTCGCTTTCCTTGTCACTGGCGCCTACGGTCACCCGCTCGCCCGCCAACATGGCGCACCGTTGCGTCTCGCGCTGCCGTGGAAATACGGATTCAAATCCATCAAGTCGATTGTGCGCTTCAGCTTTACGGAGCAACGCCCGAAGGGCATGTGGGAAGCATTGCAGTCCGCGGAATACGGATTTTGGGCGAACGTCAATCCGCAGATTCCGCATCCACGCTGGAGTCAGGCTACCGAAGAAATCATCGGTACTGGCGAGCGCCGGCCGACGCTTCTTTTTAACGGTTACGGCGATTACGTCGCAGACCTCTACAAAGGTCTGGAAAGCGAACGTCTCTGGGCGTGAGAGCCGAGCGCTATACCGCGGGCCTGAGTGAGAGTATTGTGCGACGCGTGCGGTAGGTCCCTGTGGAGGTGTCAATGTCCGCTCAACAAACCGACATTCAAAGCATTCAACGCGCGGCGACCGCTGCGTTGCACGAGCACTGGGTTCTCTTTCTGGTCGAAGGCGTTGTGCTGCTGGTTCTGGGCGCGACTGCTGTCGTGCTGCCGCCGATTGCCACATTGGCAGTCACGATCCTGTTTGGCTGGCTGTTTTTGGTGAGCGGCATTGTCGGCCTGGTCACGACCTTCTGGATGCGGCACGCGCCGGGCTTCTGGTGGTCTCTGATATCCGCAGTGCTGGGTATCATTGTCGGCGCGATGCTGCTGGCGTCGCCGGTGACCGGAGCACTTTCGCTCACGCTGGTCTTGATCGCGTTCTTCCTGATCGAGGGCGCCGTTTCGATCATGTTTGCGCTCGATCACAGGCGCGAATTGTCCGGTCAATGGGGCTGGATGCTCATGAGCGGTATCATCGATCTGGTGCTGGCGATCATGATTTTTGCCGGCCTGCCCAGCACGGCGGCTTGGGCGGTTGGGCTTTTGGTCGGCATCAATATGATATTCGGCGGCGCCGCGCTGATCGCCATGGCCCTGCACGCGCGCAAGGCCGCGACATAACCCGGATGATGCCGGCGTAGCGTTATTTCTCTGCCTCGCCGGCCTCCGCCGCGGCCAGCTTGCTGCGCCAGTCCGTGCGCTTGAGCACAAATGCATAGGCTGCAAGCGCGAGCAGGGTGATGCTGACCATCATCAGGCCGAGTGAAATCGGGCGGCTGAAGAATATGAAGTAGTTGCCGTTCGACATGATCAGCGACTGGCGCAGGCTCTGTTCCAGGATCGGCGAGATGACCAGCCCCAGTACGAGCGGGGCCGGATCAAAATCGAATTTGCGCAGGGCATAGCCGAGGATGCCCATGATCAGCATGATCCAGACATCGACGACCGAGTTGTTCACCTCGTAGACGCCGATGATGCAGAACATGATGATCAACGGGTAGAGATAGGCGTACGGAATCCGCAACACAGTCACGAATACACTGACCAATGGCAGATTGAGCGCAAGCAGCATCAGGTTGCCGACGTACATCGAGGCGACAAAACCCCAGAATACGTCGGGATGCTCGTTGACAAGTGTTGGGCCGACCGAAACACCATGAATCATCAAGGCGCCAATCAACACCGCAGTGATCGGGCTGGTGGGGATGCCGAGCGCAAGCAGTGGCACGAAGGCACCGGTCGACGCCGCATTGTTGGCGGTCTCCGGCCCGGCGACGCCCGCGACCGCACCCTTGCCGAACTGATCGGGATGTTTCGAGACCCGCCTTTCCAATGCGTAAGACAGAAAACTGGAAATGACGTGAGCGGAGCCCGGAATAATGCCGATGATGAAGCCGAGAAGCGTGCCGCGCGTGATCGGCATCGCCGCCTCGGCCCATTCCTTGCGCGTCGGCAACAGGTCGCGCAGTCTTGGTGTGATGATGTCCTTCACCGCGTCGGCGCTCGGCGTCGACAGGATTTCGCCGAGGCCAAACAACCCGACCGCGACCGGCACAATGCCGATGCCGTCACCTAACTCCGCAAGGTTGAAGCTGTAGCGGAAATGGCCGGTCATGTTGTCGATGCCGATCATGCCGAGGAGCAAACCGAGACAAGCCATCAGCAAGGTCCTGATCAACGAGGACGACGACATGTAGGCAAGAAATATGAGGCCGAGCACGAGCAGGGCTGTGTATTCGGGCGGCCCGAAACGTATGGCGATGGTCGCCAACGGCGGCGCTACGACCGTGAGAACCAGGACGCCAAAAGTGCCGCCGATCCACGAGCCGATCGCTGCAATGCAGAGTGCCGCCCCGGCGCGGCCTTTCTTGGCCATGGCGTACCCATCGATACAGGTCATCACTGACGATGCCTCGCCCGGGATTCGCATCAGGATCGATGTGGTGGAGCCGCCATATTGCGAGCCGTAATAAATGCCGGCGAGCATGATGATCGCTTGCGTGGCATTCAGCCCGAAAGTCACTGGCAAGAGGATGGAAATGCCCGCAAGCGGCCCGATACCCGGGAGTACGCCGACGAGGGTGCCGACCAGGCAGCCGAGGAACGCATACCAGGCGTTGGCCGGCTGAAGGGCGACGGAAAAGCCGAGGTAGAGACTGTGAAGTGTGGTTTCCACGACGATCCTAGAATCCGAGGGGCCCGGGCTCGAGGGGCGTCTTGAGCACGTAGACAAACAGAATGTACGTGGTCACAACCACCCCGACGCTGTAGACGGCTGCCGGCAGCAGCTTGCGCCGCTCGATGATTGCCAACAGCGCGAAGATCAACAGGACGTTGGTGGTTAGAAAGCCGAGCGGTTCGAACAGCGCAATCGCCGCTGCGGTGATCGTGACGACCAGCGCGGCATGCTTGGCATCGCTCCATGAAAGTCTGGCGAACGCCTTGCTTTCCTTCGCTCGCGCCACCAGCACGAAGCCGAAGAAAATTGTCAGCACCGCCACAATCTTCGGCAAAAAGCCGGAGCCCGGCATGGATAGGCTACCGGTCGGCAGGTCGCCGCTGAGTGCGATTACCAGCAGACCAAGGCCGATGAAGAAAGCGCCCGCAACATGATCGGCGCGTAGAGTCATAAGCAATCCTTGGCAAATCGGGAGGCCCACTCTCGCGGGGCCCCCGTGACAGCTGAAGTCATCCCTGTACGCGACCGATGGCGTTGATAGCGTCTTCCTGGCGTTTGGCGTCGGCGGCCCAGAACGTCGCGAACTCAGGCTGGTCCATATACGCCAGCTCCTGGCCGAGGTTTTCGAGCGAGTCGAGGAATTGCTTGCTGTGGGCTGCCTTGTTGAGTCCGTCGCGCAAAGCATTGACGATGGGAGTTGGCGTGCCCTTTGGGGCGAAGATGCCGACCCAGAAATAATATTCGAGATCGTAGCCCAGTTCCCTGAACGTTGCGACATCGGGCAGCGATTTGGTGCGTTTGGCGCTGGACACCGCCAGCGGCCGAACCTTTCCGGCGCGAATATGCGGCAATGCAATCGACGTTGGTGACAGGAAGAAGTTGACATTTCCCCCGAGCACGGCGGTGACTGCCGGACCGCCACCATTGGTCGGCAAATGCCGCATCTGCAGATCGCCTGCCGATTTGGCAAATAGCACCGTCGGAATATGCGAGGCCCCATAGAGCCCCGATGAGCTGTAAATCAGCTTGTTGGGATTGGCCTTGGCGTCGGCAACCAGATCTTTCAGTGTCTTGTAGGGCAAGTCGTTATTGACGATCATGACGATCGGGTCGGCAACGATGCGGGCGATCGGTATAAAATCGGCATTGGTGAATTTCGGCGTGCGGCCAAACAATTTATCGACCGCGGCAAAGCCGGAAATCGACACGATATGGGTCAGCAGGGTGTAGCCGTCTGGTTTTGCAGCCGCGACGAACTGTGCGCCGACCGCCCCGGCTGCTCCTGCCTTGTTTTCGAGTACGACAGGCTGCTTGAGGACGACCTCGAGGGCCGCATCCAGCGGGCGGGTGATCGTGTCGCTCACACCTCCGGGCGGAAATGGACTGACCACAGTGATCGCATGCGAAGGATACGCGTCCTCCGCAAAAACTTGTCCCGACGCAATTGTGACGGCTGACGCAGCAGTGCCGATGACGAAGCTACGGCGATCCATCTTCCTCCCTCCGTTCTGGTGACGCCGGTTCGCTCCGGCTTGTCGGTTGATTGAATGCCTGGCTATCCTTGCACGCGACCGATCGACTTGACCGCCTCGTCCGTGCGTTCGCCGTCGATATCCCAGAATTTCTGGAACTCAGGGCCGTCGAGATAGGCGAGTTCTTGACCGGTATTGGCAAGCGCGGTCTTGAACTGCTCGGAATATGCGGCTTTCTTTATCGCGTCCCGCAAGCTCAGCACAATCGGGGCAGGGGTGCCTTTCGGCGCGAAGATTCCGACCCAAAGATAATATTCGGTGTTGTAGCCAAGCTCCTTAAGTGTCGGAACGTCGGGCAGTTCTTTGGATCGCGTTGCGCTGAACACCGCGAGGGGTCGCAACTTGCCGGACTTGATGTGCGGAAGCGTCGCGGAGACCGATTGTGTCGTGCACTGGGCGTTGTTTCCGAGGATGGCGGTAATGGCCGGTCCGCCGCCATTTGTCGGGAGATGACGCAACTTCAGACCGCCGACCGCCTTATCGAGCAGAGCCAGCGGCAAATGGGTTGCCCCATAAAGTCCGCCCGAGCTGAATACCAGCTCGTCCGGCCGTTTTTTCACGTCGTCGAGGAACTCCTTCGCGGTCTTGTAAGGTTGTTGATTGTTGACCAGCAACACAACCGGATCGGCAACGATCCGCGCCAGCGGAATAAAATCGGAGCGTGATGTTTTAACGGGCCGGCCGAACAGCTTGTCGACCTCGGCGTAGCCGGAAATGCCGGTGTTGTGGGAGAGCAGGGTGTAGCCGTCGGGCTTGGCGCTGGCGGCAACCTGCGCGCCGACCTGTCCCGCCGCGCCGGCTTTGGTCTCGACCACCACCGGCTGCTTCAGGATCGGTTCCATCATGTTCGCCAGCGGTCGCGTCACGATATCGTTGATGCCGCCCGGCGGAAACGCGTTGATGATCGTGATCGCATGCGAAGGAAACGCTTCTTGCGCGGATATCGGACCGGCCGCCAGGAGGGCGGCCGTACCAGCGACGAAACAACGGCGGTCCATCATTTTCCTCCGGAGCTGCGTACGGCGACTGCGAGCGGTCGCACTAACCCTGAACGCGGCCGATTGCGTGCACCGCCGCTTCGACCCGCTTGGCGTCCTCGTCCCAGAACTTCGCGAACGCCGCCTGGTCGAGATAGGCAACCTCGTCGCCGATATTGGTTATGGCTGTCTTGAACTGTTCGCCTGTTGCCGCCTTCTTGATTGCATCGCCCAGCGTCTTGACGATCGGCGCAGGGGTATTCTTCGGCGCGAACACGCCAACCCAAAGCGAAAATTCGACGTTGTATCCGAGCTCCTTCAGTGTGGGTACGTCCGGCATCGACACGGCACGCTGCGGGCTGAAGCAGGCAAGTGCGCGAAGTTTGCCGGCCTTGATCTGCGCGCTCGCTGCAGCAATTGCCGATACCAGAACCTGCGAATTATTGCCTAGAATCGCGGTGACAGCCGGGCCGCCGCCGTTGGTCGGCAGATGCTTCATCTTGATGCCGGCGGCCTGCATGAACAGCGCGGTCGGTAGGTGCAGCGCACCGTAGAGCCCCGACGAACTGAAAATCAGCTTGTCGGGATTGGCCTTGGCGTCATCGACTAGTTCCTTCACGGTCTTGTATGGCTGCTGATCGTTCACGACCAACACCATCGGACCGGATGTCAGCCGCGCGATCGGAATGAAATCGGCGCGCGTGAACTTGGGCGGGCGGTCGAACAGCTTATCGACTTCGGCAAAGCCGGAGATAGACACGATATGGATGAGAAGCGTGTAGCCGTCGGGTTTTGCCGTCGCCGCAACCTGGCCGCCCACCTGTCCGGCCGCGCCTGCCTTGGTTTCGATAATGCAGGGTTGCTTGAGGATGGGTTCAAGCAGCGCCGCGAGCGGCCTGCCAACCACATCGGCCGCACCGCCGGGCGGGAATGGATTGATGAAGGTGATCGCGTGCGACGGGTACGCGTCCTCACCGAAAGCCGGGCGCAGGCCAATAGCCGTGGCCGCAGCGGCGCTACCGACGACGAAATGGCGTCTGTCCACGTGAGTCCTCCCTGGAAGTCCTTATTTGGCCGGGAATTACCTCGGCCTTATTGTTGGACGGGATGCTATAGCTGGGCCCGGTGGGCAATCAAGCATCAATGATCGCCACGGCTCTCGTCCACCCGGCAGAGCCGCTCCGCACTTTCACCGGAAAACAGCTCACCATGAAGCCTTTCGCCGGAAGAGCCTCGAGATTGTGTAATTTCTCGATATGGCAATACCCGATTTCGCGGCCGGCACGATGGCCTTCCCAGATAAGGGCCGCGTTGTGCGTCTCGGCGTATCTTTGCATCGTGTAGATGAATGGCGCGTCCCAGCTCCAGCCATCAATACCCGTCACGCGTACGCCGCGTTCGAGCAGATAGAGCGTTGCCTCGCGCCCCATGCCGCAACCTTTCGCAACGTAATCGGGCCGCCCGTATGCCTGCCCCGCACTTGTGTTGACAACCACGATTTCGAGCGGTGAAAGTTTGTGGTCAATACGTTTGAGTTCGGCTTTGACGTCGTCCGCGGTCGCGACGTAGCCGTCGGGAAAATGCCGGAAGTCGAGCTTCACGCCTGGCTGAAAGCACCATTCCAGCGGCACCTCGTCGATCGTAATCGCGCGCTTGCCGTGGTCCATGGTCGAAGCAAAATGCCACGGCGCATCGAGGTGGGTGGTGCAGTGGGTCGATAGCCGCACCCATTCGAAACCCCAACCTTCGCCGTCGGGCAGGTCCTCCTTTTTTAGGCCGGGGAAAAACTTCAGAATGTCGGCCGCCGTCGTCTGGTGATCGAGATACTCGATCTTTGGGCCATAACCCGGCGGGTCGGCAGCTACGTCGTTCTCGAGCGGCACCGAAATGTCGACTATTTTGCGCGGCATTCGCTGCGTTCCTTCCTTGTCATGGCCGGGCTTGTCCCGGCCACTCACGTCTGGATAGTTAAACCAATAAAGATGTGGTTGCCCGGGACAAGGCCGGGGATCACGGCTGATGGGAGTCGAATATGCCCGCCTATTGGGTTGCGCGTTCGAAAATCAACGACCCTGTTGAATACAAAAAATACACTGACCTGGTCCCCGGCATTATCGCCAAGTTTGGCGGCAAGGTGCTGGCGCGGGGCGGGCGTTTTCAGATCATGGAAGGCCCGGAAAAATTTCACCGGTTCATCGTGATCGAATTCCCGACATTAGAGCAGGGCGTCGCCTGTTTCACTTCGCCCGAGTACGACAAGGCTGCCGCGTTCCGGCGGAGCGGCGCCGGTGAGGTCGAAACCATCATGGTCGAGGGCGTGTGATCATCCCATCATGATGAAGGCTACTGGCGTGGGCAGATCAATTGGGCTAAATGTTCCGCAAAACCACAATAATTCTGGGAGGAAATGATGCTGCGATATCTGAGGTCCGCGCTGTTTGGGCTCGTAGGGGCAGCGGCTGCATTGGGTGTGATGGCGGCGGCACCGGCCGCCGCGCAAGACAAGCAACCTATCAAGATTGGCTTTGGCATGGCCGAGACCGGTCCATTGGGACCGAACGGCAAATCCGCACTGCTTGCGATGGAAATCTGGGTTGAAGAGACCAATGCCAAGGGCGGCCTGCTCGGGCGGCAGGTCCAACTCGTGCACTATGACGACCAGAGCAACCCGTCGACTGTGCCGGGCATCTACACCAAGCTGCTCGACGTAGACAAAGTTGATGTCATCGTTGGTGGCTACGGCACCAACATGCTGGCTCCGGCCATGCCGATCGTCATGCAGCGCAAGAAGGCTTTCCTTGGCCTTTACGGCTTGGGTGTGAACACCGACTTCAAGTATGACCGCTACTTCGCGATGATCCCGTCGGGACCCGAACCAAAAACCTCATTCACTCAAGGTTTCTTCGATACCGCGATGTCGCAGAACCCGAAGCCGGTCACCGTCGCGATCGTGGCGGCAGATGCGGAGTTTTCAAAGAACGCCTCCGATGGTGCACGCGAGAACGCCAAAAAGGCCGGGTTGAAGATCGTTTACGACAAGAGCTATCCGCCTTCGACCACCGACTTTGCGCCGATCGTGCGCGCGATCCAGGCGACCAATCCGGATCTGGTGGTGATCTGTTCCTATCCGGTCGACTCGGTTGGCATGGTGCAGGCCGTCAACGAGGCTGGCCTTAAGCCGAAGATGATCGGTGGCGCCATGGTTGGCCTGCAATCGACTGTCTTCAAGACGAAGCTCGGCCCGGCCCTCAACGGATTCATGAACTACGACTTCTGGCTGCCGGCGAAATCGCTGATGTTCAAAGGCACCGCCGAATTCCTACAGAAGTATCAGGAGCGCGCCGCCAAGGCCGGTGTTGATCCGCTTGGTTACTATATGGCGCCGTTCAGCTACTCTTATCTGGAGGTCCTGGGACAGGCGATCACGGAAACCAAGAGTCTCGACGACGCCAAACTTGCCGATGCAATGCGCAAAACCACATTCAAGACCATTGTCGGCGACGTTAAGTTCGCGCCGAACGGCGAATGGGCGAAGTCGCGGGTCTTCCAGGCCCAATTCCGCGGCATCAAGGGCAACGGTGTCGACCAGTTCAAAAACCCCGATACCTTGGCGATCATCACGCCGGCTGAGTACAAATCAGGCAACGTGATTTATCCATATGAAAAGGCCAGACAATAGGCTTTCCCACCTTTGCCCACGGCTTGATCGTGCGATAGCGGCGCGGCCAAAAGTGGCAGTGCCAAGTGCAATTTGCCGCATCCGGCAATTGGTCTAATCCGGGAGACTTTCCAACGCTGCCGATGGACCATTGCGCCGGGCGCTGTCATTATCGGGTATCGAATATAAAACGAAGTTTCATGGGAGGAGAACGCATGTTCAAGAAACTTAAGTCCGGGACATCCGCCTGGCTGGCGGGAACGGCGTTAGCCGTCGCAGCCTGCGCGATGTTCGTGGTTTCGGCCACCGCGCAAGACAAGGAGCCGATCAAAATCGGCTTTAGCATGGCACTCAGCGGTCCATTGTCGCCGGACGGCAAGCAGGCGCTGCTTGGCATGAAAATCTGGGAAGAAGAGACCAACGCCAAGGGCGGCTTGCTCGGGCGTCCGGTAAAGCTCGTTTACTACGACGATCAGTCCAATCCTTCGACGGTTCCCGGCATCTACACTAAATTGCTCGACGTCGACAAAGTCGACCTCGTTGTCGGTGGCTACGCGACCAACATGGTGGCCCCCGCGATGCCGGTGATCATGCAGAAGAAGAAGGCTTTCATCAGCCTGTTTGCGCTCGACGTGAATCACGACTTCAAATATCCGAAATACTTCTCAGTGTTGCCGACCGGTCCCAAGACCAAGCCGTCATTCACGGAAGGGGTATTTCAGATCGCGCAGCAGCAAAATCCGAAGCCCACGACGCTTGCGCTGGCGGCTGAAGATGCCGAATTCTCGCGTAACGCCTGCGAAGGTGCACGAGAAAATGCCAAGACTTTCGGCACGAAGATCGTCTACGACAAGACCTTCCCGCCGGGCACGACCGATTTCTCGCCTGTCGTGCGCGCCGTACAGGCTTCAAATGCGGATATAGTAATCTTTTGTTCGTATCCGCTGAGCTCGGTCGGCCTCGTGCTGGCGATCAACGAGCTTAACTACAAGCCCAAGATCGTCGGCGGTGCGATGGTCGGACTGCAGGCCACCGTGTTCAAGCAGAAGCTCGGCTCCAAGCTCAACGGCATCGTGAACTACGAGACCTGGGTGCCGTCAGAGAAGATGATGGCGCCGGCTGCCGCGTTCTTCAAAAAGTACCAGGAGCGCGCAAAGGCTGAGGGGGTCGACCCACTCGGGTATTATCTCGGCGGTTGGGGCTACGCCTACATCAACCTGCTGGGCGAAGCGATCACCGGCTCCAAGAGCGTCAACGACGACAAGATCGCCGACTATCTGCGCAAGAACACCCACAAGACCATCATGGGTAACTGGAGTTATGGCCCGACTGGCGAATGGACGAAGTCGAATTTTATGCAAGTGCAGTATCATGGCATCAAAGACGGCGATGGTCTCGATGTCTGGCGCGGCATGTCGTACCAGACCGTGCTTACGCCGCCGGAACTGGCGACTGGCAAGGTGATCTATCCTTACGAGAAGGCGAAATAATCTAACCGTCTTTCGCAGCGCGAATAAAAGCGGCGCCGGAAAACTTCCGGCGCCGTTTTTATTCGCGGCCCTTACATACCGAGATAGAACTGGCGGATCAGATCGTTGTTGTTGAGCTCGTCGGCCGACCGCCCTTCGAAGGCAATCTTGCCGTGCACGATGACATAGCCGCGGTCGGCAATGCGGATCGCCTGGGTAAAGTTCTGCTCGGCCATCAGTACCGTGAGCTGATAGTGATCCTTGAGTTGTTTAATGGCGTCGATTGTGCGTGCGACCAAAAGCGGTGCGAGACCCACTGAGGGTTCATCCACCAGCAGAATACGCGGCGTCAGCATCAGCGCGCGGGCCAGCGCCAGCATCTGCTGTTCGCCGCCGCTCATGCTACCGGCGAGCTGTTTGCTCCGTTCGGCAAGCCGCGGGAATGCCTCGAAACAGAAATCAAGATTGGTCTTGATCTGTGCGCGCGCCTTGGAGCGGAACGCGCCAAGCAGCAGGTTTTCTTCGACTGTCAACTTTGGGAACAGTCGGCGGCCTTCTGGCACCAGCGCGATTCCAAGATCGACAATCTGTTCTGTCGGCATCCCGACCAGATTGTGTTTGGTGCCGTCGATTTCGGCGATGATGCTGCCGGCAGTCGGGCGCACGATACCCATAACGCATTTCATCAAGGTGCTTTTGCCGTTACCGTTGGTCCCGAGCAAGGCAACGGTCTCGCCGGCTTTCACGTTGATCGAGACGTCCTCGATCACGCGCACCGCGCTGTAGGCGGCGTGCACCTTCTCGATGGTAAGGCTGCTACTGGCCAAGATAAGCCCTCACCACTTCGGGGTCGCGCACCATATCTTCGGGCTTACCGTCCGCGATCTTCTTGCCCGAGACCAATACCGCCAGACGCTGCGAGAAACTCATCACCGCTCGCATGATATGTTCGATCAGAATGATGGTGATACCACGCTCATTCAAGCGCACCAGCAGAGCCAGGATGTCGTCGATTTCTGAGTGCGACAGGCCGGCCATGGATTCGTCGGCGATAAGCAACTTCGGTTCCGCTGCCATTGCGCGCGCCAACTCGAGCTTGCGCATCTCGACCTGCGTTAGATCGCGAGGCATTTGCTTGGCCTTTTTCAGGAGGCCAACCATGTCGAGCAGCTCATCACAGCGCGAATTGAGATCTCCGGCCGAGCGCAAAGGCCCCGTGCGCGCATGCACCGTATAGAGCAGGGGGATGCGCAGATTGTCGGCGAGCGTCATGCTGTGGAACGGGCGTGGCAGTTGAAAGCTGCGGGCGACCCCGCGGTGAGTCCGCTGGTGAGCCGCGAGGCCGTCCATGACATGACCGTCGAAGCGCACATTACCGGTTTCATTTTGCAGCGTGCCACAAATGCAATTAACGAGGGTGCTTTTGCCGGAGCCGTTTGGGCCGATCAGGCCGAGACGCTCGCCCGGCTGAACCTCAAGCTCCACACCATCAAGCGCGATAAATCCGCCAAAACGCTTGCTGATGTTGTCGACGTGCAGTAGCGCGGTCATGACCGCCTCCGTGCGCGCATCCATTCCTGTACCAGACCGATTAGCCCGTTCGGCGCGATGATCACGAACGCAACCAGCATAAGGCCGACGATCAGCAGGTTCACCGCTGAGGAAATGGTTACCGTGGCATATTGCTGCGCCGAACCGAGCAGGATGGCGCCGACCAGTGGGCCGACCCAGCTCGTCGTCCCGCCGATCATCGGCATGGCGATCGAGTTGACCGCATATTCGAGACCGAACGCTGACTGTGGTTGCAAATAGCCGATGTAATAGGGAAACGGCGCGCCGGCCATGCCCATGAACGCGCCCGACAGTGTGGTTGCGATCAGTTTCAGCCGAAGCGTCGGCACGCCACAGGCTTCCGCCGCTAGCTCATCGTCACGAATGGTGGCGAAACCAAAACCGAGCTGCGAGCGCTCGATTGTACGCGCCGTGGCCAACGCGATCACCGCCAGCAGCAGCATTAGCGCGAACAGATATTCGATGTAGTTGATTTGAAAACCTGCAAACTCGAGGCTCTCAGGCCGGATAATATAAGCGCCGCGCGAGCCGCCAACGAAGTCCCAGTTGACGATCAAGGTCTGCAACACCACCGCCATTGCCAGGGTGGCTATGGCGAAAAAGGCGCCGCGCAGCCGCAAGGTCAAGTAACCCATGCCGAAGCCGACTATGCCGGAAACGAGGGCGCCGAACAAAATGAGGACGGGAATCGGCAATGGAAAGATATGGTGGAGGAAGCCGGCGATGCCTTCGGAAAACCAGCTGTCGATTTCAGCGTCGAATTTTATCAATGCAACCGAACTGTAGGCGCCAAGCGCAAAAAAGGCCGCGGAGCCGAAATTGACGTAACCGCAATACCCGCCAAGGATGTTCCAGGCGGTCGCCAGCACGATGAATTGCAGGATCGTGTAGCTGGCAAAGAACAGATAATCGACCTGGAACCAGTGCGCGAAAGCCATCACCAGCCCGCCGATGGCGATCGCGATCAAGGAGAACCGTGCGGTGCTCATCGCCTTCACCGTCCCATGAGTCCGGCCGGCCGGAAGGCGAGGGTGAGAAGGAGAAAACCAAACGCAACCGCGGGCGCCCATGACGGACCATAAAATGTCGCAGTCAGACTTTCGACCACGCCGAGCAGAAGCGCCGCGATCAATGCGCCGGGCATGCTGCCAAGCCCGCCGAGAACGCAAATCGCGAAAACCCGCCCGATATATTCGCGTCCGACCGAAGGTTCGACCGGTTGAATGATGATCAGCAGCGCGCCAGCGACCGCGGCGGTCGCGATCGAAATCCCAAAGGCAATCCTTTTGATACGGATCGGATCTGCCGCCATCAGTTGCAAGGCCAGTTGGTCCTGCGACACCGCCATGATGGCCCGTCCGGCAAAGGTGCGGGTGATGAACAGTTGGATCGCCGCGAACAGAACCAATGCCGCAATGCACGGCACCAACATGCGCAGCGGCATGTCGATTAGCCCGATATGGATGCTGGGGCCAATATAGGCGGCTTCGACATAACGGTAATCGACGCCGAACACGAGGATCAGCGTCACTTCGGTAACGAACAAGAGTCCGAAGAAAAACGCGAGTCCACGCAGGGATTCCTGTCCGCGTCGCTCAAATGACAGGTAGTAGACCTGATAGACGAAGGCACCGAGTGCGAAGAATACTGGCAGCATGATGATGCTAACCACAATCGGATCGACGCCAAAATTGATATTGATGAAATAAGCTATGTAAGAGCCAAGGATTATGAAGGCCGGGTGCGCAATGTTGACAATGTCGAGCATACCGAAGGAGATCGACACTCCGGCGGTGACGGCGGCGTAAAAGCCGCCGAGCAATAACCCTGCAACAATCGCATTGATCAGAAGATCGAAAGAAATATCCATACGTGCTTAAACCGGCATCGCTGACGCGGCGCATCGGATGCGATGCGTGGTCGCAAGCAGCGTGTCGAAATCTGCCGGCATTACTCCCCTCTGGACCCCGAGCTTTTTGTTATCTCACAGCGGTTGTGCCGCTGCCATGCGGTTTTTTGGCAGTCTGCAGGAACGTCAATGGCTTGGCTAGCCTATTGACCGATCAGAAGACGCTTTGCAAGCGCGACAAATGAAACGCCCGCCCAATGGGCGGGCGTCTCGAAATTCCACAGAAATCAGGCGGCTGCCGACTGCGGCCGCACGCCGGCGGGCAACTGCATTGGCTTGTTGGCACTATCCTTGAATTCGACGGTCATGAAGACCATTTCGCGATCCCCGAGATTTTCGAGGTCATGCACCTTGAATTCGCCTTTGCCATAACTCTCGTGCCGTGTTTCACCCGGTTGATAAGTGTATTCGACGGTTGTGCCGTCATGCACATGCTGGCGGCCACGTCCGCCGGATACGGAGGTCCAAAAATAATCAAGTACGTGGCGGTGAAATCCGATGCGTTCGCCGGGTGCGAGGCGGATGATCCATACGCGCGTCCGTTCGTTCTCCGAGAGCAACGTGGAGCCGACGCAAGGGTTTGGGCTCTTGCTTTCGCGTTCGAATTCAGCGGCGATATCAGCCGGCCACTGCGACTTTTCCTTTTTCTCGGCGGGCTTGTCGAGCATTGTCAGGGCCATAGGAATTCCTCCAAAGCTTCTGCCTGTCATATATAGGATAAATGGGTAAACGAAAAGATCGAGGCTAATCAGCTGAGGTGGGTGTGGGACGCGCAATAGTCATCGGCGGTTCGATGAGTGGCTTGCTCGGCGGTCTTTTGCTGCGACGGGCCGGCTGGACGGTGGATATCTATGAGCGGGTGGAAAGCGAGCTTTCCGGGCGCGGTGCAGGAATAGTGGCCCAGTACGAATTGATCGAACGCCTGCGCAAGCTTGGTCTCGCCACCGAGGAGCTTGGCGTCCACATCACGACCCGCAAAATCCTCGATGCGAACGGGCAATTGACGCATGAAATTGAATGTCCGCAGGTGCTGACCGCTTGGGAGCGGGTTTATCGTCTGCTTCGCGACGCATTTCCGCCCGACCGATATCATCGTGGGCGTGGCCTAACGACATTCACGCAAGATTCCACAAAAATTCAGGCGCATTTTTCCAATGGCGAAATCGTCGAAGCGGACCTGCTGGTCGGAGCCGATGGCATCCGTTCGACTGTACGCCAGTTATGCCTTCCGGATGTGGCACCGCGGTACGTCGGATATTGCGCATGGCGTGCTTTGATTGCCGAACGTGCGTTTCCGCCGGACGTCCATCGTGAATTGTTTGCATTCATGACGTTCGGTTTGCCGCCTGGTGAACAGTTTCTTGGCTACCCGGTGGCGGGGCCAGATAACGATCTCCGGCCCATGCATCGGCGCTACAACGTGGTCTGGTACCGGCCTGCCGAGGAGAGTACCAAATTACGGTGGTTGCTGACTGACGAACGCGGAATCACCCACGCGATTTCGATTCCGCCTCCCCTGATCCGGAAAGAGGCGATTGCCGAAATGCGTGCCGATGCCGAACGTCTGGTGGCTCCGCAGTTCCGGCAGATCGTGCGATTGATCGAAGAGCCAATTCTCCAGCCGATCTATGATCTGGAATCGCCGCGTCTGGCTTTCGGCCGGGTGGCGATCGTAGGCGATGCGGCTTTCGTCGCGCGTCCGCACGTGGCGGCCGGCGTTTCCAAAGCGGCGGATGACGCAGCGGCGCTGGCGGACGCACTTGAGAATGAGCCGGATGTCGAAATCGCACTCAAGCACTTTGAGGCGGCCCGCCTGCCGCAGAACCATCAGATTATCGAACGTGCGCGCCATCTCGGTGCCTATCTGCAGGCGACCCGCACGCGGGAAGAACAGGCCCGTGCCGGCCAGCACAGCACCGACGCCGCGGTGATAGCAGAAACCGCGGTGCTTGATTTTTTGTACGCCTGACGCCGTCAGGCCATCCCCAGCAATTTCTTCGCGTTTCCGCCAGATAGTGCGGCCCGAGTCTTCTCGTCGAAATCTTCGACCGAAGCAATGTGACCGATGGGGTCATGTTCCAGCATGTCGAAGGGATAGTCGGTGCCCATGATGACGTGATCGAGACCGAAGGTGTCGACGAGCGCCTTTAGTTGGCCTGGCGTGAACACGACAGTGTCTACGTAGACCTTCTTCAGGTAACTCGTCGGAGGCTTTGGCAGATTGGTGTGGCAATCCGAGCGAGCGCCCCAAGCGTGATCGATACGGCCCGAGTACGCTCCGAGGTAGCCACCACCGTGCATCGCAAAGATTTTTAGATTGGGGTGGCGTTCAAGGACGCCGTCGAAAATGAGATAGTGCAGGGCGAGCGTTGTTTCGAACGGGTTGCCGATGATGTTGTTGAAGTAGAAACGCGAGAGACGTTGGCCTTCGGTGAAACCATTGGGATGGATGATCACCAGCGCGCCCAGATCTTCCGCCTTTTTCCAGAATGGCGCAAAGGCAGGATCGGACAATTCCTTCCCCGCGACATTGGTGAGAATCTCGACGCCCTTGAACTTCAGCGTCGTCATACAGTGCTCGAGCTCTTTCGCCGCTTCATTGCCGTCCTGCATCGGCACCGTGCCGCACGGAATGAACCGATCCTTGTGGCGCGAAACGAACTCGGCAACGCCCTCATTGATCATGCGCGCGGCCGGTACCGCATATTCGAGCGCCACGGTGTGATAGCACTGGGGCGGCGGTGGCATCACCAGCTGCATGTCGACGCCCATCCTGTCCATGGTCGCAAAGCGTTCGTCGTAGCCGGTCATGCAGGCACGGATGTCCGATTCCTGTTTGGCATTGATCGCCTTGGTTTCGGCCGACGAGAAATGGGCGAGGGGAATGGTGCTGACATCGAGATGCGGTTTGATGAATTCACCAGCCCGCGGCACTGCAATGTGTGTGTGAGCGTCGATGGTCGTGCTCTTCGGCCGAACCTCGCGCCCTGGCTTGCCGTGCTTACGCGCAGCGGTGTCTGCATATTTGTTCCAGATGTCTGCCATTTCCAGCCTCTCGTTTGTCATCCGCGACGGCGGATGATCCAGACCCTGCACTTCCGAATTTCAACGCGGAGATCAAAACACTCCGAGGTGTTGGCGTAGATCGACGCCGTCCTTTTCAAGCTTTGCCGGAGTGGAAACGACCGCTACACGGCCGGTATTGAGGATAACGATATCGTCCGCAACATCGAAAACCAGTTTAGGATTTTGTTCAACCAGCACAATCGACAGCCCGCTTTCTTTCAGCTTCCGGATGGTAGCCATGACCTCGGCAACGATTTGCGGCGCCAGTCCTTCCGACGGCTCGTCCATCAGCAATACGCGCGGATTGCCCATAAGCGCACGGCCGATCGCCAGCATCTGCTGTTCGCCGCCCGACAGATGAGCCGCGATCTGACTGCGTCTTTCATTGAGTCGCGGAAACATCCCGAACACGGTGTCCGTGGTCCAGGGCGCATGCTTGCTACCGGGCTCGGGCTTGCGAGCGGCCACGGCCAGATTCTCCCGGACGGTCAGGCTTTTAAAGATTCGCCGCCCCTGCGGCACCAGCGCGACGCCGCGCGCCGCGATCATTTCGGGTGAAAGGCCGCTGACCTGCTCTCCGAATACCGCCACCTCGCCTCGGCGCGGCGGCAGCAGGCCCATGGTTACGTTCATGCAGGTCGATTTGCCGGCGCCATTTCGACCGAGCAGGCCGAGCATGCGCGCTTCGCCGAGCTCAAACGATACGTCGCCTAGAACATGGCTGTCGCCATAAAAAGCATCGATGTGGCTGAGGCTCAGCGCGCTAGTGGCCAAGATAGACCTCCCGCGTGCGAGGATCGGCGACGACTTCGGCACGGTTGCCTTCGACGATGACTTCGCCGAAATGCAGAAGCGTGATGCGTTCGGCGAATTCCAATGCCACATCCATATTATGCTCGATCATGACGATGGTGACATCGCGCGGAATTGACAACAGGAGTTGCTTTACATCGCGGCGTTCATCGATCGACAAACCGGCAAATGGTTCGTCGAGCAGAAGAACCTTCGGCTTTTGTGTTAGCGCCATCGCAATTTCGACACGTCGGCGTTCGCCATACGAAGTTTGCGCCAGCGGTCTGTTCGCAATGTGCCCAAGGCCAACCCGTTCCAACGCCGCTTGTGCGTCCTCGACAAAGTGCCCTTGGCGTTTGAGATCGATCAGCGGATTCCAGCGAGAAGGCGATAGGCCAAGCAACGCCAGCGTCACATTGTGGAGAATGGTGTCGCGCGCGAACAGCGTGATGATCTGATAAGTGCGCGCCATACCTAGATGGGCGCGGCGGCGGCTTGGCACCCTGGTGATGTCCTGCCCGAGCAGATGAATTGACCCGGTGTCAGGGGTCAGCTCTCCGGTAATCAAATTGAACAGCGTAGTCTTGCCGGCGCCGTTCGGGCCAATGATCAGCCGCCGTTCCCCCTGCGCGACACTGAGATCGACGCTGCGCGTAACGTGCAGACCGCCGAACGCCTTGCTCAAGCCGGAAACGCTCAACGCGGTCATGGTTTTGCTCCCAGGCTGCCCGCGACAGCGCCGGTGCCACGCTCCCGTTTACTCCAGGCCAGACGCCACAGGCGGGCCGTACCTGGCACCAATCCTTCCGGCATCAGGATGACGATGGCGACAAAAATGGCGCCGAGCAGGAAATTCCAGCGCTCGATGAAACCGCTCACCACGGTCTTGACCACCACCACCAGGGTTGCGCCGACAATTGGCCCGAACAGCGTGCCGGCGCCGCCGGAGATCACCATCAGCAGGACTTCAGCGGAGGAGGTGAGGGCCAGCGTCTGCGGGCTGATGAATTGGGTGTAGTACACGAACAGGATAGCCGAGACCGAGGTCAGCAGTCCGGAGAACAGGCAGGCAAAAAAACGGATTGCCCACACGTGATAGCCAAGTGCATTCATGCGGCGCGGTTGATCGCGTGTGCCCATCAGGGCGGCCCCGAGCGGCGAGCGAACGAACACCGCTACCGCCGCGAGCGACAGCAGGAAGACGATAAGCGTCGCATAGTAGAAAGTGTTCACATCGGCCAGCGAATACCCGAACGGTGCCGGGCGAGATTTCAGGCTCAGTCCGTTGTCGCCGCCGGTCAGGCTGATCCAGCGATAGGCGAGGCCCCAAAGGATTTCGCCTAAGGCCAAAGTGATCATGATAAAGCCGATGCCGGTCGCGCGCAGCGAGAGTGCCGCGTAGATTGCCATCGCAATCATGCTGATCACTAACGCGATCAGGATCGCTGCGGGGTGGCCGAACCCGATTTGTAGCATGTAGCCGATCACGTAGGCGGTCACGCCGAACAGGCCGGCGTGACCGAGCGAAACCAGTCCCGCATAGCCAACCAGGACGTTCAAACCGAGCGCAAAGATTGCGTAGAAGAGAATCTGACTGGAAACATTGATGTAATAGATGCCGGACATCCAATACGGCAGCGTCGCGAGCGCCACGAGCGCGATACCAAGAGCGAGCACGCGAACGGTCATGGCACGTGCCTGCCGAAAAGGCCTTGTGGCCGCAGCAGCAGGACCAGCAGCATCGGAAGGAAGAGTACGAAATATGCAAGTTCGGGGAGAAGGGCCTGACCGAAATTGTAGATGAAGCCGACAATAATGCTGCCAACAAAAGAGCCCAGCAGGCTTCCCGTGCCTCCGAGGATGACCACCACCAGCGCCAGCGGCAGCATGTCCTGGTCGAGGCCCGGATAGACCGAGAGGATAGGCCCACCGATGATCCCGGCGAAAGCTGCGAGGCCAGCACCGAGAGCGAACACAATAGTGAATAGCTGTGATACGCGGACGCCGACCACACGCGCCATATCGGGATCATCGACGCCGGCGCGGATCATGGCTCCCAAGCGCGTTCGGTCGAGCAGCAGCCAAAGCGCAACGGCAAACACGACCGCAATTACGATGATTGCGACGCGATAAGCGGGGAATACCAGAACTCCAAAGCGCACAAAGCCTTCGAGTTCGGGAGGCGTCGGCACCGAAATCGGATCGCCGCCCCATATCATCAAGCAAAGATCCGCGGCCATGAACGACAGGCCGAGGGTCACCAGCACCTGAGCCAACTGGTCGCCTGGCATGCGGCGCAGAAGCAATCTTTCGGCAAGCGCGCCAAGCGCCGCGACAGTCAGCGTTGCCAGAAGCGCTGCAATCCAGAAATTCAGTTGAAATCCGCGAACACCCAGAACGAAGGTGACGCCAATGTAGGCGCCCAGCATGAATAGCGAGCCATGCGTCAGGTTTGGAATGCGCATGAGCCCGAAGATCAGCGAAAAGCCCGCCGACAACAGGAACAGGAGTCCCCCGAAAGTGATGCTGTTGACCGCCAGCACCAGCCAGAAGTTCATGGTTTCCGTCGTCCCGCGCTCGCCATATCAAAAATATCGCGGGCGCCAATGGGGCGCCCGCGCAACGTCATGCATCACGACTTGAGCGGCGGGAAGTCGCGCGAATAGACGGGTTGCTCGAGAAATTTTTTCTCGTCGTAAGTCCAGAACTGACTCACGTTTGTGTAGGTTTTGATCGTCTTGTTGACGAGCTTGCCGCCAGTTTTTTCGCACTTGCGGATGTAGAAATTGCCGACCGCGTTCCCGAGGTGATCGAACTTTACCGGCCCGCGCGGCGTATCGGTGAGCGACACCGATCTTAATACATTCATAAACTCGGCTTTGTCGTCGCTCTTTCCGCCTGCCTTCTTCAACGCCGCATCGATCACCATACAATTGATGTAGAGACCAGCCGCGTAGAAACCGGGATCGAGGTTGAAGTTCTTTTGCATGCCGGCGACGAAGCGCTTGTTTGCTTCGGTATCCGCGTCGAGGGTGTAGGGGCAGCAACTGACGAGACCGATGGCCTCATCGCCATAGCTGCGCAGCAGCGCGTCGTCGCCTCCAGTTTGGCCGGTGACCACGGGGAACTTGAGGCCAGCGCTAGCATACTGCTTCATGAACTTCAGCGGATTTCCGCCCGCAAAGCCCTGACACACGCCGTCACAGTCGGAGATCTGGGCGAGATAGGGTGTGTAATCGGGGGTAGCGAGTGGCGGCCACAGCTTCTTCAGAATCTTGCCGCCATTGTCTTCGAACGTCTGCTGGAAGCCGCCCATTTGCTCATAACCGAAGGCGAAGTCTTCAGAGACGGTAATCATCTGCTTGAGCTTCATTTCCTTCGCCGCATAGTCCGCCATCGGGTGCATGGCCTGCGAGGAGCAGGCAGAGGCGCGCAGGAAATACGGATTTGGCCGGCGTTGAGTCAGGTCTTCGGCGGCGGCGAGGCTGAGCAGCGGTGTCTTTGCTTGGGCGATGTAATCGGTGATCGCCAGCAGTTCAAAGGCTGCGAGGGGCCCGATAATGGTGTCGACTTTGTCGCGCTCGACGAGTTCTTGCGCCTTCGTCTTTGCGCCTGCCGGACTACCGCCGGTGTCGGCCGAGACGAAGTCGACCTTGCGGCCGGCGAAGGTGTTGTCCTTTTCCTTCAGGTAGGTGATGACACCCTGCTCCATCTGGATGCCGCCCTGCGCAAGCGGTCCGGTCTTAATCGTGAGCAAGCCGAGCTTGAACGGCGCCGCCTGAGCGATCGCCGGTGCAGGAAATTTGAAACTCGCTGCGACTGCGCCAGCGGCCGTTGTGGCCACGAATTTACGACGGGTGACTTTGCGAGACATTACGTTTTCCTCCCTTTACTCCCTTGTCGGGGTTGATGTTTTGGCCGCTGTGCCCCACCGCCGCGGACCAAATTTACCCATCATCGGCCAAGCCATTCAATAATGTAAAGCCCGGTTGCGACGATACGCCTGCACGCCGCACTACAGTGATGGGCAAACAGTCGTACACCTTCGCTTGCTAGATGCCGAGATAGCTGGATTTAATCTCGTCGTTGTTGCGCAATTCCTCAGGCTTGGAGGAGTAGACCACCTGGCCCTTGCTCATGACATGCACGTAGTCGACGAGTTTAAGTGCGAGGTGAGCATTCTGCTCAACCAGCAGAATGGATAGTCCTTCTTTCTTCAGTGTTCCGATCGCTTCCCAAAGCCCCTGGATGATGATCGGCGCCAACCCTTCCGACGGTTCATCCATGATCAGGCAATCAGGGTTGGTCATTAGCGCACGTCCGATCGCCAGCATTTGTTGCTCGCCGCCAGACAATGTCTTGGCGCGTTGGTGACGGCGCTCGTGCAGGCGCGGAAACAATCTGTAGACGCGGTCGAGATTCCACTTGTGCCGATCCGGGCTGCGCTCGGCCACAAGCAGGTTCTCTTCAACGCCCAGCGTGGGGAAAACGCGGCGGCCCTGCGGTACCAGGCCCATGCCGCCGCGCACGGTTTCAAATGACGCCTGGTGCGTGATGTCGTCGCCCTTGAATACGACCTTGCCACGGCGTGGCGGATTGAAGCCGACAATAGAATTCACCAGCGTGGTTTTGCCGACGCCGTTGCGGCCGAGCAGACCGAGAATTTGACCTTGCTCAAGTTGCAGCGACAAGCCCTGCAACACGTACGCATCGCCGTAATAGGTGTGAATGTCCTGAACTTCCAGAATCGCCATGGCGTCATTCGGTCCCCAGATAGATTTCCTGTACGCGACGGCTTTTCTTGATGCTCTCGGGTGATCCGGTTTCCAGTATCTCACCGAAATGCAGAACCGAAATTTCATCGGCGACGTCGAACACCACGTCCATGTCATGTTCGATCAGGAGAATTGCGAGCTTGGGGTCAAGCTTCATCAGGAATTCGGACATCTCCGTGGATTCGCCCGATGAAAGGCCGGCAGCCGGTTCATCGAGCAAAAGAATTTTCGGATCGCTGGCGAGACCCACCACGATCTCGAGCTGGCGCTGCTCGCCGTGCGAGAGGTTGCGAACTTCGGTGTCCTTGCGGTCGAGGAAGCTGGCTTGTTCGAGCAGGTGGTAGGCCTTTTCGTAGACGTCCTTGTACGTGGACAAGAAGCGCCACATGACAAACTTCGACGGCTTCAAGCCCTTGATCGCCAGCAGCACATTGTCCAGCACGGTCAGCTTTGGAAACAGGCTGGTGACCTGGAAGGTGCGCGCCATGCCCAACGCGGTCCGGCGGTGGCTCGGCCAGCCGGTGACATCCTGGCCGAAAAGCAGCACCTTTCCGGATGTTACGGGATAGATCCCAGTGATCAGATTGAACAGCGTGGTCTTGCCGGCGCCATTCGGGCCGATGATGGCCTGCCGATCGCCCGGCATTACGCGCAGGGTCACTTCGCGCGTTGCCTGCAGGCCGCCGAAACTTTTGCACAAGGCCTTGAGCTCAAGCGCCGGGACTTGGCCGCCGTTCGTTTGAGGGTCGGTACTCACGTGCACGTCCTCGAGATTTCAACAAAAGTCGGGGCCGCGTTACGGCCCCGACATTGTTCGTCATTCACAGTATTTGCACGGCGGGAAATCGCGATCGTAAACTGGCTGGGCCAGGAACTTGTCCTTGCCGTAGGTCCAGAACTGGCTGACCTTGGGATAGGTCTTGATCACTGTATTCCACAGCTCGTCCTTGTCGTAATCGAACATTTTTTTCTTCTCGACCTTCTTGATGTATACGTTCTCGATCGGGTTGCGATTTTCATCGAGCTCAACGGGGCCACGCGGAGCATCAAGCTTGATGCTCGCCATGATTTTGATGAACTCCTCCGGTCCCGGATACTTACCGCCGGCTTTTTTGATTGCCTCATCGAGCCACTTCGCGGTGGTGTAGTTGTTTTCGGAATAATAGGACGGCACTTTTCCGTATTTGGCCCGGTAGGCCTTCACGAAAGCCTGATTTATCGGCGTGTCGATCGCCGCGCTGTAGTGGAGCGCCGAGACATCGCCAATGACCTCGTCGCCCATGAACGGCAATACAAACTCGTCATAACTCACACCGCTTCCGACGATCTTTGTTTTGATTCCGGCTGAGCGAAGTTGCTTGGGAAACTGTAGCGCCATCGGGCCGACCATCGTGGTGAAGATGAGGTCGGCGTCGGCCTTGATGGTTGGAATGTAGGGCCCGAAGTCCTTGGTTCCGAGCGGCGGCCAGATCTTCTGAATGACTTTACCGCCACAATCCTCGAAAACCTTCTGGAAGCCGCCGGCCGTTTCATAGCCGAAAGCATAGTCGGCCGAGATGACGACGGCCTTCTTGAAGCCATTGTCGCAGGCCCATTGCCCCAGGGGCTGGTGTGGCAGCGAGGAAGTCCAGCTGGTGCGCAGGAAATATGGATATTTGCTGAGCTGGCGTTGCGTCAGGTCGTCGGCCGACGCGACCGAGGAGATGTAGAGCGTCTTTTCCGCGGTGCTCACAGGCGCCAATGCGTAGCCCGAAGATGCGAGCAGGCCGCCGATGAACATCTGAACTTTGTCTTGAAGGATCAGCTTGCGGGCTTTGGTGACGCCGGTGTCGGGTTTGCCCTGATCGTCTTCAACGATGAACTTTACGTCCATGCCGCCGAGTTTGCCGCCGTGCTCATCAAGGTACATCTGGAATCCATCGACCATGTCCTTTCCGACCTGGGCGAAGATGCCGGTCACCGGCGCAATGTAACCGATGCGCAGTTCTTCGGCGGTGGCCTGCGTGGTCAGACCCAGGCCGAGGGCAAGACAACTGTCCAGCAACACTCTTTTCAGTTTGTTTGTCATCGAAATTCCTCCCTTTTTGCCATACCTTCCCGTTGTAGCTCAGGAAGGCTTAGTCGCGAGTTTCTTCAAGCCTTCTTCCTTGTCTTGAGATCTAAATCGCTGGCGAACGCCAGAGAGCAATCCCATCAAACCCATCGGCAGGTAGAGAATTGTCAGCACGTAGACACCTCCGAGCACGTACTGCCACCAGGGAACCAGGGTGCTGAGATATTCGCGCAGACCAAAGACAATCGCGGTGCCGATCGCAGCGCCCACCAACGTCCCCGAGCCGCCAAGCACAACCATTAACAGAGAATCCACCGATGTCGTCAGCACCACTGTTTCTGGGCTGACGTGGCCGTTGGTTTGAGCCCACAATACGCCAGCGAGTCCGCCGAAGCCGCCAGCAATGATGAAGGCGATGTATTTGTGCAGCCAGGTGTTGTAGCCGAGGATCTGCATACGCAATTCACGCTCGCGGATACCGGCGAGACTCTGCCCAAATGGCGAGCGCACCAGCACGTACATCAGTGCCATCGAGACCGCGAAGAAAGCGAATACCAGATAGAAGAAGGTGACCTCGTTACCAAGGTCCAGGCCGAAATTTGGCCGGCCGCTCATATTGATGCCGTTGTCACCGCCAGTGAGTGAATTCCAACGATAGGCGAGACCCCAGACGCATTGACCGAGTGCAAGCGTGATCATCAAGAAATAGACGCCACCGGCGCGGATCGCGAAAAGTCCGAAAAGAGCAGCCAGGGCTGCGCCGAGCAGAATTCCTAGAATTACGACTATCCAGAAATCCCAGCCGAGTCCGAAATGAAACTTGGTGGCGAGGACTGCTGTTAGATAAGCGCCCACACCGAAATACGCCGCCTGTCCCATTGAAGACAACCCGGTGAAGCCAAGCAGGAGGTCGACGCTCATGGCGAGAATCGCGAATGCCATCGCCCTAGTCGCCAGTAGAACGACGAACGAGCCGGAGTGCGGAACGATCAAGGCAAGTGCTGCAAGGGTGGCAGCGACAATCAGGATCTTGATTTGCTGGTTTGCCATGGATCCGCTCAATCTCGTCCGAACAGACCAGTCGGCTTGACGGCCAGGATCAGAACCATTGGCGCATAAAGCGTGAAATAGGACACCTCCGGAAAGAGCGCTTTTCCGAAATTGTCGGCAAGGCCAACTGCCAGCGCTCCGATGGCCGCACCGCCAAGGCTGCCCATGCCGCCGATGATAACGACCGCGAAAGCGAGGGGCAGTATCTCGAAGTCGAGCCCGGGATAGATGCCAAGAAATGCGCCACCAATTACGCCACCGAGCGCAGCAAGAAAAGCGCCAAGCGCAAAAATGAACATGGAAATGCGATTGGTATCGATGCCGACGCCGCGGGCCATCTGCGCGTCGTCAACGGTCGCGCGCACCGCCGCACCCATCCGTGTCTTTTCCATCACGAGCCACAACACGATTCCGAACGTCAACGCCATCGCGATCATGAACACGCGATAGAGCGGCAAATAAATGCCGCCAACGACGATACTCTGCGTCAACGCGGTTGGCGGGTTGATGTCCATGTTGTTGCCGCCCCAGATATCGAGTGCGCCTTGCTGGAATAGAAAGGCAAAGCCGACGGTGAGCAGAACCTGGCGGAGAACATCCGTTTCGATCGGTACGATCGAAACGCGACTGAATACGAAAAAGAAAACTATCGTGACGAGCGCGGTGACGACCGTGAACTGAACCCAGCCTGCGCCAATAAAATGGCCTCGAGCGGCGGCCAGTGCAGCCAAGAGTCCCAATCCGAGCCCGATAACGGCGTTACGGATGGATTCAAATCCTTCGGATCTCAGGAACAAGCGCTCCATCACCAAACCGATTAGAGCAACGGCTAGTGCAGCCAGTGGAAGCGACAGGGCCCATGATCCGGTTGCCGCTATAATCGATAGCGCAATGTACCCGCCCCACAGGAAATAGGCGCCATGCGACAGGTTGACGATGCGCATCACGCCGAAGATCAGGGACAGGCCGCTGCCGACCAGAAACAACAACGCGCCGTATGACACGCCATTGAACGCCTGGACTACCCAGAATTGCGTATTCATTTCCCCCCTGATACTTCTGTTACGTCGAAGGTTGAGCGAAGCTTACCTTAGGTTCGATGCGAAGGAATACCCTAAAAGGCCGCAGCCTTTTTTGTCGGTTGCGCTATTCGCGTCGCCACGCCGGGCTATTTTCGTCCTGCCCGCTTTTTCGGCGGAATGATCGGCAGCAGCAAATATGGCCGCTTGCCGCGGCCAAAATAGAGGCTGGTGGTGCCGCTAAAAATGGCGGGCGGGCGATCTCGTGGGTCGTCATGCAGGAATGGGCCGCAGCCTTTGAGCTCATTTTTGAAATTCGATAGCTTGCCGCCCGTCGCCCCGCCATATTCGTAATCCTTGCCGCGGATCGACAGGCCGACGCGGTATCCAGCCGGCACGACAATCGAACTTGGCCAGATTTCGATGTCGAGTTCCACCTGTTGGCCCTTCTTCAGCGGCTGCTTTTCATCGTGTGTGTGATAGGGCCGAAAGGGTTTCGACAATTTCTTGTCGAGCTTTCGATGCGAAGCACGCAGCCACCCTTGAGCGATCGGCGTGTGCGGGTCGATAGCGCCCTGGAATACGATTTCTTTCAGGTCACCAGTAAACACACGCAACACGATGAAGAAATCAGCGTCGGGTGTTGAAGACGAAGCGAACAACTTCAGCACCGAGGGGCCGGTGATCTCAGTTTCCTTCGCAAGCGGCGGCGTGAGAAACGTGAGGCCATCGCCCACAGCGGCGAACTTAAGCTGGGCTGAACCGGATGGCTTTTTCGTTGTCAGCGTCATCGATGATGGATCGAGGTAGAACTTGGTCCATCGGGTGCGTTTGAGTGGCCACTCGTTCTCGGCGCGCGGCACGAACTTGTCGATGTGCCGTACCTGCAGCAGCACTTTTGGCTGCTTTCCCCAACCGTCCTTTTTTCCGTGCAGGAAGCGGTCGAAAAAGCGCAGCTGCTGCTCGCGGCCATAGTCAGTATAGAAGTGCGTCCAGTGCTCGATGCCGTGAGCCTCCAGCCATTTTTGCTTCGCCGCGGCGCGAACAAATCCCTCGAAATTTCCGCGTGGATGCAGACCCTGTCCGCCCCAATTTGCGGCCGAGAACAGCGGCGTGACGATCTTGTCCCATTTTGGCGAACGCGCTTTGTGGTAGTCATCGTCCATCGGGTGCGACACGATCTGGGCGCCGAATTCGGTGCGGTTCTTTGCGAGTTCGGCCTCCGGCAAGGTTTCAGGCCCGCACACCAGCTCGCCATGAACGCGGCTGCGCTTGCCGCGCTCGCCTGCCCCGTATTGCACGGTCTTCACCTGCATGTCGTACCAGTTCTCCCAGAATGTTGAGAGAATGCCGCCATGATGGGTCATGTCGCGGTACCAATCGGCTGCGCCTTCCCAGATGCAAATCGCGGCGAGATGCGGGGGCTGCAGTGAAGCGACATGCCATTGATTAATGCCGTAATACGAAATGCCGTTGAGGCCGACCTTGCCGTTCGACCACGGCTGCACCCCCGCCCATTCGATGCAATCGTAGAAATCCTTGGTCTCGCGTGGCGAGAAGTGATCGATAAAACCCGGTGAGCAGCCGGCGCCGCGTGAATCGACGCGCACGCAAACGTAGTCGTGCGGCACCCATTTCTCCGGGTCGACCACTTCCCAACTCTGATAAAGGTTGCTCGATCCCGCCGTGACGTCGGGATGCTTTTCCGCCATGCGCTGCCATGCGCTCGGGTAACCGTCCTGGAAGGCAAGGTTCTTCGCGTAAGGACCATAACTAAGGATGACCGGAAACTTTCCCTCTTTCACCGGGCGAAATACGTCGGCGCGGAGCACCAGCCCGTCGTCCATGGTGATCGGCACATCCCAATCGATCCGCATGCCGTCGCGAATTTCCGTCCGCTGCTGTGACGACGCCATTACGCCCTCCCGAACACACTCTCCGTCATACCCCGCGCGAGCGGGATATCCAGTATCCACAGTCGTCCGGATTAAGGAAATAGGCCGGCGCTTATTGATGGCAACAGCCACATTCAGCGGGCACGAATCCTTTTCCGCTTTACCTTGGCCATCTTTTCCAATACGGCGCAGACAGCCGCAGTGTCGCGGGCGCCAAGGCCACTTTTCATCGCTTTGAGATAGATACCTTTGGTGGCGTCGAACAACGGTGTCGGCACGCGAATTTTACGGGCATGATCGCCGATCACCCGCATATCCTTGTCCCATACAGAGATCTTCATGGTGACGTCGTCATAGCGGCCTTTGGCCATCATTGGGGCTCGCAATTCGAAGACACGCGAATTACCCGCGCCGGCCCTGATCAGATCGACGATCATGCGCGGATCAAGGCCCGCCTTCATGCCAAGTACCATGGCTTCGGCGGAAGCGACGTTATTGATGGCGACCAGAAGATTGGCCACGTATTTCATGCGGCTGCCATTGCCAAATGGGCCCACGTTGAACACGTGCCTGCCGAACGCCATGAGCGCGGGACGCGCCCGCGTAATCGCCCTGGCGTCACCGCTAGCGTAGAAAACCAGATCGCGATTTTTCGCCTGCGAACCGGTGCCACTGACGGGGCAGTCGATCATAATATGGCCGGCTTTGCGCAACGTACGCGCGGCCTTTTCCTTATCTGAAATTGAGAAGGTGCTCATTTCGACAAGCACCTTGCTCCCGAGCCTTGCAGCAGCAATTTTTCGCACGGTGTCGGCAAGCGCCTGAGGTTTGGGCAGACTCGTGAGAATTATCGGCGACGCGGCAGCCACCTCGGCGGCACCGTGCGCAATCTTGACACCGGCGCGTCTTGCCTCACGGCGTCGGGCAGGATTTGTGTCGTAACCGACTACGCGCCAGCCGGCGGCCACTAGGTTCTTCGCGAACGCGCCGCCCATAATGCCCAGGCCGATCACACCGACCGTGCCTTTGCTCCTTCTCACTGCCATTCATCGTCTCCCGACACGGAGTTGCATCAATGTTTCCCGTCCCGTCTTATGCGTTGGGTGTAAGGCTGTCGAGTCACGCCGACCTGCAAGGCCGCTTTCAAGCGGTGCCGTGATCGCCTATCGTCGGCGGCAAAACAACCAAAGGAGGACGTATGCGAATTGGCGTTGCGGGTCTCGGGGTCATGGGCGCGGCCGTTGCTGCACGGCTTATGGAAGTCGGTCACGAAGTGACCGTATGGAATCGCACGCCCGAAAAGACCAAACCTTTGGTTAGTGCCGGCGCCAAGGTGGCGGCAACACCGGCTGATCTGATGAATGCGGTCGAGACGACGATCACGTTGCTCACTGACGGCGCAGCCATCGATGCTGTCTACAACGGGCCAAAAGGCCTGTTGTCGGGCGACGCCAAGGGAAAGCTGCTCATTGAGATGAGCACAGTGCCGCCCAAGGTGCCGCTCGCACTCGCCCCCAAAGTCCGGGCAAAAGGTGCCGCGATGGTGGAATGCCCTGTTGGCGGATCGACGGCGCCGGCACGCCAGGGAAAGTTGTTGGGATTGATGGGCGCCGAGCCGGCAGACGCCGAACGCGCCAAGCCGATCCTCAATCAGCTTTGCCGCCGGCTCGAGCATTGCGGGCCGGTTGGCACCGGAGCATCGATGAAGCTCGCAATCAATCTGCCGCTGATGGTTGCCTGGCAGGCTTACGGCGAGGCGTTCGCGATCGCCCGCGATGTCGGCTGGGAGCCCAAGCGTCTGCTTGGTTTGTTCGTTGATACAAATGGAGCGAACGCAGCGCTGAAGAATCGTGCCGAGATGATCGTCACCATGCTTGAGGGGCGGGATCCGGGTCCGACCACGTTTAGTATCGCCAACGGCGTAAAGGACCTGCGGACGATGATCGAGACCGGTGAATCAAAGGGCGCCGACATGCGCGTCACCAAAGCAACACTCACGGGCTTTGAAGACGCGACCGAACATGGCTTCGGCGGCGGGGACGGCTCACGCATGTCCGTTTATTGGGCCAATCGCAAGAAATCCTGAAGGAGTACAAAGCATGTCCGTAACGCTCGCTCAGGCGTCGAGCATTGTTGATGCTACCCTGAAGAAGGCGCGCGAACTCAAGCAAATGCCGCAGACGGTTGTCGTGCTCGACACCGGCGGCCATCTTGTCTGCGCCAAACGCGAAGACGGATCCGGTATCATTCGCTTCGAGGTTGCTGTTGGCAAGGCCTACGGTGCTCTTGGTATGGGTTGGGGCTCGCGCACCATGATGGAGCGCGCGGCGCAGAACCCGAACTTCCTCACCGCGATTGCGGCGGCGAGCGGCGGGCGGCTGGTGCCCAACCCGGGTGGAGTTTTGATTCGCGGTGCGGACAACAGCGTCCTCGGTGCGGTCGGCATTTCCGGCGATACTGGCGATAATGATGAGATCATTGCGGTAGCCGGTATCGAGGCGGCGGGGCTTAAAGCCGATCCGGGGGGTGCGAAGAAGTAGTTTGCCGCAGCGCAAGTTGGCGGAAAAATCAGGGAGGTAATCGTGAAACTGTTCTCGTTCTGGCGTTCGCTGGCGACCTACCGGGTGCGCATCGCGCTCAACCTCAAGGGACTTACGCCCGAGGTGATTGAAGTCAATCTGTTGAAGGGTCACCAGCGCGACCCGAAATTCCGCTCGGTCAATCCAATGATGGCCATACCGGCATTGGTCGATGGCGATGGCCCGGCACTGTTCGAATCGCTGGCAATTATCGAATACCTCGACGAGACGCACCCTAATCCGCCGTTGATGCCGAAGGAGCCGAAGGCCCGTGCACGCGTGCGCGGCCTTTCGCAGATTGTAGCCTGCGATTCGCATCCTTTGATCGTGCCGCGCGTACGCGAATATCTGGCGCATGAATTTAAAGTCGACGAGGCAGGCGTCATTAAATGGGCGCAGCATTGGCACCAGGCGGCGCTGCGCGCATTGGAAGAGCACCTTTCGACGGAAAAAGAGACGGGCACGTATTGCCAAGGCGATCAGATTACGATCGCGGATATTTGCCTGGCCAGTCAGGTCGCGGGCGCGAATTTCTTCAAGGTCGACCTAGCCCCGTATCCGACCGTCGCGCGTATAGCTGCCACGTGTGCGAAGAACGACGCCTTTGCGCGCGCCCACCCGCTCAAACAACCCGGCGCGCCGGCCGCAGCGTAGTCAGGCCGGCATGCTCAACACGGCTATTGTAGGCCTCGGCTGGTGGGGCAAGACACTGGTGAAGGCTGCGCGCGATTTCGGTGCGCCGTTGCGGTTTTCTCGCGGCGTTACGCTCGAGCCCGGCGTCGCGCGGGACTTCGCCGCCGAGCATGGAATCGCGCTTGGGACCTCGATCGACGACGTGTTGGCCGATAAATCGATTCAGGCCGTTGTGCTAGCGACACCGCACACCAAGCACCGCGAGCAGGTCGAAGTGATCGCTGCGGCTGGCAAACATCTCTATTGCGAGAAACCCTTCGCGCTTACGAGGGTCGATGCGGAGGCAGCGCTCGACGCCTGCCGGCGTGCCGGCATCGTGATCGCTGTCGGCCATCATTTCCGGCTGATGCCGTCAATGCGGGTTTTGGCCGAGCTAGAAGAGGCTGGCGCCTTCGGTACGATCATGCACGCCGAGGGTAATTACAGTCACGATTGGCTGGCTGATTATCCAGCCGATAGTTGGCGGCTCCGCGCGGAAGAAAGCCGGGCCGGCGGCATGACCGGTATGGGGGTTCACGTCCTCGACTGTTTCCGGGATCTTGTTGGCCCCGTGAGACGTGTGAGCGCTCTCTCAAAAGCGCGGGCCCTCAAGCTTCCGACCGGCGACACCACATCGGCGCTCGTTGAGTTCGAGAGTGGCGCAACCGGCACGCTCGCCACCACCATGAAGACACCTTTCGTTTGGCGCATTGCGGTTTTCGGCGAAAACTGTTGGGCGGAGAGTGTTAGCGAAACGCGCGCAATCGTACGTCGCGCCGGAAAGGAACCCGAGATCATTGATCGGCCGCCCGATAATCATCTCGGCCGCAATCTCGACTATTTTGCCAAGGCCGCGCTCGGACAGGGCACGTTTCCAATTTCACCCGTCGGCATCTTGCAGACCGCAGCGGCGCTCGAAGCGGTGTTTAAATCCGCGGACGCGGACGGAGCGTGGGTGACGGTCTAATTCAGCGCAGCATCAGTGGTCCGGATCAGTGCTTTGAGCCTTGCGCTACTTTCGTCGCGTTGCGTCCTGTGGGGCTGCTTCGCCTCGTTCAGCGGCGGTCTGCTGTTGCGATTGCATGAATTGTTGAAAGAGAACCGCATTCTGTTGGAGCATTGCGGGCGACAGGTTGCCGACTTCGGTAGGCGCAAACGGAGAACGATTGGGCTTCGCGGCATCACCGTTTTCAATCACCATTTCGGCGGCGGTGTTGGATGTATCCGCAGTTTCGATGACGGCAGGCTGCTTAGGCGATCCGTTAAAATTCACAACGTAGAAAAAGACAATTCCGGCAGTCAGGCCGGCAACGACCGCAAATCGAATGCCGAGAGCAAACACTTGATTTTTCCGGGCGCGCCGGGACGAACGCAAGAGCGCTTCCATATCGCCGGGCTCGGGTCTGCGCAGGACTTCAGGCAAAGGAGCCGAGAGCGAGCCTCTGTCGTAGGGGTGCGAATCTCTGCCGTACGCCGGCGGTTTGTAAGAGGCCCGCTTGAGCGAGGCTGTCGGTATCAGCTGCTGTTCTTTCCCCGACCACAACTTTGTCACGCGCAAGTTGCTTGTCCGATTACCTGAACGACGTGGGGCGTAGTAACTTGGGTCATTGGGATTGTTATTTTTTTGGCTACTCATATTGAACTCCCTGCAACTTAGCCAACGCGACATGACATAGAGAACGAGCTCTGGTGTTACCGAGCCAGTGGACCTCTCTAGTATACTGTGATGATCGGGAGCGGACGTAAAATGGATAGATAGCGATCGCCAGCCCCTAGCGTCGTCGAAGAAGCGTCCATCAGCCGGTCCCCAATTGGCAAATGTCTCGCTCGACAAATTATGGGATCGGCCGGCGGGCTTTAGTTGGTCGGAACCTAGACAAAAATGTGGAGCCGGGCACGCCACGAATGGTAGCAGACGACCGCCGAACGGCGGCGATAAAATACCGCCGAGTTAGGAGCGGAATGACAAATAAAATTCGTTACGAGCTCGCTGCGCGAAATTTGTTGCGTGGTTGTACTGGCGCAATCGCGCGATCCCAAACCTGGTGAATATGCGAAACCTCCGCCTCAAAACGCTGGAGAAAGAGGCGCGCCTGCGTTGACAAAGTCCGCCGGGTCGGTTGCACGACCACGAATTCCGCGTGCAGCTCGGGTTCGGCGATTGGATTGACGATCAACTCGCCGCGGCCGATGTCATTGACCGAAATCACGCTCGGAAGAATGGTCACCCAGTCGGAGCGTGCGACAAATTCAAGCGTCGCGATCATCGCGTCCATTTCCAGCATTGCGGCAATTTCGACTCCGTGTGCCTGAAAATACGTTTCAAGATTACGACGGCGGATGTTGTCTGGTCCCGGCACGACGATCTTCATGGGCCGGCATTCGGCGAGCCGGAGCGGCGCAAGCGGTCTAAACCCCGCGCGCGGACCGGAAATCATCATCTCGCGGTCGCGCACCAGCATGCGTGATTTTAATCCGATTGTACCTTCAAAGGCCGGCACAACCGCAAAATCGAGGGCATCATCGAGCACCATTTCCGTAAGCAATGCACTGTAACCTTCGACGATGTGCAGCCGCACTTCCGGACAGCGCGGGACAAAATCATCCAGCACCGGAGCCAAAACCGCCCGCGTAAATGTCGGCATTAGCCCAATGCGAAGTTCGCCAGTCACTTCGCTGGCGAGCGAACGCGCTTCTTCAGCGGCGTGTTCGAGCGTGCCGACGGCCTCCACGCAGCGCTTGTAGTAGCGCAGCCCTGCCGTTGTCGGCGTTATGCCGCCCGGAGTGCGCTCGAACAGTTTGACTTTGAGGGTGCGTTCGACTGCCGCGACGTGCTGGGAGATACCGGATTGCGTGGCGTTTTCGCGCTGGGCCGCGCGGGTGAAGGAGCCTTCTTCACAGACCGCAATGACGGCGCGGATTTGCCGCAGCGGGATATTTGCCATGCAGACCTCGAATATGGGGGCCATTAGAAAAACTAATGGCCGAGCCCAGAATATATTATTTCGGCTTTAGGTGCCAACCGGCTTAGGATTCCCATCAATCAGCAAAGGGCGCGCGCACGCGCCGGGCGGGGAGGGACGGCCATGGGAGCTAATTTCGGCATTGCGGGTTTGGATTGGCAGCAGCGGGTCAACTGGGATCGGTTGCGCGAATATCGCATCGAACGCGCACGCCAGATGATGAAGAGGCACGGCCTTGGCGCCATGCTTTGCATGTACGACGAAAACGTCCGCTATATCACGGGCACGCTGACGCCGGGTTGGAATCGACTCAAGCCGGGCCTGCGTTACGCCATGCTGTGCGGCGACGGCCGGCCGATACTTTTCGAGCAAGGCGATCTTGGTTTCCAGATCGAGCGGCACTCGCCGTGGATCCCGAAGGAGAACGTCCGCCACTCGTTCGCATGGATCAAAGGCGCCGCCGGACCCGCTTCGACCCAGCAGGTAAACAAGTTCACCAAGGCAGTGTTGCAAGCGATGAAGGACAATGGCGTCGCCGGACAGAAGCTCGGCGTCGACTTCATCGATATCAACATGATCAACATCTTCAAAGAGAACAGCATCAATTGGGTCGATGGCATGACCCCGATGATGGAAGCGCGCGCGGTCAAAAGCCCGGACGAACAGGAATGTTTCCGCATCGTCGGCGCGATCGGCGATGCCACGCATTGGGAATGCATGAAATTTCTGCGCCCCGGTATCACCGAGAATCAGGTGACCGCGCATCTCATGGAATACCTCTACAACATCCCCGGCATGGAAGACGTCGAAGACGTGATCGTGTCTTCTGGTCCGAATACTTGGCCGAACTGGCGTAACTTCTCTGACCGGATCATCCAGCCCGGCGACATCGTTTTCATGGATTTGGCCGCGCTCACGTGGAACGGTTACAAGTCCTGCTATTACCGGACTTACTGCGTGGGCAAGGAGCCCACGAAGGAGCAGAAGGACACCTACGCAACGGCGCTTGAGTGGCTCTACGATTCGATCGGCGCAGTGAAGGTCGGTGCCACCACGCGCGACATTGCGCTGAAGTGGCCGTCGGCGATGGAAACCTGGGGTTACGAGGATGAAGACCAGGCTGCTGCCAACCTATGGGGTCACGGTTTGGGCCTCGCCCAATACGACCCACCGGTGATCTCGCGCATCTGGTCGCTCGACCATCCGGTCGACATTCAGGAAGGCATGACCTTTGCACTCGAGACCCAGCACGGAAAGCGCTTCCGCTACGGCGTGCGTATCGAAGAGATGCTGATCGTGAAGAAGAACGAGATCGAAATCGTATCGAATTTCCCTGTGAAGCAGATCACAGTGGTCGATCCGCTCCCGGGTTATGGGGATCATGTGAAATAGTGCGCGCTTGCGCGTGCGGTTTGCCTCTCCCGAAAAAAGGGAGAGGGGACGCGCCGAGGCTTTGTGGCTGCCGAGACGTTGAACAAGTATGACCGCATTTATTCTTTCCCTCGATGACGCTCTTGCGGCCGACCCCGAACGGGTCGGGCCGAAGGCTGCGAATCTTGCCGGTTTGACACGCGCCGGACTGCCGACGCCCGGCGGCTTTGCGCTGACCGCCGAGGGATATCGCCAGCAGCTGCACCATCTCGGTATCGAAGACTTGCTGCGCCAATACAAAGAGGCCGATCTGCCGGCGTCACGCCGAATCTCGATCCAGATCAGGCTGGCCCTCTACGAAAAGCCAATCGCGCCGGAGATCATCGAGCCACTGCTCAGGGCATGGCATGCGCAGCGTGAAAAAGCGCCACTCGGTGTTGTTCGGTCATCAGCGCTCATCGAGGACCGCAAGGGCGCAAATTTTGCGGGCCAATTCGAAAGCTTCCTCGGCCTTTCCGATGAAACGGAATTCCTGACAGCGGTGCGTGCTTGCTGGGCGGCGTTGTGGACCTCGCATGCTCGCCGCTACATGGACAATCACGGGCTCTCGCCAGCGGACACCGCGATGGGCGTGCTGATCCAGCCGTTGATTTCGGCGCGTGCCTCCGGCGGCGGCCTGAGCGAGACAGCCGATGGACAAATGCTGATCTCGGCCACTTGGGGCCTTGGCTCGGCGATCGCGCAGGGCGAGATCGTGCCGGATCGTATCTTGCTGAGTAAATCCGGTTTTTTGCGCACCATAGAAGCCGGCCGCAAGGGTCATCGCGACACCTGTGAGCATGGCGTGTCGGCGCCTCAGCTTGTTCCGGACAATTTGGCTAGCGAGCCGTGCCTTTCGGCCGGCGAAGCCGTGACGCTGGGGCGGCTGCTGCGCAAATGCGAACAGCTCGCCGGCGGTCCCGTGGAAATCGAATGGGCCGTGGACGCTGGCGGTTTCAAGCTCCTGCAATCGCGGCCTCTGCATGTGGAGCCGGCGATCGTGCCGGATCAGATCTGGCTGCAACATCCGGGGCTCAACGGCCATCCCGCGGGCATTGGTTGGGGCTCAGGCCGTGCCGTGGTGGTGAACTGTGAATGTGAATTATCGCGCGTGGCGCCCGGAGATGTGCTGGTCACGCGTGTAGCGGGGCCGGCGCTCAGCCACATCTTGCCGCGCGTTGCCGGAGTGGTGGCAGAACTTGGCGGTTCGACCTCGCATCTGGCTTCGCTCGCGCGCGAACGCGGCATTCCGATGGTGCTCGGCGTGCTCGATGCGACTCGCAAAATTCCAGACGGCGTGCAGTGCGCCGTGGATGGGGTTGCCGGCATCGTGCGGTGGCAGCGGTGACGGCCAAACCGCGCATTTTTGTCAGCCAGCCGATCGCCGACAGTGCGCTTAAACGGTTGCGCGCACTAGCAAATGTGAAGGTTTTTCCAGACGACAGCCGAATTGTTCCTCATCGCGCGCTGATCGCCGCCGTTCGTAAAGCCGATATTTTGTTTTGCCTGTTGCACGACAAAATTGACCGTGCGGTCATCGCGGCGAATCCGAAGCTGCGCCATATCGCCGCGCAATCCATCACGCCGTCGAACATCGATGTCGCAGAGGCGACCGCGCACGGAATACCGGTCACCGTCGTCCCGCCGGTGACCACCGAGGCGACCGCGGATCTAACGTTCGGACTCATGCTCGCGGTAGCGCGCCGCATGGTGGAAGGCGACCGGATCGTGCGTGCCGGTAAATTCCCGGGCGGGCAATCCCGGCATCTGCTCGGGTCAATCGTTCACGGCAAAACTATAGGTCTCGTCGGCGGCGGCGGGCTGATCGGCAAGGCGGTAGCACGCCGTGCTCATGGCTTTTCCATGCGGGTGCTCTACTGGACACCTCGCCGCAAGCCGGAGAATGAAGAGCGCGAGGCTGGCCTCACATTCGTCCCGCTCGATCAGCTGCTTGGGGAATCTGATTTCGTCTCGTTACACTCACCGCTCAATGCGCAAACCCGTCACCAGATCGGCGCACGCGAGTTCGGGATGATGAAAAAATCCGCCTTTATCATCAATACGGCGCGGGGAGCCATCATCGACGAAACGGCGCTGGTGCGCGCGCTCAAAGGCAAGAAGATTGCCGGTGCCGGCCTCGATGTGTTCGAGCACGAGCCAAAAGTGCATCCGGAATTGAAGAGGTTGAAAAACGTCGTTCTCAATCCACATTTAGGTAGTGCTACCGTTGAGGTGCGCGAAAAAATGGCGTCCATCGTAGTGGACAATATCGAGGCGCTGCTCAATGGGCGCGTGCCCCCAAACTGTGTGAATCCGCAGGTGTTGGGCCAGTGACGCGCTGTAGTCGTCTGTAAGAGCGGACGGTCCAACAAACCGGGTGTATGAAATAGGTCGAAGTCGAAGACGGGTTGCTGGGACGACAGTTCGGGAGGGGAAGCAATGGCGGATTTACCCAGGCTTGACGTGGTTATCGGTAACAATTTCGGCCATCTGCCGATGTTCATTGGGGCCGAGAAAGGTTTTTTCAAAAAACACGGGGTTGACGCGAAAATGTTGGTCGTCGACACCGGCACCGACATGGTCAACGCCATGCACGATGGCCGCGCGCAGGTCGGTGACATGAGTACCACCACATATCTCAAGGCGGTGCATGCCGGAGAGCCATTCAAGGTTATCGGCCTCATCATGAACGATGCCACGCGCGACAATTGCGACGATCCTCTCGCCATCGTGACCAAAAAGGGCCGCGGTATTGAGGCCGGCAAGCTCGGCGACCTCAAAGGCAAGAAGATCGGGCTCGCACGCGGACAGACCTCGGACGAATATTTCAAAATGGTCTTGCGGCGCGCCAAGATGAAATACGAAGAGCTCACCATTGAGAATATCTGGTCGCAATTCGGCCTCGCGCCCGCGCTCGCCGAAGGCAAGGTCGACGCCATCGTGTCATGGGAGCCGTACGTGACGCAGGTGCTCACGCAGGTTCCGGATTCATTCACGGTGATCCGCGGCGGTCATCACATGTCGTATGTGATGGTGGCAACCGCGCATGGCCCCACCGTCGAAAGCAAGCCACAGCTGGTGAAGGCGATTGCCGCCGGTCTCGCGCAATCCTCGCACTTTACCCGCAACAACCGCGACGAGGCGGTTGAGATTTTCGCCAAATGGGTGCCAGGCACCGACGTGGCGATCGGCAAGAAGGCGGTACGGCATATCAGTTTCGATCCGCGGCTCTCGCCGGCGGTAATGCGAGCCTTCGAAAACGCAGAGGACGAAGTTCTGATGAACACCCTGAAGGGCGCGCCAAGACTCGACGTGCCAAGCCTGTTCCGGCCACAGTTCATGGCCGAAGTGCAGAAGGAACACCCCGAATATTTTGCCGACCTGCCGGCGCTGAAGTAGTTACTCGGCGGTCCAGCCGCCGTCGACGACAAGGGAGGTGCCGGTTATCAGGGCAGCGGCATCGCTCGCCAGAAAGACGATTGCGCCGGTCAGGTCTTCGAGCTGGCCAAGGCGGCCGAGCTTTATACGGCGTAGCGTGTCCTCGCGGAAAACCTGATTTTCAAAGAACGGTCGCGTCATTGGCGTTTCAATGAAGGTCGGCGCGAGCGTATTGACGCGAATCTTGTGCGGCGCGAGTTCGATCGCCATCGCCTTGGTGAAGCCTTCCATCGCATGTTTTGTCGCGCAGTAGACCGTGCGGGTCGGCCCGCCTACATGACCCATCTGCGAGGACATATTGATGATGGAGCCGCCGCGCTGCACTTCGACCAGTCGGCGCGCAACCGACTGCGCCACAAAATAAGCGGCGCGCACATTAAGAGAAAAGACGAAATCGAAATCTTCAACTTTCACGTCAACGAACGGCGCCGGTTTGTTGGTACCGGCATTGTTCACCAGGATGTCGAATGGCTCTTGTGCGGCGATCGTTGTCCTCACTGCCACTACGTCTCGCACGTCGATTGTGAGTGTTGACGCTTTTTGCCCACGCGCGCGGATTGCCTCGGCCGCTGCCTCAATCTCACTAGTTGTGCGTGCGGCGAGGGTGACATGTGCGCCTGCGTCGGCCAGCGCGGATACCGCGGCGAGCCCGATGCCGCGACCAGCGCCGGTCACCAGCGCGCGTTTGCCGTCGAGTCGAAACGACGGCGTCTTTGTCAACGCGAGCGTCATTCCGCCGCCTGGGCGTACGGCACATTGCGGCCGCCGTAGCGGCGTACACGGATGTTCGCCTGCTCCGCATGACCAAGAAAACCTTCCAGAACGCAGAGTCGCGAACAGTATTCGCCGATCATGGCGCTGGCTTCGTCGGTCAGGACCTTTTGATAGGTGCAGGTTTTCATGAACTTGCCGACCCACAAGCCGCCGGTGTAACGCGCGGCTTTTTTGGTCGGAAGCGTATGGTTGGTGCCAATCACCTTGTCGCCGTACGCAACATTGGTACGAGGACCGAGGAACAGCGAGCCGTAGTTTTTCATGCCGTTGAGAAATAGGTCCGGATCGCGCGTCATGACTTGCACGTGCTCCGATGCCACGCGGTCGGCCTCCGCGATCATCTCGGCTTCGTTATCGCAGACGATGACTTCGCCATAATCCTTCCAGGCTTGGCCCGCCGCATCGGCAGTCGGAAGGATCGACAGCAGCCGCTCGACCTCTTTCATAGTGTCGCGCGCGAGCTTCTCGGAATTGGTTATCAATACAGCCGGGGAAGTGGGACCGTGTTCGGCCTGGCCGAGGAGGTCAGTGGCGCAAATTTCTCCATCAACACTGTCATCGGCGATGATGAGGGTCTCGGTCGGACCCGCCAGCAGATCGATACCGATACGCCCGAAAAGCTGGCGTTTGGCTTCCGCCACGTAGGCATTGCCCGGGCCAACGATCATGTCCACCGGCTTGATTGTTTCGGTCCCGAGCGCCATGGCCGCTACTGCTTGCACGCCGCCGAGCACGAAAATCTCGTCTGCGCCGCCGAAATGCATGGCGGCTACGATGGCCGGATGCGGCCCGCCCTTGAATGGCGGCGCACATGCGATAATGCGTTTTACGCCCGCAACTTTCGCCGTGACAATCGACATGTGCGCTGAGGCGACCATCGGATAGCGGCCGCCCGGCACGTAACAGCCGATCGAATTCACCGGGATGTGGCGATGGCCAAGCACGACGCCCGGCAACGTCTCGACTTCGAGGTCGTGCATGGTATCGCGCTGCTTCTGCGCAAAGTTTCGCACCTGCGCCTGTGCGAACTTAATATCGTCGAGATCGCGCCTGGGCACTTGCGCGATGGCCCGTTCGATTTCTTCCGGCGACAGCCGGAAATCCTTCGGCGCCCAGTTGTCGAATTTCTTCGACAGATCCTTCACCGCCAGATCCTTGCGCGCGTCGATGTCGGCGAGAATATTCTCCACCGTCTCGCGTACTTTGGCGTCGGCGGCCTTGATCGCGCCTAAGTCCATTCCGCGCTTGAGCCAACGGGGCATGGTACCCTCCTGAATTAATTCTTTGTCCCTGCTCAACGAGCCGGTACGCGCGAATGCCTGCGTCTCTTACGCACCGCGATCCGGCTCGACGACCACGGCCGTTCCGTAGCACAGAACCTCTGCTGCGCCGACCATAGGCCCCGTATCATAACGTACGCCGACCACGGCGTTGCCACCCATCTCGTGCGCGTGCGCGAGCATCAGCTGAAACGCCTCCTCACGCGCGGATTCGCAGAGGGTAGCGAATATGCCGGCCCGCCCGCCAAACAGCGTACGCAAGGCTCCGACAATCGTCATCGGCAACGAACGCGTTCTAACCGTGATTCCGCGGACCACGCCGAGACATTTGATTGTCTGGAAGCCGGGTAGTTCAAACGCCGTTGTCGATTGCATCGACTCCTCCGATCCGACAGTCATATCGACCGTTTCGATCGCGATTTATTTTATAGCCTGCGGATTGATCGGCGATCCTGTTGCGCCGGTAATGATCAGTGGTGGCCCGCAGAAGAAGAATTCATAAATACCGTCTTGTTCGCAGTCCTCCGCCAGTTCCTTGAGATAGAAAATCTCGCCCATGCACAGACCCATGGCGGGAATGACCACCCAGTGCCAGGGCTGGTTGGCCTCGGTGGTTTCATTTGGCCGCACTTCCACGCCCCAGGTGTCCGTGCAGATAGCAGCGACCTGCTTTTCCTGGCACCAGTAGCAGTTCTCGAACTTGACGCCCGGCGCGTCGCCTCCGGCGTAGCCTCCCCAGTTCTTTTCTGCCAGGCAGCGTTCCATTTGCCCGGTGCGCACGATGACGAAGTCTCCACGCCCGATCGATACATTTTGCTGCTTTGCGCATTCGTCAAGCTCGTCGTTGGAAATGCTTTCGCCGTCCTCCATCCATTTCACGCCGCGAAAGCGCGCGATATCGAGCAATACGCCGCGACCGACCATCTTGTTCTTGGAATGCTCGATGCCGAGCACCGAGAGACCGCGTGAGTCGATGAGCTTGGCGTCATATCCATTGTAGGCCTTGTCCTCATAGAAGATGTGCCCGAGCGCGTCCCAATGAGTGGCGCCCTGTACGCACAGAGTCAGCGTATCGTCAGCATATCGGATCTTGTTCCAGTCTTGCTGGCCGGCGATCGCGTCGGTTCCGGTGGCGAGCATCTGGTGAATTGGGTTGAAACGCCCACCGAACAAACCGGTCTGTGGCCCGGCGCGGTCGAGCGGGATGCCAAGCGCAAATACCTTACCGGAACGAATCAGGCTGGCCGCTTTTACGATGTCCTCGGGTATCACGTGATTGAGGGTGCCAATCTGGTCTTCCTTCCCCCAGCGTCCCCAATTTTTGAGTTTTTTCGTGGCTTCGGCGATCGCTTGCTTGCCCACCTTGATGTTCATGAAGTGCTTCCTTCCGGCTTTTTCATTATTTCGCAGCGTCAAAATCGCCGCCCCCTATCGATGCAATATTGCGCAGAGCATTGGTGTTTCATCAAGCGGGCCACGCATCGGCGTTTTGATGCGGACGTAACGCTTGCGCACCATCCCATCGGCAAGCGGACCAACGCACAGGCGGCGCACCGATCTTAAGGGAGCTACACTTTCCCCAGCGCGCGGAGAATCTTGTCTGGTGTGAATGGCATGTCAGTAAGCGGCTTTGCGCCAAGCGGGCGCAGCGCGTCGTTGATTGCGTTCATGACGGACGCCGGCGCGCCGGCCGTACCGGCTTCGCCCGCGCCTTTGGCGCCAAGCTCGCTGTCGGCGGTCGGTGAGACAACATGCCCGCATTCGATGTCGGGCATTTCTGCGGCCATCGGCACCAGATAGTCGGCCATATTGCCGTTAAGCAGTTGGCCACGCTCATCATAGAGGCAGTGTTCGAATAACGCTGCACCGATACCCTGCACAACGCCACCGCGGATCTGCTCATCGACAAGCAGTGGATTGATGATGGTGCCGCAGTCTTCGACGCACCAGTGTTTCAAGAGTTTCACAAAACCGGTGTCGACATCGACTTCAAGATGACTTGCCTGAATGCCGTTGGTGAAGGCGAAGGGCCACGCGCGCGGAACATAGTGCCGCGTCGCCATCAGTTCGGCCTGGAAGCCCGGCGGCAACGTGTCGGGGCGGAAGTAAGCGATGCGCGCCAGCTCGTCGAGTTGCAGGCGCTCGGTGCCTTTCACCTTGTCCACGACAATGCCGTTGCGGATGTCGAGTTCATCCGGTTTGGCTTGCAGAATGCTCGCCGCCACCGCTAGAACATTCGCGCGCAGCGCCTTGCCGGCCTGCCATGCCGCTTCGCCGCCGATGCCCGCCGCCCGCGAAGCCCAGGTGCCGCCGCCATAAGGCGTATTATCGGTATCGCCGGTAATCACCCGCACTTTGTCGATCGTGACCCCGAACGAACTAGCGACGCATTGCGCCAGCACGGCTTCGGCGCCCTGACCCTGTTCGGTAACGCCGGAGTGGATAATGATTGCACCTTGCGCGTCGAGCTTTACGGTGGCGCCGTCCATCGCCGTGATCCGCGCACCGCCGACGCCGTAAAACGCGGCCGAAGGATTTGTCACCTCGATGAAACTGGCAAATCCGATGCCGCGATATACGCCTTTCTCGCGCAGTTTTTTTTGTTCGGCACGCAGGCCGGCATAGTTCATCATTGAGTCAAGATGGGCGAGCGCTTCGTGGTGCGAGAGAAGTTCGAATTTGAGGCCCGATGCCGACTGCGTCGGGTAAGCGTCGTCAGCGATCAGATTGCGACGCCGCAACTCGAGCGGATCGATGCCGATCTTGGCCGCGGCAAGTTCGACAAGGCCCTCAGTGACCGCGACCGCAATCGGATGGCCGACCGCGCGGTACTGGCACATGACATTCTTGTTCTGAAACACCACGCGCGCCTGGGCGCGATAGTTCGGGCATTTATAGGGGCCGCCGACCAGATTGACGACCTGGTTGGCCTCGATGCCGCTGGTACGCGGATAGACAGAGTAGGGACCGATGCCGGTTAAATCGTCGATCTCGAAGGCAGTTATGATGCCGTCCTTGCTGAGGCCGATCTTTGCCTTGATACGGTGGTCGCGGGCGTGGATATCGGTGACGAAGCTTTCGATACGGTCGGCGACAAACTTTACTGGGCGCTTGAGCAGCTTCGACAACGCCACCGTTGCCATCTCGTCGGCATAGGTATGCACCTTGACGCCGAAGGAGCCTCCGACGTCCTTGGTCAATACGCGAACCTGATGCTCGGCGATGCCGAGATGCTTGGCAAACAGGTTCTGCATCATATGCGGCGCCTGCGTGCCCTGATAAATGGTCATGCGCTGATCGCCCTCGTTCCAGTCGGCGACAACCGCGCGCGGCTCGTTGGTCACGCCAGTGTGACGACCGAAACGGAAGGTGGTTTCCACGACCGCGTCGGCTTCAGCAAAGGCCCTGTCGACCGCGCCGACGTCCAGCTTTCGTTCAAAGCAGAGATTGTCGCCGAGCGCGGCATGGATCACCGGCGTCTTGCCATCGAGGGCGATTTCTGGATCGGTGACCGCCGGCAATTCCTCGTAATTCACCTCGACCAGTTCACAGGCATCTTCGGCCTCCGCGCGGGTGCGTGCCACGACGGCGCAAACGGCCTCGCCTTGCCAGCAAGCACGTTCGATAGCGATTGGAGCCTGTGGCGCGGATTTCAAGCCCTTGAGATGTGTAAGCACGCCGACCCAAGGCGTCATCACCTTTGCAAGCTCGGCACCAGTCACCACCGCAATCACACCCGGCCCTTTTCTCGCTGCCTCCGTGTTGATTTTAATAATGCGAGCATGCGCGTGCGGCGATCGCACATAGGCGACATGCACCATTCGCGGCAAAGTCACGTCACTGACATATTGGCCCCGGCCCTGTGTAAGTCGGTGCAAATTCGGGCGCGGCACCGAACGGCCGATATAAGAATTAGGCCGGTCAAGCGCCGTGAGGACGGGCGGGGAATCATCGGTGATTTTCATTGCGCCGCGAACCTCATAAAAACCGCGTCGGCCACAAAATCGTGCGCCACATGTGTGCCGACGGACTACTGTCGAGGCCGAGTCCTTCCGTGGGTTGTCTAAAATTGCGTCCGATGATGTCGATAAAGTCGTCGAGATTGACCTTGGCATTGGGGTCGAACGAATAGATGTCATTTACGCAGATCAGACGCGAGGTCATGTACCATTTGTGTGCTCGCGCACGCTTGTATTCCTCGACGATGTACGGTTCCGGCTGATAGTCCGGTCCAAACAGGACCTTGTAGAGATCCGGATAACCGTAGCCGACCGTTTCGTCGGGGAAGAACCGAAGAGCCTGATGCGTTTTCACTGCCCAGGCCACTTCCTCATCGACATACGGCTCGATCATCTGTGCGCCCCAGTAGCCGTGGTCGCAGCGGATGAAGCTGACGATGGCGATGTCATGCAGCAGGCAGGCAAGGACGACCTTTTCCGGCTGGCCGCCCTTCAGCGCGTGGGTGGCGCTTTGCAGCAGATGTGCGGTTGAAGCGAAACGATGACGGAAATAGTCCACGAGCGTCGGCTTTTCCGGCATCGCTGGGAGACGCGGATCACTGCTCATCAGAAAGAACTTGCCGGGGTGCTTGGCGCGCATTTCCGCGCTGGTATCCATCTCTACGTTACCGTCCATCAGGTGGGCGATCGTCGAGCGCGTGATGATGCGCTCCATTTCATGCATTTTTTCTTCTTCGAGTTCGTCGGCTCGTTCCGACATCGACAGCGGAGGGGCGTGTTCATTCATGGCCTACCTTCCTTTCGCCCGAGCTTGCGCCACCGCTTCCACCGCATCGACAATGGCGTGGTACCCGGTGCAGCGGCAGTAGTTCCCTGACAAATGCTCACGAATTTCGTCGCGCGTCGGCAGGCCGCCGCGTTTGAGAAGATCCTGGGCAGCGGCGATCATGCCGGGCGTGCAATAGCCGCATTGAAGCGCATTTCGCCGTTCAAACGCGGTCTGCAGATCGGCTACCTCACCGGAGTCGGACATCCCTTCGATGGTCTCAACCCGCGCGCCCTCGCATTGCACGGCCAGCATCAGGCAGCCGCGCACGATCTCACCGTTGACTCGCAAGGTGCACGCGCCGCACACGCCGTGTTCGCAACCGATATGGGTACCTGTGAGCGCAAGATCCTCACGCAGAAAATCCGCCAAAGTCTTGCGCGCGTCGACGCGTTCGTGCACGCGTTCTCCATTCACGGTCAGCGAAATATCGAAGGCGACGCCGCTCATGACCGTGGCTCCAAAAGTTGCTTGGCGACACGGCGCAGCAACACGCCGGCGAGGTGTATTTTCACCGCGGCAGTTGCTTGGACGTCGTCGTGCGGCGCAAGATCAAGGGCGTTGACCGCAGCGTCGATGTTACCGTTCGCCAGCGCCATTTCGGCTTTCTTCGCACGCACTGGTGTATTGCCGACACCAAAATAGGCCAAGCGTATGTCCGAGAGGCCCTTGCCATTGGCGCGTGCGCTTGCCGCAAGGCCAACGATCGCATAATCGCCATGGCGGCGCGCCAGTTCGGAAAATCCCACGCGCGTGTCCTTGCCGGCGGCCGGCACGCGGATAGCGGTGAGGACCTCTTGCTGTCCGAGCGCAGTCTCAAACAGCCCTTTGAAAAAGTCCTGTGCCTTGATTGTGCGCTTGCCCTTCGGCCCTGTCGCCTCGATCTCTCCATCAAGGGCGAGCAGGCAGGCTGGTAGTTCTGCCGCCGGGTCAGCGAAAGCGACTGAGCCTCCAAGGGTCCCCCGATTGCGGATTGCCGGATGACCGATGTGCGGCATGGCGCGGGCAATGAGCGGCGCTTGCTCTGCGATAAGTTCAGAGCGCTCGGCCTGTACGTGCCGCGTAAGAGCGCCGATCTCGACAGCCCCACCTTTCACCGCAATGCCGGCAAGCTCGCCAAGACCGTTGATGTCGATGAGGAGGCCTGGCGCGGACAACCGCATGTTAAGCGTGGCGATCAGGCTCTGACCGCCAGCCAACAACCGCGCATCGTTTTCGGCGAGCAGCGCCACCGCTTCGTCGACCGACCGCGCCCTCTTATAGGCGAATGGCGCTGGCTTCACATGTCCTCCCCGGCATTTTTCTCATTGTGACCCGGAACGCGGGCAGGTCAATGCAGACATAGCGCTCGCGGTGAGCCTGCGTGCCGCGTATAAAGGCCGCGCAAAATCAAGGAGAGGTCCCGTGACGAAAGTGTTCGAAGGAAAAGTCGTTGTGGTCAGCGGCGGGAGCCGCGGCATTGGCAAGGCGATCGGAGCGGCATTTGCACGCGAGGGTGCACAAGTGGTCCTGGCGGCGGCGAGCGCGGATAATCTTGCGGCCGCGGCCAAGACGATGACGGGCGGTGCCCCGCCGCTGACGGTCGCCGGTGATCTGCGCACCCTTGCGGGCTGCGAACAGCTATTCAAGGCGGTCAATGAGAAGTTCAAACGATGTGACATCCTTGTCAACAATGCGGGCGCCACCCGTGGCGGCAATTTCTTCGATCTGCCGGATGACGCTTTTGTCGACGGCTTTGCGCTGAAGTACTTCGCCGCAGTGCGGCTGTCGCGGCTGTTCTGGCCGCTGCTCAAGGCGTCTCACGGCAGTATCATCAACATTATCGGCGCCGCGGCGCGAACGCCGGGCCCCGATTTTTTGGTTGGAGGTTCGGTCAATGCCGCCTTTGCAAATTTCGCCAAGGGTCTTGCGGCGATCGGCAACCGCGACGACGTCAACGTCAATGTCATCCACCCGGGCATGGTGGAAACCGACCGTGTGGTCACTCTGTTTCAGCAATTCGCCAAGGCAAACAATACGACGCCGGAAGAGGCGCGCAAAACGAATCTTGCGAAGAGTGGCGCACGCCGCATCGGCCAGCCAGAAGATGTGGCCGAGCTTGCATTATTCCTTGCACGCCCGCAGGCGCGCCATATCCAGGGCGCAGCCATTATGGTGGATGGCGGAACCACGGCCGGGCTCTATTGATGCTTATGCAACAATCCGTTTGACGATATCGATCGAGCGACGCAGCAACGTTTCGGAAGCCTCCGGGGTGCGGAACGCTGCGTGCGCCGACAGCGTCACATTATCGAGCGTCGCCAGCGGATGATCCGGCGGCAACGGCTCGTTGTGGAAGACATCGAGTCCGGCGTGACGTATGTGGCCACTTTTGAGTGCCGCGATCAGCGCAGCCTCGTCGGCGAGCGCCCCGCGCGCCGTGTTTACGTATATGACGCCTTTCTTCATGCGCGCGATCCGATCGGCTGAGAGAAAGCCGCGCGTTTCGTCACCGAGCGTCAGGTTCATCGAAACGACATCGGCGCTGGCGAGCAGGGTTTCGATGTCGACCAGCGATACGTCGATCTCGGGATGCGGGGTGCGGTTCCAGCCGATTACTTTCATACCCATGCCCTTGGCGATGCGCGTTACTTCCCGGCCGATACCGCCAAGCCCGATCACGCCCAGTGTCTTGCCAAGGAGTTGCACGCCTTCGTGCGGTGTCCAAACGCCGTTGCGAACCTCACGATCCATGCGGGCGAGATCGCGTGCGCAGGCCCACAGGAGTGCGATGGAGTGCTCGGCCACCGCGGTGTCACCGTAACCTTTTATAATATGAACTTTAACGCCGCGTGCGTTCAGCTCATCGACATTCATGTAACTCGCCGGTCCAGTGCCCAGAAAAACGATGTGTTTGAGCTCGGGACATTGCGCAACCAATGGTGTCGGCATGTATGAGTGGTCGTCGATCGCAATATCGTAACCACGAATGATGTTTGGCAGTTCGTCACGCGCGAATGCCGTGCGGTTGACATCGATCGGAGGATCATCGGGTCGAACGACCCTTTCCCACACTGGTGCCAGTTGGTCGTTGCAGTCGAGAAAAATCGATTTCATGGAGATCTCGTTTCGAACAACATTTTCGCATCGACAACGGAGAAAGTCTAAATGGCGGGGCCACAAACGTTGACGGCGGCCGCGGCCCGGACTAGATGCACCGGTGCGCCGAGGAAAGCTAATGTAGCGGTGTAATGAGTAAAGAACATAAAGCCGTCTGCGTCATCGCCTGGCCCGCCGGCCATTCGCGATCGCCGTTAATCCACAACTACTGGATCAAGCAGCACAAGCTCGATGCCGAGTATCGGCGCGAAGCCGTGCCGCCTGAGAAATTCGTTGAATTCGTCAAAAATCTACAAGCCAATGGCTATATTGGCGCCAACATCACGGTGCCCCACAAAGAGACCGCGCTCAAATTGTCGGAACCCGACGATCGCGCGCGCGCTGTCGGGGCCTCCAATACACTTTGGTATGGCGACGGCAAGCTGCGTTCGACCAATACTGATGTCGAGGGATTCCTGGCCAATCTCGATGCGACGACGCCAGGTTGGGATCGCGGCCTGTCGACGGCTGTAGTGCTCGGCGCCGGCGGTGGCGCGCGCGCGGTGATTTTTGCACTGCTCGCGCGCGAAGTCGGGCGCGTCTATGTGATCAATCGCACGGAGGCACGCGCCAAGGCTCTTCAGAAAAAATTCGGTTCCCGCGTGCGGGTCGCCGGTTGGGAGGAAACCACCGGGTTGCTCGGCGGCGCTGGACTTTTGGTCAACACCACGACGCTTGGGATGGTTGGGCAGCCGCCGCTCGAATTCAATCTACGCGCCCCTCCTTCGCTCGTGGTCGCCGACCTGGTTTATGATCCCTTGGTGACGGGGTTGCTTGCCTCGGCGCGCGCGCGGGGTCTACGGACAGCTGATGGCCTTGGTATGCTGCTTCATCAGGCGGTTCGGGGTTTCGAGCTGTGGTTCGGTGTGCGGCCGGAAGTAACCCCGGAACTGCGGGCGCTGATCGAGGCGGATCTTCTCAAGAAGAAGTGAGGAATAAGCGGGTCGAAATGGGGTTATCCGCCTGATTAGGCCAGTCTAGTCTGAACCAGGTTGGGAGGATGCTGTATGTCAAAAATGACGCGTCGAGCGCTTGGCGCTGCCGCAATTGTCCTACTTTTCGCAACCACCTCGTTCGCGCAACAGCCGGGCCGTATTCGCGGGCAGATCGAGAAGATCGATGGCCCGATGCTTGCGCTGAAAACGCGCGACGGCACCATGCTGAATGTCAAGGTCGCCGATGACGCGCGCATTTCTGGCTTGGTCAAAGCGTCACTCGCGGACATCAAGAACGATTCATTTATCGGCATTGCCGGAATGCCGCAGTCTGATGACAGCATCGAAGCATTTTCGATTCATATTTTCCTGCCGGCGCAGCGCGGGGTAGTGCCCGATCGGCACGGGCCGTGGGACGCGCGGCCGGGTAGCACAATGACCAATGCCTACGTAGAGAGCATGGTGCAGTCCAAGGACGGCGGGACGTTGATGGTGAAGTACAAAGACGGCGAAAAGAAAATCGTGGTTACGCCGCAAACGATGATTGCCGCCGCCGCCGTTGGCAACAAAGACGAGCTGAAGGTGGGCGCCCAGATCATCATCTTTGGCTGGGAGAAGCAGCCAGACGGTTCGATCCTGGCGAAAACAATGTACGTCGGGCGCGGCGTAACGCCGGCGATGTAATCCGATGATCGCACGCATCGTTTCCGCATTTATTCTGCTGGTGGTTGTGGCTGGCGGAGCATGGGCACAGCAGCAAACATTACGTGTCGTCGGCACAGTCGACGGCTTTGATGGTCAGGTTCTGGCGATAAAGTCTGACAAGCTGGGCGAGGTGAAGGTCAATCTCACCGCTGACGCTACGGTATTTGGCGTGGCCAAAGCGGCGCTCGACGATGTGAAGCCAGGTTCCTACATCGGCGTCGGTGCAATGCCGCTGCCGGATGGGAGCCAGCGGGCAATCCAAGTGACAATTTTAGCGGAATCTCAGCGTGGACTGAGTGAGGGCCACCGACCTTGGGATGCGCGGCCGAACAGCACGATGACCAATGGCACCGTCGATCAGACGGTGGCCAGCGTCGATGGCCAGGTCGTGATGGTCAAATACAAGGAAGGTGAAAAGAAAATTGTGGTTCCGCCTGATGCCGTGATCCTCGCTTATGTGGCGGGTGACAAAAGCGAGCTCAAACCAGGCGCGCGTATTGCCATCGTACGCGCGGTCAAAAAACCGGACGGTATGATGGAGACCAACCGGGTCAATGTCGGACGCGGCGAAGTGGTGCCGCAATAACTCGCCGCGTTGGCGCGTGTGCCGAGCCGCGCGCGTGGACATCGAGATCGGAAGCAAGTTCCGGCATGTCCCGCATCAACCGCACGAGACGTGTTTGGCGGCCGCCGGCAAGGCGGGCTTCGCGTTGATCTTCAATGGGCCGGCGCACTTCGTCGCAGCGCGACAGGCTGTCAATCCTGGCGCCGTGAGCGGCCAGCTGGGCAAGAAAGTGCGTAAGATCTTCTAACTGTTCGGCGACCACGTGAATAACACCGCTTTCTTCTTGCACAAGCCCGGTAACCGCTACATAGCGCGCGCCTAAGACCACCGGCCTTAGACGCTCGAATACTTTCGGCCACACAATGACATTGGCGACCGCGGTCTCGTCTTCGATGGTCATGAACACGACACCATTGGCCGAGCCGGGTCGCTGGCGACAGGTCACCAGCCCTGAGATACGCGTGCGTGCGCCGGAGGTTGTGCGGCGTAGCGTATCGTTTTGCTTGATGCCGCGGACGCAAAGGTCAGAGCGCAGGAATTGCGCCGGATGCGCACGAAGCGACAGGCGCAGGAAACGATAGTCGTTAATGACTTCCTCGCCGATCGGCATCGGTGGCAGGCGCACATCTGGTTCACGCGAGATGATGTACGCCGGTGCGCCGCCGCCATCGACGGCAAATAACGGCAAATCGTCGTCGCGATCGCCGACCCGGCCAAGCGCCTTGGCTGCCCATAGCGCTTCGCGTCGGGTGAGACCGAGCGAGCCGAACGCATCGGCATCGGCCAATCGTTCCAGCACGCAAGGAGAAAGCCCGGTCCGTAGCCATACGTCGCGCACAGAATCGTAAGCAACGTCGCGTTTCCCGGCGACCAGTTTGGCATCTTTCTCGCTCAGCCCTTTTATTTCGCGTAAGCCGAGACGCACGGCGTGTGTTGTCCAAACATCGTCTCGCATCTCGCGGTGCAGTTCATGCAACCGTTCAGCCGCGCGCGGACCCGGTTCAAGCGTCGAATCCCAGTGCGAATGATTGATGTCGGGCGGCCGTACCTCGACACCGTGCTCACGCGCATCACGTACAATCTGCGCCGGCGCATAGAAACCCATTGGCTGTGCATTCAGGAGTGCGGCGGCGAAAACGTCCGGATAGCGGCATTTAAGCCAGGCCGAGGCATAGACGAGAAGCGCGAAGCTCGCCGCGTGGCTTTCCGGAAAGCCGTATTCGCCGAAACCCTCGATCTGCTGGAAACAGCGTTCGGCGAAGCCACGCTCATATCCATTGGCCAGCATTCCGTCGATCATTTTGCGCTGGAATGTGCCGATGGTGCCCACGCGCTTGAACGTGGCCATGGCGCGACGCAATCGGTCGGCCTCCGAGGGCGTGAAACCGGCGGCAACGATGGCGATCTTCATCGCCTGCTCCTGGAACAGCGGCACGCCCAGAGTTTTCGATAACACCGCTTCCAGTTCTTTCGATGGATAACTAACCGGTTCTTGCCCGCGGCGACGACGCAAATAAGGATGCACCATATCGCCCTGGATCGGGCCAGGCCGCACGATCGCTACCTCGATGACCAAATCATAGAAATCTTTCGGCTTCAGGCGCGGCAGCATGGTCATCTGCGCGCGGCTTTCCACCTGGAAAACGCCAAGCGAGTCGGCGCGGCACAACATGCGATAGACGGCCGGGTCTTCAGGCGGAATGGTGGCGAGCGTGCGCTGGTCGCCATAATGTTTGTCCATAAGATTGAGTGCCTTGCGAAGGCAGGACAGCATGCCAAGACCGAGCACGTCGATTTTCAAAATGCCCAGCGCGTCAAGATCGTCCTTATCCCATTCGACAAAAGTGCGATCGTCCATCGCCGCATTACCAATGGGCATCACCTCATCGAGCCGGCTGCGAGTAATAACGAAACCGCCGACGTGCTGGGATAAATGACGCGGGAAACCGTTGATCTCTTGCGCGAGCGCAAGGACATGGCGCATGCGCCGGCTTTGGGGATCGAGGCCGGTGCGGGTGAGCGCATCTTTCGACACTGCGCCGCCTCCACCGCCCCAGATCGAAGATGACAACGCGCCGATGGTATCCTCGCTCAAGCCAAAAACCTTGCCGACCTCGCGGATCGCCGAACGGCCGCGATAGGAAATCACCGTGGCAGCGATACCGGCGTGTTCGCGTCCGTATTTGCCGTAAATGTACTGAATGACCTCTTCGCGACGCTCGTGTTCAAAATCGACGTCGATATCGGGTGGTTCGCGTCGCTCAGGTGAGATGAAGCGCTCGAACAACAGATCAGCACGCTCGGGGTCGACCTCGGTGACACCGAGGCAGTAACAAACTGCAGAATTGGCGGCCGAGCCGCGGCCCTGACAAAGAATATTTTTTGAGCGCGCGAAGCGCACGATGTCATAGACGGTGATGAAATAGGGTGCATATCGCAATTGTTCGATCAACTCGAGCTCATGCTCGAGATAGGCGCGCACCTTGTCGGGAATCCCTTGCGGATAGCGGCGGGCGGCGCCCTCGTAGGTGAGGTGCACCAGCGCATCTTGCGCGCTGCTAAAGCCTTTCACCTGTTCATCGGGGTATTCGTAACGCAGTTCATCGAGCGAAAAGGAAAGCGCATCGCTAAGCGCCATTGTTTCTTCGATCGCTTCCGGGGCGTCGCGGAAAAGCCTGACCATTTCCGGCGGCGATTTCAGATGTCGTTCGGCATTTGCAGCCAGATTGCGTCCGGCGCGTTCGATGGTGGTTTTCTCGCGAATGCAGGTGAGGGCGTCGGCGAGCGGCCGCCGGTCGGGAAGGTGATACAGCACATCATTGACAGCAATCAGCGGCACGCAAGCTGCGCGCGCCAGTTCCTTCTTGCGTGCAAGCCGTGCGCGGTCGCACCCGCGATAAAGCATGGAAGCGGCGAGTCGTACGCGACGAGGAGCAGCCTCGCGCAGGCGCGCCAGTAATTGCCTACTGCCACCCAAGGCTATTAATTCAAGCCCGAAGATGTGCGCCAGCAGATCATCGAAACAGAGGGCGCAGTCGCCCTTTTTGGCGCGGAGATTCCCGGCTGTAAGCAGACGACAAAGTCGGCCCCAGCCGGCGCGATCGCGTGGATAAGCGAGCACGTCGGGCGTTCCGTCGGCGAACACCAGCCGCGCGCCCGGATGGTAGCGCAGCGGCAGGTTCTGTTCGCGCTTGGCCAGGTGCGCGCGCACTACGCCAGCGACGGAATTGCGATCGCACAGACCGATTCCGGCAAGCCCGACATGGGCCGCCTGCACCATCAGCTCTTCCGGGTGCGAGGCTCCGCGCAGAAAAGAGAAATTCGAGACGACGGCAAATTCGAGATAACGCATGATACTGATCTTTTTTGGGGCAAATCAGGCGAACGTCCCGTGCAGGAACCACGCCGGTGACGTCGCTCTTTTTGCGATATCGCGATAGAGCCCAGCTCGGAATAACCAGAAGCGCAGGCCGCTTTTATCCTCGACGCGGAAATAATCCCGGGCTGGCCCGGTGTGTTCGCTCCACCAGACTCCCTCAATGCGCTCAGGGCCTTCGGCTGCGATCACCTCGTGCAGCGCGCGTCGCCATCGAAAGCGCAGGGGCGGGCCATCCGGCACCTCTGCTACCGTCTCAATTGGCTCCGGCCGCGTCAGCAGCCGCAGCGGACGTGGCGAAAGCTCTATTTCCTTGCGGTAACGGCGAAACGCACCCCAGCCGGTATCGCCGTTGACAGTCTGTGCAGGAAGGACAACTTCGGTCAGTTCCGGAATGTGGCTGTCCTGCGCAGCTAATCGATGTACGCGGCGTGCGCCCAAGCGTGCGCTCAGGCGATCGATCAGGCGGCAAAACTCAGCCGCATCCTCACCGCCACCGATGCCGACCTGTTGGGGCGGGCATGGTTCGGTGACAGTGACAGAAAGTCGCGCCATGTCGAAGCCGAAGCCTGGATCGAGCGTATCGGCGAGCACAGTGAGACGTTCGACAAATAGCGCACGAATCTCGTCCGGATCCCGCAAAGGCCGCGAGGTGCCGGCAGCGATGCGGCGGACCACGCCGTCGGTGCGGAACAAGGTCAACTCGATACGGCGGGCACCGTCGCCACGCCGCTCCAGGGCAAATTGCAATCGCCGCGCCAATCGCCCCGTAATCGACAGGATATCCTCCTCGCGTGCGATTGGTTCAGCGAAGCGTTGTTCGGCGACATAAGGCGCCACTGGCAATCGCGGGTTCAGCGGCTCATGCTCGTACCCAAGTGCGCGATCAAGCTGACGAAGCACTTCGGAGCCGAAGCGCGCGGCGAGCGGTGCGCGCGGCAAATCGACAATATCGCCGATGCACTTCAAGCCGACACGGGCAAGACCAGCGACAGTCGCGGACGCAAGTCGCAGCGCGGACAGTGGTAATGGCGCGAGCAATGCACGTTCTTCGCCACAAGCATAACTTGACGGCTTTCCATAATGCGCGGCAGCCCAGGCGGCACCGATAGTGCCGGCAATAGCAAGCGAATAGGCAAAGCCGGCATTTTCCAGACGCGCGGCGAGATTGGCGACCAGTTCATGTTCGCCGCCGTAAAGATGCGCGCAGCCGCTGATATCGAGCAGCAGACCATCGGGTGCATCGCAGGCTATCAATGGCGTGTAGCGCAAACACCAGTCGGCAATTGACTCGAGCAAGGCAGTATCTGCTTCGATGTTTTCGTCTACCGCATCGATGCCGGGATACATGGCGCGCGCCTGCGCCAGCGCGAGACCAGCTGAGAGGCCAAGCCGCCTGGCCGTATCATCGATGGCGATCAGGACTTCGGTGTTGCCGCGCTTGCCGATGACAACAAGCGGTCCTGAATGATCATGCGACCTGGCGATGCGGTCGGTCGAAAGCCGGCGCAGCCACAGACTGAGGATGCGTTGCGAGGATGAATCGCTCATCGCTGTCACTCCATTCGAGAATCCATGATCCGACCGGACCGCGGCGGTTGCGGATCAGCTGTGCGGCAAAACGCGGAGCACCGGGACCGTGCGTGACCACAGAAGGTGCGGTGCCGACGATCCAGCGACTGGCGGCGGTAGAAGCGTCGCTCGGAGGTGCGGCCCTCAACAGCAGCGCGAATGCGCCATTCTCGGTCGCAGCGAGCGAGAGCCGTCTCACCATGACGCGGTCGATTCCACCGATACGCATTTCGCCAATCACCACGTCTACGGCACGACAGCGCAACGCTTCTTCCATTGCCCAGAACAAGTTGCGTCGGTGTGCGACGGAGACCGTCACCAGCCGTTCCGGTGTGAGCCCAAAGGTGTCGAGACCGGCGCCATGCAAGGTGCCGCTTTCGGCGAGGGCCATATCCTCGGCGATCCAGAACAAGCGGGGTGAGGGCGCCGAAAGCGTTGCCAGTCCCAAAGCAAATCCGGTCGCTGCGGCAAGATGAGCTTCTCCCGATGCCGCAATTTCGTGCAGTGCACTACGGAGGAGGCCCCCGCCAAGCACAGTATCAATGGCGGGAATACCAAGAAGAAAGGCAGCGGGACCGGCCTCAATTCGGGGCATCCTTTGCAAGGTCAAAAGACGTTGGCGAAGTTGCTCAATCATTCACAAGCCATTGAAGACATGAAGTTATCTAGGCCATGGGTGGGACCAGAGCACAATTGTTCATGTTTTGTTCTAATGTGACCAAATACGAAAGACACGTCAAGCCGCAAGGGGCGGGGGTCATTCGGGAGGAGGAGACCCCAAGCCTAGATGTGCGTGACGTAAACAATAGCCACGGCCACTGCGAGGACGGTGGCTACCCAGACGAGTCGAGGATCCGCGGGTTTTTTCATGGCGATTCCTACACATCCAAATGATGTGCCAAACCCCTCACCACCGACTTAATTCGCCTGGGTGGCCAGAGGACCAATCAATTCCCGTTGAGAAAGTCGCGCCCGCGCGCGGTTAGCAGAATCCGCGATTCTTTCATGCTACGGCCGTTTTCAAACTGGATCAGCTCGTTGGCGATGGCGTCTTCCCAGACCGACAAATGCGGACAGCTGCGCCGCCAAGCCTCTGCGTCGGCGTAACTGCGAGGCGCCTCTACAATCCAGGCAAGAAATTGTCGTGTCAGTGCGTGCGCGGCATCCTGCATAACGAGGCGAACCTATTCAGGCCTTCACGAGATTCAAGAGATCAAGCGATCGGCCTGCCGAAGATTGGAGCGGTTGCACAAGAATGGGGCAACTTCACGCTCACCGGCCTGATTTAGCCCGGAATCCCGCAATATCCATCCGGTAAATTGCCGCTCAATTTGGCACGTCGATTGCAAATCTGTCGGTAAATCGCCGGGTTCGGCTCGGCCCAACAGAGGCGCGTGCAACCATGTCTACATTCGACAGTCCGTTCGATCCGTCACGTTCGTTGAACAACGGAGGCTGCGCCTGCGGCCGGCATGTCAGCCAGGCGGAACACGAACGCGATGCCGCCACGCCAATGCAATGTGTGGCCGCCAACGGTGAGGAGAAGCGCTACCAGGAGGTCGTCGCCTCGGCGGTGATGCGCGCGATTTTTCCAAAGGACAAAGGCCGCCGCGAATTCCTCCAGGCACTCGGCGCCTCAACCGCACTTGCCGCCCTGTCGCAATTTTTCCCGCTGCAGAATGCCACTGAAGTTTTCGCCGCGCCTGGTCCGATCGAAAAGAAAGATCTCAAGGTCGGCTTCATCCCGATCACCTGCGCTACGCCTATCATCATGGCGAAGCCGATGGGCTTTTATGAGAAGCAAGGCTTGAACGTGGAGGTGATCAAAACCGCGGGCTGGGCGGTCATCCGCGACAAGACTATCAACAAGGAATACGACGCTGCGCACATGCTTTCCCCCATGCCGTTAGCCATCACCATGGGTGTGGGATCGAAATCGATTCCGTACACTATGCCCGCAGTCGAGAACATCAATGGTCAGGCAATCACGCTCGCAATCAAGCACAAGGACAAACGCGAACCGAAAGATTGGAAGGGCATGAAATTCGCCGTGCCGTTCGACTATTCGATGCACAACTACCTGCTCCGTTATTACGTCGCCGAGCACGGGATCGATCCAGATCAGGACATCCAGATTCGTGCCGTCCCGCCACCGGAAATGGTCGCCAATTTACGTGCCGACAATATCGACGGGTTCCTGGCGCCCGACCCGGTCAATCAGCGCGCGGTCTATGACGGCGTCGGTTTCATCCACACGCTGTCGAAAGAGATTTGGGACCGGCACCCGTGCTGCGCTTTCGCTGCCTCCAAGGAATTTGTCACCGAGACTCCGAATACCTACGCGGCGCTGCTCAAGGCGATCATCGACGCCACAGCCTTTGCCCATAAGCCGGAGAACCGCAAACAGATTGCCGAAGCAATCGCACCAGCCAACTATCTTAACCAGCCGGTTACGGTGGTCGAGCAGATGCTCACCGGCACTTTTGCCGATGGCCTCGGCAACGTTCGAAACGTCCCCGATCGTATCGATTTTGATCCGTTCCCCTGGCAATCGTTTGCGGTGTGGATCATGACGCAAATGAAACGGTGGGGTCAGATCAAGGGTGACGTCGATTATACGAAGGTCGCGCAGGAGGTTTTCCTTGCCACCGATACCGCCAAACTCATGAAGGATGTGGGACTTACACCGCCGAAAGCGACCTCAAAGACTTTCGTGGTCATGGGCAAGACTTTCGACCCAGCCAAGCCGGAGGACTACATCAAGAGTTTCAAGATCAAGAAGGTAGTCTGAATGACGGCCGCATCGTTGACCGGGCGCGCGGCCGTCGTTTCACTCGCGCTGTTATTGATCTTCCTGACGGGGTGGCACCTGGCTACGCGCGACTCCGGGGTCGCGCAGCATATGGACCCCGAGTACGCCAAACTGATGGGCGCGGCCGCGACGCAGGGAAAATCGGCAATGCCGGGCCCACTCGATGTCGGCGCGAAGCTATGGGAGCACTTGCGCCGTCCTTTTTACGATAATGGGCCAAACGATAAGGGCGTCGGCATCCAACTCGCCTTCTCGATAGCGCGCGTGCTGACGGGCTATTTGCTGGCGGTCGCAATTGCGATCCCGGTCGGATTTCTCATCGGCATGTCACCGCTGATGAGCAAGGCACTCGACCCCTTCATCCAGGTGCTCAAGCCGATCTCGCCACTGGCGTGGATGCCGCTGGCGCTCTACACCATAAAGGATTCGAGTCTGTCGGCGATTTTCGTGATCTTCATCTGTTCACTTTGGCCGACTTTGATCAACACAGCTTTCGGCGTCGCTTCGGTGCGGCAGGAATGGCTCAACGTAGCTAAAACGCTCGAGGTCGGGCCCTTGCGTCGCGCTTTCACCATTATTCTCCCGGCTGCGGCGCCGACGATTCTCACCGGCATGCGTATATCGATTGGTATCGCCTGGCTGGTGATCGTCGCCGCCGAGATGCTGGTCGGCGGCACCGGCATCGGTTACTTCGTGTGGAATGAGTGGAACAATCTGTCGATCACCAACGTGATAACGGCAATTCTTGTTATCGGCCTTGTCGGCATGTTGCTCGATCTAATACTGGCGCGGCTCACCCGGCTCGTGACGTTTCCGGAGTAAGTCATGTCTGATCGCTTTATTTCCATCGAGGGCATTGCGCGGCGCTATCCCAAGCCCGGCGGGGGCGCGACCGCAGTGTTCGAAAATCTCTGGTTGTCGATGGCGCGTGGGGAGTTTGTCTGCATCATCGGCCATTCCGGCTGCGGCAAAACCACGGTGCTCAACATTCTGGCCGGCCTGGATACGCCGTCGGCGGGAACCGTGATCGTCGACGGCAAGGAAATCGAAGGCCCCAGTCTCGATCGCGCTGTGATCTTCCAAAGCCATGCGCTGCTGCCGTGGCGTTCGGTAATGGGCAATGTGACCTACGCCGTGTCGTCGCGTCACCCGGGCTGGACTTCGTCCGAGGCCGCCAGGCATGCCCAGACTTTCATCGATCTTGTGGGCTTGGCGGGAGCCGAGCACAAGCGACCGGCCGAATTGTCGGGGGGTATGAAACAACGGGTCGGCATCGCCCGTGCATTGTCGATCGAGCCGAAGATCATGCTGATGGACGAGCCCTTCTCTGCCCTCGACGCGTTGACCCGCGGCACGCTGCAAGACGAGGTGCGCCGCATCTGCCAGGAAACCGGCCAGACTGTGTTCATGATTACGCATGACGTGGACGAGGCTATCTATCTCGCCGACAAGGTGGTGCTGATGACCAATGGTCCGGGCGCCGTGCTGGCGGAGATTGTGGAGAACCCGTTGCCCAAGCAGCGGTCACGCAGCGACGGCCACAAACACCCGCACTATTACGCTGTGCGCAACCACATCATCGACTTCCTGGTAACCCGCAGTCGTAGCTTTATTCAGGAAGCCGGCGGCGCACACGATCCGCGCAATGTTGCGGTCGTGCGACCAGGACTGCCAGGTCCCTCGATAGCTGGACCGAAATCCAAGCTGTCGCGCCGGGGTCAGCAAGCCGCCGCCCAATAGGATTCGCAGGGAAGGAGAATCTCATGACACGTGCCGGATTGACGGAAAAGCTTCTCGACATAAAGCGCGAGAAAGGGTGGACCTGGAAATATATCTGCGACCAAATCGGCGGCATGTCACCGGTGATGATTACCGGCGGTGTGCTCGGTCAGCAGAAAATGACCAAACCAATGGCAGCCGCCGCAGCCAAATTATTCGGTCTCACGAAGAGCGAACAAGCCCTGCTTAACGAGGTTCCGATGCGGGGCACCGGCACGCCGATGCCGCCGACCGATCCGTTGATCTATCGCTTCTATGAACTCGTGATGGTCAACGGCCCAGCCTGGAAGGCGCTGATCGAAGAGGAGTTTGGCGACGGCATCATGTCGGCGATCGATTTCGACATGACAATCGACCGCCAGCCCGATCCGAAAGGCGACCGCGTCAAGATCGGCATGACCGGCAAGTTCCTGCCGTTTAAATACTACGGCGCCACCGGCAATGCACTGGCCTACGGACTAAAGGAAGACTGAGCGTCAGGTCTTGCGCTTGCGGATGGGCTTCTTCGGTTCACCGCCGACGAGCACGTGTGGGCCGATATCGGCCACGCGTGTGGTGCCGGTAAGGGCCATGGCGACGCTGAGCTCCTTCGCGAGGATGTCGATGGCCTTGGCGACGCCAGCGCGACCACCGGCTCCAAGGCCATAAACATACGCGCGGCCGATCAGGCAGGCGCGCGCGCCGAGTGCCAGTGCACGCAAAATATCGGCACCGGTGCGGATGCCGCCGTCGAAAAGCACTTCGGTGTCGGAACCGATCGCTTGCGCTATTGCAGGCAACGCAGAAATCGACGAAGGCGCGCCGTCAAGCTGGCGCCCGCCATGGTTTGAAACGACAACGGCATCCGCGCCAAGTTTGACAGCGGTCTTTGCGTCATCGACGTCCAGAATGCCTTTGATGATCAGTTTGCCAGGCCAGTGCTTCTTGATCCACTCGACGTCTTTCCAGTTCAACGCCGGGTCAAATTGGCTATTTGTCCACTGAGCCAGCGATGTCACGTCTTCCATGCCGTCTACGTGTCCGGCAAGGTTGCCGAAAGTCTTGTTCTTGCTTTTGAGCATGCTGAATGCCCAGGCCGGTTTCGTGGCAATGTCGATCACGTTCTTCATTCGGATTTCAGGCGGCACAGTCATGCCGTTCTTGATATCGCGGTGGCGTTGGCCAAGCACCTGCAAATCGACGGTCAGGACCAATGCGTTGCATTTGGCCGCGGCGGCGCGTGCCAGAATATCCTGCGAGAAACCACGGTCGCGGATCACATAGAGCTGAAACCAGAACGGCCTGCCTGTCGCCTCGGCTACTTGTTCGATAGAACAGATCGACATGGTGGAAAGGATAAACGGAACACCGGCATCGTTCGCAGCCTGTGCCGACAGGATTTCGCCGTCGCCATACTGCATGCCGCAGAGACCGATTGGCGCCAGCGCGAGCGGGGCGGCGATCTTCTGTCCGATGATGGTGGTGGCGAGGCTCCGCTCCGACACGTCAACCATCACACGTTGGCGCAGTTTGATTGCTTCGAGATCCGCTCGGTTGGCGCGCAGAGTCTCCTCGCTGTAGGAACCACTGTCGGCGTAGTCGAAAAAGGCTTTTGGAACCCGGCGACGGGCAAGCGCGCGCAGGTCCTCAATGCAAGTGACGGTCTTCATGGGAGACTTTTCTGGGACGCAACGGTTGGTCATCGAGGTAGCACAGCGCGGGCGCGCGACGAAATGGTACTGCGAGGGGGATTAACCACGCGCGGTAATGATTTCCGACAATTTTGAAGTAATTTCACGGCGTTGGCATTATTATCCGGGATCTGAGCAGGCTTGGCTGCCCGTCAAAAGCGGGCTAGTCAGGAGTGTTAACCTGTGACGTAGGGCGTCGGGGGATTGTTTATGGTTCGTCGCTATTTTGGCACCGACGGAATTCGCGGCCTCGCCAACCGCGTTATTACCCCGGAACTGGCGCTCAAGGTCGGTCAAGCCGCCGGTTTGATCTTTAGAAATGGCGATCATCGTCACCGCGTGCTGATCGGCAAGGATACCCGTCTTTCGGGATACATGATCGAAACGGCCTTGGTCGCCGGCTTTACGTCAGTTGGGATGGATGTGCTGCTGACCGGTCCAATTCCGACGCCGGGGGTCGGGATGCTGGCACGCTCGATGCGCGCAGATCTCGGCGTCATGATTTCAGCTTCGCATAATCCGTTCGACGACAACGGCATCAAGCTTTTTGGGCCAGACGGCTACAAACTCAGCGACGAGACAGAGACCAAGATCGAAGATCTGCTCGATTCCGATTTGAGCAAGCAACTTGCCAAGAGTGACGATCTCGGCCGCGCCAAGCGTATTGACGGTGTGCAAGATCGCTATATCGAGTTTGCCAAGCACACTTTGCCAAAGTCGGTGTCGTTTGAAGGTCTGCGCATCGTCATCGACTGTGCAAATGGTGCCGCTTACAGGGTGGCGCCCGGTACACTGTGGGAATTGGGCGCCGACGTGATTTCCGTGGGTGTTGATCCCGATGGTTTCAATATCAACAAGGATTGCGGTTCCACCGACCTGGCCGCGCTTTCCCGCAAGGTGCGCGAGATGCGCGCCGATATCGGAATTGCGCTCGATGGCGATGCCGACAGGGTGATCATCGTGGACGAGCGGGGTCATGCCGTCGATGGCGATCAGCTCCTTGCGGTTATTGCCCAAAGCTGGAAGGAAGACGGCAGGCTTCAGCGTCCCGGCGTGGTTGCGACCGTGATGTCCAATCTCGGCCTTGAACGCCATCTCGCCGGTCTTGGTCTCGAATTAGTGCGTACTCCGGTCGGAGATCGCTATGTGCTCGAGCACATGCGCACCCACGGATACAATATTGGCGGCGAGCCTTCCGGCCATATTATTCTGTCTGACTATACAACGACCGGCGACGGACTCATCGCCGCACTGCAGGTACTTGCGGTAATCAAACGCGGCGACAAAGCCGTTTCCGAGCTCTGCCACCGCTTCGAGCCGCTGCCGCAGGTGCTCAAGAACGTCCGCTATCAGAAAGGCAAACCGCTGGAGAATGCACAGGTGCGTTCGGCGATTGCGAGTGCCGAGCGCAAGCTTGGTCGGGACGGCCGATTGATCGTGAGACCTTCGGGGACCGAGCCAGTCATCCGCGTGATGGGCGAGGGTGACGACAGGACATTGGTCGAATCAGTCGTGGACGATGTCGTTGAGGCGTTGAGCGAAGTCGCGGCCTGACGCCGCCGTGTTTGGCCATTCGCCCGCAAGCTTTCCGCTGTAAACAATTTCTTAAATCGCGAACTTTCGCGTGCACAAACTTATGTTTGCACCGCAGGCATTTCTCACACATCGATCAAATTAATTAACCAGCATGGTTAATAATTAAGGTTAAGCGCCAATTAAGGATTTACTGCCATCGTTCCTCCGTTCGCCGTGTGGGCGTTTGTTGTGAGGACGAATTGAAATGGTTGCGCTGCGTTTCAACAGATCAGTGGTTGCGGTGATTGCGTCGTTCGCCGCTGTCAGCGCGGTCCATTCCGCCGACCTCACAGTGCCTCCATTGGCGCCGGTCCAGGATTTTTCAGGTTGGTATCTGCGCGGTGATACCGGTCTCGCCAATGGAAGCATGGTCGCTGAAAGCCGGCTCGAATCGGCGACGAACAACAAATTCGATGCTGTTCCGTTTTTTGGCGTTGGCGAGGTTGGCGGCGCGTTCATGCCGGATCGCTACACCGGCAGTAAGTACGAGTGGACCTTTCTGTTCAACGGTTATCCGGGTCTTGGCGCTTGGTGGAATTTAACGCCTTTTCTGGGTGCCGGAGCTGGCTCCAGTCGATCTGACATCGCGGGGCACCAAGCGTGGCCTGCGGCTCAGCTTCGATGGTTACGATTCAATCCCACCGGCGCTGCGCAGGGTTAGCGGCGCTTGGCTAACAGCGGACGACGAACGTGAAACGAAACGAAAAAAGTAAGAAGTTTGTTGGGGTCGATGTGGGACTGGCCGCGATGGGCCAGGGGGCACCGCGCTTCGCCATCGCCATTTGTTCCTTGTTGGCGAGCGTGGTTGCGGATCGCGCGATGGCAGCAGATTGGCCGCTGCGCGGCTCAGTGGCGCCGAGCTATATGCGGTGGGATGGTTGGCAGGCCGGCGTTCAAGTTGGCTACGGCAATTTGAATACCGATTTCGGCGACAGCACTGGTCCGCTCGTCGCGTTTATCTTGCGCAATTCGACGCTGGAAAACGAGGCCCAACCTTCGTCCTGGACAACGCTACCGCGCAATTCGACCAACGGACCGGTGTTTGGCGGATTCGTCGGGTACAATGTTCAGTGGAGCGAACTCGTGCTCGGTGCTGATCTTGCCTATATGCACCCCTCGGTTCTGCAATCAAATGTCGGCGATTCGCTAACGCGGGTGGTGACCACGTCGGACAACGTACAGCACACCGTGACCATTTCAGCGCAGTCGAACTTCAAACTCGTCGATTACGCAACGCTGCGCGCGCGGGCAGGGTATGCTTTCGACCAATTTTTGCCTTATGCGGCGGTCGGCCTCGCGGTCGGGCGTTTCAACTATGGGACGACCGTGACCGTAACCGACAATCAGCTGCTGCCCCCCAATCCTCCGGGAACGCCTTCCTTTTTCCAGCAGTCAGCCAGCGCCGGCCAAAATAACGTCTTTGCCGCCGGTGTAGCGGCGGCCCTGGGGCTCGATTGGGCGGTCACGCCCAGTGTATTTCTCCGCGGAGAATGGCAATTTATTGCTTGGTCGCCGGTGAATCAGACCCGCTCCAACGTCCAGACGGGACAACTCGGCGTCGGCGTACGATTCTGGTAATCGCCTATACAATTTAGTTAGTGCCACGCTTTCCTGCGCGGGAGTTGACCGCGCACGGTAAGTCGCCTATTCCCGCCAGTGGGACACCTCTCCCCAACGAGGGGCGCCTATCTGGAAGGATAGAAACATGACGGCGACCAAGCCCGGTATGCGGCCGGCAATTCCGCACTTCTCTTCTGGCCCGTGCGCCAAGCGCCCCGGTTGGAATCTCCAAAACCTCACCGATGCAGTCCTCGGACGATCTCACCGATCCAAAATCGGCAGGGCGAAACTCAAGCGCGCCATCGATCTAACCCGTGACGTGCTGGAAATCCCCGCCGACTATCGTATCGGAATCGTGCCGGCATCCGATACGGGTGCGGTCGAGATGGCGCTTTGGTCCTTGTTGGGCGCGCGTCCGGTAACGATGCTGGCCTGGGAATCTTTCGGCGAAGGTTGGGTTACCGACGTCGAGAAGCAACTCAAGCTCAAGGACCTCACCGTCATCAAGGCTTCCTATGGCGAACTGCCCGATCTTGCCAAGATCGATTTTTCGAACGATGTGGTCTTCACCTGGAACGGCACGACATCCGGCGTGCGAGTGCCGAATGGTGATTGGATCGCCGCCAATCGCAAAGGCCTCACCATATGCGACGCCACGTCTGCGGCTTTTGCACAAAGGCTCGATTGGCCGAAGCTCGATGTCGTCACGTTCTCCTGGCAAAAAGCACTCGGCGGAGAGGGTGCGCACGGAATGCTTATTCTCTCGCCACGCGCCGTCGAGCGGCTCGAAACCTACAAACCGGCCTGGCCGCTGCCGAAAATTTTCCGTCTGACCAAGGGTGGAAAACTCAACGAGGGAATTTTCACCGGTGAGACCATTAACACGCCATCGATGCTTTGCGTGGAGGACTATCTCGACGCATTGCAATGGGCAAAGTCGGCCGGTGGCCTGACCGCAACGATCGCGCGCTCCGATGCCAATGCAAAAACCTTGTCGGATTGGGTGGCGGAGACCGCGTGGGTCGATCATCTCGCGAAAAATGCAAGCGAGCGCTCCAATACGTCGGTGTGCCTGAGGGTGGTCGATGCCGCGGTCGCACGTCTTTCCGGGGATGATCAGGCGACATTTGCGAAGACGCTCGCCGGGTTGCTCGAGAAGGAAGGCGTCGCTTACGACATTGCCTTTTACCGAGATGCGCCGCCCGGTCTGCGCATCTGGTGCGGGGCGACCGTCGAGCGGCGCGATATAGAGGCGCTGACGCCCTGGCTTGACTGGGCGTTTGCCGAAGCCAAAGCCACACTGTCCAAGGCCGCCTGAGCCAAACCCGTTTCGGTCATTCCCGAAAGTTCCCCATGCCAAACGTTCTCATTTCCGATGCGTTATCTGCCGCAGCCGTGCAGATCTTCAAAGATCGGGGCATCGCGGTCGATTTTCAGCCCGCGCTCGGCAAGGACAAAGACAAACTCGCCAGCGCCGTGGGCCGCTATGACGGCCTTGCTATACGTTCCGCGACCAAGGTGACCGCGAAAATCATCGAGCATGCAAAAAATTTGAAGGTGATCGGTCGCGCCGGCATCGGCGTCGACAATGTCGATATTCCGGCCGCGACTGCGCGTGGGATTATCGTGATGAACACGCCGTTCGGCAATTCGATCACCACGGCCGAGCATGCGATCTCGCTCATGCTGGCATTGGCGCGACAAATTCCAGAAGCCGACGCGTCGACTCGCGCCGGCAAGTGGGAAAAAAACAAGTTTATGGGCGTGGAGATCTTCGGCAAGACACTCGGCGTGATCGGCTGCGGAAATATCGGCTCGATTGTTGCGGACCGTGCCCTCGGCCTGAAGATGAAAGTCATCGCTTACGACCCATTCCTGCCTGCCGACCGCGCCACCGATCTTGGCGTCGAGAAAGTCGAACTGGATGAATTGTTCAAGCGCGCCGACTTCATCACGCTGCACACGCCGCTCACCGACAAGACCCGTAACGTCATTAGTGCAAATGCTATCAAGGGCATGAAAAAGGGTGTGCGCATCATCAACTGCGCGCGTGGCGGGTTGGTCGACGAGGCTGCACTCTACGAGGCGCTCAAAAGCGGGCACGTCGCCGGCGCGGCCTTTGACGTGTTCGTAATCGAACCAGCGACGGAAAATCCGCTATTTAGTCTGCCAAACGTGGTGTGTACGCCGCATCTCGGTGCATCCACATCGGAGGCGCAGGAAAATGTGGCATTGCAGATCGCCGAACAGATGTCGGACTATCTTCTGCGCGGCGCCATAACCAACGCGATCAATTTCCCCTCAATCAGCGCTGAGGAAGCACCGAAGCTCAAGCCATTCGTGGCATTGGCCGAAAGGCTCGGTTCCTTCGCGGGGCAGTTGACCGAAACCGGTATCAGTAAGGTCCAGGTCGCCTACGAAGGTGCCGTGGCGCAGATGAATACCAAGGCGCTCACCTCGGCAGCACTTGCCGGGCTGCTGCGTCCGATGCTGGGCGACGTCAATGTCGTGTCCGCACCGGTAGCAGCCAAGGAGCGTGGCATCGTGATTGAGGAGGTGACACGCGAAATGCCGGAAGACTATGAAAGCCTTATCACCGTCACTGTCACCACGGAACGGCAGTCTCGGCATGTCTCCGGGACAGTTTTCGCGGATGGGCGGCCGCGCATCGTGAACATAAAGGGGATCCGCATGGACGCCGAGTTCGGCCCCTCAATGATCTACATCACCAATCTCGACAAACCGGGCTTCATCGGCAAATTTTCATCGACGCTCGGCGAGGCCGGCATCAACATTGCCACCTTTCATGTCGGCCGTGACGCGCCCGGAGGCAACGCCGTAGCGCTGATCGAAATTGACGGCGAGTTGCCCGAGGCCGTATTGGCAAAAGTGCGCGCGTTGCCGCAGGTGCAATCTGCCAAGCCTCTGCACTTCTAAAATTAACGCGTAAGATCAACCCTTTGTCCTCGTGACCCCGTGGCAAAGTGCGGTGGACTTTGGCTTGCCTCGAAGGGGAGCATCCTTTATCCGAGGGTGGACCTGGCCGGTGGCACCCGGCTCAAAGTGTCCGGGCGCTGGCGCAGGGAAGGGATCCTGATGGCGAATGTCGTAGTTGTCGGGTCTCAGTGGGGCGACGAAGGCAAAGGCAAGATCGTCGACTGGCTGTCGGAGCAGGCTGACATCGTCGTGCGTTTCCAGGGCGGCCACAATGCCGGGCACACCCTGGTGATCGATGGCTCAACTTACAAGCTCTCGTTGCTGCCATCGGGTGTCGTGCGCGAAGGCAAGCTGTCCGTAATCGGCAATGGTGTGGTCGTCGACCCGCAAGCGCTGATCGATGAGATCGCCCAATTGAAGAAACAAGGCATAGTGGTGACACCCGAAACCTTACGCGTCGCGGAAAATGCGCCGCTGATTTTGCCACTGCATCGCGAGCTCGAGGCCGTGCGCGAGGCTGACGGCGCGGCGACGCGTATCGGCACGACCAAGCGCGGCATCGGTCCGGCTTACGAGGACAAAGTTGGCCGTCGCGCTATCCGATTTATGGACCTTGCGGATCTTCCGGCGCTGGATGGAAAGATTGACCGCCTGTTGGCGCATCATAATGCGCTTCGCCGCGGTCATGGTCTGCCTGAAATTAAGGCTGAGGCTGTGTACGAGCACTTGGCTGCGATCGCGCCAAAAGTCCTGCCCTTCATGGACTCGGTCTGGTCACTGCTCGACGGCAAACGGCGCGAGGGAAAACGTATCCTGTTCGAGGGAGCGCAAGGCGCGCTTCTCGATATTGACCACGGCACTTATCCTTACGTCACGTCCTCAAATACGGTGGCGGCGCAGGCGGCGACCGGCTCCGGACTCGGGCCAAATTCGATCGACTACGTGCTCGGCATCTGCAAGGCGTACACGACACGCGTCGGTCTCGGGCCATTTCCGACTGATCAGATGGACAATGCGATTGGGACAACTCTCGGCGAGCGCGGACGCGAATTTGGAACTGTCACCGGACGCGCGCGCCGCTGCGGTTGGTTTGATGCAGTGCTGGTTCGGCAAACGGTGTTGACCTGCGGCATTGATGGGCTGGCGTTGACTAAACTGGATATTCTTGACGGCTTCGATGAAATCAAAGTGTGCGTGCGCTATCGCCTTGATGGGCGCGAGGTCGATTATCTTCCAGCCGGTGAGCACGTGCAGGCCAGAGCGGAGCCGGTTTATGAGGCTATCGCCGGATGGAAAGAGCCGACGGCGCGGGCTAGGTCCTGGGCACAGTTGCCCGCGCAAGCGATCAAATACGTTCGTCGTATCGAAGAATTGGTTGGTTGCCCGGTCGCCTTATTGTCGACTAGCCCGGAACGCGAAGATACCATTCTTATGAAAAACCCATTCGAGCTATGATCGCCAAAAGACACGAATCAAAGGCAAGCACGGTCTCGAAAATGGGAGCCCGTTTTCAAAAGGGATCATGCTCCAGCACGACAGCGCGCAATGGCTGACTATTATCCCTTGATCTCCCGCGCGGTGAGTGGCCTCGATAGGAGCACCGGCGAAAATCGCCGTGCGCTTTACGATCGCGCGCGCGCCGCACTTGTTAGCCAGCTGCGCGGCGTCCAGCCTCCCCTGGACGAGACCGATATTACGCGCGAGCGATTGGCGCTGGAGGAGGCGATCCGCAAGGTCGAAGCGGAAGCAGCCAAGCGGGTACGTTCGGATATTCCCGAACCCGCCGAACCGTCTCTCCGCGACCGCGGTCTTCGCGATTTCCGGGAAACCGTGGCTGAGGCCCATGGTCTCGGAACCGCCGCTGCCGAAGCCAAGCGGGCGGCTCATGCCACCTATGAGGCGATGCCCGCTGGATCCGATTCACACTATTTCGAGCCCCCCCGCCCCCCGGAGCCCCCCAGGGTCACGGAGCCTCCAATGACCGAGGAGGCGCTGCATGAGGACTACGCACCACCTCCAATTCCCAGCCCCTACGACGATGCCGATAGCTATACACGCCGTCCGCCGCGCTCTTATGGCGGCATTATCAAATTGGCCGTGTTGCTGTTGGTATTGTCTGGCATCGCCGGTGCCGTCTATTGGCAGCGGCATGCCATCAGTTCGATGATAGCGGGTTTCCGCTCACAGCCGGCGCCGGCGGTGAAGCCAAAAGACGCGTCGCAATCCGCCGCGCGCCCAAAGATCGCAGACCGCATCGGACAAACGGGCCAGACGACGCCGGACGCAGCCAATGCTCCGGCCGCGGCGGTGGCGCAGAAGGTCGTACTTTATGACGAGGATCCGAACGATCCGCAGGGAAAACGCTATGTCGGCTCCGCGCTTTGGCGCACAGAGACCGTTTCGCCGGGACCGGGGCTCGCGCCGGAACTCGCCGTGCGCGCCGATATTGAAATACCCGAGCGCAAACTTCGCATGACCTGGTCGCTCCGCCGCAATACCGACAAGGCGCTCCCGGCGAGTCACACCATAGAAATCATGTTCACATTACCCGCGGATTTCCCCGAAGGCGGGATCGGCAATGTCCCCGGTGTTCTGATGAAGCAAGATGAACAGGCCCGTGGCGTGCCGCTCGCCGGCTTGGCCGTGAAGGTGACCAACGGTTATTTCCTGATCGGCTTGTCCGCGGTCGACGTCGACCAACAGCGCAATATCCAGCTGCTCAAGGAGCGCGACTGGTTCGACATTCCCGTTGTATATACCAGCGGTAAGCGCGCAATTTTGGCGGTGGAAAAGGGCACGCCCGGCGCCCGCGCCTTCGAGGAGGCGTTCCGCGCGTGGGGGCAATAACGGATCGCTGTGCGAAAGGACTCCAGCAAAATGGCCGGGCAAGTGACCCGGCCATAATCGATGCGGTTTGAATTGCGCTACTTACTGCGCAGCGATTGACGGTGGTTCCGCCGGCTGTTCCAACGTCGCCATCCGGCTTTTTACCGCCTTCTGCACCTTCTCGAAGGCGCGTACTTCTATCTGGCGCACGCGCTCACGCGAGACGCCAAACTCGGCGGCAAGCTCCTCGAGCGTGATCGGATCGTCGGCGAGCCGCCGTGCCTCAAAGATTCGGCGTTCACGATCGTTGAGGACGTCGAGCGCGGAGATCAGGGCCTTGTGTCGATTGTCGCTTTCCTCGCTCTCGGCGAGGATACGCTCCTGACTCGGTGCCTCGTCGACAAGCCAATCCTGCCATTCGCCGCTCTCGCCATCATCGCGGATGGGGGCGTTGAGCGAGGCATCGCCGCCAAGACGGCGATTCATGTCGACCACGTCCTGTTCCGTGACGCCGAGACGCTTGGCGATCACCTGTACTTGGTCGGGGCGCAGGTCGCCTTCCTCGAGAGCTGAAATCTTGCTCTTCGCCTTGCGCAGATTGAAGAAGAGTTTCTTCTGGTTGGCAGTGGTACCCATCTTCACCAGCGACCAGGAGCGAAGGATATATTCTTGTATCGCCGCTTTGATCCACCACATCGCGTAGGTGGCAAGACGGAAGCCCTTTTCAGGCTCAAAGCGCTTGACCGCCTGCATCAGGCCGACATTGCCTTCCGAAATGACTTCCGAAATCGGCAATCCGTAACCGCGATAGCCCATGGCGATCTTGGCGACGAGGCGGAGATGGCTGGTAACGAGCTTATGAGCCGCGTCACGATCGCCGTGCTCACGCCAGCTGCGCGCCAGCATGTATTCTTCCTGCGGTTCCAGCATCGGGAACCGCCGAATTTCATCGAGATAGTGTGAAAGGCCGGATTCGGCCTTGAGTGCCGGTAGTACGGCGGTACGGGCCATGATAGCGCCCTCCTTACTTGCCCCCGGTTTATCGGCAGGCGGTTGTCGCCGCCGCTCCCCGAGCCGACGGCGCCCATTCAATGCTGCGACCGCGAATTCCCTCGATCGCAGTTGCAGCATACCGGCTTGGCGGGGCGAAAGATAGCATTCGGCCCGTCACGTCGACGTGACGCAGACATGCGTCTTGGCATGCCGACAAGCTGTTGATCTATCTTGTCTATTAGCGCTGCTTAAGCCCAGCTTCACGGCTCTCCGTGTGCAAGGCATCACGTAAACGACGCAAATCACCCGGCAGTTCCGATTGGAACTCCAGGACTTCGCCGGTTTCGGGGTGTTCAACAGCCAGCAGATAGGCATGCAAAGCCTGTCTGCCAAGGGCCCCCAAGGCTGCGCGCGCCTGCGGCCCTAGCCGACTGGCTTTGGTTTTAAATCCGGTGCCGTAAGTGGCGTCGCCCAGCAGAGGGTGCCCGGCATGGGCAAGATGCACGCGGATCTGGTGGGTGCGCCCGGTTTCCAAAGTACATGCCAGAAGGCTCGCCACAGGCTTGCGGTCCGTCCCGACGAAGCGCTCAAGGACTTGCCAATGTGTTACGGCCGGCCGGCCATCGTCGCGTACGGCCTGTTTGTCCCGTGCGTGGGCGTGACGGCCGAGCGGGAGGTCGATTGTCCCCTTCGGGCGATCCGGCGCACCCCAGACCAAGGCGAGGTAGCCGCGCCTGATCGCTCCCTGGGTCTTTGCGGCGAACTGACCTGAGAGCGCGCGGTGCGCCTTGTCGGTCTTGGCCACAATCATCAGGCCGGTTGTGTCCTTGTCGAGGCGGTGAACGATGCCAGGCCGTTTGACCCCTCCAATGCCGGACAGGCTCGCGCCACAGTGGGCGATGAGGGCGTTTACAAGTGTCCCCGATGCGTGGCCGGCGGCTGGATGCACGACCAGACCCTTCGGCTTGTCGATGACGATGATCGAATCGTCTTCGTAGACGATGTTGAGCGGGATCGTCTCGCCCTGCGGGGCGGCCAGTTCGGGTGGCGGCAAAGTCACCGTAACGACATCGCCGGATTTGACGGTTGCGGCCGGATCGCGGATCGTGCGCGCACCGATTTTGACCTGACCCGCAAGGATCAGTGCCTTCAGGTGCGACCGCGACATATTTGCGACATGTGCGGCAAGCACGCGGTCGAGCCGCAAGCCCGCATCCGCGGGAGCGATTGTTACTGTTTCGATAACTCTATCCGTCATGGTTCAAGCAAATGCCCGGCGACGATGAAAAACTTCTTGATCCAGAAGGCGCGCAGATCGTCGCCAGTGCGCGCCGGCTGATGTTGATTGCGAGTTTGACCACGTTTATCGCCGTTGCCGCGGTGATAGGGATCATCGGCTATCGTGTTTTCAGGGGCGATGGAAGAGTGCAGCCTGCACCGGACGTTTCGGTAGTGCTTCCCACCGGCGCCAAGGTACTCTCCAGCGCGATCGGCGAGGGCAGGCTTGTGCTCACCATCGAAATTAACGGCGCAGTCGAACTCCTCAGTTTCGATCTCAACACGCTCAAACCGCTCGCCCGGACGCGATTGGCACCTTAATTTGCCGCTCAAAGGACGCGGATTTTCTCCAGCACCGGCAATAGATAGGAAATAAACTTTTCCGGGTTCTCGCTCATTGGGAAATGTCCGAGCCCTTGCATGATAGTGGCCTGCGCTCCGGTCCGCCTGGCAATATCGAGGGTGCCCTCACTGGTGCAGGAATAGTCGTATTCTCCGGTCAGCAGAAAGAGTGGGCAACGATTGATGTCGATTTGATCGACTCGGTCCCGAATATCGCCGTCAACCATGTAGAAATGTAGATCGCCTTTAAATACGCCCGGTCCGCTTTGCATGTAGTGCCACAGGGTCTCCCAGCGTTCAGCTGCAGGTGCAACCGGCGCCACCAGGCCGGAAATCACGCCGGCGCAAACCATGCCTCCATGTACGTCGGGGCGGTCGAGCCACTCGAGATCGTAATAGGCGTCGGTGTGCGCGGCGGATTCAAGTCCAACCAGCGCGCGGAAGCGTTTGGAATGCTCGTGCGCGAGATGCAGCACAATACGTCCGCCGATCGAGCAACCCATGGCCACCGGTCTGTCGAGTTCGAGCGCATCGGCAATTTCAAGTATCATGCGCACATAATCGCGCGAGGTGAGCCGGTAGTCCGTCTCCTGCCAGCCCGGAGGCGGAGATGACTTGCCGTGCCAGGGCATGTCGAAGGCGATGACACGGAAATTTTTCGTTATGCGCTCATCGTTGAGCAGGCCGCGATACTGGCGTGCGTCAGAGCCGGCAGTATGAAGGCATAACAACGGTATGCCTTGTCCGGCTTCCTCAAGATAAAGCCGGTGTGCCTTGCCAAGAAGATCAAGTCGCAAATAGCGGCCGGTGATCGGTTCGAAACGTGGGCTCATCGTTTCATCTCCCGCCGCGGAGCTGCGATCACGTCCTTGAAATACAGCAGGTTCGCCATGAACGGATGCAGGTTGCCCTCCACCTGCATGAGTTTTTGTTTCACCAGCGCGAAAATATCCGTGTAGCCGAGGGGCGGCAGCGGTAGCCAGAATTTCTCCCAGACGTCGCGCGAAGCGCGCAGACAGAAACTGTAGTCCGGCGTGATGAAAGGGCCCGGCGTCACCTTGGTAATCCGGCCTTCCTGCACGCGCAGCAGGGCCGCAGCATCGTCGATTGCGATCATGAAGGTGGTGTCGACGAAGCGGCCGCGACGGACGAGTCTTGGGTCGGCGTTGACCAGGCCGGCGATCTTGTCGATCATGCAAAATCTCCTCTGAGGCCGGCATAGGGTGGAATGGAGCGTCGTCGGCCGCAAGAACAACAACGCGGTCGATCTTGCCTACTCGGCAGATCGAGGCTATCTCGAAGAGCCTAGCTCCCTTCGTCTAGCGGCCCAGGACGTCGCCCTCTCACGGCGAAAACAGGGGTTCGAGTCCCCTAGGGAGCGCCAAAGGTCCCTGGCATTGATGACCGACGCACGAGCCTGGCCGACCGAGTTACGCCTGCATAAGGACCGCAAAACATTGACTGTCACGTTCGAGGGCGGCGAGAGCTTCGATTTGCCCGCCGAATATTTGCGCGTCAAAAGTCCAAGCGCGGAAGTGCAAGGTCATTCGGCTGAGGAACGAAAAACCGTCCCCGGCAAGCGCGATGTTGGCCTCATCGAGGTGCTCCCGGTTGGCAACTATGCCGTCCGGCTCGTGTTCGACGATATGCACTCAACCGGCATTTTCGATTGGGACTATCTGGCCGATCTCGGGCGCAACCATTCGACTTACTGGCAGGACTATCTGGATGAACTGGCCGCCAAGAACCTGACACGCGAACCGGCGGCCCGACGCACATAATGCTTCGCGCTGTGAAACTGCTAAGCTGTAATCCGTGGAACTTGCGAGGACCAAATTGGTGGCCACCACAGAACCAAAAAAATCAATTCGGACCGCGATCGTCGAGGACGATCCCGCGTTGCGGAAGATGATTGTCTCGCTCTTGCAGGCGGACCCGCACTACGGCGTCGTTGCGGAGTTCGCCGAAGGGAAGGCGGCGATTGCCGCAATTCCGCGTCTGGGCCTCGATATCGCGCTGGTCGATATTGGCCTGCCGGACATATCGGGGATCGAGGTGATCCGCGAACTCAAGGCGCTTTGTCCCGAGTGCAATGTGTTGGTTGTCACCACATTTGGCGATGAAAAGACGGTCACTGCCGCGCTGGAAGCCGGCGCCGACGGCTATCTTCTAAAAGGAACGGCGCTGGAGGAACTCAAGCGCGACATCCACTCCTTGCAAGACGGCGGCTCGCCGCTCTCGCCGATGATCGCACGCAAGCTTTTGAATCGGCTCCAAATGAAAGCCGCCGACAAAAAATCAGTGGTCGGCAGCGAAACGAAATTAACCCGGCGTGAGCAGGAAATCCTGGAAATGATCGCCAAGGGATTTTCCTACGCCGAAACCTCGAAGATATACAGCATCAGTGTGACGACCGTGCACACCCACCTTAAAAGCATCTATCGCAAGCTTGAAGTGCATTCCAAGACCGAAGCTGTCTATGAGGCACGGCGCCGCACTCTCATCCATTAGGCAGGCCGTGGCGCCCTCAATTCGATTCGAACGGTTGTTCCGCGTCCTCGAGAAGAATCGATGACAATCGCACCGCCGGTCGAAATGCTTGCGGTCCGCTTGCGCATATTCGACAGGCCGCGTCCAGCATCTGTATCGGCAGGATTGAATCCACATCCGTCGTCCTCGACGCAAATGACGATCATCGATTTCTTTTCGTCATAATCAGTCGTCAATGTGACGGTCGTTGCTTTCGAGTGATGCAAAACGTTGCTCAGCGACTCCATCAGGATAAGTTTGATCGCCAGCGCATCGCGTGCTGTCAGTCCTCGAATCTCAGGAAGCGCTTCGACCTGCCAACGCAGGTCGATTCCGGCCAGCTCAATGCCGCTTCCCATCCGGTGCCGGACATTGCTCAATAGGCAATTTATATCGCCGTCATCCGTTTCGGCGCTGTCGACCAGGAGGCGTAGCTCCATCAGGATTTCGCCAACCCTGCGCTTAACGTCTGCCATGTTGACGTTTTCGGTGCTGAAATAGGCAAGGAGCGTGGCGAGGCTGGAGCCGATGCTGTCATGCATGTCGGCGGATATTTTTTCCCGCGCAGCGATGGCGGAATTGACGACTTCGAGCTGGGACTGCTGGCTGAGCTTCCCCAGTCTGTGAATGAAAGCCGCTGCCGCCACCATCGCCGCCGTGAGCACAAACCAGCAAAATGCTAAAACATAAAAGAAACCGATATATTGGGCCCGAAGATAGTCGGTGTCATAGCCAACGGTTACGTAAAACGGCGTGGTTTGTGACGCCACGAACGTACCCATTCGCGTGATGCCATCAAGACCGCCGCGGCCGTAGAATGTGCCGCTCTTCTCTCCCGCGATGACCCGGTCGTAGACAAGCGGCATTCTTGACACCGACGTGCCGTAGCCGATCACGCCGTTCAAGGAGCGAATGCGTACAACGCCATCCTTCCCGGTCAATCCCGCGATTCCTCGGTCGCTAAGTTTGAGCTTTTCGTAAAGTCTGATGAAATGCGACAGCCGGTACGAGAGCAGCACCACACCGGTGAGCGCACCGGATTTGTCGCGCAATGGCCGCGAAAATTGAATCGCCCATTCATTGGTAACGGGACCGCGCGCCGGATTGCCGATATAAAGTCCGGATTCGCCAGGCGACTCGGCATGAACGCTGAAGATTTTTCTATCCTTCAGCGATATCCTCGGCGCGGGATCGAAGACGGCGCTTGCGATTAATGTGCCATCGCGATCCAGCACCGCCGGACCGATCATCGAGGGCTGCAATGCATAACCTTTCAGCAGCCGATGCAGCTCGGCTTCATTTGCTTCGGAGACGCCATTTTCCGGAATCTCGCCTGCAAGCCGGGTGAGAATGGCGTCTGCGGTGGCGGCGTCATCATCGAAGTCCGCCATCAGGATCTGGGCGATATTTTCGGTCTGGCGATAGTACTCCTGCTCGACCCCCCTTTTGAAATGCACGCCGCCCAACACGCACAACACCAGCACAAAGACGGAGAATCCCGCGCACACAAGCGCGATCGAGGCCCGTGAGAAACGACCGAAGAGTAAGCGCACGTCTCTTCCATGCATGCTGGCGGCCCGAAGCAAAAACTCCAATTGCAACGCATGTTGCGCGGCTAGCCCGCAAGCGTGCGGGCATCACCAATTTTGGGGAGGTCGGAAAATCTCTTTTGATTTTATGCCCATTTCGGGGGGTTGGTCGACCTCGCAGGATGATCCATTTTGCAGACCCCACCGTCGGAAACGCAGGGCCGGACTCGGATGCTTAACGTTCCTCCCACGACCAAGGCAGTTGAACTGACCGCGAAGCAGATGTTCATGCTTTTCCCGAGCCCGATGTTTACGGGGAAACTATCCGACATTGCCCTCTGTGACCGGGTAGAGAAAAAGCTGCGGGAGTTGCAGAAATCGGGGAAGGGCGTGTCTTCTCCGGAAGGGATGATCCTTGCCTATATGACGCCGGACGACATCCATACTCTTCCCGAGATGAAAGAGTTGGTCAACGTGATCATGTTTGAATCCGGAAATATTCTGGACGCTTACCGGATAAAGCGAGAATCGCACTACATCACCAACATGTGGGCGAATATCGCCAATCCGAATCGCCGTCATCACATGCACATTCATCCGAACTGCCTGTTAAGCGGCCTCGTCTATATCAAGACGCCAAAGCGATGCGGGCAGACCGTGTTTACGTCGCCGCGCCAGCTCACGAAAAACATCGAGCCCGCATACATCGACAAGAACGAACTCAATTCGGACGTTTTTTCCATGCCGGCGGAGAAGGGCCGGATGTTGATCTGGCCAAGCTACATCCCGCATGCGGTCGAGCAGGGCGCGGCCGACGAGACCGAGGATAGGATCGTCGTGGCCTTCAATGTCATGATCCGCGGGCTAATCGAACTGCCGACGGCACGTCTGAGCCTACGTTGACGGCATTCGCGGATTCAATGGTGGGCGCTGTAGGGATTGAACCTACGACCTCTCCCGTGTGAAGGGAACGCTCTCCCGCTGAGCTAAGCGCCCGGCCATCGCTGGACGCGCGATATAAGGAGTGCCTCCAAGAGGTGTCAAGCGAAGGCCCTTCACGGGCCTTTTCAGTTGCGTGTTTTTGGGTCGTCGGTCTGTGCCAACCGCGACGCATGAGTTTGCAGCGCACGGATACGATCTGCGAGGTTGCCGTTGGATGGCTCGTCGAGAGTGACGTCACCGCCAACCGTCGTTGCCGCACTCTTGAGCTCGCGCGACGTCTCGGCGGCAAGCAGCGTATCAATCGGGGAGTTTGGACCCTCCAACGCAGATGCAAGCCTTGCCACTTCCGCCGCGACATCATTAATGCGCTCGCGCAGGAGCGCATTCTCCACCCGCTCCGATGCCCAAGCTTCTTCGGTCTCGCGTTTCATCGCGCCCAGTTCTCGGGCGAACCGATCCCGCTCGTCCTTGACGTGCGTGATCGTTGCCTGCAATTGGGTGTTCTCTGTCTTGAGGTCTTGAGTGGCGGAACTTGAGCGTCCTTCGATTTCCAGGATAGCGGCGCGCAAATCGGTTTCGACTTTTCGCGCCGATTCCATTTCCTGACGCAAATGCTTGAGCTCAAACTCACTCTCGTTGAGCAGGCGCGACTGCTCGCCCAGTCGGTTTTCGAGATCCTGTGCGCGCCGCCCGAGGATTTCCGCTTCTTTGGTCTGGGCCGCCAGCTGCTGTTCGAGTTCGGCAATGCGGTGATCGAGATTTTCGACTCGGGCACGCTCGGACGATAGTTCCTGCGTCGCGGCCTTGAGTTCAACGCGCTCCGAATCGCGACGATCCTCAACTGCCTTTAGATCGTGGCTCGCGCCATCCAGCCGCTCTTTCAAGGCGTCGACCTGGGTCTTCAACGCTATAATTTCGATCTTCTGGGAATCGGCGACTACGGAGCGTTCATCCAATGCGCTCGTCAGCTTGGCAAGTTCGGCTTGCTTGTCGGACAAGCCACGCTGGGCTTCGTGCATGGCGCTATTCTTGACGGCAAATTCTTCTTCCGTTGCGCGCAACTGGTCGCGCAGATTCTTCTCGCGCGCTTCCATCGCGAAAATTGTTGCCGTCTTTTCACCCAGTTCGACCTTCAGACGATTGATCGCATCGCCCTTCTTGCCGAGTTCGGCCAGCTGGCTGGTGCTTTTGGTTTTGAGCTGCTCAACGCTCATTTCCAGGCGTCGCGTCGACATGGCAAATTCAGCGCGCAGCTGATCCTTGTCGGCCTGGATTTCAGCCATTGACAGGGGTGCCGCGGCTTCGAGGCGGCGCATGGTGAGCCGGACCGCGCGACTATGCACAAGAGGGACGACGACGAGCCCGATCAGAGCTGCGAACAGAAATCCGATCCCGAAATACATGATCGGTTCAATCATGGAACATACGCCTCCACCTCACGCACTTTCAGCGGCATGCGCGCCGGTTCGTTCGGCCAAATCAGACATTATCCTAAAGCCAGGCTTTCGTCGCGGGTGCAAAAGGTTCCGCCCGTCCCTTGCCATGAAAGTGGTAAATGCGGGGAGGTCAGAACGGATTCCAGGTCGCCCGCGGCGTGAACTTGAGGTAGCCGATATTGGCGCCCAGCCGCAACCCGACGCCCGAGCGGATCGGCACTACAATGATATTGCCGGAAGCGAGCGCCGTCATGCCAAAGCCGCCGATGAAATAGGCAGAACCATCGATGCCCGCGAAGCGCTGATAAATGGCCTCGGTTGCCGGCAGGTTGTAAACCAGCATCATCGTGCGAGCGCCTTCGCCGCCGGTATCGAAACCGACGGATGGGCCTTCCCAGAACACACGGCGATCGCCGGCATTCTTTGTGTAAAGTTTGCCGTCGCCATATCGCAGGCCGACGACGAAGGCTCCGCTGCCTTCCTGCCCCAGAACATACCCGTTCGGTTGGCCCCAGCGGCTAACGGCAGTTTCGACAATTTGCGCTAACCCGCGTGACACCGTGCCGAAAAAACGATGACCCTCCCGCACGAGTTCTCCCGGGGAGAAGGTATTGCCCTGCTGGTTTTGGGCGCCCGCAATATCCGGGGCAAAGACCGCAAGGGAGAGTGTCAGGACGGCAAGGCGCAAAGTCGCGCGCATCATCTTCTCCATTAGATTTTGATGTCTCAAGCCCCGGTTAACCGGATGCTCACGCCAACAACCCTAAAGTGGCGACAAACGCCTTGCCCCGAATCATTTATCGTTGTTGAGAACTATGACTGCAGCACGGCAGCAACGGAAGTCGCCTCTCGTACTCGGGGTCTTGTTGGGTGTGGCCGTGAGTGGCGGTATTGTCACACCCGTAGGCGCAATAGCCGCAACCGATAACCAGTTGGCCGTCAACGCGGATACCGGCCTTGCAATAAGTGGCTTTGACCCTGTGGCGTATTTTACAGAGGGCAAAGCGTTATTTGGCCTGCCCGAGTTCGAATTGAATGTGGATGGTGCGGTCTGGCGATTCGGTAACGAGGGAAATCGCGGCGCTTTCGAGAAGCATCCCGAAGTGTATGCGCCCCGCTTTGCCGGCTACGATCCGGTCGCCATTGGCCGCGGCCGGTCTGTTCCGGGTCACCCTCTTTTCTGGGTCGTAGTCGGGCAGCGACTCTATTTCTTCTATAGCGAGCAAACCCGCAGCGCCTTTCTCGCCGATCCGGGCCGCGTCATCGATACGGCTGAGCGTAAATGGCCCGACATCGCCCGTGATTTAGGGCAGTGAAAGCGCGAACGGCTCAAAGCCTGGCCGCCGCGGCCTTTTTCGGGTCCCCCCACGCAATGAAAGCCGGCACGCGAAAATTTTCGGCAGCGCGGCCATAAGCAAGGGGCAAACCTCGCGGATTGGCCATTACGCCGCCTGCCGCGACGACAAGCGCATGACCAGCTGCCACGTCCCACTCGCAGGTCGTTGCGAGGCGAGGATAGACGTCTGCGGCACCTTCTGCGACTTGGCAAAATTTGATTGCGGACCCGCTGACATTCCGGGTGACGGATTCAAGGGAAGCGATGAAGGCTTCGGTCGCTGCGTCGGGATGAGAGCGGCTTACGGCAGCGATCGCTCCTTGGCGTGGCCAGCCGCGCGTGTGGATCGCCTGCGGTTGGTCGGCGCCATCATCTCGTAGCCGAAGTCGCTCGGCCTTCATGCCGACGATGCCGCGCCAAACTTGTTTGCGTTTTGGTGCCGCAATGATACCGGCGATCGGCACTCCGCGTGTGATAATGGCGAGATTGACGGTAAATTCGTCGCGGCCGGCGAGATACTCGCGCGTGCCATCAAGTGGATCCACCATCAGGAAGCTACCATCGAGCTGAATTTTTCTGGCGCCGGTGGATTCTTCGGAAACGACCGCAACGGCCGGTAAAAGCCGCGCAACGCCTTGCAAGATTGCCGCTTCGGAGGCTTCGTCGGCAGCCGTGACCGGCGACTCGTCGGCCTTCGTGCGCGGTACGACGGTGGATAGCGAAACCGCCCTGATTTCCGCGCAAGCGCGTGCAATGACTGCTGTCAAGTCGTCCAGAAGTTGCGCCGCCTTGTCCGGCAGAATTTCGGAACCTGAACTCACATTCCATGTCCTGTTGCCGCCCACAGTCCTTGGCGGTGGTTTGGGTGCGGTGTATCAACTCGCCAACGTGGCGCGTTCATCGATTCGCCCTAGAGGGCAGCCTGCATTCCCAGCGGAGACCGGTCTATGTCTGAATCTTCCATCGAAGCGCTCGATCTTGCCGCCCTTTTGTGCTCGCGGGTATGCCACGATCTCATTAGTCCGGTCGGCGCCATCGTCAACGGGCTTGAGGTGCTTGAGGAAGAAAAAGACGAGGCAACCAAGGAGTTTGCGCTCGACCTTATCAAAAAGAGCGCCCGTACCGCTTCAGCCAAATTACAGTTCTGCCGTATTGCTTTTGGCGCTGCCGGCTCGGCCGGTGCGCAGATTGATCTCGGCGATGCTGAGACCATCGCGCGTGGATTTCTCGAAGATGACAGGACCAAGCTCGGCTGGAATCTGCCAAGAGCTTTATTGCCGAAAAACCGGGTCAAATTACTGCTCAACATGCTTGTCATTGCCGGCCAGGCGATCCCTCGTGGCGGCAGCATTGGTGTCGATGCCATCGGGTCGGGCGATAGCATGGGGTTCAAGGTCACGGCCGCCGGCACCAATGCCAAGATTCCGCCTGCGGTGCCCTTACTGCTCACAGGCGAGGCCAGCGGCGAGGGCTTGGATGCCCATCGCATTCAGCCGTTTTACGCGGGCCTTTTGGCCAGGGCTTGCGGAGCAAAGGCAGCCATAGCGATGGACGGTGAAGCGGTCGTACTCACCGCGCACTAGGCGCGCGCCGAACAAATTCCGTCAGTTAATGACCGGTTAATGGCGTGAGCCGTATCGCCAATACGCAACCAAAATTAAACGCTTCACCGACACACTGACCGCGCTTCCGACGGAAAGCGGCGAACGGGCCAATGCCCGGCGACGAAGGCGTTTTTTATGGACGACCTGCTGCGGGAATTTGTCACCGAGACGAACGAAAGTCTCGACGTGGTCGACGTCGAGCTCGTGCGTTTTGAGCAAGAGCCGAACAACGCAAAAATCCTCGACAATATTTTCCGTCTTGTCCACACAATCAAAGGCACCTGCGGTTTTCTTGGCTTGCCTCGCCTGGAGGCGTTGGCTCACGCAGCCGAGACATTGATGGGCAAATTTCGCGACGGCGTGCCGGCGTCAACCGAGGCTGTTACGCTCATTCTGGCTACCATCGATCGCATTAAGACAATTCTTGAATCTCTTGAACGGGAGCAACGCGAGCCAGAAGGCGCCGACACAGATTTGATATTCAGCCTTGAGCGGATGGTTGAACGGGTCGGACAATCAGGGCCGCGCGCAGAATCCCAGCACACGGTGGGAACGCTGGTTCCGCAGGTGCTCGAACGCCCACTGCGCCCGGACGAAGATACCCTTGATGATCTTGAGCGTGCATTTCGTGACACGGTGGCGGATCCGCCGGCCATAAAGTCAAAAACCGCACCGGCATCCGCGGACGCTACTGCCAAGGACGATGAACTTGCCAAGGGCGCCAATCAATCGATCCGCGTTACGGTCGATACCCTTGAGCAGCTCATGACGATGGTTTCCGAGCTGGTACTCACCCGCAATCAGCTGCTCGAGATCGTACGTCGTCATGAGGAATCGGAGTTCAAGGCGCCGTTGCAACGGCTGTCCCATGTTACTGCCGAATTGCAAGAAGGCGTGATGAAGACGCGCATGCAGCCGATCGGGAACGCGTGGCAGAAGCTGCCGCGTATCGTGCGCGATCTTTCGAATGAGCTGGGAAAGAAAATCGAGCTTGAAATGCAGGGTGCTGAGACCGAGCTCGACCGTCAGGTGCTTGATCTCATCAAAGATCCGCTGACGCACATGGTGCGCAATTCGGCGGATCACGGACTCGAGACCCCGGAGCAGCGCCGCGCCGTCGGAAAACCGGAACACGGGCAAATCCGGCTCTCGGCCTATCATGAAGGCGGCTACATAATCATTCGGATCGCTGATGATGGCCGTGGCCTCGATACCAGCCGCATCAAGGCCAAGGCCATTGCGCAAGGTCTCGTCTCCGAAGCCGATGTGGAGAAGCTGACGGAATCGCAGATTCATAAATTCATCTTCGCGCCGGGATTCTCCACCGCCGCGAAAATCACCAACGTTTCGGGCCGTGGCGTAGGCATGGACGTTGTGCGCAACAATATCGATCAGATTGGCGGGACCATCGACGTGAAGTCGGTAGCCGGCGCGGGGCTCAGCTTCACCATCAAAATTCCCCTCACGCTGGCAATTATAGCGGCCTTGATTGTCGAGGCCTCCGGGCATCGTTTCGCTATCCCGCAACTATCGGTCGTCGAACTGGTGCGTGCGCGAAATGGCGGAGAACACCGTATCGAACGCATCAAGGACACCAAAGTGTTGCGGCTGCGAGACAAGCTCTTGCCGCTTGTCGGTCTCAGTCATTTGCTCGGCATCGACAAGGACGCCGGCGACATCGATGGCAGCTTTATTGTCGTTACCCAGGTCGGGAGCCAGACTTTCGGAATCGTCGTCGATGGCGTCTTTCACACGGAAGAAATCGTGGTGAAGCCGATGTCCAGCAAGCTCCGCCACATCGCGCTGTTTTCCGGCAACACCATTCTGGGCGACGGCTCGGTTATCATGATCATCGATCCGAACGGGGTTGCGCAGGCGTTCGGGAACACTATCACTCCCCAGCTGGTGGATGCGGAAAGCACCAATGGCGGCCATGCTGCCCCGGATGAAGCTGGCACGTCCTTGCTGGTCTTCCGCGCCGGATCGATCCAGCCCAAGGCCGTTCCATTGTCGCTGATTACGCGACTTGAGGAGATCGACGCGCAAAAGATCGAGCTGTCGAACGGCCGTCACATGGTCCAGTACCGCGGACATTTGATGCCGCTTGTCAGCATGAGCGATGACGTGCGGGTGAAGGGTGAGGGCGCACAATCGTTGCTGGTTTTCTCCGACGGCAGTCGCTCGATGGCGCTGATTGTCGACGAGATCATCGATATCGTTGATGACAATCTGGACATCCAGGTTGGTAGCGACAATCCGGGGGTGCTCGGTTCCGCCATTGTGCGAGGTCATGCAACCGAGATCATCGACGTCGGCCATTTCCTTCCGCTCGCTTTCGAGGATTGGTTTCGGCGCAAGGAACAGCCGGCGCGCGATCGCATGCACACGGTTCTGCTTGTCGATGACTCTCCGTTCTTCCTCAATATGCTTACCCCGGTATTGCAGGCCGCCGGCTATCAGGTGACTGCGGTCGGTTCCGCGCAAGAGGCGCTCGCGTTGCTCGGCGATGGCAATCGTTTCGACGTGGCCATTACTGACATCGAGATGCCAGACATGGATGGCTTCCAATTTGCTGAAGCTGTTCGAGGTGACCCGCGCAGTGCCGAGCTTCCGATCATCGCGCTGTCATCGGTTGTATCGGCGGAGGCCGTCGATCGCGGCCGCCGTGTCGGGTTTCATGACTACGTCGCCAAATTCGATCGGCAGGGATTAATCGCAGCTCTCAAGGAACAGATCGACGTCGGTCGGGCTGCGTGACGGATGGACCATGGGCTCGACCGCTGACCATAACCTGCACGAATACGTCACCGCGATGATAGGCGGCCAACTGTTCGGCTTGCCGATTCTGCGCGTGCAGGACGTTTTCGCACCCGAACGACTGACCAAGGTGCCGCTCGCGCCGGCCGAGATTGCGGGAGTGCTGAATCTTCGTGGCCGCATCGTGACGCTGATTGATATGCGGCGTCGGCTTGGCCTTGGACAGCGCGAGGACAACAACCCTGCGATGGCAGTCGGCGTGGAATCGCGCGGCGAATCTTACGGCTTGCTGATCGACAGCGTGGGCGAGGTGCTCAAGCTTGACGATATGGCGTGTGAGCCAAATCCGACCAATCTCGATCCACGCCTGGCGAGCGTGTCGACGGGGATTTATCGGCTCGAGGGACAGCTTTTGATGGTGCTCGATGTCGACCGCGTGCTCGACATTGCGGTTAAGACGGCTGCGGCGTGACGCGGTCTGAATGCTGAAGGAACGAGAATTACGCGTGAACACAACGAGGATGTACGATGAAAACCTGCTTGGTAGTTGATGACTCCAGTGTCATTCGCAAAGTGGCGCGACGAATTCTAGAAGGACTCGACTTTCAGATCGTGGAGGCCGAGGACGGCGAGCAGGCTCTCGAAGCCTGCCGGCGGCAGTTACCAGAGGCAATTTTGCTCGACTGGAACATGCCGAAGATGGATGGTTACGACTTTCTGCGCTCGCTTCGTCGGCTCCCCGGCGGCGATGGTCCAAAGGTCGTATTTTGCACCACCGAGAACGACGTTGCGCATATCGCGCGTGCGCTGCACGCCGGAGCGAACGAGTACATCATGAAGCCATTCGACAAGGAGATCGTGGAGGCCAAGTTCCAGGAAGTCGGGCTTATCTGACCGCCGCACCTGCGGCTTGAGAGTACAAAAGTCAGTAAAGCCAGTTGAGTCCAATGAACTTAATTGTTTCTCCGCCATCTTCCGCCGCCGCCAACCGGCGTATCCGCGTCATGCTGGTCGACGACGCCGTTGTTATACGCGGGCTGTTCGCGCGCTGGGTCGAATCCGAGCCCGATCTTGACGTCGTTGCCACGTTGCGGACCGGCCGCGAGGCGGTAGATCAGCTCGAACGTGTCGCCCCCGACGTTGTTGTCCTCGACGTCGACATGCCGGATCTCGACGGCATCGCAGCTCTTCCGCTGCTGCTCGAGAAAAAGCGCGATCTCGTCGTTATCATGGCTTCCACCCTGACGCGGCGGAACGCCGAGATCAGCTTGCGGGCCCTGTCGCTCGGCGCCGCAGACTATATTCCAAAACCGGGAAGCAATCGCGAAGTCAGTGCCTCAACCGCCTTCCGCCGTGATCTGATTGAAAAGATCCGGCAGCTCGGGCTGCGCGCGAAGCGCCTGCGTTCAGCCACATCGCCAGCGCGCGCGCCGCTGGAAACAAAGCCGGCGCCCTCAATCGTACCGCAGCAGGTGGAAGAAGCCGCTGCGCCTCCGCTGACGCTAAGACCGATGCCCACGACGCCCCCGCGTGTGCTGCTCATCGGCTCGTCCACCGGAGGGCCGCAGGCGCTCAACGCCCTGATGGCAGATATTGGCGGCGTGCTTCAGCGCGTGCCGGTCCTCATCACGCAACACATGCCGCCGACCTTTACGGCCGTTCTTGCCGAGCATCTCACCCGCATCGCCAAACGCCCCGTGCGCGAAGCAGCCGATGGCGAGGAGATCAACGCCGGGGTTGTCTATCTCGCCCCGGGCGGGAAGCACATGAAAGTGACTCGCCGCGACGGCGCCGCAGTGATCGCTGTCGAGGACGGTCCATTGGTGAATTTCTGTAAGCCTGCGGTAGATCCGATGTTTGCTTCGGCTGCCGACGTGTGGGGCAACAAAACGCTGGCATTGGTGCTCACGGGGATGGGTTCGGACGGACTCGCCGGTGCCAGGACGATCGTTGCAGCCGGAGGTCACGTGTTCGCCCAGGATGAGGCGACCAGCGTCGTGTGGGGTATGCCGGGTCAGGTCACCAATGCCGGCCTGTGCTCCGCGGTACTGCCGTTGCCCGAAATCGCCGCAAAGCTCACACGCCTGTTTACCGGGGAGCGTCCGTGACCCCGCAGGACTTCGACTATCTGCGCAAATTTTTGCGCGAGCGCTCCGGCCTGGTGTTGGCAGTCGAAAAGCAATACCTCGCCGAAAGTCGACTTCTGCCTGTTGTCCGCCGCAACGGCATGAGCACACTCGCCGAACTGATCGAACGATTGAAAAATCGGCCGCCCGCTCCGCTCGGCGCTCAAGTGGTCGAGGCAATGACCACCAATGAGACATTTTTCTTCCGTGACAAGATACCGTTTGACCATTTCCGCGACACGATTATGCCGACTTTGATTTCGGCTCGCGCGCGCGAAAAGCGGATTCGTATCTGGTGTACCGCTGCGTCCACCGGTCAGGAGCCCTATTCACTGGCGATGGCGATCAAGAGCATGGGACCGGCGATTGCGGGCTATCGCATCGATATCGTTGCCACGGATCTTTCGTCGGATGTGCTGGAAAAAGCGAAAGCCGGAATTTACAGCCAGTTTGAAGTTCAACGTGGATTACCGGTGCAGCTTCTGGTCAAATTCTTCGACCAAGTCGGGGAAACCTGGCAACTCGCGCCCGAGCTGCGCAGCATGGTCCAGTTCCGCCCACTAAACCTGCTCAATGACTTCTCGGTGCTCGGCAATTTCGATCTGGTATTCTGTCGCAACGTGCTGATTTACTTCGATCAAGAGAACAAGATCGCGGTGCTTAATCGCATCGCGCGCCAAATGCCTGAAGACGGCTTTCTGGTGCTGGGGGCTGCCGAGACGGTGATCGGCCTTACCGAGGCATTCAAACCGCTCGCAGACAAGCGCGGGCTTTATGTGCCCAATGGCGCAACGCAAAATCGCACCGCCGATAACATAATCCGCTTTGCGGCCGCGAAGGCGTAAGGGGCACCGGGTCCTTCGCCAAATATAACGAAAATTTTACGGCGTTCGTGCCCGTCGGCACCGTCTCGATCTCCGGACGAATCATGTAAATTGAGCCGTCGGGCTGGCGCGTCCAATTCAACTGACGCGCGTGGGGGCTCGCCAATTGCGAGCATGGCCTGAAGGGGGGATTTACATTGGTCGACTACGTCGATCCGGTGTTGGTCGTTGACGACCTGAACACGATGACGCGCATCGTGGATGGCATGCTGCGCAAATGCGGCTTCGTTAACGTCGACCAAGTTCACGATGGTCCTACGGCTCTGCAAAAACTGCGCGAGAAATCATACCTGTTTGTCGTGACCGATCGTGAAATGCCGGGCATGAACGGCCTCGAACTCGCGCGCGAGATTCGTGCGGATCCGAAGATTCGCAACGTTCCCGTTGTCATTATGTCGGCGAGCTCCGAAGCGCAGCATGCCGAAGCCGCTATTGCCGCCGGTGCAAATTTTTTCATGACCAAGCCATTTAACCTGACGACCCTCAAGGACGTGATCACCCAGCTGATGCGCCCACAGAGTTGAGCAGACGCTTTCGCGATCTCGGGCCCTTCGGCCGATTGCGGGATGCTGGTTGCTCTGGGGTTGAGGTAACGCGTTGCCTTTCCGACTGCAAAAAATGCTAGGATTTGGGCCTCTGGTCGTTGCGTTTTTTGGGAGTTGGGCATGCAGGGGCGTTATTCCATCCGCGTTCAAACCGCAGCGATCGCGCATGGAGAAGATTGGGCCAGACGTATTGTTGGCTTGATCGTCGCGGTGGCTTTGGGCCTGACGCTGCTGCCCTCGATTGCGGCCGCGATTGAGGTACCAAAGCCCGAGCCTGCCGAGAAATATCTCGGCAAAGCGATGACCGGCTCCAACTACACGGTGAGACCAATCGCGCGTAGCGACGGCGTGATGCGCATTTTCGACGTCGATACGCGCTACGGCAAATATACGTTTGCCGGCGTTGAATTCACCAAGTTGCGTCTGCACGAACTGGATGCCACGGCGGCACTGGAGAAAATGTCCCAGTCGGAAGCCTTCGGACAGGCATTCGGGCGCGCGGCGTTGGGGCCTATCAAATTCGGCGCCGACCTCATCACCAATCCGGCTGATACCGTCCAGCGATCCATCACGGGCATTGGCAACATATTCGACCGCGTTGGAGCTGGTCTCTCGAATAACCGCGCGGACCGCGACAATCTGATGGATAGCTTACTCGGCGTCAGCGACACGCAACGCGAACTTGCGGTCAAGCTTGACGTCGATCCTTACACCGATTTTCCGCCCTTGGCGCAGAGGCTTAAGGAAATGGCCGGCGTCATGGCGAGTGGCGGCCTGCCGATCAAAGCCGGACTCTCTCTTGTTCCAGGCGGGGTCGGAATCGCCGTCTCCTCGGTCGCGACGGTAGGGGATGCAAAAGATACATTGCGCAGCAAGTCGGCGGCTCAGGTGATCGCCGAGGCGCGTGCCACCTTTTTATCTCTCAATGTCCCGGAAGAAAGCGTGAACCGCCTTGATGAAAATCGGAATTACACGCCGGCCGATCTGCTGATCATGGCGCTTGCGCTCAAAAAGCTCAACGCGAGGGACACTGCCGCTTTTGTCGATCACGTCGCAGGAGCCAGCTCGCGTAACGTGGCATTCTACCATCGCCGCCGCGCGCAATTTCTTGCGGCGCGCACCACCGAGCTGGGCAGCATTGCGTCTTTTGTTACGTTTGGCGGACAGCCCATCAATGTTGCTCGCAACGGCAACATTGTTGCGGCGTTTACGGTCGATGACATCGCCTGGACCGAAATCCAGCAGCGGACATTCGTTGCCGTCAACACTGAAATACGTCGGACGAATCCAGGTGCTGTGCCTGTCCTTGCCACGACCGGCAATGTGACACCAATGGCTGCAGCAGAGATCGGCAAGCGCGGTTGGAAGATCCTGCAGCTCAAGCCGCAGAGCTGACATTCCGCGACCATGACTTAGGCTATGGAATCTTGTCTTGGCATGGCCTTTGGGCGAGGGCGATGAGGCGGCGCAGAGGAGCAAAAAAAACAGCAATACGGCGCCGGAAGCCGAGCGCCGCTGTGTCGCGCAAGAACGTGACGGCTCGTCTGCAAGGTCGCCCCGAGAATGGGTCCCGAAAAACAATTGAGCAACTCAGGCGCGAGCTCGATGAGGCGCTCCACCAACAGACCGCAACCTCGGAAGTCTTGAAGGCTATCTCGACAAATACCGGCGAATTGGAGCCGGTATTTAAGGTCATACTGGCGAACGCAACGAACCTCTGCGAAGCAAAATTTGGCACCCTCTATTTACGAGATGGCGATACATTTCGTGCTGCCGCCTTCCATAATGCGCCGCCGGCATTCATTGAAGCGCGCAAGGGCCGGGCGATAGACCCCGCGCCTGAGAGCACTTTTGCCCGGGCTGCCAGTACCAAGCAGGTGGTGCAGGTGCTCGACAGCACAAAGCGCGAGGCGTACCGCAAGGGCGACCCCTTCTTGGTCGCTGGCGCAGACCTTGGCGGTTACCGCACGATTATATCTGTGCCTATGCTCAGGAACGATGAGCTGGTTGGCGTCATAAGCATTTACCGGCAAGAGGTCCAAGCATTTAGCGACAAACAAATTGCTCTTGTTTCGAATTTCGCAGCTCAGGCTGTGATCGCCATTGAAAATACGCGTTTGCTTAGCGAGCTGCGTGAATCGCTGCAGCAGCAGACCGCTACGGCTGATGTGCTCAAGGCCATTAGCCGGTCGACATTCGACTTGCAGACGGTGCTCGACACGTTACTCGAATCCGCAACACGGCTTTGCGACGCCGATCAGTCATGGCTCTTTCAGCTTGATGGGCAATATCTGCACTGGATCGCGAGTTATGGCGCCGCAACCGGCAAATATGCCCGGCTCAAGGAGTACTTTATCGGCCGTGATATTCCGCAGGATCGAGGCAGTGTCGTGGGGCGGGCGGCATCGGAAGGCAGATTGGTTCATGTTCACGACGTCCTTGCGGATCCGGAATACACCTATAGCGAAGCGCAAAAGATTGGCGGCTACAGAGCGGCGCTCGGCGTTCCCCTCCTGCGCAAGGGAACCGTCGTCGGCGTGATCTTTGTCGCGAAGGCGGTGGCGGTGCCGTTTAGCGCGAAACAGATTGAGTTGGTGACGACCTTTGCCGACCAGGCACTGATAGCCATAGAAAATACGCGCCTGTTCAACGAATTGCAGAAGCGGACCGACGATCTCTCAGAATCGCTGCAGCAGCAGACCGCCACGGCTGATGTGCTGCGCGTAATCTCGGGGTCACCGACCGACATCCAACCAGTTCTGAATGCAATTCTCGAAACTGCGGGACGACTTTGCGAATCCGAATATGCCTGCTTTTTCAGATTGCACGAAGACAGGGCCTATTTGGCAGGCTCCAACAATGCGGCCGCCGAATACATCAAGTACCTGTCAGAGAATCCGATCAAAATCGACCGCGGATCCCTTGTAGGGCGAACGGCGCTTGAATGCCGCACCGTACATATCCCGGACTGTCTTGCCGATCCGGAATACACTTCTCACGAATATGCCCACACCGGCAAACATCGTTCATTGCTCGGGGTGCCGCTGCTACGCGACGGCAAGCCGCTTGGCGTAATTGGGCTCCTCCGGACCGTTGTTAAGCCGTACACGAAAAAACAAATTGAGCTCGTGACCACCTTCGCCGACCAGGCGGTGATCGCAATCGAGAACGTGCGGCTGTTCGACGAAGTGCAGCGGCGTACGCACGACCTTTCCGAGTCATTGGAGCGGCAAACGGCGACGTCCGAGGTTCTGCATATAATTTCGCGCTCGCCCGGTGAATTGCAACCGGTGTTCGAAGCAATGCTTGCGAATGCCACCAGACTTTGTGAGGCGAATTTTGGCACGATGTGGCTGGTGGACGCAGAAGACAGCAGCCGGATGCTGGCGGCCGCGCTGCATGGTCCGCTTCCGGCGGCCTACCTCGAGAAATGGGGCGTCGGGACGGTGTTCAAACCAAATCCGCGCGTACCTTCGGCGCGCGTCATAAGCACCCATAAACCGGTTCATGTGGCCGACCTCAGAAGAGACCCTGCATATTCTGAAGGCGACGCCCTGGTGGTCGCGGCGGTTGACGTCGCCGGGATTCGGTCATTGATCTCGATTCCGATGCTCAAGGACGAAAAGATCATCGGCGCGATTACCATATATAGCCAGGAAGTACGGCCATTCACTGAAAAACAAATCGAGCTCGTTACCAACTTCGCGGCTCAAGCCGTTATCGCGATCGAAAATGCGCGGCTGCTGAGCGAGCTGCAAGAATCGCTTCAGCAGCAGACCGTCACTGCCGATGTCCTCAAAGTCCTCAGTCGTTCGACATTCGACCTTCAGACGGTGCTTGCCACGCTGGCTGAGTCCGCGGCCAAACTGTGCGAGGCGTATGATTCAATCATCATGTTGCGCCAAGGCGAGAAGCTTCATGTCAGGGCCCACTACGGTCCGATTCCGACCGATTTTATGGATTTTGCCATAGGACGGGGTTGGGTCACCGGCCGCGCTTTTGTCGATCGTGTGCCAATCCATATTCATGATCTCCAGGCCTGTGCCGAGGAGTTTCCGGATGGTGCCGAAATGGCACGACGGCTGGGCCATCGCTCCATTTTGGCGGTCCCTTTGCTGCGAGAGGGAGAGGCTATCGGCGTGCTGGTCATCCGTCGAATTGAAACAAAGCCATTTACGGACAAGCAGATCGAACTGGTCGAAACGTTTGCGGACCAGGCCGTGATCGCAATCGAAAACGTGCGGCTGTTCGATGAGGTGCAGCAACGGACCAGCGATCTCTCCGAAGCACTGGAACAGCAGACAGCGACCTCGGAGGTGCTAAAGGTCATCTCGAGCTCGCTCAATGACCTGAAACCGGTATTCGAGACGATTGGGCAACGCGCGGAAAAGCTTTGTGACGCCGAGATCAGTGTCACCTCGATGGTTGACGGCGATCTGATCCGTCTGGTTTCGATCAACGGTATGACGGAGGAAGGCATAGAGGCGGTCCGGCATGTGTATCCGATGCGGCGGGCCGACGAAACAGTGACAGCGCGCGCAATAAGATCTTCCACGGTCTGTCATGTGCCTGACGTACTCAACGATCAACTTTATCAAAGCAAGAGTGCGGCGCGCGCGAGTGGCTTTCGTGCCTGCCTCGCTGTGCCGATGATCCGTGACGGGCAGGTTATCGGAGCGATCTTTGTTGCGCGGCGGGAGCCAGGTCCTTTTGCCGACGCCCAGGTTCAGCTTCTCAAGACGTTCGCCGATCAGGCGGTCATCGCGATCGAAAATACGCGTCTCTTCAATGAGACGAAAGAGGCGCTTGACCGGCAGACTGCGACAGCCGACGTGCTCAAACTCATAAGCCGCTCGACCTTCGATTTGCAGACCGTGCTGCAAACGCTTGTCGAATCGGCGGCCAGACTTTGCGATGCGGAACAGGGAACGATTACACGTCAGGTTGACGGGATCTTCTATCGCTCGGCCACTCACGGCTTCTCGGCCGAATTTTTTGAAATGGTGAAGGATGTGCCTGTCGAAATTGAGCGCGGCTCGGCCTCCGGACGGGCTCTTGTCGAGGGCAAGATCATTCATATTCCCGATGTGCAGGCGGATGCGGACTACACATTTAATGAAGCTCTTAAAACGGGGGAATTTCGTACAGTGCTTGCTGTTCCAATGTTGCGCGAGGGCGTGGCAATGGGGGTTCTGGCACTGACGCGCAAGGACGTTCGTCCATTTAGCGAGAAGCAATTTGAACTGGTCACGACCTTTGCCGACCAGGCGGCAATCGCCATCGAGAATGTCCGGCTATTTGACGAGGTGCAAAGGCGTACGGAAGAGTTGGCGGAGTCTCTTCGGCAGCAGACGGCCACCGCCGACGTTCTGAAAGTCATCAGCCGCTCTACTTTCGATCTGGAGGCCGTGCTCGACACGCTCGTCGAGTCAGCCGCGCGACTATGCGAGGCGGATATGGCGTCGATCAATCGTGAGAAGGATGCGGCTTTTGAGCAGGTCGCATGTTACGGATTTTCACCCGAATATCAGGCCTATATGCGCAGCCATCCGATCCCCGCCGGTGAGGGATCGGTTCTTGGCCGTGCCGTAATGCTCGGCGGGATCATTCACATCCCCGACGTTATGGCGGATCCAAACTACAAGATGATAGAGGCGGCAACTATTGGCGGCACTCACACCGTGCTCGGTGTTCCCTTATTGCGGGAAGGAACCCCTATCGGGGTGATCGTTCTTCAACGCAAGGCCGTGCGGCCCTTCACCGACAAACAGATCGAGCTTGTCGAAACATTCGCCGACCAGGCAGTGATCGCAATCGAGAACGTTCGCTTGTTCAACAGCGTTGAGGCACGGACGCAGGAACTGGCTGCATCGCTTGAGAACTTGCGGACCGCTCAGGACCGCCTCGTGCAGACAGAAAAGCTTGCCTCGCTCGGACAACTCACGGCCGGTATCGCGCATGAAATCAAGAATCCGCTCAATTTCGTGAACAATTTTTCGGGGATCTCCGCCGAGCTAATCGACGAATTGCAGGAGGCTCTCGGCGCCATATCAATCGATAAGAAAACGCGCGCCGAGATTACCGATCTCGCTGATACGCTCCGGAGCAATCTCGAAAAGGTCGTTCAGCATGGGAAACGCGCCGATTCCATCGTCAAAAATATGTTGTTGCATTCGCGCGCGGGTTCGGGTGACCACCGGGCGGTCGAAATCAACGCCGTTGTCGAAGAGAGTCTCAATCTTGCCTATCACGGCGCCAGAGCGGAAAAGCAGGGATTCAACATCACACTGGAACGGTCGTTCGATCCTGCCGCAGGCGAAGTCGATGTATTTCCGCAGGAAATCACCCGCGTGCTGCTCAACCTGATTTCAAACGGGTTCTACGCCGCAATCAAAAGGAAGGGGCAGGCGGAGGCCGGCTATGAACCGACCCTGGCCGCGGCCACCAGAGATCTCGGTGACCGCGTGGAGATCAGAATTCATGACAATGGCACCGGCATTCCGCCCGACATAAAAGACAAGATGTTCAACCCGTTCTTCACAACCAAGCCGGCCGGGGAGGGAACAGGGCTTGGCCTCTCCATCAGTCACGATATCATTGTCAAACAACACGCCGGCTCGATCGAGGTAGAGACGCGGCCCGACGAATTCACGGAATTCAGGATTATTCTCCCACGGACCGCAGCTTCCCTTGCAAAAACAGGAGCATAAGCGTGAGCGTTCTTATTCTTGTGGTCGACGATGAACCCGACGTGGAAATGCTGTTTCGGCAGCAATTCCGGCGCGACCTTCGGGCAGGTCGTTTCACCATGGAATTCGCCCAATCGGCTCCGGACGCGCTGCAATGCATCAGCGATGCGAGAAATACCTCGCTCATCCTGATCCTGTCGGACATCAACATGCCTGGGATGACCGGTCTTGAGTTGCTGCCCAAGGCCAAAGCTGTTCGCCCGGACGTTCCGGTCATCATGATCACTGCCTACGGCGATGCGGACACCAAGCGCAAGGCATTGGAGGGCGGCGCTGAAGCGCTTTTCACCAAGCCAATCGATTTCGGGATGCTTCGCAGCGAAATCGACATGCGCGTGGAAGCCGCCGCGTAGGCGGCGCTGCCCCCTAAGCATTATCGTCTCCCTGGCAGATCATTCGCCCACCGCTGGATCGGGATGCCTCAATGCAATAGGCTTTCCGTTCCACGACCAAAAAATCCTTCAAGGATCTTCGACCTAGCAGGGGGAAACGATGAAACAGTCCCGCCGTCAAAGACTATCCAAACGCCGCAGCCGCCGAGATTTCCTCATAAAGACTGCCGGTGGCGCGCTGGCCGCCGGCGCCTTCGGTGCGTATCCACTGAGAGGCTGGGCAGCCGATCCCGTGAATATCGGCGGACTTTATCCGGTCACCGGCAGCATGGCGCAGATCGGGGTCGGGATTGTCGCCGCAGCAAAGCTTGCGGTCGAGATGGTCAACGAAGCCGGCGGCATCAAGTCGCTTGGCGGCGCCAAGATGAACCTCATCATTTCCGATATTCAAAGCGACACCACAGTGACGCGCACGGAAACCGACCGCTTGATCTCCAGCAACAAGCTGTCCGCCATCCACGGCTGCTTTGCCAGCGCCTTCACGCTGATCGCGAGTGAAGTCGCCGAACGCGCGAAAATGCCCCTGTTGACCGGCTCGAGCTCCGATCAACTCAACAAGGGCCGCACATATACCTTCACGCCGTTTGCGCGTGCCTCGCAATTCGCCAAGGCGCAGCTGCAGATGTCAAAACTGGTGGGCGATAGTCCGAAAGTGGCCGTCATCTTCGAGAACACCGCGTTCGGCACCTCGACGTCCAACGGGTTGAAAGAGCTTGCGCCCGCCGAGGGCGTTGAGATCGTGATGTTCGAGCCGTATTCGGCGGGCTTTGCCGATGCCGGACCACTCATCAACAAGGTCAAGGCATCTGGCGCCAACGCGCTGTTTTCGGTGTCATATCTGAACGACCTCATTTTGATCGTGCGCACGGTCAAGCAGGTCGGTCTCAATATCGCGATCAATGGCGGCTCCGGCGGGTTCGTCATTCCAGATTTTTACAAGAACGTGGGCAAGCTGGCGGAAGGCCTGCAAGGCGTGGCGCACTGGAACCACGACATGGATGCCAACGCGCAGAAGGTCAACGTCGAATACCGAAAGCGGACCGGCGAATTCCTCTTCGAATATGCCGGCGGGCTTGTCGCGCAGACATTCATGATCGCCGATGCGCTTGAACGGGCAGGGTCAGCCGATCCGCAAAAGGTGCGCGAAGCCCTTGCAACACTCGACGTCTCGTCGGGTTACGCAGCGATGGCCCCGGGCGGCAAGGTGAAGTTCGGGCCTGATGGCAAGAACATCTACGGCTATCCGGTCGGAGTGCAATGGCAGAACGGCGACTTGGCGAGCGTCTTCCCGAAGGCGGACGCACGCGCGCCGCTGATGAAAACCTGACGCGTCGTACAAAGCGATGCTGGAGATAGTGGCCCAGGCCGTTATCAACGGCCTGCTCATCGGCGGCATTTACGCGCTGGTCAGCATCGGCGTTACGCTGATTTTCGGCGTCATCAAGATCGTCAATTTCGCCCAAGGCGAATTCGTGATGATCGGGATGTACATCAGTTTCTTCCTGGCCACGCAATTCGGCATCGACCCGATCGTCTCGCTGATCGTATCGATGCCGGTTCTTTTTGTTGTTGGCGTGCTGATCCAGCACGTTCTGATCCGCAGGGTCCTCGGTCTCAACGACTTGCCGCAGATCTTCCTGACCTTCGCGCTGTCACTGCTGATCCTGAACCTGTCGCTGATGCTGTTTACGGCGAATTATCGCACCGTGCACACCTGGTATTCGGACGAGGCCTTTCATGTCGGGGGACTCTACATCCCCTATGCAAAACTTATCGCCTTTGTGCTCGCAATGGTGCTGAGCGGATGTCTCTGGGTTTTCCTGCATGCGACCGATCTCGGCAAGGCGATGCGCGCCGCGGCGCAGAAGCCTGAAGTGGCAATGCTCATGGGCATCAATCCCAATCGCGTGTTTTGTGTTGCGCTGGGTATCGCGCTGGCACTCGCCGGCGCCGCCGGTTCGCTGCTGATGCCATTTTATCCGGCATATCCGATGGTCGGGCAGGTTTTCGTGCTTATGGCGTTCGTCGCCGTCGTGCTGGGCACCTTGGGCAACGTCGTTGGCGCCCTCATCGCCAGTCTGATGATGGGCGTGGCAGAATCGCTCGGCATCCAATTCATCGGCGCCGACTCCGGGCTAATCGTGGTCTTCACGATGCTTCTCCTGACATTGGCGGTAAGGCCGAGCGGCCTGGCCGGCGGAAGAGCGCGCTAATGGGGGCATTCCGCAATTGGGGCATGCTTTCGCTTGGTGTGCTCGTGGTCATTCTTCTCGCACTGCCGCTGGTGGTGAAGAATTCATTTGCCATCGACATTTTCATTCGCGTGCTGTTGTTTTCCTTCATTGGTGTCGCCTGGAATCTCATCGGCGGTTACGCCAAGCAACTCTCGCTCGGGCATGCCGCGTTTTTCGGGCTTGGCGCCTATACCTCGACGATATTGCAGATCGATTTCGGCGTCTCGCCCTGGATCGGGATGATCGCCGGCGGCGTCGTTGCCGCGCTTGCCAGCCTGCCGATCGGCTGGCTGTGTTTCCGCCTGCGCGGACCCTACTTCGCGATAGCCACGATTGCGACGGCTCAGGTCCTGATGCTGATCTTTCTGAAGTTTCGCGACTTTGCGTGGGGCGCCGAAGGCACGACCATCCCGAACCTCGGCAATTCTCCGCTGATGATGCAGTTTGAAGCCAAGGCTGCTTATTACTATATCGCGCTCGCCCTGCTGGCGACCGGGCTCGCGATCACCTATCGGATCGAGCGGTCGTGGATGGGCTTTTACCTCGTCGCCATCGGCGAGGATGAGGACGCCGCGGAAGCAATTGGAGTGAATGCGCCGCGCGTCAAACGCGACGTGTACATGCTCAGCGCATTCCTCACCGCTCTGGCCGGCACGTTCTACACCCAGTACATCTACTTCATCGATCCGGCGACCGCGTTCAATTTCAGCGTCTCGATCGAAGCCGCGCTCGTCTCGATCGTTGGCGGTGTTGGCACACTGTGGGGGCCGGTGATCGGCACCGTGCTGCTGGAGGCATCGTCGGCGTTGCTGCAAAGCTGGCTCGGCAGTTCGACCGGCGGCGTGCAGCTGACCGTCTACAGCCTGATTTTGATGGCAGTGATCCTGTGGCGGCCGACCGGGATCATGGGCTTCATCACCGAAACCTATCAACGCCGGGTCCACGCTCATGGCGGTACCGTCAAGGCGGTGCTTGATGGCTGAAGCGCTCGTCATCCGCAATCTGAGCAAAAGGTTCGGCGGGTTGCGCGCCGTCCAGGACGTCAACTTTTCGGTCAATGAAGGCGAGACGGTCGCGCTCATTGGACCGAACGGCGCCGGCAAGACGACGAGCTTCAACCTTATCACCGGGTTCTTTCGGCCCGATACGGGTTCGGTATCGGCCTTCGGGCAGGAAATGGTCGGCCTGCGCCCGCATGACATCTGTGCGCATGGACTTGCCCGCACATTTCAGGTCGCCAAGCCGTTCGGCGGCATGACAGTGCTGGCGAACGTGATGACGGGGGCATTCCTGCGAGACAGGCACATCGACACCGCGCGCAAAATTGCCCGCGAGGCGATCGCCTTCGTCGGCCTGTCGGCGAAGGAGCACTCGGCGGCGCGCGATCTCACGACTATCGACCAGCGGCGGCTCGAGATGGCGCGTGCCCTGGCAACGCAGCCGCGGCTTCTGCTTCTTGACGAGGTCATGGCCGGGTTGAACCCTTCGGAGATCGATCAGGCGGTCGCGCTGGTCGGAAAACTGTCAAAACGCGGGCTGACCATCGTCATCGTCGAGCACGTGATGCGCGCCATCATGGCCGTTGCCCGTCACATTGTCGTGCTCGATCACGGACAGAAGATTGCCGAAGGCAGCCCCAAAGACATTGTCGCGAACCCCGACGTCATTCGCGCTTATCTGGGAACCGGATACGCGCATGTTGCAGCACCCGGAGAAGCCTAGGTGCTGTCGCTGTCCGGAGCGAGCGCCAGTTACGGGTCGGTCCCCGCGATCGGCAACATCAGCATCGAGGTGGCGGAGGGCGAGGCCGTCGGCCTGCTGGGCGCGAACGGAGCGGGCAAAAGCACGACACTGCGCGCGATCTCGGGTCTCGTCCGGCTGACGTCCGGAACCATCAGCTTTTTGGGCGCGAATATCGCGTCGCTGCCGCCGCATAAAATAACTGAACTCGGCATAGCCCATGTGCCCGAGGGGCGTCAGGTCTTTCCCGAGATGACGGTGCAGGAAAACCTCGAGATCGGGGCCTATGTGCCGAAAGCCAAGGCTGAACGCAGCCGTTCGCTCGATCTCGTATTCGGCATCTTCCCGGTGCTGGCCGAGCGGCGCAAACAACTTGCCGGCACCATGAGCGGCGGCGAGCAGCAAATGCTAGCTGTGGGGCGCGGACTTATGTTGAAGCCACGGCTGTTGATGCTCGACGAACCATCATTAGGGCTTGCACCGGTCGTGACCGACGTCACCTTCGAGAAAATCCGGGAAATTCATGCCATGGGGACGGCGATACTGCTGGTCGAGCAAAACGTGAGCCGCGCGCTCACTCTGGTGCAGCGAGCCTATGTGCTCGAGAGCGGCCACGTCATCATGCACGGGTCGAGCGCCGATCTCGCAAACAACAAGCAAGTGCAGGCGGCCTATCTCGGCATGTAACGGCTGCACCATTTGAACGCTAAATCTCAGCAAAAAACCCGGCCTTTCGGCCGGGTCAAGTTGGGATAGGAGAGAGCCCGAAGGCTCGCGTCACGCAGACGCAACGCGGGGGGAAAGTCTGGCGCTACGCCGGAATTCGCTCGTCCGCCTCTGTCGGCTCGCGCAGCACATAGCCACGGCCCCACACCGTTTCGATGTAATTCTTGCCGGAAGAGGCATTGGCGAGTTTCTTGCGCAGTTTGCAGATGAACACGTCGATGATTTTAAGCTCCGGCTCGTCCATGCCGCCGTAGAGATGATTGAGGAACATCTCCTTGGTAAGCGTCGTCCCTTTGCGAAGGGAGAGCAGCTCGAGCATTTGATATTCTTTGCCGGTCAGGTGCACGCGTTGGCCGCTGACCTCCACAGTCTTGGTGTCGAGGTTGACCACGAGATCCCCGGTGTTGATGACCGACTGAGCGTGGCCCTTGGAACGGCGAACGATCGCGTGGATGCGGGCGATCAGTTCGTCCTTGTGGAACGGTTTGGTCATATAGTCGTCGGCGCCGAAGCCGAGACCTTTGACCTTGTCTTCGATGCCGGCGAGGCCGGACAAGATCAGAATGGGCGTCTTGACTTTCGAGACGCGGAGCGAGCGCAAGACCTCGAAACCCGACATGTCGGGCAGGTTGAGATCGAGCAAAATAATGTCGTAGTCGTAGAGCTTGCCGAGGTCGACGCCTTCTTCGCCGAGATCCGTCGTATAGACGTTAAAACTCTCGGACTTGAGCATCAGCTCGATGGATTGTGCGGTCGCGCTATCGTCTTCAATGAGCAGAACGCGCATCTAAGTCCCCTTCTCGCCGCAACCGGCCCCTGAGGTCACGCCGCAAATGCCGCGGCGAGTATGAAAAAAACGCGGTGGGACAAACCGATTCGAGACTAACTGGGCATGGTTAACAAAACCTGATTCTCCCTTGCAAGTGTGCCGTAGGCAGACTGACCCGAATCGGCGTAAGATGTTGCTTGAGAGTGGTTTTTTGGCCACGTCCGGTCTCATGTCCTAGTTTAAGAGTCGATCCTAACTGACTCTGGCGACTCGCCCCTTCCGTCCTGGCTTGGGCGATCCTGATTCTAAAGCCGTAGTCCCGTGGACGAATGACCCAATGATTAACGACGCGGGTAAACACCAAGTTAATGAAGCCGTCGGACCGGTAAGCCTAAGGGCCGGTTTATGGCGGTATCGCCCTGACGCGTCGGCATCGAACCGATGAAGGCGCTGGCCGAACAAATCGTCGATATCGACGGTGTCGAGATCTACGGCCGTGTCGTAGCGGTGCGGGGTCTGATGGTGGAGGTCGCCGGCCCCATACATGCCATGTCGGTCGGCGCGCGTCTGACGATCGAGACCGGTGCGGCGAGGACGATCCCTTGCGAGGTCGTCGGCTTCTCTGGCGGCCACGCACTCGCCATGCCATTTGCCGCGCTGGATGGCGTGCGGCGAGGTTGCCGTGCGGTCGTGTCGACCGCCGCCGGTACCATCCGACCCTCAGAGCGCTGGCTCGGCCGGGTCGTCAACGCGCGATCGGAGCCTATTGACGGGCAGGGGCCGCTTCCGCCGGGGCCGGCACCGTATCCGTATCGCAACTCGCCGCCCCCGGCGCATGCCCGCATGCGAGTCGGTGAGCCGCTCGACCTCGGCGTACGCGCGCTCAATACTTTCCTCACGGTCTGCCGCGGCCAGCGCATGGGCATTTTCTCAGGTTCGGGTGTCGGTAAATCGGTCCTTTTGTCGATGCTGGCCCGAAACGTGTCGGCTGACATTTCCGTCATCGGCCTGGTGGGTGAGCGCGGCCGCGAGGTGCAGGAATTCTTGCAGGACGATCTTGGCGCCGCCGGCCTGGCACGCTCGGTGGTGGTCGTTTCCACCTCCGACGAACCCGCGCTGATGCGCCGCCAGGCGGCCTATTTGACGCTCGCTATCGCAGAATATTTTCGCGATCTCGGAAAGGACGTGCTGGTGCTGATGGATTCGGTCACACGCTTCGCCATGGCGCAGCGCGAGATCGGACTCTCCGCCGGTGAACCGCCGACCGCCAAAGGCTATACGCCGACGGTATTCACGGAGCTGCCGCGGCTTTTGGAACGAGCCGGACCCGGCACCGAGCAGGGGACAATCACCGGTATTTTCAGTGTGCTGGTCGACGGCGACGACCACAATGAACCGGTGGCCGATGCCGTCAGAGGTATCCTGGACGGCCACATCGTCATGGAACGGGCAATCGCCGAGCGGGGGCGTTATCCGGCCATCAACATTCTCAAGTCGATATCGCGCACCATGCCGCGGGCAGCGGACCCGGTCTACTTGCCTGCCATCAATCGGGCCCGCCAGGTCATGGCCACTTATTCCGACATGGAGGAATTGATCCGCCTCGGCGCCTATCGGGCTGGCTCCAGTGCCGACGTGGACGAGGCCATCGCCCTGCACAAGCCCCTGGAGGCCTTCCTCGCCCAAAGTAAGGAAGAAGCAACGACTATGGCAGAGGGCTACCAGCGGCTGGAGCGAATTCTGCGCGGCGAAGAAACACAAAACTAACGTTATTGGGTCACAGTTGGCCCGAATGGTCCAGAATGTGGGCACGCGGCCCCGGCGATATCGCCTAGCCGTGGTCGCGTATTCGGGGCTTCGGGGAGTATCTAGTCGATGAAGTCACGCGAAACCCTTATCCGTCTGAAGAAGTTTCAGGTTGACGAAAAACGGCGCAAGGTCGCCCAGATCGAGGCGATGATCGCCGAGTTCGATCGCATTGCCGGGGAGCTCGAGCGCGAAATCAAGGTCGAGCAAGACCGCGCCGGCATCCACGATCCGGCTCATTTCGCCTATCCGACCTATGCCAAGGCTGCGACGTCACGTCGGGAGAACCTCAAGCACTCGACCGACGAGTTACGCGTTCAGCTCGAGGACGCCAAAGCTGCCTTGGGTGAAGCCTTCGAAGAGCTCAAAAAGGTCGAGATGCTGGACGAACGCGACCAGCAGCGCGAGAAGGCCGAGGAGAATGCGCGCGAGCAAACGGAACTCGACCGCATCGCCGCCTTGCGCTTCAATACCGGTGGTGCGCCGGCTTAGCGAAAGAATTCATCCCGCGACTAATGCGGCGCCGGCGACGGCGCCGCTCGTCTTTGTGATGGTCCGCTCGTTGCAATCCAGATACCCGCGAAGACCGCGATCAATCCACCCACCAGATTGAGCGTTATCGGCTCGCCGACCAGCTGCGTTGCCAATAGTCCGGCGGCAATCGGGTTGATGGTCATCGTATTGGCGACCAGCGTAGGCGTCGTGCGCTGCAACGCGAGCACCCAGAGGATAAAGGCCAGCGCGCCTCCAAACACGCCAAGATAGATCGCGGCGGTCCATTGAGCGGCGCCGAAATTGCCTAGTACAAATACACGGCCGGTCAAGGCATCGATTGCAAACAGAACTGTCGCTCCAGCTCCCATCCCGACGCAGAGAAATCCGAGCGCGCTCGAACGCTGGATAAATTGCCTCGACCACACGTTATAAAATGCCATGCACAGAACGGCGCCGGTCATGATCAGTTCGCCGCGCCAGGCGCCTTCGGGTGCCCTACCAAGTCCCGACGCGAGTGCCGTAAATACGCCGAGCATTGCAATGGCGACACCAAGGGACTTGCGCACCGTCAGTTGCTCAATGCCAAGCAACGCAGCAACAACCATGGTTTGCAGCGGCAACGTTGAAAGCGCGAGACTTGCACGGGCAGCGGTCGTATAGGAGACCGCCACATTGTAGAAGACGAAGAACAGGCCGAAAAAACAGATGCCAAGAACCAGGACGGCGGGCCAATCGGCGCGCGGTGGCATTTTTGATCGGAGTGCCAGTGTGACGGGCAGTACGACAAGAAATCCGATACCCCACCGCAGAAGTGCGAGCGTCAGCGGATCGGCGTTGCCGACCAGGTAGCGCGTAACGGCGGCGGCCGACCCGCCCAAACTGCTCGACACGAGGGCGATCAGCACGCCTATTGTGTGGTCCATCGGCCTTCATTCCATGACGTCAAACGACGCCACTGTACCCCCACGGCGCCGCTTCGGATCTAGCTCGTTCGGGGCACGGGGCTCGGTGCCGGCCGTCTTCTCAAATTCGAGCCTCATGTCTCGGCCGATTGTTAGATGTCATCTAACAAAACGGCAACTTCGCTTTAATGACAGAAGTACGAGGCTGCGCTGTAGTTTGTCTCGGCGCAACTTCTCCTTGTTTCGCCAATTCTGATCCGAACCCTTTTCCTCCAACTTTACGTTGCGGCTAGTTCAAATGATCGCAAAAAAGTCTCCGAATCCCACAGACAAATATGTCGGTTCCCGGGTACGCATGCGCCGGCTGATGCTCGGAATGAGTCAGGAAAAACTCGGCGAAAAGCTGGGACTGACGTTTCAGCAGGTCCAGAAATACGAAAAGGGGACGAACCGCATCGGTGCGAGCCGCCTGCAGCACATCTCCCAGATTTTAAAGGTGCCGGTGTCCTTCTTTTTTGACGGGGCCACGGGCAACAAGCAGGCTGAGGACGGCTCGTTAAAACCCCCGGTCGCCGACTACGTCTCCGATTTCCTTTCGAGTTCCGACGGTCTCGCGTTGACCAAGGCCTTCACCAATATCAAGGACTCGAAGTTGCGTCGGCGGGTGGTCGACCTGGTCGAGGAGATCGCCGGAGAGCAGCGGTAATCGTAGCTGCTGTACAAATCTAAAACGCCGATGCCAGTTCGCGCGCGCCCTGGGATTGTGCGCCACGACTCATCTTGCTTTCGATGTCGGCGACGAGATTGGCCACCACGCCGGTGCGGCGCGCCACCGGATTGCGTTCATAGCCTTGTTGCTGGAAGAAATTTGCGGTCGGCACGCGCGCGCGAAGCGCCTGCGGCATCGTCACCATGTCGAAGCCGTTGCCGTCCCCGGTCAGGTTCATCAATTCGAGTTCGGCGGCGGTGAGGGACGTCGTATGGCCCTTGGCGCGCGCGAAGCGGATCGAGTCCGTCAACTTCTGCACTTGCAACAGCGGGCCGAGATCGATGTCCAGCACGGCCGCGTGAATGCCAAATCCGCCCAATGTGGTCTTCGCCATGCGGTCGTGCTCGCTCCAGCGGTTTGGCACCGAGCGGCTGTAAGCGATCATGCGCTTGAGCGCCTCGATCTTGCGCTCCATTGAGAGTCTGGCCGGACCGTTTAGCGCTTTCGCTTTTTGCCGCAGCGCGAAGACATAACGATTGCCGTCCTCGGCGAGGAGCGACACAGTATTGGTGCTGAGCAACTGGTTGTAACCGACCGCGGGCGAAATCGGGCGCGCGCCCGGACGATAAGGGACAAGCCCGGCTTGCGAGTCATAAGCGCCGTTTCCGCCGGTTTCAAAGGCGTAGACGCCGACGATCTGATCACGGGTGAGACCGGCAGCCAGCGCGGCCTTCGCGTAAGCGCGCTTGAAGTCCAGATCACTCGCCGGCCGGTTCGGCACGAAGCCGAATTGCTCGGCGGCGTTTTTGAGGAAATCGGCGATGACAGGGATTTCGGCCCGCTCGGGCGGCGGTTGCGCCGGTGCACGGGGATCAATGGGTCTCGCTGGCCCCGAATAGACCGGCGGTTGGGTTAAGACATAATCGTCGAGCCCGATGGGCAAATGGTCGCGGCGTTTTGCGTTACGCGCGCGCCGCTTCTCGGTCACCGCATCCCAATAGGCGGAGGCTTCGCTCTCATAGGCGCCGTGCGCCGCCTGATATTGCGCAAGTTTGGCTTGATAATCGGCAATTACGGGTCCAGGCGACACGCTTTGGGCTTGCACGGGTCGGGTCGCCAGCAATACAGCGGCGGCAAGCAGGCAAGTCAGCGCTGATCGTCGCGAACAATACATCATGGCCGGCGGTTGTCGGTCATTTTTCTTGATTCGACCACTTTACAAAAAGACGCGCCGCAAATACGGCGCGTCAGGATCGGAGAGGTTCAATCCGCTGAACGGCTTAACGGACAGTGGGACCGCTGCGGTCGGTGAACACCACCGGCGCGCCAGCCTTGATAATGGCCGGAGTTTGCGCGGCCATGATATCCGTGCCGAGATTGAGTTCTCGCGCCGCGATGCCAATCACGGCAATCATCAGCGCGGCGGCAAGACCGACCACCACAATTTTAAGGTGGGTCGTCCGGTCCGCTGTGTACATAGACCAGTTCATGACGTCCTCCGGGGCTCTTTCCACTTTGGTTGCCCGGTCCCGACGAAAGGTTCACTCGTGCTCTTAACGTAGGTGCGTCCGTACGGTTCCCAAGGGTCCATCACGGAACATTGAAAATCGCGAAAACCACAGTTTTTCCAGGGCAAAACGGCCTGAAATGGTCTCGATTGCCCGGGATTGGCCGACTAAATACTGCCGACGGTCTTGAGACGGGCGCGCGGGTGAATTTCGCCTTGCGAGAGAACAGGTGTCTGCGCGCGGAAACGCTCGACTATGCCGCGAACGAACGGCCGGACGTTCGACGAGGTAACCAAAACCGGCGCCTCGCCCTCGCGGGCGGATTCTTCGAAACGCTCCCGAACCAACGAAATAAATTCCGACAGGCGTGACGGTTGCATGGCCAGTTGTCGTTCGTCGCCTTGTCCGACCAGCGATTCGGCGAAGGCTTGTTCCCACTTTGCCGAAAGCGCGATCAAAGGCAGATAGCCGCCTTGGCTGGTGTATTGGGCACAGAGTTGGCGCGACAGGCGTGCGCGGACGTGTTCGGTGAGTGTTGCCGGATTGCGCGAACCGGCAATGCCATCGGCGATGCCTTCGAGAATGGTAGCGAGATCGCGGATCGAGACGCGTTCGCCCAGCAGGATCTGCAGCACGCGCTGGATGCCGGAAACAGTTATCAGGTTTGGCACCAGGTCTTTGACGAGGTCCGCCTGTTCTTTCGGCAGTTCCTTTAGAAGTTTCTGCACCTCGCCGTAGGAGAGCAGCTCCGCCATGTTGCTCTTGAGCAGTTCGGTGAGATGCGTTGAGAGCACGGTGGCGGCGTCGACCACCGTGTAGCCTTTCATTGAAGCTTCTTCTTTCAGGGTGGCATCGATCCAGGTCGCCGGCAAACCGAAAGTCGGTTCGGTCGTATGAGTTCCGGGCAGTTTCACCTGACCGCCCGCCGGGTCCATCACCATGTATTGCCCGGCCCAGACCTTGCCACTGCCCGCCTCAACTTCCTTGACCTTGATGACATAGGAGTTGGCGTCGAGTTGGACGTTATCGAGAATGCGGACAGCCGGCATGACGAAGCCCATTTCGACTGCCAGCGATCGCCGCAAGGCCTTGATTTGCTCGGTGAGGCGGTCGGATCCGTCGGGGGCGTTGACCAGCGGCAGGAGCGCGTAGCCGAGTTCGACTTTCAGGTCGTCGATCTTGAGCGCGGTGGCGATGGGTTCGTCCGCGCCCTCGGTCTTTGCCGCGGTTTCGGTTTTCTTGGCTTCCGCTGCGGCGGTAAGCTTTGAGCGCTTGTCGATGATGAAAGCAAGTGCACTGGCGCCACTGCCGAGCACCAGGAACGGAATCATCGGAATACCGGGCAAGAGCGACATCACCAGCATCACCGCTCCCGACATGCCAAGCGCATTGGGATAGCCGGAGAGCTGCTTGAGCAGCGCCTTGTCGGCGGCGCCGGAGACGCCGGCTTTCGAAACAAGCAAACCTGCGGCGGTGGAGACGATGAGCGCCGGCACCTGTGTCACCAGGCCGTCACCGACGGTGAGGATCGTGTACGAATGTGCCGCGTCGGCGAACGACAGGCCTTGCTGGGCGATTCCGATGATCATGCCGCCGATGACGTTGATGAACACGACCAGCAGGCCGGCAATGGCGTCGCCACGCACAAACTTCGAGGCGCCGTCCATGGCGCCGAAGAAACCGCCTTCGTCCTCCAGCTTCTGTCGGCGCCGTCGCGCCTCCTTCTCATCGATGAGACCGGCCGACAGATCAGCGTCGATCGCCATCTGCTTGCCCGGCATTGCATCGAGGTGGAAGCGAGCCGCCACTTCGGCGATGCGGCCGGAACCTTTGGTGATCACCACGAAATTCACGATGATAAGAATCGTGAAGACGATGATGCCGATCACGAAATTGCCGCTCATGACAAAATTGCCGAACGCCTCGATCACGTGACCGGCAGCATCGGTGCCCTCGTGCCCGTGCGACAGGATCAAGCGGGTGGACGCGAGGTTGAGCGCAAGCCGCATCATGGTCGCGATCAGCAGCACCGTGGGAAAGGCGGAGAATTCCAGCGGCGTGTGAATGAACAACGCCGTCATCAGGATCAGGACCGAAAAAATGATCGAGATTGCCAGCGAGAAATCCAGCAGCAACGGAGGCAGCGGCAGGATCAGCACCACCAGGATGGTGAGCACGCCGATGGCCAGCGCGATATCGCCGCGCTTGAGGAACGCGCCGATGTCGCCAAATCCGGGCAGCTTGATACCGCTGACGGCACTCGCCGGGGCGGCAGTGATGTCGCTCATGCTTGCATCGGGCCGCCATTCCCCGGGCGGCGCGGACGCGAATGCAATACAAAGGTGATCAAACCGGAAGCGGACACCGTCGCCGGTGGGTGAGTAGAGGGCCGCGGTGCGGCATTACCCCGCTATATTTGCCCACTTTATTCCCCGGCTATATTTGCTCATTTTATGGTTAGCGCAGGGTTAACGTCGTCCCGCGTCAAATTAGTCCTCTCCCCGGGGACCAGGGAGAGGACCGCAGAGGCGCTGACCCAGCGCCGTTTGCCGGAACGATCAGCCCGGCAAGAGTACGGTGTCGATCACGTGGATGACGCCGTTCGACTGCATCACGTTGCGGATGGTGACCTGAGCGGAATCGCCCTTGGCGTCCCAAATCCAGAGTTTGCCATCCTTCTCGGCGAAGGTGAGATCGGCACCCTCGACGGTCTTGAGCATCGCTTTGCCGTTGCCGGCCTTGATCTTCTCCATCAGGTCGTTGGCCGTCAGACGGCCGGCCACGACGTGATAGGTGAGCACGTTGGTGAGGGTTTTCTTGTTTTCGGGCTTGAGCAGAGTGTCGACTGTACCGGCCGGCAACTTGGCGAAGGCGTCGTTGGTTGGCGCGAACACCGTGAACGGGCCGGGCGATTGCAGCGTATCGACGAGGCCGGCGGCCTTGACGGCGGCGACCAGCGTCGTGTGATCTTTCGAATTCACCGCGTTCTGCACGATGTTCTTGGAGGGATACATCGGGGCACCGCCCACGGTGACGGTCTTTTCCTTTTCCTTCATTTGCGCGAAAGCCGGGCCGATTCCGGCCGAACCGATTGTCATCGCCGCTGCGGCAACACCGGCCAGGGCTAGCTTGAGGATGCGCTTCATGGCTGTAACTCCGTTGCTCTGTGTGACGTCCCCACGCCGGAGACGTCGAAGCTACGGAGGCACTGCGCTTAGGGATGCACGTTCACAGAGACGTGAGCTTTCCTGTCGCGATGACCGGCCCAGTGGGCTGGCCGGTCGTCGAGCCGCCCGGGGGTTCAAGGGAGACAGCCAGGACCGCATCTTTTCTGGCAAAGGCTAAAAGATCGGCGGGCAACGCCAGTGTCACGGTCTGATCGGCCCGTAACAAGCCGACTGGACGTGGCTTGCCGTCGGGCGGGATGAGCCACAGCTCGGGAACACGCGTTGCGTCAGCGCTGAAAGCCGCCGGTACGACCGCAACTGTCCCGCGGCCCGCGTCAAGGGTGGCGACGAAATGACGATGACCGCCGCCTTCGATTGTAGCCACGAGAGGCTGCTGCGCCAGCGTACCAAGATAGATCAACGCCGCAAAACAGGTTGCGGCGAGCGCACCGGCCGCGACAGCGAACCCGCGCCAGAAAGTCAGGCTGTTCCACAGGCTGCCGCGCTGCGTTTGGGCGGGGAGGGCGGTTGCGATTTGCTGCCAGAGCTGCGGCGAGGGAGCCACGTCGCCAATTTCGGCAGCCCACGGCGCCAGTCGTTGTTCCCAGTCCGCGACCATGAGTGCAAACGCACGATCGCGTGCCACGCGCTGTTGAGCCGTTGAACGATCCGCACCCGATAGCACACCAAGCGCATACTCGGCGGCGAGCAACTCGTCCTCAGGCAGGCTGCTATGGTCGAACGTGTCGGTCATTGCTCAAGGCATGCTTTCAGCTTGATCATCGCGCGCCGGATCCAGCTTTTCATCGTGCCGAGGGGCACCTTCATGCGCGCTGCCAGCTCCTCGTAGGTATTGCCGTCGAAAAACGCGCCGCGCAGCGCCGCCCGCTCGTGCGAAGCAAGGCCCTCAAGGCAGCCATGCAGACGCGCATGCTCCTGTATGGCTTCCATTGCTCCGTCAGCCGCCGGCGTCGTATCGGCAATTGTGGCGGCGTGATCGATTGGGTCCATATTGCGACTCTGGCGCGTCGCACGCAGCCGGTCGATCGCACGGTTACGAGCGATCGCGATCAGCCAGGTCATCGGGCTTGCCCGGGTGGCGTCAAAATCGGCAGCCTTGCGCCACACTGTCACGTAGACCTCCTGCAGCACGTCCTCCGCTTCGCCGCGCTCACCCAAGATACGCAGGCAGACCCCAAAAAGCTTCGCCGAGGTGAGGCGATACACCGTTTGCAGTGCCGCGCGGTCGCCCCCCGGAATTCGGCCGAGGGCGGCGGCGATCAGGCTGCGGTTGGCATCGAGGTCCATCGTTGACGGCTTGTATACCGCGGTTTTGTCGAACCGAGTCTATGGCCTTGCCGGGATAACGACAATTCCGACCGTTCAACGGCCGAGGAGCGGAAATACATGCCGGCCGTCCGGGCCAAGCGGCAACGGTTGGACACGCGTTACTGCGCCAAGATCAAGGTCACCGTAAAGATGCGGGAACTGCGCGCCGCCGCGCGATGGTTCCCATTTCAGACGATCGCCCAGCTGTGAGGCGTCGACGCAAATCAGCAGCAGGTCGTTTTGTCCGGCGAAATGTTTTGCGGCCGTCTCCACAACTTGCGCAGCATCGGAAAAATGGATGAAGCCGTCACGGCGGTCGATTTCCGATCCGTGAAACACGGCAGCGCGCTCGGCTTCCCTCCACAAAGAAGCAGGACAGATCTTGTAGAGAGTTGTCACTGTGTCGCTTAAGCGGCGCCCTTGAGCTCCGAACCGCCATGAGGTGGTGGGATCGGCGAGCCGTCCGCGGCGTATTCATTGAGCTTGTTGCGTAGAGTGCGAATTGAAATGCCGAGGATGTTCGCAGCGTGCGTCCGGTTTCCGAGGCAGTGCTTGAGCGTTTCAAGGATCAGATCACGCTCGACTTCTGCGACAGTGCGGCCGACCAGATTGCGGGTGATCTGTTCGGCTGCCATGGCCGCGTGCGTCGCGATATCCGTGCCGCGTGTCTGGTCGAGACGCGCACCGTCCGGCGAAAGAATCCCATCAAGGCCAATTTCGGCGCCGGTTGAAAGTAGCACTGCGCGATGCAGCGTGTTTTCCAGCTCGCGTACGTTACCCGGCCAACGATTGCTATTGAGGGCGCGGCGCGCTTCGGCCGAGAGCGGGCGCAAAGCCAAACCGTTGAGCTGCGAATATTTCTTGATGAAATATTGCGCCAGTTCGCCAATGTCGGCAGGTCGCTCGCGCAGGGGCGGGAGCTTCAGGTTGACGACATTAAGGCGGAACAGCAGATCCTCTCGGAATTTTCCTTCGCGCACCGCGTCAGTGAGGTTGCGGTTTGACGTCGCGATAATGCGAATGTCGACGGGAACCGGACGATTGCTGCCGACACGGTCAATAACGCGCTCCTGAATGGCGCGCAATAACTTAGCCTGCAACCGCACGTCCATCTCGGAGATTTCATCGAGCAGCAGTGTACCGCCGTTTGCCTCCTCAAACTTGCCGATACGGCGGGCGAGGGCGCCGGTGAAAGCGCCTTTCTCATGGCCGAACAACTCTGATTCAAGAAGGTTCTCGGGTATGGCCGCGCAATTGACGGTGATGAACGGTTTTTTCGAACGAGCGCTATGTCCATGCAGGAAACGCGCAAGCACTTCCTTGCCGGTTCCGCTTTCGCCGGTAATGAGCACCGAGGCGTCCGAACCGGCAATCCGCTGGGCAAGCTTGACAACTTTTGCCATCGCATCGTCGCGATAAACCATCTCGCGGGTGTCGTCGGCCACAGCGGCGAGCACCGCTGCGATCAGCTCGGGATCGGGTGGAAGCGGAATGTACTCTTTCGCGCCGGCGTGGATGGCATTAACGGCGGCGCGTGCGTCGTTGGTAACGCCGCAAGCGACGATCGGAACGTGAATGCGCTCGGCATCAAGTCGTGTCACCAGGTCACGGATATCGAGCGTGACATCGACCATCAGCAGGTCGGCGCCGCGGCCGGAGCGGAGCACGGCGAGTGCCTGCTCGTTGCTTTCGGCGTGGGTTACGCTGGCGCCCTTGTCCATCGCGAACTTGGTCGCTGTGGTGAGCTGGCCGCCGAGCGTGCCGATGATCAGGAGTCGCATGGCTTAGCTCCGTAAGTTTCAGTCATTCTGGGACGGCCCGATAAATCAATTGTGGTCCGCTTTGATTATTTCCGTCATGGTCACGCCGAGCTTGTCTTCGACAAGTACGACTTCGCCGCGCGCCACCAGCCGGTTGTTGACGTAAATGTCGATTGCCTCGCCGACCTTGCGGTCGAGTTCGAGCACGGCACCCGGGCCGAGTTTGAGCAGGTTGCCGACTTCCATATGGGCGCGGCCGAGCACCGCCGAGACTTGCACCGGCACGTCAAAAACCGCTTCGAGATCGGCGGCGCCGCGATTGATCGAATCGGCGTCCGATGGCGCAAGCGCCCCTGCATCAGGTACGATTTGGACGTCGCCGCTGTTCTCGAGGTCGGGTAGCGGTACTTTTGTGTCGTCGTCACTCATTGGTGCAGTCTCCAGAAATCCTATGCGGCGGGCGCGCTGCGCGCCGAGATGTAGCGGCCAACCATTTCGTCAACGGCCGAGGCAGTTGCCGCCTGATTGCGGATGACGCCCCCATCGGCCCATTCGATGCGGCAATCGCCGGACCCGAGGGATTCATCGGGCGTGACGGCCAGCCGGCCTTCGAAACCGAGCGAGCGCGCGATTTCTTCGATCTTTTCTTTAACCGCCTCGTAGACGCTGGGGCTAACGCGCACCGCAACGTGCGGGGTCGAAACCAGGTGGTGAAAGGACTCTGTGGCGAGCGCGGAAATCTCCACGAAAGGCTCCCGTGCAATCAAGGCGGGCGCGAGCTTGGCCGCGACTGCAACGGCCACTTCGACCGCTTCGGTTTCGAGCCGCGTCTCGATTGCCGTGAGCGCGCCGTCAAGACGGCCGAGCCCGTCGGCGATCACCGCAAGCGAGGCGGCAATGTGTTGGGCGGTGTCCTGCTGCGCCTGCTCCTGGCCAGCCGCAAAGCCGGTGCGATAGGCCTGCGATTCAGCATCCGCACGCCGACGCTCGTGCTCGACCAACGTAATGGTCGGTCTTTCGCCGGAGGCGAAATCTTCATCGAAGAGATATTTGGCCGTCGCTTTCATTCGGCTCTCAATAAATCAGCTCGTCTTCGCCGCGGCTCTTGGCAATGATGATTTCGCCCTTGGCCGCCAGATCCTTGGCAACGTTGACAAGAAGCGCCTGCGCCTCGTCGACATCACGCAAGCGCACCGGGCCCATCGCCTGCATATCCTCCACCAGCATCTTGGCTGCGCGGCTGGACATGTTGGTGAAGAAGAATTGCCGAACGGTCTCGTTGGCGCCCTTGAGCGCTACTCCCAGCTTGTCCTTGTCGATGTTGCGCATCAGGGTCTGCGCCGAGCCGGTATCGAGCTTGACCAGATCGTCGAAGGTGAACATCAACGCCTTGATGCGTTCCGCGGCGTCGCGATTTTCTTCTTCGAGCGCGGTAAGGAAGCGGGTCTCGGTCTGCCGGTCGAAGTTGTTGAATATTTCCGCCATCACCTCGTGGGCGTCGCGGCGGCGCGTCTGCGAAAGGTTAGACATGAATTCTGTGCGCAGTGTCTGCTCGACGCGCTCGATCACTTCCTTCTGCACCGCTTCCATTTTCAGCATGCGGTTGACGCAGTCGAGCGAGAGATCTTCCGGAAGAATGGAGAGAACGCGCGCGGCGTGTTCCGGCCGCAGCTTGGAGAGCACGACTGCAACGGTCTGCGGATATTCGTTCTTGAGGTAGTTCGCCAGCACCTCTTCCTGGACGTTGGCAAGCTTCTCCCACATGTTGCGGCCGGCCGGACCGCGAATCTCGTCCATGATGCCGCCGACGCGCTCAGCCGGCAGATACTGCTTCAGCAGGCGTTCGGTGGCGTCGTAGTTGCCAAGCAACGCGCCCGAAGCCGACATGCGGCCGACGAATTCGAGCAGCAATTGCTCAACAGATTCGGCCTCAATCGTGCCGAGCGACGACATGACGATGGAAATCTCACGGAGCTCGTCGTCATCGAGCAGGCTGAAGATCTTGGCACCGTATTGTTCGCCGAGCGAGAGCATGAGCACTGCCGCGCGCTCCGGACCCGTGAGCTTGCGGGTGCGCTCGGGACTCTGCGGGCGGCGCGAAAGCTCGGCCATCAGCCCCCCGATGTCCTCGCGAACCACCTTTTCCTTGTCTTTCCTGATCTCGGCGTAGGCTGACGGCATGGCTTAGGCTGCGTCCTCATGGAGCCAGTTGCGGATGATGGAAACGGCCTCGTGCGGGTTCTTGTCGGCGAGTTCGCCAACCTTCTGCACGGATTGCGCGTGGACCTGCCCTTGCACCTTGGCGATATCGATCATCGCGGACGTACGATTCGAGATGGCAACCGCTTCATCGCCGCCGACGATCGAGACATTCGGGCCGCCCGTCGACGTGATGCTTCCGCCGACGCCGGGAATGCCCATGCCGCCGGCGGGTGCCGCTTCGGCCGAAGGCGCAACGGTGGCGGTGGCCGTGAGCTGGCCCGGCTGCAAGCCTTCCGGCGTGATGATTCGACGGACCAGTGGGCGCACCACCATCAGCATCACCACCAGACCGAGCACCACCATCACGCCGAGTTCGGCGCCACGCATGATGTCGTCCTTGGTGAACTGTAGATAGCTCATCCAGCCGGTGGGTTCGTTGATCGGTGAGGGCGTGGTCTCAGCGAACCGCAGATTGACCACTTCGACCTGATCGCCGCGTTTGGCATCAAAGCCGATGGCCGAACGCACCAGTGCTGCAATTCGATCGATCTCCTCCTTCGGGCGCGGCTGATATGCAAGCTCGCCCTTGTCGTTCTTGGTGTAGTTGCCATCGACAAGCACAGCTGCCGAAATGCGGTTGACCCGGCCTGCTTCAATCACTTCGGTCTTGGTGGTGCGCGAAATTTCGTAGTTGACGATTTCTTCGGTCTTGCGACTCTGATCGCCCTTGGTTGCACCATCGGTCTGTTGTTTGCCGCCGGGCAGTTCGGTTCCGGCCGATACCGCTCCTTCTTTGTTGTCGGTTGTGGCGGACTGCTCTTCGCGCGTCTGGCTCGAACGTACCACGCGACCTTCGGGGTCGAATTTGTCCGAAGTCTGGGTGATACGATTGACGTCGAAATCCGCGTTGATCTGGACGCGCGCGTGGCCCGGGCCGACAACCGACGACACAATGGTCTCAACCTCACTGCGAAGGCGATTTTCATAAGCCAACTTGCGCTCGTCCGAGCTGGCGCCGCCAAGCGCATTGTCCGGAGCCGCGCCATCGGCAAGCAATTTTCCGCTTTCGTCGATGACGGAAACGCGCTCGGGTTTTAAGCCGTTCACCGCAGTAGCGATCAGGTGGCGGATAGCGCGTACCTGCTGCGGCTCCAGAGCGCCGCGGACCTTTAGCACAATAGAAGCCGAGGCATCGACCTTGTCGCGCGAGAACAATGGCCGTTCTGGCAGCACGAGGTGCACACGGGCAGCCTGCACGCGCTCGATACCGCGAATGGAGCGGGCCAGTTCGCCTTCCAGCGCCCGCAGGTGATTGATGTTTTGAACGAAGGTTGTTGCGCCGAGCGCGTCGGTCTTGTCGAAGATCTCGTAACCGACGCCGCCGCCCTTGGGCAGTCCGGATTCGGCAAGCTTCATGCGCAGCCGCGCGACATTGTCTTTAGGTACCATGACGATGGCGCCGTCAGCCTTGATCTGATAGGGCACCGCTTGCCGCTCCAAATCCTTGATAATCGACGCACTGTCGTCGGCCGAAAGATCGGTGAATAACGGCACCATTTGCGGTGTCGTCATCCGGATCATCAAGAAGGAGAAGAAGCCGATCAGGGCCAGCGTCACCGCGGCCATGGCCGCCATCCGCGCAGCACCCAACGACTTTACGAAATCGAAGAAACCTTGCACCGGTTTTATCCTGCCCGCAGGGGGCGCGAAGCACGCGCCTCACCCGGCAAGATTTGCCCAGTTTAAGGTTAGCACCCGGTTAATTCCGGCCGGAGGTTCGACGAAAGAAAAATATGGCGCCGGACGGCCGTCATAGAAATCGCCGGCGTATCGCGCCGGTGTTTACGAATGCCAAGAGCGGAGAGAGTTTACTGGCGGTACTGTTGGATGCGCGTCGTGCGCAACCCGGCGAGGCCGTGCTGGTCGATCGAAGCTTGCCAGGATAGGAATTCCTCAACCGTCAAGGTATAGCGCGCGCAGGCTTCCTCAAGCGACAAAAGGCCGCCACGGACCGCGGCGACCACTTCCGCCTTTCGACGGATGACCCAGCGCTTGGTCGTGGGCGGAGGCAGATCCGCAATAGTGAGCGGACTGCCATCAGGCCCGATCACATACTTTACCCTCGGGCGATGGGCTTCGGTCATTGGTACACTCACAAAACGGGACTCGACTGACAGTTACTGCGGAAAAACTACTAGCCGTGGCTTAAAATTTGCCTAAGCATGACAAATGCATCGGGCAATTGTTGCCCGGTTTCCGCTAACCTTTTGGTTACGGATGAGGCCGCTGCGCGGCAGCGCGTTAACGGCCGGTAATTAGGGAGGGGTCGTTACCCTTCCATTCGCACCGGCGGAGTTCCTCGATTGATTGCGATCAAGTTGTCGGCCGAACGATGCGTTTGATCTTGTCGAGTGTGTAGTTCTGTCCGTTTATCGATAGCTGCGGCGGATCCTGCGTAAGGTCGACGGAATCCACTGTCGCCTGGACCTCGGTTGAAATTGCAACCGATTGGTTGTTGGCGTCAACGGCCGTCGCGGTGAGAGTGTAGCTGCCGTCTGGCCAGAGCCGACCGTCATTGCCGCGACCATTCCAGGTAAATGTCTGGGTGCCCGGATTCACCGCGACAGTACCAGTAAAAGCGTTTTGCCCGGTGGAATCCTTGATCGTGATTGTGGCCGTCGACGGTTTGCTCACGTTCAAATTCCAATTCGCGGTGCTGTTGGTGAGCTGCGCGGTTGAACCATCGACCACGACGGTGGCGCCGACATAAGCCAGCGCTGTGCTTGCTACTGCACTTTTTTCGAGTGAGACCAAACTCGTCAATTGGTCGTTTGACTTCATCTGCTGCTCGACCTGTGCGAATTCCACCAGCTGTTGAGTAAACTGGTTGGTATCGAGTGGGCTGAGGGGGTCCTGGTTTTGCAGCTGCGTCGTCAGCAATTGCAGAAACGTCGTAAAGTTGCTGGCAATTTCGGTGTTATCGAGGGCGCCCGAAACAGAACTGGCGCTGGCCGTGCCCGTGGTCGAAATGGGGGAAACTGTTGTCATGGTTGATCCTCAAACTCGGATATCGAGACCGACGCCTTGTCCGGCGAGACGGCCATAGTTTTGCGGGATGACATCGATTGATGATGGCGTTTCGTCCTGCACCACAAGCGTCGCAGCGTCGGAGCCAGTGTTCGTTTGCTGCTGGTTCATGGACTGATCGCGAAGCGAGAATTGCAGGCCGTTGTCGGCCGTTTTCAGACCGGCATCCTGCAATGCGCGCTCAAGGCCCGACGCGTCGCGACGTAGTAGATCGAGCGTTTCGGAACGGTCGACGGTCAATCGTGAGGTGACGTTGCCATCTCGATCGACGTCGAGGCGGACCTCGATGCGGCCAAGTTCGGGCGGATCGAGGCGGATTTCAAAGCGATTCTTTCCGGCGAGCGCCTTGCCGGCGATGTCTACGGCCAAACCGGAAAGTGGAACGGCGACCGCCAGCGGCGTCGATTGATTGGCCGGAGCATTGGTCGCGGCTGCGGTTGTCGTCGTTTGTGACGTATTCGGCATGGCCGGCGGTGCGGTATCGGTGGCGATTTTCTGAGTCGTGACGTTGGCGTCACTCGCGGAAACCGGGGCGGGTCCGTCAGCATCGACTTGATGGGCTTTCGCCGGAATCTCACCGCGCGCCTGCGCGACACGGTCTTTGTCGCTATCGCTTGTGGTCAATTGCGTGTTGTCGGGATGCGTTTGCGGCGTGCCTTTTGCTGTCGGCTGTAGACCGTCAGTTACTTCGCCAGTCGATGGTTCCGTCTCGGCTTGCGCATTCACATCGCTCTTTTTCCCGGCGTCGATCTGTTTGCCCGCGGCGGCCTTAGACGCGGCAGGATCCAGTCCGCTTAAGTTGATCGTGCCGCCCGCGACAATTGCGGAGAGTTCGTGGGGCTGCGTCGGTTGGTCAACATTATTGGGCGCAGGCGCCTGATCGGACACCGGCGCGATCACATGCGCCAATGCGGCCGTGCTGCCTGTGGTGACCGTCTGCGAGCCTTCGACCGGCGATGCGGCGGTTGAATTGTCGCTTTTCGTCCCGTCGTCGGGTTTGTCGATGCTGTCTGCCGTCGTGATGCTTTCCCCGGCCGCCGCGGCCGTCTTGGTTTTCACCTCGGTCTTATTGTCGGCCGATGGGTTACCGTCGTCATCCGATTTGACAGCGGGCTCAACACGATCGGGTTTTGTCGCGGGCACATCATCCTTTGATGTCGCCGATTTAGGGTCGCCGCTCTTCGCCGAAACTTGAGAGTTGTCGGTGGGCGTGGCTTTGTTTTCTGTTGTCGGAGGCGGGGATGGACCGGCCGCTTGCGTGCCGTCATCGAGCAGGCTTTCGAATGGCGAGGGCGCGCGATCCTGCTGGGTTGGACGGGCGGGACGCGGCAACGAGGCGTGAATCTTGGGATCAAACGCAACTTGAGGCACAGTGACACCCTCCGGGATCCGCCGCTCTCCGTGCAATCGTCAGGCCAGCCCTCGAAAGGCCAAATTTTCGTTTCTATTCAGTTCGTTGCGGATGGCCGGAGAGGCGACAGGTGCCGTCTATCGTGGCAGCAGTAGCCGCCAAGCGGCAAAATCTGCCGGGTTTGGACCTCGCATTGCGCGCCTTGGGTCGCCACCTGTAGTAAGTAGCACCATGATCAACAGTCTCGACCTAGACCGCCGGCCTGAGAACACGCGCGTCGTCGTCGCCATGTCCGGCGGCGTCGATTCATCGGTGACGGCCGCCCTCCTCAAGGAGGAGGGTTACCAGGTGGTCGGGGTGACGTTGCAACTTTACGACCATGGTGCCGCGACCCACCGTAAAGGCGCCTGCTGCGCGGGGCAGGATATATACGATGCACGCAGCGTTGCCGAGCGCATTGGCATTCCGCACTACGTGCTCGACTACGAGAGCCGTTTTAAACAGGCGGTGATCGACCGCTTCGCCGAGAGCTATATCCATGGCGAAACGCCCGTGCCCTGCGTCGATTGCAATATGTCGATCAAATTCCACGATCTGTTGATCACCGCGCGCGAGCTCGGCGCCGAGGTGCTGGCCACCGGGCACTACGTTGCTTCGCGTTCTTTGCCCGGGGGCGGACGCGCGCTTTTTCGCGCGCGGGAGGCCGAGCGCGATCAGAGTTATTTCCTTTTTGGCACCACGCGCGAACAGCTTGACGTTTTGCGCTTTCCGCTCGGCGAACGAACCAAGGCCGAGACGCGAGAGCTTGCCCGCCGTTTTGGCCTTGCGGTTGCGGACAAGCACGATAGCCAGGATATTTGCTTCGTGCCGTCCGGGCATTACGCCGACATGATCGAACGTCTGAAGCCGGGCGCGGCGGAGGCCGGTGACATTGTCGATGCCGGGGGGAGGGTGCTCGGCCGGCATTCCGGCATTATTCATTTCACAGTCGGTCAGCGCCGCGGCCTGGGAATTGCGACGGGCGCTCCACTTTACGTGGTACGGCTCGATGCCGAACGCCGCCGCGTGATCGTTGGTCCGCGTGAGGCCTTGCGCACGAGTCGCATCGTGCTGCGCGACGTCAATTGGATTGGCCAGGGCTCGCTCGATGAGGCGCTTGCGGATGACCGTCGCGAGATATTCGTGAAGGTCCGTTCAACACGGCCGGCGCAGGCGGCCTGGCTGCGGCATGGCGCCGACGGTTGCGAAGTCGAGCTGGTGGATGGCGAGCACGGGGTTTCCCCCGGCCAGGCTTGCGTCTTCTATGATTCCGGAGAAGGCCAAGCGCGCGTACTTGGCGGCGGTTTTATCAAGAGTGCGGTCGGGACTTCGGATTATCGGCGCGCCGAGGTTGAATCGATGACAACCCCAACGATGCGCGGTTAGTTCGGTCGGCATGGGGGCGGATATCGACAAATCGAGCGTCGAGCGTGCCTACGCGCGGTGGGCACCGGTCTATGATTTGGTGTTCGGCGCGGTTTTCGACGCCGGCCGGCGCGCCGCTATCAAGTCAGCGGAGCAAGCTTGCGGACCGGAAGGCGGACGCATCCTCGAGGTCGGCGTCGGTACCGGCATTTCGCTTCCTGATTATGCAAAAAAGAATCGGCTCGTTGGCATCGATCTGTCTGAACCGATGCTGCGCAAGGCGCACGAACGTGTCATCGAGAATCGTCTTGGCAACGTCGAGGCGTTGGCCGTGATGGATGCCGAGCGGATGGCCTTGCCGGATCAATCATTCGATGTCGTGGTGGCTCAGTTCGTCATTACTGCGGTCCCCAAGCCTGAGGCCACTCTCGATGAATTTGTACGGGTGATCCGGCCAGGCGGCGAGATCGTGCTCGTCAATCATATCGGCGCGGAGGAGGGACCGCGTCGCGTGTTTGAGATTTGCTTCGCTCCCGTTGCGCGAAGACTGGGCTGGCGGCCCGAATTCCGCTTCGGTCGACTGGCCGATTGGGCCGCGAGTCATGGCGGCGTCCGGCTCATCGAACATCGGCCAATGCCGCCGCTCGGCCATTTTTCACTGATCCGCTTCGAGCGACGGGCCGACAAAGCGGCGTAAGTCCGGCAAAGCCGTTATGCCTGAAGACTATGTCTTTGCCGCCCACTTGCTTGACAGTGTTTGCCGCCGCTCCCTATATCGCGCTCATTCCGGCACGTTGTTTTCGGAATGGCGGGGTAGCTCAGCTGGTTAGAGCAGCGGAATCATAATCCGGAGGTCGGGGGTTCGAGTCCCTCCCCCGCTACCAAACTCGATCTCCGGCGGTCGTGCTATTTGAGGTAATTCCGCTGTTTTTTGAGCGGACGCACTTCACATCACAAGCTCGTCAGGCCGCGATGATGCGGCGATTCGAGGTTGCTCCGGCCATCAGGCGATGGAACAATCGCATCCTTAAACCGTATTTGTACGTATATCTGCCGAAGCCCTTTGTGTTTACGGAGGCTCTCCATGGCGCGTACCGCGATGTCGCCGGCCACACAGGACGAGCCGGCGCGGGAGCCGAAACCTTCCATTGATAAGGAACGGCAAACCTGGCTCCAGGCGTTCCGTCGGGTTCGAGCCGAGACAGAGACTCGCGCAGCGCATCTATCGGCCGAAGATCAGATTGTGCAATCGATGGCGGATGCCAGCCCAACCAAGTGGCATCGCGCCCACGTTACATGGTTTTTCGAGCAGTTCTTGTTGGTGCCTTACGATCCGGCCTACAGGATTTTTGACGAGCGCTTTCCTTTTCTTTTCAATTCCTACTATGTCGCGGCCGGTCCGCGTCACGCGCGGCCGCAACGTGGTTTGATCACGCGGCCGAACGGGGAAGACGTCACCGCTTACCGTGCGCACGTCGACGCGGCCGTCGAGCGGCTGATCGGGCAGGTGCAGGCAGCGGAAGCCCAGCGGGTATTCTCAATCGTCGAAATAGGACTGCATCACGAACAGCAACATCAGGAATTGCTGATCACAGACATTCTTCATGCATTCGCGCAAAATCCGACCGATCCGGTCTACGACGCAAACTGGCGGCCGCCGCGCGCAACGCAAGGACCCCGGGGCTATGTCGAGGTGCCGGCGGGTATTCACGCGATCGGCCACAACGGCGACGGGTTTTGTTTCGACAACGAAACCCCCTTTCATGACGAACTGATCCCGCACGTGCGCATCGCACGGCATCTCGTTACGAACGGCGAATGGCTCGAATTTATCGCTGCCGGTGCCTACACGACTCCATCGCTGTGGTTGTCCGACGGCTGGGCCACCGTCCAGACCGACGCCTGGCAGGCGCCTGGCTATTGGCGGCACAGGGACGACATCTGGCATACAATGACCCTTGCCGGTCTGAAGCCGGTCGATCCTGCCTCCCCAGTACAGCATGTCAGCTATTACGAAGCGGATGCCTTCGCCCGCTTTGCCGGAAAACACTTGCCAAGCGAGGCCGAGTGGGAGGTTGCCGCGCGTGCAGATGTGATGGCCGATGCCTTTGGCGTCGCTTGGCAATGGACGCGCAGTGCCTATCTACCCTATCCGGGCTACCGGGCCGCCGAAGGGGCGCTCGGTGAGTACAACGGCAAATTCATGGTGAGCCAGATGGTCTTGCGTGGTTCATCGCTTGCCACTCCCGAGGGGCACGAGCGCTTAAGCTACCGCAATTTTTTCTATCCATCGGCGCGTTGGCAATTCAGCGGACTGCGCTTGGCAGAGTTTGTGTGAGGGCGTTACCATGGTTGCAGCAGTAGCACGCAAACGTTTTCTTCAGCAGGCTCCGGAGGTTTCCACATTCGAGGCGGATGTCATGGAGGGCCTGCATGCGGTGCCCAAGCACGTGCCGGCGAAATACTTTTATGACGCTGCCGGTTCGCAACTGTTTGAGCGCATAACCGAACAGCCGGAATACTACCCGACCCGCTGCGAAATGAAGATATTGCGCGATCACGCCGCCGATATTGCCAAATTGATTCCGCAAGGCGCGGCACTTGTCGAGTTTGGCAGCGGATCAAGCAAGAAGGCGCGCATCCTGCTCCGCGCTGCGCCAAAACTTGCGGCCTACGTGCCGGTTGATATCTGCCGTGAAATGATTGAGCAGGAAGCAGCCGAGCTGCGGCCGGATTTTCCTCAGGTCAAGGTGCTGCCGGTGACGGCCGACATTTGCGAGCCGTTCGAATTGCCTGACGAAGCCAAGACCGCGCCGGCCCGTATCGGTTTCTTTCCTGGCTCGACCATCGGCAATTTCGAGCCGCATGAGGCGTCAGCGTTTTTACGCAATGCCGCGAACATTCTCGGGCCCGGCGCCACGCTCGTTATTGGCGTCGATCTGATCAAGTCCGCGGAAGTGCTCAACGCGGCCTATAACGACACCGCGGGCGTCACCGAGAAGTTCAACTTGAATCTGCTTACCCGCATAAACCGCGAACTCGGCGGCACTTTCCGGATCGATAGCTTCGAGCATCATGCATTCTACAATCGCGAACGGCATCGCATCGAAATGCATCTTGCAAGCCTCAAGCGACAAAAAGTAAAGGTCGCCGGCGAAACGTTCGACTTCCGGGCCGGCGAAACTATTCATACAGAGAACAGCTACAAATACAGCATTGAATCGCTCGCCGCGCTCGCGCGCGGTGTCGGCTGGTTGCCCGCGGCTGCATGGATCGACGACGGCAAATATTTCTCGATCCAGGCCTTCGTGCTTGCGGCTTGACTTGCTCGTATTCAATCGACTGCGCTAAGCCTTGCACCGCCCGGCCTGATCGGCCGGGCGTTCCAAGGCAGGGCCTGATTCATGAAAATTGTCGGTTTTGAAGCGAACAATGGCGTGCGTCTCGGCGTAGTCGAGGACGATACTCTCATAGACCTCCAATCGGTGGACGCAAATATGCCGAATGACCTCGGCGAAGTGCTACGAAGGAACCACGGCGATCTCAAAGTGCTCGCTGACATTGCCAGAAAAGCGCCGGCCTCTGCGCGCCGGCCACTCGCCGGCCTGAAATATGCGCTTCCTGTCGCGCGCCCCGGAAAAATCGTTTGCCTTGGGTTGAATTATCTCGACCACGTCAAGGAAGGGCCGCAGCGCGACAACATTCCGAAATTTCCATCGATCTTCTTTCGTGTGCTGACGTCGATGGTTCCGCATCTGCAGCCGATTGTGCGCCCGAAGGAATCGATCCAGCTCGATTATGAGGCTGAGATGGTCGCGGTTGTAGGCAAGCACGCCAAGCATCTCACCATGGCTAACGCTATCGAATGCATTGCCGGCTATTCCTGCGCGAACGAAGGATCCGTGCGTGAATTCCAGCGTCACACGACGCAATGGGGCATGGGCAAGAATTTTGATCGCACAGGCGGCTTCGGTCCATGGATGGTGACCGCCGACGAAATTCCAACCGGCGGCAAGGGTTTGAAGATCATGAGTCGGCTGAATGGCAAAACCATGCAATCCGACAACACCGCCAACATGATGTTTCCATTGGCGGAGACGCTGGTCTATCTCACCAAAGGCATGACATTGGACCCCGGTGACGTCATCCTCACCGGCACGCCATCGGGCGTCGGTCATGCACGCAAGCCCGAGCCGGTATGGATGAAGGCTGGCGACACTTGCGAGATCGAGATTGAAGGGGTCGGTGTGCTACGAAATCCGATCGAGGACGAAAGAGGCTGATAACGTGAGGGTAACATGAAGCGTAGTCGCGTCGCTGCGGTGCTGGTAGCCGGGCTGGCGAGCGCTGCCAACGCACCGGCTTTTGCGGAATGGCCAAATGACAAGCCAATTCGCGTGTTGGTTGGCTTTGGACCTGGCGGCGGCACTGACATTGTAACGCGCATCGTTGCTCCGCCCTTGTCCGAGTTGCTGCATCAGACGGTGGTGGTTGAGAACAAGCCAGGTGCCGGCGGGTCGATCGCTTCGGCCGAAGTCGCGAAGGCCGATAAGGATGGTTACACCGCCTCCATGGTCAGCGCTGGCCACACGGTCTCGGCGGTGATGGTCAAGTCGGTCCGTTATGACGCGGTGAATGACTTCGCACCCGTCGCGCTGGTCGCCGACAGCGTCTTCGTTGTCGTGGCGCGTAAGGATTTTGCTGCGAACGACATCAAGGGACTTGTGGCGCTCGCCAAGGCCTCGCCGGGAAAACTAAATCTGGCAAGTGTTGGTCTTGGCTCGACTCAGCATTTTGCCGGCGAGCTGCTGAACCAGTCGACCGGCATTGACGTGAAGCACATCCCCTACCGCGGGACGCCTGCCGTGGTGACGGCTCTTCGAGCCCAGGAGGTGGACTACGCGGTGGAGCTCTTGCATGCCGTGCAAGGTCAGGTGCAGGCGGGCGAACTCAAGCTGCTCGCGGTTGGCGCGCCGACACGCTGGCCGACGATCGCGGACGTGCCGACGGTCGCGGAGCAAGGCGTCACCGGCTATTCGGTCATTGGCTGGTATGGCTGGGTTTATCCGGCCGGCACGCCGCAAGTGATCGTCGACAAGACCAACGCCGCGCTTCGGGAGGTTCTCGCCCGCCCGGAAATCAAGGAGCAGATGGCGAAGGCCGGTGCGGCGGCACACGTCTCAACGCCTGCCGAATTCGGTCAACATATGGCCGACGAAGTCGCAAAGTGGAAAGCAGTCCGCGACAAAGCCGGACTTGAACCGCAATAGATCCTTGTAGCGCGAACAAACAGAGGAAAATATGGCTGATCAGTTCAACGTGCTTGTGATTTGTGGATCGCTCCGCAAAGGTTCGTACAACGCCGCATTGACGCGCGCATTGCCGGGTCTGGCGCCGCCTGAAATAAAGTTTGTGACGGCACCGTCGATCGGAACGTTGCCGCTTTACAATGCCGATGTTCAGGAATCGTCCGGCTTTCCCGGACCGGCAGAAGATCTCGCGGCTGCGATCCGCGCCGCTGATGGCGTCCTGTTTGTCACTCCGGAATACAATTGGTCGATGCCTGGCGGGCTGAAGAACGCGATCGACTGGCTTTCTCGCATGAAGGACCAGCCGTTCAAGGAAAAGCCGGTGGCGATCCAATCCTGTTCGCAAGGTCCGCTTGGCGGCGCACGCATGCAATATCACTGGCGCATGTCGATGACGTTCCTCAACGCATTCATCTTTGGCACGCCGGAGATTTTCGTCGGCAGTGCTGCCGGCAAGTTCGACAAGGATACGCTCGAACTGAAAGATCAACCGACGAAGGACGCCATCAAGACGCAACTTGCGGCGTTTGCGAAGTTCATCGCCAAGATGAAACGTTGACCGCTCGTCCTCGCGCAAGCTGTCCAGCTTGCGCGGGAACGAGCGGAGAGAGCGCTAGCCCGCGGCTTGCGCGCGCTTCGGAAACAGCTGCGGCCTTAGCTTCGGATGACCCGCCATGGTTTTCGGCGCGTAGGGGGTCTCTGCGCCGAGTTCTTCCGCCGCATGCCACGCCCAGCGCGGGTCCCAGATTGCCGCCCGCGCAAGGCAGATCAAGTCTGCTTTGCCGGAGGCAACGATGTCTTCCGCCTGCTGATAGCCGGCGATCAGGCCGACCGTCATTGTGGTGATGCCGCTTTCTTTCTTTACTTTCTCGGCAAACGGAACCTGGTAGCCGGGTGCGAGCGGAATCTTCTGCTTCGGGTCGAGCCCGCCGGTAGAAACGTCCATGTAGTCCATACCGCGCTTTTTGAGCTCTTTTGCGAGGACAACAGTTTCCTCCGGCGTCCAGCCGCCATCCACCCAATCGGTCGCCGACACGCGCATCCCGATCGGCTTTTGCTCCGGCCATACGGCCCGCACGGCCTCATACATCTCGATTGCAAAACGCATGCGGTTTTCGAGAGAGCCGCCGTATTCGTCAATGCGCTGGTTCGAGAGTGGCGATAGAAATTGATGGGCGAGATATCCATGCGCACCGTGCAATTCGACGACGTCATAGCCGATGCGATCGACCCGTTTGGCCGCGGCCGCAAATTCTCCGATAACACGCTTGATGTCGTCCTTGGTCATGGCGTGCGGCACCGGCCAGCCAGCGTCGTAGGGAATCGCGGAGGGCGCTTCCGGCGTCCATCCGCCTTCTTCCTTGGTCAGGATCGGCTTTCCGCCGGCCGCCGGCGGCGTGGTCGGGCCTTTGCGTCCTGCATGCGCAAGCTGAACGCCTAGTTTGGCGACGCCATATTGCCGGCAGAAATCATGCACGCGCTTGAGTGCCTTCTCGTTGTCATCAGACCACATCCCGGCACATCTCGGTGAAATTCGCCCTTGCGGGTTGACGTCGGTCATCTCGGTCATCACCAGGCCGGCACAGCCGAGCGACATATTGCCGAGATGCATCAGGTGCCAATCATTCGCCGAGCCATTGTCAGAATTGTATTGGCACATCGGCGACACGACGACCCGGTTAGGCAAGGTGAGACCGCGCATCGTAATGGGTGAGAACAAAACGCTAGCCATTGGGAGGACTTCCTTTCAGTGCGGAGAACTCAAAATCCGGCGTGGTAGGCGTGCATGGCGACTACCAGACAGCAGATCGCCCAAAAAATGCAATACTCAACGCCGCCGATAACCCAAATCCAGCATTCCGTCACCCGGTAGGTCGCGGCTGCGGCAACGAGCAGATGGATGAAGGCAACAAAGCCGACGACGGACGTGTAGATGCCGAAGAAAAGCCCAATGGTAAGGACTGTCTCGATCGCACCCGCGATATACATCCAGGTGGCGGGCGGCTTGAAGCCGGCATTGACGAAGAATTCAAGCGTCGCAGGAACCGTAAACTTGCCAATGATGTGAGGGATAAAAAACACCGCGCAGGTGATGCGCAGGATGTTGAACTCGTTGAACAAGTTGAATTTGTCCGCCAGCGACATCGCTCCCCCCGAATAATTTTGTTCACCAGGAAAGTCGCACTTCCTGTCGTGGCCGCCAACCCCCGGCGTTCATGACCTACAGCTTGCGGCCTTTGAGCCAGGTTTCGCCTTTTGCATAGAGGGCGTCGAGGTCGGGACCGTCAAGACCGGGCATGTCGCGTTTGACCGTGAAGCCAATTCTGGTTTGCAGGTAGGCAAGGTGCCGGTAGCCCTCGGGAAATTGCGCCAGCAGATTTTGGTCGAGCTCGAGCACCGCCGAGGGGTCAACCGGATCGAGTCGGTCCTTCTCGTAGGCGAGGCGGCGCAGGACAATGCCCCACTTGCCACGCCGTTTTTCCAGGAAATCGTAAAAGCGGCCGGTGCATACCACGTCGCAGACAACGCCTTCGACCGGCGCGCGCTGAGAGATCGTCATCTTGGTTTGCGCGATTGCTCGCTTGCCTTTGATGTCGATGCTCATGCCTCCAAGCATATGCATGATGCGTACGCCGCGATCATAGCCTTCCTGGCTGACGCGGATGAATTCTTCGTAGGAGCCCTGAAACCAGGTCGCCCACATTTGCCCTTCTTTGTGCCAAACGGTGCGAAAACGATCCCACATGCGAGCGTCGCGCCAGAGCGCCCAATTCTCGATCAGCGCCCGGATCGCCAGGCGGTCGGCGGTGTCGCGTGCCATGAATTGCGTCCCCTTGGGCCAAGCCGGGCTTGTCCCGGCCGTCGGCGTCTTTATGGTTGCGATCTTGCAAGACGGCGATGCCATCCGCAACTCGGGTAAATCCGACATGCGGTGACACGCGTGAGCACGACAATCGAGGGGCCGGAACTATGCCGAGGCTTGCTGGAAAAACCGCGATCGTGACCGGCGGCGCCAAAGGTATCGGTCGTCATTATTCGCAAGCGCTGGCGGCCGAGGGCGCCCGCGTCATGGTTGCTGACATTGCCGACGGCCGCGAGCTTGCCGAGGAAATTGCCGGGCGCCACGGCGCGAATTCGGTTGCGAGCGTGAAGCTCGACGTCAGCGACGAGAAGGCGGTGAAAAATCTGGTAGCGCAGACCATCGACCGTTTCGGTCAGATCGATGTGCTGGTGAATAACGCCGCCTACTATGCAACGCTCAAGCCGCGGAATTTCGCTGAGTGGGACACAGAAACATGGGATCGCGTCATGGCGATCAACGTGCGCGGTCCGTATCTGATGGTGCGCCACGTCGCGCCTCACATGATGGCGCGGCGCAGTGGCAAGATTATCAATATCGCATCGGGTGCGGCCTATAAAGGTGTACCGCGCATGTTGCCATATGTGACGTCCAAAGGCGCAATGCTCGCTTTCACGCGATCGTTGTCGCGCGAACTTGGGGAATACGGCATAGCGGTCAATTCGCTTTCGCCGGGATACATCCTGAGCGACACAGGACTTGAAAACGCAACCCATGTCGAAGAGGAGCGCGTGCCGGTGCGCAATAGCCGCGCCTTCAAACGCGACGCTTATCCCGAAGATCTGCTCGGTGCGCTGCTATTTCTGGCCTCGAACGATAGCGATTTTGTGACCGGGCAATCGCTCGTTGTGGATGGTGGCTCCGTCAATAACTAGCTAACTGCAATGCGCGGCGGGTATTTCCAGTTCGCGCCGATCTGCGGTATAAAGCTGAAAATTCAACCAATACGTTTTCTGAGGAGCACGCCCATGGCGGTCGCAACCGCAACCGAGCAACCAAGTTCCAAGCACAATGTGCAGGTGGCGAGGCAGGCCTACTACGACAAGATTTCCAAGTTCAACATGGCGCCGCTCTGGGAGGTGCTGAAGGACCTGGTGACCAAGGAGCCCAAGACCAGCCTGCAGCCGGCTGTTTGGAAATTTAGTGACGTCAAGCGGCTGATGCTGGAAGCCGGCGACGTGATCAGCGCGGAAGAGGCCGAACGCCGCGTGCTGGTTCTGGAAAATCCCGGCATGCCCGGCAAGGCACGCATTACGAACTCCTTGTTTGCGGGCATCCAGTTGATCCTGCCGGGCGAGATTGCCGATGCGCACCAACACGTTTCTTCCGCCATCCGTTTCGTGCTGGAAGGCGAGGGCGCCTACACTGCGGTTGAAGGCGAAAAAACCCAGATGAAGCACGGCGACTTCATCATCACCGCTAACTGGGCACCGCACGACCATGGCAATCCCGGCAAACAGCCGGTGATGTGGCTCGACGTTCTCGACATGCCGACGGTCAATCATTTCGAGGCATCGTTCGCCACGCATTTCGACGAGAAGATGCAGAAGACGAACCACGCTGACGGTGATTCTTTCGACCGCTACGCATCCGGTGTGCTGCCGGACGGCGCGCCGGCGATAGTGAATCGCAGCCCGGTGATCAACTATCCCTACGCCAAGATGCGGCCGATCCTTGAGCGGCTCAAGAGCACCGGTGATATCGACAAACGCCACGGCGCGCGCGTGCGTTATGCAAATCCGATCAACGGTGGCCCGGTGCTGCCGACGATGGGTGCTTATCTTGCCTTGCTGCCAAAGGGCTTCAAAGGCCAGCCCTACCGGTCGACGGACGCAACTATATTTGCCGTCGCTGAAGGCCGTGGGACGACGACCATCGACGGCAAGCCGTTCGAATGGGGTGTCAATGACGTGTTTGTTGTACCGCCGTGGAAACGCTATTCGCACAACACGAACGAAGACGCCGTAATTTTCTCCATCTCGGATCGCCCGGCACAGGAAGCGCTCGGCATCTGGCGTGAAGGGAACTAGTCGCGAACGCAGTCGTTACGGTGTCATGCCCGGCCTTGTGCCGGGCATCCACGTCTCAAGGAGTTGCGGCACGCAAGAAGGTGGATGGCCGGACAGGTTCGGCCTGACAATGTGCAGAAACACCTCACAGGGAATCGTCAATGCAGTTTGAGCAACTGAGCGCTGGCCGCGGCGCACTGACCGCGGTGCGGACGGGCGAGGGGCCGGATCTGGTCGTCTTGCATTCCCTGCTTGCCGACCGTCATGCCTTCGACCCGGTGCTTCCGGCGCTTGCCGCGAAGCGCCGCGTCACGCTCTTCAATCTGCCGGGTTTCCACGGTTCGCAACCGGCGATGCTTGCGCTGATGGACGCATACGTTGCCGCGATCGAGGACGGCTTCGACGAGTTCGATATCGGCAAGGACGCGGTGCTAATTGGCAACGGGTTTGGCGGCACCGTTGCGCTTGCCTTCGCGCTCGCCCATCCCGAGCGGATATCCAAACTGGTGCTCAGCGATGCGGCAGCCGGCTTTCCTCCCGAGGGACGGGAGGCCTTCGCGGTCATGGCCCAGAAGGTAGCGGACGGGGGCCTTGGCAGCATTGCCGAGATTGCTGCGAAGCGTGTGTTTTCGCCCGCCTATCTCGCGGCACACCCGGAGAAGATCGCGGAACGCAAGAAAGTATTGCTCGATATCGATCCGAAGGCATTCCAGGCCGCCTGCAAGATTTTACAGGAAACCGACCTGGTGCCGTTGCTGCATCATCTCAAGGTGCCGACGTTGGTCATGTGCGGCCAATTCGATCAGGCCACGCCACCGATACTGAACAAGAAGATCGTCGAGAAAGTTGCGGGTGCGCAGTATATTGAATTGCCCGGTTGCGGCCATTGTCCGCCACTTGAGCAGCCCGAACAGTTCATGGCCGCGATCAAAGGCTTTATTGGCCTCTGACCGACGTTACTCCTTGCGATCGAAACGCCGGATTTCGACCTTCCCCCACACGCCGTTCTGGTGAAACGGGTCCGCACGGTTGAATTTCTCCACCGACGCTCGATCTACTGCTTCGAGCACCATCAGACTGCCGATCGAATTTGCGCCATCGTCTGAAACCAACGGCCCGCCAACCGTGATGGTGACGCCGAACTTTTTTGCGTTTTTCAGGTGCTCGACATGCGCGCCGTGCACACTCTTACGTTTGCCGGCGGTATCGGGATTATCGAGCGTAAAGACGGAAAACAGCATTGGGTGTCTCCTTAGTCGAGCGCCTTGAGCACGGCATTGGCAATAGAACCGGTGCCGTCCTTCCCGCCATACTCTATCGGCCTGATGCCATCGGCATAGGCCTTGTCTACAGCGCGCTCGATACGCTGCGCGGCGTCCGCCGCGGGCGGATGATCGTGTTTATCGGCGAGCCAGTCGAGCATCATCGCGGCAGACAGGATCATTGCAGTTGGGTTGGCCTTGCCTTGGCCCATGATATCGGGCGCCGTCCCGTGGCATGGTTGGAATACCGCGTGCTTGTCGCCGATATCTGCCGAGGGAGCGATGCCAAGGCCTCCGATCAGTCCCGCCGCAAGATCGGAAAGGATGTCGCCAAAAATATTCTCCATCACCATGACATCAAAATCCCATGGCTTGCGCACCATTAATGCGGCGCAGGCATCCACATAGACGTGGTCAGTCTTTACGCCCGGAAACTCCTTCGCGCGTTCATCGAAGATCGAGCGGAAATAGGCATAGGCCTTGAAGGCATTCGCCTTGTCGACGCATGTGAGCAAACCGGGTTTGCCGCGCCTCTTTCGCCGCTCGGCAAGCCGCAGCGAGAAGTCAAAAAGCCGTTGCGACGTCTTGCGTGTAATCACCAGCGTCTCGCGCGCCTCGTCGTGGGTGACCACACCCTTTCCCATAGAAGCAAACAGCCCTTCCGTCGACTCGCGGATCAAGATGAAATCGATGCCGCGCTCGGGTGCGCCGACAATCGGGCTGGGCACCCCGGGAATGAGCCGTGCCGGCCGCACTCCGGCATAGAGATCGAAGATGAATCGCAGCTCTACCTGCGGCATGATTTCGGTATTGTCGGGATAGCGGACGCTCGGCAGTCCGCAGGCGCCCAGGAGAATGGCATCCGCCTCTTCACAGAGCTTGACGGTCGACTCGGGCATCGACCTGCCCATGGCCTTGTAGTGGCCGGCACCGGCGGCGCCTTCCGTGAAGCGGAATTTCAGGCTCGGCGTGCCCGCCTCGATCCGCCGCAAAATCTCCAGGGTGGGGGTCATCACCTCGGGGCCAATGCCGTCACCGGGCAGGACTGCAATATGGAAGGCGGTGTTGGCGGACATGGATATCCGGGATGGTGTTGCGCCGGTTGCAGCGCTAATGAATACATCTGCGCGCGCCTGCGCAAGTGACCATCGAGGACGAGCCTATGCCGCGTTTTGCCGCCAATCTCGGTTACCTTTTCACCGAGCGGCCGCTGCTCGAAAGAATCGACGCCGCAGCGGCGGCCGGGTTCAAGGCAATCGAGCTGCAATTTCCATATGACATTCCGGCGTCGGCAGTTAAAACCGCGATCGAGAGAAGCAAGCTCACCATTCTTGGCCTCAATACGCCACCAGGCGAGCGCGAAGGCGAGTTTGGCCTTGCCGCCGTCCCCGGTCGCGAGAAGGACTGGCGGGCGCTGTTTGCTCGCGCGCTCGACTATGCGAGTGCGATTGGCGCCAGCGCAATTCATTGTCTCGCGGGAAAGGTTGCTCCCGAGCAACGTCCGGCGGCCGACCGTGTATTCGTCGACAACCTGACGCGTGCTGCCGATCTCGCCGCCGCCAAAAGACTCACGTTGCTGATCGAGCCGATCAACGGTCGCGATCGCCCCAATTATTTTCTTAATCACGTCGAACACGCGGCCGACATCATCGCCAAGGCTGGCACGCAAAATATACGGATGCAGTTTGATTTCTATCACGTGCAGATCGTCGGCGGAGATCTGACCCACCGTCTCGAAAAGTTTTTTCCCGTGATAGGCCATCTCCAGTGCGCGGCGGTGCCATCACGTCACGAGCCGGATGAGGGAGAGATCAATTATCCCGCAGTGTTCGAGACCATCGACAAGCTCGGCTACCGGGGCTGGATCGGGGCTGAATATCGGCCACGCGCGCGCACGGAGGATGGCTTGGGTTGGGCGCGCAAGTACGGCGTGCTGCCCGCGCGTTAACCGCCAGTTAACCATCAATCTTCTTGAAAACTAACGCTTTTTTCTTTGACCGCGAGTTGGGCATTGCTAGATTGATGGTATGTGGGAACGGAAAGAAACCGAAACCGAGCCGAACCAAACCGAGCGTCCGCTCAACGACGCCATACGGGAAGCGCGAATAGAGGCCGCCGAGCGTTCCGGCGTCGTTGTTGATCTGCGCGATGCCGATGTTGCGCGACTCGACCTGCTCAACGAGGCTCTCGATCCCCTTTTCAGGGATATTCCGGACGACGTCGAACTATTTGACCGTGGCGTGAGCAAAGGCGACGTGCCGCGCTTATGGATTGATGTCATCGCGCATGTCGAGATGGGCCGCGACAAACGACAATACCGGTTTGTGCAAGACACGCGGTATGGCCGGGCCGTTCTTGCGGAATCCTACGAAGTCCCCGAGGTGGTGGCGGCGATTACTCATTACGTGGCGCGCCGGCTCGTCGAACGTGAGCGAGCCCTGAGCGACGATGCCGAGCACGACGTCGCCCAGTCGGTATTGCGGCGGTCACGGCGCCGTCGTCACTGGCGTACCGTTCGAATATTTATCTATGGACTTGTCGTTGGCGTGGTGGCGTTGTTCGCGCTTGCCTTGCTCAGCAGTCCACACTAGCCAATCAGCATAAAGCGGTTTTGCTGTGCGACCTCGCCAGTCGACGCGAGGTCGCGGGATATCAGCTCGCATCGCCATGCGCCGCGTGCGCCATCAATCCGGTATACATTGTAAGCTGCTGCGTCCTTGTCGCTGCCGGGCGCAGCCGATGCCGAGGGGACGCCAACTGCCGGCACGCGGGTGCCGTTCGGCCCTTCCAGCCAATTGATCATATGCAAGTGGTCGTGGCCATGCAGCAACAGATCCGCGCCATGCGCGGCGATCACGCGTTTGAGCACCGGCGCGTCGAGCAAACGTTTGTGTCGTCCCGTTTGGCTTATCGGGGGGTGATGTATCAGCAGCACACGGAATACATTTTCGGTTTTCAGCCGATTAAGGACGGCGGCCAATTCCGCGAGTTGTCTTGCACCGAGCCAGCCGGTCGCCAGGAATGGCGCAGTCGGCACACCGGTTGAAAGGCCGATCAGCGCGACGTTGCCGCGGCGACGTACAAAGGGAAAACCGGCAACACCGTCATCATCGCTCATGTACGCGCCCCACTCCCGTCCAGCGAAACTGGCGGCCTCCCGCACATAGATATCGTGGTTGCCGGGCACGAAGGTCACGTCTTTGGTTGATCCAAGACTTTCAAGCCAATTGCGTCCGTTCGGGAACTCCGCCGCCAGCGCGATATTGGCGATGTCTCCGGTGACCGCAATGTGATCGGGCGATTGCGACTTGATATCGGCGACGATCGCCGCAAGCACCGCCGGATCGTGGATGAAGCGTCGCCTTCTTTGCCAGTTGATGTAGCCGGTCGCACGTTTGTTGATCAGCTCGCTCCACCGTGACGCGGGAAGCGGCGCGAGATGCGGATCGGAGAGATGCGCGAGCTTGAACATCGAAGCGGGACTAACCCGCTACGCACTGCCAATCAATATGCCGGCAATGAAAACCAGTGTACCGCCGACAACCACCTGGAAAGCCGCCTGCAGGAATGGCGTGTCCATGAAACGTGTCCTGATCCACGAGATCGCGGCGAGCTCAATCGCGACGACAATAAAAGAGACGATCGTGGCGGTGAGGAAGTGCGGGATCAGATAGGGCAACGTATGACCCAGCCCGCCGACTGCTGTCATTACGCCGCACACCGTGCCCCGCAGCCATGGCGTGCCGCGGCCGGTGAGCGAGCCGTCGTCTGAGAGCGCCTCGGCAAAGCCCATGGAGATGCCAGCGCCGACAGAAGCCGCCATACCGACAAGGAACGTTGCCCAGGTGTCGTGGGTGGCGAACGCGGCTGCAAATAGCGGCGCCAACGTCGACACGGAACCGTCCATCAGGCCGGCGAGCCCGGGCTGCACGTATTGCAGCACGAACATCCGTCGAGCGGTCTCATCTTCCTTCGCGCGTGCGCCGGTTGTGAGAATCTCCTGACTGAGCTTGTGGGCCAGGTTCTCGTGGCCGGCTTCCGCTTCCGCAAGTTCGATAAGGAGTTGCCGCACGGAGGCATCGCGCGCCGTCTCCGCGGCTTTGCGATAATAGCGCTCGGCCTGAAATTCCATGTTTTCCGCGAACTTGCGGACCTCATTTAGTCCGAGTGGCCTGGTCAGCCACAGCGGTTGCTTTGGTTGCAGGAAGCCCTTTACGTCCTGGCGGCGGATCAGCGGCAGATATTCGCCGAACTTCTTGCGGTAGAGGTCGAACAGCATGGTGCGGTGGTGCACTTCTTCATCCGCCATTTCGTCAAATACCTTGGCGGAGGAGGGAAACTTTTCGCGCAAGCCTTCGGCGAAACCGCGGTAGATACGGCTGTCCTCCTCCTCATTGGTAATCGCAAGCGCTAGTACTTCCTGTTCAGTGAGATCGGCGAAACGTTTCACGGAGCGTCCTTTCGGCCGGAGGCTCTTTTATATTAGAAGGATTCTAAAGTGAAAACAGCTTTTCACACTTGTCCGCAGGGCTTCCGTTAGAGCATCCCTGAAACAGGTATTCGTTTCATGCGCCTGCGCCGCCTTCGCCGCATGTTTGAGCCGGCCATCCGCCGGGGCATGCATTTTTACTGGCGATTTTCGCGCGGCGCGACGCTCGGCACACGTGCAATGGTCATCGACGGCGCTGGCCGAATTTTCCTCGTCAAGCATTCGTACATCGACGGTTGGCATCTGCCCGGCGGCGGCGTTGAAACCGGAGAGACGCTCCTCGAAGCACTGGCGCGCGAGTTGGCCGAAGAAGGCAATATCCTGCTTGGCGCTGCGCCGCAGCTCTACAGCGTCTACTTTAACAAGCGAACGTCACGGCGAGACCATGTGGCCCTGTTTATCGTTCGCGACTTTCGGCAGGACGCGAGCCCGTTGTCCGATCATGAAATTGTCGAGCATGGGTTCTTTGCGATCGACGCGCTTCCCGACGACGTAAGCCGCGCGACACGCGCGCGCGTGTCTGAAGTATTTGGTGGCACGGCGATCAGCGAGTTGTGGTGAGTTCAGCTGAACCGCGTACGATCGTGAGGTGCGGCAAAATCGAGCTGCGGACCCACCGGAACAATGCCGGTGGGGTTTACCTGGCGCTGGCTTCCGTAATAGTGCCGCTTGATCTGTTCGATGCTGACGGTCTCCGCCACGCCCGGCACCTGATAAAGATCCCGCAGATAATTCGACAAGTTCGGAAATTCGGAGATGCGTCGCCAATTGCACTTGAAGTGGGAATAATAGACCGCATCAAACCGGATCAGAGTGCAGAATAGCCGCCAGTCCGCTTCGGTAATCGCGTTTCCAACCAGGTAGCGATGTTGTGACAGTACTTGCTCCAACTCATCGAGGATATCGAATACATTGCGAAAGGCCTGCTCGTAAGCGGCCTGCGAAGTGGCAAATCCCGCCCGATAGACGCCGTTATTGATGTTTGGGTAGATCAGGTCGTTGAGGCGATCGATCTCGGCCCGCGAATTTTCCGGATAATAGTCAGTGTGCACGTTGGTGAAATCGTCAAACGCCGAATTGAGCATCCGGATAATTTCCGAAGATTCGTTGCTGACGATTGTTTTTCGCTTCTTGTCCCAAAGAACCGGCACGCTCACGCGGCCCGAATAGCGCGGGTTGGCGAGAACGTAGATCTCCGAAAGCTTGCTCTTCTCATTTACCGCATCGCCTGTAGATCCCTCCGGCTTGTTGAAGGTCCAGCCCTCGCGCCCCATGTTGGGCGACACGGCCGACAGGGAGATGATGTTCTCGAGTGCTTTGACCTTGCGGAAAATAATGGTCCGGTGTGCCCACGGGCAGGCAAGTGAAACATACAGATGATATCGATCAGGCTCGGCAGCAAACCCGCCGTCGCCGGAAGGGCCGGGACTTCCATCCGATGTAACCCAATTACGGAATTGTGTGGCCGGCCGGACGAAATGGCCGTCCTTGGTGCGCGAAACATCGTCCTGCCACACGCCCTCGACCAGAAGTCCCATTTTCCGCGGCTCCACTATTCCAGCTTCGTGTACCAGGTGGCGTCATTTAGCACGAAATCCAAGAGCTTTAACCAGATCGTCATGGCCGGGCTTGTCCCAGCCATCCACGTCTTTTATGCCGTACGCGCGACAAGTCGTGGATGCCGGCACAAGGCCGCGCATGGCGGCTGAGGTGCTGGGACGTCATGAGTGAACTTGCACTGACAATTCTGCCGGAGACCGCAGCCGACGCTGTCGCGATCGAGCGCCTGCACGAGCGTACGTTTGGCCCCGGCCGTTTTGCGCGCACAGCTTTCCGAATCCGCGAGGGCAGGGGCCACGTGCTTGATCTGTCGTTCACTGCGCGCATTGGCACACTGATGGTTGGGTCGGTGCGGCTAACTCCTATTTGCATCGGCGATACTCCGGCATTGCTGCTCGGTCCGCTCACGGTGGAACCGCCCTTTCGATCGCACGGGGTCGGAACCGCGCTGGTGCAACGCGCTCTGAAAGAGGCGAAGGCCAATGCCCACAAACTCATCGTGCTGGTCGGCGATGAACCGGTCTACGCCAAGTCCGGCTTCAGGCGCATTCCGAAGGGTCAGGTGAGAATGCCGGGACCGGTTGACCCGGCACGTTTGCTGGTGGCCGAACTTGCCGGTGGGGCGTTCGATGGCGTGTCCGGTATGATCCGTCCCGACTGGGAAACGGCCTAGCGCATCAAGTTGTTAACGGCCCTCTCTCGCCCAGGTCGCGGCGAGCGAGCCGATCAGTAACAAGAGGCCGATGAGGCCGGCAAAGATCGGCAATACGCCGATGCCGCGCACGACGCTGACGTCCCGCATTTTTACGCCCATCCAATCATCGCCTTTGTAGGTCGTGCTGGTGCGCACCGGCACGACCCGCGGAATATTGAGATCGGTGCCCTCGGCGATCCTTCTGGCGTCTCCGCCTGTGGCATTGCTCAAGGCATGCAGCACCTCGGTTGTGGACGTCACCTCGGCGAATTCGCGTGGATTGGCGGGGCCGACATTTGTGAGTGCCGTGAGCTTGCCGTCGGTCGCGCGCCAGAGGCCGAGTTCATTGGCCGTCATCGCGCCACGCCATAGTCCCGGTTCGACCGGCTGGAGTTGGAGTATTCTGGTTTCGCCCGTCGGGGAAGTGATCGTGATCTGGTCGACGGTATCCGCCATTGTCTGCCGCTGCACGGTGATGTCGCGACCGCGCACAATCAGCCGCAGGGCCTCTTCCTCCAGATCGGGCTGTTTCATAAGCCAGTGCGACAGCCGCCGCAAAAGATCCAGATGCGGTCCGCCACCTTCATAGCCACGCGCCCATAGCCATATGTGATCCGACAGAAGAAGCGCGACGCGCCCTTCGCCCTCGCGCGCCAGCACGAGCAGCGGTTTGCCATCCGGGCCTTGCATCACATTGGTTCCGGTGCTGCGCTTGATGTCGACGAGCCGGAACCAGCGGCTCCAGTGCGGAGGATCGGTTTCCGAGCCCTCAAGATTGCGTGTCACCGGATGTCGATGCCCGGCTTCGGTGAGCTGTGCCTGAAAACTGCGCTCGGTAATTTCGCCCGTCGGTTCAGCAGGCAGGATGCCGTCGAGCGGTGTTCGCCAGATGCTGGTAGGGCTTGCGTAGTCGGGCCCCGCGGCAATCAGCACGGCCCCGCCGTCGCGCACATATTTCGCGATGTTGTCGAAATAAATGAGCGGCAGCACGCCTTGCCGGGCGTAGCGGTCAAAAATGATCAGCTGGAATTCCGCAATCTTCTGCTGGAACAGCTCTCGCGTCGGGAAGGCGATCAATGACAGCTCGTTGATAGGCGTGCCGTCCTGCTTTTCCGGCGGCCTTAAAATCGTGAAATGCACCAGATCAACGGAAGCGTCCGATTTAAGGAGATTGCGCCAGGTGCGCTCGCCCGCATGCGGTTCACCGGACACGAGCAAAACGCGCAGCTTGTCGCGCACCCCGTCGATCGAGACCACCGCGCGATTGTTGACCTGCGTGAGTTCACCGGCGAGCGGGGACGCCTCAATCTCGACGATGTTGGGGCCGGCGTGAGGAATTGGCACGTTGAATTTGACGTCGCTGTGCACCGTCACGGTGCGCTTATCGAGAACCTCTCCGTCGCGGCGGATGGTGACTTCAGCCGCCCCGGCCCTGGCGCCCTGATCCTCGACACGGAAACCGATCGTCTGCGATTGCCCAACGATGCCGAAGCGTGGCGTCAGGGTGAGCACGATCCGCCGGTCAATTTCCTCTTTGTGGCCCGTGATCAATGCGTGCAGTGGCGCGGAAAAACCCAATGTGGAGGCGTCTGCGGGCACATCGTGAACGCGGCCGTCGGTGATCAGAAAGGCCCCGGCTACGCGATCAGGTGGTACGTCCGCCAGAATCGACGATAAAGCCGAGAAAAGCTTGGTACCGTCGGTTTCGCCGTCTGCTGCGCCCGCTTCTGCGACCCGCACCTCGAGTCCAGGTATGCGCTTGAGCCGCTCGGTAAGAGTTGCGCGCGCGGTTTCCGTTTGCTGGGCGCGATCGCCGAAATTCTGACTCGGACTCTTGTCGACGATGACGGCGGCGACTGACGGGATCGGATCGCGGTCTTCTCGGGTGAGCGACGGATTTGCAAGCGCAAGCACCATCAGGCCCAGCGCCAGCGCCCGCAGCGGCGCGCCACGGCTGCGCGCAACGAGCAGTATCGCCGTGATCAGAACGGCCACGGCAAAGGCGGCCCACACCACGTAGGCCGGCACCAAAGGAGCAAATGAAATACCGAGGTTCATGAATTCCTACTGCCCCAACCGTTCGAGCAGTGCCGGAATATGCACTTGATCGGCCTTGTAGTTGCCGGTGAGCGCATACATCACGATATTGACGCCGGCTCGGAAGGCGAACTCGCGTTGGCGAGCCTCGCCGGGCACCAGTGGAAGCATTGGTTGTCCATCCGGGCGCATCGCCCATGCGCCGGCAAGGTCATTCGAGGTAATCAGGATCGATGACACACCGTCGCCCGCGCGTGCCGGTCTGTTCGGCTCTTCGTCTTCGTTTTCTGCCGGTAGTGCTTCGACCCAGAGCTGGCCATTGGTGAAGCGGCCGGGGAAGTCACGCAGCAGGAAAAAGGTCTTGGTCAGCACGTGATCGTGCGACACAGGCTCGAGCTCGGGAATGTCGAGCGAAGACAGGATCGAGCGAAGCGCGACCATCCCGGGCCCGCGCATTTCGCCGCCGGGTCCGGCTGGCGCATCGACCGCATCGCGGGTGTCGAAGAGCACGGTGCCGCCACGCTTCATGTAGGCATCGATTTTTTCGAGCGCGGCCTGTGACGGCTTCGGTGCGGACGGAGACACCGGCCAATAGATCAGCGGGAAAAAAGCAAGTTCGTCACGCGCCGGATCGAGCCCAACCGGATCTCCGGCCTCCAGTGCGGTGCGTTGCGCGAGAAACAGGGTCAGACCCTGCAGGCCCGCCTTGCTGACCTCATCGACCGTACTGTCGCCCGTAATGATGTAGGCAAGATGCGTTTGCAGCGTTGCCTTCTTGGCGAAATCTTCCTGCTGTGCGGTTAACGGGGGCGGTTGCTGCTGCGGCGTGGATTGCGCGCGCGCATCGTGAAATGTCAGGGCGCCAACGAAGCCCGCCGCCAGCAGCGCGGCTGTCGCACGCCGGCGCGGCCACAAGGCACTCAGACCGCCCGACAGCATGACCACCACCAGCGCGTCGAGCATCAGCAGGGCGAGAGCGGCAAGCAAGATTGGCCCGCGAAGGTCGAGCGGCTCGCCGTGCCGATAGACATCCATGCGCGCGTTGAGAGATGACACTTCGAGCGCGGACGGGCGGTCGGCCGGCGCCAACGTATTGACCGCAACCAGACCTTCCGGCGGCCCATAGAAACCCGGCGGATGATCGAGACTGGCGCGCGCCGTGTAATTGCTCGGAATAGGCCGGGCGGTCGGCGGGGGAGTCGTAAATGCGCCGAACCCGTCGAGGATGCGGGTCGGCGGTACGACCTGAGCGGCACGATTGCCGGCGTTTTCGGTTGCTGCGCTGTCGCCGTCCGCGGTTGCGCTGGAACCGGCGAGCGCCACCAGACGCCGGAGCATGTCGACGAAAGTGCCCGACAGCGGCAGATCAGACCACCGGCTATCGGCGGTAACATGGAACAGCACGATCAATCCTTTGCCGCGGCGCTCGGCTGTGACGAGCGGGGTGCCATCGGCAAGCGTCGCCCATGTCCGGTCGTTTAGTTGCGAATCCGGTTCGGCCAGCACCTGACGGTTCACCGTGACGTCGTTCGGAACCGCCATTCCGTTGAACGGGCTTTCGCGTGCGAAGCCGGCGAGCGGCTGTGGTTTGTCCCAGCTCAGGCTGCCGCCCAGTATGCGCCCGCCGCGCCGCAGCTTTACCGGCACCAGGTTATCGTCGGACTGCGCAAGATGCGGCCCGGCAAAGCGCACCAGCACGCCGCCATTATCGATCCACTTGTTCAAACGGTCGAGCGCCTCGGTAACGTTGCCGACATCGGCGAGGATGAGCATCGGCAGATGGCGATCGAGAAAGCGCGCCACAGCTTCTGCCGGCGCCACGCCTTCGGCAAGACTTACGTCGGCGAACGGGTTAAGCGCGCGCCCGAGATAATAGGTCGCGCCGATCAACGGCTGCGAGCGGTCGGCAGTCGAACCGGACACGACACCGACCGTTCGCCGGCGCCAGCGCTTGTCCAGGAGCTGTACTGCGCCCGCCGAGTGCTCGCCGACAATCTCAAGGCGTGCAACGTCGTTACGGATTTCGACGGGCAGATCGATGACCGCGTCGGCTTCCGGTTCACCGGACTTGAAGCTGAAAGGCGCTTCGCCCAGCGGCAGGCCTTTGAGATCGATGGCACTTACGATGCCGTTGTCCGCGGGCGCGGTTCGTGCGCGCACGACCTTCACGGTCAGCGCGCCGGCGGCATTGTCGGCCGCGGTGAGCGCGTGCGACATCGGCAGCCCACCCTCCACGATGGTGAGCGGATGATTGCCGACGATCCGTTTCAGGCCCTCGACGAAGCCGGCACCCTTGCCCAAGTCCACACCATCTGAAAGCCAGATGATTTCGACGTTCGGCGCGGTCGCGAGAAAGCGCTCGATCCCCGGCAGCGCGTCCACGCGGTCAACGCCGTAAGGCTTGGGCTTGATCTGCTTGATTTGCACGCGCGCCGCGCCGGCGACCTGCAATGAGATGTCGCGCTCCGTTTCAGACATAGGCAGCACCGCGACGCCACGATTGTCCGCCTCGGCCCGCGCGATCATCTCATCCGCTGCGCGCAGCCGCGCGTCCCAGGTCGACGCCGCGGGCCAGCCGTCATCGAGCAAAATCAGCAGCGGCGCGGCGCGATCTTCTGTCGCGAGCGGAGGATTCCACAAAGGTCCGGCGGCCGCGACGATCACCAGTGCCGCCAATGTGAGCCGCAACAGAGTGAGCCACCATGGCGTGCGCGCCGGAGTTTCTTCCTTGGGAGCGATCTCGAACAGGAGGCGTGTTGGTGGGAAGTTGACGCGCCGTGGGCGAGGCGGCACCAGGCGCAATAGCCACCAGAGGACCGGCAAGCTGAGCAGGCCGAGCAGCACCAGTGGTTGGGCAAAGCCGAGCGGGATTGAGCCGATCATGCGGCGCTCGCCGGGCTTGCCGGCGTGTGCCGGCTGTTAATGACGAACGGTTGTGCGTTGTCGCCCATGCGTGAATGCAATACCAGCAGGAGTTCGCTCGCCGGCCTGTCGGTGCGATGGATGGCAAAGCTCCAGCCGCGCAAATCCGTCTCGGCGCGGATTGCGGCGCGATGGCGCGCGAGGATGGCCTGATAATCATTGCGCCAGGTCTCAGCGCGACCGGCCGTGACGCTGCCGGCGCCCTCCGGCTCGATGAATTCGACGCGGCCGGAATAAGGAAAGCTCTCTTCGGCCAGATCAACGATCTGGACAACGTGGCCGTGCGCGCCGGTGGCCGAAAGCTGGGCGATTGTATTGCGGACCTCGCCAATTGGGGCCCAGAGATCGGACAGCACGACGATTTCGGACAGCGGTGAGGGGGCGAAGGATGGCGGCAGGCTGGCGCGTTCCGTAGGGTCGTGCAGGATCGCCTCCGCCAGTTTCTCGATCACGTTGCGGCTCGCGGTGGGGCGCATGAGGCCCGGCACTCCGACCCTTTCGCCGCCCTGCACCAGCACCTCGGCCAATGCCAAGGCAACGACCAGCGTGCGCTCGAGCTTGCTGTCGGTGGATGACGTGGACGCGAATGTCATCGACGGCGAGCGGTCCGGCCAAATCCAAACGGTGTGCGAGGCTTCCCACTCCCGCTCACGCACGTAGAGATGATCGTCACGCGCCGAACGGCGCCAATCGACGTTCTGCGCGGGCTCGCCCGATACGAAGCGGCGATATTGCCAGAAATTCTCGCCCGGCCCGGCCCGGCGGCGGCCGTGCAGGCCATGAATGACAGTCGATGCGACTCGGCGCGCCTCAAGAATGAGCCGCGGCATCGTATCGGCGAGCTTTCGGGCGCCGACCGTTGCCTGTCGTACTGTACCGGTTTCGATGTCGTTTGGACGTGGCTCCGCCATCGCGACTATCCGATGCGCACCTTCAGCCGCCGGATGACATTGGGGATTGTTTCGCCTTCCGCGCGGGCCCCAAAGGTCAGAGCCATGCGATGCTTGAGCACCGGCTCGGCCAGTTCGAGCACGTCGTCAACGGACGGGGCAAAGCGGCCGTCAAGAAGTGCGCGTGCGCGGACCGCCAGCATCAGCGCCTGGCTGGCGCGCGGACCCGGACCCCAGGAAATGAGCTTGCCGATTTCGCCACCTTCGGGACCCGGACGAGCCGAGCGCACCAGCGCGAGAATCGCTTCAACGACCGATTCGCCAACCGGCAAACGGCGGACCAGCCGTTGCGCCGATAGCAGGTCTTCGGAGGTCATCGCTGGTTTCGCGCGCGATTCTTCGGCGCCGGTTGTGTCGAACAGGATTTTTCGTTCGGCCTCCTGATCAGGGTAATCGACGTCGATTTCCATCAAGAAGCGGTCAAGTTGCGCCTCTGGGAGCGGATACGTGCCTTCCTGTTCCAGTGGATTCTGTGTCGCAAGCACGTGGAATGGCTTGGGCAGATCGTGGCGGGCCCCCGCGACGGTCACGTGCTGCTCCTGCATCGCCTGCAGAAGTGCCGACTGGGTGCGCGGCGACGCGCGATTGATTTCGTCGGCCATGAGCAACTGGGCGAACACTGGGCCTGAGATGAAGCGGAAGCTACGCTTGCCGCCCGGATTTTCTTCCAGCACTTCGGTGCCGAGAATGTCGGATGGCATCAGATCGGGGGTGAACTGGATACGCCGGGCATCGAGGCCCAGCGCGGTGCCCATCGTGTCAACCAGCTTGGTTTTCGCGAGGCCGGGCACGCCCACGAGGAGCCCATGGCCACCGGAGAGCACGGTGACCAGGGCGTGCTCCACCACCAGATCCTGGCCGAAGATCACCGCGCCGATCGCAGCTTTCGCAGCGCGCACGTGCGCTGACGTTGATTCGGCCGCCCGCACGATCATGTCTTCGAGTTTTTCCAGGCTTTCGCCGCCGCTCTTCGCCATGCCGTCATTTCCTTTCATTGGCGCCTGAAGCCACCCTGGGTGCTATGCAACAAACACACCAGCGGCGATATTCATGCGCTATTTGGGCGAATCTGCCTCAATCTATTGCCAAGCTTACGCTATCTTCCGCCGCCCGGCCGGGTAATCACGAAGATGCGAACAGGCACGCGGCGGTCCAATTATCGAAGGAAAACAATGGCGAAGGCAGGGCAGGGCGGGTTGGAAGCGCTGACGGCATCGCTGCCGCGCGGAAACAAGGGCCCGCCACCCGTAGAGCGCTGGAATCCACCGTTTTGCGGCGATATCGATATGAGAATCGGCGCCGACGGGACGTGGTTCTACCAGAAGACCCCGATCGGACGATTGCCTTTGGTCAAATTGTTCGCATCTGTACTCAAGCGGGAAGGCGACAAGTATTTTTTGGTCACGCCGGTCGAGAAGGTCGGGATCGTCGTTGACGATGCGCCGTTTCTGGCCGTGGAAATGAAGACATCCTCCGGCGAGGGTGTGCGCGTTCTTCAGTTCCGCACCAATGTCGACGACTGGGTTACTGCCGGGCCGGGGCATGCGCTGCGCTTCGAGCTACAGCCGGCGAACGGCGGCCTCAAGCCCTACCTGCACGTGCGCCGCGAACTATGGGCGAAGGTCACGCGTGCTCTCTTCTATGATCTTGTCGCCCTCGGCGAAGAACGCGAGATCAGCGGCAAAATGATGTTTGGCATTGTGTCCGCAGGCGAGTTTTTCGCCATGGCAGAAGCAAGCGCGCTGCGGGAGTTCGCCTGATGCAGGAGACGTTAGCGACCGGCCTCACGGCGTCGGAATTTTTCATGCGCGCGCGCCAGCGTCTGACGCTCGAAACGCCTGCCGGGCTGACCGATCCAAACGTGACGCCAGTGCGCGGTGATCACGACGCCGATCCGGTGATGCGAAAGATCGCGGAGGTGCGTCCGATCCGCCCGGCAGCCGTTTTGGTGCCGATTGTCGACCAGGGTGAACCGACGGTCCTGCTCACCCAGCGCTCCCAGCATTTGCCGAACCACGCCGGGCAGGTGTCCTTCCCCGGTGGCAAAATCGAAAGCACGGACGCAAACCCATGCGCTTCGGCTTTGCGCGAGACAAAGGAGGAAATCGGTCTCGACCGCACGTATATCGAACCGCTGGGCTATCTCGACCTTTACATGACAACGCTCGGCTATCGCATCGTGCCGGTGATCGCACGCGTGAAGCCCGGTTTTACGCTCAGGCTCAACACCGCCGAGGTTGACGCCACGTTCGAAGTGCCGCTCGCCTTCCTGATGGATCAGGCCAACGTGCAGCGCCATTCGCGCGACTGGCAGGGCATGACCCGGCACTATTATGCGATCACCTTCGGTGAGCGCTACATTTGGGGCGTGACGGCTGGTATCGTGCGCAACCTTTACGATCGGATTTATCCATGATCCGTCCGGTCTTCACCGAGGTCGTGCTGTTCCTGACACCGTTCGTTCTTTACGCGGTGTTTTTGTGGGCGACGCAGGCCGGTGTGATGGATTTCAAATCGTGGCCACTGGTGCGGGTGGCGACGCTTGCGATAGTCGCGCTCGCGCTTGTCCTCGGCAGCTTCATCTATTTCGCGCATTTTTCCGGTGCGCCGCCCGGTTCAACCTACGTGCCGGCGCATATGGAAAACGGCAAGTTCGTGCCGGGGACCACGAAGTGATGCCGTCACAGGCTGGCCGCACGGATCGAAAGCTCGGCGATGCCTGGCTCACCACGGGCGCACTGCCGCGCCTGCTTGGTGTCCTCGATTGCGACGGCGAGGAAGCGCGCGTTGTCGGCGGCGCGGTGCGCAATGCGCTTTTGGGCATGCCGATCGCGGAAATCGACATCGCCACTACCGCCGTACCGGACGAAGTCGTGCGACGCGTTACGGCCGCGGGGTTCAAGCCGGTCCCGACCGGTATCGAGCACGGTACCGTCACGGTCGTCATCGAAAAGCATCCCTTCGAGGTGACGACGCTACGCAAGGACGTCGAGACATATGGCCGGCATGCCAAGGTCGAATTCGGGCGCGACTGGCAGGCCGATGCCGAACGGCGCGATTTCACCATCAATGCGCTATCGGCGACGCGCGATGGCGCGGTCTACGATTACGCCGGCGGCCTGCAAGACCTTGCACAACAGCGCGTACGCTTTATCGGCGAGCCGGCCAGGCGCATCGCCGAGGACTATCTGCGCATCCTGCGCTTTTTCCGCTTCCACGCAGCCTACGGCACCAGTGATCATCCGGATCCGGCCGGATTAGCCGCCTGCATTGCCGGCCGCGATGGCCTCGATCAGCTTTCGCGGGAACGCGTGCGCATGGAAATGATGAAACTTGTCGTGGCCCCGCACGCGGTGCCGACGCTGATTTCAATGACCGATGCCGGGTTGCTGCTGCGCGTGCTCGGAGGCGTGAGCTACCTGGCAAGCTTCGAGAACATGGCCAAGGTTGAAACGGCGATTGGTGCGGAGCCCAATGCCGTGCGCCGGCTTGGCGCACTCGGTGTTGCCATTCCGGAAGATGCCGAGCGGCTCTGGAAAAAGCTGCGCCTCGCCAACAACGAGCACGAGCGGCTTGCCTCGATGGGAGAGGGCTGGGGACGCATTTCGCCTTTGTACGGCGAGAAAGCCGCAAAGGCGCTGCTATATCGCTTGCGGCCGCAACAGTTCACCGATCGGGTGCTGCTCGGCTGGGCGCGCTCGCAGGCCACGGCGCACGATGCCGATTGGCTCGCGCTTGCCACGCTGCCGCAACGCTGGACCGCGCCGGCGCTCCCGCTCAAGGCTGCCGACTTCATGAAACGCGGCGTGCCGCAGGGGCCGGCACTTGGCGTGGCGATTACCACGGCCGAACAAGCCTGGATCGCGGCCGGCTTTCCGGACGATCAAAGTGCGCTCGATGCCATCGCCGCCGACACGCTACGCGCGATGTCAGATCAGAAACCGCCAAATTTGTAGCTGAGGCCCGCGCGCACGATGTCGAAATGCATCTCGCGCGACCACGACAGGCCGCAAACGCCGTTGTTGAAGCAATTGAATGTCGGAAGGAAAAGCGTATTGGACAGGTTGCCGAAATCGGCGTGCTGATACTCGGCGCGGATCACCCAATTCTGCCCGAACATCCTTTCAATGCCGACACCGGCGACCCAGCCTGTTTTGCGCGTTGAGGATTCCACCGCCGCTGTCGTCGGGTTGGCGCTGGATCCGCATCCGTTAGGCACGCAGTCGAGACCGAGAGAGGACCGCACCTCGGTAAAAGCAACACCGCCCGTGCCGTAGACCAGCATCCGATCGAACGCGATGCCGAGACGGCCGCGTACGGTGCCGAACGATCGCACATCGTCGCCGACGGCCCCAAAACCTCTGCTGTTTTCGGTACAGGCGAGGCTGGCAGTATCGGTCTGACGGCAGGCCGAAAATTGGGAATGCGTCCACTGCCAGTCGCCTTCGATGCCCGCAACCCACGACGGAGCAAACTGCCAATTAAAGCCGGCGTAAACGCCGCCGGCGCCTGACGAGCTGGTTGACGATTGTCCCTGTATGGTGTGCGCGGATTCGGACGTCTGAAAAAAGTCAGACGTGCCGCTTCCCTTCCGGGACAGTCCGCCAATATCGCCGCCGATATAGAAACCGGTCCAGTTGACGGGCGCGGCAATCTCGGAGGGCGGGTTATTCGGCAATTTCTTGGCGGCATCGTCGGCATACCCCGGAACGCTCATGACGCCGACAAGAGCCGAGACAATCGCAAAACCAAACCACCTCATTGGTGCCCGAGCTCCGTTTCAGCTTGAAAGCGGAACTTCGTGGCATGCCCACCCGGCGCGCCGCGTCCTTCGTTCACAGGACTCGGCAACGTTTTCCATCCGGATGTGGCAGGGAGGCAACTCCCGTACGCCAGGTTACGGGTACACGCTAGTAGATGTGTGACACTGCTCCGGCTATGACCATTGCGGCCATGAATCTCCTCTCCGGCTTTCACGATATTTCATTCGTTCAGCTGATCCCGGTGGCGGCGGTCGCGCTGTTCGCATCGATCATTGGCGGCGTTTCCGGTTACGGCACGGGAGCGCTGATGCCTTTGGTGCTGGTGCCGCTGGTGGGTGCCGAACCGGTCGTGCCGATCATTGCCGTCTCGGCGATGTTCACCAATTCCAGCCGCGTCTTCGCGTTTTTGAAATATGCCGATTGGCGGCGCACGGCGATCGTGCTCGCGGCCGCCGTGCCCACCTGCATATTGGGTGCCTGGGGTTACACGCGGCTCTCCAGCGCCGGCGCCGCGCTGGTCATCGGCAGCATGCTGATCTTGAGCGTGCCTTTGCGGCGGCTGTTGAAGTACCACGGCGTCAAGTTTGGCGACAAAGGCCTTGCTCTCGGTGCGTTCGGCTATGGCGTGGTCGTCGGCGGCACGGCCGGCTCGGGTGTGATCTTGCTGTCGTTACTGATGGCGGCCGGAGTCGAAGGCGCCGGAGTAATCGCGACCGATGCCGCCATCTCGATCGTCATCGGAATCGTGAAGATTTCGGTATTCGGAATTGCCGGGGTCATAACCGCACAAGTAGTTGCATTCGCATTTTTGATTGGGCTGGTGGCCTTGCCCGGCGCATTTCTCGCCAAAGCCTTCGTCGAGCGCATGCCGGTGCACGTTCACACGGCGATTCTCGATGCGGTAGTGCTCTTCGGCGGGATATTTCTGGTGTTGGGCGCGCTCCGCTAAGCGGCGAAGTGCCAAGCCCGCCGAAATTCGATCACGGCCATTTCACGACGGGGGGCATCGAAGACAGTATCGATTCGACATTGCCGCCGGTCTTGAGACCAAAAATCGTTCCGCGATCATAAAGCAGATTGAATTCGACATAACGGCCGCGGCGGATCAATTGCTCTTCCCGATCGGCTTCGCTCCATGGCGCCGTGAAATTCTTTCGCACCACTCCAGGATAGGCCCGCAGAAAGGCGCGGCCCACATCCTGCGTGAAGGCGAAAGTCTCGTCCCAGTCGGTTTCGAGATAATCGTAGAATATACCGCCGACGCCACGCGGTTCGTTGCGGTGCTTGAGAAAAAAGTATTCGTCGCACCATTTTCGGTATTTGTCGTAAGGCGCAATTTCTGCGTGCGAGTCGCAGGCCGTTTTCATGGCGGCATGAAAGGCAATACTGTCGGGGTCGGCCTCGGTGCGGCGCCTGTCCAGGACCGGCGTGAGATCGGCGCCCCCGCCGAACCAGGATTTGCTGGTGACGACGAAGCGGGTGTTCATGTGCACCGCAGGCACATTTGGGTTGTGCGGATGTGCGATCAGCGAAATGCCCGAAGCCCAGAAGCGGGGATCCTGCTCGGCACCCGGTATCTCCTTGCGAAATTCCGGTGCGAATTCTCCATACACGGTCGAGCAATGCACTCCGGCCTTTTCGAAGACGCGCCCGCGCAACATCGCCATCACGCCGCCCCCGCCTGGCGTGCCGCTGTGGTCGGTTCGTTGCCACGGCGTGCGAACGAAGCGGCCGGCAGCGCGGTCAGCCAATGGAGCTTTCTCGGGCAGGGCGTCTTCCAGACCCTCGAGGGCCGCACAGATATCGTCACGCAGCGCTTCGAACCATGTTCGCGCGCGTGTCTTGCGAGCTTCAAGCTGTCCGGCGTCCATCAACGGCTCCAGTTTGCAATTATACCCGGAGGGAGGCCATAGCGCACGGGCGTCAGCACTTACTATCGCAGGTCCAGCCTGGTCCTGATTGCGTCGAGGTCGCCGCGGCGAAACCGGCCCGCGCAAATATGTTCGAATTCGTCGACCGCGGCGTCGTAATCTTTCCTTCTGTTTTGGTAGAGAGGAAATTCCGTCTGGAATTTCCTGGCCAGTTCTTCATGACGAACGACGCGGCGCTGGAATTCGTTGAGGGCGGGCTCATCGTAGGCGCCGATCATCGGCAACTCAGCATCGAGAAATTTCTGAAGCAGCAGCGCTTCGGCGGCCTCGCGGTCGATCGCCGCGATTTCATAATCGATGGCGGTGCCGATGCGGTCGAGTTCCTGCGCGCGTCGAGTGCAGGCCTCGAGTGCAAGAGCTGACATCGCCGGCTCGTCCGGTTTCGCGGGCGCGCGCGTGGTCAATTCGGCGAGCAGGGTTCGCGCCGCATTCGCATCAGGAGCGCCGAGCGCAAACGCCAGCGTCGTTGCCATGAGAACCCACCGGGCCATGCCCCGAGCTTATCATCCGGGCATGCCATTCGTCTGGCGCAGCGCCTCGGCTGCAACGATTGCGGCTGCCATCGCGACGTTGAGCGAACGCATGCCAGGCCGCATCGGTATTCGCAGCCGTGTACCGGCGGCCTTGTGTACTGATTCGGGTACGCCGGCACTCTCGCGTCCGAACAGCAGGACCTGGTCAGGGCGGAAGGCGTGGTCGAGGTATGACTGTTTGGCGCCGGTGGTCAGTAACACCAGGGATAGCCGCTCATGCGCCCGCCATGTCTCGAAGGCTGCGAACGATCCATGACGGGTCAGGGCGACCTGGTCGAGATAGTCCATACCGGCCCTGCGGAACGCGCGGTCGGTGACCGGAAAACCGGCCGGTTCGATGATGTGCGCTTCAATGCCCAAGCAGGCGCAAAGCCGGAGAATCGCGCCGGTATTCTGCGGGATATCTGGCTCATAAAGGGCGATCCGCATGGCGGGTCTGCGATTTTCCGGCTGCCGGGGATTAAGCCGCTCTAGACGAATGATTTATGCGGCGAATCCTCGCAGGCGCGGCCGCGCAATCAAGTGCAGCGTGTATTCGGTCGGCCGGACGGATAGCGTACATAAGTGTAGCATTTAAAGCGCGGCCGGACACAAAACCGGTGTTTACCTCGGTTGGCCGCGCTTTTGCGGGCTTGCGCTTGCACTGCAAGGGTGCCAATAGAACGCCACCGACGCGCTGTCCTGCCTTTTCCAGGGCTGCCGCAACCGGTCCGCCCCCGCCGCCGCGAGACTTCGGTCCCGGGCTCCATCCGCGGGCGGAAGAATTAGCCAGCCGGAGGAGAGGGCCTGAGACGTGACGACCGTGTCTTCGGCGGAGCACACGCGCCGCGACTTTCTCTACATCGCCACCGGTGCCGTCGGCGCCGTGGGTGCCGCGGCGGCCCTGGTGCCGCTGATCGCCCAGATGAATCCGGATGCCTCGACGATCGCGGCCGGTGCACCGATCGACGTCGATCTCGCACCGATCGCCGATGGGCAGATCATCAAGGTGTTCTGGCGTTCGAAACCGATCTTCATTTTCCACCGGACCAAGAAAGAAATCGAGGAAGCGGAAAAGGTCAACGTCGCCGACCTTCCAGATCCGGAGCCGGATTCGGCGCGAGTGAAGCCGGGCCATGACCAATGGCTCGTCGTCATCGGAATATGCACGCATCTCGGCTGCATCCCGCTTGCGCACCAGGGCGAATATGATGGCTGGTTCTGCCCGTGCCACGGCTCGCAGTACGACACCTCGGGCCGCATCCGCAAAGGTCCGGCGCCGAAAAATCTTTATATCCCGCCCTATAAGTTCGTATCCGACACCAAGATTCAGATCGGCTGAGCGAAACGTCGCATTCAAGGTTCAATCATGAGCGGACACTCGACCTACCAACCGCAGAATAAAGTTCTGCAATGGCTCGAGAAGCGGTTGCCGATCGGCGGCCTGATTTATTCTTCCTTCGTGGTCTATCCGACGCCGCGCAATCTCAACTATTTGTGGACGTTCGGCGGCATTTTGGCATTCATGCTCGGCGTGCAGATTGTCACCGGCATCGTTTTGGCGATGCACTATACGCCCCACGTTGATCTGGCCTTCAAATCCGTCGAGAGCATCATGCGCGATGTCAACTTCGGTTGGCTGCTGCGCTATTTGCACGCCAATGGCGCGTCGATGTTTTTTCTGGCCGTCTATGTCCACATGTTCCGGGGCATCTATTACGGATCCTACAAAGAGCCGCGCGAGGTTCTCTGGATTCTCGGCGTCATCATTTACCTGCTGATGATGGCAACCGGCTTTATGGGCTACGTTCTGGTGTGGGGCCAGATGAGCTTCTGGGCCGCAACCGTGATCACCAATCTGTTCTCGGCTATTCCCGGAGTCGGCGACACGATCGTGACTTGGCTATGGGGCGGCTTTGCAGTCGGCAACCCGACGCTTAACCGTTTTTACTCGCTGCACTATCTGTTGCCATTTGTAATCGCCGGGGTGGTCGTCCTCCACATATGGGCGCTGCATGTCGCGGGCCAGAACAATCCGACCGGCATTGAACCGAAGTCCGACAAGGACACCGTGGCGTTCACGCCTTATGCGACCATCAAGGACGGCTTCTTCATGGCCGCGTTCTGCATCCTCTACGCATGGTTCGTGTTCTACGTGCCGAATTTCCTCGGCCATGCCGACAACTACATTCCGGCCAATCCGGCTGTGACGCCGGCGGAAATCGTGCCCGAGTGGTACTATCTGCCGTTCTACGCCATCCTGCGGTCGATCCCTGACAAACTGATGGGCGTCATCGCGCTTTTCTCGTCGATCCTAGTGCTGGCCTTCATACCCTGGCTCGATACCTCGCGAGTGCGCTCCGCACGCTATCGTCCGCTGTTCAAGCAATTCTTCTGGCTGTGGGTGATCGCTTGCATCGGCCTTGGCTGGCTCGGTTCAAAGCAGCCCGAAGGCATCTACGTGATCATGTCGCGAATTTTCACCGTCTACTACTTCGCATTTTTCCTGATCATCATGCCGCTGCTGGGCATCTTCGAGAAAACCAAGCCGCTGCCGAATTCGATTTCGGAGTCGGTCTTCGGCGCAAAAGCGTGAGTGAGGGCATGACGATGAAGCGCACGATTCTTGCCCTTACGCTTGCCGCTTCATTTGCTCTGCCCGCGATGGGCGAGGAGCAGGTGGCCCCGCCGAAGCTGAGCTGGTCATTTGCCGGACCGTTCGGAAAATATGACGAGGCGCAGCTCCAGCGCGGCTTCAAGATTTACAAAGAGGTCTGCTCGGCCTGCCATTCGATTCAGATGCTGGCATTCCGCAACCTCGCGGACAAAGGTGGGCCGGGCTTCTCGGAGGCGCAGGCAGCGGCGGTAGCGGCCGAATACAAGATCAAGGATCTGGATGACAAGGGCGAGCCGACCGAACGGCCCGGCCGGCTGGCCGATACATTCCCGCCGCCGTTTCCGAATGAACTCGCCGCCAAGGCCGCCAATGGCGGGACCGCGCCGCCCGACATGTCCACACTGGCGAAGGCGCGCACCTATCAGCGCGGCTTCCCCTTGTTCGTGTTCGATTTATTCACGCAATATCAGGAGCAGGGCCCCGACTACATCGCAGCGCTGCTGAAGGGCTATGAAGACCCGCCGAAGGGTTTCCAGGTGCCGCCCGGCAACCACTACAACAAATATTTTCCGGGCCACAACATCGCCATGCCGCCGCCGCTACAGGCCGGTCAGGTGACCTTCGACGACGGTGCGCCTCAAACAATGGATCAATATTCGAAGGACATCTCTGCCTTCCTGATGTGGGCGGCCGAGCCGCACCTGGTCCAGCGCAAGCGTATTGGCTTCCAGGTCATGATCTTTCTGATTGTGTTCGCGGGCCTTATGTATTTCACCAAGAAGAAGGTTTGGTCGGCGGTGCATTGACGCGCTGTCCAATCGATCCGTAAAAATCGTCATGCCCGGCCTTGTGCCGGGCATCAACGTCTTTAAAGCTTGAAACGATCAAGGCGTGGATGGCCGGGATCAGCCCGGCCACGACGAGGAAATACCATGACCAAATCCGTTCTCGGCATTATCGGCGGATCAGGCATCTACGATCTGCCTGGTCTTGCCAATGTGCGTGAGCAGCGCATCGCCAGCCCTTGGGGCGACCCATCCGGGCTTTTGCGCATTGGTGATGTAGACGGCTTGCCCGTCGTGTTCCTGGCGCGACATGGTCAGGGCCATTACCTGTCGCCCTCCGACATCAATTATCGCGCCAACATCGATGTTCTTAAGCGTGCCGGTGTGACCGATCTCGTCTCGCTGTCGGCCTGCGGATCGTTCAGGGAGGAGTTGCCGCCGGGAACGTTCGTTCTGATCGACCAGTTTGTCGATCGCACCCACAGGCGCGAAAGTTCGTTTTTCGGCAAAGGACTGGTCGCGCATGTTTCGATGGCGCATCCCGTTTCACCGAAGCTTCGCGCGCACCTGCGTGATGCGGCGTCGGCCGAAAACGTCGCTGCGCATTGGGGCGGCACTTATATCTGCATGGAGGGCCCCCAGTTCTCCACTTATGCCGAAAGCATGACGTATAAACAGCTGGGCTATTCGGTGATTGGCATGACGAATATGCCCGAGGCCAAACTCGCCCGCGAAGCCGAGATTTGTTATGCGACCGTTGCCATGGTGACCGATTTCGATTGCTGGCATCCGGATCATGATGCCGTCACCGTGCAAGACATCATCAAGGTACTCACCGCGAACGCCGAAAAAGCCAGACGTCTCGTCACGCGTCTGGCGCGCGAATTCCCGCGCGAACACGAACCTTGTCCGATCGGGTCGGATCGCGCGCTCGATAGCGCCTTGATCACAGCCCCCGAAGCGCGCGACCCGGAATTGATCAGGAAGCTCGATGCCGTTGCGGGCCGGGTGCTCCGACGCTAGCCTTGCCATCATGAACGTACATGCAGGCGTCGTAACGCGCGACAAACCGCCCTTCCGCGCGGAGCATATCGGCAGCCTGTTACGACCGAAAACTTTGCTCGACCAGCGCGCGCGCTTCGCGCGCGGCGAGATCTCGCAAGCCGATTTGACGAAGGCGGAAGATGCGGCGATCGCGGACGCGATTGCCATGCAGGAACGCCTCGGCCTGCGGTTCGCGACGGACGGTGAATTCCGTCGCCGGTCGTATCACAGTTTCTTCTATCGGCAGCTTGGCGACTTGAGCATCGATACCGTCGAAGGCACGGATGCCAAGGGCGCGCCGGCCGGCGGCGGACGAGGGGCGCAACCAACCGCGCTCATCAAAAGCCGCGTGCGCTGGAACCATCCGATCAATGTCGCTGACTTCAATTTCATCAAAGGCAAAACGAAGCTGCTTCCCAAGATCACGATTCCCGGCCCTTGCGCGCTGCATTTTCGCGGGGGCGATGCTGCCGTGCTTGCCTCCGCCTATGGCGATCTCGGCCAGTTCTGGGATGACACGATCGAGGCGTTCCGTAGAGAACTTGTCGTGCTCGCGGAGGCGGGCTGCCGATACGTTCAGATCGACGAAACCGCCTTCGCAAAATTCGGCGATCCTGACGTCCAGGCGACGCTGGCGGCGCGTGGCGACGACTGGAGCAAACTGATCGATACATACATCGCGGTCACCAACCGTGTGTTACGCGCGGCGCCGAAGACACTGCACATCGGCATGCACCTGTGCCGGGGCAATCGCGGCGGTCATTGGCATGCCGAAGGCAGCTACGAGGATGTCGCCGAGCGGCTCTTCAATGCGCTGGAAATCCCATTTTATTTTCTTGAATTTGATACCCCGCGTGCGGGCACATTCACCCCGCTGCGTTTCGTTCCAAAGCACAAATCGGTCGTGCTTGGATTGATTTCGTCAAAGACGCCGGTGCTCGAGGACAAGGCGGCATTGCAGGCACGAATTGAAGAAGCAAGCCGGCACGTCTCGGTCGAGCGTCTTGCCGTGAGCCCGCAATGCGGCTTCGCCAGCGTTGACACCGGCAATCCAGTGACGCCGCAAGTGCAGGAAGCTAAGCTTCGGCTGGTCGTCGAACTGGCCCGTGAGATCTGGGGCGAAGCGTAGCGAGGGGCAAGGGGGAAGTATGCGCCGTAGCATTGTGTGCCTTGCGATTGCCCTGGGTGTGACTGCATTCACGGCGGCGGCACAAGAGTCGTATCCGAGCCGTCCCGTCCATATTCTCGCCGCCGCGGCCCCTGGCGGAAACCCCGACGTGCTGGCGCGCCTGCTGTCGCAACGCCTTTCGGATGTTCTCGGCCAGCCCTTTGTCGTCGAGAATGTCCCCGGCGCGGGCGGCATCCTGGCGGCAAAGCGCATCGCCGATGCTGCTTCCGACGGCTATCTGTTGATGTTGAACGATTCCGGCGCTCTGGCGATCAACATCAACATGAGCCCGGACGCGACCTACAAGCTGAAGGATTTCACGCCGATCACCGCCCTAGCGACGGTGCCGACCGCGCTTGTCATTATCCCCTCCGTGCCGGCCAACAACTTGAATGAATTCGTCGCGCTGGCGAAATCAAAACCGGGGGTAATGAGCTACGGTTCGGCAGGTCCCGGATCAATCCATCAGCTCACCATGGAAATTTTCGCCGAGCGTACGGGCATCAACCTCCTGCACGTTCCCTATCGCGGCGGCACCGCGCTGGTGACCGGATTGCTGACCGGCGAAATTCAGGCCGGATGGTCGGGCCTTCCGAATGTGATTTCGCACATCAAGGAAGGCAAGCTGCGCGGCCTGTGCGTGAGCGTGCTCAAGCGTGTCGTTTCGCTGCCCGACGTGCCGACATGCGACGAGGCCGGTATCAAGGGTTTCGACATTGCCGACATGTTGGGCCTGCAAGGCCCCGCTGGCATGCCGCCCAGGGCGGTCGAGCGATTGCAGGGAGCCATCGCAAAAATCATGCGCGAGCCGGCGATGGCGGAGCGGATGGCGGTGCTCGGCATGGACTTGCAGGAAAATGGCACCGCCAACTATGTGCGTTTCATGCAGGATGACCTCGATCGCTATGCCAAGGTGATCGATCGCCTCGGCCTCAGCCGCAAGGCAAGCAAGTGAGGGAGCCGATGCGTATCGTCGATGTAAACCATCAGCCCAGCGAAGAATGGCGATCGGGCGTGACGACGCGCATGCGCGCTTCGGCGGCGAATAACGCGACCCAGCTTTGCATGTTCGAACAATGGTGCGACCCGGGACATGGCGCGCCGAACCATCTGCACGCGGTCGAGGAAATATTATGCGTGCGCGAAGGACAGGCTGACGTCTGGATTGATGACGATCACGTCACGCTGACGAGCGGACAACTGGTTATCGTGCCGGCGGGCCGCAAGCACGGCTTTTCGAATACCGGCAAGACCGTTTTGCACATCGAGTCCACGCTTGCCGCGCCAGTCTTCGAGGCCGCCTATGACGACAAGCGCGAGGCCTCACGACGCTGGCTGCCGGGCGGGTGAACTGATGGCTTCGCATTCCCTGGAACAGGACCTGCGCGCCGCGATCCGGACGATTCCGGATTATCCGAAGCCCGGCATCATGTTCCGCGACATCACTACGCTGCTGGGCGATGCGCGCGCATTCCGCCGGGCGGTCGACGAACTGGTGCAGCCTTGGGCCGGCATGAAGATCGACAAGGTCGCGGGCATCGAGGCGCGCGGCTTCATTCTCGGCGGCGCCGTCGCACATCAGGTCTCGGCGGGATTCATTCCGATCCGCAAGAAAGGTAAGCTCCCCCATAAGAGAGTCAGCGTCGCGTATTCGCTGGAATACGGTCTTGACGAAATGGAAGTGCACGAGGACGCGGTGTCGAAGGGCGAGCGCGTCATTCTAGTGGACGATCTCATCGCCACCGGCGGCACCGCCGAAGGCGCGGTCAAGTTGCTGCGTCAGCTCGGCGCCAACGTGCTCGCCGCGTGCTTTGTCATCGATCTGCCTGAGCTGGGCGGCGCCGACAAATTGCGCAAGATGGACGTTCCTGTCCGGACGTTGATTTCGTTCGAAGGACATTAGGCGCGGGTCCTCATCGCGGCCCGGCGGCCAGCCCGACAAATGACAGCGGAGAGTCTCGCGCGTTGCTAAAAAGCAACGCGGCGAGAGCAAATGCATATTCGCTCGCCGGATCCCGCACTTTGTCGTTTTTGACAAGTCCTCCCACGCTGCGGCCCAAGCGCTCGCGATCGCGATCTCCCATTTTCGCGCCGGGTTGAGATTCCGGCGGCGCGTTGAAATCGCGCACGGACGTAAATGGGAGCTTCAAAATGAAAATGGTGAGGGGCCTTCTGCTCGGTTCAGCCGCGGGGTTGATTGCGATTATCAGCGCGCAGGCGGCGGATCTGCCGCTGAAGGCCAAGCCGGTCGAATACGTCAAAATCTGCAGCCTGTACGGAGTAGGCTTTTATTACATCCCAGGCACCGACATGTGCATCAAGGTGGGTGGCTGGGTGCGCGCCGAATATGCTTATGGCGCCAACGGCAACTTTGCCTGGGGCTGGGCGAACGCCAACGTCAATAACCGCACCACCAATAACAGCGAGTGGCGCTCGCGCGGTTACATCACGGCGGATGCGCGCAACCAGACCGAATACGGCACCGTTCGCGGCTATCTCGCCGTTGGTCTGAACACCAACAACACCGGCTTCGACAACGCCGGCAACACCTTCAGCGCCAACCGCGCCTTCATCCAATGGGCGGGCTTCACCTTCGGCCTGGCACAATCGTTCTTTGACTTCTACAGCTCGCCGGCGACCTCGTATTGGGGTTCGTTCCCGGCGTCCGACACCGGCGATGGCGGGTGGATGGTTGCTGGCTATACCGCGCAGTTCGGCAACGGCTTCTCCGCGACGCTCGCTGCCGAAATGCGGCGAAACACACAGGTCTTTAATCAGAATTTTGTGCCCAGCACCTTTTCGCTTAATCCGGGAGCGTTTTCTGGTCCTAGCGGCGGCGCCTACGGTGGTTTCCAGGCTCCGGACATCGTCGGCAATTTGCGCATTGATCAGGCCTGGGGCTCGGCTCAAATCATGGGCGCCCTGCATCAGGTCAACGCGACGTATTATTCTACTGCCACAGGCGTGACGACCCCCGCCAACGGCCATCCCGATGACAGGTTGGGTTGGGTCATCGGTGGGGGCATCAAGTTGAATGCGCCGATGATCGGGCAGGGCGATTACTTGCAGGCGCAAGTCACTTACACTGAGGGCGCGCTGCGTTACATCTTCCAGACCCCCAACACAAACTGGGGCAAGGTTGATGGAAACAGCGCCGGTTGGGGTGTGTTGAGCGATGCGGTCTACGGCGGCTTCTTGGGAGGTCCCCTGGCAACGGGTGCAACCGAGCTGCAACTGACCACCGCGTGGAATGCCAACGCAGCCTACGAGCACTTCTGGAACCCGCGCTGGCGAACGTCGCTGTACGGGGGCTATGCGGCCGTAAGTTACAACGGCCTCGCCAACAGCGAACTTTGCGGTGCCGGTACCGGCCCCGTCACAAATAACTGCGACATGGATTGGCAGACCTGGTGGCTTGGTTCGCGCACCCAGTGGAACGTTACCAAAGATTTTTATATGGGCCTGGATGTCATGTACGCGAAGCTACGGAGCGCCAACGCTGGGTCGGTCGTTGGGGCACCCGAAACAGCACTCATACCTGGCGGCGGTGCACTTCCAAAAGCGGACGTCGACAACTGGCAGTTTCGCTTCCGCGTGCATCGCGACTTCTATCCCTGACGAAGTGTGTGGCTCGAGGGATAGGCCCCCGGCGGGACGCTGCCGGGGGTTTTTATTTTTATGTGCGGCCGTTCCACGCCCGGCATTGACAGCGGGAGAGGCTGTGCGACGACTTATCCTCCTGTGCCATCTAACTCTGCTTCGGGCCCCAGGGTCCGGCCGGTGGCCCTGATTCCGATCCCCACGGGCCCGCTTGCGGCGCCGATTGGGGTGCCTCGCCCCATGGGCCGGTGTCGGTGCTTTCGGCTTCTGACTGGTCGGCAAGTTGCGGCCGCGGCTCAGCTGTTTCCACGGCCAGCGGACCGGGATCGTGACCGCTGGCAAATTTGACCAGCGCCTCGACACGGGCTTCGACCGGTGGATGCGTATCGAAGACATTGGAAAAGCCCACGCGCGGGTTGTCGATGCACATTTCCATTACGGCTGAATTGGCGCCGGGTATTTCGCCGCGACCTTCGATCTTGCGCAGGGCGGAGATCATCGCATCGGGATTTTTCGTGAGCTCCACCGAGCCGGCGTCGGCCAGGTATTCGCGCTGACGCGACAGCGCGAAGCGGATCACGATGGACAGGATCCAGACCACCACGATGATGGCGATCGCAATGATGATGGCGATACCTGCGCCGCCCTTGCGATCGTCGCCGCCGGACCGCCGTCCACCGCCCCAGAACACGTTCTGGAAGAAAAGACGGAACACGAGTTCGCCGAAAAACGAAATCGCCCCGGCGATCACGACGGCAATGACCAGCATGCGCACGTCGCCATTGCGGATATGGGTGAGCTCGTGGCCGAGAACAGCCTCGATTTCCTGGTCGTTGAGCGCATTGATCAACCCGCGCGTCACCGTGATCGAATATTGTTTTTGGTTGAGACCGGTGGCGAAGGCGTTGAGCGCACTATCGTCGGCGACGCGCAAGGTCGGCATGGTGATGCCGCGCGAAATGCAAAGGTTCTCCAGAAGATTGTAGAGCCGCGGCTCTTCCTGCCGGGTCACCGGTTGCGCGCCGGTGACGGCATCGATCATCTGCTGGTGGAATTTGTAGGCAATCGCGATCCAGACGACGGTGCCGATGGTGGCGAACGGCAGCGCCTTGATGAAATCGAATACGGCCGCATGGACAAGATAGTCGAGCGGCGGCGGGTTGTACGAATAATACGAGCCGAGGGCCTCGGCCAGCAGCGCGCCGGCAAACACCATCACGTAGACCAGAAAGAAAAGTCCGATCAGCAGCGCGATAGACCGCCGCTTGTTCGACTGGATATGTGTATAGAGTCCGTAAGCGGCCATGATCTTGCCCGGCGCTTTCCTTCGTCATGCCCGGCACAAGCCTTGTTGCCAGGCATCCACGCCTTCCTTCCATCTCAAGACGTGGATGACCGGGGACCTGCCCGGCCATGACGAATGAGACTCGGTTGATCTAAAACTTCACGCTCGGAGCCTGCTCGAGCTGGGTGCGGGTCTCGCCAAGATCGAAGAAGGTGCGTTGCGCAAAGCCGAACATTCCCGCGAACAGCGACGCCGGAAACTGCTGGATGCCGGTGTTGTACTCTTGCACGGCATTGTTGAAGAAGCGGCGGGACGCAGCGAGCTTGTTCTCGATGTCGGAAAGGTCGCTTTGCAGCTGCTGGAAGTTCGCGTTGGCCTTCAGGTTCGGATAGTTCTCCGATAGCGCGAACAATTGCCGCAATGCTCCGCTGAGCACATTTTCCGCCGCCACCTTTTGTTCGACTCCGGGCGCCGCTATCGCGGCGTTGCGCGCCTGCACCACCGCTTCCAGCGTTCCACGTTCGTGTGTTGCGTAGCCTTTCACGGTTTCCACCAGATTGGGAATGAGATCGTGACGTTGCTTGAGCTGGACATCGATATCGGCGAAGGCCTGATTCGTCCTTTGCCGCATCGCGATCAGGCTGTTGTAGATGCTGATCGCCCAGATCACGAATACGACAACAACACCAAGAACGACCCAGCCGGTGGTGGACATGGAAGCAACTCCAGAATTGAAAACAGGGAAGATCGAACCAGCAATTCTATCCTAGCAGGAATAGGCGCAGCCAACCGCAACCAGATAAAGGGCGCCGACGGTCACTCTGTCAGTTTAAGGAAGCCGCTGAAGGATCAGCAGGTTGGCGCAGGGGGATAAAAAAAGACCCCGAGCTTTAACCCGGGGTCTCTTCGCCAGACGGCTATTCGGGGGGTAAGGGGGGAGCCGCCCAGCTGAACTCTCAGGGTATCAACGCGGCCTCCGGGGATTGGTTCCATGCGGTCCCTCGATCATCAAAAGTTTACCTGCCAAGGCGAAGCGGGTCGTCAGGCGGTCACGATCCAGGAGTTCCATGATCACAAGGGCACAGGGAAGGGGTGCGAATTCGGAGGGCATTACCATGAGTTCGGTGATGATCAGGTGTCCCGCCACAGGCCTCGACGTTTCGACCGCCATCGAGACTGAGCCCAGCGTGTTCCGTAAATTGCCGAGGGTTGCCGGCCGGATGCACTGCCCGGCCTGCGGCCAGGATCATGTGTGGACTGTCGGTTGCGCATGGCTTGCGGGTGAACCGCGGCTGGTCGACCAGGCCGCGCCATCAGATGCCGTCGCGGCCTAGCCGCTAGCTCGCCTCGCGGAACCGTACTGCGGCTTCCAGGTCGACCGATACAAGCTGTGAAACGCCGCGCTCGGCCATCGTGACGCCGTACAGGCGGTTCATGCGCGCCATGGTGATCGGATTGTGCGTGATGATCACAAAACGCGTGTCGGTTGACTTGATCATTTCGTCGAGCAAATCGCAGAACCGCTCGACGTTGTGATCGTCGAGTGGCGCGTCCACTTCGTCCAGCACGCAGATCGGCGCCGGGTTGGTGAGGAAGACGGCGAAAATCAGCGCCAGCGCGGTCAGCGCCTGCTCGCCGCCCGACAGCAGCGACAGCGTCGCCGGCTTTTTGCCCGGCGGTTTGGCGAGAATTTCGAGGCCAGCCTCCAGGGGATCCTCGCTTTCAACCAGCTGCAACTCGGCTGTCCCGCCGCCGAACAACTGAACGAACAGATGCTGGAAGTGCTTGTTGACCTGTTCGAACGAGGTCAGCAATCGCTCACGTGCTTCGCGGTTGAGGCTCTGGATACCGAGCCGCAGTTTCTTGATCGCCTCCACAAGATCGTCCCGCTCGGTGGTCAGCGACGCGTGCTGGCTCTCGACCTCGCGCAATTCTTCCTCGGCGCGAAGATTGACCGCACCCAGGCGCTCGCGCTCGCGGCGCAGACGTTCGAGCTTTTCTTCGATCTCGACGAGATCCGGCAGCGGGTCGGTCGGTCCGATTTCGGCAAGTTCTGCCACGGCTGCGGGTTCGATCTCCAGCATGTCACGTATCTCGCGGCCAATATCCGTGAGACGGCGCTTGGCACCCTCGAAGCGCTCCTCGGCGCGGGCGAGGTCTTCGCGCGCCGCGCTCGCCGCTTCCAGCGCGGCGCGAGCGTCGCGGTCGGCTGCGGCCAGCACGTTCTCGGCCTCTTGCAAACGGTCCGCGTGCTCACGCCGTGCGGCTTCCGCGGCCTGGACCTCGGTTATCAGTGCACTACGCTTCTCCGCAAAAACCTGCGGCGCATTTTCCAACTCGGTGCGGTCGCGCTTGGCCTCGGCGATACGCTGTTCAAGTGTGGCCGTCTGAGTATGCGCGCCTTGCTGGCGCCCGGCCCAACCGGTCTTGTCGGCCGCAAGGGTGGCCAGCCGGCGGTCGGCAAGTTCAGCTTCTCGTACGATGGCCTGCTGCTCAGCCTGCACCTCGGCGAGCTTCGCGCGCTTGGTCGTTATATCGTCGCGCACCTGCGCGAGTTTTGTTTCGAGATCTGCGGCCGGGGCAAGCCCGCCGAGCGCGCTTTCAGCCTCCAGCTTGGCGGACGTTGCTTCATCGCGGCTCATGCTCAGCCGAGCGCGCGCTTCGGCCAGGGCTGAAAGCCGGGCCGCCTGGCGGTTGAGGTCGCGTTCGCGCGTACGTGTTTCCGTTTCGGCGCTGCTCGCTGCCGCGAAAGCCTTTTGTGCCGCCTCGAGCGCGCGGTGCTTGGCCGCGACCTCGCTGCGCGCGATTTCAAGTTCGCCATCGATTTCGGCAAAACGGCTGCGCTGCGCCAGCCGGCGGGCGGCCCCCGTCGGCGCATGCGCTGCGGCGACGAAACCATCCCAGCGCCAGAGATCGCCCTCGGGCGACACCAGCCGCTGGCCGGCCTTGAGGCCGCCTGCAAGCCGGGTTCCCGCATCGCGTTCGACGATGCCGACTTGCGCAAGCCGCCTTGCCAGCTGGCCGGGCGCCTTGACGTAACGAGCCAGCGCCTCGACGCCGTCGGGAAGGGCCGGGTCGGCGATTTCGCGCCCGACTTCGGTCCAATGCATAGGCGACGATGGATCGACTGGCGCATCGAGATCGTCACCGAGAGCCGCGCCCAGCGCTTTCTCGTAACCTTTCTCAACGGAGATGTGATCAATCACCGGCGGCCAGAGGCTGCGCGTCTCGAGCGACAGCATTTTGGAAAGGGTCTTGGCCTCCGTCTCAAGCCGCTGAACACGCTTTTCCGATTCGGCGGAGGCTTCGCGCGCGGCCTCCAGTTCGCCCCTGGCCACGTTATGCGCGGCTTCGGCGGCGATGGCGGCGGCTTCCGCTTCTGTCAGTGCCGCTTGCGCCCCTTCGACCGCCGCGGAGAGCGGCACGGAATCGGTGCTTTGCAAGGTCGCGAGCTCGCGCTCGATCGCGGAAATCTCCGACGAAATCCTGGAAATGCGATCGTCCTGCTCGCGCGCGGCGTTTTCGAAGCGGTTGCGCTGTGCGGTGAGATCGGCAAGGGCCGTGGTGACATCCGTGAAAACCTTCTCGGCGCTTCCGAGTTCGGCATCGGCCGCCGATACCTTTGCGTCGACGCCGCTGCGGCGGCCGGCGCTCTCGCGCGCTTCGGACCGGATGGTCTGCTCTTCGGCGTTCAGACGTTCGATCGCCTGCTCGGCGTCGGCGGCGAGGCGCTGTTCGCGTTCGATGTCCGCGGCAAATTGAACAAGCCGGAGATCGAGCTCCACGATGCGGTCCTTGGCGCGAGCTTCTTCGCGATCAAGCTCCTGCAGGCCGACATTGAGGCGATGCAGGGCCGCACCCGCGCGTGCCTCCGCCTCGCGCAGCCCCGGAAGGCTGGCGGCAGCGAGCGCCTGGCGTTTGGAAGCCTCGGCTTCCGCGCCGACACGGTCGGCAACGGTGCGGACGCAAATGTCCTTGGCGTGCTCGGCCTCTGTGACCTCGCCGTTCGCCGCAGCCCAGCGCAGATGATAAAGCGTCGCCTCCGCCTTGCGTACTTGCGACGATACCGTGCGGTAGCGGATCGCCTGGCGTGCCTGCTTTTTCAGGCCATCGATCTGTGCCGCCAACTGGCCGATAACATCTTCAACCCTCAGCAGATTGGTCTCGGCCGCTTTCAGGCGCAGCTCGGCCTCATGCCGGCGGGCATGCAGGCCGGCGACACCGGCAGCTTCCTCCAGCACACGGCGTCGTTGCTCGGGCTTGGCCTGAATGATCTCGCCAATGCGGCCCTGATGGACGAGCGCGGGCGAACGGGCGCCCGTCGAGGCGTCGGCAAAGAGAATTTGAACGTCGCGCGCGCGTACCTCACGCCCATTGATACGATAGTTAGAACCGGCATCCCGTTCTATCCGTCGGGCAATTTCCAACGAGTCCTGATCATTGAAAGCTGCAGGCGCCGAGCGCGTCGAGTTGTCGATTGCGATGGCCACCTCGGCGTTGTTGCGCGCGGGGCGATTGTTGGTGCCGGAAAAGATCACCTCATCCATGGTCGAGGCGCGCATCGATTTGTGCGAGGACTCGCCCATCACCCAGCGCAGCGCTTCCACCAGGTTAGACTTGCCACAGCCGTTCGGCCCGACGACGCCGGTCAATCCGGGTTCGATCAGGAAATCGGTGGGTTCGACGAACGACTTAAAGCCGAGCAGGCGCAGTCGTGTGAGTTTCATACGTCAGGGCCTTATGCAGTCTTCTTGTTGGCGCAGGCTCTTCTGCGGCAGCCGGCTTTCGGGATCATGCACATAGCGGGACGAGCAACCGTCATTTCATCAGGCGTTTGCAGTGAACGATTCAGCAAGCCGTTCCGGGGCTTGGCCCCGGCCTGGGTACCCATTTGCCGCATGGGGCCGGAGAATGAATCGCCGCGCCCCCAAGGGCAACTGCCCTACGAAAACCGGCGACGGTTTTCCAGACCTTTCCGGCGTGCGGCGGAAAATCAGGGCGGCAGACGCCGCTGCGCGAGAGGTGCGGCAGGCCAAAAAACCCTTATCAGCCCTTGAGATAGGGGTCGATCGCCTTCGCCATATCCTCGATCGACAGGGCACCTGGGTACGACGTCCCGTTGATGAAGAACGTGGGTGTCGATTGCACCTTGAACTTGTCGACGGCGCGCTGGCGCACGCTTTCGATGCCATCAAGCACCTGCTGATTCGCAAGGCAGGTATTGAAGGTCTGTTCGGTGAACCCGGCCTGCTTTGCGATCGAAAGCAGCGGCGGTATCGGCTTCTCGACCGCCCACTGCCGCTGTTGGCGGAACAAGGTGTCGATTAGTGCGAAATACTTGTCCTTGTCATCCTTGCCGGCGCAGCGCGCCAACATGAAGGCAGCGGCCGCGAGATTGTCGAGCGGGAATTCGCGGAAAATGTACCGCACCTTGCCGGTATCGATGTAGCGCTTCTTGAGTTCGGGAAACGTCGTCTCCTGGAAATGGGCGCAGTGCGGGCAGGTCATCGACGCGTATTCGATGACGGTCACCGGCGCCTTGTCGTTCCCCATCGCCATGTCGGGCAAAGCATCCGGTTTCATCAATTCACCGGCCGGCACGGTCTCAGCCGCGACTGCCTCGGCAGAGAACGGGGGCAGCGACGTAACGCCAAGCAAAGCAGTAGCGAGCGCCAGGACAGCCGTGCTCTGGCAAAATTCGCGGCGGGTGATTTGCAACGGAGGCTCCTAGGCTGAAATTCCGGTCAGGTACTCTAATGGGCTAGCTGGACATGACAATTGTGGCAATGGCGGGCCGTTCTGCCAAGGCGCCCGCGAGGCTCAATTCCGCTTGATTGCCGCCCCGAGCCGGGCAAGCGCCTGCCGCAAGTCTTCATCCTTGACGTCCGGCAATGCCGCTGCGATGCGCGCCGCCTCGGCCGGATCGGGCTCCGGCGCGGGTGGCTGCTCACGGCGCCGGAGTGGGGCCTGTCGCAATGCAATCCGGCCGACGGCTTGCCAGCCGAAGAACCGGTTCACCCGTTCGAGGATCACGGCGGAGAGATGCTGAATTTCCAGGGCTGCCGGACCCTCGACCCGCAAGACCAGCGTGGCTGGTTCCGCCGGTTCGTTGCCTGCCGGGCGCGGCCAGTTGATTTTAAGCGGCTCGCTATGGGCGGCGATCTCCGCTCCGACAATGTCGGGCCAGCGAAAAACGATCTCGGTCGAGGCGAAACCTTGCGCCTTGAGGACATCGCCCAAAGTCGTCGCGAGCAGGTCCGCAAGCGGCCGGGGAAAACTGCGCGAGGGCTTGCTCATGACCAGTTTTCCATGCGCATGATCCTGTCCGAAAACCGGTTCCCGTCATTCGGGATCATGCAGGTCCCCCTTTATGCCATTGCCGCCGTCATGACCGTAGCAGCCCGATTGTCGCCGCGGAAGAAAGCCCGGACGCCCGAGCCCGCTGAATTGCTCGCATGGTACAACCGGCACGCTCGCGTTCTGCCATGGCGCGCGCGGCGCGGCGAACGCACGGACCCATATCGCGTGTGGCTGTCCGAGATCATGCTTCAGCAGACAACGGTCAAGGCAGTCGCGCCATACTATGCCAGCTTTCTATCGCGCTGGCCGACGGTTGACGCGCTTGCCGCGGCCAGCATCGACGATATCCTGCGCGCCTGGGCTGGCCTCGGCTATTACGCCCGCGCTCGCAATTTGCACGCCTGTGCAAGGGTCGTCGTCGAACGGCATGGCGGGCGGTTTCCGCACGATGTGGACTCACTGCGCGAGCTGCCCGGCATCGGCGATTATACAGCGGCGGCCATCGCCGCGATCGCGTTCGATCGTCCGGCGATGCCGGTGGACGGCAACATCGAGCGCGTGGTGTCGCGACTGTTCGCCGTCGAAGACCAACTGCCGGCGGCAAAGCCAGCCATCAAGCAGCTCGCCGCGTCCTTGTTGCCGTTGGGGCGGGCAGGGGATTTCGCACAGGCGCTGATGGACCTCGGCGCGACGATCTGCTCGCCCAAGCGGCCCGCGTGCTTCCTTTGCCCGTGGACCGATTCATGTTTAGCCAACACGCGCGGCGACCAAGAAACGTTTCCGCGCAAGGCGCCGAAACGCGAGGGACGGTTGCGCCGTGGCGCCGCATTTGTGGTGCTGCGTGGCGACGCGCGCGTGTTGCTGCGCCAACGGCCCGACAAGGGCTTGCTTGCGTCAATGATGGAAGTGCCGGGCAGCGACTGGACGCATGATTTTGATGAAAGCCGCGCACGACGCTTGGCGCCGCGTCTGCGGGCCAAGGTACAGTGGCAGCGGTTGCACGGAATCGTGCGGCACGTCTTTACACATTTTCCGCTCGAGCTTGTCGTTTTCGCTGGCCAAGTGCCACGCGCAACCGCGGCGCCCAAGGGCGCGCGCTGGGTGAAACTCGATGCCCTTCGCGATGAAGCGCTGCCGAACCTCATGCGCAAAGTATTGGCGCACGCCCTCGATCGGCGTTAGTCGTTCGGGTTCCCAAAACGATCAAAGATCGGTAGGAACAGCGGTTGAGCGCTTTGGAAACTTTTCAGGGGAGCAACGGCATGGCCATTGAACGGCAGGACATCGGACCACGCATGAGCAAGGTGGTGGTACACGGCAACACCGTTTATCTCGCCGGCATTGTGGCCGATAATCCGAAAGGCAAAACCGTTACCGAGCAAACCAAGGATATCTTGAAACAGATCGACGGCTTTCTTGCCAAAGCCGGCACCGACAAATCGAAACTGCTGTCGGCCAATATCTGGATCACCGACATGGCCAATTTCGCTGAAATGAATGCGGTGTGGGATGCCTGGGTGTCGCCCGGCAATACCCCCGCGCGGGCAACCGTCGAAGCGAAGCTCGCTGCACCTGACTACAAGGTTGAGATCATGGTGGTGGCGGCGAAATAGCGATGGTCGGGCCGGAACCGGGTGTCCTCGCGATCTGGAACGACTGCCGCGTCGGTCGCGAGGCGGAATTTGAAACGTGGTTTCAGGGCGAGCATCTGCTGGAGCGGCTCGCGGTGCCCGGCTTCGTTTTTGGCCGTCGACATCAGGCGATTTCGGGGAGTTCCGGCTATTTCAATTTCTATCTTGTCGAGTCGCCTGACATTCTCACATCGAAGCCCTATCTCGAACGACTCGACAACCCGACGCCGATGACGCGCATGATCATGTCGGAGATTTTCCTCAATATGAACCGGACGGTGTGTCGCCGTGCGACCCGGAGCGGAGGGTTCCGCGGCGCCTATACAGTGACTGTGCGTCTCAATGAAACGCCCGACACGCCGTCGTTGTCAGGTCTGCTCGACAAGCTCGTTCAGGATCCGGCCGTTGCCGGCGGCGAAATCTGGATCGCTCTCGATCCCGCCGGCATGCCGGTCTCGATGGAGGAAAAACTGCGCGCCGGCGACAAGAAGATCAAAGGCTGCCTGATGGTCGACACGTTGCGTCAGGCCGACGCCGAGGCTCTCGGTACGCGCCTGACGAAGCAGTTTGCCGAAGCGGACGTCGGAGTTTTCCGCGTACTCTGTCAACTTGGTCGAGGCGATCTGTGAAGGAGCTGTTGCCGCTCGCGGAAAAAGTTGCGGCACGGCTGATCGGTCGCAAGCAAACCATCGCGATTGCAGAATCCTCGACCGGCGGCCTCGTTGCCGCGGCCTTGCTCGCCGTGCCCGGCGCCTCCGCGTACTTTCTCGGCGGCGCGGTGGTCTATACGAAGTCCGCGCGGGCGGCACTGCTCGGCATCGGCGATGCAGAGATGCAGGGATTGCGCCCCGCGACCGAAGCCTACTCGCTGCTGATCGCACGGCTTGTGCGCGAACGCCACGGTGCGACGTGGGGCTTGGGCGAAACCGGGGCGGCTGGTCCGGCCGGCAATCGCTACGGCGATCCGGCTGGGCACACCTGCATTGCGGTGTCGGGCCCGACAGAACGGGCGGTCACGCTGCGAACGGGCAGTGCGGATCGTGCGGCAAACATGAATGCTTTTGCGAAGCGCTCGCTCGAATTCCTTGTCGAAGTGACGGGCGCCTAGCGCCCCAGTCGCTTCTTTCTTTGACGGCTCGCTTCGCGTGGCGCTAGCATCGCCTCAAATTCAACAGGGGGGACGATCATGCTGTCGCGCCGGGAGTTTCTCGCCTCGGGTAGTTCGCTCGCCGTCACAATGGGGATCGGCGGCGCGCATGCCGCGATGGGGCCGAACGACAAGTTCGACCTGCTCATAAAGGGCGGCGATGTGCTCGATCCCAGCCAGTCGTTGCGCGGACGGCGCGATATCGGAATCCGCTTCGGCATGGTCGAGGCGGTTGAACCGGATATCGCCGAGGCACGAGCGGTGCGCGTGATCAACGCCTCCGGCAAGCTGGTGACGCCGGGCCTGGTCGATCTGCACAGCCATGTCTATCCCTACGGGTCAGCCATCGGCATTCCTGCCGACGAATCCGTCGTCAACCAGTGCGCCACAACCTGTGTTTCGGCGGGTGACGCCGGAGCGAACAATTTCGCCGCCTTTCGGCGCTTCATCGTGGGCCAGACTCGCACGCGGCTTTACGCGTTCGTGCATATCGCGAACGTCGGACTGACGCCGTTTCCTGTCGCCGAGCTTTACAACATCGATTTTGCCCAGGTGGACGCCTGCGCCAAGACGATCGGTGAAAACGCCGATATCGCACTCGGCGCCAAAGTACGCATGTCCGAGAACATCATCGCCAAACATGGCACCGAGCCGCTCAAGCGCGCGATCATGGCATGCGAGAAATCCGGCACCGGAGCCAAGGTGATGTGCCACATCGGTGGCGTCGAGACCGGCGAGCTCATGTCGCAGATCCTCGACCTGTTGCGGCCGGGCGACATTCTCACGCACGCCTATTCGGGTTTCCCCAACATGGCCGGCGCCTTCACAAACATAGTGCAGGACGGCAAGCTTATCCCGGCGGCGCTGGCGGCGAAGCAGCGCGGTGTTGTTTTTGACGTCGGGCATGGCGGCGGCAGCTTCGACTATACTGTTGCGGAAGTGGCAATCCCGGGCGGATGCGGCCCCGACACGATCTCGTCAGACCTTCACGCGGTTTCCGGCAATACGCCGGGCATGCCCTATCTTCCGTGGGTGATGTCGAAGTTCATGGGCCTCGGCTTTACGCTCGAGCAAGTCGTTGCGATGGCGACCGTCAATCCGGCAAAGATCATCAACCGCGCGCCCAAACTTGGCACGTTGCAGGTGGGGGCGCCGGGCGATGTTGCGATCATGGAACTGGTCGAAGGGCCGGTGTCGTTCGTCGACACCCGCAACAACAAGCGCGAAGGAAAGGCTTATCTCAAGCCGGTACAGACCGTAGCGGCGGGCGTTGCCTTCGGAAGGCCATACGCCTTGCCGTTTTCCGTCAGGTGAATCAGGCCATCTCCGCACGCACCTTGGCGCGCAGCTCGTCGATGAGGGTGAGGCCTTTCTGCGTCTCGACGTGCCAGAAGGTCCAGCCGTTGCACGCTTCGAGGCCTTGCGCCAATGCGCCGATCCGGTGGATCGAACCCACGGCGCCGTCGAGGGACACAGCGCCGTCGGCGCGCACCAGCGCTTTGTGCCGCTTCTTGGCGTCAACCAATCGCGCGCCTGGGCTCACCAACCCGCGTTCGATCAACGCTGCAAACGGGACGCGAGGTGCTTCGCGCGCGGTGACGAAGGGCGCCAGCGTCGGAGCCTCCAAGGGCTTTGTAGCGGCGATGCGCTTTTCGGCCGCCTTGGCGTATTTAGCGTCCTGCTCGCAACCAACGAAACGCCGGCCAAGACGTTTGGCCACCGCACCGGTTGTGCCGGTTCCTGAGAACGGGTCCAGCACGAGGTCGTCGGGCCGCGAGCTTGAGAGGATGACGCGCGCGAGCAGTGCCTCCGGCTTCTGGGTCGGATGCAGCTTCTTGCCGTTGCGGCCTTTCAGACGTTCCTCGCCGGTGCATAGCGGTACAGTCCAGTCGGAACGCACCTGGATATCTTCGTTGCCGGCTTTGAGCACTTCGTAGTTGAAGGTGTAGCCGCGAGCATCGGCGTCGCGCGAAGCCCAAATCAAAGTTTCATGCGCATTGGTAAAACGGCGCCCGCGAAAATTCGGCATTGGATTGGATTTGCGCCAGATCACATCATTGAGGACCCAAAAGCCGAGGTCCTGCATTATCGTGCCGACGCGAAAAATGTTGTGATAGGAGCCGATGACCCAAATCGTGGCGGTCGGTTTCATGACGCGACGGCAGGCGGTGAGCCAGCGCCTCGTGAAGTCGTCATAGGCGGAAAAGCTTGCGAACTTGTCCCAGTCGTCGTCGACCGCATCGACGCGGGAGTCGTCCGGTCGTTTCAAATCGCTGGCGAGCTGGAGATTGTAAGGTGGATCGGCGAAGACGAGATCGACGGAAGCCGCGGGCAACTTCGCCATTCCGGCGACGCAGTCGCCGACAAGAACGCGGTGCGGTTGCGGACTCTCTGAAACTCCACGGGGCGCCCTCGAGGGCGCCCCGCGACGCGACACTACCATGACTCAGGACTCTGACTCAGGCGACGCGGTCGGCGACGCGGGACCTACAACCGACAGGCCTGCATCTTGAGCGCGCAAAGTAAAAAAGCGGTTTATGATCGCGGCTCGCAACTGGGCAAATTCTGCCTAATTAATACGGACTTAGGAGGTATGACTGTGGTGCCAATGCGAACCAGAATTGGACCTGCGGGCGCAGTTCGGCGATGATTGGTTCAAAGTTACCGGGAGGAATTCGCGATGCGTTGGGATGATTTCCGCCGGAGCGACAACGTTGAGGACGATCGCGACAGCGGTGGGTTCGGCGGCGGTGGCGGTGGTATGGGCTTCCCCGTCGGGGGCGGCGGACTCGGCATTGGAACAATTGTCGTTCTGGGCCTGATCGGTTGGGCGCTCGGCATAGATCCGAGCGTGCTCATTGGCGGGGCCGAACTCGTCAACAGCGGCAGACACTACGAACAGCCCAGCCAGCAACAGCAAACCCGGCAGCCGACCGAGAAGCCAACGGACCAGATGGGCGATTTCGTTGCCGCCGTGCTGGGCAATACGGAAGATACCTGGACCGAGATATTCAAGAACAGCGGTCAGCAATACAGCGTTCCGCGGCTCAGACTTTATTCCGGCGCGATCCAGGGCGGTTGCGGTTTCGCACAATCGGCGATGGGTCCATTCTATTGTCCAAACGATCGACGCATCTATCTCGATACCTCTTTCTTCCGTGACATGCGCGAACGCTTCCGTGGCTGCAGCGGCAAGGGTTGCGAATTCGCCGAAGCCTACGTGATGGCGCATGAGGTTGGTCACCACGTGCAGAACCTGCTCGGCATTTTGCCGAAAGCGCAAAATGCGCAGCGCGCGGCAGGCAGCAAGGCCGAGGCCAACCGTATTCAGGTACTCGTTGAGTTACAGGCCGATTGTCTTGCCGGCGTTTGGGCGAATCATTCCAATCAGCGGTGGAATTCGATCGAGCCGGGCGATGTTGAAGCAGCCCTGCAAACCGCGGCGGCGATCGGCGATGACAGGCTGCAGCGGCAAGCGCAAGGCTATGTCGTGCCGGACGCCTTCACGCACGGCTCCTCGGCGCAGCGACAGCGCTGGTTCACGATCGGACTGAAAGAGGGCAAAGTATCATCCTGCAATACTTTCGCGGCCGCGGCCCAGCTTTAAGACCTGGCGAAAGAAGCAATGATGAGCTTCGTCTTCGACTATATCTCGGTGAATACATTCTGGACGATCCTGCTGATCGTTCATGCTTTGCTGGCGGTCGCAACGCTGGGCGCTCTCACGCATCAGGCGGTGTCGGTTGCGATGCCGGCACGGCAGCTCGCGGGCGCCAGCGGATTTGTCACGCGCTTCCGCGCCGTCCATGGCGCGGGCTATGCGACGGCGGTTTGCGTCTTGTGGGTGGCGACATTCCTGCTCGGCGCCTGGATCTACACAAAATACCGCATTGCGGTCCGCATTCCGCTTGAACGCACTGGCTACTGGAAAACGCTCGGTTTCTTTGAGTTGAAAGAGCATGCCGCCGCGTTGGGGCTCGGCTTGCTTCCGGCCTATTGGTATTTCTGGAAGAACCCAAAAAATCCCGCGTACGACGGCGTGCGCAAGGCGGTGACCCTTCTTCTGGCCGCCATTTGCTGGTTCGCCTTTCTCACGGGACACGTTCTGAACAACGCACGAGGCTTTGGATGACCACAGTTGTGGAGCCAAGTGCGGCGATGCGCGACAAAAAAACATCGTCGCTGGCGGCGTCAGCGTCGTTTGGCACGTTCGTAATTGTTTTCGCAATCGCCGCGCCGGTTATCTATGTGCTCAGCGAATTGGCCAATTGGCCGCTATTCACTTACCACCCTGGCACCAATCGCATCGATTTCGGCTGGGCGGCGGCGCGAGCGAATGAAGGCCCGGCCATGTATTGGTATGGCTGGATCGCGACAATGCTGATTGGATCGGCAACGCTGGGTGCTGTCGCGGCTCGTTTCCCGCGTCTGAGCGAAAGAATTCCCTTGTTTCTGATCTGGCTGCTGCCACTGCTGGCGTTGCCAATTCTCGCCTATGCGCTGATGCCGTTCTGGACCCGGTAGCGGTCATGCGCGCGTGCAGTTTTGCTCTCGCCGCGCTCATCGCTCTCGCCGGCAGTCCGGCGAATTCGGGCGGGCTCGGCGACGATAATGGTGACGGGAACGACTCGATTTTCTTCGGCACGGTCAAGGACACCCGCGGTGTTGCGATTGCCGGAGCGCGCGTCAACGTGAAGTTCAAGAACATGTCTTTCGTGACCACGACTGATGTGATCGGTAACTACCGGCTTTCGACGACAATCGACCCGGACGAATCCGAGCTCTCGTGCAGTAAAGAGGGTTATCGTCAAAGCGGCACGACGCGGCGCTCGGCGCCGGGCGGGGCAAAGTCGCCGGTCGAAATCGATTGCACGCTGCAACCCGATCTCTAATGACGCGACTGACGGCCGCGATAATTGCCTTATTGACAGTCGCGCCCGCCGGCGCGGAGCCACTCACGCTGCGTTACGGGGCAGCTTATTCGACCTTACGGAGTATTTACTCCCTGCCCATCGTGATCGCGGAGCACGAGGGATTTTTCCTGCGCGAAAATCTGGATTTCAAAATCGTCGTGCCAATTCCCGGCGGGTCAGACAAAATGATCGATGCGCTACACGACGGCACGGTCGATATCACCCACGTCGCCACACCGTACCTGATCCGCAAGGCCTTGGCGGGCTCGGATGCGGTGGCGGTCGCCACGGAATTCAACAACCCCATCTACAGTCTGCTGGCGCAGCCGGATATTACGAGTTTTGCAATGCTGAAGGGAAAGCGCGTTGGTTTTGCGGACCCCGGCGGCACGATCGCGATGTCGATCAGAAAGCTGCTTGCGGTGCACGGGCTTGCGGAAGCCGACTACGTCACCAGGATGCTGGAAGGCACGCCCGCCCGCCTCAATTGCCTCAAACGCGCGGAATGTGATGCGGTGGTACTCGGGCAGCCGCAGGATGTGGCCGCGCGCAACGAGGGCTTTACGCTGTTGGGGCTCTCGACCGAAGCAACGCCGGCGTATCTTTATACGGTGACGGCGGCGCGGCGCTCGTGGGCCGAAGCGCACGGAGAAACGCTTATTCGGTATTTGCGCGCGTTACGCTCTTCTTTCCAATTCATCCGCGATCCGCAGCATCGCAATGCCGTGGCCGACATCATTGCCGAAACGACCGGCGTTTCCAAGGTGGTGGCTGCCAACGTGCTGGCGCTCTACTTTGAGCCGGAACGCGGGGTTTTGCCGCGCGAAGGTGAAATCGACACAGAGGCGCTTGCACGAGTAATCAGCATGATGGCGGAAACAGGCGCGATTAAGCCACCGCTGCCCGCGCCGGAAAAATTCGTCGACCGGCAATATCTGCAGGCAGCCGGCGTGAAATGACCTGCGCGAATATTTTGTTGTAGTATGCGAAATGAATGCCGCGCAGGACATTGCGGCTCCGAGAGAGATTTCCCAATGCCCGGCATTGACGAGAGCCGCCAATTCGTGCCGCTGAAAATCGCGGTCCTCACGGTATCGGACACGCGAGAGACCGCAGATGACAAATCCGGCTCGACTTTGATTGAACGCATCCGTTCGGCAGGCCACGTCGTGGCCGAGCGGGCGATCGTCAAGGACGAGGTCAAGGCAATCCGGCAGCGGGTCAAGGACTGGATAGCCGACAAATTCATCGACGTTGTCATAACAACGGGTGGTACCGGGTTCACCGGTCGCGACGTGACGCCGGAAGCAGTCGAACCATTGTTCGAAAAGAAGATGGACGGCTTTGCGACAATGTTCCTGCTGGTGAGCGAGAGAAAGATCGGCACATCGGCGATTCAGACGCGTGCCACCGCTGGCGTCGCCAACGCGACTTACATTTTCTGCCTGCCCGGCTCACCCGGCGCCTGCAAGGATGCCTGGGACGAAATCCTGGTGCACCAGCTCGATTATCGATACCGGCCCTGCAATTTCGCAGAAATCATGCCGCGGCTTGATGAGCACCTGCGACGAAGCACGGCAAAGAGCGCGAAGCCGTAACCCGCTGATAACTTATCTTGCCTGGGGGATGTGCTTCATAGTGTCAGGTCCCAATGCTCGCTTATCACCGCGCGGCCCCAGTTCTTGTGGCGCTCGGTACGCATAAGCTTGAAGCCGGCCTTTTCGTAGATGTGGCGCGCGGCCTTGAGTATGCTGTGGGTCCATAACGTGATCTTTTTGTAACCGCTCTCACGCGCAAAGCGCAGGCATTCGTCGACCAACTTTGCGCCAAGCCCCAGTCCGCGCGCCTTCGGATCGACCAGCAGCAGGCGGACGCGGGCGACGCCTGGTTTGTCTTTCGCCAGCATGATGCAGCCGACGTTTTCGCCGTTTAGTTCGGCGATCCAGCAACGCTCGCATGTGGGGTCGAACTTGTTGACGAAGTCGGCGACGATCTGCGCGCACAGCCCTTCGAATGGCTCGGTCCAGCCATATTCTTTTTTATAAAGTTCGGCATGGCGGGCGACGATCCAGCCGAAGTCACCCGGGCGGGGCGCACGCAGAATGTAAGCGCTTTCAGGCTTGGGAGAGGCCTCGCCACCGAGCAACGTTTCGATTTCCGCCATCGCCGCCACCAGACGTGCCTGCTCTGCCGGCTTGAGCTTGCCGAGCATGACGGCGGCGCTCTCCTGCGAGCGCTTCTCGAGCGGCGCGAAGGCATTTCGACCGAGCGCGGTCAAGGCAAGATGGCTTTGACGTGCGTCCTGATCAGACACTTTACGGGTGATCAGCCCGCGTTTTTCGAAATTGCGCAACACGCGGCTGAGATAGCCGGCGTCGAGATCGAGCGCGCGGCCGACGTCGCTGGCGGTGCGCGCACCATGCAGGATTTCGTAGAGCACGCGCGACTCGCCGAGCGAATAAGGGCTGTCGAGATAGTTGCGGCGCAAAACGCCAATTTGCCGCGTGTAGAAGCGGTTGAAGCGCCGCGCCGCGGCGATACGCTGGCCAATCGCGGTCATGCGGAAAACGTTCGGCCAGTTAGTTGATAGAGTCAAGTATATTAGTTGATAGTATCAAGTAATTACAAATCGCGCAGCCGCCGGCAGCATGCCAATTCGCCGCCGCCCGAGCCGGCGCAGCAGGGCCGCTTCAGCCTCGTTGCCGTTCGGGTGCCCGCCGACGGCATCGTAGAAATGCCGGGCAATCAGCAGGCCTTGTTCGGGCCGGGGACGTCCGCCCAGAGCCGCGCGGAACAGTGCGACGATCTCGGAAAGTCCCGGTCGCGTGAGGTCGTCGACTCTCGCGGGACGGAATACGGCGGCCCGCGTGACCGAGGGGTCCGAACCCGCCGTAAAATGGTCGACGGCGTCGAGCCAGCCTGGCTGGGGCACTGTGCCGGCTCGCAGGAACATCAGCCACGGGCTTCGGGTGGTTGCCGCCGCAGCCTTCAGCCGCGGTCCGATCGGCTCGTTTGAAGTGATGAGCCGGCAACCCGCGAGATCGGCAACCTCCGCAGTCGCATCGCGCGACCCGCCATCGGCGATGACAACCTCGCCAAGCAGGCCCGCCGCTGCGCCCGGAACCAGTGCTGCCAGAGTGGGAACGAGGGTCCGCTCCGATTCGCGGGCGGCGATGATGACGCTCAGCATGGAACCGTAGCCATTGGATACCGTTGCCACCATATCATGTGGCGGCCGGCTTCCACGCCACGAGACCGGCCTTTGAGTGCTTAACTTGTAGGCGGTTGCAATAAACGGGCAGGCCTCTGAAAGCGACAGTATTTACTAGTCTTTTGGCCGCTACGGACGAAAACTTAAAACTGTTCTTGTTATGTTCACGTAGGCTCGCTAGGGTGACCCCATGGCTCGATCAAACGCAGCCCAAAAACGCCCGCTGGTGAAGGAGCTGCCCTCCGCGCCGGCGGGCGTCTATGACGACGTCAGCGAACTGCTTGGCGTTGTTGTCGATCACGAGCGCCGGCGCGGCCGGGGAGCGCACAGCAATGCCTCCGGGCGCTACGAGCCGCTCGCACGCGTCGCTTTCGACGACGGCTGGCGTACGCTCGACGAGCTACCCCCCTTCAAGACGACGGTCACCGTAGACGCCACCCGCAAAATTATTACGCGCAATGAGTCGCCCGATATCGGCTTTGATCGCTCTATCAATCCCTATCGCGGGTGTGAGCACGGTTGCATCTACTGCTTCGCGCGGCCAACGCACGCGTACCTTGGTCTCTCGCCGGGACTCGATTTCGAATCCAAGCTGTTGGTGAAGCCTGAAGCTGCCAATTTGCTCGAAAAGGAATTATCGGCGCCCGGCTACGAGCCGAAGGTGATTGCGATTGGCACCAATACCGACCCGTATCAGCCGATCGAGCGGCGCTACAAAGTGATGCGCCGTATCCTGGAAGTTCTCGACAGCGCGGGTCATCCGGTCGGCATTGTTACGAAATCGGCGCTGGTGCTGCGCGATCTCGACATTCTGGCCCGCATGGCCGAGCGGAATCTCGTGAAGGTCGCCCTGTCGGTAACAACGCTGGATGCAACCCTCGCGCGGAAAATGGAGCCGCGTGCGGCAACGCCGATGCGGCGACTGGAGACTCTGCGACGTCTCGGTCAGGCGGGAGTGCCGGCCACCGTCATGGTTGCGCCGGTAATTCCCGCGCTTAACGATATGGAAATCGAGCGCATTCTCGAGGCCGCACGTACGGCCGGAGTGAAGGAGGCCGGTTATGTGCTGCTGCGCCTGCCGCTCGAAGTGAGGGATCTGTTCCGCGAATGGCTGATGGCGAACTATCCGGATCGCTATCGTCACGTCTTCAAGCTGATCCGCGATATGCGCGGCGGCAAGGACTACGACTCGACGTGGGGCACGCGCATGAAGGGCAGCGGTCCCTACGCCTGGATGATTGGCCGCCGTTTCGAGATGGCTTGCGAGAAGCTTGGTCTCAACACGGCACGCAGCCCGCTCACGACCGAGCATTTCCACAAGCCAAAACCAGGCGCTGAGCAATTGAATCTGTTTTAGGGCGCGGCTTGACAGTCCCCGTCATCCACACGTTGCGTGGAGCCGCATTGACTTGAGGTGTGTTGCCGCGCACTCATCGCGGCGATGGCCAGCAGATCCAAACCAAGCGCGCGTCTGCCGCTCAAAGAGCCGATCTTGCGCCCGACCTTCAGGCGCGAGCGGCGGGCTCTGAATAGAGGTGTCTTTCCGGTTGCCGGCTGTGATGAGGCGGGCAGGGGTCCGCTCGCGGGCCCGGTCGTCGCAGCAGCAGTCGTGCTGGATCCGCAACGAATTCCACGCGGTCTCAACGATTCCAAGAAGCTTGACGCCGAAGAACGGGAGCGGCTTTACGAGAAAATCTGCGCCACCGCACAGGTAGCGGTGGCGTTTGGTGCGGTGGAGCGCATTGATCGCGACAATATCCTGCGTGCCTCGCTCTGGGCGCTGGCCCGCGCCGTCAAGGCGCTGCCGGTGCGGCCAAAACTGGTTTTCGTCGACGGCAACCAGAAGATCGATTGTGGCTGCGATTGCCAGACTGTCGTATCCGGCGACGCCCTGCTGGTATCGGTCGCGGCCGCATCGATCGTTGCCAAAGTTACCCGTGATCGCCTCATGACCCGGCTAGGCCTTGCTCACCCAGGCTATGGCTTCGAACGGCACATGGGTTACAGCGTGCCCGAGCATTTCGCAGCGCTCGCACGCCTTGGGCCGACCATCCACCACCGCAAGTCCTTTGCACCGGTGGCGGCTAAACTCGCCGCTTTAGGTGGCGCCTCCGATGAGGCCATCGCCGAGTTGTTGCCTCTTTAGCGCGGCTTCTCTATTGCTGCGGATGAAACAGTCTTCCCGTTGTATTCACCCCGCCCGGGCCAATGCATTACGTTTCACTGCTTGTTGAATTCCTGCGCGGGCGCCCGACGGTGGTGTTCTGGACCGTCGCCCTCACGCAAGCCGCGCTTTGGACCCTGATCCCGGCCCTTTTTTACAGCGCTCCTCCAGGGGATGTGCCGCTGTTGCTTGGTATTGGCCATGAATTCATGCTCGGCAGCTACCTTGGACCGCCCTTGGCTTTTTGGCTGGGCGAGTTCGCCTTCGAAATCGCGGGCAGCTTCGGGCTTTACGCGCTGGCACAGGCCTGCATTGTCCTCACCTACTGGGCGATATTCACCCTTGGCTGCGGCATTGTCGGCATTCGACACGCAGTGCTCGCCGTGCTGCTGATGGTTGGCATCACCGCCTTCTCGGTGCCAAGTCCAAATTTTGGTCCGGCGATACTGGCGGCGCCGTTATGGGCGCTGGGCCTGCTGTGCTACTGGCGCGCCGTCGGCGAGCGCAGACGCGGCTATTGGTTTCTGCTTGCGGTCGATCTCGGCTTGTTGCTGCTTGCAAGTTATGCCGGATTGATCCTGCTTGCACTCATAATTGTATTTACCGCAGCGACTGACCGCGCGCGCAGCACCATCTTTCTTCCCGAACCATGGATCGCCGTGCTGCTGCTGTGCATCGTCGTTTTCCCGCACGCGATTTGGCTCATTGGCGGTCGGTCGCTCATCGTCGAAGGTATAGAGGAGAGCGTTGCTGCCGCCGGCCGGCTGTCCGCTGGACTGTGGTTGTTACTTGCGCTAGTCCTCACGCATCTCGGCCTTGCATTGCTCGTGGCATTGACGAGTGGATGGCCTCGCCACCTGCGCGAGGGCGCTCCGGAGATCGACCGCAATCCTGTGGAGCCTTACGCCCGCACTTTCGTGTACGTCTTTGCCGTGGTGCCTGGCCTGATCGCGATTGCAATTGCTTTTGCCAGCGGTCGGCTCGGGCCGCTCGATCATGTCGCTCCTTTGGTTGTACTTTCGGGACTAGCGGTAATCGTCGCCGCCGGTGACAAGGTGCTCCTTTACCGAGAGCGTTTGGTCTCGTCGGCCTGGTTCGGCTTGCTGGTCGCCCCACCCGTGCTGGTCGTGCTCGCAACCGCGATATTCCCTTGGACGTTGGGCATCGACCTCAAAATCGCCCAGCCTGCGAATTCCGAAGGCTATTTCTATGCGGATATTTACCAGCGCCGCACCGGCAAGTCGCTCGGCTATTTGAGCGGAGATCCACGGGTTGCGCCGTTGGTGGCGCTCGCCGCACCAAGCCGTCCGCACCTCTATTTCGCATGGGCGCCGCATCGAAGCCCGTGGGTGAGCGCGGCGGACCTTCGTGCCCAGGGCGGCATACTGGTATGGCCGGCGGCCGACAATAGCGGCTCGCCGCCAGAGACGCTGAAAGTGCAATTTCCCGACATGGTACCGGAAGTACCACGCTCATTCCCGCGCGCCGTCCAAGGTATGTTGCCGCTCATCCGGCTCGGCTGGTCGATGCAGCGGCCTGCCGTTTCTCAGTGATAACTCTCGCCCTCGCGCACCTTGCCGCGGAACAGCCAGTAGATGAACCCTATGTAGCCGAGAATGATCGGCAACAGGAATAGCGTGCCGAGCAGCATGAAAATCTGGCTGGCCGGCGCCGCCGCCGTATCCCAAACGGTGAGCGAAGGCGGGACGAGATAGGGGAAATTGGAAATGACCAGTCCGAGAAAGCCGAGCAGGAACAGCGCTATCGTCGCCAGGAACGGCGGTACCTCACGGCCGGTCTCAATCCAGTGCCAGGCAAGATAGGCGGTCAGTGCCGTTATCAACGGCACCGGCCACAGGAAATAAAAATTGGGAAGCGAGAACCAGCGCTCCGCGATGCGCGGTTGTGCCAGCGGCGTCCACAGGCTCACGGCGGTCATGAACACGAGCACCGCAAGAAGTAGCAGCTTTGCCTGGCCCCGGGCGCGTTCGGCCACCGGCCCTTCGGTTTTCATCGCCAGCCAGGTCGCGCCGAGCAAGCCGTAACCTGCGACCAGCGACAGGCCGCAAAGGAATGCGAACGGAGTGGCCCAATCGAATGGGCCGCCGGCATAGACTCCATCGCGCACCTGAACGCCCTGAATCAATCCGCCGAGAATAACGCCCTGCACAAAGGCGGCCACAGTAGAGCCGACCATGAATGCGACGCTGAGCCAGGTTTTGCTGCGCGACACAGTGCGGAATTCGAAAGCCACGCCGCGGAATACAAGCGCCAGCAACATCACGATCACGGGCAAATACATGGCGGGCATCACGACCGCGTAGGCTTTCGGGAATGCGACCCATAACCCGCCGCCGCCGAGCACCAACCAGGTTTCATTGCCATCCCACAACGGTGCGACCGATCGCATCATCTGGCCGCGTTCGGTTTCGTTGCGCGCGAAGGGAAACAGGATGCCGATACCGAGATCGAAACCGTCGAGGATGACATACATAACGACCGCGGTGCCGATCAGCGCGGCCCAGATCACCGGGAGATACCATTCCATGGTTTCGCTCCTCGCGATCGGCGAAAGATTCCCTAAGTCTGCTCCACCGCGGTCCGGCCGGCCTCGTGCGCGGCGGAGATCGGGTTTGCCGAAAAACGACCGGTCTCTTCGGCTGCCGGGCCAGGCGGACCCTGAGCAATGAGACGATTGATGTAGTAGATGCCGAATGAGAACACGGTGCCGTAGGCGATGATGAAGAGCGCGAGGGTGCCGGCAATGGTGGCACCCGGCACGGGCGATGTTGCATCGGCCGTCCGCAGCAGCCCGTAGACGATCCAGGGCTGGCGCCCGCATTCCGTCACGATCCAGCCAGCAATCACGGCCACGAATCCGATCCACCAGCAGTGCGCCATGACGTGCAGATACCAACGCGTCTCGAAGAGCGTGCCGCGCCACCAAAGGTACGCGCCGAATAGCGCAGCCGCGATCATGAAGAAACCAATGGCCAACATGATCCGGAAGCCGAAGAACACGATCGCAACCGGCGGCCGCTCGGCAGCCGAAACGCTGTTCAGGCCGGGGAACAAACCGTTCATGTGGTGAGTGAGAATGAGCGAGGACCCGTGCGGGATCGAAATCGCAAACCGGTTTTCACCCGCTTTTTCGTCCGGCCAGGCGAAGATGTGAAAATCGCCTGGTTTGCTCCCATCCCAATGCGCTTCCATCGCGGCCACTTTGATCGGCTGGTGCTTGAGCGTGTTGAGGCCATGCTGGTCGCCAAGGAATAGCTGGAGCGGCGCCAGAATCGCGGTCAGTCCGATCGCCATCCGCAGCATGGTGCGGCCTTCTTCGATGTGGCGGCCGGCGATCACATAGCGAGCGCCCACCGCCAGCACCACGAAGCCGGTTGTGAGGTATGCCGCATTGAGCATATGCGCGAAACGATAAGGGAAGCTCGGATTAAAGACGACCGCGAGCCAATCGACCGGATAAGCGACGCCGGCACGCAGCTCGTGCCCGTTTGGGGTCTGCATCCAGCTATTGGCCGACAGAATCCAGAAAGCCGAAATAGCTGTACCGATTGCGACGATCGCCGCCGAGAGCACGTAGAGCCACGGCGGCACGCGGTTGAAGCCGAACAGCAGCACGCCGAGGAAAGTCGCCTCGAGGAAAAACGCGCTTAACACCTCGTAACCGATCAACGGACCGACGACATTGCCGACCGCAACCGAGAAACGGCTCCAGTTCGTTCCGAACTGGTAGGAAAGAACGATTCCGGACACGACACCCATCGCAAACGAGACGGCGAAAATCCTGGTCCAGAAGCGCATGAGGTGGTGATAGTGATCATTGCCGCTGCGTATCCAAATCGCACCGAGCGTGGCGATGTATGCCGAAAGCCCGATGGTGAAGCTCGGAAAAATAATGTGAAAGATGATCGTGAACGCGAACTGCAAACGGGCCAGCAGGACAGGATCAAAATCCATAGCGAGCTCCGAGCAAATATCCTTGGCAGCATTATAAATATAACCGAGAGCTGTAAAGCGCGCAGGCGCAATTGTGTTCCGTAGCTGCGCCAAATCGATGCGGCGATGTGCGAAGGCCAGTATCCACAACGTCCACAATGGCTTCTGACGGCAGGGGTGTGCTGGCGCTAGGCTTGGCGATCAGAGAGCGGGGGCGGGGGGTCGACATGGTCAAGCGGGCAAAGCGCGTGGCAGCGACGGGAACGGCTGAGCCACAAATAGCCGTCATGGCCGATCGGTATTTCGGGCTCTCCCAGCAAGGCACCGACGTCCGAACCGAATTCATCGCCGGTCTGACCACATTTCTGACGATGGTCTACATCGTATTCGTCAACCCGATCATTCTCGGCAAGGCCGGAATGGACCAGGGTGCGGTGTTCGTGGCGACCTGCGTCGCAGCGGCGGTAAGCACTTTCGTTATGGCGTTCTATGCCAATTATCCGATTGCGCTTGCCCCGGGCATGGGCATCAACGCATTCTTCGCCTTCACCGTGGTGTTGACCTACAAATATACCTGGCAACAGGCGCTCGCCGCCGTTTTCTGCTCGGGCGTGCTGTTTTTTCTGATCTCGGTGTTTCGCATACGGCAATACGTCATTGACGCCATTCCGCAAAACCTGAAGCTGGCGGTTTCGGCTGGCGTCGGACTGTTCTTGGGAGTTATCGCCCTCGAGGAGGCCAAGGTGGTGGTTGCCCATCCGGCCACGTTGGTCACACTGGGGGATCTCACCAATCCGCAGCCGATCCTGATGTTGCTCGGCTTTGTGTTGATCGCCGGCCTCAACTACCGGCGAATCCTCGGCGGTACGCTCATCGGCATTCTGGTCGTCACGATAATCGGATTGCCGTTCGGGCTCGCGAAGTTCACCGGCATCATTTCGATGCCACCCTCGATCGCGCCGACATTCCTGCAACTCGACTTTTCCCGTGTCGGCGAGCTCACGTTTCTCATCGTGGTATTTTCGATCCTGTTCGTCGACGTGTTCGACAATGCGGGCACATTGATCGGCGTCACGCACCGCACGGGGTTGATGAAGGACGGCAAGCTTGCACGCATGAAAGAAGCGCTGATTTCCGACAGCTTCGCCGCCATGTTCGGTGCGCTCATCGGGACATCGACCACCACCAGCTATATCGAAAGCGCTGCCGGCGTATCCGCCGGAGGCCGCACCGGACTGACGGCCGCGTTCGTCGGCCTGTTCTTTTTGCTTGCGCTGTTTTTTGCGCCGCTTGCGGGGATGGTCCCGGCCTATGCGTCCGCCGCGGCCTTGCTGTACGTCGCTTGCGTCATGGCTCGCGGTCTCGCCGAAATCGACTGGGAAGACGTCACCGAGTATGCGCCGGCGGTGGTGACCGCGATCACGATGCCACTGACCTATTCGATCGCGACGGGTATCGGCCTCGGCTTTATTACCTACACACTTGCCAAGCTGATTGGCGGGAAAATGCAGGATGCCGCGCCGGCCATCGTCGTATTGGCGGTGCTGTTTGCGATCAAATTTGCGGTGGCCGGATGAACTTTGCCTCGTCGTGGCAGGTATGGGCGATACTGTCGGCGTTTTTCGCCGCGCTCACAGCAATATTCGCGAAAGTCGGTGTGGAAAACGTCAACGCTGATTTCGCGACTTTCGTCCGCACCATCGTCATTCTGGTGACGCTTGCGTTTATTTTGCTGGCAACCGGTCAATTCCAGTCGCCGGGCGCGATCTCCCCCCGCAGCTATCTGTTTCTCCTGCTATCGGGGCTGGCAACTGGCGGGTCCTGGGTCTGTTATTTCCGCGCGCTCAAGATCGGCGAAGCTGCCAAGGTCGCACCCATCGACAAGCTTTCTGTGGTGCTGGTTGCGTTATTTGGCGTGATATTTCTCGGCGAGCGCCTGACCGCAGCGAACTGGTTGGGCGTGGCATTGATTGCAGCCGGCGCCATTCTGATTGCTTATCGCTGATCGAGCGCCTTTTTGATCGCGAGGAAGTCGCGCCAGGCGAAGCGCTTCTGCAGCGGACTGCGCAACAGGAAGGCGGGATGGAAGGTCGGCATCGCGCGTATCTCGCGCTTGCCCGTGTCAAAATTGAACCAGCGCCCCCGCGTCTTGGTGATGCCATCCTTAATGCCGAGCAGGGCCTGCGCCGAGGGACCGCCAAGACAGACCAGGATGTCAGGATCGGCAAGCTCGATCTGACGCAGGATGAACGGCAGGCAGATTTGCGATTCCTGCGGCGTCGGCGTGCGATTGCCCGGCGGCCGCCAGGGCACGATGTTGGCAATGTAGACCGACGCGCGGTCCAGCCCGATCGCTGCCAGCATGCGGTCGAGCAGTTTGCCGGAGCGGCCGACAAAGGGCAGGCCCTCAATGTCTTCATCACGTCCGGGCGCTTCGCCGACAAACATCAGCCGCGCCGCCGGGTTGCCGTCGGCGAAGACAAGCCGCGTCGCGGTCGCTTTCAAGGCGCAGCCGTCGAACCTGTCGAGAATTGCGCGCAGCTCATCGAGCGTTTTTGCGCTCTTGGCCGAGGTGCGCGCCACCACGGCAGCTTCATCGGGGGCGGGTGGTGCCAGGGTCGCCGGATGCGCCCTCGCTTCAGGGGCGGGAGCCGCTGCCACCGGTTGCGCCATGCGAGGCGGTGGGGCGGGTGTTTCAGTCGCGGCAAAACGATCGACCGGTTTTTCGCCCAAGAGAGCGTCGACGCCGGCTTCGGCATAAAAGTCGAGCAGGTCGCGAACAGGTTTATCGCGGATAGCCGTCATTTATGCACACTAGCATGAGCGCTGCGCGATTGCCGCCCCGTGTGCAAAAGTGGACAATTGGACCGGGAGAGACTCATGGCCGAGCTACCCGCCCGCGAGGCAATGGAATTTGACGTAGTGGTTGTCGGCGCCGGGCCTTCGGGGCTCGCTGCCGCCATCCGCCTCAAGCAGATCAATTCAGACATTTCCGTTGTCGTGGTGGAGAAGGGCTCCGAAGTCGGCGCGCATATCCTTTCCGGGGCTGTCATCGATCCGGTCGGGCTCGACCGTCTCCTTCCGCAGTGGCGCTCGGAAGACTCACCGATCAAAACTGCCGTCACCGATGATCGCTTTTATTATCTCTCGGCCGGGAGTGCACTGCGGCTTCCGAATTTCATGATGCCGCCGTTGATGAACAACCACGGCAACTTCATTGTTTCACTCGGCAATGTGTGCCGCTGGCTGGCGACAAAAGCGGAAGCGCTCGGCGTTGAAATCTACCCGGGGTTTGCGGCGACCGAAGTCCTCCATGACGCGAACGGTGCGGTTGCCGGTGTTGCCACCGGCGATATGGGTATCGGCAAGAACGGCGAGCCCAAGGATAATTTCACGCGCGGCATGGAATTGCGCGCGAAGTACACCTTGTTCGCTGAAGGCGCGCGCGGCAGTCTCGGCAAACAATTGATTGCGAAATTTGATCTGGCGAATGGTCGCGAGCCACAGAAATTCGGGCTTGGTCTGAAAGAGCTTTGGCAGATCGCGCCGGAGAAATTCCGCAAGGGGCTCGTTCAGCATACCTTCGGCTGGCCGCTCGACAATTCAACCGGTGGCGGCTCGTTCCTTTACCATCTCGACGACAACCTGGTTTCGGTCGGCTTCGTACTCCACCTCAACTACTCCAATCCCTACATTTCGCCGTTCGAGGAATTCCAGCGCTTCAAGACCCATCCTCTGGTGCGCGATACGTTCGCCGGCGGCAAACGGCTCGCGTATGGCGCGCGCGCTCTCACCGAGGGCGGATATCAGTCGGTTCCGAAGCTGTCGTTTCCCGGGGGGGTGCTGATCGGTTGCGACGCCGGCTTCATGAATGTGCCGCGCATCAAAGGCAGCCACAACGCCATGCTTTCGGGGGTCATGGCGGCAGAAGCCACCGCCGCGGCGCTCTCTGCCGGGCGCAGTCATGACGAACTGGCGGATTACGACGCGAGCTGGCGTGCTTCGGCCATCGGCAAGGACTTATGGAGGGTCAGAAACGCCAAGCCACTTTGGTCGAAATTCGGCACCCTCGTCGGTATCGCGCTTGGGGGGCTCGACATGTGGACAAACACGGTCGGCTTCTCCCTGTTCGGTACGCTCAAGCATGGCAAGCCGGACTACGCCACTCTCAAGCCCGCCTCCGAATGCACGCCGGTGTCCTACCCCAAGCCCGACGGCAAGATCACCTTCGACCGCCTGTCCTCGGTGTTCTTGTCCAATACGAATCATGAGGAGGATCAGCCGGTTCACCTCCGGGTCGCCGATTTGGGGCTGCAAAAAAAGTCCGAGCATGATGTCTTCGCCGGTCCTTCGGCGCGTTATTGCCCGGCTGGGGTGTATGAATGGGTGGAGGATTCGGGCAGTCCGAAGTTCGTGATCAACGCCCAGAATTGCGTCCACTGCAAAACCTGCGACATCAAGGACCCCAATCAAAATATCACCTGGGTTCCACCCGAGGGAGGCGGCGGCCCGAACTATCCAAATATGTGATATGCGCGCGATGGCCTCGTCACGATACCGCCACATCGGGCCGGTCAAGGTGATCCACCCTCGCCGCTTGAGACGTTCTTGCGGGGGCGGCGTAAAAAGGCCATTCTCGGCGTAACATCGGCGGTCCGCGCGTGATCGGCGGCCAGCCATCTCATTGGAGCATTGCCCGTGACGTTCTCGAGCCTTGGCCGCTGCATTGCCGGCAGCGCGCTTGCCGCCTTTCTCGCGGCAGCACCTTTCGAACTTGCCGCGCAGCCGACGAGCGCCCTGGAAGTCGCAGGTGTAACTGCTTCGGGCAGCTACCTTGCCGCCCGCCATGCGGGCCAACAGCGCGATGCCGCCGCCGCCGCCGCTTACTATCGTTCCGCGCTCAAGCGCGATCCGAACAACGGCGAATTGCTCGATCGCGCCTTCCTGTCGTTTCTTGTTGATGGCGACGTCGACGAGGCGGTGAAATTCGCCGAACGCGTGGCGCAAGCCGACAAGAACGATCGCGTGGCCCGCCTGGTGCTTGGCGTAAGCTCGCTCAAGCGCAAGCAATATCCGGCTGCGCGTCGCGAGCTGGCGCAGTCAATCCGCGGACCGATCACCGATCTTACGGCAACCCTGCTTTCGGCGTGGAGCTTGTTTGCGACGAATGACAGCAAGGGTGCGGTCGCCGCGATCGACCACCTCGCCGGCCCGGAATGGTACGCGATCTTCAAGGATCTGCACGCCGGTCTGATTTACGATGCTGCCGCCAACCAAAAAGAAGCCGGCAAGCGCCTCGAGCATGCCTACAAACTCGATTCCACGGCGCTGAGGGTGGTACAGGCCTATGGCAGTTGGGTCTCGCGCAATCGCTCGCCGAAAGAGGCACTGCCGATTTTCGAGGCTTTCGACAAAACCTTGCCGCGCCATCCGCTTGTGGTCGAGTCGATGGACAGGCTCAAGGCCGGAGAGAAGTTGCCGCTTCTCGTGTCCAACCCTCAAGCTGGCGCCGCCGAGGCGCTTTACGGCCTCGGCGCATCGCTCGGCCGCCGCGGCGGCGAGGATCTTGGCTTGGTGTATCTGCAATTGTCATTGTTCCTCGCCCCTACTCATCCGCTGGCGCTTTTGTCGCTCGCCGATCTCTACGAGTCTCTCAAGAAGCCGGAGCTGGCGATCAAGATCTATGAGCGCGTTCCAGCCAGTTCGCCCTTGCATCGCAATGCCGCCATCCAGATGGCTGCCAACCTCGACAGTCTCGAACGGGCCGACGAGGCGCAGAAGCATCTCGAGGGATTGATCAAGCAGAACCCGGATGATCTCGAAGCGATCATGGCGCTGGGCAATGTACTGCGCGGGCACAAGAAATTTGCCGAATGCGCCAGCGTCTATTCCAAAGGCGTTGCCAATATCGCAAATCCAGAAAAATCGAATTGGGTCCTCTATTATTTCCGTGGCATTTGCTACGAGCGCTCAAAGCAATGGGCGAAGGCTGAAGCAGATCTCAAGAAAGCGCTTGAACTGTTCCCCGACCAGCCGCACGTGCTCAACTATCTTGGTTATTCGTGGATCGACCAGGGCATCAACCTGGATGAAGGCATGGATATGATCAAGAAGGCCGTGCAGCAGCGTCCCGACGACGGCTACATCGTGGATTCGCTTGGCTGGGCTTACTATCGGCTTGGCAATTATGATGAGGCGACCAAGCAGCTTGAGCGCGCAATCGAGTTAAAGCCGGAAGATCCGACCATCAATGACCATCTTGGCGACGCCTACTGGAGGGTCGGTCGCGTGCTCGAGGCCAAATTCCAATGGGCGCATGCGCGCGATCTCAAGCCCGACCCGGAAGATCTCCCCAAGATCGAGGAAAAGCTCAAATCCGGCTTGCCCGAGGAGACGTCGTCGCAAGCCAAGGCCGGCAAGAAAAGCGGCGACGGCGGCTAAAACGCATGAGCAGGCGATAGGTTTTTCGCGTGAGCGCGACGCTGCTCGAAAATGCCTCTGCCAAGATCAATCTGACATTGCGGGTGCTCGGCCGCCGCTCTGACGGCTATCACGAGCTTGAAAGCCTCGTCGCATTCGCCGACGTCGCCGACACGCTGACATTAAGGCCAGATGCCGAAGATAGACTTGAGATCGGTGGGCCCTTTGCCAGCAAAAGCGGGCCCATCGCCGACAATCTGGTTCTCAAGGCATGCGCCGCGCTCAAGGATCGCATCGCCGGCGTTGAGGGCGGACTGTTCCGGCTCGAGAAGAATATTCCGGTCGCGGCCGGTCTCGGCGGCGGCTCGGCCGATGCGGCAGCCGCACTGCGCCTCGCCGCACGCGCGAACAGTATTGCATTCGACGATCCTCGTCTGATGGCGGCGGCGCTTGCAGTCGGTGCCGATGTGCCGGTTTGCATCGCCTCGCGTGCGCGTGTCATGCGCGGTGTCGGCGAACTGCTATCTCAGCCAATTGATTTGCCGGTCCTGCCGGCGGTGCTGGTCAATCCGCGCGAAGCGTTGGCAACCCGCGACGTGTTTGGCAAGTTTACAGGCTCCTCGGGTGGAAATCGCATTGCCGATGTGCCGCGCGAGTTTGGGGCGTTTATCGATTTTCTCAAGCGGCACAATAACGACCTCACTCCGGCGGCAATTGCCTGTGCGCCCGTTGTCGGCGAGACGCTACGCACCTTGCAAGCTTTGCCGAAGGTCGAGCTTGCTCGCATGTCGGGCTCGGGACCGACCTGCTTTGCGCTGTTTGGCTCTCAAGGCGATGCTGTAGCGGCGGCACAAAGGCTCGGCGACCAACAAAAGAACTGGTGGGTGCGGCCGACGATGATTGGTTCGGCGCAATCTTAATGCGCGCGGCCAATACAAAATGCGACCGCCTCTTCCAGTGCCGACTTGATTTCCGACGATGGCACGAGGGCGAGCGCGTCTGTGGCAATCGCGCCATAGTGGCGGGCGCGACCGACCGTGTCCTCAATCGAATGGTATTTAGCCATCAGTGAAAGAGCCTCGTCGAGGTCGCCGTCGCGGATATCGCCATGGGCCAGTGTCCGATTCCAGAAGGCTCGCTCGCTTTCGGTTCCGCGGCGGAATGACAGCACGACCGGCAGGGTGATCTTTCCTTCGCGGAAGTCGTCGCCGACATTTTTTCCGAGCTTCGCGGATTTGCCGCCATAATCAAGGGCGTCGTCAATCAGCTGAAAGGCAATTCCGAGGTTCATCCCGAACGATCGGCATGCCGCCAGTTCGGCTTTCTCGCTCCCAGCCAGCGCCGGGCCAACTTCACAGGCTGCGGCGAACAATTCCGCGGTCTTCGCGCGAATGACCGCCAGGTACTCATCTTCGTTCGTCGCTGTGTTCTTGGCGGTCCCAAGCTGCATGACTTCGCCTTCGGCGATCACAGCCGCCGCGGTGGAAAGGATATCGAGCGCGTGCAGATTTCCGACCTCGACCATCATCTTGAACGCCTGGCCAAGCAGAAAATCGCCAACCAGCACGCTTGCCTCATTACCCCAAAGCATGCGCGCGGCAATTTTGCCGCGGCGCAGGTCGCTTTCATCGACCACATCGTCGTGCAGGAGCGTCGCCGTGTGCATGAATTCGACGGCGGCGGCGAGCTTGACATGACCGTCGCCCGGGTAGCCACCGAGCCGTGCCATGGCCAAAGTGAGCATCGGCCGGAGCCGCTTGCCACCGGAAGAAATCAGATGATTTGCAACTTCCGGAATCATGGCGACTTCAGAACCGGTACGCGCCAGGATGGCTGCGTTGACACGTTCCATGTCGGGCGCCACCAGCTCGGCCAAACGATTGAGCGAAGCCGGGTTCGGACTTTCAAACGGGAGAACGACGGCCAATTTCATCTCCGGCAGTGAGAAAACGCGAGCATAGGAACGCTGCGCTGATGCGGCAAGTGCGTTAGATTGTCATATCCGCCCAACATGGCGCGGCTGCGGTGGGCAAAAGGACAGTGTGACCGGACGAACACCCGCCCTCACTCGGAATTTCGGTCGACTGGGCCCGGAAACAGGTCAATGCGCGAACTCATTCGTACAAACGACGCGGTCCTCGTTTCGGCAGTGGTAGCACTGCTCGAAAGCGCCGGCATTCGACCACTGGTGTTCGACCAGAATATGAGTGTGCTGGAAGGTTCGCTCGGCATCCTGCCGCGCCGCGTGCTGGTTGCGGAAGGGCATGAGTTGCGGGCGCGGCGGCTTCTGGAAGACGCCGGGCTCGGCCATGAGCTGCGCCCCGATGGTCACTGACAGCGAAACGAGTGAAGACGCCATCCTCGGCGGCAGGCTCCGCGTGCGCCAGCCCTTGCGCGGCCACCGTGTCGGCCATGATGCAATCCTGCTGGCGGCTGCCACAGGTGCGCGTTCGGGCGAGCAAGCGGTCGAGCTTGGATCGGGCGTCGGCGCCGCCGGCCTTGCTCTTGCCGCGCGCATTCCTGGATTGAAGGTCACACTGGTCGAGATCGACGCTATCCTGTGTGCTCTCGCGGGGCACAACGCCCGGCTCAATCGGCTGGATGACCGGGTCAACGTGCGTTCTCTCGACGCGGAGAATTTGGACGCCCTGAAGGCAGCCGGATTTTCCGCGGACACGATTGATCGCGTCTTGATGAATCCGCCCTTCCGCGATCCGCAACGCCAAAATCTTTCACCCGACTCAAGCCGCCGGCTCGCGCACGTGGCAACACCGGGGTTGTTGGGACGCTGGATCGCGACCGCCGGATGGCTTTTGAAGCCACGCGGCATCCTCACGCTCATATGGCGAGCGGATGATCTGGAAGAAGTCCTTAATGCGCTGCGGCCGGCTTTCGGCGATATCGCCGTGCTGCCGGTGCTTCCGCGCGAAGACGCTCCGCCGATTCGCGTGCTCGTGCGCGCGGTGAAGGCGGCCAGCGGCCCGCAGGTCACCCATCCTGCTCTCGCACTCAATGACGAAAACGGCCAGCCGACTGCCGCGGCCGAGGCCGTATTACGCGAGGGAAAAACGCTGAATATTACCGACGTGTGAGCGTTTGCCTAAGCTCTACGCCGACCTGGCACAAATTCGCGCCAGCGCCTTGCGGCGAGTTGACGCCGCATACGACCCAAATTCTCGTCGCTTAGATGCGAAAGCCCAATAACGGCGCCGATCAACAGGAACAGGAGTGCTATCTTGGGATCCATCGATCCGCCTCTTCCAAATGACCACTCGGTGGTGGCGCCCACTGCATTGCAAAAAGCATTCCAAAGTTAAAAAATAGGCAATAAAGGGCACTTTGAGGGCAGATCGGCAAAATTTAATGCATTGCGATACTCGGTTACCCCTTTTGGCCCCGGCTGCTGCGGCCTTTGACTTCGAGGGTGCTCGCTGCCTATCTGATTGAGATGGCCATTTCCGAAACCCAGCCCCGTTCAAGTTCAAGCAAACCCATGATTGATTTGTTCGCCCGGTTTGTTCCGCGCCGGTTCCGCAGCGACATACCGGTGGTACCCGTGGTGCGCCTTGCCGGAGTTATTGGAGTCGTCACGCCGCTGCGGCCGGGGCTTTTGCTGTCGACGATTGCCCGATCGCTGGAACGCGCATTTGCGGCGCGCCATGCGCGCGCGGTGGCATTGATCATCAATTCGCCGGGCGGCTCACCGTCACAATCGCATTTGATCTTTCGACGAATCCGGCAACTTGCCGAAGAGAAGAAAATTCCCGTCCTCGCTTTCGTGGAAGACATCGGCGCGTCCGGCGGCTACATGCTGGCCTGCGCTGCGGACGAAATTACCTGCAATGAGTTCTCGATTGTCGGATCGATCGGCGTTGTCGGGGCTTCGTTTGGCTTCAACGAACTCATGGAAAAGGTCGGAATCCAGCGGCGGCTCTACACATCCGGTGACCGCAAGGCAATGCTCGATCCGTTCCTGCCCGAGAAGGCGGAAGACGTAAAACGGATCAAGGCAATCCAGAACGACATCCACGAACATTTCATTGCACTCGTAAAGGAGCGTCGCGGATCGAAGCTCAAGGGCTCCGAGAAGACGTTGTTCTCGGGTGAGTTCTGGACCGCGCAAAAGGCGATCGAACTCGGGCTTGCGGATCGCATCGGGGATCTCAGGTCAACCTTGCGCGAGCGCTTCGGCGAGAAGGTGCACATGCCCCTCGTGTCCGCCGAGCGTTCGCTGTTGGGTCGGCGATTGCCAGGTGTCGGCCTCGTCGATGCTGTCACCCGTCAGCCCGGCTTTGCCGACGACATCATCTCGGCGCTCGAAACTCGCGCCTTGTGGTCGCGATACGGACTCTAGCTTTCTCCGCTGAACGGGCGGCCCGGCAGCCGTTACTGCACAGGCTTGTTGCCAAACAGCTTTGCAACCGCGGCGACTTGCGCGCGCTGCTGCGCGATCGAGGCAGCGAATTCGGCGGCGTTGCCGGGACTGACGATTTGTCCCGTCTGCGTTAGTCTCTTCACGAGCTCGGGATCGGCGGCCGCAGTACGGATATCGTCGGCGATCTTCGCGCGCACGTCGTCGGCAATGCCGGGCGGGCCGAATAATCCAACCAACCCGTCGAATTCCAGCGACGGATAGCCCTCCTCGACCGCAGTCGGAACGTTGGGGATGGCCGGTGCGCGTTCGTGATTGGTGACCGCGAGCACTTTCACGGTGCCTGCCTCGACTTGCGGCCGCACGATTGCATAGGCCGGCATGTAGACCTGGATCGTTCCTGACGCGAGATCGGTGACGGCACCCGCCGGATTCTTGTAAGGCACTTTCGCCATCTTGAGGCCGACGGTGTGCAGATATCCGGCGAAGACAAAATCGGTAAAGCCGGTGGCTGTGGTCCAGTTCAGCTGATCCGGCTTGGCGCGCGCCAGCGCCTCCAGTTCTTTGAGCGAATTGACATTCAACGACGCAGGCACGCTCACGGCGACGACAGTCTTTGAAATGCGCGCGATCGGAATGAGATCCTGCGGATCATACGGCAGCTTGTCGTGGAAATAAGGGTGCGCGGTGAAAGAGCTCACCGGTGACACCAGCAAGGTGTGATCGTCGTGCGCGCCGAGAAATCCGGTGATGGCCACCATGCCATCGCCGCCCGGTCGATTTTCGACAATGACAGGCTGTCCCCAGCGCGCGGACAACTTGTCTGCGAACAACCGCGCGCCGATATCAACGCCGCTGCCAGGTCCGAGAGTCACGATGAAGCGCACAGGCCGGTTGGGCCATGCATCGGCTGCGGCACGCGATGCAGGCCACATCAGAGACAGCGCGAGGGCGGCCACGATCAGGGTTGAAACGGTCCGACAGGCCTCGACAGGGTTGCGCATAATTCCTCCACAGGCCGGCCGGCCAGTTGAACTGATGACCGTTGCGGCGCCTCTGACGATATAACCCCCGCCAAGATTAACCTATTCGCGGCCAACCCCGGGAGTCGAAGCCTTTTTGCGGGATTTGCGTCTGCGACATACTTGCGCGCAACATTATTCGCCCCGAAAATGCCGCCTTCGCGACCGACTCTGAAACGGTCGATACTGATCGGAGCCGCCTATGCCGTCGTTTTTGCTCTCACCGCTGGTGAAGTGGTCGCTCATCACGCTGGGCGGCGCCATGGTCGTGCATTGGGTGGTCAAGGAAGCGCGCCGGGTCAATGAAGAACTCGAAAATGCCAGGCGCGTGAAGGCGAAAATTACCGATGCCGAAAATCGTCCGACGCTGCGTCGCGATCCGATGACCGGCGAATACCGTCTCTAGAAATTTCGCGATTTTGCTGGGCCGACTAGCGGTCGGTCACGCTCTTGTGGCCGCCGATCATGGCGCCGAAGAACAGCAGGATCAGGCCCCAACCAATGATTTGAAACTCGAGCATTGGTATTCTCCCAACGCAACCAAACTTTTCTCGCCGGATTGCGTGGGTATCAGCCGCCATTCAACAACGCGTAAATGGCCCTCGACTTGACCCTCTTTGGGGCCGCCTCTAGGGTCGAATCTATTCCCGTGCTTAAGAATCAGTATCTATCCGATGGCTGAAGCCAGACTTCGCGCCAGCGACAGCGCGCATCAAGGTAACCTGGACCCATCGCGGTCATTCCAGGGCCTGATCCTTGCGCTGCAGCAATACTGGGCAAATTGGGGCTGCGTGATATTGCAGCCCTATGACATGGAGGTGGGAGCGGGGACTTTCCATCCTGCCACCACGCTGCGTGCGCTCGGACCGAAACCATGGAACGCGGCTTATGTGCAGCCCTCGCGTCGGCCGAAGGATGGACGTTACGGCGAGAACCCCAACCGTTTGCAGCACTACTACCAATTCCAGGTGATCCTGAAACCGTCGCCACCGGATATTCAGGATCTCTATCTCGACTCACTCAAAGCAATCGGCATCGACCCCAAGATTCACGACATCCGCTTTGTCGAGGACGACTGGGAGAGTCCGACCCTCGGCGCGTGGGGCCTGGGTTGGGAATGCTGGTGCGACGGAATGGAAGTGTCCCAGTTTACATATTTCCAGCAGGTTGCCGGGTTCGAGTGTGCGCCTGTTGCCGGGGAGCTCACTTACGGACTCGAGCGCCTGGCGATGTATGTGCAGGGCGTCGACAATGTCTTCGACCTCAACTTCAACGGCCGCACCGACGCGAAGAAGGTCACCTACGGCGAGGTCTTCAAGCAAGCCGAGCAGGAATACTCCCGGCACAATTTCGAATTCGCCGACACCGCGATGCTGTTCGATCAATTCAAGATGGCGGAGGCGGCCTGTAAAAAATATCTCGCCGCGGGGTGGGCGGACGGCAAGAAAGAGCGGCACCTCATGGCGTTGCCGGCCTATGACCAGTGCATCAAGGCAAGCCACATATTCAATCTTTTGGATGCGCGCGGTGTGATCTCTGTCACCGAGCGGCAGAGCTATATTTTGCGCGTTCGCGAATTGGCGAAAGCCTGCGGCGAAGCCTGGCTTGCGACGGAAGGCGGGGGAGCGGTTTCGGCCCCAAGGTGACAAGTCTCGTTTGCCCTGCTAGTCCGACCCGCGATGCCCGACCTCCTGCTTGAATTCCTGTCCGAGGAAATCCCTGCGCGCATGCAGGCGCGCGCGGCCGAGGACCTGCGCAAGCTCGTGACCGATCGGCTGGTGGAGCAGGGGCTGACGTACGACGGGGCAAATGCGTTTGCGACCCCGCGGCGGCTTGCCCTCACCGTGCATGGCATTCCGGCAAAACAGCCCGACGTAAAGGAAGAAAAAAAGGGACCGCGCGTCGGCGCCCCCGACAATGCCATCGCCGGCTTTCTGAAAGCGGCGGGGCTAAAGTCAATCAGCGAAGCCAAAGTGCAGCCCGACAAGAAGGGCGATTTCTATATTGCCGTCATCGACAAGCCTGGGCGGGATGCAATCGACGTTGTGAAAGATGTCCTGAGCGCGACCATCGTTGCCTTTCCCTGGCCGAAATCGATGCGCTGGGGTGCCGGCTCGGCGAAACCGGGTGCCTTGTCGTGGGTGCGCCCGCTGCACTCCATCGTCGCGACCTTTGGTCCCGAAACCGAAGATCCTGAAGTCGTCCCACTTGATATCGATGGCATCAAAGGCGGCAACAAAACGCGCGGCCACCGCTTCATGGCGCCTGACGAAATTGAAGTGCGGCGCTTCGACGACTACGTCGAAAAGCTGGAGAAGGGCAGGGTTGTGCTCGATCCGGCTCGCCGAGCCGACATGATCCTGGCCGACGCCAGGAATCTCGCCTTTGCGCAGGGCTTTGAGCTGGTGGAAGACGACGGATTGCTCGCCGAGGTCGCCGGTCTTGTCGAGTGGCCCGTGACGCTGATAGGCACCTTCGATCAGGCGTTCCTGACGATCCCCGACGAGGTTATTCGCGCCACCATCCGCAACAACCAGAAATGCTTCGTGCTGCGCGATCCGCAGACGGCCAGGCTGGCCAATAAATTCATTCTGGTCGCCAATGAAGAAGCCGCCGATGGCGGCAAGGCGATTGTCGCCGGCAACGAGCGCGTCATTCGCGCGCGGCTGTCCGACGCAAAGTTCTTCTACGAGACCGACCTGAAGTCTCGTCTGGAAGACCGGCTGCCGAAATTCGAGCAAATCGTATTTCACGAAAAGTTGGGTACCCAGGCTGAACGCATCGCCCGAATCGTGGCACTCGCCGCGCAAATCGCGCCCAGCGTGAAGGCCGAGACGGCGAAGACCGAGCGGGCCGCGCAATTGTGCAAGGCGGACCTTTTGACCGAGGTGGTCGGGGAGTTCCCCGAACTGCAAGGCCTCATGGGCCGCTATTATGCCGAGGCGCAGGGCGAGGATGAGGCGGTCGCGCACGCCATTGAGGATCACTACAAGCCGAAGGGTCCGGAAGATCTGGTGCCGGGTGATCCGGTGGCAATCGCTGTCGCTCTGGCCGACAAAGTCGATACGTTGGTGGGCTTTTGGGCGATCGACGAAAAGCCAACAGGTTCGAAGGATCCTTACGCGCTGAGGCGCGCGGCGCTGGGCATTATTCGCATCGTCCTCGAAAATGAATTGCGATTGCCGTTACGTGCGCTGTTCTGGCGGCATTTTGGTTCGGTCGCGCGCGATGAAGCTCTCGCCGGCGCCATCACGATGCTGCATCCGCTGAATGAGCAGATCGCGAAGATCAGCGCCAGCGATATCGAACTGGCCGTCAAGCTCGAAGTGCTCGTTTCCGAGAAGACCAGGCAGGTCGCAAAGCCTCTGCTTGTCCAGGCGCACACGTATCTGCAACAGACCCACGATCTGATTACGTTCTTCGCGGACCGTCTGAAGGTGCAACTTCGCGAACAGGGCGCACGCCATGATCTGGTCGACGCTGTCTTTTCGCTCTCGGGCCAGGACGACCTGCTGATGATCGTTCGCCGCGTTGAAGCGCTCGGAAAATTTCTCGACAGCGATGACGGCAAGAACCTGCTTGCCGGCTACAAGCGCGCGACCAATATCATTCGCATCGAGGAAAAGAAGGACAAGCGGGAATATACAGGCGCGCCGGACGCGAAGCGGTATCAGCTGCCCGAGGAAAAGGCGCTCGCCGAAGCCATCGATGTCGCCAAGAAAGAGGCGTCCGCTGCGGTTGCCAAGGAAGATTTCGCAGCCGCCATGCGGGCGATGGCCAAGCTTCGACCGCGCGTGGATGCCTTTTTCGACAAGGTTACCGTCAATGTCGATGACAAGACGTTGAGGGAGAACCGGCTCAAGCTGCTCAACGAGATCCGTGAGGCGACACGCACCGTCGCGGATTTCTCGAAAATCGAGGGATAAGTCAGCAGCAAACTTCGACTGTGCGGTGGAACTGCTCCCACCATCTCGTCGTTTCAATTCCATTGCCATCCGATTGGGGAATACAGCATGACCATCAGTATCGCGCATTTACAGCCCATCATCGCACTGATCGCCGGAATTCTTATTCTTCTCGTACCGCGTCTGCTTAACTTCATTGTCGCCATCTATCTCATCGTCGTCGGTATCCTGGGTCTCGGGCTTTTCCGCTGATCGGAATTCAGGACTTGCGCCCGGCCATTCGGCGGTGCTTTTAAAGGGCCGTCGTCCCACCAACGTTGCCTGACCTATGGCCAAACGAAAACGCTCGCTCGCCGGCAAAAAGAGCAAAAAACGTGTCGTGCGCAAGGCATCCAGGGCCAAGCCGAATGCGGCCGCCCGTCAGCTCAAGGGCAAATGGGTCTACAGCTTTGGCGACGGTCGCGCCGAGGGCAAGGCTTCCATGCGCGACCTGCTGGGCGGCAAGGGCGCCGGGCTTGCCGAAATGGCCAATCTCAAGCTTCCGGTCCCGCCTGGATTTACGATCACCACCGATGTCTGCACTTACTATTACCGGCACAACAAGGAATACCCCCGGGACCTGCGCGCCCAGGTGGAAAAGGCGCTGGCGCAGGTCGGCCGCATCGCCGGCAAGACCTTCGGCGATAAATCCAATCCGTTGCTGGTCTCGGTGCGATCGGGTGCCCGCGCTTCGATGCCCGGCATGATGGACACGGTGCTCAATCTCGGCCTCAACGACCAAACTGTTGAAGCGCTGGCGAAGAAATCCGGCGACTGGCGGTTTGCTTTCGACAGTTACCGCCGCTTTATCACCATGTATTCGGATGTGGTGCTTGGCGTTGGCCATGAGCATTTCGAGGAGTTGCTCGACCATCACAAGGAACGGCAAGGCTATAGCCTCGATACGGACCTTTCCGCCGACGATTGGGCCGAGCTCGTGACGCGCTACAAGAAGCGCGTCAAGGATGAGCTGGGTCACGACTTCCCGCAGGATCCGCACAAGCAGCTTTGGGGCGCGATTGGAGCCGTCTTCGGCTCGTGGATGAACCAACGCGCCATCACATATCGCAAGCTGCACAATATTCCGGAAGACTGGGGAACGGCGGTCAACGTGCAAGCGATGGTGTTCGGCAACATGGGCGACACCTCTGCGACAGGCGTGGCCTTCACGCGTAATCCATCGACCGGGGAGAAAAAACTTTACGGTGAATTTCTCATCAATGCGCAGGGCGAAGATGTTGTCGCCGGCATACGCACGCCGCAGGAAATAAGCGAAGCCGCACGCAAGGAGGCCGGCTCCGACAAGCCGTCAATGGAATACACGTTGCCGAAGGCCTATGGCGAGCTCAAGCGCATCTACAACGTTCTCGAACGTCACTATCGTGACATGCAGGATCTCGAATTCACGGTGGAGCAGGGCAAGTTATGGATGCTGCAGACCCGCTCGGGCAAGCGCACCGCAAAGGCGGCCCTGCGCATCGCGGTCGAGCTCGCCAACGAAGGCCTGATTTCAAAAAGCGATGCGGTGCTGCGTGTCGATCCGCTCAGTCTCGATCAGTTGCTGCACCCGACGATCGATCCGCGCGCGCACCGGCGGGTCATCGCCACGGGACTGCCGGCCTCACCGGGCGCCGCCAGTGGCGAGATTGTTTTTTCGCCCGATGAAGCAGCGCAGCTCAAATCCGACGGAAAGAAGGTTGTCCTGGTCCGCGTGGAAACTTCGCCCGAGGATATCCACGGCATGCATGCGGCCGAGGGCATCCTGACCACCCGTGGCGGCATGACGTCTCACGCCGCAGTCGTTGCGCGCGGCATGGGTAAACCTTGCGTTTCCGGTGCCGGGTCGCTGCGTGTTGACTATGCCGCGGGCACCATGACGGCGGGCGGCCAGACATTCAAAAAAGGCGACCACATAACTGTCGATGGTTCAACCGGACAGGTGCTGGCCGGCAAGGTGGACATGATCGAGCCGCAGCTGTCCGGTGAATTCGCGACCTTGATTGGTTGGGCCGACAAGGTGCGCAAGCTTGGCGTGCGCGCCAACGCCGACACGCCAACCGACGCGAAGGCCGCGGTCCGTTTCGGCGCCGAGGGCATCGGGCTTTGCCGCACCGAACACATGTTCTTCGACGAGGCGCGCATCCAGGCTGTCCGGGAAATGATCCTTGCCGATGACGAGAAATCGCGACGTACGGCGATTGCGAAACTCCTGCCAATGCAGCGCGCCGACTTTGTCGAGCTGTTCGAGATCATGGCCGGCCGGCCGGTAACCATTCGCCTGCTGGACCCACCGCTGCACGAGTTTTTGCCGCACGGCGACGAAGAGGTCGCCGAGGTTGCGGCCGCCATGGGTGCCGATCCGAAAAAGCTTGCGGCGCGTGCGAGCGAGTTGTCGGAATTCAATCCGATGTTGGGGTTCCGCGGCTGCCGCATTGCCATTGCCTATCCGGAAATCGCCGAAATGCAGGCGCGCGCCATCTTCGAAGCGGCGGTCGAAGCCGCCAAGCGGACCGGCAAGCCCGTGGTCCCGGAGGTCATGGTGCCATTGATAGCCACCAAAGCCGAATTTGATTTGGTCAAGGCGCGCATCGACCTGATGGCAGGAGCGGTCGCAAAGGAAAAGGGCGCCAAGGTCGACTACCAAGTCGGGACCATGATTGAGCTGCCGCGCGCCTCCCTGATGGCCGCCGAAATCGCGCAGACCGCCGAATTCTTTTCATTTGGCACTAACGATCTGACACAGACCACCTTCGGCATCTCTCGTGACGACGCGGCGAGTTTCCTCGGCATCTACACGGCGCGGGGTATCCTTCCCGCCGACCCATTCGTGACGATCGATCAGCAAGGCGTCGGCGAACTGGTGAAAATCGGTGTCGAACGTGGCCGCAAGGTCCGGCCCAAGCTGAAGGTCGGAATTTGCGGGGAGCATGGCGGCGATCCGGCATCGGTCGCCTTCTGTCACGAAGCCAAGCTCGACTACGTGTCGTGTTCGCCGTTCCGGGTGCCGATCGCCCGCCTTGCCGCCGCGCAAGCCGCGCTCGGAAAAGCCGCGGCCAGCCAGGCCTAGGATTACACTGCCACTTTGCTGAGGAAGTCTTCGACCTCAAGCCGCAGGTCGGCGACCGCATGCTCCACCGCTTGCGAGGCATCGCGAACGACTTCCGCCGAGGAGCGCGTCTGTGTCGCCGCGCCGGCGACGTCGCCCAGCACCGACACGACGTGACCGGTGCCTTCGGCCGCGCTGGCGACGTTGCGCGAGATTTCACTGGTGGCCGCATTTTGCTGCTCGACCGAGGCGGCCACCGCCGAAGTATTTTCATTGATCTCGCGCATGCGCGCCGCGATCTGCCGGATGGCCTCGACCGCCGCGGCGGTCGAGTCCTGCACCGCGAGGATATGATTGGCGATATCTTCGGTCGCCTTGGCCGTTTGCACAGCCAGCGATTTGACTTCGGAGGCGACGACCGCGAAGCCCCTGCCAGCCTCGCCGGCGCGCGCGGCCTCGATTGTGGCATTGAGCGCCAGCAAATTTGTCTGCCCGGCAATATTGCGGATCAGTTTGACCACGTCGCCGATCTTCTGTGCCCCGTCCGCCAGGCCGCCGATTTCGCCATCGGTGGCCCGTGCCTCGTTGGTGGCCAGGCCCACGACGTTGCTGGTGAGGGTGAGTTGGCGGCTGATCTCGCTGATGGAGTGCGACAGTTCGTCGGCGGCAACCGCGGCGGTCTCGACGTTGGTGGACGCTTCATGGAAAGCTTGCACCGCGCTTTCAGCACGCTGCGATGTATGTTCGGAGGAACCGAACAGCGCGCCGGCGGTCGAGCGCATCGCCGCGGCGCTCGCGCCCACGCTGGACAGCAGTTTCTCGACTGTCGGACGAAATGATGCGATGGCCGAATCGATCATCGCACGCCGCTGTTCCTGCTCGCGGATGGACGCGCGCTCCTGTTCAGCGTGGTGCTGCTCGGTGACATCTTCGTGAGTGGAGACCCAGCCTCCCCCCGGCAACGGTTCGTTTTTGGCCAGCACGATACGACCGTCGCTGGCCTTCACGTAGTGTTCCTGGCTTTTACCCTCTGCCATCGCGGCGAGAATTTTCTGCACGTAGCTGTCTACATCGCCGGAGAACAATCCGGTTTCCTTGCGGTATTGAATCAGATCTTTCAGCGAACAGCCCGGCCTCACGACGTCGGGCGAAAGCTTGTACATCTCCAGGTAGCGCCTGTTGAGCAAAGTGATGCGGCCTTGCCCGTCGAACATGTTCAAGCCTTGCGACATGTTGTTGAGCGCGGTGGAAAGCCGGCGATTTTGCTGGTGCAGGTGGCGATAGAGTCCGCAGAGAACCGCGAACGCCACAACGAACCCGCCCATAAGCAAGGTTTGGCCCGCAACGGTCGATGGCAGGATGGAAGCGAACATGCCGGCCCGTAAATAAATACCGCGGCAATATTGGTCGGCAGCGATTGCGATATAGTTAATTTTTGTTTCCCATTCGTTACTGCGGGAACCAGCGGATTTGTCGGCGCGCGCAGAGAGGCCCGGGACCGTACGGGCGCGCGCAAATCCCGCGAAGTTAACATCTTCGCAAGGTTAATCGGCCCATAAAAAAATCCGTCGCACTGTCGCCACCCGGCGGCGGGGCGGGACAGGACGTTGCGTGTGGCGTTGAGCGAGCGGGGAGCAGTTTCGCTTGGGCGTCGGCGGCGGAGGAGGGCCGCGTCGATCACCATTGGCGCGGTGCTGCTTGCGGTGCCTCCGGAAAGGATCGCGTTTCAGGATCTCGGCGCTTTGCTTGCGCGCCAGCCGGGAGTGGCCAAACGCTGGCAGCAGCATCTGATCGCTTCACCTTTCGGCACCATCCATGCCGCCACCTTCAGCTTTCCGCGTCCTGTCGGCACCGCAATTCCGCATCCGCCGATCTATGCACTCGCCAACTTCGACCCAACCGACATCACGGGTTCGATTGGCAAGCAGCCGCTTGGCGATGAATCGGCGCCACTCCAGTTTCCCAAAGCCAACCGCAAGGCGAAGCGCGATTCCCTTGTCTCACGACCGCGCGAGCCGCTGCCGCCCCTGCCGCCGGCGCTTGCAATCGAACCGGCTCCGGAGACGGACGTCGAAGCGTCGGTGAAAAAAAACGAGGGCGCGACCCGCTTTGACCCTTATTCGCAATACGAATTCGTGACGGCGCCCGATGAGAAGTCAAAGACGCCCGATATCGATCTGCCTTATGCCGACATCCCGCCCGCCAATCTGACGCCAACCGCGCCACAGGCGGGCGGCAAGGATGCAGCCCAGCTTTATTTTGGCATCGATTCGATGGCGGGCGGCCGCGAAAGTATTGCTCCGTGGGCGCCGGGCGAAGCGCCAGTGGTGCTGGCCTCGCATGGCGACCCCGATATCAAACAGTCGGCGCTTGGTTCACTCTCGCCGGATGGCGAAGGCAAGGGCGGCGAGAGTGTCGCCAACAAGGGCGAGGTTACCGGCGTCGATCAACGGCCTCGCTCTCCCGCGGAACGATTGGCGCTCACGGGCGCAGGCCGGGCCAAGGCCGAGAAGTGTCTCGCCAACGCGGTTTATTTCGAAGCGCGCGGCGAATCGGTGCGTGGCCAGATCGCGGTCGCGCAGGTCGTCATGAACCGCGTCTTCTCGCCTTTCTACCCGAACGATGTCTGCGGCGTCGTGTACCAGAATTCGCATCGGCATCTCGCCTGCCAGTTCACCTTCGCCTGCGACGGCATCCCCGACATCGTCACGGAACCCGATGCGTGGGAACGCGCCAAACGCATCGCCAGCGACATGCTCGACGGCAAATTGTGGATGCCGGAAGTTTCGAAATCCACTCACTATCATGCCTACTGGGTGCACCCGGACTGGGTCAACGAAATGAAGAGAGTCTACAAGCTCGGTGTGCATACCTTCTATCGCCCACGCGCATGGGGCGATGGCGAAGACGAACCGACCTGGGGCGATGCGGCCACAACCGAAAAGGAAGCAGCCGCCGAGGAAGCAAAAGGTCCCGTAAGCCATAGTCTTGAGTGGCTTAGATCAGAGGAAGGTCAGGCGTCGCTCCGGCAGAACGCCCGCAAATAGCACCGTCCTGCCGAGCCATGCGTGGCGCAAATGCGCGCGATCACGAATATTCGTTTGGGACGGATGCGGCGCGAGCCTATATGTTTCGCGCCAGATCGCGCCGGAGATTTTTGGAATGTCCAACAGAGCGACGACCGCCGCTTCAACTTCCATCGGCTGGCGCACGCCGGCCGTGGTGGTCGTATGCGGCTGCCTGATCGCAATGATCAGTTTCGGACCGCGCTCGTCGCTGGGTTTTTTCCTGACGCCGCTGTCGCAGACAAATCATTGGGGCCGCGACGTCTTCGCGCTCGCCGTTGCGATCCAGAATCTGCTGTGGGGGATTGGACAACCCTTCGCCGGCGGGATAGCCGACCGTTTCGGCACCAACCGCGTGCTGTGTGTCGGCGCCATTCTGTACGCGCTCGGCCTTGCGATGATGTCGCGATCAACGACTCCCGAGACGCTCGATCTCTCCGCGGGCGTGCTGATTGGCCTTGGGTTGTCCGGCTGCTCGTTCAACATCGTGCTGGGCGCATTCGGCAAGTTGCTGCCTGAAAAATGGCGGTCGCTTGCGTTCGGCGCGGGCACCGCCGCGGGTTCGTTTGGACAGTTTCTTTACTCGCCGGTCGCCGTCGCGCTGATGGACAAGTTCGGCTGGCAGGAAACGCTGCTGATTTTCGGCGGCGTCACGCTGTTGATTTTGCCGTTGTCGCTTGCCCTTGCGACACCCACCGCGTCTGCAGGAACGACGGCGGCCGCCAAACCGACGCAGTCGGCGCGACAGGCATTCGCGGAAGCCTTCGGCCATCGCAGTTATGTTCTGTTGGTGCTCGGCTTCTTCACCTGCGGTTTTCAACTCGCTTTCATTACGGTGCATCTGCCGTCTTATTTGATCGATCGTGGCCTGTCGGCGGAAATCGGCGGCTGGACGCTCGCCGTTATCGGCATGTTCAACATCATCGGCTCGCTGGGCTCGGGCTGGCTCAGCAACCGGATGCCCAAGCGTTATCTTCTCTCGTCCATCTATTTCATTCGGGCGGCGGCGATCGTCGCCTTTATCACGCTGCCGGCGAGCCCAGCGGTGACGCTGGTTTTCGGGGCCGTCACCGGTCTCATGTGGCTATCGACGGTGCCGCCGACCTCGGCGCTGGTCGCGGTCATGTTCGGCACGCGCTGGCTCGCGATGTTGTTTGGCTTTGCCTTCTTCAGTCACCAGGTCGGCGGCTTTCTCGGCGTGTTGATCGGCGGCATCGCATTCGAGCGCACCGGTTCCTACGACCTGGTCTGGTGGCTGTCGGTGCTGTTCGGTGTTCTTTCGGCCGTAATCAACCTGCCGATCGTCGAGAAGCCGGTCGCGCGTCTCGCAATGGCGCCGGCCTGAGGCGCTTGCGCAGCGGCTCCGCTCGCGCCATGAATGCCGGGGTCTAAACGGCGAGGGCAGGCGTGGCGGCATTCAAGGCGATCGTCATCGAGAAGACGGACAGCGGCACCAAAGCGGCGCTTGCTGATTTCGACGAAGCCAATCTGATGGACGGCGACGTCACCGTTCGCGTCGAATATTCCACGGTCAATTACAAGGACGGCCTCGCGATCACCGGCAAGGCGCCCGTGGTGCGCCGGTTCCCGATGATCGCGGGCATCGACTTCGCCGGCACGGTTGAATCATCCAGCAACGCCGGCTGGAAGCGCGGGGACAAGGTCATCCTCAACGGCTGGGGTTGCGGCGAGAGCCATCTCGGCGCTTACGGCGAAAAGGCGCGGGTCAAAGGCGGCTGGCTGGTGCCGTTGCCCAAGACCATGAGCGCGCGCGAAGCGATGGCGATCGGCACCGCCGGCTACACGGCGATGCTTGCGGTCATGGCACTGGAACGGCATGGCCTCGCGCCACAAAGCGGACCGATCGCGGTCACCGGCGCGGCGGGCGGCGTCGGATCGGTTGCGATCGCCATTCTCGCCAAACGCGGCTTTGCGGTTCACGCCGTGACAGGACGGCCGCAGGAGGCCGATTACCTGAAGGGACTGGGCGCTGCCGAAATCGTCGACCGAAAGGACCTTGCGGGACCGGCCAAACCGCTTGCCAAAGAGCGTTGGGCTGGCGCCGTCGATGCCGTGGGTTCCACCACGCTGGCCAATCTGCTCTCCATGAGCCGCTATGGCGGGGCGGTCGCCGCCTGCGGCCTTGCCGGTGGTATGGACCTGCCTGCTTCAGTCGCTCCATTTATTCTGCGCGGGGTGTGTCTTTATGGCATCGACTCCGTGATGTGCCCCATCGAGCGCCGGCGGGACGCCTGGAAACGCCTGGAAACCGATCTGGACCGCCAAAAACTGGCTATGATGACCCGCGAAATTGGGCTTTCGGACGTATTTGGGGTGGCTCCGGAGATCCTTTCGGGCCATGTCCGCGGCCGGATCGTGGTCAAAGTCGGGTAAACGCGTTCAGGATTTGTCGACGAAAAGCGTGCATAATTTGTTAGGGCTAAAAATCGGCCCAAATGTGCTGTAGTTTGTTGCGTCAGTTGGAGTACAGGGAATGCTGCGTGGTTTCGCATTGACCGTCGGCCTGTTGGCCGCGCTGCCGGCAGTAGCCGGCGAGATGAGCGCCGAAGAAGCCCGCCGGTTCGTCATCGGCAAGATGTTCAACTACACCTGCTTCGAAGGTACGCGCGGACAGGGCCGCGTGAATTCGGACGGCTCGATCGCCGGCTCCATCCAGTTCCAGGGGTCTGGTCCGGTACGTTTCGCACATCTTCCGGCCAATACGCTGCAGGTAAAAGGCGAGTCGGTTTGCGCCTCGTTGCAGGGAATGATGGTCCAGCCGTGTTTCAACCTGGAGCGCATCAGCGACAACAGTTTCCGTGGGTCGATCTCCGGCTTGGGCTTCGCCTATTGTGAGTTCACCAGGAACGGCGGACGTACCACCGTTGCTCACAGCGTATACCGTACGAACAGCACCCGTCCGTTGGGGCTGCGCCCGTCGCTCGCCGCCGACAATAACTGAGCTTCACCCTTTCGCCGGGAAGATCATGCACGTGGTTGTGGCGTGCGCGTAAAGCTTTCCCGCTCGATCCTTGAGGTCGCCTTCTGACGTTGCGAGCGTGCGGCCGCGATGCACCATGCGTCCTTCCGCCCGCAACGGCCCGGTGTCCTTGGTGATCGGACGCACCAGATTGAATTTGAGTTCGAGTGTCGTCCACGCATCGCCTTTGGCGATGGTGGAAAAAATGGCGCAGCCGAGCGCGGAATCCAGCAAGGTTGCGGCAAAGCCGCCGTGAACTGTGCCGATCGGGTTATAGTGCCGGAATTCCGGCAGGCCCTCGAACACGGCGCGGCCGTGCTCGGCTTCGGTCAGGTGAAAGCCCATCACCTCGCTGATTGGCGGGTTGGGCAAAGTGCCGTCGATAATCGCCCTGAGGAAGCCAAGCCCGTCGTAGGATTTGAGGATGTCCGGCGTGACGACGCCGTAGGTTTTTTTGCTCACGCTGGCCCCCGCATCTGACTGTTGCCTTCTAGCTCATCCGGTCAGCCAATATCGAGCCGAAAGGGATCGCCTTCCGTCGCTGCATGCCCGGGGCCAATGGCGTCGATCGCGTGCACCATGCGCCCATCGCGTTTGAGCAGACGATCGGCGATCGAGACGATCCGCGCATTCGGTTGCGCCGTGCGCGATGCGCGGCGAACGTCCCAGGCAATTTGCATCTCGTCGCGCGCCGGATTGAGCGCGCAAGCCGCCACATAGGCGCCGGCAGTCGATCGGCTGATCCCGGCGAAGCAGTGCATCACCATCGGTGTCGTCCGGTCCCATGCGTTGACGAAATCGATAAGCCTCTGCACATGCTCATGCGCCGGTGCGGTGTAGCCGTCCATCGGCGTCGTGATGTCGTCGACCGCAAGCACCAGATGGTTTTCGGGAACAATATGAGTTGGCCGCTGCACCCGGTCGACAAGCCGGAGCAACGTGACAATGTGGCGCGCTCCGGTTTCATCGACCGTGGCGTGCAGGCGTGCCAATGAGCAGACGTGGATCATATGGACAAAATAGAAAGCGATTCGCACGTCATATGTATGACTTGGACATCGCGGTGAAAAGGCTTTACGCGCGCAAAAGTTTTTCGAAGCGTTCGCGGTAGCGTGTCTGAGCCGCCCCCGCGGGCCAGGGGCTGAGATAATCGCGCTCAAGCGTGGCGGAGAATTTCGGCGGTGGACCGAAGAATTTCCGCGCTTCATCGGGGGCAAAGCCGGCAATCTGCGTGGCTTCAAGATAGGCGGCGCTGCGATCGGCGGCCTTGATCAGATTTTGCAGGCTCTCGGGCAGTTTGGCGGGAAGACCGAAGCGCAGGTGGATGGCGGCGAGCAGCCGTTTCTCCACAGCCTTGTAACTGTCGCCGATCACCGCCTTGAACGGCGAGATCATGTCGCCGATGACGTATTCAGGCGCGTCATGCAGCAACACGGCCAGGCGGCCGTTGCGATCGAGCCGCGGAACCTTGGCGCGTGCCAGGGCCTCGACCAGCAATGCGTGCTGGGCAACCGAGAAGATATGCGCCCCTAGCGTTTGTCCGTTCCAGCGCGCCACGCGTGCCAGACCGTGCGCGATGTCGTCGAGCTCCACATCCAGCGGCGAGGGATCGAGGAGGTCGAGCCGCCGGCCGGAGAGCATGCGCTGCCAGGCGCGCGGTGCCGATTTTGCGCCATGAGCGCTTTTTTTGGCCGGCTTGCTCATCGCTTTCTGGCGAGTTTCGCGCAGGCCGCGTGGCGATGGCAGGCGACGAGATGGTCATTGACCATGCCGACCGCCTGCATGAAAGCATAGACGATGGTTGGCCCGACAAACTTGAAGCCGCGCGCGATGAGCTCCTTCGACATCTTTTGCGACAGCGCGGTTTCCGCGGGCACCTGTTTGGTGGTACGGAATTCATTCTGCTTCGGCTTCCCGTCGAGGTGATCCCAAAGCAGATTCGAAAATCCCGGGCCGCTTTCCATGATCTCAAGCCAGGCGCGGGCCGACGACACCGCGCCTTCGATCTTGGCACGGTTGCGCACGATACCGGCGTCCTTCATCAGCGACTCGACCTTGCGCTTTGGATATCGCGCAATTTTTTCCGGAGCGAACCCGTCGAACGCGCGGCGAAAATTCTCGCGCTTGCGCAAAATGGTGATCCACGAAAGGCCGGCCTGGAAGCCGTCGAGCACCAGCTTTTCGTAGAGCGCGCGGTCGTCGAATTCCGGCACACCCCATTCCTCATCGTGATAGGCGACATAGAGGGGATCCTGTTTCGGCCACGGACAGCGGATCAGGCCGTCAGGATGGATAACCGATTTGCTCATGTCGTCACTTTCGTCTCGCCCGGCCAGTCGAATTTTGCCCATGCCGGTTTTGACGGGCGAATGGCAATGCCGCCCGCTTCCAGCGGAATGCCGGCGGTGAGCGCGTCCGCCACGCGATCGAGGCGCATGAGCGCGAGGCCGCGGCCCTTGGCGGTCGAACCGAGCGTGCCGATCTGCTTGTCGCCGGCCATGATCGGCAGTCCGGAACTCGGCGCGAATTCCTCGTAACTGATCGGCACGACGCGGCTGCGTGCGCTGGCGCGATGCTCGACGCGGGAGACGACCTCCTGTCCGACATAGCAGCCTTTTTCGAAATCGACGCCGCCGAGCTGGTCCATGTCGGCTTCGTGCGGAAACGTATCCCCGTAGATGAAATCAAGTCCACCGCGCGGAACGCCGAGCCCGATGCGATGGGCCTCGTAAGAATCCGAGCTGACCATGGTGGCGTTGAGGTCGGCGGCGGCTTTCGCTGCGAGGTGGGGCGGCAGCATGATGCGAGAGCCGAGCGCCGGCAGCCGGGGGTCGGGGTAGCTCAATCCGTACTCGCTGTCGGCGGTGCCGCCCCAGACCGCCATGACCCCCAGCACTTCCGACAGGTCCTCGCAAATCACCTTGGCCCGCAGTTTGTAGAAATTCAGCTTCTCCACGAGCGTGCCAGCCAGCGCGCGCGGGCAGTCGAGGAAGAAAGCGCCGCCATCCTCGGCCGACGCCTCGGCGATGATGAAATCGACAATGATCTTGCCCTGGGGTGTGAGCAGCGCGGCAAAGCGCGGCTTGCCGGGCGCGATGGCGGCCACATCGTTGGTCACCAGGCCATTGAGGAAGCGCCGGGCGTCGTCACCGACGACCTTGACCACGCCGCGATCGGGGAGAAGTGCTGCTTGCATGCAATACCTGGGGTCTCTCGCGATAGTCTCTTGCCAGAACTCGCGGCGGAACGTAAGCGCTGTCGGGCAAGGCTCAAGCCCGGTTGAACGCATTCCAGCATGGCCGACAGCTACGATCTGATCCTCAAGGGCGGCGCCGTAGTCAACCATGACGGCGAAGCCCCGCGTGACCTTGGCATCCGGGCCGGCCGCTTCGCGGGCATTGGCAATTTGTCGCGGGCCTCGGCGGGCGAGGTGATCGATTGCCGCGGGTTGCACGTGCTGCCGGGCGTGATCGATACCCAGGTCCACTTTCGCGAACCCGGCCTCACCCACAAGGAAGACCTGGAAAGCGGCTCTCGCTCGGCGGTGATGGGCGGCGTGACCGCCGTCTTCGAAATGCCGAACACCGATCCGCTGACCGTGAGTGCCGAAGCTCTGGCCGACAAGGTCAGGCGCGGCCACCACCGCATGCATTGCGACTTTGCCTTTTTCGTCGGCGCGACCATCGATAACACGAAGCACCTCGCCGAGCTGGAACGGCTTCCGGGCTGCGCCGGCATCAAGGTGTTCATGGGCTCATCGACGGGTTCGCTGCTGGTCGCCGACGATGCCGGCTTGCGCGGTGTGCTGAAGGTGATCCGCCGCCGCGCCTCGTTCCATGCCGAAGACGAGCCGCGTCTCAATGAGCGCAAGAACCTGCGCGTGGAAGGTGATCCGCGCTCGCATCCGGTCTGGCGCGATGACGTCGCCGCGCTCAAGGCCACCCAACGTCTTGTGACGATTGCTCACGAGACGGGCGCCCGGGTCCACGTCCTGCACATCTCTACGGTGCAGGAGATGGTATTCCTCGCCGACCACAAGGACGTCGCCTCGGTCGAGACCACCCCGCATCACCTTACTCTGGAAGCGCCCGGTTGCTACGAGCGCCTCGGGACCCGCGCGCAGATGAACCCGCCCGTCCGTGACGCGGTTCACCACGCCGGCATCTGGAACGGTCTGGCGAATGGCGTCGTCGATGTCCTCGGCTCCGACCACGCGCCGCACACCCGCGAAGAAAAGGCGAAAACCTATCCGGCGAGTCCGTCGGGCATGACCGGGGTGCAAACTCTGGTTCCGATCATGCTCGACCACGTCAACGCGGGCCGCCTGTCGCTGCTGCGTTTTGTCGATCTCACCAGCGCAGGCCCGGCGCGTCTGTTCGGAATTGCCGCCAAAGGCCGCATCGCGGTCGGCTACGACGCCGACCTGACCGTGGTCGATCTCAAACGCCGCGAAACGATCACCGACAAATGGGTCGCGTCGCGCGCGGGCTGGACGCCCTATGACGGGGTGAGCGTCACCGGATGGCCGGTGGGGACTTTTGTCCGCGGCCACAAAGTCATGTGGGAGAACAGTCTCGCGACGCCGGCACAGGGCGAACGCGTCAGATTTTTGGAAACTCTTGCGAGTTGAAGCGCCTTCGGCGCGACTACTGACGCGCCTGGTCGATGGAAAATTCGCCGTTACGGATCCGCGCGCTCAAACCGTTCGCGAGCGTGGCGGTTGCCTCTTCGCCATACGTCATGACGAATTCGGCAAGCGCGGCGAACAGGCAGGCTTGCGCGAGACAATCAGCGTCGACGCCCTCGTGACGCGCTTCCGCCCATGCTTCCTGGAGATAGCCAAGCGCCACGAATTTCTGCTCGCGGTCGGACATCAACTCGCGCGCCTTTTTCAAACTTTCGGCGGTCGTCATTGTTCTTATTTCCCCGGCGGCGTCCGGGGCGGACACCATTTCACGTCCCGAAACGGACGTTAGCATGCGGATCGCGCGTCACTAGATCACAATAAAGAAAGGGTTAATTGCGAAACTAGTTGGCGTATCGCGCTGTAATTTCACGGGCAATTTTCGCGCCTTCATCAAGATACCTCCGGATGGCGAGGTCGGCGGCGGGCGTGCAGGTCCGGTACGTTTGCTGGAAACCGCGGTAGCCGCGATTGAAGCTCGCGACGATCTTGCGGCGGCGTTCCCCGCCGGGCACTTCGGCGTCGATCAGGGCCTGCATCTCGTTGCGCCATTTCGCTCCCTCATTGGCGCCGCAGATCGCGCGCAAATAGTGGAGCGCGCCCAGGATCTCGCCGAGACGTTCAAGGTCGCCGTCAAAAGGCGCCGGCGCCTCGTTTTGCGCCTGTGCAGGCAAAACGAGACACAACAGAATCGCGCCGATGGTGAGAAGTTTCTGCACGCGTTTGCTCAGGGTCTCCGTGCGGATGATATGCGCCGGCCCGGGCGTAATCGCAAGGCAGCCCGTTCAGCCCGCCCGTGCCAAAATCGCCGCCGCGACAGAGACAATTTCTGCCAGGCCATCCGTGGTGCGATAGCCGCCGAGCTCCGAGGCGTCAATCCAGCGCGCATCATCGAGTTCTTCGTTGAGAACAGGCTCGCCTGCAAGCCAGCGCGAGGCAAAACACAAGATGACGAAGTGCCGCTCGATCCGCCCCTGCGCATCGCGGGCGATCGCCTCGCGATGGCCGGCGAGGGCGACCGGTTCGATCGAGAGCGACGTTTCCTCGCGCACCTCGCGAACGACGGCGTCAGTCAGCGGCTCTCCCAGTTCGACCGCGCCGCCGGGCAAGGTATAGAGATTGAGCGCCGGGTTGCGCGCGCGGCGTACAATGAGAACCTTGCCATCGCGAAAGATGGCAGCGCTGACTGCCAGATAAGGACGCTGCGGATAGGTTCGCTCGTCGGCCACGCGATCTATCGTTTCATCAATTTGTCGACGACTTCCTGCGGGGTCGGTGCATTCTTCCCGTCGGTTTCACCGTTGATGATCGCGCCGGCGCGTGCAATCAGCGGCTTCAGCCAGCCGATGGCATTTCCGGCAAGGGCCGCGACCGTCTCCGGCCGGCGATCGTTGTCGTCCATCGCCGCCCGGGTAGCCTCTAGCACGATCGTCATCGTCACGGCCAGCGTGTCGAGGCTGTTGCGCAAATCCGGATCGGCCTGGTCATAGGCCGCGACCGCGAGGTCGCGGGTCGTGAAATGAGAGTGACGGAAATGTTCCCGATAGCTCATCGGCTCCCAGGCCAGAAAATCCTCGCGGAATTCCGGAAAGCTCGCGAGCATATCGAGCAGCATCACCGCCTCGCTGAAGCGGTTGAGGTAATCGGTGGCGAGGCCGGTCGCGGGGTTGATGCTGGCGTCGGAGAGCCGCGCCGTTTTATCGGCATCATTCGTCTCATCCGGCGCTTGCGCTGCGTCGGCGCAATTCTGATATTTCATCAAGACCCATCCCCGGAGCCGGCTGGACAGCCAGTGTCCCGATGGCGGGTTAAATTGAACTTAAGCGTCAATCATCGAGGTTGGCCCGATGTGCGGCCGTTATGCGGTGACTTCTGCGCCGGAGGCGATCCGGGCGCTGTTCGGCTACCCCGAGCAGCCCAACTTCCCGCCGCGTTATAATGTAGCACCCACGCAGCCCGTCGCCATTGTTCGCCTGGTCGACGGCAAACGTCAGTTCGCACTCGTGCGCTGGGGGCTGCTGCCGTCCTGGGTGAAGGACCCGAAAAACTTCACCTTGCTGATCAATGCGCGCGGCGAATCGGTTGCCGACAAACCGGCCTTCAGCGCGGCGATGAAGTACCGGCGCTGCCTCATTCCGGCTGACGGATTCTACGAATGGAAATCGGCCGGCACACGCAAGCAGCCCTATTACGTGCGAGCCCGGTCGGGCGAGCCGCTCGCTTTTGCCGGGCTTTGGGAAACATGGACGGGGCCCAATGGCGAAGAGCTGGAAACCGCCGCCATCGTCACGACGCGGGCCAATCGCGGGCTTGCCGACATTCATGAGCGGATGCCGGTGGTGGTGCCGCCGGACGCATTCAATCTTTGGCTCGATTGCGCCAAGGTCGATATCGAAACCGCTTCCGTGCTGATTGCCCCGGCGGCCGAAAATTTGCTCGAAGCCTATGAGGTCTCGACTGCGGTCAATCGCACCGCCAACGACAATCCGAAATTGGTCGAGCGTCATTCGGCACTCGTCGAGGCGGAGCCGGCGCCGGAAAATCCCGCGCCACGGCGCGCCGCCCGGCGTGCCAAGAAAGACGACGGGCAGGGGGTCTTGTTTTGACGAGCTGTGCCTAGAGCACCTTGCCGGGATTGAGGATGCCGTTGGGGTCGAGCATGCGCTTTAAACCGCGCATGAGCTCGAGCGCGACAGGATCCTTGACCTTCGCCAGCGAGTCGCGCTTGAGCTTGCCGATGCCGTGCTCGGCCGAAATCGAACCGTTGTATTTCAGGACGATCCTGTTGACGGCATCATTGATGTCGCCCCAGCGCGCGAGGAATTGCGCGGGATCGGCGCCGACCGGCTGGCTGACATTGAAGTGAACGTTGCCGTCGCCAAGATGACCGAAAGGCACGGGCCGGCAGGCCGGGACGATCGCTTTGACCGCGGCGCTTGCCTCCGCCAGGAATTCCGGAACTGACGCGACCGGGACGGAAACATCGGCCTTGATCGATCCGCCTTCGGGCTTCTGCGCCTCCGGCAATATGTGGCGCAGGTGCCAGAACGCCTTCGCGTGATCGAGACTGGCGGCAATCGTTGCGTCCTCGATCAGGCCCTTCGCGCCGGCATCGGCAAGCAGCTGCTCGACGCTTTCACGCAGGCCGTCGCCGTGCTGCGACGATACCTCCATCAGCACATACCAGGGATGTTTGCCGGCAAGCGGGTCGCGCACGCCATGCGCGTGCCTGAGGGCGAAGTCGATCACGTCGCGGACGATGAGCTCGAAGCTGGTCACCGTCCCGCCGACGCGCGCCTGCGCCAGATTGAGCAGCGTCACGGCGGCGGCCGGGGAGGGCACTCCGATAAAGGCGGTTTCGACGGCGCGCGGGCGCGGGAACATCTTCACCGCCGCGGCGGTGATGATGCCGAGCGTGCCTTCCGCGCCGACGAAAATGTGACGCAGGTCATAGCCGGTATTGTTCTTTTTCAATTTCGACAAAAGGTTCATGAGCCGGCCATCCGCGAGCACGACCTCGAGTCCGAGCACAAGATCGCGCGCGATGCCGTAGGCCACCGCGCCCGTTCCGCCGGCATTGGTGGAGAGATTTCCGCCGATGGTGCAGCTTCCTTCGGCGCCGAGCGACAGCGGGAACAGGCGGTCGGCGGCGGCCGCCGCCTCCTGCGCTTTCGCCAGCACAACGCCGGCTTCGCAGGTCATGGCGTTCGATGCCGCGTCGATTTCGCGGATCTTGTCGAGCCGGGTGAGCGAAAGGATCAACTCGCCCTCGAATGGAATTTGTCCGCCGACAAGCCCGGTGTTGCCGCCTTGCGGCACCAGGGGCGTCTTGGTCTCGTTGGCAAGCTTGAGAATGGCCTGGACTTCGGCGACTGAGCCCGGCCGCAGCAACATCGATGAGCGGCCGTGATAGATGCCGCGGCCTTCGACCAGATACGGCTCGAGAGCGGCCGGATCGGTCAACGCGTATCTGTCGCCGACGATGGCCGAAAAACGCGGCAGCAGGTCGGGCGAGGGGGCGCGGCGAAGCTGTTCGTTCATTCTGTCGTCCGTCTCGGTGCCGCCGCGCGCTTGAGGCGATCGTTGATTGCCTCACCCAGGCCGTCGTGCGGCACCTTCATTACCGCGATGCGCTTGGCGCCGGAAGCGTCCAGCGCGCGCAAATGCGAGAAAAGATTGGCCGCCGCTTCTATCAGGTCGCCCCGCGCCGACAGGTTGAACACCGTGCCGGAAAAGGACGGCGCCCGGCCGAAGGCAAGCATCGCCTCGCCTGGCTGCGCGGTTTCAGCATCGAGGCGCAGCGCGGCTTTCGGCGCGTAGTGCGAGGCCAACATGCCGGGTGCCACGGGGGCATTTTCGGCGACGGCGACAACTGCCAGATCGGTGCCGAGAACGCGCTCGATCGCTTCGCGCGGAATGCCGCCCGGTCGCAGCAATGCCGGCCGGTCGATGCACGACACGATCGTCGATTCGACGCCGACCGGGCAAGGCCCCGCATCGACGATCAGATCGATGCGGCCGCGCAAGTCGGCGAGCACGTGAGCGGCGCTTGTCGGCGATACATGGCCGGAGCGATTTGCCGATGGGGCGACCACCGGGCCTTCGAAGGTCTCGAGCAAGGCGCGGGCAACCGGATGCGCGGGCACGCGCACAGCGACGCTGTCGAGACCGGCGAGGGCAAGATCGGCGACGCCGCAACGCGGTTGCTTTGCCAGCACCAGCGTCAGCGGTCCCGGCCAGAACGCGGCCGCCAGCTTTTCGGCGGCGGGGTTCATGATGCCGACCCGCCGGGCGGCGTCGATATCCGCGACGTGCGCGATCAACGGATTGAACGACGGACGGCCCTTGGCGGCATAAAGCCGCGCCACGGCTTCTCCGTTGCCGGCGTCGGCGCCCAGGCCGTAGACCGTTTCGGTCGGAAACGCGACCAGCCCGCCGGCGGCAAGGCAGCGCGCGGCCGCCTCGATCGCCTCATGATCGGCCTTCAAAATCCGCGTTCCGGGCTCGGCGGTCATCGCCTCTCGCAAGCTTGCGTTTAAGGACGCCGGGGTTATAAGACCGGCCTTCAGTCGGAGTGTAGCGCAGTCTGGTAGCGCACCACGTTCGGGACGTGGGGGTCGCAGGTTCAAATCCTGCCACTCCGACCACTGGGTTCTACCAGACCGCTCAAGGGTTTAGTGAACTCCCTGAACCTCCCCAAGAACTCGAAGTTTCTGCAATACGCCTCTGGCCGCGTGCGGAGGGGAGCGCATCAGTGCCGAAGTGATCACGCTACTCCCCGGCGCCGATGAGTTCGGGTCGATACTCGAAATGCATCGTGTCGTAGTGATACCACTTGCCGCCCCAGATGAAGCCGTGCGCTTCGAAGATGCGGACGATCTCCCAAGGGATCTCGTTCCTGTAGGCAATGCGGCCGCCGGCACCGGCCTTCGATCTTAGCCAGTAGTCGGAATGCGCGGCGGCGATATCGATCGCGATGCCGAAGCCATGAGGACTCCTGCGGTTCGTCCCCGCAATGACACGGCAATTGTAGGTTCCCTGACTCGGCCGCACATACGCAAGGTAGCGGTCCGGCAACTTGTCGAGTTCATCCGATACTTTTTGCAACGCCTCCGCCGCCCCGTTGATTCTGGTGAATTTCAACCTGCCGCCATCTTTGCCCGGCAGCCACACGACGTTGACAAGGTTGCTCGTGAAACCGGCCGTCCGGCAATCGCCGTACATCTTTTGGAACAAGGGCATGTAACGCACCCGGCCGGGGTCGAAATTGACGTCCGGCGCGAGCCCTTTCTCGCCAACCGGATATTTCATCACGAACATATCCTTGATATCCGGAGCATCGAGCATTGCGTCGAAGGACCTGGCGCCCTTGCCGTCGTCGATGCGCATGCGCGTGCCGTCCTTCCAGACAAGGTCGTTCCCGTCGATTCTGTCGAGGAAATTCGGATATGCCTTTAAAAGTGCCGTCGCTGCATCTGGCGGCAGGCCATTGCCGGCCTGCGCAAATGCGGCGGCCGGCGCCAGTATGAGCAGCACGCCCATGACAAAGCGATACAGGGTCATCGTGGATCATATTATTCGGGCCGGCCTGTTTGCGCGACCTCGGCACCGCACTTAATCAATTGAAGGTACGCAAGAGCTGGTCGCTGATCGGCTTGAGCAGATAGCTCATCATCGTGCGGCTGCCGGTCTGCAGGAAAACCTCGGCCGGCATCCCGGAAACCAGTTGCAGGCTACCCAGCCGATGCCGCTCGGCGGGCGGCAGCGTCACGCGGACCGTGTAGTAAGCGGCATTGTTGTTGGCTTGCTTGTCATGACTGAGATCGGCCGAGACATACGACACGACGCCCTCGAGCTGTGGCGTCGTGCGCTGATTGAATGCCGGAAATCGCACGTAGCCGCGCTGCCCGGTGTGCACGTGATCGATATCCTGCGGCGGAAGCCTGGCTTCGATCTGCAATTCGTCGGATTCCGGCACGATCTCCATGACGACCTCACCGGGAGTGATCACGCCGCCGACGGTGTGAACCGAAAGCTGGTGAACGATCCCGTCAGTCGGCGCGCGCAGATCGACCCGCCTGAGCAAATCGCCGGCGGCTGTGGCCTTCTCGATCAGCTCGGCCTCTTTATCCTGGGCCTCGCGCAAATCCTTCATGACTTCGGTGCGAAAGTCCTGATCGACCCTTACGGCCTGCAGCTCCGCCTCGCTGATCTTGGATTTTGCCTCGGCGATCGCCGCCGCCGTTTGCCCGCGTTCGCCATCGAGGCGGGCGGCCTCGCGCTGCAGCGACGTCTTTCGGGTCAAAGGCACCAGTCCTTTCTGGTAGAGGCCGTCCACGCCCTCGAGCTCGCCGGAGATCAGGTCATGCTGCGCCGTCTTCGATTTCACTTGCGCATCGAGACCTGAGATTTGCTCACCAAGCTGCCCAACATGGCTGCGCAAGAGCTCCTTGGCATTGCGCCGTGCCGCCGCGCGGCTGTTGAACAGTGCAATTTCCGATGCCCATAGCTGGCGCACGGCATCGTCTTCTGACCGGCTGGCCAATTCGTGCGGCAACTGCGGATGATCCATGCCGTCGCGCTCGGCGATCAGGCGCGCCAGTCTCACGCGGATCTGATCGAGCTGCTGCGTCAGAACCTGGGAGTTGGCTCGCATTTGCGTATCGTCGAGGCGAAGCAGCAGATCACCGGTGTGCACATGCATCCCGTCATGCGCGGGAATATTCGCCACCACGCCGCCGGCGAGATGCTGAATCTTCTTCACATCCGATGCAACGACGAGAGTGCCCGGCACGACGACGGCCCCGGACAGCGGCACCAGCGCCGCCCAGCCGCCGAGAATTCCGACACCTACGATCAGGACGCGGAGACCTATCTTGAGTTCGTCCTCGAAATTGTGCGTCAGCCGTTTTGTCAGCTCCGGCTCGGACCGCGCGCCCAATCCGGCAGCGTGCGTACGGCTGATCAGGAATGCATAGGCGGAACCCAGAAGCCGGGACGCGCGGCCGGACTGCATAAATTCGAGGCCGGCCACAGAGAGCGACCTTAGCCTGGTCCCGGGTTCTGCCGCCAATGGGACCGCGGCGCGATTGAGCGATTCAATGCGCAATGGTTTTTCAGGTGCGTGATGCGTGCCTTGGTGGCGCGCGTAACCGCTGTCGACATCTGCAGCGGTTCGCAGTGGAGCAACCCGTTCAAATTTTCGATCCGGCCAATGGCGAAAAAGCACATTTGCGTCTTGCCGCACCGGTTGCCTTGCGGCCGCCGGCGTTTTGCCGCGGGAATTCGGCCTGTGCCCGCAATCGGTCGGTTTGCGCCGATCAAGGCCGAGCATATGGAGGAAACGGTGAACGGGCCCCGGAGGCCTGGTGTTTCTGGTCCCGCGGGAGTGGCCGGCAAAGCGATCGGCCGGCCCGACGTCAATTGCGTGCGGAAATCGTTCGCGCCCCTGACGGTGCTCTTCGTAACTTTCCTGGTGACGCTCCTGGTAACGCTCCTGGTAACGCTCCTGGTAACGTTCCTGGTGACGTCCCTGGTCGAGAAACTTTTGCAGTCGCCGCAGCTCGCAGATGAGCGCAGCCCCCTGTGGACCGGCCGGCCCGTCCACGACATTGTCGACGTCGTCAAATCCAGGAACGCGATCGCGAACTTGAGACCAGGTCATGGCGCGGCACCCGCAGCCAAATGCGGGCCCCTGCGTTGCCTCACTGTTCCCGGGGTGCGGACGGTTGATTGTGCAACGCGTGCGAAAACTTCCTCACGCGGCCCGAACGCGATTGAACGCCCGTTGTAAATGACCATTGTCATGTTCAAGGCCGCCAAAGCGTTGGGTCGATGCGAAACGACGATGACAATGCTCTGTTCGTTCCGCAGCGTTTCGATTGCCTCGGCCAGTGCATTTTCGCCATCGGCGTCGAGATTGGCATTTGGTTCGTCGAGGACGACCAGAAACGGACGGCCGAATACGGCCCGCGCCAGACCAATGCGCTGACGCTGTCCGGCCGACAACGCGGTGCCGCGTTCTCCGACCCGGGTGTCATAGCCATCCGGCAGCCGCAAGATCATCTCGTGAGCGCCGGCCACGCGAGCGGCTTCCAGAATGGCCTCCGATGTCGCCGTATCGTCGAAGCGCGAGATGTTCATCGCAACCGTGCCGTCGAATAGGGACACGTCCTGCGGCAGGTAGCCGATGTGCCGTCCAAGATCGTCCGGACTCCAGCGCTCGATCGCAGCGCCGTCGAGGCGCACCACGCCCTCCGCCGCCGGCCAGATGCCGACAAGGGCCTTCGCGAGCGAAGATTTTCCGGCGGCGCTGGCGCCGAGCAGCGCCAGTCCCGTTCCCGCCTTCAGGCCGAATGACAATTGAGAGATGACTGTCTTTTGCGTGCCGGGCACGACAACGCTGAGGCCCTCGACTGTCAGGCTGTGGCGAGGCCGCTGCAAGACGACCGCGGGTGTCGCGGGCGCCGCGGTGACTTTGAGGACGGCGCGCAGACGGCCAATCCCCTCCCGCGCGGCAACCAGCTGTTTCCAGTTCGCCAATGCGACTTCGACTGGCGCCAGAGCGCGACCCATCATGATCGAGGATGCGATCATGATGCCCCCGGAGGCCTGTTCAATCACGACCAGATAGGCGCCCACCCCCAGCACCGCCGATTGCAGAATAAAGCGCAACACCTTGGCCGCGGCGCTCAGATTCGCGTGGACGTCCGCCAGGCGCGTGTTGTGATGAATGTAATGATCATTCGTGGACGACCAACGCGCCGCCAGGCGGCCCGTCATGCCAAGGGCGCGGATAACGTCCGCATTCTGGCGCAACGTATCCGCCAGGACCTGGCGCTGCGCGTTGCCATCCATCGATATCCTCGCCGCGCTTCGCGATTGCCATTCGGTCAGGAGTGTCATGGCGATGATGGCCAGCGCCCCGCAGGTCGCGATAACGCCGATTGCCGGATGGAACAGGAATAGCGCAATCAAAAAGAGCGGAATCCACGGCATGTCGAGAAACGCTGTCGGACCGGCACCCGACAGGAATACGCGCACCTGGTCGAGATCGCGCAACGGTTGCTGCGCGAGAATTGGTTTTGTTCCGCGCAGCGGCAGGGTGACGAGCGCGAAGTGAATCCGCGGCTGCAATTCGATATCGAACAGAGCACCGATCCGCGCCAGCATACGGCCGCGCAGCGCGTCGAAATAACCTTGCAGCAGGTAAGCGACCACCACGATCGCCGACAGCCCGAACAATGTTGCAACATTTCGGCTCGGGATCACGCGATCATAGACTTGCAGCATATAAAGCGAGCCGGACAGCGTGAGCAGGTTGACCACTCCGCTGAATACCGCCACGCCCGTCAATCTTCGTCCGCTTGCGCGCAACTGAATCGCAACCGGGTCGTCCCCGTCGAGCGACAGCATGCTCCCCCATTGATGTCTTCGGTTTGCAGCGGCTGCTCGCGGCGTGTCCGCCGCAGTCAGGTGTGGCGACACGAACGTTGGGCATTGATCGCGACGAAAGTTCGGCGGGAATGAGATTATTGCACGCGATCAAAAAAATTTACTGCTTGTGGTAGCGGGCTGGCGAAAAAATGCGCGCGCCTTCAAATCGTCAACGAATGATCACAGTGTTTGTCCGCGAAGTTCTCATTTCAGTCGGACCGTGGTCACGAAGGCAGCCAACAGTGTTCATGGGCTCCTCGAATTCCACATCGCAAATCCTTCTCGCTCATTCTGCCGACAATGGGAGGCGACCTATGGCACATGGTTATGACCGGCATCATGGTAACGCGCACACTCCAGCACCGGCCGCTGCGCCGCAAATGACGTTCGCGGAAATCGGCACGCTCTACAATTCGATAAACAATGAAGTAGAGGGCGGCGTGACCCCGCAAAACCAGGCGTTGCTCTTCAGCCAGGTCATCACGGTCCAGTCGCAGCTGCAAAGCCTGATCGACAGCGGTGCCTTGAACAATTTGGATGGGGCGGGAAATCCGGCAATAAGCCTTGTTCATGCCCAGAATATCGCCGACCAGATGAATTTCCTGAAGGAGCAGATCGCGGTATACGGAACAGCGGCCAATGTTCCCCCCAAATTCATCAACGATGTGGTCAGGGATGTCCAAGATATCGTGGCCAGTGATCCGCAACTGACCGCGCTCGCGCATCAAGGCAATCACGCCGGATTTGAGCAGTTTTCCTTCCTTCTCACGCCGCCCACGCCGTTCCCCGATACCCCGCTGCAAACGGACACTCTTCTGAAATTTATCTCGGACTCAAATGATCTCGGCTCGCGCGCCGAGGCGCTCGCCGGTCACGATCCCAACGGACCCGACAAAGCTGCGATCGCCCAGCTGGAAACCGATATTCATAATTTTTCGGTCGCTGCCGATCAGTATTCGACGGCACAGGGCGGAGTGTTTTCGGCCCGCTTCAACAACGAATTCACCCTGAATGGTGTTCAAGGGACGGCGTCGCGCGAATTGATCACCGGCCTGCAGACCGGGAATGCGGATCTCGTCAACGGCGCCGCGGCTGTTTTGATGGCGAATGCCAATGACGTGCGGGGAAACATGCTGGCGAACGGGCTTGGCCCGGACGGACAGCCGTTCGTGCCTGCCCCGAACGGCGGCATTCCGGATAACATCGATACGGTGAATGTTGCCGGGCTCGTCTTCAACGATTCCATGACGAAGCTTATTGGCGGGGTCTATTCCGGCAATCAGCAATCCATCGTCAATGACCTGAACGCGACCTCGACCGGCCTCCAGGCGGCGATCACGAATCAGAACATCACCGGCCATGCCCTGAGCGATATCAATCACGTCATCAGTCTTTTGGGTCAGGAAGCGTCCCTGGTGGGCGGCATCGACACCGCGTCACCCACGCCGGTTTCCGCCGTCAATGGCCAGATCAATCAGATCGAGGCGCAAATTCTCAACATCATCAATCATGATGCCACTCTGGCCACCTTGGCCGCAGGCACCGATGCCGACGGCAATCCAACGACCGGCTTCGTCGCCTTACCGCCGGGGTCGACGCCAAGCGCTACCGGCGTCGTTGCAGCGGCGCCCAACTTCGGCCAGAGCGTCGCAGCAACAACCCCGGCCGCGCCCGGCAATCATGCATCCACCGGTCCCTTGGCCAGCACGGATCCCGGCACGCATGGCCCGCAAACGGTGGAGCATGCCTCGCATCACTTTGAACACTTCTGGGGTTAGCGGCGCGCCCGCTTGGCGAACCAAACAACCGGGAGGTCCCATCGTTCGAACCTGACGAAACACGGGCGAGACGGATTGGAGGTTGATTCGGAAATCCACTCGAAATGGATTGGTGGGGCATGAGCAGGCGAGGTTCGCGAAAGCGTAAAACCGATTACGGCACGGTATTGCTGCACGGGTGTCTGGTCGTTGCCCTCGCAATCGCAGTCCTCACCGGGTTGAGGATTGCCGCCGAGTCGCCGGGCCGGACGTGGATCAATGCTTTCGATTTGATCCTGCCGCGTCATTTGGTATGGACCGCGCACATGCAAGTCGCGCTGGCGCTTATCGCCGTCGCGCTCACTTATGCGATTTATCTCGTGCTGGCGGGGCTGTCGCGCCGTGTCCGCTTCGACCGAGTTCGTCTCGCCGGTTTGTTCGGGTGCCAGCAGGCGCGCTGGGGCGCCATCAATGTAGCGCTCTATTGGGTCCTTTATCTCGCCTTGCTGTGCGAGATGATAACCGGAGCCCTCCTGTACCTGGATTATGGCGACAGCATCGCGACCACGCTGCACTGGTCGGGCATGTGGCTGATTATCGGGTGTACCGTCGGCCACGTGCTGGTCCATTGGAGGCTCGGCGCAACGGCTCAGCTGTTGCGCATTCTTCGCCCGATGCGGCTGCAGCCTCAGCCTCCCGTATTTGACCCGATCGATCTGCTTGAGTTGCTTGATCAGGATTCTGCAAGGCCCGAAAAATATCAGTCCTCACGAACAACACGTCCGCTACCCGAGTTCGATGCCCGCGCACCTCGCTTTGCGCCAATGAGTGATCAGGTTTCGCCTGCACGGACGGGTGCGCACGAGTCCGAGTACAGGTTTCGCGGGACGCGCCGGAGAGGTCCGGTGCTTCAGTCCAGTCCTTTCGTCGTTGCCCTGGCGGTGGCGTTCGTCGGCACATCCCTTCTGGTGACAGCCGAACATCAGACATCGCAAACGCTGCTGATTCATCGTGTGGACGCTGCCGACGCCCCGATCATCGACGGCGACACATCGGATCGGGTGTGGCAGATGACGAAACCGCTCTATGTTCTGACCGTCCACGGCGGAAATTTCGCGGGTAAGGGTGAAACCACCGTGGAAATTCGCGCGATTCACGACGGTCAGCGGGCCTATTTCCTTTTCGCCTGGGACGACCCGACCCGTTCGTTGAAGCAACTGCCTTTATTGAAAACTCCCGATGGCTGGAAACTTCTTCACCAGGGATATGAGGGAGGGGACGAGCACGCCTATAACGAAGATAAATTTGCGGTCCTGCTGACCAAACTGGACGCCACTCTGGCTGGCGATCGCACGTTTCATGCGAGTGCCGCGCCGCTGGAGGGTAAACCTCACACGCTCTCCGGCCACGGCCTGCACTACACCGAGCAGCCCGGTCTCTTTGTCGACGTCTGGGAATGGAAGGCCACCAGCACAAACCCGGCCGGCTTCATGGATGACGATCATTTCGGTCCGCCAGCCGAAGCAACAAGCGATCAGGTCGAGGGCAAATTTCCCTACCGGGGTGGATTCGCCGCCGATCCCGGCACGGCCAACTACGCCGATAATTTCGAGCCGGATGAACCGAAAGCATACAGCAAAGTCGTAATTCCACGCCGCTTGCCAAAAGACCTTGATGCCATGACGGCAGCATTGGGAAAGATCGATCTCGATCCTGACCACGGCGAGGGCGATGGCGCCCGCTGGTTCATGACCGAAATGGAATCAACCCCATATTCGCGCGAACTCAACGCCAGGATTCCGGTCGGTACCGTCGTGCCGGGAGTCATTGTCTCCGGCGCCTACACCGGCGATCGCGCCGACGTTCGCTGCGCCGCGCGCTGGGCGGCCGGACGATGGGCGCTCGAGGTGACACGCAAGCTCGATACCGGGAGTCGGTACGACGTACCCATCGGGTCCGGCACCTTCATGCGAGTGTCGGCTTTCGACCACACTCAGATCAGTCATACGCGGCATGTTCGTCCGATACGTTTGGAGGTGGAATAATGGGCAAGGTCTGCCGGCTGGAGATAAACGGAAATGCAATTTCGGCGCGACGCGGCGACCTGTTGCTCGACGCGGCGCTCCTGAATGGCATCGAAATTCCGTACGATTGCCGGTCGGGGCTTTGCGGCACCTGCCGCGTCCGCGTGCTCGACGGCCGCGTGTTCGGCGGAAAGGCGGACGCAGAAACCGTCTATGCGTGCCAGTCACGCATCGTGTCGGATCTTCGCGTCGATGTCGAAGATGTGCCTGAGACCGTCACGCTGCCGGGCGTTGTTGCCGACCTCAGCCCGCTGGCACCCGACACGTGCGAGGTCTGCATCGAGGTATCCGAGTCGCCGGAATACATCCCCGGGCAATATTATTCGGTGCAGTTCCGGGGGTTTCCCGCGCGTTACTTCAGCCCGACGGCGCCATTGGATTGGCCGTACGACGAAACGCTGATGCGATTTCACATTACAAAGGTGCCCAACGGCCGTGTGTCTTCCGAGCTTGGCAAACGCATCCGCGCAGGTCATCGGGTCAAGCTCGAGGGTCCATTCGGCTCGGCCTATCTGAGACCTTTTCACCGCCGGCGCCTGGTACTGGTCGCGAGCGGAAGCGGTTTTGCGCCAATCTGGTCAATCGCCGAGGCGGCGATCAAACTGGAGCCACGGCGCGAAATCGTGCTCATCGTTTCCGCGCGCACGGTTGCATCATTGTACATGGTTCCGGCGCTCTGCCGGTTGGCGCTGTTTCCCAACGTCACGATCGTTCCGGTGACCTCGGAGCCGCAGGACGTCACGACGGTTGTTCGAGGGGGCAGGCCGACAGATCATCTTCCGGCATTGACGCCCGATGACGTCGTCTTCGCGGCCGGCGCCCCGGAAATGGTCCGCGCTGTTGCAAGGATCGCGGATGCTGTCGGAGCGAATTGCTACAGCGATCCGTTCGAGGCGGCGTCGCCGCGCGCAGGAAGCGGCTTGTGGTCGCTCGCCGCGGGTTGGCTCAACAACGAGTCTGTTGTTTCCGGACCGGCGAGACGGAAACGCGATCCGGCGCTGCACTAAAAAAGGGCCGCCAGTCAGGCGGCCCAATCGGAGGGAAGGAGGATGGTACTCTTGCCTCGATGCTGTAGTAGACCTGCAAAAAGCATCGCCGCAAAATAAAATATCGGCTGCAACGAATTGCGCGCGCCTGTGTTGCAAGGCCGTCACACGGCGCATGAAGGTAGCATTTTACATCTGATTGCATTTCGAACGGTTTTTACCGGCGCAAAGGCGAGTCAAAAAACCGCCCGGCCGAGAGGCCGGGCGGCGCGATATTCTTCGTTGAACGGCTGTGCTTAGTGGCGGCGGTGCCGATGATGGCGAACGCGCACGACCGGTCGCAACTCAAGCCCCGTAACGGTGGCAATGACGTTCAGTCCCGTCTGGCCCTCAAAGCTCACGGGTTGGAGGGCGAATGAATTGTTGAGACCGCCCACGAGGCCGTTGGCCCCTGCACCGACAACCACCGCGGCTCCGCCGGTGGCGCCGATATATCCGCCGGCCAGGGCGCCTGCGCCGATGCGCGAGGTTGCCGCAAAGACAATCCAACCCAAGGCCACGTCATTGGTGAAGCCTATTTGGGCCCCGAAGCGATTGATGGTCGCCTGGTAATATTGTGGCGGCGCGCCGGATGAGGGGTTGAAGACGCAATCAAAGGTGCGTGTCGAAAAGACAATATAGCCGGTCGTCCCCGGGCTTCGGCAGCTCAGCATGCCCACCTCGACATACGCACTGGCGGGTGTCGTCGTCAGGGCAACGCCAAAAAGGGCGGCGGCGGCGATCATTGAGCGGGCAGCGAGTTTGATCAACATGACATTCCTCTCCTCAGCAAACACTACGAACGCGACCATTTAGCAGACTTGATGTGGATCAGCCTAGTCCCAAGTCGCGGTCACAGGCGACATCGACATTGGCAAATTTCCTCAAATTCTTGGCCGGAAATGACAAGACAAAGCTGGCCCTGCTGCTTTATCGGGGGCACCAAAATTCCGGTGCGATTTTATGTGGTACGAAATATCGACGGCGCCATTCAACCGCGATCTGGAATTGGCGGTGATCGACACGCGCGGCACACATGTAACTGTTTTTCCCTGCCGCCGTGTTCTCGGTGGCTGGATCAAGGCTGACTCCAAACGTCGGATTGATTTACAGCCCACGCACTGGCGTGAGTGGTCGCGGGACTTGTGACCTAGTCCGGTTGATGTCGCCCGGCCATGCAGGCCCGGTATAGCCACGAATCTGATGCGCCGCTATATCAATTGTCGCTGCCGTGATTGAAGGCTTTGCCGATTGCGTTAATCCTCAGCGAGCTCATGCCGACGCGCTGATCCTTGTCCTGCGGTGAGACCGCCTCGTAGCAATTGACGTAACCCTTGTCCCACATTTTTCCAGTGCGGTTATCGATCATCCGTTGCCAGCAGCTCTCGCCGCCCGCCGGAACGATAATGATCGAACCGGTGTAGTTCTCGGCTTCGCGGCGTTGTGGCTTCGCGGCGGCCGTTTCGTGCTTGAGTGCCGACCAGCCGCTTGGGTGCCAGTCATAGGCGTAAACGAAAGCGGCAAGGCCAAAGGCCAGCCACACGAACAGCACATAGGTCCGCGGAATATCGCGCAGGAACCAACGGCGGCTCAATGATACGCGCGCAGCCATGGGGACTCACTCTAAACACTGCCTTCCATTCATAGCGTAAGGCGATCATCGTTAAGAGATCGTTCAGGGGCCGGCCGACAGGCATTTCTCGGGCGTTCGCGGGGGCCTCCCTTGCATGGGACCGTCCGCGCCGCGTAACGTCAGGCAGCAACAATGCCGGTGGGCAAAAACGGACCGGCTCTGGGGAGGATGAACATTATGGAGCGGCTTTTCGCGGCAGTTTCGCGTGCAGTCCTTGTGGCGGCTTGTTTTGCGCTTGTTCCGGTGGGCGGGGCTGTCGCGCTCGACTACCCGACTCGTCAGCCACATATCATCGTCGGCTATCCGCCCGGTGGCTCGACCGATATCTGCGCGCGGCTCTTCGCTGACTGGCTCAGCCGGCGTCTTGGCCAACAGTTCATCGTCGAGAACCGCCCCGGCGCCGGTAACAATCTCGCCACCGAAGCGGTCGCCAGGGCTGCGCCCGACGGGTACACGCTCATATTGGTCAATCCCGCCAACACCATCAACGCGTCGCTCTACAAGCACCTCAACTTCAATTTCCTGCGCGACATCGATCCGGTTGCGGGCTTCATTCGCGTGCCGAACGTGATGGAGGTACACCCGTCGGTGCCCGCGAACACCGTCGCCGAATTCATCGCCTACGTTAAGGCCAATCCGGACAAGGTGAACGTTGCCTCGTCCGGCAACGGGACATCGATTCATTTGTCCGGCGAACTTTTCAAGATGATGACCGGCACGAAAATGACGCACGTGCCGTATAAGGGTTCCGCGCCGATGCTCACCGATTTGCTCGGCGGCCAGGTGCAGGTCACGTTCGACAACTTGCCGTCGTCGATCGGACATATCAAAGCAGGAAAGCTGCGCGCCCTGGCGGTAACGACCGCGAAACGTTCGGAAGAGCTGCCCGATGTTCCGACGGTCGGCGAGACAGTTCCCGGATATGAAGCAAGCGCATTTTTCGGCTTCGGCGTGCCGCACGGGACGCCAAAGGAAATTGTCGACCTGCTCAACAAGGAGGTCAATCTGGCGCTGAACGATCCGACCATGCTTGCCAAGCTCAAGGATCTCGGCGGCACGCCGATACCCGGCTCGCCGGCCGATTTCGGCAAGCTCGTCGCGGACGAAACGGCAAAATGGGAAAAGGTCGTGCACGCGGCCAATCTTTCGATCGACTAGGATTCGCGTAACGCTGAAAATGACCAAACGTAAACGTCCCGAAGAGCTGCGCAGCCATCGCTGGCTCGGTGTCAACGATCTGCGCGCTTTCGGCCATCGTTCGCGACTTCGCCAGGGCGGCTATGACGCGGCCGATTGGACCGGCAAGCCGGTCATCGGTATCATCAATACCTGGAGCGACATCAATTTCTGTCACACGCATCTGCGCGATCGTGCCGAAGACGTAAAGCGCGGCGTGCTGCAGGCCGGCGGCTTTCCCATCGAGTTGCCGGCAATGTCGCTGTCCGAGCCCTTCGTGAAGCCATCGACGATGCTTTATCGCAATCTGCTGGCGATGGAGACCGAAGAGCTCCTGCGCAGTCATCCGATCGACGGCGCCGTGCTGATGGGCGGCTGCGACAAGACGACGCCCGGTCTGCTCATGGGCGCGATCAGCATGGGGCTGCCCGCGATCTATATTCCGGCGGGTCCGCAACTGCGCGGAAACTGGCGCGGCCAACAGCTCGGCTCCGGCTCGGACGCCTGGAAATATTGGGATGAAAAGCGCGCTGGCCGCATCAGCGATGCCGACTGGGCCGAGCTCGAGGGCGGCATCTCGCGCAGCTACGGCACCTGCATGGTGATGGGCACGGCCGCGACCATGATGGCCATCGCCGAGGCCCTCGGGATGGCGCTGCCGGGCGCATCGTCGATTCCCGCGGCCGATTCCGGTCATCCGCGCATGTGCGCGGCCGCCGGCCGCCGGGCGGTCGACATGGTATGGGAGGATTTGACCCCGCAGCGCATTCTTACGCCCGCCGCCTTCGACAATGCCATCCGCGTGCACATGGCGATGGGCGGCTCGACCAATGCCATTATTCACGTGGTTGCGATGGCGCGCCGGGCCGGAGTAAATCTCGACATGAAGCGGTTTGACGAAATATCGCGCGAAATTCCCGTGCTCGCCAATGTGCGGCCGTCCGGCGAATTGCTGATGGAGGATTTCTTCTATGCCGGGGGCCTGCGCGCCCTGATGGGTGAGCTTAAAGACGCGCTCGACCCGTCTTGCATCACGGTGACCGGCAAGAGCATCGGCGAGAATATTGCGGGTGCGGAGATCTACAAGCGCGACGTTATCCGTCCACTGTCGGATCCGGTCTCGCGTGATGGCGCAACCGCCGTGTTGACCGGCAATTTGGCACCGCGCGGCTGCGTGATGAAGCCGTCCGCCGCCGACAAGCGCTTGCTGCGCCACCGCGGCAAGGTGATCGCTTTCGAGGACTACAACCACATGGCCCGTGAGGTCGAACGTGACGATCTCGACGTCACTCCCGATCACATCCTGGTGCTCAAGAACGGCGGGCCCAAGGGCGGGCCCGGCATGCCGGAGTGGGGCATGCTGCCAATCCCGAAGAAGCTGGTGAAACAGGGCGTGCGCGACATGTTGCGCATTTCCGATGCGCGCATGAGCGGCACGAGCTACGGCGCCTGCATTCTCCACGTGGCGCCGGAAAGCTTTGTCGGCGGTCCGTTGGCCTTCGTAAAGACCGGCGATGAAATCGAGGTCGACGTGCCTGCGCGCCGCATTCATCTGCATGTTGCCGACGACGAAATTCTCCGCCGCCGCTCGGCCTGGAAGCCGCCCGCACCGCGTTACCCGCGGGGTTATGGCGCACTTTATTCGCAGCACATTGGGCAGGCGGACGAGGGTTGTGATTTCGATTTCCTGGCACCGCTCGGCGCCGTTCCCGAGCCGGAAATTCATTGAAGCGCATTTTATTGGTGGTGCGCGGGTGCGCTTGGGCCTCACTGGGCCCCACCCGGCCTCGCCGAATTGCGCCGATAATGGTAGGCCGGTTGCTCCATCCGGGCGCCACCGCATGAGCGACGACATCCCCTTCGACAAAGACCTCGATCTCGTCCCCGACGTGGTCGACGAACCGGCGCCCGGGGTGCGCCGGATCATGGCCAACAATCCGGGACCGTTCACATTCAAGGGAACCGTCAGCTACATCATAGGACGCGGCAAAGTCGCGATCGTCGATCCAGGCCCCGACGATGCGGCCCATGTCGGCGCCTTGCTCGACGCCGTGCGCAACGAAACGGTGACGCATATTTTCGTCACCCATACCCATCGCGACCACTCGCCGGCAGTGCCCGCAATCAAGGCGAAGACCGGAGCTATCGTTTATGCCGAAGGTCCGCACCGGGCGGCGCGGCCGCTGCACATCGGCGAGCACAATCCGCTCGACGCCAGCGCCGACCGTGATTTTCGGCCTGACGTGGCGCTCAAGGACGGTGAGATGGTGGCCGGTGACGGCTGGACAATCGAAGCCGTCGCGACTCCCGGGCATACGGCGAACCATATGGCCTATGCCCTCAAGGAGAAAAACGCATTGTTTGCCGGCGATCACGTCATGGCGTGGGCGACATCGATCGTCGCGCCGCCGGACGGCGCCATGAGCGATTACATGGCCTCGCTGGCAAAGCTGGCGCAGCGGAAGGAAACCACTTACTTCCCCGGTCACGGACCTGCCATCACCGACGCGCCGCGCTTCGTCAACTATTACATCCTGCATCGCAAGGCGCGCGAAGCCTCGATCCTGCATCGCCTGTCGAAGGGCGCCACGGACATCCCGACGATCGTGCGGGCAATCTATATCGGCATCGATCCGCGCCTGACCGGTGCCGCGGGGCTTTCGGTGCTGGCCCATCTCGAAGATCTGGTCGCTCGCGGTGCAGCCGAAACCGATGGCGAGCCGGCGATCGACGGCATCTACCGCTTGGCCGGCTGACCTTTTTTATCGGGCTGGCCCTTTTTCACCGGCGCAGCCTTTTTCTCGGGCAGGGCGCGCGGCTCCGGCGCCGAGCTGATCGCGTCGTCGATTTCTTCGAGCAGGCTTCTGATGCGCGAAGCATTGGCGCCGAGATCGTGGTCGCCGAAGCGCGAGGCCGACCGCATATCGATGCGGGCGCCTTGCCCGATCGGGGTCACGCGGATCACGACGTCGTCGCGAAATCCCATGATCGGCGAGCGCGCGACCGCCTCGATCACGCCGTCGCGGCGCGCGATCGTCGGCGCGCGCGCATCGCCAATGTACCATTTGCGTTTGGTCACCAGCGCGAGGGCGGCGTCATAGGCGACCTTGGGCGGTGTGTCGAGCTCGAGCGGCGCAATGTCCGGATAGGCCGAGCGCTGCAGCGCAGCCGTCGCCGGACCGGGATAGTCGTTGCGCCCGCGCGGGCGCAGACGCGCCAGAACGTCAAAGCGCGGGGGGTTGGCCGGATCGGTGGTAACGTCGGAAATTGCCGGCAGTTTCAGGGCGCGCGTGCCGAGATAGGCGGGATAGGCGAGCAGCACGAGGCCAAGAAACAGACCGAGCAGCGCGCGGCCAAGCCCGGGAACGCCCTGCCGCCAGATCACGACAAAGGCGGCGAACGCCAGCAATATGGCAAAGCCGGCAAAAACCAGCGCCGCGGCGAAGGTGGCGAGCGCGGGCACGATCTCCAGCAGTCCGGACCGCACGATGATGATCGAAAGCGCGGCCACGGCAAGCGCGAACCACCCCAGCCGCGACGACCAGATCGCGACCTTCGACATCGGTTCATCGTGGAATGGACGTCGCGCCATGCTCATGACCCTGCGCAGATCTTCCTGAGCGCGGCCCATTCGCTCGCATCGAGAAAGGGCGAGGCGGGCGGGGCGGACGCCAATTTATTGATGGCCGCGACGCGGGCCTTCGTATCCGGATGGTCCATCAGGATTTTCATGCCGGGCTCGGTGGCGCCGCCGATCTTGTCGAGCATGGTCGCCAGTGCGCGCGCATCACCGCCGGCCTTGTTCATGAGATCAGCGCCATAGGCATCCGCCGCTGTTTCCGCCTCGCGCGAATAGGACGATTGCAGGATGGATTTTGCGGCCAGCACAACCGCGCCGCCACCGACAAAATCGCCGAGCAGCATGCCAAACAGGAAGGACAGCCCGCCGCCTTCCAGCACGGCTTTGGTGCCGTCTCGATGGGCAACATGGCCGATTTCATGCGCGATCACGCCCGCGACCTCGTCGGGATTGTCAGCCTTGGCGATCAAGCCCTGAAATACATAAACCTGTCCACCCGGCAGAGCCATGGCATTCGCTTCGTCTCGCCGCACCACATTGGTCCGCAAATGCAGCGGGAGCGCGGCGACGGCTTCGAGACGCTTTACCAATTTATCAAGTGCCGCGCGTCCGGGGATCTCCGCGGCGGCTATGCCGCAGTCAAACGCTGCGCCCGCTTTGCGAATATCGAGCATGGCGCGCACCTGCGCATTCACCGCGTCGCCCAGCATGTTCTCGATGGAAACCGGCAGCAACGGCGTCAGGCGTTTGGCAATCGCCGGCACGCCGAACCAGGCAAACAGCACGAGCGACGCGGTTGCGACCACGCTCCAACCGATAACACGCATGCTCTGGCGCTGTTGCGCCGCACCACTGCGATCGACATTGGCGGAGCGTGCATCGATCTCGGCGGCAAAGGCGGAATCGCGAATTTCCAGGCGCTCAAGTGCCGCGCTGCCGCGGCGGCCGAGGCGAAGAATGTTGTCGGGCGCGTCGAGGCCTTCGATCTCGTCGTAGGACCACTGCGCCCGCGAGCGGCCGTCACGGTCGGAAATCTGCAATCCGGCGGCCGAAAGCTCGACGATGACATCGCGGCGCACACTGGTTATCCCGTCGAAGTAAATCCCGGCCGCGGAACTCATGCGCACAATCCCTTGATTCCGCGCAGCATCAATAGCCGCCCACATTGAGCGCGTCGGCGAGACCCTCGCCAAGCGCAGAACTCGGCCGACCCCTGGCCTCGACCTTCTCGAGCGCCGAAAGGCCTGACAATTGCAGCGATTCCATGCCCAACTGCCAGAGCGACAGCAATACGGTCGCGCGATAGATGGTCGAGAAGCCGAGAGCGGCGATGACATAGCCTATCAGCAGGCCAAGAGTCGTTGTGACCTCTCCGGCAGTGCCGGTCTTTCCGATGCCGGCCGCTGTGCCCAAGGCCCCGAAAACGACCGCGCCGACGATGCCAACCGCGATACCGAACAGCAGTGCATAGCCGACGAACCGTGCATAGGCTCCGTAGACAAGGCGCGTGCGCAAATGCGAGCGAACTTCGATGCCGCCAAAGCGCAAGCCCGAACACCACCAGCGCAACATCATGGCCTGGAACGCCGGGTAGAGCAGGGCGGCCAAGGCGATGCTCGCGCCCGCCATTAGCATGGCGAAGACGATGGCGGCACCGAGTCCGGGGTTGCCGCCTTCAATCTTGCTCATCACGTCATCGCCGCCCTGTGCGACCGCGTCGGCGAAGGCTTTCCAGTCCACGGCGGCAAAGCCGCGGACGGCGAATGCGAGCGGCGCAAACAGCGCAAACCACATCGGAAAGCCTCGAAGGAACAAAGTGAAGCCCGACCCCTCGAAGCGGCCGCCAAGGTTGCCATAAAACGTGTTCCGCATCTTGTAGCGCTCGAGGCTCGCAAGTTGAAACGGGTAGGCAAGCCCGAACGTCAGCGCGGTGAAGATCCACCAGGACATCGCCCGAAAGGCAAACCCCCAGGCCGAGCCCTCCTGATGAAAGCGCAGGCCACGGTAGATGGTGCGCGTAAGGCGATAGCGGCGTGCGCGATAGATGGCGTATTGGCCGAGCAGGCCAAGTGCGGCAAAGGCGATGACGCCGGACAATTTTCCGAGAATGCCGAGATCGAGCGCCGCGAGAAAGAGTCCGCCATAGATGGGAATCAAAAGCGCGATCGCCACCAGGAAGCCGAGCAGGAGTTCCAGCGCAGTGCCGGTGTATTCAAGCGCCTCGCCCGCGATCTCGCTGTTCGACCATAGAAAGCGGCGGACGTCGGTCACCAGCCAGAACCGATAAATGCCCAGCGTGAAAAACAGCAAGACGGCACCCCGAACGAGCAGCCGCCAATAAGGCGGGCGCTGCCCGAGGAATCGCACGCCGCCGCCCGCTGCGATCCCGCCTGCATCGAGGCTGGTCATGGTCAGCAGGGATAAAGGTAAGCGCGAAGACAGGCAACCGGACGCAAGTCCGGTCAGGCCACGAGCTGCGCCACGCTCGTCGAGGCTTCCAGCCGCGCGCGGATCGTTTCGGCGGTCATCGGCTCGCCGAAGAAATGGCCCTGCCCTTCGTGGCAGCCATGCGTTCTGACCTGCCGCATCTGCTCTTCGGTCTCGATACCCTCCGCCACGACAGTCTTGTCGAGGCTGGCGCCGAGACCGGCCACCGCGCCGATGATCGCCTGGGCATCGCGCTCTTCGCCCAGGCCCTGAATGAACGACTGGTCGATCTTGATCTTCTGGAACGGGAATTTGCGAAGATAGTTGAGCGAAGAGTAGCCCGTGCCGAAATCGTCGAGCGAAATGCTAACGCCGAGATTCTTGAGCTGCTCCATGGCCGTCAGGGTGCCATCGCTTTCTTCGAGCAACAGGCGTTCGGTGACCTCAAGCTCCAGCCGCTGCGCCGGCAGCCCCGACTTTGCGAGCGCAGATACGACCTGCAAGGCAAGGCCGCGATCGCGGAACTGCACCGGCGACAGATTGACGGCGACCTTGACCGATTTCGGCCATTGCGCGGCCTCAAGGCAGGCGCGCTGCAGCGCCCATTCGCCAAGGGCGATAATCAGGCCGGTCTCTTCGGCAATGGGGATAAAGACCGCAGGCGGCACCATTCCGCGCCGCGGGTGATCCCACCGCATCAAAGCCTCGCATGTCGTCACGCGGCCGCTGCGCAAATCGACCAGCGGCTGGAAATAAAGATGGAACTGATCCGAAGCGAGCGCTTCGCGCAGGTCAAGCTCCAGCGCGCGCCGCTCTTGCGCCGCCTCCTCCATCTCCAGGGCGAAGAAACGATGATCGCCGCCGCCGCCATTTTTGGCCGCATAGAGCGCCATGTCCGCCTTCTTGAGGAGCTGGTCGGCGTCGACCCCATCCATGGGCGCCATCGCGATGCCGATCGAAGCGCCGATATCGATGCGGTGTCCATCGATATCGAATGGATCCTTGAGGGTACGGGCGAGGCGCTCTGCCAGCCACTTTGCATCCTGGTAGCGCTCGGTGCCGACCTGAAGAACGACAAATTCGTCGCCGCCGAACCGGGTGATCATGTCGCCGGGGCGGATGACGGTCTTGAGCCGCGACGCGACTTCCTTGAGCAATTTGTCGCCGATCGGGTGGCCGAGCGTGTCATTGATTGTCTTGAACCGGTCGAGGTCGATCAAGTGAATCGCCACGTGGTTCTTGCGCTTATGCATCGCGGCAAGCATGCCGTTGATACGTTCGCGGAACTGGTTCCGGTTGGCGAGGCCGGTAAGGTCGTCGTATCTGGCAAGATGCGTGATGCGCTCCTGCGCGCGCTTGCTTTCGGTCACGTCCTCGAGAATGACGACCGAGCCGCCGCCAGACATCAACCGGCGCGATACCGCGATGGTGCGGTCGCCGTCCGGTGACTGCTGGACCTGATCGAAACGGTCCTGCTGCAGGCCTTGCGCCAGATCGCTGAAAACCTTCTTCACGCTTTTCGTGCGGTGATTTCCGGCGCGGATACTGTGGCGGATCAGCAGCGAAGCCGGCATGCCCACGCGGACAGGCATGTCCTTGAGGTGGAGCATTTCAAGGAAGCGGTCGTTCCAGACCTGGAGGCGGTTTTGCTCGTCGAGCATGCACAGGCCGTGCGACATGTTGTTGAGCGCGATATCGAAGCGGTTTGCCTGCTGCTCGAAGCGGGTTGCGAGGGCGGCCTCCTTGCGCGTCATCGTCAGGGCCTGAATGATGATGTCGCGAATGCTGAGCGTGATGTCGATCATGCCGTAAATGAACATCAGCACGACGAAGCCCAGGGCCCGGTGCACCCAATCGGGATAGACCAGCAGCGCAATGGCCATCGGCAGCGTGCAAAGCGTGAGCTGTCCGACCGCAATGAAAGGCCGTCCGGCATTGCGGCCCGAAATCGCCGCCGCGTAGCCCGCCGTCGTCGTGGTGACGGCCATCTGCAGCGATGCATCCGCCGTGCGCGTGATCGCCATCCAGCACAGCAGGCCCAGCAAGGCCGAGAAGCCCCAGGCGCCGTATTCGTAGACGTGTTCCCATAGCCTCGTAGCGGCAAGCTTTTCGGCTTCCTTCGATCGCTGATAGAGCAGCGCGGAGACCACGCGCAGCATGCCGACCGCGAGAATCGCGAGCGAGTTGGCCATGATCCAGAGATCGCCAACGCGCAATGCGACCGCTGCGCCGACGATCGAGCACGCGACCGCACCAACGATCAGCGACGCGATCGGCGCAAACAGCGACTCGATCAGGGCGAGGCGTACTTCATTCGGCAGCTCCGCATCGGCCTTGCGGGTCTGCAGTAACTTTTTGAACAGCATTTGACCTACGCGCACACGGACTTCGAGGTCGAAATGGTACCCGCGATTGTTCAATGCGATGCAAATTGCTTGGTGTATCAGCAACCAAGATGAACGGATTGGAATCGGCCGAGCGACAATTTCAATAAAATTGTATCGATGCGCAGATGAGTTCTGCGAACCGGCTGCGTCGTCGAAAAGTGCCGCAGAATCGATCTAATTTGCGCGAGCTTGCTGACCTCGCGTGAGTGCGCGCGTATGCACGCAGGCCGATGCGCTCGCCGCGCCCCACTCCGTCTACTTCTTCCAAATGTAGTTAACGCGAATTTCGTTCGAATTTTCCGCGCGAAACCGAGCGCGCAATGCAGACGCGGGACTCCAATGCACGTTTGCTTGGTTGTTAGTTCTTCAACCCATCGTTAAGGTAAAAAAAGTGTAAATGGGTGCGAATAAATGTCGGTGTTTGTGGCGTCTGAAGGCCATTCGGCGGTGCGTATCGATGCCCGCCCGGTGGCTCCCGCACCAGCGAAACTGCCTCCCGATCCCCAGCTCATCGATCTGAAAAAGAGCGCCGACGCGCGCCGCCTGTTCGAGCTGGAACAGTTGGAAGTTTCCTGGGACGATCTAACGGGCTCGCTGTGGACGTTCATGCGGCCGCGCGGCCGGCCGAGCTACAATCTCGATTTCCTGGAAGACTTCCACGCCTGGCAGCGTGGCATTCTCGCCGCCTTCGGACACCGCCCGAATGATCTGAGATATCTGCTGCTCGGGTCGCGTACGCCCGGGGTATTCAATCTGGGCGGCGATCTGGATCTGTTTGCGGCCAAGATTCGTGACCGCGATCGCGAAGCACTGGTTGCCTACGGCGAATCCTGTGTGCGCATTCTGCACCGGAACATCAATTGCCTGGGCCTTCCGATGGTCACGATCGGGCTGGCGCAAGGCGACGCACTCGGCGGCGGCTTCGAGTCGCTTCTGTCATTCAACGTGATTATCGCCGAACGCGGCGCGAAGTTCGGATTTCCCGAAAATATCTTTGGCCTTTTCCCGGGGATGGGCGCCTACAGCCTTGTGGCGCGGCGGGTCGGCGCGGCTTTTGCCGAAGAGATGATGCTCAACGGACGCATCTACACCGCCGAGGAAATGAAAGACGCTGGCCTGGTCCAAATACTGGCCGAGCCGGGGCAGGGCATTGCGGCGGCGCGCGACTATATCCAGCGCAGCAAGCGTCGTCACACGGGCAGCCGCTCGATCTATCAGATCGGACGCGAGGTCAATCCAGTCACCCTTGATGAGCTTTATCGCATCGTTCAGGTCTGGGCGGATGCCTGCCTGGAGCTGCGTGATCGCGATCTCAAGGTGATGCAGCGCCTCGTCGTCGCGCAGGACCGGCTGCAAAGCTTGCCGCTCAATGTGCCGCTCGCGGCCGAGTAGGGGCCCGGTCTCGATCTCCGTTGGGCGAGACCGGCGCAAGGTGCGCGTACCGGGAACGGGTTAGACGCTACGCCTACCGATGCGTTGAGGCGGGCTTAGTTCAGTTGCCGTCCGGCCATCAATTCCCCGCGTTCGAAGCTCATCTGCGAGAAGCGGTCGCGATACTCGCCCGGTGTCATCCCGGTATGGCGCTTGAACAAATTCCGGAAGAAACCGATATCCTCATATCCGATTTTTGAGCTGACCGTCTGGATCGACGACGTGCCGTGCTCCAGCAATTCCCTGGCGGCCGACACCCTGAGCATCTGGATATAGGCGCCGGGCACGCGGCCGGTTGCAGCCTTGAAGCGGCGGATGAAATTGCGCGGGCCCATGCCGACCCGCCGGGCGAGAGTATCGATCGAAATATCGCTGTCGAAATGCTGCTGCATATATTCTTCCGTCTGCCTGATTTTCTCATCGGAGTGCGGGCGTGACAGCTGCACGACCGAATATCCCGACTGGCGACCGCGCGGCATGCTCAAAAGCAGGGCCTTGGCGCATTGAAGCGCGACTTCATGGCCGCAGAACTTCTCCACCAGATAAAGGCTGAGATCGATCGAGGCATAGACGCCGCCGCTGCAGAAAATCCGCCCGTCCTCCGTCACGAATTGTTCGGTCCGCCAGTGGACCTTGGGATAGCGCTCCCGAAATATGTCGGCGACGCCCCAATGGGTCGTCGCTTGGCGGCCATCGAGAATTCCGCTCTCGGCAAGGAATGCGACACCCGTGCATGCGCCGGCAATATAGGCACCGCGCGCATTCCATTTGCGCAGCCATGGAATGAGGGACGTGTTCTTCGCAATAATGTCCAGCACGTCCCAGCCGGGCGCGGCAATAATGATGATGTCGGTGTGCTTGATGTCGTCGATCGCGCAGTCCGGAGTAAGGCCGAGCGATCCGGCTGCGTTTACTTTCCGCCCATCGACCGATGCAGTGCGCACCCTAAATCGTGGCTGGACATCGCCGCCGTGAAGCCAATTCCAGACGACGCCGGCCGAGTGAAAGATCTCGATCGGGGCAATCGCCGTCGACGCGTAACCTTCTTCCAGGACGACGACGGTAACATCCAGCAAACCGTCGCTATGTCCCGACGCCGGTATCTGGCGCTTTGCTCGCGCTGCCGTCTTTTTAGCCATGGCCATTCACTTTCATGTTCAACGCGATCGGCTCCCATAGACCGATCAGCGCGCCAACCGAATCCTGAATCAAGGCTATCCGCGCGATGCCGGACACGACGAAAGGATCGGCGACCACGGTCCCGCCAAGCCTGATCGCCCGCCAGACAGCATCTTCCACATTGTCCACCCGCACATACGGTGTCCAATGCGACGGCATTCCATGATCGAGCAGCGCATCGCGCAATTGATAAAGCGAGCCGACGTCATGATCCGATAGCCGCAGACGGGTAAAGCTGCCGCCATTCGCAGGCTGCTCATGCGCGGTCCAGCCGAAGAGCTTTCCGTAAAATGCCTTCGCGCTGTCGGCATCGCTTGCCGCGAGATCGAGCCAGCAGAACCGTCCGGGATTGGTTTTGTCGAGCTGTACCATGAGAGCCTCTGAAACAATCGCGCCGGTTGAGGGTGCCGCCGGCCGGCTGTCCGGCGGCACCGCCTCAATCAGCCCACAGCCGTCAAGGGATCAATGACGGTGCGCACCTCGGTCACTTTGGTTGCGGGAAAGCCGCTCAATTTGGCGTGTTCGCGAACGGCCGCCTCGTCCTCGGCGAGATAGATGCAGAAGGTCTTGTTATCGACGACGTAGGAATGCTCCCACTGTGCCTTGCCCGCCAGCTTCGCCAGTGCGCCGTTGGAGGTCGCAGCGGCATCCTTGAGCTGCGCGCGATTCATCCCGCCGATGCCCGGCAAATCCCGTTCGATCACATAGCGTTTCATGGTCCTTACTCCGTGTTCGTGTGTTACGGAGCGCAAGATCGGTTTGTTTCGCACTATAAACCAGATGTCATTTTTGACAATATAGATGGGTGATTATGACAAGCACCAATATGCCCCATTCCATGGGCTGAATCGGCCAACTAAAGGTCGCGTTCACCCCAGATCCGTCGTTCGTGATTTAATCTCGACCGGCTGGCACAAAAAAACGGATCCCGACAAGGATGCGCAGGTTCTCCCGCTTTCCCGGTTTGCTGTTGCTGCTGGCGGCTCTTTTTGCCTGCGGCCCCGCAAGCCATGCGCAAAGCCCGGGCAACTCCGCCAGCCCGTCGGACGCCTGCCTTGCATTCAAACGCGGGTTGTCACTTGGCGCGCCGCTGTCCGGCATCAAGGCGAAGCTGCAGGCGGGCAAGACCCTGACAATCGTGGCGCTCGGCTCTTCGTCGACGACCGGATTCGGCACATTCGGATCCGGCGGCGCATTCCCGGACGTGATGAAAAAGGAATTGCTGCGATTGCGGCCCTCTGCGCGGATAGAGCTGATCAACAGCGGCCGCATCATGGACAACATTCCGGGCAACATCGCCCGCCTCGACAGCGACGTCCTGCACTACAAGCCCGATCTGGTGGTGTGGCAGCTCGGCAGCAACGACGCAGTGTGGCGCGGCATTGCCGACAATGTGAAGGAAACGCTGACCGACGCGGTAAAACGGCTCAAGGCCGCAAATGCCGATGTCGTGTTGGTGGATTTGCAATATGCACCCGTCGTGCTCGTCGCTTCGCGTCACGTCCGCATGGAAAAAATCATCGCCGACGTCGCGCGTGAGCAGAATGTCGGTCACTTCCCGCGATTTCTCTTGATGAAGCGGGCGACCGAGGCGGGTGTCAAAGGGCTGGTTTGGTGGGACGGCCTCCACAACTCCGCCGAAGGTCACAAATGCGTGGGTGTCGCGCTCGCGCAAATGATCGACGCCGCCGCGCGCTGACGCGGCCCGATAGATCGAAATTGCGCGATATTAAATCTGTGTCGCCGGGAGAACCTACATCCCCGCGGCCTTCTTGCGTTTGTCGCACTCACTCCAGAACTTCGGCCAGGTCATTCCCGCGGGCACTTTTCCCGCAGCTTTTTCCGCCTTCCAGTCCGCGCCGCAGGCTCGTTCGCGAGCGTGTTCGGCTTCCTGGGGATCGGCCGGTTTCTTCGCAGCTGTTTTCGGTGCTGCGGCTGGCGCCGGTGCAGCAGGCGCGGCCGCTGGCGTCGCGGCCGCCGGCTTTTCAGCCGTGGCTCTGCATTTCGCGACGAAATCTTTTTCAGTGATCTTGGCCGCCTCGTTTGCGGCCTTGTTCGCCCTCCACTCCTCCTGGCAGGCCTTTACAGTTTTCTTCTGCGCGAACGATGGCGTTGCGGAAAATGCAAGGCCCGAGCAAACAACAGCGAAGCACAAGAGAAGTATGGATCGTTTCGTCATGTCCAACCTCCGAATTTTTTCCCAGCGTGGTTGTAGCTTCCCCCCGAAAGAACTGTTTTCGCAGTTGCACTCTACTCCGGTTGCCCCAGCATGCGGAAAATTTCATCAAGCTGCGGGCTCATCGGCAGATTGAGGGTCTCGCCGGTTGGCAGCCGTCGCAAGAACCACTTGTTGTAAAGCTCGGCGAGGCGGCGCTCGCCAGCCATGCGGTTGAAGGTTCGCTCGACCACCGCGGCAAAGCCTGGATCGTCGCGCCGGAAGACCAGGCCATAGGGGTCGTAGGACAGGTACTCGCCGACCACCTTCATATTGCTGGCGTTTTTCGACGTGGCAATGAACCCGTAAAGCAGCACATCATCGGTGGCGAAAGCATCGGCCTTGCCGGACGCCAGCATGTCCAACGATTGCGCATGATCGGGCGCGGTGACAATCGTGATGCCGAGTTTCTGCTTGTTGGAGAGGGTGCGCAGGGCAGCTTCATTTGTGGTGCCCGCGGTGACGACCACAGTCTTGCCCGCAAGATCGCGATAGGAGCCGACCGTGGATGACTTGGGTACCATCAGCTTGGTGCCTGCCACGAAGAAGATCGGCGAAAATGCCACGTCCTTGCGCCGCTGCAGATTGCCCGTGGTTGAGCCGCATTCGATATCGACCTCGCCCGACGCGACCTTCTGTAGCCGGTTGGCCGGTGTGACCGGCGCGAACGCGATCTTGATCTCCATGCCATCGAGTTCGGTGGAAACATCCTCGACGATCTCACGGCAGAGGTCGATCGAATAACCGATCGGCTGGTGACGCCTGTTCAGGTAGGAAAACGGCAGTGAACTTTCACGATAACCAAGCGTGATCGTGCCGGTGTCCTTGACCTTCTTGAGCGTTCCGGAGAGCGCTGTAACATTCGCGCCGTCCTGACTGCTGGCCGGAGCAACAAGAAGCAACGCCAGCGTCACGCCGGCTGCAAATGCCGACCAGCTCGCTCGCATTGCACGCATCAGGCCGGCTCGGGCTCGGCTATAACGACGACGACATCGTGCATCTTCTCGCCTTCCCACTTTGCCACCACCGCCGTGGCCAAGGTGTTGCCGATAACATTGGTTGCGGAGCGCCCCATGTCGAGAAACTGATCGATGCCGATAATCAGCAGCAGACCTGCCTCCGGAATGTTAAAGCTCGACAGCGTTGCCGCGATGACGACGAGCGAGGCGCGCGGAACGCCCGCCATGCCCTTGCTGGTTAGCATGAGAAGCAGCAGCATCGTGATCTGTTGCCCCAGCGGGAGCTCGATATTGTAGGCCTGCGCGATGAACAGGGTCGCGAAGGTGCAGTACATCATCGAGCCATCCAGGTTGAACGAATAGCCCATCGGCAACACGAAGCTGATGATTTTTTTGCTGATCGGAAATTTCTCGAGCTGCTCCATGGTTTTCGGATAAGCCGCTTCGCTGCTCGCGGTTGAAAAGGCCAGCAGGAAGGGCTCGCGCACCAGATGGACGAGCCGGAAAGCGTGCGGGCCGAAAATCAGGAAACCGACGGCGATCAACAGGCACCAAAGCACGACGAGGCCGAAATAGAACTGGATGATGAACTTGCCGTAGGTCACCAGAATGCCAAGGCCCTGCGTGGTGACGATCGCGGCCATCGAAGCGAATACCGCGATGGGCGCAAGCTTCATGATGTATCCGGTGATCGTCAGGATGGCGTGGGATAGCTCCTCGATGCCTTCCACGAGATGGCGCGCCCGCTCGCCCAGTGCCGCGCAGGCAACGCCGAAGAACAGCGAAAACACCACGATCTGAAGGATCTCGTTGGTCGCCATTGCCTCAACGACCGAACGCGGCACGAGATGCGCCACGAATTCCTTCATCGACAGCGATGCGACCTTGAGATTGGTCGAAGCCTGTGCGTCAGGGAGCGGCAGGTTGAGATTGTCGCCGGGCCGCAGGATGTTGACCAGCACCATGCCGAGCACCAGCGACACGAGGGATGCGGCAACGAACCAGACCATTGCTTTCGCGCCGATGCGGCCAACCGCCTTTGTGTCGCCCATGTGGGCCACGCCGACCACGAGCGTCGAAAACACCAGCGGCGCGATGATCATCTTGATCAAGCGCAGGAAGATATCGGTAATGAGCGAAATATAGTCGGCTATGGTCTTTGCGGTTTTCGGGTCTGGCCAGAGCGTGTGGCAGGCGTAGCCGACGAGAATTCCGATGACCATCCCGATCAGGATTATTGTGGTGAGTTTCGAACGCATTGGCCCCTCCCAATGGTACGCGAACGCCAGCGTAGCAGAAATCAGGGAAGAAATGTCCTATGGTTGCCTGAAGAAAAACCGGGATGCGCGGAGGGAACGATGAGAGTGAAATGGATTGCGGCGGTGTTTGCTGTGTTCGCGGGAATGGGCGGCGCGCAGGCCCAGGACTACCCGACAAGAGCGGTAACCGTGATAGTTCCCTTCGCGCCCGGTGGACCGGCCGACGTTACCGGCCGCATCGTGGCGGATATCTTCTCCCGGCATCTCGGCCAGCAGTTCGTGGTGGAGAATGTCGGCGGCGCCGGTGGCACGCTCGGGTCGCTGCGCGCCGCGCGCGCTGCGCCTGACGGCTACACGATCATTTCCGGTCACATGGGTACGCATGCCGCGGCGCCCATGTTTTATCCCAATCTGGGCTATGACCCGGAGAAGGATTTCGAGCCGATCGGGCTGATCGCCGAGCAGCCGGAACTGCTTGCGGTGCGAAAGGACTTTCCCGCCAACAACCTCAAGGAGTTCATTGCCTACGCGAAAGCCAACGAGAGCAAGCTCAATATGGGGCACGCCGGCGTCGGCTCCGTATCCTATGTCGGCTGTCTTCTTCTCAACTCGGCCATTGGCATCAAGCCGACCATGGTGCCGTTCACAGGCACGGCGCCGGTCATGAACGCAATTCTCGGAGGGCAGGTCGACTATGATTGCGATCCGGTGCTGGGGCCGTTGCCGCACGTGCAGGCGGGCACCGTCAAGGCGCTCGCGATCGCTTCAAAAAAGCGAAGCCCGCTGTTGCCGGACGTGCCCACGTCCTTCGAGCAGGGGCTGCCGGAATTCGACTGCGCGCCTTTTTATGCACTGTTCGCGCCGAAAGGCACGCCGAAGCCGATCATCGACAAACTCGCCGCGGCACTCGACAAGGGCCTCAGTGAGGAGGCGGTGCAGAAACGGCTGGCCGATCTTGGTGCCGAAATCGCGGAGCCGAACCGCCGCGGGCCGAAAGCGCTGGCCGATCTGGTGAAGAGCGAAGTCGCGCGGCTGACGCCGATCCTGAAAGCAGCAACCGCCAAATAGGTTCCTAGGCGCCCAATCTGCGCCGATTGGCGCGCACGCGACGCCGGTAGAGCGCTTGACTCTTCCCGGCAGCAGTTCGAACGCCGCCGCCGCTCGCCAAGGTGGTCAGAACGGCCCAGTTGGCCTCGCCAAGAGTGACGAATTTCTCTGTCATCATCCGCCAGGCTTCGAGCCCGGCGAGCGGGCCGCCCGCCGCCAGCCGCATCATGCGCAAAGTCATGACGACCTGGATGTCGCGCCCAAAACGTGCCGCCTCGAACCACGCCGTGATGCCATTAGACAAGCGACCCTCCCACAATAAAATTCGCCAACTTGAAATAGTGGTCTTGGGTGCCTTGCACCAGCGGACCACCGCGAGGATCAGCGGGTTACCACGAAGGCTTTTTTGGGGAACTCCGGCCCCGTCATCGCATTATCGCAGTGACAGGGAGGCAAGTCATGGTGAAGACATTCAGCCGCAAGGCCAGGCGCGCAGTGACTGGCGTCGCGCAGCGCGGCGCCGAGCATGTCAAAACGGTTGCTGGCGAAGCTTTCGGGGCCGCAGCGAGAGCGGCGACGGACGCGGTTTTGCAACGGACTGCGGCGGCGCTCGCCAGCGGACATGACCAGCTCACGCGCTCGACTCCGGCACTTGAGCGCGCTGCCGGGCGCGCCGCGACGAACAGCGTCAGCAAAACAGGGCAACGCAAGCGTCGCAAGCCGGCTCGGGTTGCGCGTAAGACCAAGCGGCGCGCGCATTAGTCAGCGTGCAGGGGCCGGCGAGCGTGCCCACGAAATGAGCATCCAGAAGTTGCTATTTTTGTATCGAAAGCGCGGCGAAATATTCCCGCGCGCTGCTGAATCGAATTTCATCTGAAACAACAGCAATAAAATATGAGATTTTTACTCGCCAAAGCGAGTACAGATTTCTGTCATGAGTGCGTACCTGCAGTTTCTGACGGACGATTCGACGGTATTCGGAATAACGTTCCAAAACTGGATACCGGTCGTCGCGTTGATCATGATCGCGTGGGTCGGCGCACTCACATCAAAACTATAGGCGGCCATTCCAAAAGGTGACCGTCTTTATCCGATTTCGGAACTCCCGGAACGGCTGCGGGTTATCCCGCAGATCACATGGAAAACAGGGAGTTCGATATGGGTTTCGGACGAGGCGCACTGCTTTGGCTACTTGGCGTGCCGCTGCCAATTATTATCCTGCTCGCTCTGTTCTGGCATCACTGAGAGCCCGACGCTGCGCGGCGTTTAGTGCAGGCCGGGCGATGTCAGAGCGGTGCGTTCAATTCGGATAATTTCCTTGCGGTATCCACGATCATGTCTATTCGCCGCTGAAGCTTGTTCTTCAGGTCGGGAATATTGACCTTGTCGGTGACGCGATAGGCATTGCCGACGCGTTCCACATAACCGTGCTTCACCATTTCTTGCAGACGCCTCACCACCGTCACGCGCGGCAGTTTCAGGGCGTTTGCGATTTTGCTGGCGTTGACCGGCGCGCACATTACGGTGCGCAGAAACACATACATGCCTATGGTCCGGAATGTTGAACTGTCGCTGTGGGCAGCGAATGCGGCTCCATAATCGTCGCTCATGCTCCGGATCAACCCGAGATACATGCGGCACATGAGCATACGCTCGCGCGCCAATTCGATGCGGGGTGACGGCAGAATTTCATCGACCAGGACAAAGTCAGAACCCGGCTCTTGCCAGACTTCGGCGTGTTTTACGTGGTGTGCTCGCGGCTCTTGGTTCTTGTGAACTTCCATGGGCGATACTCCGGCCCAAGCAGGATGATCGGCGGCAAATCATGCTCTGCAATGGTTTGGTCGACAATTCACGGCTGCTTGAAAGGCTGACCGGCCGTGTGACGCACGTGCATTCTCCTTTGCTGCCGGGCACTTAGCCGTCTCACAACGCCGTCGACAGGCCAACGTAGAAACCGCGGCGCGCCCCGAACTGCGGCGCGAATACGCCGATACCCGATCCGTCCCTGAGTTCATAAACCGTGTCGAGAACGTTCACGACATCGAAGCGAGCGGTAAACTTGCCCATATCGGGCACCGTGAACTCGCGTGAGAGTCCAATATTGGCTGTCGCGTAGGGCGCAACGTGGTCGGTGTTTGCGAACCCGCTGCGCAGGCCGCTGCCATAGACCATGCTGGCGCTAAAGCGAGTGCCTTGCCAAAGGTAGGAGGCACCGGCCGAAGCGGTCCACGTCTGGGCATGGTCGGTGTAGATGTAATTGTTGGCGATGTAGGCAAGCTCGTCGTTGCCGAACAGATATTGGTTCGACACCACGTTCCTGGCGACTTGGCGCGCCCAGGCGATATTTCCGTAGGCGTTGAAGTTGCCGTCTTTGTATGTCGCGCTTAGCTCGATGCCCGAATTGTATCCCCTTTCATAATTGAAGCCGTTGAGGACGAGGGCCTGGCCGAACTGTCCGTCGTCCAGAAGGTCGCGGGCGATCTTGTAGTAGGCATCGATGCCGACTTGAAGGTGGGGCGTGATCTTTTGTGCGACCCCGGCATCGAAGTAATGCGAGCGCTCGGGGAGGACCGGGTTCTGCTGAAAGTTTTCCGGCTGAGCGGTTGTATTGGCCGTCGCGGCGATATTGGTGGGAGCGGCGATCACCTGGGATGGCGGGGTGAAATAGCGCGCATAGCCCGCATGGAACGTCGTTCCGTCAATCGGCTTGTACACCAAGTTGATGCGCGGGCTGAGCTGGTTGACATTGACATATTGCCACATCTGGTCGAAGCGCAAACCGAAATTGAGCGTGAGCTTGTTGGTGATCCGCCACTCGTCCTGGACATAACCTCCGGCAATCCATCCAACTTTTGCATTGGAATCCGCGATCGGAAACGGCGTGTCGACCGGATTGCCGCCCGAATCAAGCGGCAGCACTGTCGAGATGTTGCTCACCCGTGTGCTTTCGCCGAACACGGTGAAGCCTGCCCGCAACGTATGAGCATCGCCGAAGCGGTACGCGCCGTCGCCTTGGAGGCCGGTTGCGAAACTCTGTCGATATACGTTGGAGGCAACGCCGTTGAACAGAATGTCCCCAACAGGATCGGGCAGAAAATGAAGCGCGCTGTAGCGGCTGAAAGCCGCGAGCTGACCGTCGAAACCGTTGACCGATTTCTGTAAGGCGACCACCCCAAAAGTGTTCTGTTCGCGCTGGTTCTCGTTGAGATTTGACGAGGAAAACTCGCTTACTCCATATGCGCTGGTGATCCCGCAGCAGAACGACTGTCCTGGATTGTTGGGAATCTGGAAGGTGCTTGTCGTATTGCCGAAGATTGTCGCCACGCGCGTCTGCGCATCAAGCACGGTGGACGTATAGCTGAAAAAATTGCCCTGATAGGTGCGGTCGTGGATTGCATTGACGCTTGAGGTCGGGTTTTCGATTCCGAGATTGCTGGTAAAGCCGCGGCCGGTGAAAAAATATTCCGTAGTTCCGATGCGGCCGCCGTATTCGATACTGGGTGTCAGGGTGCTGAAGCTTCCCCCGTAGATTCCAACACTGCCACCTTGATCGAGTGATTTTCCGCTTTTTGTCTGAATATCAACGATACCAGCGGTCCGCAGCCCGAATTGCGCCGGCAAAGCGCCGGTGATCAGGGCGAGGCTGCCGATAAAACTCGTGTCCAGAACGCGGCCGAATCCTGAAACACCATCGGGAAGAATGATGCCGTTGATGCGGTACTGCACATTGGCATGCTCGTTGCGCACGTGAATTTCGCCGCTCGCGGCGGAATCCTGCGAAATCCCCGGGGCCTGCAGCAACACTTTGTCGATAGGTGCTTCGGTGCCTTGCGGCAAAGCCTCTATTGCCGCGCGATTGACGTTGAACGAAGTGACGCCGAAATTCGGTGACAGATTATCGCGGGCCTCATCGAACTTCGTATTCCTCGACGCGAGATCGGCTGCCGGTGCCGGCTTGGGCGATGTGACGGGACGCGGCGGCAAGGCGTGCGGTGCTTGCACGATGACTTCCGGAAGCTCCACGGCCGGGCGCTCTGCTGTATCCTGGGCTTGAGCACCCGCACCGAGCCCAACCAGCACGGCTGATTGTGCGGCCCACACAAGGCCGCGACGGATTTGAAATAACATTGAAAACATCGAACCCCTGTTCTTCGCGGAAAGGACATGCCGCTGTCGGAATCGAACGCGTTCCCCGGACAAAGGGACGGCGGCGTGCTGTCAGGTTTTTCGCAAGATCAGGCGAGCGGAGGAGCGCGGGCCTCAAATGGTCGAACGCTAGCGCCAAATCGTCGGCCGTTGTCGAGGATGACATTTGGTGTGATGCTGTACGCTTTCAGCACCACAAGGGCAGGTGGCGAAGGAATTACAAGTGTCGCAAGGAGCGCAATAGTCGCGCAGATATCGCAATTGTGATGAACAAAGCCGTTGTGGTCTTCCGACGGATTCCCGCCGTCGCGATCGGCGTCAAACGATGTTCCGATACTCGCTGCCGGCGCGAGGTCTTCGGCGTGAACATGGCCAAAGGACAGCACCAACTGGATGGCCAGGGCGGAAATCGCCAGCCAGCTGCCAAACCGCATTGAGCTACGAGTCCACAGCATGGTGCTTTTAACGAGCCTGATAGGGCCCGCATTATGTTATATTATAACACTTACGCAAGCCCGTACCGGTGCTTTTTGGCAAAAAGCTGCGCTATCCACTGGCGCGTGGGGGCCGGCGCCGCTCGTGGAACCATGTGCGGTACGTCATCATCTTCGCTCGCTGCGCTCCCGGTGCATGCCGCTTGCATGTCGATGCCTCGGCGCTGTTGTCAGCCGCTCCCCACCGCAACTCGACGCAGTCGTTCACATTGTACGCCATCTCGAGAGCCCCCGCGCGATCGACCACGTCCTTGATCGCGAGCGTCCACGAGGAGCCATCGCTGCGCGGGTACGAAAACTTTCGCGCCGAAAGTTCCGACGCCAGCACGCTCTGCAATTCGGCTTTTACGTCTGCGACGCTCTTTCCGCTCGGCATCGCATAGCGCTCGGGCCGCCGCGCGACGCGATCCGGGAATCCGCGCACGACATCGATCGCGATCAACAGGCGCAAATCGCGTGCCGGTGTCGCAAAATCTTCCCAGGCGCCGGTCGTCTCGAAGATCGTTGCACCGTCGGGCATGGCCGCTTCGCCGCGCCCGCTGTTCTGGAACTTCCGCCCGTTTTCGACTGACGTCACGCGCGCCTTTACCTGCTCGTCGAGCGACGCGATCGCCTCCTTCATCGCGCGCAAGGGATCGAGCGGCGACGGCGACATCACGTCATCCATCCGATCGTAAAAGGCTTCGACCCCGAGCTTCGCCTGCTCGAGTGAAAAATCGCCGTATTGCGGATTCTTCGCGATCTCGGCGTTGGTCAACCGCCGCAAGGCGCCGCTTTGGTCGGCCACGATCGGACGGAAGCGCTTGAAACCCGGGCTGCCGAGCGCAGGGTCCTGAGCGAACAGGAAGTTGCCGCGCCAAAAGCGCTTGCGCGCGACGGTCCCATCTGGCTGCGCGTCGACGGCGAAGAAGACACCAGCCGCGTCGTCCGACTGGGATACGCGCCGCGCGAGCACCAAGATGTGCCCGAACGGATCGGCATAGACAGTCCCCGGACGCAGCGTCTCCTGTGTCAGCGGCACGGGGTAATAGTCGGTGTTGTCGTCGCTTGCCAGCGTTCGCCCGGTTCCGGAATGGACGGCGTCGGCCACAGTCGACTGCACATAGTGGCCGAACGAAGCCGCAAGTCCCGAGCGCTTTGGCACAGACCCTGTCGTGGCCGTTTTTTGTTCGGCCGAGGCGGCGCGCGCCGCCTCAAGATTCTGAATGCTGAACCACTGGAAGCATTTCGGCGGTTGACCACCGCCGCCGCGCGAGCATTTTGAGTAGCCGAACGGCAAACCCATCTTGAAAGAAAAATATGCGCGCAAGAAGTAGGGGAGGTCGGCGCAATCGGGGCGAATGACCATCCCCATCTCGTCTTCGCCGAGACCCAGGTGATTGAACAGGACATTGCGCGACCGATCGCGCAGCACTTCATGCAGCGCCGACCACGAGGGCGCAGCGTCGAGCGGCGCATCGAACAGCTTCTCGATCCATGCGGAATACAAATTTTCCGTCGCGCGATTCCAGGTGTTGTGCAGGGGCCAGACGGTCCCGGGGGTCCCGCCCGGCGGCTGTGGCTTGTCGCCGCGCACGGCGATGTCGTGCGTGACCGTGCCGCACCCGGCCGGCGCACGGTCGCGCGCGAGCGTCGCGCGCCACGTTCCTGCGGCCGGCGAGGCGACCTCGGCGAACCAGAAATATGGCGGTCCGCCGTGCCGCGTCCGCGATTTGGCCGCGACGCTTCCATCGGGCGCGATCAGCGAAAGCTCGCCTTCGGCGGGTTTCTCCGCAGCGAAAATGACGCGCAAAGGCGCGCCCTTCCATGGCGCCACCGGCGTGGACAAGACCGTGAGATCGCCCGCATCTTCACAAGTGCCGGAAGGGTCTTTGGCCTGCGAAGCCACTGGTGAAAAAAGGAGGGCGAAAAATGCGGCTGCGACGGCAGCAACAAATTGGCGCGCAAGAAACATTGAGCCTCCATCCTTGGTGTCTCGCCCAAAATAGCTCTTTCACAAACCGGCGGCCTGTCAAGCTCGCGTGATCATCGCAGGCCCCTTGTTCGAACGCTTGGGCAGTTTGACCTTGGGCCCGTGAGTTTTCTTGTAAGGGCGCATCCGGATCAGGGCATCGTACCGGTTCAGTCCTGCCTTGTGGAAGGGGGCGCGAAGGTATTTGACGCCAGACCTGCGCTATAAGCTACGGCTTCTGTTCGCGAATTTTCTCCGCGCGGCCTTCACGACCTTGCGACGCGGGAAGTTCCATGCACTACATCGCCGCGTAAAATGAAATTATCGGCTCTCTCCGTTCCGGATCTGATAGCGGGGCTTTGCGTCGCTGGCCTTCTTTTGCCGGAAGCGGTCGCGTACGCAGGAATCGCGGGCCTTGAGCCGCAGCACGCGTTGTTTGCGGCAATAGTGGGCCTTGTCGTCTACAGCATTTTTGGACAAAGCCGTTTTGCGATCGTCGCGCCTACGTCGTCTTCCGCCGCGATCATCGCCGCCGCTGCGGCTTCTCTTTCCGCGGATCTGGAGCCGGCTCAGCGGGTCTCGCTCGGCGTCGGTGTGGTGCTCCTGACCGGGTTCTTCTTCGTTGCTGCCGGGGTCGCCCGGCTTGGTCATCTCTCCAATTTCATTTCACGACCGGTTTTGCGAGGCTTTGCTTTCGGCCTGGCGATCGTCATCGTATCGAAACAGCTACCCACGTTGCTTGGAGTCCACGGAATCTCCGGCAATACTCTCGAAATTTGGATCGAAGCGCTCCGCAAGTTTGGCGAATGGAACATTGTGAGCCTCGCGATCGGCCTCGTCAGTCTTGCGACGTTAGTCGGGCTGCGGCGCTTTCCGACCGTTCCGGCAGCATTTCTGGTTCTCGCCGCCGGGATCGTCTTGTCATTTGCAGTTGATCTCGCGGCGCATCGCGTATCGCTCGTCGGAAAGATCGATCTGGAACCGGTCATGCCGAGTCTGCCTCGGCTCACGTGGACGGAATGGAGCCGGCTTGCCGAAATTGCGCTCCCGCTTTTTCTGATCATCTTCGCCGAATCCTGGGGCGCGATGCGCAATCTGGCCCTGCGTCACGGGGACACCGTCGACGCGAACCGCGAATTGCTAGCGCTTGGCGCGGCGAATTTGATGTCTGGCCTCATACGAGGGATGCCCGTCGGCGCGGGTTTTTCCGCCTCCTCGGCAAACGAGACTGCCGGCGCGCAATCGCGTCTTGCTGGTCTTATCGCGGCGGCGACAATGGTCGTCCTCTTGGCGATCGGAGGAAAATTCATCGCGCGTCTGCCCGAGCCTGTGCTGGCTGCAGTGGTAATTTCCGCGTTGCTGCACTCGCTCGATCCGGCGCCGCTCATCCGGTTTTGGCGGATCAATCGCGATCAATATATCGCCGCCGCCGCGGCTGCCGGAGTAATTCTATCCGGTGTCGTCGACGGAATGATTATCGCTGTTGCGCTTTCGATTGTCGCATTACTGCAACGCCTGTCGCGTCCGACGATCGCGGTCCTCGGGCGGCTCGGCGACACTCACGACTTCGTCGATATCAAAGATGAGCCCAACGCAATTTGTGAGCCGTCCATTCCGGTGCTGAGGCCGTCTCAACCTCTCTTCTTCGCGAACGCGGAGGTCGTATTGGGCGATATCGCGCGCGCGGGAGCCGAAAGCGGAGTGCGCGCAATCATTCTCAGCTTGGAGGAGAGCAGCAACCTCGACAGCACGGCGGTGGAAGCTCTTGTCGAATGTGAGACACGGCTCGCCAGTATTGGACGCAAACTTTATCTGGCGCGCATCAAACAAGAAATTCGTGAATTGCTAACGACGGCCGGCGCGGCCGATCTCTCGTCGGGCGGGCGATGCTTCTGGAGCGTAGCCACGGCCTTCGATTACGCCGTGCAGGAGGTTGGTCCCGCCGCATCGTCCGGTCCGGAAGACCGGCAAAACCGGTCCAGTCCGTAAGCGGATTTCATCAATAAAAGAGGCCGCCGGCTTGAGGCGGCCTCCAAAGACTTGCAGGGATCAATCACGCCACCTTCTTCACCGGCGGAATCGTCCACGTGCCATTGATGATCGAGGGGGGTTTTTCGTTTGGCCAGTACATCCGCAACATCAGGATGAACTTGCTGGCTGGGGCCGGTAGCCAATTTGCTTCCTTCTCGGGGCCCGGTGAGTCCTTCTGAATGTAAAGATCGGTCGAGCCATCGGGGTTCGTTTTAAGGCTTTGCCGCGCACTGATCGAATACCGGTTGATGGGGTTGCTCACAAAAAAATACTTGTCGTCGTACATCGTGAGCGACCAGAAGCCCTGCACGGGAGGCAGCTGCCCTTTAGGGAAGTGCATGACATATTTATTGGCCCCGTCATACGCCTTGCCGTCAGCGTCCTTGAGCGATGTCGGATACACTGCGTCTTGCGGGCGATTGGCTCCGAGACCGATTGCGGTTACCAGCGCGCGCATCAGATAATCCGTGCCATAAATGCCGGTCTTCGTTGTGAATCCAAAACCGTTGATGTTCTTGATTTCCTTGTTCACCTTGAACTGAAGCATGATGCGGCCGAAGGCGACTTCAGGGATGCGCTTGACAAAGTCCGCGTCGAGCTTGCTTGCGTCGAAATCCTGTCCGGGGACGAGCCCGATTTTGGCGAACTTGGCCACTTCCGGCGCATCCGCTGCTACGGGCGGATTGGTCTTCATCAATTGGGCGAGCAGGGTGAAATATTCCCGCGCGTCCATGCGGTTGACCTGGTCGCGCACAGCCGTCTTCATGTCGATCGCCGGGTCGACCTTGCCTTCCGGTGGCGTGAAGGATTTCCCGTACGAACTTAGCGGCACAAGTTTGCATTGATCCTGTAGTGCATGCACGGCCGCGTAATCCTCCGGCGTGCCGGTGCAATAAATGCGGCCCAACAGCCATACGATGCTGGTGGCTGATTTGTATTCCTTGACGCCGGGCGGCAGCGATCCCTTCCATCCGGGCCCGGTGATGGCATAGGTCTGCGCTCCTGTTCCGGTGGTGCGCTTCCCCGGTACCTGGAAGACGGTGGTCCATCCGTCGAGCATCGGGAACAGAAAATAGCGACCTTTCATGTCGGGGATGCTCAGAACCCATGGCTCTTTGCCGACATCCAAGAAGGCGGTCGTATAGAGCGTGTCGGCATTCGGCGCCGTGACGTCACGGAATGAAGAATTGGGATATTCGCGCAACTTGATCATTTGACCCATTGGTCCGCGCGAACCCTGCGGAGCCGGCACGTTTGTCACGATGCGGCGCGTCATTTCCATCGTCACGAGCGGGTAGCCGTAGATGTAGGCATCGGTGGCGAGCCAGAAGTCGTCGGCTCCCTCAATCGAGCCAATGACCGGGCCTTCCCAATCTGCAAAAAGTGCGCCGCTCAGCGACGAACCGGTCAACAAACTTAAACCGCCAAACGTTGCGGAGCGGCGTGTCATATTCATTTCAATTCTCTCCCGTGTAATTGCGTGAGTGCATCGATGCAGGGATTGCTTGCGGCCATCTGGCCTGAAGATTGCAATCAGTTGATCAGTTGGAGGGTGGTATTCGGATCGGTCCGAAGCTCGCGTGATGCGCGGCGCTTGGCAAGAAGTGGCCGGCTTGCGTCGCCTCAATTGTTCGTGAGTTCTAGACAAATGCGAAAAAATATGTCCAGCGCAATTTACAGTTGCGAAGTCACGCGCTTTTGAACCGGATAAGCGTAACGCGGCTCTGCAACACGATAAGGTGCGCGAACGTTCGCGCGTAAAGTACCAAGTACAAGGGAGCGTCCTCATGTCTCGCATTACTTCTGTTGTTGCGATCGTCGTCGGCACACTCTTCGTGCCAGGAATAGCGCTTGCACAGACTGCAACGGCTGCGCCGCCGCATGTGCCACTGCAAAAAACCATCGGTACTACGGCCAAGTCGGAAGTCGTTCCCTCGCTTATCGTCTTTAACGCGCGGGGAGCAAACCTGCAGGGCGGGAAATTGGTTTTGAACGGCGTCGCGTCAAACGCGATTGTCTTTGCCGATCGGCCCGTTCGGGCTGCGGGACACGATACAACGGCGCACATCGTGGAAGATTGGGACAAGGGCAGCGATAACTTCGCCAAGGATCCGCCGAATGCCACGGTCTCCGGTTTCACCAAGGACGGGTCAGGCGTAAGGGATGTTGTCGTTGTGCTCAAGTCGCCCAAGCTCGATGGCGACAAACTCACATTTGACGTCGACGTGCTCGAAGGCGATCTCAGCGGTGCCGACGGTTCGGCCGCGGTCTTCATCGACATCATTGGCAGGCCGTTGACACCGCTCTCTTATGCTGGCGTCGCCCGACGCACCGCCTATCGTGGCGCATATTACGCGGGGGCCGCCGCTGTCGGGGCCGCCGCCGTTGGTGCTGCGGCCTATGGTGCAGCGGCCGCAGCGTATCCGCCGCCTTATTATGCTCGCCCAGCCTGCGGCTATTACCCGTATCCGCCTTGCTACTGAAATGGAGGCATGGTGCGACCGGTACCCACTGGGCGGAGGTCTCCTCCGCCCATAATTCTGCGTCCAAATCGAAATCTCAAACGGTAATCCTTTTAAGAGACATGGCCCCGTCGGACGCGCTACTGTCGGGGTGCTTCCGGAGTGCTGGTTCTCATTACGGGTCGCGTAAATGACGCCGAAAACGAGACTTAGATTTCTTTTCTGCGCATTTTTTGCAATCGCAATTCCCGCAGCGAGCGTCGCTCAGTCCGTGGCCGATGGTAATTCCGGATTAAAAAACGCCGTCATTCTGATCATCCGGCACGCCGAGGATCCCGTCGAGGGCCCCGGCCTGTCTCCTGTCGGGATCGCGCACGCCCGGGCTTACGTCGATTATTTCAGGAATTTTAAGATCGACGGGCAGCCGTTGAAACTGAACTACATCTTTGCTGCCGAGGATTCCATCAACAGCCAGCGTCCTCGACTGACTGTCGAACCGGTCAGCCAGGCGCTCGGGCTCGCGATTGACACCCGGTTTAAAAATAGACGATTTCTGGAGATGGTACGTGAAATTCAGAGCCTTCCGGGAGGCAAAAACATTTTGATAAGCTGGCATCACGGGACAATTCCCGATCTGCTGCGCGCGCTGGGTGCCGACCCGGGGACACTGCTTCCGAAAGGCAGATGGCCTAATCGTGTTTTCGACTGGCTTGTCGAGTTGCGTTACGACGAGAATGGTCGCTTGTTTCAAAGCCGGCTTATCAGTGAAAATTTGTCATTCGATGAACGGCGAAAGCCTGCCATGGCTTCGGCCTTGGCTTCGGCTTTGTGAGATTACGAGGAAAATATAAAAACGTAGTTCTGATCAGGCAAAAGATACGGAGGAGATCATGTCAACGCGGGCCTCTTTTATTGATCGTCACAAGAGACGAGCCTTTGACGCAGCTATTGTCGCTGCGATCGTCGCATTCGCGACATTGTTGCCTCCGGACGCCTTTGCCGCAAATCCTGTAGAGGAAATGGCCAAGCACGGAGTCACCATTGGCGGTGGCATCGATCCGCAGGGCGACTCGTGGCTATCGATGCATCGCAGTCTCGAGCAATTTTTGCATCCGGAGTTCGTCTTACGCCTGTTTCTCAGTTTGAGCCTGGCGGTCGCTTGCGCGTGGGTTGTCGCGTGGCATCCGCGTTCATCGCGTCTGGCATCGCTTTCGGACCTCGAGGAACGCAAAACCCTCATTGTCCTGGGTATGGTCGGCGCAATTGTTGCGGAGTTAAGCGGGACCAGCCAGACGCTCGCGTTTGTCATCTTCGGCATTGGCGCGCTGCTGCGTTTCCGCACGGTTCTCGACAATCCCAAGCTCACCGGAAAAGCCATCACCGTTGTCGTCATCGGGCTCGCCTGCGGCATGGGATCATGGGTGATGGCGGTCTTCGTCACCATTTTCAGCTGGGTCCTGATCTTCTGGCTTGAGTCTCGTGTTGCCTGCCGGCTTCGGATCCGTCTCGCTGACGAGGTGGACCTGGAGCAAATGTTCGGCTCGGTGCAATCACTGTTGGTGTCGCGCGGCTGCCGGTTGCAAAGTTCGACGATGTACAAGGGCAAACGGCAGCTTGAATTCTTTCTGCATATTCCGGCGGACCTTGACTTGCGAAAGTTTGAAGCGGACGTCCGCTCGATGCTGCCGAAAGCCGATGATGCCCGCATCGTCATGAACGTCGTGTGACGGAATCATGCGCCGTCTTTTGCTCTTTCGCCATGCCAAGGCCACACGATCCAAACCAGGCATGGAAGACCGTCCGCGCGCGCTGATCGAACGCGGGCGGAAGGACTCCGCCAAAATGGGCGCCTACATGGCGGCGGAAGGATTGGTCCCCGACCGGGTGCTGATATCGCCGTCCGTTCGGACCCAGGAAACCTGGAAATTCACCGCGCCGGCGCTGAAGTCGACGGTCGAGGCGGTCACCGCGGAACAGCTTTATGATGCGACGCCGGAAGCCATTCTCGATGTCATCAAGAAGACGCCGGCGATGGCCCATACGCTCCTCGTCATCGCCCACAATCCGGGACTGCATGAACTGGCGCTGATGTTGATCGCATCAGGCAATACCGGCGCGCGCGGGCACCTGAAGGAGAAATTTCCGACGGCCGGGCTTGTCACTATTGATTTCGCGTTCGACGACTGGAGCAAATTGCAGCGCCAGACCGGCCGGCTGGAACGCTTTGCGACTCCGAAATCGTCGTGACGCTCGGCGCGCGCCATACTATTCGGAGTCTATAAAGTCACTCGGCCGCTTGCACGCTCGGCAATCGATAGTCCTTGAATTGCTGCCGCAACGTGAGCTTCTGGATCTTGCCGGTCGCGGTATGCGGGATTTCATCAACGAAGACCACATCGTCGGGCATCCACCACTTTGCGATCTTGCCTTGCATGAAGCCGAGGATGTCCTCCTTGGTGCTGCTCTCGCCCTTCTTGAGCACGATCACCAAGAGCGGCCGCTCGTCCCATTTCGGATGCGAGACGCCGATGACCGCGGCCTCCGCAACCTTGGGGTGGCCGACCGCCAGGTTTTCGATATCGATCGATGAAATCCACTCGCCGCCCGATTTGATGACGTCTTTCGCCCGGTCGGTGATTTGCATGTAGCCGTAACGGTCCATGGTCGCGACGTCGCCGGTGTCGAACCAGCCCTCGTCCTCAAAAACGGGGTCGCCTTCGACCTTATAGTAGCTGGTGGCGACCGCCGGCCCGCGCACTTTCAGGCGGCCGAATGTCTTGCCATCCCACGGCAGCGGTTTGCCACTGTCGTCGGTGATTTTCATTTCCACGCCGAATGGCGGGTGGCCCTGCTTCATCTGCACGTCGAGCTTGGCCTCGCCCGTGAGCGCTGCATGCTCAGGTTTCATGGTGCAGAGCGAACCAAGCGGGCTCATCTCGGTCATGCCCCAGGCATGAACGACGTCGACGCCATATTTTTCCTGGAATGTCTTGGTCATGGCGCGCGGGCAGGCCGAACCGCCGATCACAACGCGCTTCAAGTAGGGCAGCTTGCCGCCGGTTTTTTCCAGGTCTTGCAGCAACATCAGCCACACGGTCGGAACGGCGGCGGTAAACGACACTTTATAATTGTTGAGCAGTTCGTAGATCGAAGCGCCGTCGAGCTTCGCACCCGGCATCACCATCGTTGCGCCGACCATCGGCGTGGAAAAGGCGAGAGACCAGCCGTTGGCGTGGAACAGCGGCACGACCGGCAATACGACATCGCGCGACGACAGACCCTTGCAGTCGGGCATCGCCGCCATGAAGGCGTGCAGCACGTTCGAGCGGTGCGAATAGAGGACGCCCTTCGGATGTCCGGTGGTGCCGGACGTGTAGCACATGCCGGCTGCGGTGTTTTCATCGAATGTCTTCCAGGCAAAATCGCCATCGACTTCGCCGATCCAGTCTTCGTAGGCGACCGCGTTCTTCAGCGTCGTCTTCGGCATATGCGCGGCATCGGTGAGAACGACGTAGCGCTCGACGGTCGACAGCTTGTCGGCGATCTTCTCCAGCAACGGCACGAAAGTGAGGTCGGTGATCATCACCCTGTCGCCGGCGTGATTGACGATCCAGGCGATCTGTTCGGGAAACAGGCGCGGGTTGACAGTATGGTAGACAGCGCCAATGCCGAGGATGCCGTACCAGGTTTCCAGATGACGCCAGGTGTTCCAGGCAAGCGTAGCGACCCGATCGCCCAGCTTGATGCCGTCTTTCTCCAGCCGTTGCGCGACTTTCAGCGCGCGTGCGCGGATCTCGGCATAATTGGTCGTATGGATTGGGCCCTCGATCGAGCGCGTAATGACCTTGCGTTCGCCATGAAACGTGGCGGCATGGTCGATGATGCGATGGCACAGCAGAGGCCAGTCCTGCATCAGGCCAAGCATGGCATTCCCCTCCTGATTATTTGACTTCTTGGACCTGCGCCCCTCGCCGGTCGGGATTAGGTTAGCTGGCGTGTCGGACGACGCAACGGTTTCGTTATGGAGCTACGGCACGGGACCCGTTTCGTTTCACCTTGTATAAATGCCGAATTCCCGGCCAAAATCGGTGCCGATGCGGGTATTGATTGCACTCCTGGGGCTGGTCGCCGTTGGCGCCGGCGTTGTGGCCGCCGAGGAGGTGCCGCTGCCGAGGCCGCGTCCGCCGTTGTGGGTCGAGCCGCAATCCTTCCGTGAAGCTGCCGGCGCCGATTTCAATACCGCTGACGTAACAAGTGCGTCCACCGGCTGCGACCGGCGCCTGCAGGAGTTTGCGGTCATAGAGCTGGTGCCACGGCTGATTGGTCCCGATGCCTGCGGCGGCAGCGACATGGTGCGCCTCAAATCCGTGATACTCGCCGGCGGCACGCGTATCGAAGTCAAACCGGCGCCGGTCCTGCGCTGCCCGTTTGCCGAATCCGTTGCCGGCTGGTTGCGCGACGAGGCGGCGCCGGCAACGAGCAGGCTTGGCTCGGTTCTCAGCGCAGTCGAAACCTACGACGATTTCGAATGCCGGGGCCGCAATCGCGTCGCAGGCGCCAAGCTCAGCGAACATGGCAAAGGCAACGCCGTCGATCTGCGCTCATTCGTATTGGCTGACGGCCGCGCCCTGGGTCTTACGGATGTGACTGCCGGCAAGGAATTTCGCGACGACCTGCGCGACAGTGCGTGCCGTCGGTTCACAACGGTGCTCGGCCCGGGCTCCGACGGCTATCATGAAGCGCATATCCATATCGATCTGGCCGAGCGTCACAACGGCTATCGCATGTGCCAGTGGGACGTGCGCGAACCGCCGGTGACCGAGGTCGCGGCCCGCGTGCCGCTACCGACACCCAGACCGGCGATTCCGGGCGCAAATCACGAGCGGAAATTGTAACGGCGGTTGCATAAATATCAGCTCATGCCCGCGCAAGCGGGCATCCAAAAACGCCGCTCAAGCTCAGCGGACGTGCGTGGCGGTCGATGCCAGCCGCGGATTGGTGGGGGAATCGCCCTGATGCGGCGCCAGCACGACGACGATCGTGCCCGGTTTCACGCGCTTGTAGAGGTCGATGACATCTTCGTTGGTCAGGCGGATGCAGCCTGAGGAAATCGCCTCGCCGATATATTCAGGCTGGTTCGTGCCGTGGATGCGATAAAGGGTGTCCTTGTTTCCCTCATAAAGATACATGGCCCGGGCGCCCATCGGATTCTGCGGGCCCGGGCTGACAAAGTTCGGCACGTCCATGCGCTTCTTGATTTCGTCGGTCGGTGTCCACGAGGGCCACTCCGTCATGCGGCCGATTTTGGCCACGCCCGACCACGCGAGCGCTTCCTCGCCGACGGTGACGCCGTAACGGATCGCTTTGCCGTCGGGCAACACGTAATAGAGATAGCGCGCATCGGAATCGATCAGGATGGTGCCGGGCGCTTCTCTGCGGTGATATTCAACGATGTGCCGCTTGTAGGGCTCGGGAATCGTCGCTTTTTCGTAAGGGGCGGCCGCCAGCAATTTCTTGTCGCGCGGGGTGAAATTCGCTTCCGATGCCGGTTCAATAGTCGATTGCATGCAACCGCCCAGCACGATGCCGGCGCCGAACAGGACCGTCAGCAAACCCTTGACCGCCATTTTCTTTCTCTTTCCCGGCGCCGCGAGGGCACCCGCAACCAATTGCTCTTACGCAGCAATTAACCGAAAAACCCGCACGATTGCCACGATTTCCCGCGTGTTCACACTCACCTTCCTGTGTACCTGTGGCAGGAATGCCGCAGTGCACAGTAGGTCGTCGTCGACAAAAACGACTTTGCCTCCAACACCTTAAGACGCGGTTTACCAAGGTTGCGCCTATAATGCCGGCGTGGGACCGGAACTGGCGAAACGCGACAAATGTCACAACACCATACGATTTGTCGCGCAATTCCGCCCCAGTGATTCACCAGATAAACCCCCGGTGGGGACAACCAAGGACGGATTGGAGTTCAGGAATATGAGTGTGAAAGCAACGGAGCAAAAGCAAGACTCCGCCCGGCAATATACCAACCTCGACAACCGTTACGGCAAGATCGGGATCTCGGCAGTTGCGGCTGCGGTGCGCCACCAAGGCGAGCAGCGCAACTCGGTCGATGCCCATTTCGAGCCTTACGATCGCGACTAGGGTCGCGCGCCGGCTGCGGCGTAGATCATAGAACCGGCTTCCGCCATTCATCGCTGCCACGACGCTTGTGCGCGGCCGCTGCCGCGGCTGCGCCGCAGGCATTTATATCTTGCGCAAATCCGCGCGATCGGGTCATGAGAGGTGATCCGGCCGCCGCGTGATCATGGACTGATCATGCGCAAGATGGTGACTGCATGCTTTCGGTCTACATACCGCTCGGTACCACTCTCGAACGGATTGCCGTTGAGCCAGGCGTGCCGCCATCGGAAGACGCGGTGTGGATCGATATGGTCACGCCGACGGTGCAGGAAGACAAGGTCGTCGAGAAGCTGCTCGGCATCGCGGTCCCGACGCGCGAAGAGATGCAGGAGATCGAGGTCTCCAGCCGGCTCTATGTGGAGAACGGCGCACGTTACATGACGGCGACACTGATGTGTCAGTCGGACACCGCGACCCCGAAGACCACGGCTGTCACCTTCATTCTTTCAGGCCACAAGCTCGTGACGGTGCGCTACGACGATCCGCGTCCCTTCGCCATCGTCGAGCACAAGCTGGCGCGATCCTGCCCCGCCAAGATAAACGGGGAATCTGTACTGATGGATCTGCTCGATGCGGTTATCGATCGTTCGGCCGATATTCTGGAGCGCGTCGGCGGCGAGGTCGACCAGATCTCGCATTCGATCTTTGAGCCGGAAGATGAGGTGGCGCCGCCGTCCTACAAAGACGTGCTTAAGGCGCTCGGCCGCAAGGGCGATCTGACGTCCAAAGTCCGTGAAAGTCTGGTGTCGATCGGACGACTATTGATTTTTCTCGCCAACGAAGCCGAGGGCATGAAGTGGCCCAAGGACGCGCGCGCACACCTCCAGTCAATGCGGCGCGATACCGCCTCGTTGTCCGACCACGCGACCTACCTCGCCAACAAGATCACCTTCCTGCTCGACGCCATGCTCGGCGTGGTCAATATCGAGCAGAATGCCATCATCAAGATTTTCTCGATCGCCGCGGTGATTTTCATGCCGCCGACGTTGGTCGCCTCGATCTACGGCATGAACTTCCATAAAGGCATGCTCGAGCTTGAATGGGAATTCGGTTATCCCTTCGCGCTGGTCCTGATGGTGCTCGCCGCCGTGTTGCCGATCCTCTACTTCAAGTGGAAGAAGTGGCTGTAAGGTACAGTCACCAACCCGTCTTGACTTTATTCCTATAGGGTGATATTCCTATATGCGTCCTGCTCGATTGAGGGCGTCATCTAGAGGCGTCTTGATGGTGGAGCAGGATACGGCGCCCGCGGGCGTGCCTCGCAAAGCAC